>Ga0209979_1000048_pt1 | contig 215090 bp, 212 predicted proteins | sample AnhtaG_FD_183114 | JGI IMG/M metagenome (GOLD analysis project Ga0209979, IMG submission 183114) | Deep subsurface microbial communities from Anholt, Denmark to uncover new lineages of life (NeLLi) - Anholt_01485 metaG (SPAdes) (version 2) | ecosystem: Environmental > Aquatic > Marine >...
CGGGATAATACTTGTCAAACCTAACTTTAAAGTCCCGGCATACTTCGGGGGTCTGTTAATTTTCCTTTTTGAAGCAGTCTTGGGAGGATGGCTATTATTCTCTCCACTCATCTAAAAAGAAAAGATGATTATGTATACCAGAAGAAGAGTTAAATTTTAACCCCAAACCCAAACTGCAACGCCACGTCAACAACACGTTAGTGAAAATCCTAGAATAACAATAACTCAACTAAAGCCTTGCTTAAAGATACAGGCTATTTTTCAGCTTTAGTCCAAAGGCTGATAGCACGTGCTTTTGCAGACCATCTGTAAAACTAGGGGGAAGTGGTTCTAGCATGCGCTTTCTTCTTGGGCGGCCTGCGCATTCTCTTCAAGTATCTTTCCCTTCTCTTGCGTTTCTTCGCGGCTCTCTTCATAGAAACCCAGCATATGCCTATCTTGCTACCATGTACTCTTTGCTCATATATTAAGAACTTGTCATGCTTCAAACTAGGCTTTTGCGCGCATCTCTAAAATTATCAATTACATGGAGTCTATTCATTGCGTAAAAGTCTACACTTGATAATTATTTGCGTCGTCATCGCAAAAAAAAGGGTTAGAAACTTACTCGTCTAGCGCACGCATGTGGGTTCGAATCCCACTTCGGGTGTCCCCTTCCGGTTTCGCAGCCCTTCCAGATAAGCGTGCGGTTTATCATCGAGCTGTTTCCCTGGAAGTACCGCTTTACTAGCACTTATGCGGAAGGGTAATAACACATAGCATGTATTGTGCATCTAGCTGATGAGGTTCTGAGATAGTTGAGATGCTTATAATGAGCTTAAAGGAATTTCAAAAATCCGTGTCAAAACTGAAACAGATGCTTGGTTGGAGTCAAATTCATCAACCGAAAGAGTTGCTATTAGGAATGATTGAGGAGATTGGTGAATTTAGAAATCTCATTAAATGGGAGCAAGATCCTGAAAATATTAGAAAAATAGTCCTTGGCATTAGTAAGAACCTGACAGAAGCTTCTCCAATTTCACAAATGACTCAAAAGCAGATGAAGCAGTTGTATTACCTTGCCAGCATTAATGGAAAAATCAACACAGACCGGGGTGAAGCTGCAACTAATTGGATAAAACAAAAGGCAAATGTGAACGATCTGAGCAGAATTACAGTGGGAAGTGCCGATAAACTAATATCAAAATTGATTCGCGAAGAAATAGTTGATTTTTTTGGAGATATTTTATGGTATTTAGGTTCATTAGCTGATTACTGTAAAGTGGATCTCCAACAAGCAATCGATGATGTAATCAAGAATCTTGAATCAAGATATCCTCCAAAAATAGTAAAAGGAAAGACAGCTGGAATACTAGCAAGAGAATATGATGGAAAATATTCGTGAAGAAAACAGCGAAATAATTCTATCGTTTTTACTCGGTTAGACATTCAAAAAAAACCGCAGGTTACATTTCAACCGTAGTGGTCAGGATCTGTGCGTGTGGAGTAAGATTAAAATGAATAGTAAGGCAAATGCATTTCGGTGTCAGGAACAGATGCTTTCGCGAACTGAGACGAGAGATTTCGTAGTGAGAAGAATTTTTCTCGAAACTGAAACAGCTGAAATTAAACTTATGCAAAAAGATGCTCCGGAATTCATTAACCATTATTTTGATTTTAAACAATGGCTAGACATGGCTTTACTCGAAGTTATAAAAGGAAAAAGAATTGCCTACGGGGTCTATAAATCGATGCTTAATTCGAACTCTCGCCCACATTTAAGACTAGTAGGATCTGTCATCCTCAAGGAGGAGGTTTATGGAAGGACAATTGAGTTGAAGGGCTTGTTCATTGCTAAAGAATTCAGGAGACAAGGCTGTGGTACAGAATTATGTAATGTAGCAGAAACGGTTTTTTCAAGAAGAGGATACATAGCTATCAGAACCTTTGTACCTACTCCTGAAACAAATACTATAGATTTCCTTCTTAAGAGGGGATATGAAATCTTAGTAACAAAGGAATCTACTTATAAAAAAGGCGAACGCATTTGTGAAATGCTAAAGACCCTACCACCGCTTTATGGTGGTGATTTTTTTGACCTACGTAGACTTTTTTCGTGGTTGTTGGAACATGTTTATGGATTTTCAAATGTTAATGCTGACGGCAGCGAAAGTGGTATCACCTTTTCCTTAAAGCCCAAGTTACAGCTAAATGCTGATGCTAGCAATACAAAATCTTCCATAAATGGCATTCTATTGATTAGCGGTAATGATGCATTCATCGATAAAGATAAGGTTACCAAGATATTACAAGAGAATAATGGTTTTAACCTAGTATTTATCTATGGAACGAGCTTCACTAAGGATGCCCAGAAAAAATGTAGAAAAAATGGGATTGTATTTTTTGATGCAGATTCAATGCGTGAAAGCTTAGAGAAGTTCTTTGCCTATACATTACCCGATTTTAAGAAAGCAGACATCGCTGGGGTGGTTGTATCTATACATCCTGAATATTTCAAAAGAATAAAAAGCCACCAATCATTCACATATTTCAAAGGAGGTTCCGTTGGGGAATATCTAAACAAAAACAATAAAGTTCTATTCTTCTCCGTTCCATCTTCGGAATGTCCGGAGGGAGGAATAAAAGCATATGGGAATGTTGTTGATGTTTACATTAATTCCCCAGATAACATTTGGAGGAAATACAAAAAGAAAAATCCTCTCTTTACAAAGATCGAATACAATGCTTTCGTTGGAAACAAGCATGAGATTTTAGCAATAACAATAGACAACCTGAAGTGGATTTCTCCAATAAACCTTGGGAAACTAAAAACTATCATCGGATATGAAGCACAGCTTGAGGATATTACAAGTCTCTACATCAATCAAAAGGCACTGAACAGTTTCTATGATTTAAGGAACGAAATTGAAAGATCTGAATTCGCTTCTAATTCAAAAGAAGTGCATTTGCAGGACCTACTAGAGGGGCAACTGAGCCTAATGTACACAAGACTTGCAGAGGATAAAAGCCTTCATGATTTGTTAATTCAAATCCAGAACGTACATCCCAACTTTACATCACACGATCACGATCATTCAAATAACATAATTCAAAACCTTGGAGACATAATACCAAGAAAGGACTGGGATAAATTCTCCAAACTCGAAATTTTCCTTCTGCTTAGTTCAGCGTGGATACACGATGTTGGAATGGCTGATTTAAAAGGAGAAATAGATTATTCCAATGAAGCGGAAAGAAAAAAGAAGAGCATAGATTTTCGAAAAAATCACCATGAACGGTCTTCGCAATATATTTTAGAAGTTAGTAACTATCAAAGACTCGGTTTAACGCCGCCTCTTGCGGAACTAATTTCTAGAATCTGTAGAGCCCATGATAAGAGATATGATTTAAGAAAACTACCAAAAAAGTGGTCAGTCCGAGGATACGAAAAATATAAGGAAATCCGAGTTCAACTTTTAGCAGCTCTATTTAGATTGGCTGATGCATGTGATTTAAGTTGGCAACGAGTTAAAGAAGTTCTTATAGCGATCTACAAAATTCCTCAGAACTATATTGAAAGCGTACCACATATGGAAGGGGCAAAAAAGATTTCAGGGGTATTTCCGAGAGAGAAGTCACTAGTTGTATACTCCTTTGCATCACCTCAGAACACTGAACAAGAAAAATGGGTCGAATTCCTAAAGAATAATCTCGAACAGGATTTCTTAAGTGTAAAAAGTTTCTTAAAAGATCCGGAAAATGGAATTATTTTTCCCTATGATGACATAAGGATAGAACCACTAGAAGCAAAAATACACCATGCTATTCGTTAAATATGACTCACTAAGTAATGATTCCGCAACGATTTACTAAAACGTATTCTACATTCCATGAAAAAATAGTTCCAGATGTTTAAATCTCATATGTATAACTTTCAACATACAATATCATGCATACATGTACCTCATATGCAGTAATGATCAAGTTATTGTATACAAATCAACATGAAAAGGAAAATCTTTTGAGCGGATGGGTCCGATGTTGATAGTGAAAGAAATGCAAGTGTTGCTCGACACCAACATCATAATAGACCGTGAAACAAAAGATCCAACTAACAAGGATATTGGGAAATTATTTTGGTGGATCGACAAATTAGGGTATAAGAAATGCATACAACAAATTACAATACAGGAAATATCAAAAAATCGGGACTTAGCAGCCCGCAAAGCTTTTCAAATAAAAATAAAAAGCTATCACCATCTTCAGACCCAAGCTCCACTCAATTCTAGAGTACAGCAAATTTCAGAGAAGCTTGATCTAACTGAAAATGATAAGAACGACACAATCCTAATCAACGAAGTATTTTCTGAGCGTGTGGATTTACTAATAACTGAAGACCGGAAAATTCATAAAAAAGCTCTAGAATTGGGAATAGATGCCAAAGTATTCACAATAGATTCATTTTTGGAAAAAGTTACAGCCGAAAATCCTGAGCTAGTGGATTACAAGATACCCTCTATAAAAAAAGAATACTTCGGAAATATCAACTTGGAGGACGATTTTTTTGATACTTTTAAGGAGGATTATCTTGGTTTTAAGAGATGGTTTAATGAAAAAGCCAATGAGATAGCATATATATGTTCATCAAACGAAAATATTTTTGCTTATCTATATTTAAAAATTGAAAGTGAAACTGAACTATATTCGGACATCAAACCACCATTCACAAGAAGAAGACGACTTAAAATAGGTTCTTTCAAAGTTCAATTGAATGGTTTGAAACTCGGAGAGCGGCTCTTGAAGATCATTTTCGATAATGCTTTACATTACTCAGTAGATGAAATATATGTTACAATCTTTACTAAACGTGTAGAACAAATCCGCTTGATTAACTTGTTGACCGATTTCGGTTTTAAATACCATGGAACAAAGAAATCATCCTCCGGGAGTGAAGGGGTTTATGTACGAGATTTTTCCCGAAAGGCATCTCCGATGTTACCTAAAGTCACATACCCATTCATGTCAAAACAAGCACGAAAATTCCTTGTTCCGATTTACCCCGAATATCATACTGATTTATTTCCTGATTCCATACTTCAAACAGAATCACCTCTAGATTTTATCGAAAACGAACCTTTCAGAAATGCCATATCAAAGGTTTATGTCTCAGGATCCATTAATCGAGGTTTGGAACCTGGTGACATTATTATATTCTATAGAACTGGAGGCTATTACAAATCCGTGGTTACAACACTTGGCATTGTTGAAAGAATTTATACTTCGTTAAAGGATCGGCATAATTTTATTAGACTCTGCAGGAAACGGAGTGTCTTCTCAGACGAAGAGCTCAAACAGAAATGGGACTTTACTTCGTCACCCTATCGACCTTTCATCGTAAACTTTCTTTATTCATACTCGTTTCCAAAACGAATAAACCTAAAACGTCTTATTGAGTTAGGCGTTATTCGAAATGTATCCTCAGCACCCAGAGGATTCGAAGAAATATCCAGCGATTCCTTCAAAATGATAATCAAGGAGACAGGTAGCGATGAAACTATTATTGTCGATCAAGTGTGAATACTCCAAAAAAATATTTTCCGGAGAGAAGAAATTCGAATTTCGAAAACATAAGCCAAAACGAGTGATTGATAAAGTATTCATCTATGAGTGTAGTCCATCAAAGAACATTGTGGGTTGGTTTACAGTGAAATGGATACATTCCGGATCTCCGGAAGAGATCTGGAAGAAGTGTAAAAATTCGAGTGGCATTAAGAAGAATGATTACTTTGCTTATTGTAATGGTACAGAAATCATTTACGCCATCGAAATTAATGAGACACTTAAGTTCAGTGATCCAATCGATCCTTATAATATTGTTTCTAATTTCAAACCACCACAGAGTTTCAAATATCTTGATGGAACTGCAATATCTGAGACATTGAAAAACCTGTTTGAATAGTGTTGAATAAACCTGCCTATGTTACTATTTTATACGTATTTGCAGGAACTCATTTTCATATACGCGCGCGAGAACTACTTTGCGAGATTCTTGTTTTTATACTTTTTATCTGTCGTAACATCGAAGCCAACTGATTTTAGTTCTGTGACCTCATTGATCGTAGGTGCTTCAATCTCAGCAAGAATTAAGATTCTATCCGTGAACACATCTATCTCTAGAATGTATCCATGATAGGGTTCACTTAATCTGACCTTTTCAACACGCTTTCCCCTTGTACTTGGCCAATATTCATTAAATAGATCTTTAGCTATCTGATGTTCTATTTCATCCCGAGACGCGTCTCCTTTTCCTTTAAGTGTAAAAAATAATATTCCTGCTTTGTCTCTCAATCTTGCCTCATCGACTATGAAATCCACCAATAGTCCAATCCTTTCTGCTAGTTCCATTCCTTTCTTGATTGGTAAATATCCTTGTCGAATTATGTCCCCATTTTTCAATACATTTTTTTCAATAATATCAATTGATGGATACAATCGATAAAATGCTTCTGTTGCGTACTCAGATTTCCCTTCTTTTATTAAGTATTTTCTTTCGATCTCTAAAGGCATTTTATTCACCTACACGTACAGCAAGGACATTTCTATGTGTAATTATTTTCTCCCATTCCAGCTTGCTTCGCAATAATTTGTCACAATTATGCTGTACGATAAACTTCTTTGTATGTATGCCCATTACTTCATTTATGCATTTATTTGCCATCGAGCTCTCTTAGCAGTTCACTTTGCACGCACTTGTATGTTATAATTTTGTTATGTCTTGATAAATTGAAAACGCTGTTACAAGAGAAGAAAGGCTGAATATTACACTGGTCAAAATGCCAATGTAGAGTTCGATCAACCATGGGATTATCCCTAAAAAGAAATCCCAACTGACTGGTAGAAAAGATATGATGGGAATTAGTATTCCTGAGATTCCCATGATAATAAGTGAAAGGTGCGTACGATTTCTTTTCATGAAATAGTAATGGTCATGTTTCTTCACATTATTTCTGATCATGTCCACTATTTGCTTGATGTTCAATAGGTGTTGAAAAACTTTATCATGCGCGCGCGACTTATGCTGCTACGCAAAGCTCGTAAAGCATTAGAACGATGTAGACAATTTGAACATCATGAATTAAAGTTTCTTGTCCTTGAACATGATGGAATATCCAAGAAAGTGATGTTAAAAATCATTTAGTAAGCATCCTTCATTATTGTATCTTCTGATGGCTTCTTTTTTCCTAATTTTCTTCTAAACATCCTAGCATACTGAGGTTTGGATTCAACCATGAATCGTCAAGAAAGTCTGAAATATCTTCTTATGTTGTGTGGGCTATCTTATTAGTAAAATTAGAATTAAATCATAAGAAGCCGGTTTTTGCTACACGCGTGCGCATCTTTGCTCCAACTTTTTGATTTGGGAAGAAAGTTCGCTATAATTAAATGTATTCATGCAGTGGCATAAGACAGATATTGGGCGATTACTAAATCTTAAGCATGGATGTGCATGAAAAAAAAGAAGGTTTGAAACAAGTCACCCCTACTCTTGATAGTGTTACTAATTCCGAAAAGGTTATTCCGAGAACCAAAGGAATAGGGAGAAAGGGTGAAAAAGAAAAGAGTAAAGAGGGAAAATCAAAAAAACGCTCCACTGAGAACGAAATCGACGAGCGGAAGCTTCTGAATGAGCTGACATATGATGTTCTTTCCCCTCATGAAGTTTTAAGGGATTCTGTTCATGGAGATATATGGATAACCCTTCTCGAGAGGACAATTATTGATACTCGCTTATTTCAAAAACTCCGAGGAAAACTGCAACTAGGTCCAACCCATTTAGTATATTTTGGAGCTACACACACAAGATTTGCCCATTCAATTGGGACACTTCACATGGCAGAAAAAATCGTTGAAATATGTAATAAAAACTACAAGAAATATGCAAATCCCCATCTTATGGAAATTGATCCTTACGACCATCTCTTAATAAGATTGTACGCTTTATTGCACGATGCAGCTCACATTCCATTTGGACACACACTTGAAAGAGAGGGTAATCTTTTTTTACACCATGAATGGCAGGATACAACAAGGGCTGAAAAGATTATAGGAAAAAAAAGTGAAATCAGAGATAAAATCAAAACAACTCTTGAACTTTATGGCTTCTCAGACCCACAAATCGAAACCGTAATGCAGGATCTTCGTGAAATATTGACATTTAATTCTAGAGAAGATCCAATGAATTTTAGAAATCCATTTGTAATTGATGTGGTTGGAAACACACTTTGTGCTGATCTTCTAGATTATTCCGTAAGAGATATGTACTATTGTGGTTTAACAGAAAGATGGGGTAACCGATTCCTTCAGTACCTAGCAGTTCTCCCACTAACTAAAAGTGATCCTGAATCCAAAGAATTTGATGTAAAGATTGCTGAAGAAGGTGGAAAGGGACGGCTTGTTTTATTATCTTACAGATATGAACGTGATCGCAGCAATCCAAAGCATACTCACCCAGTTCATAAAAATGATGTCATATCAGAGGCTGTAGATCTCCTTCGGAAGAGATTTTCTTTAGCACAGAAGGTTTATTTTCATAGGACAAAGAAAGCAGCTTCAGCTATGCTAATCTCCGCTGTTGGAGAAGAGGGACTAAAACCTCAAGAGCTACTTGAAATGAATTGCGATCAATTACTAAGTAAACTTTCTAAGTCGACTAACTCACGAGTAAAAAACCTAGTTCAGAACTACAGGAAGCGCAATCTCTACAAAGTGATATATGAGATAAAATATCGAAAACCTGCGGAGGATGAAAAGACAATAGTATTATGGAAAAATATCATGCCCAAGTTCAGAAATCCTGAAACTAGATGTCAAAAGGAAAGAGAGATTGAAGAAACGATGAATCTAGGGTTGGGAAATCTATTGATTTATTGCCCTCAGCCTGGTATGAATGTTAAACAGATTGAAATGCTGGTTCAGACTGAACCAAAGAATCAGGTAAAACCTTTGCATCTGATTTTAGATGAAACTCGGAAAGAAGAATTAGAAGTAATTGACAAGTATTTCAATAAACTCTGGAGTCTTCAAGTCCTGATAAATCCGGAGAAGCTAGACCCCCGAGAGGTAAACAACCCAGATGTTCGTTGTTTGAGTGGCTATTGTGAAGACTTTTTTGATCTTCCTAATGATTTAAACAAAGCATTACGTGGCACAAAAAGAGATTTCATGGAGACTCGTATACACGTTGTAGTGAGAGAGTGGGATCAAGAACATCAAGATGAAATGGTTCCAAATTACATTGTAGAAAAATTAAAGGCAGAATCGCATACATATAGCAAAGATAAAGACGCACTGAAGAAAGAACTCAAGAAAATGGTAAAAGAACATTATGAGAAGAGTTGAGTTGATCCCTGCTAAGGAGTCAAATCAAATCGATCTGTGGAATACTAAAGAAGAAAGGGTCATAAATGATGAGCTAAATAGAACAGTCAAGAGTTTCAGAAAACTTTTACTGAAATTTGATACAGCTAAAATCGAAGAAGAAGGCTCTTTTTTTCAATTAAAAAACGACATCCTTCAAGTAGCTAATTTGTTAATAAGAGTGACCAATCAACATCGCTTACCAATTGATCTTACGCCTATTCATGAAAAGATGTTAATCCACTCAATAGTTGAAGATCTCGAGATTTCGTCTTATTCAGCTAGTCTTACTCCAGATGAAACTGGTTTTGTTCTAAAAATTGAGAAAACAAGCAACGAAGTTCGTGATAGAGCAATCATAGCTCATGAAATTGGACACACTTTGTTCTATGATGTGAGTAAACTACCTCCTTCTCGAATCCTTCGCTATAGACCAAGAAAAGTAGACAAGGACAAGGAGGAGTGGGTGTCGTGGGATTTTGCAAGAGAACTCCTGCTTCCTAGGTTATTTCTCCTCAGACAATTTGCTTTCAAATATCCTCTTCACCCCTCCAAGATAGTAGACATTGCTAGAAAGACAGGTGTTTCAGTTGAGCTATTGTGTCATAGGCTAATACTCGACTTAGGTTTATGGAATAACTGTGCATTTTTTGTATCCGATGTTAGTAATGGCAGACTCCGCACTGATTCTGTGAAAGTATATCGAACTAGTAACTTCCCAAGATTTTTCATAAAAGGAAAGAAAGGATTAGTCAATGAGAACCAGAAAATTTCTGAAATGGTTGGAACAATTGTTGGGAGCCGCAAGAGATATGACCATGGCTTCATCAAGTTTCAAGGCTTTAATTTATGGGTTAAAATGCTGAGATATTTTAACGACCCTCAAAGAGTTTTATGTCTTCTTGAAATTCCATTTGCTAATTTACCATTTAACGTATTACCCAAAAGAGATATTCGCAATCAGTAAAGTGTACTTTTGCGAATGCACATTTTTTTCGCACGCGTTTTACTAGTGCGCGCGCGCATTAATCAAGAATTTCTAGACCGTGCACTCATATATGGTTCAGTTTATACAAATTATTACATACCAGGATTTCTTGTTTTGTTAATGTTCACTATAAGTTTGGGCACACTAGTCTTTTCGCCTACTTGGTTTCTCACAGATGCAGGGATTATGTATTCCAACAAAGAAAAAGTAGCGGGAACGGATCAACTTATTGAGGTTCGAACAGTTGGTGGGCGATTTACAGATTTCTTGAGAGGCTATGCAGGAATCGGAGTGGCCTTGTCATACCTCCAGTTTCTTTTAAGTTACATGGACGAAATAGGGGGTCCGATTCTAGCCAATCCAATTAATTTAGTTGCGTTTCTATTGTTCTTTTTCGGAATACCGATTTTCTTGCTAATTAGCATACTCCCATCTCTAATTATTTTTGATTTGATGAAGGAAAGAAGGTTACGGTTCATTAGAAAATTAGCAGAAAAAATGGGAATAGTTGATTTCGTAGATATATCCCTTGAGAAAGTAGATAGAGGTTAAAGTTTAACCCCAAACCCAAACATACGCCTATTCGTGTCTACGTGTTTCTTTTCTTGTTCTTGCTCTCATTCATTCTCTTACCCAACCACCCTCACGTGTGAAACGCGCACGCACACAAAAAAATATATTATACGTAATAACAAAAGTTGAACATTCAACTCTTCTAAAAATGTGTTAGAAAATGGATTCAAACAGAAAGACCGCAATAATTGTGGGAGTATTATTTATAATTGTGGTGGTTTCGATTATTATAAGTGGTGATTTTTTAGGATCTATAAATGACCCAGATTATCTTACTGCTGTTTCTGCAAATGAAAACCAAGTGTTGATAGGAGTGCTCCTTATGTTAACTTTAGTCGCTTCAGTTGTTGCCATTCCAATTATGATGTTTCCAATCTTAAAAAAGCGTAGTGAAAGTTTAGCTCTTGGGTACGTTGGTGCCAGGATTTTTGAGGGCTTTGCCGATGCTGTAATATATGGAATCGGTCCGCTATTACTATTGACATTAAGTCAGGAATTTGTAAATGCAGGAGCTCCGGTTGCTTCCTATTTTCAAACTTCAGGCGCTTTATTACATGCAGTAAATGATTGGACCAGTGTTCTGGAAAACTTTCCATATGGCCTAGGTGCTCTGATATTCAATTATTTGTTGTATAAATCAAAACTCATTCCTCGATGGTTATCAGTCTGGGGTCTTATTGGAGCCACATTGATGTTAGCAACCGGGGTGATACGTATGTTCGACCCTTCCTTGATCTATGGGGCTCTTCCAATACTCGTGAATGAAATGGTTCTAGCAATATGGCTTATAGTTAAAGGATTCAATTCATCTGCAATAGCTTCCCCGTCTGAAAAAACAGATATGATCGAGGAAATGGTTTAATAAAACATTAGACGATAAAAACAGAACATAATGTTGGATTTTCAATGAAATCTCTGTTGGTTTTGTTTTCATATCATCACAAGAATACTGAGAAAATCGCTAATGTCTTTGCAAAAGTTCTTGATGCACAAATAAAAACGCCACAACAAATAATCTCTGAAGAGCTTCAAGAGTATAGTCTAATAGGCTTTGGCTCAGGGATATATAGTGATAAACACCATAAATCTTTACTTAACCTTGTAGATAAACTACCCCAAGTTACCGACAAGAAAGCTTTCATTTTCTCAACCTGTGGAGCTCCTACGAAGTTCATGGAGCTGGACAAAACTTATTTTTCAGAATATGTTGCCAAAAGTCATTCATCGCTTAGGGAAAAACTGCAATCTAAAGGTTACTTGATTGTTGACGAATTTAGTTGTGCAGGACTTAACACTAATAGTATCAATAAACTATGGGGGGGAACAAATAAGGGTAGACCTAATGCTAAAGACCTCAAACATGCGGAAGAGTTTGCTCAGAGCCTTAAAAAGAAGTGTAACTTGACCACATGAGTTCTTTATGGTCAATTATTCGCACTTAGATAATAACTGTTAAATGTAAAAAAAGAGAATTGGGGGATAAGTGATGTTTCATGTTATTGGAAGAGAATAAGGCGATTGTTCGCAGGTTTATTGAAGCCTATAATAAGCGAAACTTGGATTTATTTGACGATTTACTGGCACCAGATTATTTTGACCACACCAGTAAAGTCGGCGTAGAAGGTCTAAAACAATTAATGAACATGGCTTTCAAAGCCTTCCCCGATTTTCATGAAACTATTGAAGATATTATTGCTGAAGGCGACAAGGTGTGGGCTCGTATTACTTTTACGGGAACCCATACAGGTGAATTTATGGGAATAGCCCCTACTGGCAAGAAGATAACAACTGAGATGGTTGACATCTTTAGGATCGTTAATGGCAAACTTGTAGAGTATCGGGACGTTAATAACAATTTGGATTACCTCAAAAAACTAGGTATTGTCGAATACACAGAAAAAGGAAAGAAACTCTTCCCAGAGAAATAAGAAAGATTGAATTTTACCCCCAAACCCAAAACTACACGGTCCGCGATAGACGGTAGACATTCCATCCGAATAAGGGAAGGAAGATTAGATTGGCAAAGACGGCAATTCCCATTATTTGTATTCCCTCTGGTCCTGGTACAAACAGACTAGCAACCACACCCAGAACTCCGATCACTCCGAGGACCATGCTAATCCCCCCAAAGCGTCTGCCAAAGGCTGTAGACCTAAGCATGGCCACGCCAAGTACGATGAAACCCATCATCATAAAGAGGCTCCCTACGAAAAAGAACGTATTGGTTAAGCCCATGGTCGCCTGCCATAAAAGGACGACCGTCGCCTGCCATAAAAGGACGACCGTCGCCTGCGCCTCGAGCGTAGCTGTCGAAGCGTGATAAATGTCAGAGAGTGGTGCGAAGGCCAAAAACGTGGATGCATCTCCAAGAGCGGTTACGACGTAACCTATAAGGCTCAGCACACTTCCGGAGAGGGCGAGTGCTAGGCTATTTTCCCGAAGGACCCGATATAAGACTAGGACGAAGGTTACTGAAAGAAAAGCGGTCGCCATAGACAGAATAGTACTCGTCGCGAGAGCTGCTCTATCATCGGGGAACGCCATCAGCCCTTCGGGGTTTAAAGGTGACAAAGAATAGTATAATGGCATGCCGACAATGAAAACAATGACAGCCAAGACACCGGCAAAACCACCCCATTTTAGAAAATACTTTTCATTCTTCATGGACTTCTCGATAATCATTTGGTCAGGACACATATATATATTCATAACAGGCACAAATGAGCGAAAAGGCAAAATTTGAATCCACAATCCAAAATGGTCTCCTTCTCCAATTATTTCTCTTTACCTCGTTACTACTAACTCTGAAAAAACACTCAAACAAAAAAACGAGCCCACAAAAAGACAACAATTCATAAATCACGAAAAATTGTAATATTAAGTGTGAATATTCTCTAAGGACGAAATCATTTTGAACAAGAAAAACGAAAATGAGAGCTGGTATTCCAGAGGTAAAGCAGAAGCGGATAAGGGCATCCCTTATAACGAGCGTGTCGTGGGCATCGCTATAGTGCGCGCGCGCGCATTCATTCAAGATCCAATAATAGTTTATTGCGCGTGTGTTTTCTTAAGTAAGGTCACAAATGTCAATGTATGCCTTTGACTTATTTCCTTTGAACTCTGACCCTGCGTAGTTTTCTAGCTGCTTCCATCTTTCAAGTTCAAAGCTGATTCCTGACTTGCGAACCTTGATTTGACTCTGAGGTTTATTATTCTGATTTCCTGTAGGGAGTCTTATCTTTTTTCTTCATGGAATCACTCCTCTGTTCTGAACTAAGTACACCATTAAGTCAACAAAACTATGGTAAAATCAAAGTTACTTCAACCGTTGATAAGTGGTTGTTCAACCTTTTATGTCAAGGATTCAGAGCTGAATCAGAAAATAAGCTCAAATGGAGCGAATCTGGTTCTCTTTCTAAGTTGCTAGAAAGGCAAAGTTGAATTAACTTTTTTCCAATGTTGATTATTGTCTTTTACATCAAATCATAGGAAAGGGGGAATTATCAATTATTTATCAGTTTTACTTTTCAATTTCCCATGCTTTTTCATGCTTTCTCTTAATGCGCGCGCACAGTATACTCCTAGGAAACGTCGGGGTGTAGAATGTGTGCGCGTCCAGCATGGTTTTATCTATGGAGATGCAATTAGGCTTTCGAGTGGTTGAATTGCCTTACATGTTTAGTGTCCCCTGCAAAGAGAACGCAAAATTAAGAAAGCTTGTGGACTCGGTGAAGCATGATGTTCGACTACAGACGTTGTGGAAAAGCTCGAACATCATGGCGATCAACCGCATGGGCTACACCGACCACGGTCCCACCCACGTGAAAATCGTCGCAAACAGCGCACTAAAACTCCTCAGAATACTAGTCACAAAAAAAGTGGTGCCCAACGTGGTTAAGGACTACAACATGACAATTAATGATGCAGAAGTCGTCGTCGTCCTGGGATCGATTTTCCACGATTTAGGAATGATCGTGGCCAGAGAGAACCATGAAATATACAGCGTCTTCCTTGCCCTCGACTTTCTTAAGGAACACCTAGCGGCAATCTACAACCTAGAAGAACGTGCTGTACTCTCCTCCGAGGTGCTGCATGCTGTGTTAGCACATCATCCGAACCAGCAAGTGCTCACGCTCGAAGCTGGCATAGTTCGAGTCGCTGATGCCTTAGACATGGAGCAGGGTCGAGCTCGCATTCCATTTGAAGCTGGAAAAATCGACATCCACTCAGTATCAGCCCTCTCAATCGAAAAGGTGGAAATCCTGGAGGGAACCACCAAACCAATAATGATAAGGATTAAAATGGCGAATTCAGCAGGAATCTTTCAGATCGACGAACTGTTGAAAGCCCGCATCCAGAGCTCCACACTTGAAAAGTACATCCATGTAGTTGCTGAGATTGTTAGCGAAAAGGAATTGAAGATAATAAAAAAATACGAATTCTAATGCACATGAACCATCCTGGCTTCACCATTTGGCCAGAACCAATGTTGACGGCATCCGAAACAATGCACGCGCGCCACCATTTTTCCGGGCTGCAGACAGCCTCTTATAATTTGCTTCAGAACCATTAAGCATCATTGTTAAATCGAAATATCTGCCTAGACCGTACATTATCCTGTAATTGCATACGAAAACATTATTGACCTAAATAGTTCTTACAGAGCAGATGGAGAGACCTGCGCTGCAAAGTGTAAAACTTACAGGTGCATGGAAACTTGTCTCATGCGAAGCCCGAAGCTCGAAAGGAGAAGTGACTCACCTCTACGGCAAAGATCCAGTTGGTATGCTGATGTACGACTCAAGAGGCAATATGTCCGTGTTGTTAATGCGCCGTGATCGACCAAATTTCACCTCAGGTGACCTATTGAAAGGAACCCCAGAAGAGATAAAAGCAGCCTTCGAAGGGTCCCTAGCCTACTGTGGGACCTACGAAGTCAATGAAGAGAAGAAAACAGTAACACATCATGTAGAAGGCAGCACGTTTCCCAACTGGGTGGGTACTGATCTGGTAAGGTTCCTTGAATATTCGGGTGATCAGTTACTGCTCAACACTCCAAGCATACCAGCGGGAGATGAACATTGGACCGTACACTTGATCTGGAAAAGAGCAAGCAAGATGAAGCAAGCATAATACTGCGCGCGATGTTGGTTGTTCCTTATCGTTTTTTAGATAAAAACGGTATAAAAAAAAGACCGAAAAAAGCGGGGGAGATTTGTTCAAATCTTTTGTAAGCTCTTGTCTACCAGAACGCTGCAGATTTCAATGGGACATCCGCATAAAGCTCGCCCATAACAGGGATTGGCATACTAGGCATAGACATGGGATATGGAGCCTCTAAATACACACTTGGTCCATTAGTTTGTGGATATAATTTGTATAATCCTGGTAGAACTGTAAGATCAAACGTGTCAAAAAGGTAGCCTGTGCCATCGTCAGGTAAAACCATCACTATCGTTCCAGCAGGTACACCATCTAGTTTATTGTAAAGTCCTTTTCCTGCTTTTACCTGAGCCTTTCCTTCCACGTCAGCCGGGTTTTCTTCAACAGCTTTGAATGGATTCAAATTTCCACCCATTACTGGGGGGGTCATCATCATGCCTTCCATCGTTCCAATCCAATTGGGTGATGCTATTCCTGGAAAGTTTACATAGTACACTCCGCTTCCGCCAATGACCCACATGCCATTTGGATTGTTCGGGGAGACGCTTGGACAGAGAAACATATCGCCTTTTATTCGATCTGGTGGAGCAGCAGATACATTGTTAGTGAAGGAAACTGCGAACAGGAACAGAACAGCCATGGTTAAGGAGAATATAGATAATATTTTTCGCATACTTTGCACCTCCTTTTTTAACGTCTTCCCTTGAGCTAAGGACTAGGTCTGGCTTAAGTGTATCCCGAAAATATTCGGGTTCTACATCAAAACCTGTAAGCCTTTCGCATTACAGAAATGGGGGTTTGCGGGAATAATTCGGGTGATATCTCCACTTGGTAGGGGGTTCGAATCCCAACCCAACCAATATGTTATCCGCTGTGCGCGCGCTTTCAAAGGATACAGGCTCTGCGCACGCATTACCCCCTATCAATTTGTTTAGTAGTTGAATAGTTTTTGTCTAAAAATAATCACCTTTGATGTGCGCGCGCGAAAGTGACGTTTGACCGTGCGCGCAAAAGAAAAAAGATAAAAAAAAGAAAAAGGATTGTGAACGAAGAATAGTAAGTCAGCTTGTGAGCTTAATATCTATCTCTTCTTGGGGGTCTTCTCTTTGCATAGCATTCTCGGCAGTATACGGGTCTGCTTCCGTCAGGTTTGAACGGAACTTCACATTCTTGTTTACATTCTGCGCAAACTGCCTTATGCATTTCTCTTGGTTCTCTACTTCCATATGACATCTAGACTACACCTCCGATTCGCTGAAAGAACTAGTTTCGTCAGAACACTAGTTCTGGAATGCTTACCTTAGAGTTGCTTATAAACCCGGCGCGCGCCTTGACACAGCACTTTCATTCGAGCGCGCGATGCGCGCGCGCAGATTAGTCTTCTGCTCTGCTATTTCGTTCCACATCTTCACAAGCACGCACGTGAATGTGATTGAATATCTAGCCATTACCCAATGCTTTAAAATGTAGGGCTGTTCGCTTTTTGCGCATGCAGGGGAAAAGAGTTTTTATCTTGATTTGTCATAGAAAAAGGGGGAATGAGGGTAGGTTAGGACTCTCGAGTGTTCCTACTCGTTACCTTTCTTACCTTTCGACTTCCCTTTCTTTCCTTTTTTCTTAGGCATTATTTACCAATCCTCATCAGATGTTCGTAGCACACGTAGATGTCATTGACAGCTACACTAGTCGTCTTCGTCGTCAAAGTCCCAGTCTTTTTCGTCTTCGTCTTCGTCTTCATCTTTGTCGATTGTTACTATCCACTCGTCGTCTTCTTGGTTGTACATTCTATGTTCCCTAAAATTCCCTACGCATTAGACTGGTATTTATCGCTTTTCCCTGTAAAATAGCTATGAAACATGAATATTTGGTTAAACAGTCTCAGATAATGCCTTCTTATTAGTCTTATAAGCTAAATTTGCATTGTTTACAAAGTCACCCTATGGAGGGGAAGTTAGAGCCATTGTTCTAGATGTTTGAATTGATAGACTCCTGTTCCTATAAATTTTCGTCTTTGATGCGCTTAAGATAAGCTACCGTAAATAGTCTACCATCTTCTAGGCGAATACTTTGAACACTCACTAGTTCCCATCCATTTTTCCCTAAAGTGTTTAACTCGCTTTCTATGCCTTCTATTACTGGTTTTCCTTCTCTTATGAGACGATCTGCGTGAACCTTTGTCTTCAGTGGTAACACTTTGTACTCAAATTTCATCAATTCAGTTAAACCTCAAACACTAAATTGCTGAAGGAAACGATAATGAGGATGTATATACATTTCGCTAAACATTGCGTTTGGAAATCGGGGACTGTTTCTTGAGCCATTCTGTGACGTCTTTCATTGTGTTATTGGAACTCTGATTAATCACAGGAACGGGGATGTTTGCTCTTGTACTGATTGAAGGTTTGCATGGATTCATGAAGGCGAAGCTAATGTTTAACCAATAAGATTTCCCATCTTTCATGTCGTTAGCTATTGAGTTGGTATCTGGAAACACTTCTGTATAGAAGAACACAATGCCATTCGCCCAATTCAAAGACATAGGTACTCCTTGACCTCGGAATCCAGCTACGATCTCCGCAAGGTCACTGGGGTTCTGAAAATACACGTATTCTTTGATTATTATCTCACTCCAAGGTTCATACCTGATTTTCACTGAATCTGGACCAGCTTCTTCCTCATCGTCTTCCAAGTCGTCTTCTTCCACTTAATAGACCTCTAAAAGCTTCTTTTAGCTAAGAAACGAATATATGCATTTCATCCCGAGAAGGACGGTGAATCAACCCTTCTCAGGCGGAAAACTCTCTATCTTGCTCTCTTTTACTTCTTATAAACAAAAACAATCTATTGATTCTCTTACAGCGGTGATGCGCGCGCGCATACAACTAAAGAAGGAGGTGCGCACGCGCATCAAGTCTAGGGCTTTCCAATTTATTTTATTAGTATAGGTATTTTGCCACCTGCATGATTGTAGACAACTACATTTTCAATGTTTAAGAATGGGTATCCAACGATCATGATCACCTTTCCGAAGGCGTGGTTCAGGTCTTGTGTAGAAGGTCTCAAGGCTCCTGAAGGGTGGGAATGAACACTACCTATGAGCGAGAAATCCATTGGCAACATATGAGCAGGAAAACTAGCGAATCTCATGCCCTTGGTGGCTAATGGGGGAATAATTAGATCTGTTATCTCGATTCTCTCCTTTTTCTGTTTTCCACGTAATAGTAATATAATCTCATTAGGGTATGCTTCTCTAGCACTCTCAAGGATAGACTTGAACAGTCTCTGACTTATTGTGACCCCAGTAATCATGTAGGTTCAACAATATGGGATTCTTTCTCCACATTTATATTCACCTATAAAATATTCACAAGTTGATTGAAGATGATGCCTTGTGCGCGCGCGCGCGCGAGATTTTTCTTTTAGCTAGAGATTATAAAGTTTGAAACCACAATGAAGTCTATGAAGCTGCAAGAGACGGGTCAGGGTACAGTTATTAATATTCATGTAAGACCCAACTCAGGTCAGTTTCAGGTGAGAATTGAAGACGATGACCTTGTAGTGTGTTGTAGAGAAAGTCCGGTGAAAGGTAGAGCCAATAGAGAGTTGATAAAGGAGCTTTCGAAACTCTTCAAGAGAAGAGTAGAAATTGTCTCAGGGTTCCGTTCGAAGAACAAGAGAATTTTGATTAAAGACGCGGATGGAGAGGAAGTCAATATGGTCCTTCATCGTTCGATTTCCAGCAAAATATGATTATGCTCGTGCATGTCGTAATCCTTTAATTTATCCGCTAAGATGCAGTAGTGAGTGACCTATTTGAAAGCGTTCATTTCAGTGGATTTGGAAGGAATGCCCTTTGTTGTCATTCCTGCGCATCTGAACCTCAAAGGATCTCTATATGAGGAAGCAAGAAAAATCGCTACGAAAGTCACACTTGCTGTAGCAGATGAACTCAGAAAGAACAGCTTTAACGAGGTTATTATCGCTGATAGTCATGGACCTATGGTTAACCTTCTGGTTGATGACTTGCCTGAGTACGTAGAGATTGTGAGAGGGTATCCTCGACCTGTGAGTATGGTTTCAGGGATAGAAGGGTGCGACGTTGCTTGTTTTCTCGGGTATCATGCAAAGTCTGGGACTCGTAGATCTGTTTTAGCTCATACTTACAGTGGTGGAAACATCCAAAAGGTCCTAGTGAATGATGTTGAAGTGAGTGAGTTTCTTTTAAATGCTTATGTCGCAGGAGACCTTGATGTGCCCGTTATTCTGGTTGCTGGCGAAGCTCAGCTCTTAGAAGATGACGTCAGGCAACATGCTTCTTGGATTGAAACAGTAGCCCTCAAACATTCTGTGAGTAGTGTTGCAGCAATAAGCCCCAGCCTTATCAGACTTGAGAAGCAATTGAGAGAATCCACTTGTCGAGCTGTAACCAACTTCAAGCAAAATCATACAACCCCTCTAAAAACCGGGAAACCAGTTAATGTAAGGATTACATTCAAATCCATTCTCCAAGCAGACGCAGCTGAACTACTTCCAATTGCTAAGAGGGTTGATGGGTTAAGCGTGGAATATCAAACGGAGAACATGATTACAGCGTACAAAGTCTTCGAGCTGTTGGTGCTGGCGGGAACGGGTGCAGGTGCAATCTTTTCAAACTTGAAATAACCCTCTACTGCGCGGATGGAGGCATTGTGTGAAAGCGGAAAAAATCGGCAAGCATGTCTATGGTGATACTAGTGGCGAAGGAAGAGGCAACATTGGTGCAATTGAGCTGAAAAACTTCACAATCGTCATTGATTCCACGATTTCCAAAAAGACAGCTCAAGCGTTCCGGACCTCTTTGGAATCCCAGGTTAAGTCTCCAATTCGAAAACTGTTCATAACGCATTATCATGCTGATCATACTTTGGGTATTCCTGTTTTCAAAGACTCTGACATAATAGCCAGTGAACCATACAAGGGATTGAGAAGAACTGCTGGATTTCAACCAACTCACACATTTGATAGTTCCTTAGTCTTGAAGGATGAAGACCTTTCAGTGGAAATTAACCATGCTGGTGGCCACACGAGGGACTCTTCATACTTGTATTTCCCTGAGGAGAAGACATTATTCGCGGGTGATCTTATTTTCGCCAAGACCTTCTTCTACGCGGGTGATAGCACCTTTAATCCAGAGACATGGCGAGACACCCTCAAGCACTTTAGTGACATGGATGTTGAGAAGATAGTTCCCGGGCACGGTCCCATCTGCGACAAGGAAGAGGTGACGGTTTACCTAGAGTTCTTTGAAGCAACTTCCTCTATCATGGAGGGGGTTGTTCAGGAAGGGTTAAGCGAGAACGAGGCTTTGAGGTCTAAGGAGTTTCCAAGTTTCTATCCTGAGTACCGTAAGGGTTGGAGGGAGATGGCTCTCGCTAACTGGTTTAAATTCTACAAGGGGAAGGAGATGAGGTAAGGTAATGGGTTTTAGTCCCCTGCGCAGAGTCCTCGCAGCCTTCAAGGAAGAAGAACCAGACAAAACCCCTGTGACCTCCATTGCTGGTTGTGGGGGAACGGTTACAGTTGACATGCAAAAAGCAACAGGATTCTGTTGGCCTGAAGCCCACAAAAACCCGGAGAAAATGGCTAAACTAGCAATATCCTCACACAAACTAACGGGAATCGAAAATGTCCGAGTTCCCTTTGACTTCGTCGTAGAGCCTGAAGCCCTCGGATGCGAAATTAGATGGTGGGAAGGATTGGATATGGTGCCATCAGTCAAGAAACATCCGTATGAGAGCCCACACGACCTCAAGATGCCTGAAGCATTGCTCGAAAAGGGCAGAATCCCCGTTGTGCTAGATGCCATAGCGGAAATGAAGGAAACAGTTGGTGACTTCCTCCCCATTTCAAGCCTTGCACTAGGCCCCTTTTCCTTAGCTGGAGAATTAGCTGGAGCAGAACGGTTTCTCAGATGGACCTTGAAGGAACCCGAATCCGTTAGAGAATTCGTCGATTTTACAACCCAAGTCGTCATCGAATATGCTAATGCTCAATTTGAAGCAGGATCCACCATTGTAGAGATCGCAGATGCCATGGCGTCCACAGATATGATAAGCCCTAAAATGTTCAGAGAATTCGTCAAACCAGCACTCACAGAAATCACCAAAGCCCTTAAGGGTATTACAGTGTTGCATGTTTGTGGACGAACAGACCCAATAATCAACGACATCATTGAGACTGGCTTCGACGGTGTAAGTGTTGACATGGAAGTTGCTCATCTGAAACCGCTTGCAGGGAATGTCAAGATTTTGGGTAATGTCTCTTCAAAAAAGACACTGGTTTTCGGGTCCCCTGACGAGGTGAAAGCTGAATGTAAAACAGCTTTGAAAGCAGGTATCGACCTTCTCGAGCCTGATTGCGGGTTTTCCCCAATAACACCTACCAGGAATATCAAGGCAATGATTGCAGCCCGTGACGAATACTTTGTTTAAACAGCTTCACAAGCCACTCCAAAGCTTGGATCGAAGGTTATAGCGACAGATTTTTTTACATGCATGTACAGGTCTATCTCATTAGTCCAACAACTCTTTGGAGAATTGATGTAGATGGGGAGCTTGTCAGCTTATGACAGAGTGATGGCAAAACTGAAAGTCAACCGAACGATGGATGATCGAGTTCCCTGCATCAACTCTACCAGTGTTGCCACAATCGACTTCATGAAAGCATATGATGCTCACTGGCCTGAAGCCCACAAGAAACCGGATAAGATGGCTAAACTGGGATCCGCTGCTCATCGACTATGTGGTCTAGATATCATATCAATACCTTTCTGCATGACAGTTGAAGCGGAAGCCTTTGGTGCTCCCATCGAGTTCTTTGATGATAAAATTAAGTGGCCCACCGCAAAAAGATTCATCGCACAGACTCCTTCAGATTTGAAGATTCCTAAAGATGTCTCCCTGGCAGGTAGAGTCCCCGTAATAGCGGAGGCGATTAGAATTCTCAAATCGGAATTTGAAGGCAAAGTGCCTGTAAACGTTTTCATGGTCCCTCCCTTCACAGGCATAAGCAGTTACCTGGTTGAGTCTGTTGAGTTTCTCAAATGGCTCATTCGAGCCCCTGAAAAAGCACAGGAATTCTTAGATTCCACCATTGACACGTACATTGAAATCGCTCACGTGTACGAAGATGCAGGAGCAGACATAATTACACTTCATGAGATGGGAGCCTCATCAGACAATATCTCCCCCAAGCAATTCGAGGCATTTGCGAAACCATACTTAACCAAGATCATTGACGAACTCAAGGCATCAACAATACTGAATGTATGTGGATCAACACTGCTAATCCTTGACAAGATGGTGGAGTGTGGAGCCAATGCATTGGCAATTGAAGAACGAACACCAATCAGCAAAGCCCGGGAAGCTGTAGATAAGATCAAGCCAGGCTACCCCATAATTGGGAACATTTCCTCATTTAATACGATTCATGCTGGTCCACCTCAGAAAATCAGAGAGGCTGTAAAGGGAGTCATAGAAGATGGAGTGGATATAGTTGCACCAGGATGCGATTTCTGGCTGGAAACCCCAACCAACCACATAAAAGCACTCGTAGATTCCACAGCTGAAGCCTGCTCATGCTGAGCGATAATTATGGAAAGTAAAAGAGTAGCCAGCATCGAAATCTGTATAGGACTTTTCTTAATCGTTCTTGGGTTCATCTTATGGTGGTGGTCCAAACATCTACTATGGATACTGCTCTATCCTCCACCTATGGCGAAGGGGATTATTGAAAGTCTACCATTTGCATCATGGGGACTAGGAGCTTTGCTTTGTATAGACGGTGTTAGAAGGGAGTTAAATCGTCGACGAAAACGCACACATGCATGAAATAATGATTGAAGCCGCGGGCTCATTGGGTGTTCTCGCTCAACGTTAAGGTTCGCCCTTTTCTGGTGTGTGTCTGAGGCGGGTTTTGCCTACGTGGGGTGTTGGAGGAGGGAAATGGTAACTTTTAATTACTTATTGTTACTTTTTGTTATTTTGATGGTTATGGAGAAGTTTGCAGCTCGAGTGCTTAAGGGAGGAAAGGTGACTATTCCTAAGCGTTTGAGGGAGTTGCTTGAGATAGAGGATGGGGTTTATGTTCGTTTGGGTGTTGTGGAAGTGATTAAGCGTCGTGGAAAGCAATGGGTTAAGGTGGAGGTGTGAGGTGGGTGAGTGCTGTTAAGCATGGTTTTTTCCTGAGGAAGTTTATGCTTTGCGACCGGTGTGTTCTGAACGGTAGTTGTGAAAAGTTTGCGCCAGGCGGGAATTGTGCCTTCGAGGAAAAGGCGTATGACACTTTGATTTCGGAGCTGATTAAGCAATATTCCTTGGAAGGTTTGGCGGATGAGATTCCGGCTCAGAGGGTTACTATGAATTTGATTCGTATAGCTAGGGCAGAAGCTTACGAGGCTCATGTTGGGGTTTCGGATAAATCGATTGTTTTAGGCAAGTATATTGCGAAACTGGATGGTTCCCTACGGGCTTTTCTGGGGGATTTAGCTTTGACTCCGACCAAGCGTAGGCGAAGGGATAAGGGTGACTTGCTTGCGGACGTTGAGCGGTTGCTGGAGAGAATGGAAAAGAAGCGTAAGCCTGGAAAAGGGATCTTGGGGGAAGTCCTCTCTAACATGGGGCTAGTGTTGAAGGATTGGAAAGCAGAAACCAATGCCCATAGAGAAGTTAGTGGTGAGGAGAAGTGAGCTTAACAAGAACTGAAATACCGAGAAAAGCCGCTAAAGACCTAATAGAATACTGCGAAAAGAAGGGTCACGACACTGGGGAATCCGCAGCTGAGATGCTGAAGAACTACTTGAAAATCCTGAAGAAACACAGAAGCCATCTTAAAACTATGTGGCCTGAGGAGCAGGAAATTAAATTCGGTTTGGAAGATGAAGACCGGAAACTCATAGACCAAGGAAGGAATCAAAAATCGAAGCTTGAACGCTTCACCTTCGTATGCATGAAGGAAAACATGAGCTTAGCAGGCTTTGATCATAAACGTTTCGAAAGCAGTCTAAAATTCATTGGAAGAGACGCATGTCGTGGCTGCTGTATTCCCAGGGCTTCAAGGGTGAGAAAGGGTTTGGAAGAGCTTGAACAGGCAAAGAGGGAAGTTGAGGAAGACCTGAAGAAGGAGGAACCCTCTTTTGTGTCGATTGCGCGAGCCAAGAATTATAAGGAGCCTGAAAACGTGAAACGCCACAAAATGGAGAAGGTGGAGCTGCAACTTTATGATGACGTGGGTAGTGTTGCGGGAAAAACCTGTGAAATACGTAATAGGTACATGTGTCCTTATGGTGAATTTTCAAACCAGCTTGTGGAAGAAGGCGCGTTGGCTGTGTTCGTATGGGGAGCACTGGAGTGGTATGATAAATACTACAACCCACGTCTACGACCAGGCCGAGGCTTCAAAACCAGCAAATGGCACCGCTACGATGAGACAGGTTTAATCGACGTCACAGAGTACGAAGATACACGGAAAGCATGTGAAGATGGAAGACTCATGAAGGTCCTGGGCGAGTTTATGAAATACGTGAAGGAAACAGGACGATCATACTAGAGGAATCTAGAAGCATTTTGAAGGTTTTAGTACAACCTCCAGGTAAGTTATAATTGGTGATTTACAGTTGTGGTCCATGAAAAACCTGAAAGACCATGTAGAAAGCTGCTACTGCTGGGAAAGTGGTCTGAACCACATATGGCGATTGATGGAAGAAAGCATGAAACTTTCTAATTCGAACACTCACAAACTCAACAAAGAAAAACTACTAGCATCACTAGCTGAAACAAACCAAGAGCTCTGGTCCTTCGTCTATAGCTTACTTCAAGATGTTGAAAGAGTCGGCTTAGAAATAGCAAGGCGCAAAACAGATTTAGCTTTTGAGAAATGAAAACGTGATTTAAAACACTGGCGCGCGTATGCAGGCGTGCTGCTTTCAATTATTAATTATGGCTTCATAAGCCTGAAATCGATTTACAGAACATAAAATTGTACATGAAGATTGCAGAGCTTCAAAGTGCCATTGTATACAATAAGGCTATCGTAGTGTTGGTGTTAGCGACTTTTGTCGCAGGTGTAGCTGTTGGGGGAATAGTCTTGGTGCAAAGAAGTGATCCTGGTGGAAGTGAGAGTTACCCAGAAGAAGCTCTTGAATTGTCTGATCAGCATGTTTGGTGTTGTGACGGGGTAAACCAAAATGGGTGGGCTGAGGCAGCAATGTCGATCTTAAACACAGGAGAAACAGATGTTACGCTTCGCAAAATCACAGTACGAGGAGTTGAATGTAGCTGGAATAATGTTTTCTATTGGAAAACAGATACTGGTCCAATATCAGACGATCTAGAGGTAACGTCCACGGAGCTGTCGGGTTCTTCATTCGATATCATTGTTGATGGTGTAGAACGAATCTTCCAACAAGCTACTACTGGACTAGTATTGAAGCCTGATTGGATAATGGTTCTGTACCTTAAAGACCCTATCAATCTGACTTCTTATGATGGTGGCGAGAGCGTAGTCATCAGCATTTTCACTAATAATGACATATATTTTGAAGAGACCTATCTTGAAGGCTCAGGAACCTTCACTTTCATGCAAACTGAGCAAGTAAGCATCACTAACATGGCATTCAACGGAGCTTCCAACGCTAGCGATAATACAATTGTGCTTAGCCTGAAAAATACTGGATCCAGCAAAGTAACGTTGACACAAGTAAGCCTTAATGGCGCTGTCCACACTGTTGTCTTTAGTATGACAGCTGGTGAGCTAGATGCAGCTGGCACAGGTACAGCCACCCTTACAAATGTTCAATGGGTATCAGGCAACACTTACAGAGTTATACTGCAGTCAAGCACGGGAACCAACGTAGCTTCCTACGAGAAGAAAGCATCTTGAGTGTGATTAAATTTAGCGTGCCGCTCTGAATACAAGAGCCCCAGCGTTAATTTATGCTCGCGCGTCTCGTGGCTTGTATCTTATGAAGAGAACGCATTCGACTGTAGCGAAATGAGCGTCTACATGGAAAGGCATCTTGAAAACATTGGGTGGCCCTCGATTATTGCCATGAAAACTAAATCCTGGACTGGTTGCCACATGCATGGGTTCTGGTTGAAGTGATACCTGGAGCAGCGACACTCGTTGATGCGCGCGCGCGACGATATTTTACAATTTCCCATACATTCATTCATGCACAAGTGTAGCCATTTGTAAAATATTTGCGTCGTCCTAGCAAAGCATTTTAGGGTTCGGAAGTTTCTAAACAATTAGTAAGTTTTCGTCTCCAACGCTATTAGGAATGGGTCCAGCAATGCTAGTAGGTTTCGGAAAGCTAACGCGCATGTGGCGCCGCCGGTAGGACTCGAACCAACGACCAGTGGAGATATCACCCGAAAACCCTAATTTTTTTCGGGTATCTGACATCTCCATCATCACGTAAGGTATTGTTTTAGTTCCAGATAAATACCTGTGGAAGATAATTCTATATCAGATATGGAGATACGTGAATGTCTGAAAAACCTGAAAACACCTTTACACTTTTCCTATTAGGCGTTCTTGTCGGTGTATACGGAAATTGGTTGATTTCATTTCTAGATAGACTAGTATTTCCTACAGAGATTGGAACAATTTTCTTCATTCAAATTTTACTGGTAATTTTGTCTTTCATGACGTTTTTCTTCTACTTTATGTCCGCTTATCTGCGTAAGTATTACCCAACCCTATTCTGGATTGCACATAGTGTTTCAACCCCCATCATCTTCATATTCCAAGACTCTTTCGTTAAGAGCGATCCAAGCTCTCTAACTCAAAATATAGTTTCTTGGACGGTCACGTTTCCAATTTTTTGTCTTATTCTCACCGTAGAATGGATACGGTTTGGAAGGTATCACAAACATATCCTTAAGAAAAGATGGAAAAAGCCTACAATAGGCATCCTCAGCGATATGGGATGGGATATTAAAAATGAAGAAATATATACTTGGACAGATTTCTCTCCCGAGGATTGGCAAAGAGCCTTTGAGTCATCGCCTAGTACAAATGTGGAATTGACTAATGTGGAGAAGTCATTTGATAGATTTGGAGCGATTTTGAATCCTTATGGAGGAGTTTATCCTGAAATCGATTTAAAGAATCTTTCAACATTAAAGAAGATCCTTAATTTTGTCAGAGAAGGTGGCGTTTTCATAAATGTTGCAGATGTGCCATCTTATTGGGCATACGATCAAAACCTTCGGAGAAAACTAGATATTACCTCTCCAATCTATGTAATCAAAGATAACCAGATAGCTTCAATCAGACCCTTTGAATTAACGCCTCTGATAAAGGAACTTGGATTAAGAGTCCTAAACATCACACTCCAACAAGATCTTAACCAATTCTCAAAATCAAAAGTCGACATTGTTTCAAGAAGGATAGCCGTTGTTGAATCAAACTTAGAGACCTCTATTCCCACAAAAACTACACCACCCAATTTGGGAAATCTCGAAACCTCAGCATTGTTTACTGTTAAATACGGAGAAGGGGATTTTATTTTCTCCCTATTTTTCATAAATGATGAGACGCATAGCCAAAAAGCAAAGGACATAATCAAAAATGCGATATCAAAAATAACTCTCAATAAATTAAGAGAAAAGGCTTCATTGGTGTCATGAGAAAATAGACAAACGATAGAGCATAAAGACCTTTCATACCTTCCAGAAACCTGAGAACTTTCTCCATTACCGACAAGTTTGTCTGTTTAAACCACGACCTATTTTCCCTATCGGAAACTTAGAAAAGTGGAAGGCTGACTCACGACTTGTAAGGGGACAAGCTACGGAGACCAGTCATAGAGAGGTTATAGGAACAATGAGAAGGAAGACAAGCGACAAGGTGCATGAGACTGTAGAGAACAGAGAGACTACCTCCGCAAAACTAGCTAACTCTCCTAACCTTCCGAGTTTCCAACAAACGCCCAGTTCCATCAGGTGTTAGCATTTGATAAGTGTCTCATTTAGGTGGTCTGAATTCTTAACAATTCCAAAGAAACTTAGCCCTTGCGTGTGCGCATAGTAAGCCTGTTAAGGTTAGAATAAAGGTTCCACTTTTTTGATAGCAAAGTGTTCAAAACATGGTTGTGGTACTTCAAGGAAAATTGGACTGTTCTGTTCATCTCTTTGGGCTTGGGTATAGAAGTTTCTCCTTAGATTATTAATGCTATGCGTGCACGCAAAGGTGTGAGAGAGAATGTGTGTATAAATAAAAGGAATTAGATCTCATATGATTCCTTAAGACGTTGAAGAGCTTTCAACTTGAACAAGGCTTTTCTATCCAATCTTGTTATGAGATAGTGTTAGTGATTCGCAACGTCTTCATTCAAACGGTATTGGAAATTCATGCAAAGAAAGATGTTGGTGGCTATATTTACAGCCACTTCAACTCTTTTATCGACTCTAGTAGTCACACAAATAGCGATACCCCAATGGGTTACTCCAATAGTCACGTTCGCAACACTAATAATTAGTTCTTTGTACGTCTTCAGAAAGAGGGAAAAACAGACTTCTTTAGAACTACTTAGCAACCTTGAAGATTTTGTCAAGACCTTCAATGGTTTAACAATGTCTGGAAGCGGTGAAAATAGAGAAATCCAAATTAGATTCTCTCTTAACCGTATTCGCATTTCTGATAGAGTGCAAGACAATGCTGAATTGAAGACACGTGGGATTTGTATAAAGGCTTGTCATGACTTGATTGAGATGTGGTTCAAATTCTATAAGGACGAAGTTGAGTTTTTCCTGAAACATCCTAAATCAGTTGACTTAAGCAGTTCTATACGCTTAATTTCTGAATTCACGAAAATAGTCTCCCATTATTTTGAGGAAGTCTTTGATACTTCGATAGACTTCATGAATGGCATAAAGTCTTATCCGAAAAGCCTCAAAGAAGGACATGAGAAGAAATTTAAAACGCTCAAAATCAAATACAACCATTTTGCTAACAGATATAACGACTACATCAAGCGTTTGAACAAAAAACTGAGCCAAACTTTGGAAAGTGCAGATATTGTGTCAAAAGACCTTATTTTTGAGCAAGAGAAACCTACTGAAGACCTATCCAAAGTAGCAATTAATGCGAGAAACGAACAAGAAGAAGAGCGGAAAACTTAAAGCAGTCAAAAACCAGTTAGAAGAGCGGGGTAGAAAGGATTTGACGGAATACTATTTTGATATGGAGACTACAGGCTTTGACTTTGATAAAGACGAAATAAGAACTATTCAATGGCAAAGCCTTAACGGATTCACAGGTGAACCTATAGATGAACTTACTATACTGAAAAGTTGGAAATCTTCTGAAGAGGAAATAATAAAGACCTTCCTTCCTAATCTAGAGTGTAAGCCTTTCGATTTCATTTTTGTTGGTAAGAATCTAATATTCGATTTCTGTCTTCTGAATCAAAGAATGAAGTATTATAATTTAGGTGAACTTGACCTTCGTTGGCTGTATAACCGAGTATGGTTGGATATTAAACCAATTTTAGTGATTATGAACAAGGGCAATTTTAGGGGTTATGACAAAGTGCTTCCAAAAACGAATCCATTGACCAACGATAAAATTCCTCAACTTTTCATAGAAGAAGAATATTCTCAAATAATACAATACATAGAAGATGAGGCTAAAGATTTCATAAAGGCGTATCAAGTATTTAAAAAGGAAATGCCTTCATTGAAGAAATATTTCTGAGAGAAGCCTCTGCAAGTTACTAAATGTGAGAAATGCGGAAAAGTTATAGTTGAACCCAAAGAATTAATTAGAATCCGAAAAGAACACTCGAGATTTTTAAGCTTACTCAACAAACAGTGTCACGGTTGGTAAATGATGGCTACTCAACTTTTATTACCTACTGAGAAAGTAACATGGACGCTTAACGATTTTGTAAAATTGAACAGTCAAGAAAAACTCATTGTTAATACGGAATATCAAAGATCTAAGGTTTGGGATCGGAAAAAGAAACAACTTCTGATAGATTCCATACTGAGCGACTATGACATTGGAAGCATAATCCTACGGCAAAACCAAGACAAATGGGAAATTTTGGACGGATAACAAAGATTACAAGCAATATTTGATTTTGTCAAAGGCAAATTCAGTCTTTCTGAAGAAACAGTAGAGCATGGAGGCAAAAGTTGGGAGGCACTTGAACCGAGTGTGCAATGGGGACAATTCATGAATCGGTTAGTTTACACAACGAAAATTTATAGTGTTGATGATGAAACAACTTCTGTAATCTTCCTTAGGGTTCAAGAAGGTGTGCCACTCAATTCAGCAGAGAAACTAAACGCCATGAGGGGCAAACTTAGAAATAGAATCCTCGAAAGCTCTCAACATCCGTTCTTTAGAAAAACTCGTGTAAGGGAGTTCCGTTTTGCTTATCGATACCTCTGTGCTCAAATAGCCCTTCAAGAAACAGATAACGGTGTCTCGAATCACATCTTTAAAGATGCAAAACTCAGAAGTTTGAAGAAGATGTATGAAAACTACAAGAAGGTTCTTCCGCCCAAAGTATTTGAAAGAATGTCTTCAACATTTAATTTTCTACGAAAGACATTGGGGTCAAGTGCTCAGAGCATAAGAAAGAAAAGCGACCTTTTGACCGTTTACCTGATTGCTTCTTATATTCTTCAAAAGTTCGCACTTAAAGGCAAGGAAGAAAAGTTCAAGGACTTTGTTGCAGATTTCCTCCAAAAGGTTGAAACGACAACTTTCACTGACACAGAGGGATATTATAGTTATTGGGTTGCTCGTAGTTCATCTCCAGACTCAAAGGGTCAGATTAAAAATCGCTTTGAAATTATTCTCAAGAAATTCTTGGAATATGACCCGACAATAGAACCCAAAGATGTGCAAAGAGGATTTGATTGGGGACAAAAACTCGTTATCTACGGCAAGGCATACAAAGAAGCAAGGCAAATAGGCAAAGAAGAAGCAGAGTGCAAAATATGTGGCAAGCCAACCCCATTAGCTGAAGGAGAATCAGATCACATTAAACCGCACAACTTGGGTGGATTAACTACAGTAGAAAACGGACAATGGACATGTGTGTCATGTAATAGAATTAAAAGTGACAAATACTCTGTGTAATAATTCTCCTACCTCTTTCAGATAATAATTCTGAGAAAAGCCCCGAAAATCTAAATGATGATCCATAGCGCGCGGATGCTCGTGTCACTCGATTTTGTGGAAGTTTAGATCGCATTCAAATAATTCTATATTTCCCACTTTCTTTGCAGCTAACCTACATTGACTATTTATTCTGAAAGCTACTATCATTAGCCTTGGCTGGTTTTTGTCTCCGTATTTTTCTCCATAACCTAAAATCTGATCAACTGTATCTTCTCCGGCAGTTCCTTTGCATTCTATGATGACTGTTCTCTCATTGATATCTTCCGCAATAAAATCTGGTCTTTTTCTTTTTTTCCTACCTATTGTGATCTCTGCACTCTTGATTGTTAATCCTTTTTCTAGGCTATCTATTGTGTGATAAAGATACTTGACCAATCCTGCTTTGACTGCCCCCTCACTGATACCCGGGAGTTTTGAACCGGAGTTTGCGCACGCTTTTATGATCTTAATGAAGCGAGAGGAACCTTTCGATTCAGGAATAATCTCAGCAACGGTAACACCTCGCTTACCAAACTGAGTTGAGTAGTGCTTTGGTAAATCATGACGGCTGAAATGATGTGGTTCGCTACACCATTTCACTTTTCTCTGGTTCGGATATTGAAACTCACCACGTGGGTTTCCAATAGAATTATCTTGATGAAACTCACAGGGCCCCTGCACCTCTCCAACATAAGCTATTGTGTTGTTCTTAGAGTAAGCTATGACTAGATCACCATTGCTCATCTCGTTTTTGAACTTCCAAGGATCTTCAACTCTACGCGTGTCATATTCTTCTTTCTCCAACTGTTGCCGAATCGCTTCTTTGCTTTTGTATGTAGACAAGTTAATTGGTGACCAACCAATCGCACAAATCTCTAGTCGTTTCCATTCCTCCGCTGCTTCTACTGCCTTTCCAGGTTCATGATAGGTTGTAATGGCAAAGATCCTTCCAGTCATCTCTCATCACTTCTACATGCCGGGGTCTATTTCGCTATGTTTAGGTAATTAACTTTTTCACGATTTCCGGAAAAATCTTAAGAAGGAAAGATTGTGATATTGGAGGGTGGATATAAACAGTCTCTTTTGTGGAATCGAATTGAGAATAGTTGCTGCAATCGTGAAATACAATCCATGCAGTATTCATGCACGTGGCGGAATCTCTTGTTCCCAATTTATCGGGAAAAGAGTCTGTGGGAAAGTTTATGGAAGGTGTGAGGCGAAGAAGTATAACAAGTGGTATAAAGATGTTTTACAAGGGAAAATGAAGTGTTTCTACCCGAATAGGATTCGTTTGTTCGAAATACCCGGGACTATTCTACTTCTCTATAACACACATATACATAGAATTTTGGGTGAAGCAAAGATTCACAAATCCTCTATCAATGATTCTAAACATTATTACTGGTTTAGGGAATTCGTTTGTTATCCTGACCCAATTCGACTTGAATTGCTTGAGACTGATGAGAGACTGAAGTCCCTTGCTAGATGGAAGTTCATGTATGTTTCAACTAAAACCTTGGAGGAAATCCGAAGCTTGTCCGGTCTGCAAGGCGAAAGTCTTGAGAGGACTAAAAGGGAGTTGGAATTCGCCAGAATACAAGCAAGGAAATTCTTGAAATCAAGCGTTCCATCGCTAACTAAAATGGAGGGAGCGATAAGTTTACTGCGTGAACAAAAAAGAGCCAACCCAGAGGTATTAAGAAAGACTGAAGAGATATTTACACGCGCAATTGAAGAGGGTCTAGGACAAGGAAGAAGTTGGAAGTTGATTTGGGAAGCATCCCTGTACATCGCGCAAAGGTCATTTGGGCTCTCAGTCATACTGAAGGATATCGCACAAGAAGCAGGTCTAAGGATAAGGGCATTATGGAAAACCGTGATACTACTGAAGGAGGAGCTTGACTTGGAAACTGACCGAATGTCTGCAAAAGACTGGCTTCTAGATCGCACAAGAAACCTAAAACTGAAACAGGAGACAATTGAACTTGCATTAAACTTACTCAGGAAGAAAGACTTTATGAGACCAATTATTGGGAGAAGCCCCGCTTCAGTTGCAGCCTTTGCTCTCCATATAGCTGGACAACAAACTCGTGAAGGTCTTACGAAGATGGAGATAGCTGAAGCCTTTAGCTTGAGTGTTGTCACAATCCGAAATCTGGGGAATGCACTGAAAAATGTGCAGATATCAAAAGAATCCCCTTCTTATTGGCTTTGCGTGACAGATGTAAGAAACTGGAATGTGACAAAGAAAAAAAGAGTGTGGGGTGTATCTGAGAGAAATCGAAATGTGATTCAAAGTGTGAAAAAAAATGATTATCTGGTCTTCTATTTGAAGGGAGGGATTGTAGGAGGGATTTTTACAGCAAAATCTACTATGTATAAAGATATGAAAAAAATTTTTTTTAGTGAGGGAGATGGCTTAGAAAAGAGATTTTCGCTGCGTATACAAGTGACACCAGTTCTTATTCCTAAAAAGAAAAAGGATTTCAGAAAGTTGATTAATGAGCTGGAATTCATCGAGCAAAAAGAGAACTGGGGAACTAGCTTGAGACGAGCAATGCGTCTGATTTCGGAAAATGACTTTAGAAAGATCAAGTCTTTTTTAAGGCATTAAACTGTGAAGTTGGCATCTCTAATAGAGAACACTGTAACAGCATGTAAATGTAAAAAGATTCGTTTAGTATAGAGGCAGCTTTTGGCGGTAGATCTTTTTCCTTAAGTACACATAAGACTTGTACGTTTATGGTGCTGAGTCTTCGTGCACCCAATTGAGAATCTGGTCGGTTTTCATGCGGATTGATTTACTCCTTTTACTTACATGCTGTCCCCATCTTTCGTTAAATGTTGTTACGAATTTCTCGACAAAATTAAGTCGTGGTAGTGGTGGTGCCAACTCTACCATATCCGACACATGCCACTGTATCTGGATTGCAGCGTCGAAATTTATTGTTGGCAACTGATCTAGGTCCAAGGCAAACAGGTCTCGGACCTCGATGCTCTTAAATTTTATCTCATGGTTTTCTTGACGCCAAGAAACACCTACAAATAGAAGGGCAATGTTCTCTAGTATCGAAGTTCTGTTTGAGGGGTTTTGTGATGTTATCCATGCAAAGAGGTCGAGTAGTTTCTTAGCAGACATTATGTTAGGTGGTCTACTTTTTTTCTCAAGGTTGTGGGATTTTATGTTGAGAAACACAGGTTGGGATAAGCCAATGATTATATCCGGAGTGTCCTCCTGCTTGTAGCCAAGCGTTTGATTTGTACTCAGATAACTTTCGACTTTACTCTTGCTCCTAAAGCAGAGTTTCCACCACCATTTTCCTTTAAGTCGGATAATCAGTCTTTTCATGAAATCCCGTTTGTCTATCGCATTGGCAAAAATCGCTTTATGTGGATTCAGCTTCTCCGCTAGAAAATCTTCTGGCTCTAATACGTCCAAATGTGGTGAAAGAATCTCCTTAATTTTGTTCCTAACAAATATCCCAGCAGCATGTCCGACCATTTGGTCTCTTCTTTCAAAAGATAGATCACCTTCGCTTAGTTCGGAGAATACTCCTTCAATTCGTTCCCTAACTTCAGTAAAAGTCAGACTAATTAACCTCTGAGTTTTGTATCTTCCTGAGCAATAAGTATATGTACGCACATAGATATCTCTGTTTCCAGCCTTCAACTTTGTATTCAAAGTGACAAGTGAGTGTGGCGCCAATAGAACATGAGAGCTAATATGTATGAAGATTGCTGAACTTGCGTTCGTATTTCTTCACGTATATATAGAGATAATTTATTTCTTATCTAGTATAATTCTAATCGTTCCTCAAAAAATGAAATTAAAGGGCTCTTTTGCGTACTCGAGGGCAAAATATAATGGAAATCTATGACAATGTCGAAAAAGTAACGTCCAGCCAAAAGACGCTAGGTCAGTTCATGACACCAAAGTTTGTAGCTGAATTCATGGTATCTCTAATTTCAAAACCAAAGACAGCCCAAATCCTAGAACCTGGAGCAGGTAAAGGAGTCTTTGTTGAAACTCTAAACGATAATGGGTTTGACAATATTGAAGCCTACGAAATAGATGAAACCCTGATAAAAGAGACACAATTCAAGATCACAAGAGGTGACTTCTTAAACATTCCACGTAAACAAAGTTTTGATGTGGTTATTGGTAATCCCCCTTATGCTAGATGGAAGAATATTACGAAGGACTGGCAGAACCTCTTTAAAACTGATGTTTATTGGAAGAAAATAATGAATGGTTTGTGCGACCTAACATACGCTTTCATTTACCATTCAGTGAATCTGTTGCGAGATAAGGGCGAGTTGATTTTCATATGTCCTCTCTTTTGGACTGAGACAGTTCATGGAAAGAATTTAAGAGAGCATTTGTCTAAGAATGGATCTTTGGAGCTTCTAATAAATCTCAATGAAAGCAAGATTTTCAATGAAGTTTCCTCAACAATTATCATTTTTAAATATGTTAAACGGGTTAAACTTCCTTACACTCAAGTTATTGAATACAGAAGCAAAATCCCTGTTTCCAGGAAAGTGACCACGAAATTATCATGGATGATCAAGCGTTTTACAGGGAAGCAAGCGAATGAAAGCTTCTTTGTTGAAAGTGATGTTTATGTATCATATGTAAACAGACAATTCTTTGGAGGACAACCTTGGCATCCTATTCCACCAAATGAAAAAACGGTAATACAGATTGAGTCCTTGAAACCAGAAGAAGTCACTCAATTGGGTAAGATCGCTCACATAGGAAATGGGATGGTAAGTGGTCTAGACAAAGCTTTTCGACTGGAAACAGATATAGAAGAGCTGAATCAAAGAGAACGAAATTCCATAATTCACATCTATAAAGCCAGAACTCTTCAGCGATTCTATCCTTTGAGTGATCCTTTACCATATATTTTCATAAATCATGTTTTTGAGGAAAAGGTGCTAAAACGAGATTACCCTAACTTCTATGAGAAATTATCGATCTATAAGGACAGACTTAAGAAACGTTACAATTATGCAAGGCAAATACCTTGGTGGCACTGGGTTTTTCTAAGGAACAAAAAGCTATTTGAATCTCATAGAGTCAAAATATTTGTACCAAGCAAGGAACGGTATGATACCCGAGGATACTTTAGATTTGCTTTAGTGTGTGATGAGAAGAAAAAGACATTCTATCCAACACAAGACGTTACAGCAATTTGTGTTAAAGAGGAGTTTCTCAATGACATTTGGTATGTACTGGGTCTTCTTAATTCCACCCCTATCCAGAGATGGATTTCAATCATGGGTTTTAATAGAGGAGGCGTATATGATTTCTCTGAAGCTCCATTGAGTAAAATTCCGATACTAAAAGTTGCATTGGACGACTCTAGACAATTAGAACTACATGAGTTAATCGAGCTTAATGTTGAAGAAATTATAGTTGAAAGGCAATTGGGCAGTCCTGCTTTTGCTAAGTTGGATGAATATATTCACAGATTTCTAGACCTGAAGAAAAAAGTAAGGACTATGCATCTAGATGATATATAGAATGCTACATGCGCGCGCACTGGGTTTTTTTCAAAACCTTTTCAATGGTTCAGAATTATTCACTTTTCCATTCTATTCCTTATGATGTGGTGGTGGTTGTTACATAAGTAAATGAATGATAGTCTGTGTCAGGGGTTTTCAAAAACCTGAAACTCTATGTTAAATAATAGGTTAGGATTGCGTAGATTGCTTGAATAACCTCTGCAATGAGAGCTGTTATGCCCAGTCCCACAGCGGTCCATTGTAGTCCTTTTGAGTGTCGTTCAATCCAACTATTAACGTGAAACCTCACTACTTTTTGATCCATCTTCAACTCAGAACCATCGTCACCATAGACCAAAGTTAGAAAAACATCATGGTCTCCTGACCTACCATTCTTTGAAGTTTTTAATCTCAAAAGCATTGGTGGATGTTTATCATGGGTCATTTCTGAAAGCAGTCTTTGATCATGCTCGTCTATTATTCCACCCTTTATCCTCAATGCTTCATTATATGAAAGGAAATATCCTGAATTCAATTCCACCAATACTCCAAATGGGTCTATGGAGTGTTCTTCATGGGCACGAATATGTATGTCTTCACCTCGAAGGGGCAGATTTCCTTCATAATCTCCAGTGACAAAACCAATGATTTTTCCAGTTTTCTTATTCGATATTGCTTTGATACACCATTCCAAAACTCCAATCTTGCATTTATCATCTTCTTCAAAAAGATAGGGGGATGAATGTGCTATTCCAAATTTCCTGAGTTTGGGGATTTCCCCATACCCCGTCAAGAAAATCTCGATTTCGACTGGTTCACCAGGATTCACACTGGGAGTTCTTATTCTGGGTACAATCCCAAAGATGGATTTCATCGCTTCAAAACTTCACCTAAAACTATTCAATTGATAATCTAAATGAGTTTTTCCTACTAAAATAGGGTGGGTTCACAAAGTTTTATTACATGCAAAAATCCATTTTCTATTACCAAAATTGGGAAGGGTAAACCCGTGACAATATGTATTGGTGTAGTTTGTGACAATTCAAAAAAGGCTATTGCGATATCTGATAGAATGATTACCGACGAAGAATACCTTCAAGTCAAATTTGAACATCTAGTTCCTAAAATAGATGTACTTTGTGACAATTGTGTTGTCATGATTGCTGGTGACGCTTTAGAACCTTGGGAGTACCTTAGGCAAGTAAAGTCGAGAATAAGCGGTAAGAACAGGCTTCCAATACATCAAGTTTTGGAATATGTCAAAGAAGAGTTCGTAAAACTAAGAAATAAGCGACTTAATGAAAATGTATTTCATAAGAGAGAGCTTACACTCAAGGAGTTTTACGGAAATCAAACAAATCTAGATACTGAACTTGTAACTATGTTAGATCAGATGGTTGAAGATCAAAAGTTAGAATTAAATCTGTTATTGGTTGGGGTTGATGATGATGGTGCGCAAATTCACTGGGTTTTCGATCCAGGTACATCAAAAGCCTTCAATGATCTAGGATATTGTAGTATTGGAATAGGAGATCGACATTCGGACATAACTTTTGTTGATAGTAAGTATACTCCAAAAGTTCCGTTCAAACAAGCGTTATATTTAGCGTACAAAGCGAAGAAGAGAGCAGAAAGTGCGCCTGGAGTAGGCGAGAAATTCACCGATATAGCTATAATTGATCCAAAGTACAAATTTGTTTCGGACTCAACAATTACAGAACTCGAAAGGGTTTTCCAAGACGAAAGGAAGCTGGGTCGCTCCGAAGAGGTTGCAAAGGCTATAGCTAATTTGGAGATCAAATATAAGATCAACGGTTCTACGGTGTGAATACAATGGTTAGTAGAAGACAAGCTAAAAAAATTGATTATTCTGGAGTAAAACGAAGGGCTAAAATTAGGCGTATCAAAACTAGGCGTAGAAGGTACAAACCCATAATCAAGGTAAAAACTAAAGTAGAAAAATAGCTAATTTTGCTTAGAATAACTTAATTTAATATCCTTCGGAATTTTACAACGAAATGAATCAGACGAAGACTTGACAGAACCCACAATCAGGTTCTTTATTAGTTCTGACCACTTTCAGTGTGTAGAAATACTTCAGTCCACAGCCACCTTCAAAATTGTTATCTTTATTTCATGTGGTCTTCTGAAGGGGGACAGCCCCACTGGTATTCCAGCCCACCTGGTTTCAATTATGTGGGGCAATCGCCAGGATGCGCGCGCGCGTGGTCTCTTAACTAGAAGATATAATTTAACAAACTTGTGATTTGCGTGCGCTTGGTCGCTAATCTAAAATATCCAGCAATCATATGAGAATTTGTGAATTTCTATGAGTGTTGAGGTTGTAAAGAAAGTAATTGAAAACCTTGACAGGGAAATCGAAGAAAGAGACTTGGGAACTCCGTTTTTCAGCAATCCAGAGTATCGCAGCTTTCCACTCACAAAAGAAGGATTCAAGACGATTGAAGCTACCGAATTAAAAGGGAAAGTCGCCTATGTAGATGGGGGAAATCAAGAGATACTTGGAGCACCAAATTTCTCTGTACAGGTTAATAGGGTATACTATACTATTTTCAAAGGTCAAGAGCGGCTCCAAAGTAGATCATTGCCACAGCGAATCGAGTTCTTCTCAGCGACACACTCACGTTTCAGTGGAGAGAACATAGTCTATGACACTTCAGTCTTTCCCGCTCAAGAAAGTTTCAAAGATCTAATGCCCAGAGAAAAGGACCTTTCTTTCGATTCCTTTGATAGAACAGTGACCATAGGTACACAAAGGGCAGACATTGCCAGAGTGGCTTCCATCGCTAGGAGGTTTGCAGAATGGAATTATGCAAAACATGTTTTGGACAATGTCTTGGAAGAAGGTGACATATTAGTTGTTGATGGAACACTTCAAACAGCCTTTACAAACGAGTCTGGATATGCACTAGATTTATACAAGCTGGCTAAAAACAAGGGAGTGGCTGTGACTGGTCTTTCAAAGACTAGCCATCTTTTCACAAATACTGGCTTATCATTAATTGGTGCAGTAGTGAAACTTGGGAAAGATGCTGGCATGGAGAATGAGTTTTATGTGAAAGTTGCTGAAGCAAGGAGCAGCGATCACAATGCTGTCATTTTCGTTGTAAAACTGCATCCAAAGGCTGAGCGAGCCTTTAGATATGAAGTTCAACGAGAGTTGTTCATGGCGTTGGATGATGAATCTGTGGGAGAAATTTTCTTCCAGCTTGTGAGTAATTCTCGTGATATTGGCTTTCCAGGATATCCGTATGGACTCGTGGAAGCTGACCAATTTGCCAGGGTTAGAGAAAGCGAGGTCACGAGCTATCAAATACTGTTTCTCTCACAAATCTCAAAGATGGGAAAGTGGCCTAAATTCGCTAGACATATACGTGCAGTTGATGCACATGGACACCTGAATACTTTGGTGGGATGATCATGGTAGAAATCGATATTGCTGGGCAGGTCATTGGAGGGTCTCATGGCAAGATTCTGATCAGACAGAAGAGTGGAGAGAGAATCGAGCTTGGCGATCTTTTAGTAGTTCCAGAAGATAGCAATACGTTAATTCTTCAAGTGTATGATCTAGCTTATGGTAGTCAGGTTTCTCAGCCAATGCGGGAACTTCTTTCAGGTCTGAAACTTGAAGGCTATGGAACCGATTTGACATTCCTGGAACCACAGCTCAGGAATTATGTTATGGCTGCAGTAAAGATAATTGCAAGGGTTGAAGGAGACAAAGTAAGCAAGCCAAAGACCATGCCAGAGTTCTTCTCTACGATTAGAAGGATAACGAAGCAAGATCTGGCTTTTCTAACCGTGCCTCCTAATCCTGTCTATGTTGGAAAGATCAGAAGCGGCTCGAAAACTCTAGATGTTGATGTGTATTTAAACGGACTAGATGCCTTTACGCACCATATAGCCATACCAGCTACCACTGGAAGGGGAAAAAGCAACCTGGTGAAAGTTATGTTATGGAGCATCTTGGATTCCAAGGACTTTGGAGTTCTGGTGCTTGACCCTCACGATGAATACTATGGAAGGAAGGGAAAAGGGCTTAAAGACCATCCCAAAGCAAATCAGGATCTACTCTATTACTCGGCAACACCTCCAACAGGGACCAACACTTTAATCCTGAATCTAAAGTCAATTCTTCCCTCGCATTTCCAAGGAATAGTTGAATTTACTGACGCTCAGCAAGACGCGATAAAACTACATTACAACAGGTACAAGCAAGACTGGATAGAAAACATCGTCAAAGGAACAGAGGTTAAAGGGATTGCTCCCAGAACAATAGAGGTTTTACAGAGAAAATTCGATAGCACCCTTGGAGTCTACATGGATGATGACGGAAAACTACAATGTCGAACCAGGATTTTCAGCGATGCTGCAGGAACAGCCACAATAGGTGAAATCGTCAAAGCACTGGAAAGTGGAAAAAAGGTAGTTTTGGACACCTCAAGGCTCCGTGACGAGGCAGAACTCATTATTGGAAGCGCTGTAGCAAGGTCCATATTCAATAGATATCAAAGATACAAATCAGACGGAACATTAGAAGAAAAACCCGTTGTAAGCATAGTTATTGAAGAAGCACCAAGAGTTCTAAGCTCAGATGTCCTGACCGCTCGTGGAGACAACATATACAGCACCATAGCTCGTGAAGGAAGAAAGTTCAGAGTTGGGCTTCTGGCAATTACACAGTTGATCAGTCTGATTCCAAGACGTATCCTGGCAAATATGAATACGAAAATTATCCTAGGTAATGAAATGTCAGTGGAGAGGAAAGCTGTCATAGACAGTGCAGCTCAGGACTTGTCAGATGATGACAGAACAATTGCCAGCTTAGACAAAGGAGAAGCCATAGTAAGCAGCAGTTTCACAAAATTTGCTGTTCCTATCCAGATACCTCTGTTTGAAGATTACATTAAGGGTTGGAAGGAAGTCAAGAAAGAGAAACAGGTTTTTGTGTGATAGAAGATGCACAAATTCGCTCATATAGCAGACTGTCACATCGGAGCCAATAGAGAACCAGTTCTCCAAAAACTAGAGTTGAAAGCATTTGCAGAAGCGCTGGACACTTGCGTCAAAGAGAAAGTTGATTTCATAATAGTAGCTGGGGACTTGTTTCACTCGAACATACCAGACTTGGGGGTGACTAATCAAGCTGTCAGAAAAATGAGGGAAGTCAAAGAGAAGGGTGTACCGATTTATGTCATTTATGGAAGCCATGACTATAGCCCAAATGAAACTTCGATAATCGACATACTTGATAGTGCTGGTCTGATAACTAAAATCGTCAAGGGTAAAATCGTCGACGACAAACTTGAGCTAAAGATCTTCCAAGATAAAAAGACAGGAGCAAAACTCGTAGGGCTTTCAGCAAGGAAGCTTGGGCTGGAAAAAAACTACTTTGAAATTCTTGACAGAGAAATCCTTGAAAAAGAATCAGGTTTCAAAATATTCGCATTCCATAGTGCAGTGTCAGAGATCAAGCCTGAGTTTCTAACCAGGATGGAATCTATTCCAGTATCCTATCTCCCAAAAGGCTTCAATTACTATGCAAGTGGACACATACATCAACAAATAACAGGCGAAGTTCCAGGATACCAACACATCACATATCCCGGACCTCTGTTTGCAGGATATCCGCGAGATCTAGAACGAACTGCTAAAGGCGTGCAAAGGGGTTTCTATATTGTTTCTTTTGATGAAGAAGTCAAAGAGGTTAGGTTTCATAAGATCGAAATCTACCAGAGCACATACTATGAGTTTGATGTAACAAACAAGAACTCACTTCAAGCTAAGAATCTGCTTTTTGAAGAGCTGGAGAAGTTGGATGTTGAAGACAAACTTGTTGTGCTTAGGATAAAAGGAGAGCTATCGGGAGGTAAGATTTCAGATATCAACACAACTGAGATTCGACAGCTTCTTACAGGAAAGGGAGCGACGTTTGTTTCGATTAATCGCTATGGTCTAACCTCAAAGGAATACACCGCCATAAAAGCAACAGGAGAAGATGCTCAAACTATTGAAAATAGGCTTTTCCAAGAGAACCTAGGGGCAGTGAAAGTAACTAATGAGCGACTTAAGGGTCAAGAAGGAGCGAAACTCGCAGAAGGACTCCTCAGAACCCTGAGGCAAGAACAGAAGCTTAACGAGACCAAGAAAGATTACTCTGATCGGATAATTGGACAGGCTCTCCACGTCATAGGTCTCAAAGAGGAATTGGAATGATTCTAAACTCAATGTCACTGAAAAACATAAGAAGCTACGTTGAAGAAACGATTCAATTTCCTAGAGGCACCACACTTTTTGAAGGCGATGTAGGCTCAGGAAAAACCACGATTCTGATGGCTATAGAATTTGCCCTCTTCGGTCTGGGTTCTCAAAAAGGAGGAGCCCTGTTAAGAGCTGGCACAAAAGAAGGAAGTGTAAATCTTCAGTTTGAAGTCGATGGTGTGAATTACGAGGTTTTCAGATCTCTGGCGAAGAGTGGAAGAGGAGTGCAGCAATCGGAATGCTGGGTTAAGACCTCTGAAGGTGTTCTGAAGTTATCTGCCTCAGAAATGAAAGAGAAAGTCCTGGAAATACTCAACTTCAACGAACCCTCTGATCCAAAAGCACAGAGTGTAATTTACAGATATGCAATATTTACACCCCAAGAAGAGATGAAAGCTATTCTCTGGATGAGATCGGACTCAAGGCTTCAGACATTACGGAAAGCCTTTAGAATTGAGGGCTATAGAGTCGCTGCGGATAATGCCCTTGGTCTCAATAGGCTTGTTAAGCGAAAAAAGCTGGACCTAGAAGCTGTAACTTCTGATATTGAAGAATGGAAAGAAAAGCGGAAGGAAAAAAGGGCTCGAGCCGAGGCATGTGAGAAGGATTTAGAGCAACAAAAAGCGTACAAGAAAACTTTACTGGAAAAGCTGAACTCTAAAAAGAATGAGAAGAAACAGCTGGAGAAAAAGAGAGAAGAACTGTCTAAAGCAGTCGGCGAAGCTCCCTTGCTAGAAAAGAGAATTGCAGATTGCCAACAGAATATGGATGGGCTCGAAATCGAAAATGGAGAATTGCAGCAAAAAATACACGATTTGCAACCTAAAATCGAGAGTCAATTATTAGAAAAACCTACTGATAAGACTGAACAAGAACTGGGAGACGAGTTACAAAAACTTCGTAATGAAGAAAACTCTATCAGTCAAAAAATTGGTGGTATCGAACAGAAAATTGTTGACTATAACTCTGTGAAGAAAAACAAGATTTGTCCAACATGCGATAGACCTGCAGATCCAAAAGAATTCGACCAGAAGGTTTTAGAAAAAACTAACCAAAAAACCCAGCTAGTCAAAAGTCTTGACAAATGCAGAGCTCAAATTAACATAATTGAAGATCTCAAGAAGCTTCTGCGTGAATATGAGAAAGCACAAACGGAACTCAAGAATCTAACTATTCAGAAAGAAGGATATGAAGAAAGGCTTGGAAGAAATGGTGACATCCTAAAAAAACTTGCAGAAGAGACACAAAATGCCCTGGAGAAATTGAAGACAGCTAGGAAAGATATTGAACAAATGAGGAAACTTGAAGAACAATGCAAAAGTTTAGAAACAGAAATCCAAGGTCTTGAGAGTACTATAAAGAATATCGAAAATGGAATCTCCTCGATTGAAACAGAGATTAAGATGGTTAAACAAGAGCTCAACGAGTTAGGTCAGGAAATCACCAAAAGGGAGAAAATGAAAACACAAGCTGACGAATTAGGTGAATATCAGATTTGGTTGGAAGATTTCTTTATTCCCACAATTGACAGTATTGAAAAGCATGTGATGGTTAGTATCAGCCAAGAATTTGATCACCAGTTTCAAAAGTGGTTTTCTCTGCTGATTGAGGACCCGAGTAAGGACGCAAGAGTAGATGAAGAATTTACACCAATAATTGAGCAAGATGGTTATGAACAGAATATGGCGTATCTAAGTGGAGGGGAAAAAACAAGTCTTGCCCTCGCTTATCGGCTAGCATTAAATAACATAGTGCAAAAAGTCTCAACAGGAATGAAATCTAACCTGCTAATTTTGGATGAGCCTACAGATGGTTTTAGTAAAGAACAGCTATTCAAGATCAGAGAGATACTGAATGAAATCAAGTGTCCACAGGTGATAATGGTTTCTCATGAAAGAGAGCTAGAAAGTTTTGCTGATCAAATCTGGAATGTTGAAAAAGTAAAGGGAATCTCAAAAGTAACTTAGTCTAAATATGCGCGCGCAGACATCATAATCCAAATCTCCCCATCACAAAGGCACATTTATCGAATATTCTAACAAGTGTTGTCGGTTGCTTATCCAGTTGAAGTAAACTCTTGAGATCTCCATGGGTTTTATTCCATTCAACAATGCGCGCGCGTGCGCATGACGAGAAACTTAGGAAAGGCGAAATTTCAATAGAGGATTCTAGGAGATTAAGGATGAAGCGCGCGCGAAAAATTGTCTGAGTGTTCCAGGACAGCTTTTAGTGAGTATATCGAGAAGACATCGTTTAAAGTTGCTAGTTTTCGATTCTTTAGTTATGGAAGCAACATGAATGAAGGTAAATTCATAGAAGATACAAGAAAAAACTGTCATGAATTCAGGTTAATCAATGTGAAGAGAAGAATCCTAGGTGGTTATAAGAGAATGCTTGGCAATAAATCGTTAAATCATGGACTCGCCTTCACAATACGTCCTTCTGAACAAGACGAAGTCGAGGGAATATGTCACGATGTGCCAAGTGAAGGTTTAGAAGCCTTCTTAAGGAAAGAAGGAGTGTTGACGAAGAAGCTGACCAGTATTCCAACTTATGAAATAATGGTCGTTAAGGTTTCTAATGAGGAAGGCCCTGTTTTGACGTTGAAAGGCTTGAGACCGTTTAATCTGGCTGAATTAGATTGCAAGGAAAAACTGAAAGTGTATTGTTACGTGAGTTTAAGCATTCAAGGTGCTAAGAGATGCGCGCGCGCGCAAGAATTCGAAAGTCGTCCCGACCTAGGTTTGTTGGTAATCTAGGAGATACCATCATCTAGACTAAAATTTATACCAACCCCTCTCTTTTTGCGAGCGCACTAAAATAATAGCAGGATGAAGTCGTGGATTTGCTCAATGAGAATGAATAATGTTTACTTGATGGGGGAAAATGGCGCTTCTTTTCCATTTTTCCATGCTGTTATGGCTACGGGCCTCTGGAACGGTTTGAGCAGGCGAGGTAGAACTTCTTCCATAAGCTTTGAAACCGCTCTTTCAGGACAGTTTATTGCCATTATATATTCAGGATAGAGGTATCTTGTTAACTTGCGAGGCTCTAAATCCACGAACTCGCCCGTGTCAATGGATGCCTTCACTTCAGTGCCGGGTAGCTCTGTCTTTATTTGTTCGGCCACTTGGAGCAGAGTCCTCTCGTAAGCGTCATCCATATGGGCGAATCTTAACTCTATTCTGTGAACAGAGGTGGATCTGAGGCCAACCATTTTCTTACAATCTCCTAGGCACGTCTCATATTGATATAAGCTGATTATAGTAGTTAAGTTTTATGATATAACTGGAAACAGTTATATGTTATACCATATCAATAGTACACAGGAGACAATATAATGAGCTACATCACAGCCCCAAGAAAGAAAGTCTACGTTACTCCATTGGGATTGTATTACAATCGTGTTATCAAAGGCATATTCAACAAGATGCCCAACGAAATTCATGTTATTCTGTACCCGAAACTTGATCAGCACAAAACTGGCGGCACCAAGAAAGAATCACCTAATGGAAGAGAAGTAACCAAGTGGGCGCGCGCGCAACAAAAACTATGGGAAGAGAAAGTATTGCCCAAATTGTTAGGTTGGGATGCCCAAAACACTCTCAAACTGCATCGTTGGGAAACTTTCGAAAAACCTGAAGCCGTCTTTTCCGAGTTGTGGCAGTTGTTAGAAACAATCGAAAACAAAGGGTCACGAGAAGGGTACGAAGTCGAAATCTGGATTGACACAACGTCATCGACCAGTGTATTCGCGTCTATGGCATCCATTGTTGCTAGTTATTTCCCGAACACGCGAATGTGTCACACGCACTATACGAACGCCAAAACTCCTGAGCAGTACAATCCTGAGTGGTATGAAGACCCAGGGATGACCCCGGTCAACATTTATCCGGCGTTTATCGGGAAAAAAAGAATCATGAAACCACCAATGCCAGACATACTAGCTGTGCTAGTCGCGCTAGATGGGAAAGCAACCAAGCTGAAGGAGATCTTGAAACCTCTATCGGAGAAGGACAAGGGATGGAAGCCGCAGGAGAAGGGTTCAGCTATACGTTTGGCGCGACATCTTAGAGTTTTGGAGAGATACGGAATTCTCATAATGACGACCTACGCTGGCGGCAGGATGTATCTTGCTTTTACTGAACATGGGGCAATGGTTGCCAATCAGATAGTAAAACCGACGCAGAAAAGCAAAGACACGGTTACATAAAGCTAATGTCGACGATAGCGTACTCGCACTTAATACGAAGCTCCAAATGGGCGCTATGGGCAACCGCAGGGATAGAGTATGCGAACCCGCAAAACAGTTGTTGCCTTGGTTGGTCTTCCCTCAAGCGGGAAAACAATTTTGGGCAGTTTCCTAGAACTCTCTGGATTTCGCTTTTTAACAGAGGTGGCTGAAGCATTTCGTCTAACAGGGGTTACTGTTGGAGAAAAAGCGACTTCTGACTTTGACCGAAAAGTGATGCAGATTGAATTTCGCCGAGACAAATGTTTCCTTCGCTCCAATAACACGGTTCTGATTGTAGAAACTTGGCACCCAGGGAACTTGGCATATGCCATCGCCCGATCTTCCCCAGTCGTCGGCACATACAAAAGCAGATTCTTGAGCAAAGCTGAAAAAGTAAGAATAAGGTGCATAGTGCTCAATATAAGCCCAAACACATCGTGCTTAAGGTCCTTGAAGGGCGAAAAGCCTGCAGATAACTCCCTCAGATTCCTAGAAGCGGTCCAAAGACATATGAGAGCTGTGATAGAAGAGTTCGGGCTTGTCTCAGTGGTAATCGATGCAAGTAAAAGAGCTGAGGAGATGGCGTTTGATGCCCTGAAAGCAATTCGCGCCTGGGTGTCCTGAGAGTGATAGCCTAACTCCATACCCGCCTTTCTTCTAGATCTGTCTGACATAGTATTAATCAAAAAGAGAGACAAATGCAACATACATTATGGTTATTCTGGAGAAAAAATCACGCACGCAAATGTGTTAACAGCCTTGTGGTATGAAGACCTGATTGGGTCGACCTATCTACCGCAAAATCTGAACTTGGCTCATGGATTCGGCTATATAGACATAGCAAGGTACCTCATCATCTTATTTGGATGTGTAACCTGCACGTTCTATACTAAAAACTGATATACGGACAGCACTCTATATTAGATGAGTGCCTGCTGGCAAGATTGTACACATCCTCGCCAACAGGCACCCCGTGGGGATAATTCCCTATGAACAAAAGAAAACAGAAACATAAAAAAGTTGCCCCCACTGGCAACACGGAAAAGCCACACCAGGCTAACTTTGCGGACCCTAAGGCAAATGTCTACCGGCACCTTGACCTTCGGCACCGACTCCACCCAGCCTAACATCCTTTACGCTCCAATACTCTCCCCAATTTCCCTTTTTTCTGCTCTCTGCGCGCGCGCGGAATCTTCCACTTTTGCAGTGATGCCAACTCCGTGAAATCCAGATACCAAATCTTGTGTTAAATCTTGTTTCCGTTTCTTTTTCAGAGGTTTTCCAAAAGGGAAATGAAGAGCTACTTTCGAGTTCTTCTCTGTTTGTTCATTTGCCTTATTACTCATAGAAATGCACAAAGTTTGTAATGTCTCAAAGAACTCATTAGTTTTATGGGGTGGTCACTCGCATGTAACCAATAAATTGTTGAATGTTGAAAAAATGGGGGTTGTGCGGGAATCATTCGGGTGATATCTCCACTGGTCGCGTGTTCGAGTCCTACCGGCGGTGCCGCAGCTATACCTACGACTTAACTCAGCTTCTTTTTCCGGAAGAATTTGTGGTTTTTTTACTCAGTCACGTATTCGAAGCGTGCGCACTTTTTGGGCAAGGATAGATAAAAGGAAGATGAGACAAAATTAGAGCGCGCATTCACTGAGTCACCATGACTCGTAGAGGATCTTCGATTTTCTTCTCCAAAACCTCAATCCCTCTATTGATATCCTCCAACGAAAACCTGTGCGTAATAGATTTCGAAAGATCAACTTTTCCAGTCTGAATCAGTTTGATTAACTGAGTCATCTCTGATTTCAGGTGATCGTTTACTCCAATAAGTTCCATTTCTTTGCCAATCATAGTTTTGTAGGGTGAAAGGCGAATGTTCTCAGAACTAATGCCAACTAGTGCTAGCTTTCCTCCCTTTCCAACGCAGTTCACTGCTTCCTCGATTGTTTTCCGGAGACCCACAAACTCCAGTACCACATCCGCAAGCCTTCCTTCAGTTAACTCACATAATCTATCCGCTACGCCCTCCCGTGTCCCATTAATAACATCAGTTGCTCCATGTTCCTTGGCGAGCTCTAGTTTCCGATCTGAAATGTCCACAGCAATAACTTTCCCAGCCCTAAAAACCCTAGCCGCTAGTTGAACCGCATGTAATCCAACCCCACCAACACCATAAATAACCACCGTGTCCCCAGCCCTCACTCGTCCCCGCTTCAGAGAGTGAAACGCCGTTGAAACCGCACACCCAATTAAAGCCCCATGCTCAAAAGATATACTATCAGGGAGCTGCAAAACATTCCTAGCAGGCACATTGATGAGCTCAGCGAATCCCCCATCTACATCTTTTCCTATCATCTGATAATTCTCGCAAAGATTTTCCCTACCCACTCCACAATACAAGCACTCCCCACAGCTTATCACATAATGAATACAAACACGATCTCCTACCTCTACTCCTCCAGCATCCTCCGCGATGTCCACAACTTTGCCACTTATCTCATGACCGAGAATTAGTGGAAGTCTCCCAACCGGGCTGACCCCTTCACGATAATTCAAGTCAGAATGACAGATCCCAGCTGCCCTGATCCGAACAGTAACTTCTTCAGCCTTAAGCTTCGGCACCCTCAAAGTTTCTATCCTTAGCTGCTCTCCAATTTTATGGAGCACAGCAGCCATCATCTTCTTCTCCATAAGCTCACCAGATCAGCTAATGCGCCCAAGCTTTCGAAGCATTTCAGTAACTATTGGTTGTCTACTTTGGTCTTGATGGGGTAGGAATGTGGCTTTGATGTATTCGCCTTGGAAGTTTGGGTCCACCGCCAGCTCATAATACTGGACTTCCTTCGAGATTCGTTCAGCATACTCTCGCATTTCCTTCGAGAGGAGGCACATTCTTGAACCCGTTCCAGCCGTGTTCCCAACAAACTGGATTTTCTCCAGAGGAAACTCAGGATACATTCCAATGGTTCGAGCACTTTCCGGATCAATATAATTACCGAAGGCTCCCGCAACATAGAGCTTGGTGATTTCCATCTTAGAAATATTCATGTGCTTGAGAAGCACTTCAGCTCCAGCCCGCATCGCAGCCTTCGCCTTCTGAAGCTCCCTGATATCTGCTTGCGTAATTGTGATATCAGTACCTGTCCCAGTTTCACTTTTTCCAGCTATAACGAATTCAAGCCATCCCTCAGGAGTCTTTCGCACTAGCTCAGTTTCCTCCTCCAGTTCTTTGTTGAATCGACCGGTCGTGTTGATAACTCCAGCTTTAAGAAGCTCAGCTGGTGCATCAATTAATCCGGATCCGCAGATTCCTATAGGTGACACATCTTCTATAGTCCGGTAATGAGTTTCCAGCGAGTTAGGATCGATGCTGACTCGTTCAATAGCTCCGGGAGCAGCCCTCATTCCATGCTTGATTTCCATTCCTTCAAATGCAGGCCCTGACGCACATGAAACAATCATGGTTGATTCCTTATTTCCAAGGGCGATTTCCGTATTAGTGCCGATATCAATGTCCATAATGATGTCTTCTGAGTTGAGCATATCCACGGCCATTAGATCCGCCACACTATCAGAGCCGACAAATCCCCCTATGACAGGCACATAGTGGGCGTTCGCTCTCGTGTGAGCCATTAAACCCAGTTTCCCAGCTTCCACATCGATGCCTTGGCGGAGCACAGGCGTATAGGGGCTTAGAGCAGTATATTGAGGCCATAATTTAAGGAAAAGAAGTTGCATAGCAGTGTTTCCAACGAAGTTCAGCTCATAAATCTCCTCAGGTTTTACGCTGCTTTTTTGGCAACACTCTTTGATCATATCGTTGATACCGGAGACAACGGCTTCATGAAGCTCTGTTAAAGCATCAAATCCATGAAGCATGGCATGGGTAATTCTTGATAACACGTCTTCCCCTAGGGGTATTTGGGGATTCATACGGGCTGCTACCGCAGCGACTTTGCCAGTGTTGAGGTCCATCAAAAAGCCAGCGAGTTTTGTGGACCCAATATCAACCGCGAACCCGAAACACCTATCCGTAGTATCTCCGGACTCAACAGCAACTATTTTTCCCTTGAATATTACTACAGTGACTCGCCATTTGGCTTCTCTGAGGATAATTGGAAGTTTCTTAGCTGCTTCGTAATCAACCGTCACATTGTGTACAGCATGGTTCTTCCCAAGAGTGTCTAAGATTCTGTCTTCATCGGATCTTGGGTCGTGAAGAGTCGGAGGAGGCAGTTCCATAAAATACTTTTTTATGAGAGGGTTTGGCTCCACGGGTACCTCTAACCCTTCTGTTTGCAGTCTTTGTTTTCCCACCCGGCTTCTTTCGGGAACAAGAATTATCATGGGCTGTGTGATGGGAGTTTGACAAGCAAGCCTGAAAGATTGAGTCAGCTCTTCCTCAGAAAGATGCTTTAACTCCTTTTCCGTGAGAGGTGCTAATCCTTCGACTCCTTTCTGAACCTTGACTTTACATTTTCCGCAAGTGCCTTTCCCGCCACACAATGAAGTTATATCTAAGCCCAGAGTCTTGGCTGCTTCCATTATTGTTGTGCCCACTGGAAACTTAGATCGATTACCATACGGTTGAAAAACGACCTCAATCTTGGTCTCTTTCAACGGTTCCACTCTTCTACTCATTCTTCTTCATAGCATCTGCAGCAGCCATGATCGTCTTTATCAATAATTGGATTTTATCAACAGCTTCTACAGCATCCTTACCAAAAGCGTCTGACCCGATGGTTGACTTCCAATCTTCGGAGACAGAACCTCCCCCGATAATTGTTTTCACTTTGTCCTTCAACCCTTCACTTTTCAGTTTCTCTTCAACCGTCTTCATAGACATCAATGTTGGCGTCATCAGGGTTGACATAGCTATCACCTGAGCGCCTTCCGCTTTGGCTTTCTTCACGAAGTCATCCGCTGGGACGTCTTTTCCCAAATCCACGACTTCATACCCTGCCGCTGTCAACATTGTCTTCACAATATTCTTTCCGATGTCATGTATATCTCCCTCGACCACGCCAAGGATTACTTTGCCCTTTTGCTTTCCCTTCGATTTAATGTGGGGAGTCAATATGTTTAGTCCAGCATACATGGCGTCAGAGGAGAGCAGCATTTCAGGCAGAAAATACTCCTTCTGCTCGTACTTTTCACCCACAATCTTCATCCCCTCAGCTAAACCCTTCGTGACTGCTTCATAGGGAGGAATTCCTTCAGCAAGAACTTCGTTTGCTGATTCTTCCGCAGTTTTCATATCCCCTTCAACAACTGCATCAGCAAGCTTTGCGAATAAGCGTTTTTTCTTGTTTTCGCTCATGTTTTTGCCTCAAAAGGCTGAAAGAAGGCTAAGCTCTCGTACAGTGTATAAACGTTTCGTGGACTCCCAAATCGCCTTTCAGCGTGCATCCTGATCCATTTTGGCAGCGATTTTCGGGAACAGCTTCCACAGCGGATGCTCTGCGGATACGAGGTTAGTACCCAATTCCTTTACTGCAGTAGCCACAGTTGCGTCAACAGCTGCTGCTGCTGGAAAAATCCAATTGGCTGATTCAATTGGCCCATACATTAAGAAATCAGCACCCAGAGCCAGAGTTAGTGTTTGCAAACTGGCTTCACATGCTTTGAAAACATCATTTCCCCATTTTTCCCTGGGCATTTTCCATCGGGTAGTCGCATTAGCCGCGCCACAACCTGCTGGAATACCCAATTCAGCTTTTACCTGGTGAATAGCTCGAGCGGATATACCTATGCTCGGAACGCTTGTGACACAAGTGTCGACCATAGGCTGATCTATTCCAGCGTTCTTAGCCATGTCGAGCAAACCTCTCTGCTCAGGGGTTCCTTGGATAACAGGCATTAACCCTTTCACCCATGGATTCTTGAAATTGTACGCTAGTAGGATCGCATTCTTCATCTTTGCAGCCTTGATTGCGTTCAACTCATCGATTTTCGTCGTGGGAGATATACTATTATAGATTACTTTATCGATCAAGCCCACCTGTTTCAGATATTTCAAACCTTCAATCCTGACTTTGGGTGGCCAAGCGTCAAAGATGAAGGGTGTATTGGTTGCAGCTGAAATGAAGTCAATTTGTTTCTCTATAGCGTCAGCCGAGGAGACCACAACATCAAGTAATCCAGGGCAACCTGTAACGTCCATGAGCTCTTCTTGATTCTTTATCAGCTTCTCAGCTTGAGTTCTATCGAAAATTCCCTTTTGACTGTTCTTCACGATCTTGTGACCCTTATAGAAAATAGAACCGATTAGGGTAGTTGGTAGTTCTCCGGGTTGTCCGCCGATCTTGATTTGTCCTATCTGGAAAACTCTTTGAGGTTTCTCAAATCTGAACATCTCTTAGCTCTCCTCTAGATCATGCGATTGAACAGCGTCTACAAATGCTTTTACATGCTTAGTTGGCGTCTCCAACCAGAAATCGCACCCTGGCATAGGCATGTCACTACCCTGTTTTATCGCGGATTGGACCATCTCTGTTATCTCTTCTGGGGATCCTTGATGGATTACCCTGTAGGAACCAATGTTACCTCCTAAGGGGTAGTCTGATGTGATTCCGTCAACGATTTGTCTTGCCTTGTCCATAGGCGTGCTTTCATCCATGGTTAGAGCTTCAGCTCCACATTCAACAAGTTTGCTTATTATTTCCAGCGATGGGCTATAGAGCTGACCGCATGCGTGGAGAATTCTCGGGGGTTTAACTTGTCTTATTAGATCCTTGAGATAGGGTTTGACTAAGTCATCAAAGTATTTTGGATGTATGTTGTTGAGAGAAACAGTTTCTTCTCTGAAGGTTATGATGTCGGCACCTGCCTCCTTGTATGCTTTAGCAATTTCACTGTAATAGGGAGTTGTTGCCCTCATGAACTCGTGAATTGTCTCTGGCTCACTTTTACATTTCTTAAAGAATTCCATGGAATCCATTAGATAGCTGCTGATACTCTCGAATGGACAGCAGACATATGCAATGACCGGGATAACACCTTCAAATTCCCTTTTCAATATTCTGATAGCTTCGCAGACTACAGGGACTCTTCCCTCATGGATTATCTCCGAGGGTTCTGAGGGTAGCTTGAGATCGCTAACGGTCTTGGCAACAAATTTCTTTGCAGTCGGCCACTTAATCTTGTCATCAAAGAACTCGATAGGAGCACCCAAGGCTTCTGCTTCAAGCGTTAACTCAAAGGGCACCACAGCGGACTCGAGGTTAGCGAGTCTGTGAAGAGCAGATCCCAGTTTAGCCATCTTCACCGGGTTCTTGTGGGCTTCAGGCCAATGAGCATCAAACGCGTTCATGCCATCAATAGTATAAGTTCCCACAGAATTGAAGGCGGGAAGCCTATCCACTTCCGTTCTCTGCCTATTTAAAACAGACATTATTCTCTCGAAAGAGTTCAAGTCCCTTAGCCCATCCCTAATAGTAAAGCTAACAATCAACGATTGTGATCGCGTGTGGAATTTATGAATGCGTTTTCATTATGTTCTTCACGAGATTGTTTAAGTCGTTTTCAATGTCCTGTGGTAAAGGTTCAGGTTCATGTTCCTTGAGGGTTTTCTCCACGATCGCTTTTGCTCTTTGATTCACAGGTTTTGAACCATCAGTTTTCCAAGCTTTCCACTCTTTCCGATCCACGAGATCAGATGGAATAAACCGCTCTTTCCTGAACCATTCCAGCGTATGCTTTTCAGCGAGGTACATTCCCCCTGGACCAACTTTGCGAATCAGATCAACCGCGAGAGTTTCATCCGTGACCTTGACACCCTCCACTAATCTCAATGCCATACCACAAATTGTGTCATCAATAACGAGCTTTTCCAGGCTTTGGCAATTCTCGAAGTTAAGCATACCCGGTCCAGAAATCACGTTGATACCAGCGAGTGCCCCCAGCATAATTGAGATTCCAGACTCAAAACCACATTGCGCGTCAATTATTTTCGTGTCGCTGAGCCCCATGTACACGTGGGTTGGTAACTTGTAGTATTTTCCCAACTGAGCGTAGGAGCAGCCAAGCATCATTGTCTCGATAGCTCCTAAGCGTGCAGTACCATATCTCATATCCAGGGTCGTTGGCGAACCCCCGTAAATCACCGGAGCTCCAGGATTTTGCAATTGCGCCATAACCAGTCCACTGAGAAACTCTGCGTTGTGTTGAACAAGTGACCCTGCTAGGGTTGCAGGTCCCGTTGCCCCTAGTTGAGGCATGGGTATAATCTCAGCAGGCATACGAAATTTCGCGCAGTCAATTAGGTTTTGGCAAGTTATTTCACTCCACTTCAATGGCGCAGAAGGACATGTATCGAAGACAGCCATGGGTTTCCGAGCTAGCTCCTTTTCTCCTCCAGCAACAATTTCAAGCATTCGCTTCATATCGTATAAACCATCGATGCTGAACGTGCCAGTTATTACGGCTTTAGGGGAATTCTTCAGCACTATATACAGTCTATAGCGATCTGCAATCTTATCAGGAACATCGGAAACTACCAGCGATGTACTTTGGGCTTGAATATTCTCCAAGGCATCAGTTAGCTTAACAAGGTTCACCAAGTCCTGTGTTACAGGTCGTCTCATCTCTCCTTTCTCAGAGTCAAGGAAAAACAAAGCTGCGGACCCTGGATTGTAAGTGACCTTGTTTCCTGCCAAAATCCTGTCATGTTTACCGTTTCGACTGTAGAGCCTGATTACAGATGGAGCCTTAACCAATGATTCCTTAACAAGATACTGTGGAATACAGGCAATCTTCTTCTCAAAGTCAACTTCAACCCCGGCATCCTTAAGCAACTTTAACGCATTGTCATTATACACCATTACTCCAACTTCTTCGAGAAGCTTCATAGAAGCCAGATGAATACGCTCAACCTCAGATTTTGGCAACAATTCCAGTCCAGGACGAGATGAAGAAAAATTCGACACGTAGCCTCCCTCCATGACTCTAATCGTGACCTAGTTGACCAACTAGATTCTTCATGACTTCCACCGCTTCCATCGCATCTCCTCCATGTCCATCTGCACCAATCTTATCAGCCCATTCTTGTGATGTCGGAGCTCCACCGACTATTACCTTGACATTTTTCCTTAAACCTTCCTTCTCCAGAACTCTTACGACCTCTTCCATTCTCAGCATAGTTGTAGTCATCAAAGCTGACATTCCAATCACCTGAGGCTTGACTTCCCGAGTTTTCTCAATGAATACTTCCACCGGAACATCCGAGCCAAGATCAACAACCTCAAAACCCGCTACAGTAAGCATGGCACTAACAATGCTTTTCCCTATATCATGGATGTCCCCTTCAATAGTGCCGATTATAACCTTACCCAAAGACTGCCTTCTTGCCCTTGCACCCTCTTTGATTGCAGGCTCCAAAACCTTCATAGCCTGTTTCATTGCCTCCACAGCTACCATAAGTTCAGGCAAGTATACTTCAGCGGAACCAAACTTGTCCCCAACAATCCTCACCCCTCTAGCTAGACCATCCTCAATCGCCACAACAGGATCAACACCAGCTTGAAGGGCATCTTCAGCAGCCTTAGCTGCACCGTCAATATCATAACTGACGACAACATTCATCAGCTTATTCACGAATTCTTCATTCATCACAACTACGCTCAACGCTACGTTATCCAACCCCAATATTTAAGCCATTATTCCACAGCAAAGACGTCATTGATTTGCATTTTGCGCGCGCTAATTTGGGCGCATCCGAACATCTTCAAGAAACGTTTTAGACTTATAGTTGTCCTAAAATATAGGCGCGATGCAGGATTAAGAATATGGGGTGAAAAGTGTGAAGATCAAAAACGACTTAGCAGGAACCAGAAAGCCAAGTAACAAGCGGACAGACGTATTTTCGTCTGAAGATTCATTGAACCAGACGAAGATTGAAGCTTTTGGACAAAAGTTGCTGAATATCCTCAATCATGGGGCAGCAGGACTCATGATTTCCATCGGGCATCGTACGCGCGCGCGTAAAAGAGGAAACCCGTCTTTCCTAGAATGCTAAGCAGTTGATAGACGTTCTCAAATCCTACAAGTTTTTCTTGACGTTTAACAAGTTCTTCGAAGGGAATTCCTTCAACAGAACTAAGAATACAGCCAATTAACGGGAGGTATTCTTCGGTCGTTACAGCTTTTACGACAAGCCTTTCTTCGATCGGTTTGAAGTATAAAGGTAGTCCTCCCGGGTTTTGTTTGTCGAGGCTTGATTCAGCCCCTATCAGTCTTGTATGGCCGTCACCAACCTTCGCTATAAACGGCTGTAAATGAATGAAAAATTCCTGTTTTTCCATTCCTTTTAATGGAGTATCCTTGATAAGCGTCTGAAGCCGACGATGATAGGCTATTTTTCCTCCTCCTGTAGAATAAGGGTCAGGATGAGCATTTTCCAATAGGTTTGTTAATTCTCTTATATCTTGAATCAGTAAATCTCTTCTGATCTTGTTTTTCATCTAACATTCTACCTTGTAGCTTCAAACTAGCATTTTTTTTCCAAGCAGATAACCATTAGTGGAGAGGTTTAAAGATAACTCACTCTGTAGCCACACCTTGTAACGGTAACTACCTAAGAAAAAACGCGTGCTTTGCCACCTGTTTCTCTCGGTTATCTGAGTTTGCCTTAAAGATTTTCGGGAAAAAATGGGAGTTGTGGGTGATATCTCTACTGGGGGTGGGATTCGAACCGCACGCGCGCATACCTTAGATGTTTTTGCATGCATGCCGCAATACTTAAAAAAGAATTCTAAATTAATATTTAGGGTTGTGATCGAGTATACCACAAGAAGATAAGTTGTTGGAGGAGCTTACAAAGATACGTGAGCTGCTGACGCCAGCACCGTCTCCGCCACCTCCGAAAGGCATGTGGAAGGAGTTCATGGACTTCATCTCCAAATACAAGGTGATGGGTCTTGCTGTAGCCTTCATCATGGGTGTTTATCTTGGCGGTCTTGTCCAAGCATTTGTCACTGGTTTAATAATGCCCATAATAGGTCTTGCCATACCTGGTCTTGGAAATTTGGCTACATTCAAAATACCGATTCCATCGACAGAACTGGATAGCCAAGGGATACCTATAGACCCAAACTATGTCGGTCAACTATTTGGTGTTGGCGAATTCCTAGCAGCATTTATAACCTTTATCATCGTAGCCCTCGTAATCTTCATACTGGTAAAGGTTACCAAACGATGGGGAATCGAGTAGCCTAAGCTCCCCCTCTTTTTTCATCCACAACACGGAAACCCGCGCATTATCCTTGATATTCTAGGATTCTGTAGCTTTCTTGCTGTTTTCCTACGCTGCTTGGGAAATGCGCGCGCGCTTTGAGTGTTCTAGCTCTCGCCTCTTGAAAGCTAGGAGTCCAATAGTGCCTAATGAAAACGTTAGCAGGTATCCTCCCTTGCAGTAAATCTACTTCTTCTCGGATCAGTCCATGCCTAACCATGAACGTAGCGAAGTGATTCCTCAGTTCCATAAACCTGATGTTGATGTGTTTTCTCTGCAACCTCTTTCTGATGGATTCGTAGGTAACTAGTATACTTTGAGAGGTACTAAGGGTAGACTAGTAGAGATTAAAGTAACTATGGAACTAATGAGAAGAGATTTTCTATTTAATTTCTGGTCCTACGTAGCAACATTAGAGAATATACATAAAAGTATCTAAGCTTTTAAAACTCTTCAAAATTTACCGCTTTTTACCACTTTGAGATATGCGCGCGCAAGTCTAAGTAGCAAGCGAATAGTTCAGCTAAGAAACCAGAGCTTAAATACCTCTATGCTGCTCTCTAGTGATTTCTGGTTGGGAGATATCACCTCCTTTCTGAGGGGATATTAGTTTTTACCTTCCCCCCTCCCAACCATAACAGAGAAGAAAAATGGCGCGCGCGCACAGCAGCATAGTTAAAAAGCGCAACTCATGTGATCTAATCACAACCTGCGTGGATGCAGTAGAATTGCCTTTGCTCATGCACGAAATATGAAGAGGCAAATGTCATGGTTCCAATAAAAACTGCTGAAAAGCTTTCTATTATCGATGCATTAGATATGAAGATCATTAGAGTATTGCAGATTGATTCACGAAAGCCAATAGTGCAGATCGCAAAAGAGGTTAACGCCAATGAAGCTACTGTTAGAAGACGGATCGAGAGGTTACTAAAGGAAGGAATGATTGAGCGTTTCACAATAGTCTTGAATTATCAAAAACTGGGCAGAGTTATTAAAGCATTTATAGGGCTGCGAGTAGAGCCTTCTAAGCTAAAAGCAATCGCTGAACACCTTGCGAAGCATCCAGACACACAAGTAGTCTATAGGACAAGCGGTGACACTGACATCTTTACAGAGATCATCTTAGAAAAGATGGAAGATTTGAATACTTTTCTGGAAGAAGAGTTAAAACTTGAGGGTATCTTGGGAACAATTGTCACGATTGTAATTTCACCTTACAAACGGTGTCCATGGACAAAACTTTAGACAGTGTGCTCTTGTAGAGAGTAGGTGCCCACACTTTCTATGTGAATGCGCGCGCGATCCTCTACATCTCTTTCAAGGTTTTCATGCAATTGGTCATCATTTTTCTGCATTTTTGTCGCATCTCCAGCGGCATTTTCATCATCATTTTCTTGCAGTCGCTTTCCTTGAAATCGCCCATGATTTCAGCCATCATACTTAGCTTCATGTCTTTCATCATTATTGGCATCATTAATCTCAGCATCTCCACCTTTTCCTCTTCGCTCATACTCGCCATAAACTCTTTCATTATTTTCTGTTTGTCCTCTTTACTCATATTCTTCATGAACTGCTTCATCATAGCTTCCAAAAGTGTCAACCTCCAAAACAGAAGCAGAGTTCTTGTCTATTTAAGTTGCTATATGCACACGCGCTTCATCTAAAAATATCCGACTGCTAAGTTCAAATAGCCACTGCTAGCAATATATTGATTTTACCATTTGATTTGTACGATAATGCGCGCGCGCGACACGCTTCAATGGTTCAACCAAGCTTGCGCATGAGGTTCATTTTTTTGGACGATAACGTGAGTCAGAGCAATCAGCACAAATTTCTTTATCCGGTCCAGAATCTTCATGACCCATCTTACAGGGTTGATATTCTCCATTACTCGTTCTAACATGATAATTACACGGTTCACAACATTCTTTAGATTTACCAGCACCACTCAAAACTTCTCGGAATGCTCTTGCGCGCTTACCCTGTCTAACGCTCTCAACCCTACCTCTTTCAACCCCTTCAGCCTTCTCTTGAACTTTTCTAGCCTTCTCAACCCTACCTCTTTCGCCCTTCTCAACCTTATCTTTTCTAGCCCTTTCAGCGCGCTCAGTCTTGCCTTTACTCATTTAATCACCCAATTCTATTTTAGCAGAAGAAGACTTAAACTCATTGTTTAATGACAAATAAATCTAAAACAATATACTCTATGTGAGCACGCGATATTAGTTTGGCGAGTTGAGTGAGCTTTGATATGTTCCAACTAGGACTGATTTCATCTTTGATAGAAACGATGCGCGCGCGCATTAGCGCAACCATTCTGAGACAACAGAGTACAGAAATTTCACAAATTCCAAGATTAAACATCGCAGTTTTTCTTGGTTAACTGCCCACTTGTCTAATGAATCCCAGCTTTCATCTGTAGCCTCCACATAATCCTCAGTAGAAACTCTGTGCTTTTCGTTGTGCTCAGAATCCCACCCACTAGCATAATCCTTGGTTTGGTGAAATAAGTTAACAATTCGCCTACTATACGCAGTTATCTTCTCAGCTACGGAAGGATTATGTTTCTTTGCATAATCTGCAACCATAAAAAGACGTTCCAGATTAGCCCAGTGTACATCTACTGTCCCAAACCACTCGCGAAGTGGGTAGAAACAATCTTTGTCCCCATAAAGCATCTCTAGTTCGTCGAGAATCTTTGCGTCTATCGCTCTCATGGAATGCTTTCTTTGGATTCGTCAGAGTAAAAGCCTTTTGCACATTTAGGACAGGCAGCGTTAGAAGTTCTTTCCATTAAATCGTGCATACTATAAAAACATTAGAGGCGGTGAGAGTAAAATCTGCTCATGCGCTGTTCGCAATGCGGAGTATGCTGTGAAAAAACTGAAATGATGCGCGCGCATGAGCCCGTTAACGCAGATGAACATCGTAGCCAAAGCCGTATGACTGTGATTCAACGTACACGTACACGTATGTCATAAGGTGTAAGAAGAGGTGTTGATAGCGGACGTTGATTTAGTCTTCTTTATATTCATCTTCAGCGAGTTGAACTGAAACTGTGTCTTTATGTGTGGGGCGTTTTCTCTTTCTTGGAGTCATCTTTCTCCCTTGCATGAACGCATTTTCAGCAGCAGTAATTCCATCTGCTTTCAACATTTCTCCTCTCTGTTTGTCATCATAAATGTCCCCCGTTTCTCTCTCCTCCTCTTGTTCAACGGAATCAGTGTCGATGTGCTTAGCGTCCTTTCTTTTTGTACTGCTCATTTAGTCACTCTAGATTGCCAGAGAGACATTTGCAATATAAAGGAACCGATCACTGTGTTATTTGAGAATTAGATGCGCGCGCGTAAGAAATAAAACAGAACTTGCCTTAAATAGTTAGAAGTGAGTGGGACACATGAGTACCGACGTGGTGAGCATAGTTTTGCTGAGCACCCTAGCAGGCTTGGGCACTGGTTTAGGGGTCTAGTAGTTCTTGTTCGAAAGCCTGGAGAAAAGCTGTTTGTGTTCTTAATAGGATTGGCTGCTGGCTTGATGATTTTGCTATCATTTATGGAGCTTCTCTCAGATTCCATAAGTATATCAGGGCTATTTCCAGCAGCAGTGGGTTTCATTGCAGGTTCACTTATACTTTTCATATTCGACTTTCTTTTACCTCACAAGCACATCGTAAGTGAAAAAGGAGTTATCGATACCAAAATGCTTAGAACAGGCACATTAATTGCCATAGGGATCTCTCTTCACAATCTTCCCGAGGGCATTGCTGTTGCCTCAGGCTATTCATACGCGCCAAAAATCGGCTTGATTATAGCTATTGCAATTGCACTCCACAACATTCCTGAAGGCATGGCAATAGCCTTGCCGATTCGTATGAGCGGAGCTTCAAGATGGGCTGCATTTCGCGTAGCCTTGCTCTCAGGGTTAACGGAACCAGTGGGAGCTGTGATTGCAGCAATCTTCCTCACCACTTTGTCTGAGTTGATGCCCTTTGCATTATCCTTTGCAGCAGGAGTAATGGTGTTTATCACTTTGGATGAGCTAATTCCAATAGCTCATGAGTATGGACACGAGCATTTCACATCCTTTGGATTGATAGTAGGATTTATCTTGACACTTGGGTTGCTTGCCGCGATTAGGTAGGAATCCAAGCATGTATGCAGCCTTGAAAGAGGCATTATTGCACGCGCGCTTTTTTCTGGTTCATGAGCGCTCTCTGCATTGTTAGATTAGAGAAGGTGCAGAAATGCTAGGACCAAATAGCAGAGCTACCTTGTCATAATGTTTTAGAAATTCTCCGCCAGCTTCTGTTCTTTGATAAGTCACTTTTCCTGCAGCCTTACTTATCTGAACAAGATCTTTTGACGTCAATAAACTCAAGTATTGCTTTGATTGTTTTGTGCTCATATTGCAATGAGAAATAATATTCGTCCAACAAATTGGTTCCCGCAAATCCCTTAGAATCTCCACTATGATATCGAATCTGCTACGGCGTCTATCGGACACGTTTCTCGTTCTTAACATGCTACAATGCCGCTCAGGAATGCTTTTTCTCGCCATTTCTTTCTCCAACTTTCCCATCCAGTCTTCACGAGCTTTTCTCTAAACCTTGGGCTTTCCGCAACCCATTCCAGAAATGTCAAAAAACGTCCCTTATCCTCCAGTCTTTCTACCGGAGCTCCCAATTCCCTGCACCATCTTATGTAGCCACGTTCAACTTTTTCTTGCAGTTCACCTGACACATCCACTTCTTCCACCCTGAATCCCCGTCCTCTCAAGTATCCACGTATACTGGAGAGAACATATCCTGAGCATACTCTAAAGTTGGTCTCCATGTCAGGCTGCATAACCTCAACGATTTCTTCAGCGATTTTAACCGCGTCATCCAAGTATTTTTTGTCCTTGAAGTTTGGTGGTTGGAAGGATGAAATTGGGATCCTACGTTCCATATATCTGGCGTCTGGGAGGTCAAGGTTAAGGGCACCGACCACTACACCTAAAATGAGATCGCCCCATCCAGCATCATCTATTAAAATTACCTTTTTAGACACAGATTTTCACATTCATATTTACGTACGTTTCATCTAACACTCACTTCTTTGCTATTTCAAAGAAAAACTAGAAGTAGCGGAGTACATCTCTCGCACGCGCTGTCCGAAATTGCGAGCGCGCGTCCATGACCAACGGTGTGGGGCTTTTATTTTAAGAATCTATCTTTTCCTTGCTGACCCATGTTTCTACGGCTTTTTCGACAGCCTTGGATAGGTCGCCCTTTCTCCCGCCAAATCTCTCGACGGTCTTGAACCTGAGCTTCTTTTCCAGTTCATCAGAGAGCCACACGCTAATACGACCCATTTTATTAGCACCCGCCATTAATTTTTTGTTTTTTAGTTTTTTTTCACGATTCGCACGTGTCAAATGTTTTTCCAATAGTCAAATTGCCTTGCTTTTTCTCGCCATTTCTTTTGCCGGTTGCCCAGTATTACTTTTGTTTTTGTTATCATTTCAATCTACCTTAAATACACTTAACCACATAACATGTTATGTGCTTACAAACTTATATAGTTGTTGGTTTTAGCGTTTAAGAGTTTAAGCGCTAAAGATGACTGGAAACATAAGCGATTTACGCGCGTAGTTTAACTTAAGTTGCTCGCGCTATAACACCTACACCGTGGCGATATCACCCGATTCTTCCCGTACAATCCACTTTTTTGAGTACTTAGCTGGAAGCGAAGAGTTTGTTATCAAGAAGGACTTGAAACCTCTTTTTACCCGTGTTATAAAACCACGCATACATGGAGATTATGTCTTACTGCACACAAGCATACATACATGGGTTAATAAGGAGAGCTTGTGTAATAAGGTGTATCAGTTAGAGGCTTTTCGAAAAGGGTAGAACGCTACCAACGTTTTATTTTTTTTGGTACCAAAAGCAATTCAGGCTGACAAATCAAATGAGGTGATATAATGTCGTATTCATATATTCAAGAAAAAAAATGGCAAAGCAGTGGACGACCTCGATTCAACGTCAAGGCGCCAGTTGAATTTGACGAAGAATATGAAGCCAAAATTGAGGACATGAGCGAAAGAGGCGACGGAATCGCAAAAATCGAAGGATTCGTCGTATTTGTACCAAACACCAAGCAAGGAGAACAAGCCAAGTTCAAAATAACGAGAGTTGGAAACAGGTTCGCAATTGGCGAGTTAGTGTAAGACTTGCATCAGCTTCTCGAGTTTAATATAAGACTAACAGAGGTGAGTTTAGAATTTGACTACTAGTTATGGGCTTTCAGGGTTTCAATTCGTTATGGGCTACAGACTCTTCTCCAAGTTTGAGAAGGCGGGAGCTACATCAATGGAGAAAGCAGTGACTGCGGAAGAGGCTGGGCTAGACTTGCAGGAACAAGGGTGGCTAAACTATTTTGCAGGAGCTTTCCTTGGCCGCATAAAGAAAACAGAGGACAAGCGATACTACATCTAGAAACATGCGTGCACGATGCGCGCGCGCATTAAGTTCTTAGCATTCCTTACTGGAAGATTTCATCATGCTGCAGCAAGATTTCATTTCATCAATGTCGTAGAATGTTCTTATGAATGCGTTTAAGTGGGCTTCCAAGCTTTTTTTCCCTTTTTCTGTCAGAGTGTAACTTTTGTTCTCGTCTATTGAAAAGAGCTTTCTTTCTCTCATAGTCTTCAGAACTGGGTATATTGTGCCTGGACTCGGTTTTTTTCCCTTCCTTTTTTCTATCTCTGAGGCGATTTCTGCTCCAGTCATACTTTTTCTGCTGACTAACCATAGTATGAGAAATGATAGGAATCCTTTCGATCTGCAATGTTCCATACGCATTAATATCGGATAATCGATATTAAAGTTTTTTGAAGTGTTTATCGGTTTACCGATACTTTTATATATCGATGTCGGTTAACCAATATCGCAAAACCAATACAAAGTTCGGAGGTGATAACATGCATCATGGAGAAGAATACACGTGTTGCTCCACTCACCACGGAAGACAATTCCTAACAAAGGAAGAAAAAATCAAGAAACTAACGGAATACAAAAACTGGCTAGATAACGAAAGCAAAGGTGTCGAAGAAACTATCGCAAAGTTAAAGTCAAACTGATTCAGACACTTTTCGCGCTGAACTAATATTCAGAGCGATGCACCCCCACATATTACCCTTTTTTTTAAAAAAACAACGCATATAACATCACACCCATTCCGATAGAAGGATTAAATGACTCTGAACCACACTGGCCTTAAGCTGACTTTAAAAAGAACGTGAATTATATTTTTCCATTTGGAGACTATGTTAGAAAAAACTTAGAGTCTGGTTAGCGTTTTTGAAATTTAATAAGAAATATTCTGGTTTATTTGAGGCGTTATTCATGACGTTAGCTTTGGATACAACGATGACTTTTGCGATGACAACGATAAATACTGGATGGACTACGGGTTTCCTTCAGAGATTTATTAATGGATGGGTAATTGGTTTTATTGTTGCTTTGCCGACAAGCCTACTAGTTATCCCATTAGCTAGAAGGATTGTTGACCAATTGATAGAATAGAGCGCAAAAAATAAAACGTATGATGCAAGGAATTTTTTGGTTGGTTGGTTTCGAATCCAACTCCAATGAAACAGTTCGTTAGCGCGCGCGCATATCGGTTTTCTGTGCTTCGTTCTGTTCTCCATCAATAAACTCTTCCTGAACAACAAAATATCCATCTGGCTTTAGCACACGTTTCATCTCAGCTAAAACTCTATCAATGTTTTCAAGATGATGTAATGAATAACTTATGCAGACTGTATCAAAGGAATTGTCTTCAAATTTCATATACCCAGCATCCATCTCGAGAAATTCCACAGGCTGCCCTTCAAACTGTTTTTTTGCAGATTTCAAGTCCTTCTCCGAGATTTCAATCCCAACAAAATAGTCATAGCTTTTCAGCATCTTCATCAGAGTATTGATGAAGTCACCACAGCCTGTGGCGACATCCAATATCTTTCCACCAGAGATTCCTTGTAGTTTCTTTCTTATTCCTGTGGCACCAGAGGTTCTAAATCTCTCTAGCAGATTTTCCATAGCATAACCTCATTCGCAGATATTCGTTAGTCAAAGAAATGATTTTTGCCTATTTTCATGGTTAACGTTCAGACACGTGGTTGGTTGGGTTTAAAGACAAACTTGCGCGCGCATTAATTGAGGTTTGTGTCCATCTGTCCACTACTCTATTGCGCGCACGTTTGGAAAATACGGAAAAGGATTGACAATCTTCCTTGGAATCCTTTTCATACTCGTGATCGCCCTCTTTTTTGAAGCATACAGACTATTGTGAGCATGATCTAATTCTGAAATCATATCAAATTGACATGCACGCGTATAGAGAAAACACTATGCTCATAAGAAAACGCAAGTAATATCAAAGGCAGCGTTATAGCTCACTTAGATTTCATCCTTTGATGTGTATTAGAAGCGCTCCAGTATTCGGGTGCTTCGTCGATAGACTGTCCGGTGGAGTCATTGGAAATCAAAGTTCGAGGAGCAAGTGAGCACAACCTAAAGAAGATAGATGTTAACATCGGCGCTGGTTTAACAGTTGTAACTGGGGTATCAGGCTCTGGAAAGACGTCGCTTGTCTTTGACACCATATATCATGAAGCCCGTCGCCGCTTCCTCGAAGTGTTCTCAACAAGCACCCAGATTGCACGGCTTTCTCCAGCGCAAGTACAATCCATTGTTGGTTTAACACCAGCTGTGGCCGTAGGACAAAATCTTCTCAATCGCAACCCCAACTCAACTTTAGCTACTGCTTCAGGACTCCACCCCTTTCTCAGATTGCTATATGCTAGATTTGGCACTCGACATTGCCCCAAATGTGGTGCACCATTATCTGTCCTCACAGAGGATGAAATAGTGGAACAATTGCTTTCCTTTACGAAGGAAAGCCCCATCGAGCTCTTCTCTCCATTAGTTCAAAACACAAATGGAAGTCATCGCACATTACTCAAACTACTTGGCACTCACTTTGACCGAAGATCCATCATCGTAGATGGACAACCATGGAAAAACCAGAAGCTCGAATCGGACACACCTCACAACATCGAGATTAAGATAGCTGGATTCAAGGAAAATGTCTCAGCTAAAGCGATTCGAGATGCTGTTCAAAAAACCGCTGCTCTGGGCACAACCAGCCTTTCCACTCACATCAATGATAAGGAAGTAACTTTTTCCCGAACACCAACCTGTGCAAAATGCAATACATGGCTTGGAGACCTTGAGCCAGTGCACTTTCACACTTCATGTCCCTATTGTCAAGGAGATGGGTGTGACCAGTGCTCCCTCACGGGGTTGCATCCCAAGGCTGCATCAGTCCGTTGGCAACACTTACGGTTCCCCGAGTTACTCGAACTTTCAGTTGATGACGCACAATCATTGTTTACACGCGCAAAGCTACCCTCCACAGCTAAGAGATTGAAATCGGAGATCCAACGAAGACTAGAAGCTCTTGCCACTGTGGGTTTAGGATACATACAACTTTGCAGACCATCCCCTACACTTTCAAGAGGTGAATCGCAACGGGTACGGCTTGCAATATCGTTGACTAGTCGACTTGAAGACGTTCTCCATGTTCTTGATGAGCCAACAATAGGCCAACATCCAGCCGATGTCGCCCGATTCCTACCAGCCTTCCGCGAACTATCAGGACCAGTACTCTATGTTGAGCACGATAGAGTGGCAGCTGCAGCTGCTGACCAAGCCATTGATCTAGGTCCTGAAGCTGGAGAGTACGGCGGACAAATTCAATTCCATGGAACACCTGCTGAACTCTGGAAAACAGACACAGCCACAGGCAGATATTTCAGCCTAAGAAAACGAGTTTCAGCACCAAATAAACGCCTGAAACCAGACAAATTCATCACCATAATCAAAGCCCACAAACACAACTTGAAAAAAATCGACATACCGATTCCCCTCAGCCGACTTTCAGTGATAACTGGAGTCTCTGGCTCTGGGAAAAGCACACTTGTTGAAGAGGTTCTCGTGTCATCTTTGAGCAAGGGGAAGGCTATTGGGTGCAGAGCTGTTGAAGGCCCCAGAATAAAGCCTGTGCTGGTTGATCAGAGTCCTATTGGGAGAAATCCACGGTCTAATCCTGCAACCTACACGAAACTCTCAGATGTCATCCGAGATTTATTTTCCAGGGTCACTGGACGATCACCTTCACACTTCTCTTTCAATCGACCAGAAGGTGCCTGCACCAAGTGCAAAGGAATCGGAGCAGTTGAAGTAAAAATGCGATACCTACCGTCGATTTGGATAACATGCTCAGAGTGCGAGGGTCAACGTTTTTCAAATGACATCCTCTCCGAATACGTGCCTTTTGGAAAACACAAGTTGACAATAGCTAATTTTTATGAACTTTCCATTTCCCAAGCAAAAACAATCCTAACAGAGGAAAAGAGACTCTCCAAAAAGAACCGCGACGCAGCCCGACACATACTTGACGCCTTAGAAACCGTGGGACTAGGTTACCTGCGATTAGGACAACCATCACCTACCCTATCAGGTGGTGAAGCGCAGCGAGTGAAGCTTGCGAAATATCTTGGAAGGGGAAACTTGTCTGCACGCCTGCTGGTTCTGGATGAGCCATCAACTGGATTACATCCAAAGGATCTCTCAGGTTTACTGGTCGTACTCGATCGACTTGTACGAGCTGGCGCTACAATTGTTGTTGTTGAGCACAACACAGACATCATCCGAGCAGCTGATTGGGTTGTAGACCTGGGACCAGGAGCTGGACCAAAGGGCGGAAAACTCCTCTACTCAGGATCTGTGAACCAGCTGATGGAAATTGATGGGTCACCAACCGGTAAAGCTCTGAAAGAAGAAACATCAGTTTCTCCTCGAACCAGAAGCATTAAGCACAAAGCTGCTCTGTCAGAACACATTTCCATCAAAGAAGCGCGAGCTAATAACTTGAAAAACGTAACTGTCAACTTTGCAAAGGCTGCACTTACCGTAGTAACTGGAGTGTCAGGCTCCGGAAAGTCAAGCTTAGTACACGATGTACTTGAGGCTGAGGCTAAGCGGAGATTCCTTGAAACCCTTTCCATGTACGAAAGACAAGGAGCACACGAAGGACCTGAAGCACCAGTAGAATCAGTAACCGGATTAGGAGTATCCGTCTCTATAACTCCAGGGAAGCGCCTGTATCGACGCCGCTCTACTGTGGGAACTGCCACAGAAATCGGGCAACACTTGGCTGTTTTACTCGCTTCGTTAGGTGAACGTATCTGTCTTGAATGTGGAGCCAGAATGAAACGAGGTGAAGAATGGACTTGCCCACACTGCAAGGGCACTGCTAGCATCGCTTTGCCTCGCCACTTCTCTTCATCAACATACTCTGCTGCATGCATAAAATGTCACGGTGTTGGAACCCTTCAAATTCCAGTGGTTGAAAAACTAATCATCAGTCCCGATAAACCCATTTGCGGAGGAGCCATGTACTCACCTGGTTTCTTCCCGAAAGGATATTTATGCAAACCATACAACGGAGGGTATTACACTATTCAAGCACTGGCAAAACGCCACAATTTCGATCCAGCTAAAACGCCCTGGAATCAAATGACTCCTAAGGCGCAACAAGCTTTTCTGTTCGGGGACTCCAAACCATTGGAGGTAGAATACGAGAGTCGAAAGTTACCCACTAAAAGAGTGAAGTCCAAGTATCACGGCTTTTATGCTCAATGGATAAGAGACTGGGATGTCGGGGGAACCTACACAAAGGCAGAACCCTGCGACCAATGCAAAGGAACAGGATTCCGACCAGAATACCTGGCAGTCAAACTTTCCGGACATAACGTCCATGAACTTTGTGAGATGCCCTTGTCCCGACTTAACTTTGTGCTAGAAACCCTCCCAACAACTCATCTAGAGGAGGTTTACCCAGCAAGCAACAGTCGTGACACGATATTGAAACGCCTCCGTTTCTTACTGCAAGTAGGATTAGGATATCTACACCTGAATCGGATCTCAGGAACCCTCTCAGCAGGTGAAGCCCAAAGAGTTAGACTAGCTAGTCTACTTGGCAGTGGACTGACGTCGCTGACAGTTCTGCTAGATGAGCCTTCACGTGGAATGCATCCAGCTGAAGTATCAGCCTTAGTAACTGCCCTCCTGGAGCTGAGAAATGAAGGAAACACTGTAATTGTGGTCGAGCATGATCCTGTCGTGATTCAAGCTGCTGACTGGCTTGTCGACATGGGACCAGGAGCAGGAACAGCTGGAGGTCAAGTTACTGCCGTGGGTAAACCAAAACAGGTAATGGAAAGCAACACAGTGACTGCGAAATGGCTACGTCATGAGCGAAGAATAAACTTTTCAAGGGAACGACGGAAACCCATTTTTCCTCTCCGTAATTGGCTCATAATAAAGGGAGCCAGAGAGCACAACCTCAAAGGAGGAACCCTAAAAATCCCCTTAGGGGTCCTAGTTGGTATTTGTGGTGTCTCAGGCTCGGGGAAAAGCACTCTCTTCATTGACACTGTGGGGCGAGTCCTAGCGCCCAAGAAAATAACGACGAGTGTTGCTTATGAGCCCATGAATCCTGGAGAGTATCAGTCTATTGAAGGTGCTCCACAAAACACAATCTTACTAGATCAAGTTAGAAAAGGAATCAATAGTCCAGGACAGTTTCTTGGTCTCTTTAGACCACTACTGTCCTTATACGCAGAAAGCGACGACGCAAAGGCGCTGGGTCTAGACGAAAAAGAACTTGCCAAACCATGTTCAGTATGTGAAGGACGAGGATCAGTTCGAACTAGAATGGGCTTTTTACCGGACATACATACTCCTTGTGAAACTTGCCGAGGAACAGGACGACGTCCTGAAGCGTGGGAAGTTCGATTAAAGGGTATAGCTCTCCCAGTTCTAAACAGTCTCACTCTGAAAGAGATCAATGAACTATTTGGAAACCACGAGTCATTAACCAGGAAGCTTGAAGCAGCTATGAATGTTGGTTTGGGATACTTGGTTCTCCATCAACCCGCTTATACTCTCTCCGGTGGTGAAGTTCAACGCCTAAAGATCGCGAAAGAACTGTCCCGAAAGACCCCTGATAAATCACTCTTCATTCTCGATGAACCCACCGTCGGTCAACATATGGAGGACGTTGCTCGACTGATTAAGGTACTACAGAAACTAGTCGATAAGGGACACAGTGTAATTGTCATAGAACATCATCCACATCTGTTGGCAGCCTGCGATTGGCTGGTTGAATTAGGACCTGTAGGTGGACCAGACGGTGGTAAGGTTATTGCCACCGGCAAACCTGAGACTATCGCGAGGCGGAAGACACCAACAGCACCATACTTGAAAGCTGTACTTGAGGGAAAATTATGACTTGGGCACCACTTCTTCTAGCAGATCAATCTCCTTGTTTGCGTTTGCTTGTTCTTCGGGAACTATTACACCTCCAGGACACAGAGTCCGAAGTCCAAGAATTGGAGACACTTCGCGAAACTGATCCTATTGTTTCTCATCTATTTACATTGCAAGCCAACGATGGATCCTGGAAAGAAGCAGATTTAGGTGGATCTTCTCCTGCGGGAAAGATCCAAGCCACAGCCCAAGCCTTGACCAGATTAGGTTATCTAGGTTTCGACATGGAATGCCCAGCTGTCCAACATGGTGTAGATTACCTATTCTCAAAACAGGAGAAGAGCGGAGCATGGCCACTCCCCAGTAAATGGGAGAAAATAGAACGTATTCCAGGGTCCTACTCAATGATGCCCCTCCAAACAGCCATCCCCCTGAGAGGACTGGCAGCATGCGGATACGCAACAGACTCGCGAGCTGAGCTAGCTTACGAATGGCTCTTGAAGAAAAGACTAGAAGATGGATCTTGGCCTACAGGAAAAGCAGGAGCGGTCTTAGGGTATGTCGCGGGTTACCGACGATTAGCTCACTCTCGATGGGGTTGCCGATCCAATACAACTGCATCCTTGATTTGTTTAGCTCTTCACCCAACTCGTCGAAGAAAACCAGAAACACATCGCGCTCTTGACCTCCTACTCGGACGCGAAACCCGTGAAGTACAGAACGTTGGCTTCAGCGTTGCACGCACCATTGGTATAGAGCCCCAATCAGGGTACATTACCTATTTTGCAAAATTCGATCTGGCCTTTATCCTTGATCTATGCTGGAGAGTTGTCGCGAGTAAAAGTGATGAACGAGTTGCTGACTTGATGAACTTTATTCAAGAGTTGCAGGGACCTTACGGACTGTGGGAATATATTCCCCACCCAGAAGCTTCTCGCTGGGTAACCTTTGATATTTTACGTTCACTCTCACGCTTAGATGAGTCCACTGAATGGCTGAGCATGGAACCAAGAACCCCCTTCAGAGCCTACCAAAAAAGAGGAAAAAGATTCTAAAAGTTTTTGACACGCTCTAAAGGATTCTCGTGTTTATGAGTCATGTAGGTCTTAGTTTTAGCGGAGTGCAAATCGTTCTTGAAGGCTTGCGCGCGCGCCTCAGGGATAATATGCATGGAAACAAGATAAGAGTCTTGGACTATGTTAAGTCCTTGAGACGAAATGGAGTTTCATCAGTGATTACGCTATATGCAGTTGAGGATCTGAAAGGCAAGGAGCGTAAAGAAGTATTGAATGTTAAGCCCTCGCAAGCAGCTCCTAAAAAAGGTTGAATGAAGGATAAGGAGTTAATATTCAACAATGTTTGAAACATGTGAAGATTTCGCCCATGAGCTTGATGAAGTGGATCCACTTGCTAGATTCCGGAAGAGATTCCATATTCCTAGAGAAACAATCTACTTGGATGGAAATTCTCTTGGTCTCTTATCCAAGGATTCTGAAAGCTCAACTCTCAGAGTGTTGAATGAGTGGAAAACCCTTGGAATAAAAGGGTGGCTGGAAGGAAAGCATCCATGGTTTAATTTGGCTAGAGAGCTTGGAGCAGCTTGCGCAGAACTTGTCGGTGCTGAACCTGAGGAAGTTGTGACTACAGGCACGACCACAGTCAACATACACTCACTCGTGAACACGTTCTATCAGCCCAATGGGAAGAGGACGAAGATACTTGCTGATGAACTTGATTTTCCATCCGATATCTACGCCTTACGAAGTGCACTAAGACTCAGAGGATTGGAACCAAGTAAGAATCTTATTCTTGCCCCTAGTAATGATAACCGCTCCTTAGAGGAGGAGAGAATTGTTGACCTTATGGATGAAGAGGTAGCTCTAGTTTTTCTTCCCTCAGTATTATACCGAAGTGGGCAGCTCCTCGACATACAATACCTCACAGAAGAAGCCCATCGCAGAGGGATGCCAATAGGTTTCGACTGCTGCCACTCTGTTGGTGTCGTACCCCATCATTTTAGCGAGTGGGAAGTGGATTTTGCAGTTTGGTGTAGCTACAAGTACTTGAATGGAGGACCAGGCAGTACAGCCTTTCTATACATGAACAAGAAACACTTCAACCTTGAACCTGCCCTCGCTGGATGGTTCGGATACGTTAGAGAAAAACAGTTCGATTTATCTCTCGATTTCGAGCATTCAAAAAGTGCAGGGGGATGGCAGATATCCTCTCCAGCAATCCTTAGTTCTGTACCGGTTGAAGGAGCTCTCAAGATAATTCTTGAAGCTGGGATCGAAACCATTAGAGAAAAATCTCTCAAAATGACTTCCTATCTTATGTACTTGATCGATGAAACCCTCTCTGAGCACCCATACAATTACGCAATTGGAACTCCTAGAGAAGCAAAACGTAGAGGTGGACATGTAGCAATTGAACATGAAGAAGCATTGAGAGTCATCGGGGCCCTTAGAGCCAGAAGCGTTGTCCCTGATTATCGACAACCAAACATCATAAGAACAGCTCCTACGCCTCTTTACAACACCTACCATGAGATCTGGAAGTTCATCCAACATCTTAGAGAGATAATTGACCGGAAAGAGTATGAGAAGTTTCCAAAAGAGAGAAAAATGATACCCTAGTTCGAAGAAACTTGTAGTGATTAATCTTCCAGCGGCTATTGCAGGGAATTCAAGGCAACAGTGTTTCCCTTCAGATGTTAATCCGATTCCGAACTGACTCTGTGAGGATTAGGTTCAGTATCTTTGCCATTTACCCCTTCTTCTCAGATGTTCGTTAGTTAGTTTGATCTTCTTTATTGGTCGTTGGTTCTCCAAATAGGGCTGGTTGAGGAGTTTCTTGATCTGTAAGAGTTTTTCGGAACCCTCTTCGATGATGCTTATTTCTCCCTCAAAAAGATCTAGAATTGCTTGGACTTCTTCAGGGCGATGCATGTATGGATTTACTAGAGCTAGTGTTGTGAATCCTCTTGATCTCAGTTCTGTAACAAGTCCAGTTAGCCATCTCCTTGTCTGAATGGCACCGTGCTGTAAGAGAACGTCAGAAATTATTCCAATGTATGCCCTTCGGCCCGCTGGAAATTGGTCATCGAGCCTGCGTATAACGGAGTTCAAGGCAATGTTGATGTTAATCAGATTTTCTACACCCTTGAGCTGATGAATATTTGGCATTTTTTTGATGATTGAACCTGCTTGTGGGTTACAAATGAAGAGGAAGAAGTTCTCTGGGAACCTTTCAGCCAAAACTTTGACTCCCATGGCGTCTATTGTGAAACATAAAGTTGCTTCGCCTGCCTTCAACGCTGTTTCCAGAAACTTCTTGACTAGCAACTCTCTTTCATCACAGGAAACGGAAGTCAAGATAACTGCATATTTCTCAGGGATTCCGCCTAGAAGCAGGTTGTCGAGATCTTTGTAACCTGTTCTGACACGATCGGGGTATATATTCTCTTGAATTTCCACGGTAGCACAACATGGGTCAAAAGTCATCTGCTGCTCTGTTCCATTGAAGTAACTTAACCTTGGCACTGCTGAAAATATGCCTTCACTTAGAGGTATGAAAGCGAGATCTAGATCTTCAATTTCCGAAGGATTTAGCTGCCTCTTATTTAAGTCGAGAAAGCCTGCACTGAAGTGACTATAATCGGGTTTAGTAACCAGATCAAAAGGTGGTGGGAATATCTCTTCAATCTTGCTCAAAAAAACTGGTGTACTACCTTCATTAGTGAGGCGAAATTGCAGATGAATCTCTTCACCGACTTTTGCCTTCCGTGGTTCCAGCCACAGATTCGCCTTCAATCTGACTGACAATTCCCGCTCAGATGTTTCGGTGTCTTTGGAGAGGTCTTTCTTATAGACTTTATCGCCCACTATGACCAGATCTTCCAGAACCCGTTTTATCGCCCGACCCAGATCTCTTTTGAGTCCATCACCTGTTGATGGTCTTTCAGGGTTCATTAACAGATCACCTGTATATGGGCATACACTCTATTTGGTAATTCTATGAGAACTGATCTATAAAAACGAAATCCTATAGCGCAATGGACTAGCGTAAAAACTTAATAGCAAAGCTGGGAAGGCTATAACGAGGAGCTGCAATGGTAACACCTTCGTTTGTGAAGGAAGTGGTAAGAACCTGTCTCAGGATAGGGAAAAACGACCGAGTTATAATTTTCACTTGGCGTCATACAATTGATTTAGCAGAAGCCCTAGCCAAAGAGTGCATACGAGCCGGGGCTAAAATTCATACAGAATTTAGCACCGATGAGATTTTCTACGACACGCTAATGAATAGTGATACTGAATATCTTAAGACCTCCAATCCCTTTGAGGATTCATTGGTGGATATAGCCACAGCCAGCATTTTTATTTCAGGTCCAGAAGATCCTGAAAGGCTAAAACATGTTCCTATTGAAAGGTGGAACATAGTTTCAAAAGCTGACAAGCCCTTCTATGACAAACTTTTCGAGCGGAAGGTTCGCTCCGCAGAGATATTGCTGGGACACGTGACATCTCAACGAGCCAGAACCTATGGATTCGACTACAAAGAATGGCAGAAAAATGTTAACGACGCCTTGGACGTAAAATATGAAGACATGAGAAAACGAGGAATGAAGCTCAGAGACCTTCTAGAACAGACCCAGAAAGTACACATTACGGCAACCAATGGAACCAACCTAACATTCAACCTTGAAGACAGACCCATCAACCTACATGACGGTGTAGTTGATGAAAAAGACGTGGAAAACGGAGCCATATTTGAGGGGTTACCCAGCGGTGTTGTACAACTTGCGCCTTCAGAGACAAGTGCAAATGGCACTTTCATATCCAATGTTCCTGAACCCACAACCGGTGTCCTACTATCTTACATCAGATGGGACTTCAAAGATGGTAAAATAGTGACATTCGAAGGAGGCAAGAACATCGACATTGTGAAGGAAATGTGGAAAAAGGGAACAGGAGACAAAAACAGGATAGGAACATTTACACTTGGTATAAACCCAAAAGCCAAAACAGGGTTCACCTACAACCCCATTGTCCTTGGAACAGTGACAATAACCATAGGAGACAACACCAAGATTGGCGGAAAAAACGAAAGCGATTGGGGATTCCAATCCACCTTAGCTCAGCCCACCGTAGAACTCGATGGAAAAACAATAATCAAACAAGGCAAATTCACATTCTAAAGTAGTAGACAAGCAGATCCATAATTGAACATGCATCCTGATAGACAAAGAATAAATTTCAAGTCTTCAGGCAAAAGTCTGCGTGAGTTATCCTTGATTGTTGAGGGATACGTTTTCGCTTGTGAGTGAATTTAAATCCTGCGCGTGCAAGTGATTGCTATGAATGCAGGAGCTTATTACCAAGAAAAACTTTCAGCCAACAAGCTTCTAAGTTGTTATGAAGCAGCTCCTCCAAGAATTAAACAATATCTTGACGCAGAAATTAGATTTCTAGTCTCACATCTTAAAAGCAAAAACCGAGTTCTGGAACTTGGCTGTGGCTATGGTAGAGTTCTAAAAAAGGTTTCGCAGTTTATCCCCCAGATCATTGGAAATGATATCTCACGGAATAGCTTAGAACTTGCGATATTACATATGGGAGACTGCCCAAACGTTGCAGTTTTTCTGATGGACGCATCAAGAATGGCATTTCGCCCATGTACTTTTGACGCTGTTTTCTGTATTCAAAACGGCATATCTGCATTTGGAGTTAACAGAAAACACCTTATTGCTGAATCTGTAAGAGTGACGAAGCGCAACGGTATTATGCTCTTTTCTAGTTATTCACCTAAAATCTGGAAAACTCGTCTAGAATGGTTTAGAAGACAATCCCAGTTGGGCTTAATAGGGGAACTTGATGAAGAAATGACCCGAGACGGAACAATCATATGCAAAGATGGTTTTCAAGCGTCAACAATAAGCAACAGCCAATTCCTTGAATTATTCAGCGAATTTGGGTTGAATGCATCAATTATCGAAGTGGACGAATCCAGTATCTTCTGCAAAGCAATCAAAAAAGAATAGCCCGCTGAAAAAAGAGCCCAAACATCTTGATTATGTCAGAATGTATCAGGTATCACTCGCGAATAAAAGTTAAAAGCTTGAAGAACTCCTGAATTGCTTGGTAGTTGCCGTCTATGGTTGACAGGAATCTAGTTGGGAGATGTGGTCTCTACTGTGGAGCATGTGGAATATATAGAGCTTATAGAGATGGTGGTGAATATCGTCAACAGCTGGCAGATTTCTTCAAATGTTCTCCAGAGAAAGTTTGTTGTGAAGGGTGTCAAGCTTTGACCCAAGAATGCTGGGGCATTGAATGCAAAATTGTTGAATGCCTTAACGCGAAGGAGCTTCAATTCTGCTATGAATGCACGGATTATGATAAACACACGTGTGAAAAATTTGAGAAGTTCTCAGAAGAGTACTTGCAGGATGATCATGTTGACCTCAGAGCCAACTTGTCGCGGATTAAAGCTGGTCAGGTTGATGAGTGGCTAAAGGAATCTGAAGAAAAATTCCGTTGCCCTAGTTGTGGAAAATTCTTGCCGACTAGTTCATTTAGGAAAAAATGTTATCACTGTGGTAAGGAGCTTTCAACCTAGCGAGTTCGCGCGAGAAAGGTCATGCGCTCATACGCGTGTGTAAATGGGCGTGCAGTTTTCTGCTTGCATGATGAGTGACTGTGAAGTCACCAGTGGTTGCTATGTATTCTCAGTTTGTCGTATTGGGTGCGGGATTCTTTGTCCTCCGCAGGAAGACCGATAGAAATCAGGTTGAGAGGTATAATATTTTTAGGAATGTCCAAAACCTTTCTTATTGCGCTGACTCGTTCCTTACTAGAGTACACACCCAGCCAAACAGCCCCTAGACCCAGAGCAGTCGCTGCAAGGAGAAGATTCTCGGTAGCTGCTGAACAGTCTTGTACCCACTGAGTTTGCGAGATGTTTTGGTCCCCACATACAGCTATACAAAGGGGGGCTTCATGGAGCATCTTTCCGTAAGGATGAACCTTTCCCAGAGTGTCCAGTGTTTGCCGATCGGTTATTACGATGAAGTGCCAGGGTTTGCGATTTGAAGATGACGGAGCAGCCATAGCAGCCTTTAGCAAGGTGTCAATCTTGTTCGATTCAACTATTTCAGTTGTGTATTTACGTATACTACGTCTTGCAAAAATCGTTTCAATTATTTCCTTGTTCATAATGAGGCCTTAATGACAAAAATCTAATCTCAATCAGAAAAAGATATTGTTAAAAACCTTTGATGTTCATCTCAATCTTAGAACTCACTCAAATCCCATCGTTTTCTAAGCTGCGACGAGGAGCCTACGTTAATGAAGTATTCAGGTTGAAATTGATTGAAGTGTTCTCTACACTTACATAGATTTAAACAATAACGTAGAGAATTGTGTTCCATCCGACCACAAATATGTAGAAGGCGGACAGAACAATTAGCAAGCCTAAAAGAAGTTTTTTGAGAAAATCCCACTCTATTGGCTTGGCTATTTTCTTTGTAAGGAGGATTAGAACTCCAAGGAACAGAACCTGTCCAACTTTGATCCAAGCTGAGAGAAGGATTCCGATTTTCCCCCACAGGTAAAGTGTGAAGGGATTAGCCTCATAGGCTGGATTTGTGAGTAAAATATCCATCAAATTAAGCCAAAGCAGGAGAATGAACCACACATGTAATGACGAGAACCTATTCTTGAAGAACATTCCTTCTCCCACATTAGAAAATATGAAACCATGATATTTAATCGTTAGCTCTCACATGCACAGATGCTGTGCTTAGTGAAAAATGCTCCTCGAATTTAGCATGATTGAGATCGCAATGCACACTTCTTCGACCAGAAAATCCCCAAACTTGACTATACATAGAAATATAGAGAAGTAATGAGTTATTCTCTGTTCACTGGATACAAAGGTGATTTCTTGGGTGATTCCAATATAGAAAGATTAGCTGATCTGATACTAGATTTTTCTTTCGAAAGAGTTGATTTCCGTAAAGCTTGGAAAGACAACGCGAGGAGGCTCTGGTTGAGGTATAAATCTCCTGCTGATGAACTAGCGAGAGTGCTTACAGAGAAGATCTTCGATAGAGGAGGAAATGTTTTTCTGGATCAGATACCTTCATGGCAGGATTATACGTACTTCACAAAGGCTTCTAACGACGTTTTGAAGGGAAATCCTGACCTTCTCCTGTATAAACTCAATCACTGTGCAGCTAGATTGGTCATCTTGAGTGATTCGAACACTAAATCCTTGGCTAATGTTAAGCCTGGGAAGAGAACAATAGTAAGTCATGCTCGGAGGCCTTTTTCTAACGCAGCTATGGAAGTTGACATAGAAGGGAATTTTAAGACTCCTTGGTGTGGTGCCATTTTCCCTACTGAAGCATATGCACAGGATATGTCAATGGAATTGCATGAGTGCCAAGAATACATCTATAGGTCAATGTATTTGGACAGTGAGAATCCCGTAAAGATTTGGCGAGAAATTGCCCAAGATCAGAGAAAAATGATTAGCAACGTTCTTTCAAAGGTAAAATACATTACCATAGTTGATGAGGCAGATGACACAAATCTTAGGATGAGTGTTGAAGGTCACAGATGGATTGTTTCGGATGGACATGTTAATTTCCCGAGCGATGAAATTTTCAATGCTCCAAGAAAGTTTTCCGTTAATGGAGTTTTGACATTCCCTTCACTGCCCCAATATGACCATGGAGGTCCTGAAGTTAAAGGTGTTAGATTGGAGTTTGAAAAAGGGAAGATCGTAAAGTGGGATTCAGAAGCTGGAAAGGATTACCTAGATGAATTTCTGACCAAGAATCCTGGCGGTAACTATCTTGGGGAAGTTGCGTTAGGCAGACATCCAAGAATAGACAGGATCTCAAAGCAAATTCTTTTGGATGAGAAGATGGGAGGAACCGTTCATTTCGCTTTAGGTAGAGCGTATCAACTTCACATTCTGGGTGAAAAGGATAAATCCAACTTGAACCAGTCTGCTCGTCACTGGGACTTAATTCGAGACATGAGGAAAAACACAGCCTACATTAAACTTGATGACGAAGCTAAACTAGTTTGGGGTAAAAACGCGGGCAAATGGCTTACCCATGATTTATGAGAGCGCGTGCATAATAGAGCACAATCCTGAATGCACGCGCGGGTAGAAGAGACCTCCTTTCTCCAGCCAGCTGCTGACTAAAATTTCTCCAATTATAGTTATTCCATATGATAGTTTTAAGATTTCTGTAACTTTCTTCTATGAACCCCACTCTCATCTAATTAGTGTGGAGCAGAAACCTCATGGATCTCACTATCTAAATTTCTATTCGCATCCCATCATATGCAACGTGCAGACCGTATTCTTTTAGCAGATGTTTATATTCATCGTAGGATTTACCCCATTCCTCTTCCACGTGAGTTAGAAGCGTTTTCTTTGCGTTTAGACTCTTAGAAAGCTCCTGTATCTCCTTAGGTGAGAACAATTCAACCCTTAGTGCATTGTTTGTAGGGATTGTTATCCCTTCTTTCAACGGTCCTTCCAAGTGGAACGACCCGATTATTAATAGATCCAGATCACATAGTTGCTGGTTAACAGGAAAGGGTTTTACATCGCAAGGCGCGTAGACAATTTTCTTGCCATTTTCCTGAATCAAGAATACGGTGGAGTAATTATAAGTGGTCTTAGTCTCGAAGGGAGTTATCACGAAGTTTCCAATCTTAAAGGGTTGCTCATTTACAAGCTCTATTGTATCTATGAGACCCGATTTCTCGTAGTAGGTAAAAAACGATCCTCCTGTATAGCCCATAGATTTCAGATCCTTCATAATATTATGACTGGCACAAATCTTGACTTTCTTCTTTGGAGCTTTTCCATTCACGAACATGTCTAACCAGAACTTGTACATTCTCTCCACTATTCTCATGCCAAAAGTGTGATCTGGATGCCAGTGAGTGTAGAATATGTAGTCAATCTCATTGATTCCTTCTCTGTTCAACTGACAGGCAATCTCCTCAGGAGTGTCAAAAAGCAGGTTCAACTCTTTCACGAGCATAGATGATCCAGTGCGAGCGTACGGTGTTCCCTTTGATCTTGCTTCAGAACACACTCGGCATCCACATCCAGGTCGAGGAATAGTTGTAGATCCACCAGATCCTAGGACGATTAGTTGCATGTGGTTACACCTTTTTCAATACAGAATCGTAAGCTCTTCTCCATCAGGTCTGAAAAATCTTAAGTGTGGAAATTCAGTTTTCATTTTTCCAGGTCTCCTTTATCAGACAGCTTAAGCATATCCAAGTTTGTCTCTGAGCTGACCTGATGGAACCAGTCAACTAATTCATTGTATTTCTTTTGAATATCCTTCTCATCTACTACAAAGTAAAGATTTTTGAGTTTCATGATAATTTCCGATGGAAGTTCATAGTGAATGTAACGCATCTTGAAGTTGTAATGATAGGGGTAGTATTTGATTCGCAGAGTCTCAACCAAAATGGCTAGTAGCGTATAGAAGAAGTCTATGGCTTCAAGGTGATTTCCTCTGTTGATCTCCTTTTGCACGAAAATGTGAAACATGTCAAATCTTGCTCTTAGCTTCATCAACCTTTTCTGTAATCTGCTAGCAAGCAGTTCCGCATCAAAGGATGGAATCTTAACCTGATTGGATTTATTGAAGATGAAAACAGTTTCACCATGTATCTTCGGCTCGAGGAAATCCTCTTGACAATTCAGATTCAAAACAGCTAAATCAATGATTAAGTACTCGCTTGCGTCTTCCAGTTTATAGAAAGATTGGGAGAGACCAGGCCAAGGAAACTGGCTAACCTCATATTTTTGTTTTATGGAAGACAATGATGTTAAAGCTCTCTCAACCGCACGAAATGTTGGTTTCACTTTATCGTTGTCTACAACAGCATAAATATCAATGTCTGACCATGCATCGATCCTGCTGAAGGCTACAGCACTCCCTTCCCAAAAGGCGTGGACGTAATCTAATGGTTTCAAGACGTCAGCAATCTTTTGTATTATGATGGAACGGGTCAGTTCTTTCACTTTCTTCATTGTTCATCTTTCCTGAGATAGCTCGCAATAGTCCTCGGGATGGTCACTTGAAAGTGAATCCTCTGAGGGATATAATCTTCATGTTAAGGGACAGGCCATAGACGTTCTTTGCTGGGCTTGCTTACCTAAGACCAAGGAAACCACGTTTATATAAGCGTGGAGTTTGTGTCTTCTCTCTGAGTTTTTCGATCTGCCCTTGATTGTGTTGTAGTAAAACCGTAAATCTTTTATGATTTTGACCTCAAACCAATTGCGTGATCAACTTGGACTTGAAGGGTGAAGAGATTTTAGAAAAGAAGATCATGTGCGAGGATTTGGAGGTTGGCAAAGTCAAGGGAATTATCATTGACTCCGAGCAATGGAAAGTCACCCACTTGGAAGTTGAGCTCACTAAGGAAGCAGCTGAACTGGTTTTGGGTGTAAGGAAGGGGGGAATACGAAATCTACTAGCTGTTTCCGCTATAGCTGAAATGAGCCGGAAAATTAGCTTGAAAGTGACAAAGGGGCAACTTCGTATTTATCTGATACCACCAAAGCTTTAGTCTTTAAGCTGGCACTGGTTTTCTTTAACTAAGAATGATTTTACAGAAGCATTATTCTTGTTTACTCATTTAATTTGAGTTGCCCTAATGAATCACCAGCATTTTTTCAACGGCTTTTCTAGCCTTCATCGCGACTGCTTGAGGAACCCTGACTTCATGCTTCATGTCTTCAAGTGACCACAATACTTTCTCCAAAGTTGTTAACTTCATATTGGGGCAGACAGCTAACTCTGAAGCAGGAAAGAACATCTTATCCGGATTTTCCTTTTTCAGTCTATGCAGTAATCCAACTTCAGTGCCCACAATTATCTCCTTAGCTTTTGAGGTCCTAGCATATTTGCACATGCCTCCAGTTGAAAGAACTATGTCCGCTAAAGCAATCACTGGAGGTGTACACTCAGGGTGAACCATCACTTCTGCATTTGGGTGAAGCTTTCTCTGCTTTTTTATGTGTTCGGGTAAGATTTTCACGTGAGTGGGACAGAAGCCATGCCAAGGAATTATCTTCTTTTCAACTTTGGTTGACACATAATGGGCGAGGTATTTATCAGGTACAAAAATAGCTTCATTTTCCTTCGAGATTTCTACAACTTTAACAGCGTTTGAAGATGTGCAGCATATGTCGCTCTCTGCTTTTACACTAGCAGTTGTGTTAATATAGCACACAACAATTGCGTTTGGCCATTTTTGCTTTAAGGTTCTCAAGCTTTCTGCTGTGATCATATTGGCCATGGGACATTTTGCATCGGATTCTGGTACTAACACCGTCTTTTTCGGACAGAGTATAGAAGCTGTCTCTGCCATGAAACGTACTCCACAGAAGACGATGACGTCTGCATTGCTCTTGGCAGCTTTCTGACTTAGCTCTAGGGAGTCACCTAGATAGTCGGCTATGTCTTGAACCTCACCTGATTGGTAGTTGTGAGCTAAAATTATAGCGTTTTTTTTCTCTTTTAGTTCTTGGATCCGTTCAATAATAGAAGATGATGAGATTTGATGCAACTGATCACCTTTAGCCATTGTTTTGGGATTGCATACTTAGTCAGGTGGGTGCAGATTTGAAAGCAGATGGGATTGGTATAAATCTTGCGAAAAAAGGTGAGCACGCTTTGTGTTCGAGGTGTTATTCTATACGGAGTTTTTCTATCTCATGATCATTCATGCGAACTGCAATAATATGCTGGTTCCTTTTATTTGTGCCATAAGATACTCGGGCTTTTTCTGTTTTTTCGTCTGAGTAACGTAATGTTAAACCTGCTGCTTTTTCAATTGCTTTCTTAGTTTTTGGTCCCTGTAACAGGGTAATAGGGCTGCCACAGTTTGGTACTTCAAAGTAGTAGTCATTTTTTTCTTTCATTTTCTCTAACTGTTCGTTTTCAGACTCATTTCTGCCAACAATTATTTTATTTTTTCCAAGTCGAAAATGTCTGCCTATTTTTAGGAGGTTGATGTCTTTGATTCTGATGTTTTTCTTATGATTAAATAAGTCTCGGATTTTGTCTGCGAACTCTTTGTAGGTTAATAGGCATCCTCCAGAAGGACATGGATAATCCTTGAGGTCGAGCTCTTTAGCCAGTTCCATCTGTTTCTTTCTGGATCTGCCCTTGATTCCCAGTAGTTTTTCTCTATTAACCCATCCTTCTCTTTCAGCTTCTGTTTCAGGAAGTAGCTCTGCTGACAGGGGTCTCAGTATTTTATCCTTCAAGTTGGTTTCTTTCTCAATGATGTCTAGAGCCTTTTTATATTGAGACATTGGACGTTGATTTAGGACTTCTCCGGTGAAAAGGAAGGATGCTCCTATTTCAGCAGCGTATTTCTTGGCTTTTCTTAACATGAAAATCCGGCAGTCAATACATGGGTTCATGTTTCTTCCGTAGCCGTGCTTAGGATTTCTAACCACTTGTAGATAGTCTGTACCCACGGGTAGTATTTTGATAGGTAGTTTGAGTTGTTTTGCTACTCCAACTGCTCCGCATCCGTTTTTGCCGCAAAGACAGAAAGGAGAAGTAAAGTTCAACGCGATTATGGAGATTCCTTGTTCTTGAATTAACTTCACTGCAAGTGTGCTATCCAAACCACCTGAAAGTAACGCAAGCGCCTTCATACAAAACCTTCTGCATTTCCCGGCTCTTATCTATTCTTCTAATCTCCTTCCAGCGTACGATTTTAGGTCAAAACCTGATCTCGAAAGCGTTTTAGTGATATCCTAGCTTTCGGTCCACCTATGTACAAATCCTTCTTGGAGTCAATTTCGAAGTTGGGGATTGGACGACCAGTTCTCTCCCATGTTCTATCCTTGTAGGCGCTTCTATTGATATAGGACCACATTTCCGTTGCAGGTATCCAGTAAAATGCTTCGACAATTTGTTGAGTGGGAATATAACAGATCCAAATATAGGAATGAACATTCTTTCTTTGGATATTGAACCAGTAGCGACCAGTCTTTCTTTTAGAAGTGATTTTAACATTGACTCTTTTTCCACCAATATCATATAGAGAATTTGCAACAATAGAATAATGAAGACTTAGACTGGAAAACAACTTCTCTTTTACGATTGCAGCTGCTTTACTCGATAATCTCTTTCTCAAATCCTTTCCGCCTTAGTATGACATCATCATCTAAATGTTTTCGCTCTAGCAGCACTTGGTCTACGCGCGCGCATGAATCGATAGTGTAAATTAAGTTTTGATTTCAATTGTAGTAGGATTTTTCGTGTAAAAACAAAAGATGGATTGAAAAAAGGTTGTTGTTTAAACTCCTTTTGAGCCTCAAACACTATCGAAATCTAATATCTACTTCCTCGACTTGGACCTCTTCTCTTGGACCAACAATCCCTACAGTAGACGGGTCTACTTGGGTCGGGTTTGAATGGAACCTCGCACTCTTTGTTGCAATCGGCACACACTGCTTTATGCATTTCTCTCGGTTCTCTTCCATATGACATATGGTCTGCACCTCCTATTCGTTATGGCAGAACTAGTTTCTAATTGAAAAGCTAATTTCTGCGAGACTACCATCTTATTGGCTGCTTAATAAGCTTTAGCGCCTATGAGTCAGATAATAAACGAAAGCTTTCTAGAGCAGAGAAATGGCGGTTCTCGAAGCTAAATTTCACGGATAAAAAATACATAGATACATTTAAATGATTAATGTTTTCACCTAATAAAAGATACAATGAACAGAGGGGCTTTAATGAGCGAAATGACAACGCAGATACTTCAAGAAAGCCTTGGGAAAACAGTTCTTGTTCGGTTGAAGGGCGGCAAGAGCCTTAGAGCAAAACTGAAAGGTTTCGACCAGCATCTGAATTTAGTTCTTGACGAAGCTGAAGATACGACAGACCCTGAGAACACTAAGAAACTTGGAATACTTATTGTCCGAGGCGATAATGTCGTAATAATCTCTCCGCCTCCAAGGTGAGAGATGTGGTCAAGGGCACAGCATCTTTCGGAAAACATTCGAGGAATCTTGTCCACATTAAATGTAGAAGATGTGGTAGAAGGTCTTACCACTTGAGGAAGAAACGATGCTCTGCATGTGGATATGGAGCATCAACCACCTTGAGAGCTTATTCTTGGCGCACCAAGACACTGCAAGGTGCTAGAACAAGGTGAACTGAAGCTATTCTCCATTAGAAGATGGATAATCAGTGCATTGCGAAGTATTTTTTATCTATTCTGACAAAAATCAGGGGTCCTTTGCTATAGGATAACTGTCTGGCTTTGCGTAAAGTCACATTGACGATTCCTAGAACTCGTTCCTGCTCACTTTTCCATTTGTCCTGTTCTTTTGAGGATTCTAATTCAAGTTTCAGTAGGTTTTCAGCCATGATTGTTGTTCCGCAGATCTCACCATTTCTGATCAGGGATTCAACCAGCATATCCTTCATTTCTTCACGTCTGGCTAGTTGCTTCCACAAAACCTCTGAACTCTTTAATTTTCTATTGACTTTTGACCATTGGGAGGAGCCTTCATTTCCGATTAGAAGTTTGACTCTTTTTCCCCACTTATTCATCCATAAACCTGACCAAATGCGGAGGAATTCTGAAAACTCTTCAGAATTATCTTCGAAATACTTGTGGATTCTTTCAACTAGGTCATAGTCACCGTATTCTTTGCCAATCAACCCCCAATGGAACTTTAAGAAGTTCATCAAGTCCTCGCATGCTATCTGTAAAACTCTTTTGTCTGAACCTTGCAGATCCAAAAGTGGATTGCGATCCTTCAAGCACTGCGACAACATTAGCTCAACAAAGTTCATTGAGGTTTCTTCCAGAGCCTTCTCCAATAAATACTGGTGCATGAGTCGTAATTAAGCCTTATTTATGATATTTTCTATAACATTTTTTGAGTAATATTTTCTGCTAGTAATATTTCTATCATTAATCTAGAGGTTTAGGTGACCTTATGTATTGATTAAACAGCTAAGATTATGGATAGATGATAACTTACGGATAGAAAGATATTTCATCTTTAAGCGAATGTGAATGTAATTGGAGACACTGCGCGCGTACGAGTTCCTCGCTCTGGTATTTGCACTCGCCAAAGTTTAATGTATATTTTCAATATTAATTTCAATTTCATAACCTACTTATTTTCAGTTAGTGTAGGAGCATTTGAGTGAAATCCAATGAGCCAACAAGAGCTAGAAGAACTTCAAATGAAGAAAACTCAACTCGAAAACGAGTTCCATTCATTGGAAGAGAAAGAAAGGACTCTGGATGAAAAAATCCAGATGCTTGAGAAGAAAATGGTACTTCATGAGGAACAAAAAGCGATCAAAGAACTGGAAGACAAAGTCAATGAAAAACGTGGAGCTATTGATAAGCTTGAGGCTAGGCTTAAGGGACTTGAAGAAAAAATGAGTGAGCCGCAAGAAGAAACTGTCACGCCTGAAGAAGCCCAAGAGCAACCAGATGAAAAGCCTCAAGAAGAAATTGTAGTAATGGAGCCTGGAATGGCTCCTGAGAATCCACAGCCCGAAAGCGAAGAGCCAAAGAAGAAACGCAGATTCTTCTAAAAGGAAAACAGGAACTAAGCTGCAGTAAACCTCGCGCGCGCTAGAGGTAGCGACAAGCATAGGTTTCCACAGAGCATTCCAATTCTCTTTAATGAATCAAGATACCATAAAACCAGCAGCTTTCAAACAGTAAAAACCAACTATTTTTACACCTTTATTATTTCCTCAAGCCTTTCCTTAATGATTTCACGTAGTGTTCAGCGCCTTCCATTAGAAGAGCTAAGTCGTCTACCATGAAAAGATGAGACCGCCCTCTAGGCTGCCATTTCTTCATATTTTTAACGATTTCTTCCGTAGTCCGTCCAACACTGAACCTTACAGGTATTCCCCGTTTTCTGCATTCAGAGCATATTTGCTCCACTGCTTTCTCGATAACCGGGGCGTCTTTTCCAGCTCGTGGTTCAAATGGAACTCCATAGGACAGAGCCATATCCATTTTGCCTATGTAGATGAAATCTATTCCTTCCACCGATAAAATCTCTTGAATTCTTTCAACGCCTTCCTTGTCTTCTATCATTAGTCCTACCAGGGTCTCTTCATTCACTCTCTTGAAATATTCACTCCAGCTTTCGCGATCCTGCTTGGGAAGACCGCAGGAAGGCTCAAAACCCCGCTTCCCCATTTGGATTTCATTAGAGTTGAATTTTGTTAGTTCCACAGCCATAGTCGCTTCTTGCTTGGTTCTGATGTGTGGGAAAACAATGCCATCAGCTCCCGCATCGAGAACTCGATTGACGAAAGCTGAGTCCAAGTTAGGTACTCGACACATAATAGCTAATCCTGCAAGACGCGCTTCTCTAACTAATTGTGCGAAGGTTTCGAGGCTGAGAACACCGTGTTCGAAGTCAACGTATATGTAGTCAAAGCCCATTTTTCGGGCTACCTCAATTGCTGGGTTTCCCATTCCCACTCTTAAACTCAATGAGAGCACGAGTTTGTCTTGCTTCATCTTTTCCAGAATCTTCTTCCCATTCAACAAAACCACATAAGAACCCCATTCCACATAAGGAATATTTACACTTTGGCTTAAGCGCGCGCTTAAGTCCCAACTTCAAATGCTCAAGAAATCCATACACGATAATGAAGATAGTTTTGCAAGAGTAACTTTATTGTGCATGCACAATATCGAGAATAGCTTCCAATGTGGATCTTAACTAGTTGCTTGACTTGAAGAAACCTATTGAGCTGGGAGCGTGACTTGCTCAGCTGCGCGCGCTACACCTATCATAGTAGGTAATCCATTCACTCTACAAATAGGAGTTATTTATGCTCGAGCTGCCAAATTTAGGAAGACACATCTGTCTCCGACATACCACATACATTTTAATCCAATGCAGCTTATTGAACTGCCACCACTCATGGTAAAGGGACATCTCTTTCTTATTTGCCTGATGGGATCATAATATATTTCAAAAGCTTTCTTCATGCGTTTCGGAATCTTCTCTATTGGAATCTCACTTTTCGACTGTTGTGCGTCGATAATTGGCATCAAATCGGTTAGACTTAATATTCCTACCAATCGATTTGTGCGTGTTGTGACAACTAGTTTCTTTATGTTTTTCTTAACCATCTTCCGGAGCGCTTTAGTGACTAACGTGCTGGATTTGATTGTTGTTAGAGGAGTTGACATGATAGCGCTTATTGTGGTCGTTTCGGGATTCTTCCTCTGAGCTATCACCCGCTTCAATATGTCTCTTTCAGTCACAATTCCTGCAGGATCCCCTTTTTCAACCGCGATAATAGAACTAATCTCATATCGGTTCATTATTCTTGCAGCAGTTAGGATAGATTCCTCTACACCAATTGTCTTCACGTCTCGAGTCATAATGTCTTTTACTTTCGTTGGCAAAGGCTATACCCAGTTCTGAAGGTAATCAATACTCAACTTGACATCAGAAATACATTACGAACTTACAATCTTGACACAAAGTATCATCTGCACGTGCTCACTGAAATACAAATATCACTTATTACGTTGACAAATGTCTCCGACTATCTCACACGCTTAATCTAAGTAAAATGCAGAAACAGCTGTTTAAGGTTCGTTCACGACTATTAGATGTCGGTGTTCCTCTAGGCATTCCTGTCCCTGCAATGCTCTGAGTACTCGAAACCCTCGTTCTGTGATAGCGTAAATAACTCTCTTGTTTCCTAAAGGTAGTTTTTCAACAAGACCATGGGTAATCAGAAAGTTCAGATATTTTCTCAGACTAGGCCATTCTTGGTCAACTTCATAGAGGATCATCTCAAACTCTAAAGGTCTATAAACCAGAGTTTCGAGAACGCTAAGATATTTCTCTAACTTAGTGCGAGTCATTTGACAAGCTCGTCCACCACATGTTAGGACCACGAATAAATTACTTCAGAAAAACTAATAATTATTCAGAATTCATGTTTACATGGGAGCACCGAAGTATGAGGTCTCAGATATGCGCGCACGCTATCTATGAAGCTGCCTCTAAGCCTATTCTATGAAAAAGGTATAAGACTGATATGGTTGTTGCACCGACTAGGAGACTTGATGCTATGATTAATGTTAGGGTCTTAATACTTAGATTTGTCGTATATGGTGTAAGTAGAGCTAGGTAAATAGCTAGTCCAAGCATCACCATTATAGATACAACGAAGAACGTTTCAACCTTGAGAGCCATAGGTACAAGTTTTACGTATGTTCTTAAAGCCTTTATGAAGCAATAGAACGGATTAGCTGCATGTGACCACGTATATTATGTGATGTTCACGTTATTGCTGGTTTCCTCATTTTATACAGATTCATAGAAAAAGGTAGAATCTTATACTAGAAAACAATATCAGCCATTCTTTTTAGGCAGTTATCTCTAATAGAAAAATTAAGGGAGCAAGCAACCCAACCCTCCCCCTCTACGTTGCCAGATAAATCTGGCTCTTTTTGCCTGCTCCCTCTCTCACTATATCATCCACGAAAATATACGGGGAAGCCTTAGGCCCGAATGTATCCATTAACAAATACTGGTGTGCACATGCGAATCTTATCCACACCAAGCCTAGTGGCGTTTTACACTTCCCACTCTTGAAGATGCATGTGCACGCCTTCCTTTCTCCAGTCAACACCAAAACCCTGTATGCACTCTAAAAAAGCATGCACGCACGGACTTCCATTGAATCAACATATTCCACCATACTATCCACCACCATAAGCTCCTCAATAAGACGCGCACCCCACAAAAAACTATAAACAAACTGTGGATGCATGCCCCAAGCCCTGACGCGCGCGGAATTCTTATCTATTCATCGAATGACCATTGCAATGATTCAGATGAGAACATTGGAAGAAGTAAAAGAAGCAATATGCAGCATTGAAAAAGGCATGCAGTTTGATGACTTGGTAAGAACAGTAGTGATTATCAAACTAATTGGGGATTACAAGGAGAAAGCTACGAGAATACTCCACTTGATTAGAGGATATCGTGTAAAACGAATAGTAGCAGTCGAAGATTCAAAGATTCCATTAGTCAATGTTATCACAAATCTAACTGAAGAAAGAAGAAGAATCAGTGAACAAATGCGTCAACTAATTGATAAGTTTCTAGTGAAAGAATGCTAATAACACGTGCACACGTACAAAAAGTCTGAGTGCGCACGTGTCATTAGAGTTGGCAGGTTTTGGTGGAGCGCTTTTTTCTTTGAATTAAGACTAACAATAATGTAGCAGTCATTACTAATGGTAGAATAACCATAGATGGAAATTCCGGAATTACTGTGACATCGGAGTCGATAATATGATGTTGGACTCCACTTGCAGTGGCATCAACAAGATCTGAGGTTGTTATTACCAAATTGCAAATTCCGAGTGCTATTGCATTGAAGGTCATGTTGAAGATAGTTGAGTTGTCACCTGGACGGTTGAACGGAGGACCTCCCGCTGTTGTTTCTACAATCGCGTAGGTGCCAAGAGTTTCATCAACAGCGTCTAAAACTGATAATGTCGGATCGTTGAGTATTCCGTCTGGATAGGTGTTGACTGGTATAGTCTTTGTGTGGCTTGTGTAGTTCAGAATCGTTGGACTCCAGCTTAATCCAATAGCAAAGCCAAATAAATCGATGTTAGTAAGATTGAAAAGCTTTACACTTATGGTGAGATTGTCGCCAGGAGCGACAAAAGGATCCAATGGATCTATGAATAGAACTGGCATGTCGGAAGCTAAATCTGGAGAAGCTCGAACCAAAAAAAAGCTTGGTTGAACACTGAAATCAAGAGCCCTGCAAGAAACACTGCTATGAGCATTGACGCCCTTTTTCTCATGAATTATCACTAAAGAGAACATACAAAGGGATTCTTATTTCTTTACATGCCTTTACCTACCAGCAAAACCAACATTGCCATGCGCGCGCCTAAGCTTCTTCAAAAGTATGTGTATTAAAGTGCAGGATATGGGGAAAAAGTATTTAAAACATGTAGCTGTGGATAATTGAAGTCACTGGGAGAATCTACTGTCATGGCGAGAAAAGCGCGTATAAGACTTACGAGCACCGACTACAAGCGATTAGAAGACGTGTGCAATGAGCTGAATGCAATTGCTGAAAAGACAGGTGTAAAAATGACGGGTCCAATTCCCCTGCCAACAAAAAGACTCAGAGTCCCGGTGAGGAAATCACCTTCAGGAGGAGGCACTGCCACTTGGGATAGGTGGGAAATGCGCATTCACAAGCGTCTCATTGACATTGATGCAGAAGAACGCGTAATGCGCCGAATCATGAGAATAAGAGTGCCAGAAGAAGTCTATGTGAGCATCGAGCTCCTATAGTCAAGGAAAACAACAGCACGAAGAAATAACTAATTTTGGAAACCTGAACGGCTAAACCTAGGTTACTCCTTAATTTTACACAGGTTAGTTTATCAACTCGTAAGCCAACGTGTAATTTCTAAAATGGCGTTTAAGAATAGTGGAGCAGTCGCGGATTTGAAGGCAAAACAGATTGTATCTTCAGGAGGAGTAATTTTCCGATCAGCTCCTACACTGGAAGTGGCTTTGATTTCCCGATGGGAACGTTGGTACTTACCTAAAGGTTTGATTGAAATTGGTGAAACAGCTGAAACGACTGCTCTAAGAGAAGTCAGAGAAGAAACTGGTCTAGAAGGAGAAATCGTCAAGAAGCTAGGGAAAATAACTTACAGTTTCAAAAGGAAGGAACTCTTTTTCAAAACAGTTCATTTCTACCTCATGAAATACATTAGAGGGACAATTGAAAACCACGATTTTGAAGCGGACAAGGTTGCCTGGTTTACCATCCCAGATGCTATCCAAGCCTTGACCTATATTAACGAAAAGAAAATCGTAGAAGAGGCTCAGTCAGCATTAGGAAAGCTGGACAAGTCAAAATCCCTACATAAAGATGACGTAGGAACCTAAATACAGATCCATTACAGGCAGCCAAGCATACCAGCAATTCTAAGCACTTACAAGTTAGGTAGATTCGATTCATTTGTCAAACATTATTAGAACTGGAGATAGCCAAAGGAGTAAGCTGTCAACAGCAATGCAACAAAAAATGTAATCGCCCAAATTAGTTTATTCCAAAGGAAAATCTTGACACCATCTAGAACACCAAAGGGAATTAGGTTGAATAGTGCAATGAATGCGTTAATCATTAATGAGCGTTGAAATACTAGAGCAGTGTTTCCACGCAGAGCTTGGAGAAAAACCATGAAAAATAGGGCTAATGTTATGTTGGTGAGAGGCCCAGCGATCGAAATTCTCCCAATTGCTTTTCGGTCTGATACTCCGCCAATCATGACTGCTCCTGGCGAGATTATTTTGAAAGGAGAGATTAAGGAGAGTAATGTGATTAGGGCACCGAACATTGTTACTCGGAACTCCGCCCACAATCCGTAATGCTGAGCTGTCAACTTGTGAGCAAGTTCATGCACTATGAAAGAACAAGCAAATATCCCAGCCAAGGCTGTGAGAACTTCCGGGTATCCATAGAGATAAAACTCACCAAAAAGAGGCATTGAAAACCCGATGGCTAAAGTAAGCACAGCTCCAATAAACAGATGTTTAACCTCTGTTCCACTGAACCATATGATGTGACGTTTTTTTTGCTTAGACATCCCTGAGATGTTATATTGGTATGAAGATTGTGTCTTTGACGAGCTAGGTCCTGTAGCCTGGCTTGCTAGAGGCGATTTGGCACGCCAGTACTCCGAACAACTATGATTTTCAGGTAGACGATGCTGAACACAGAAATATTGACTGCAATAGGGACACTTGAATGGCATATAGGTTTCATGCTCACATATCTGACACTTCACTTACATCAGCACCGTCTGAGATTCCAAGCTTATATTAATACATAATTAGTTGTTCGCTGCAACACATCAAACAGCTACAAGGCATTCTTAAAAAGGTCTTCTTCTTCACTAATAATCAAGCTGTCGGAAGAAGAGGGTTCATCTACAACTAAGGTATTAAATCCTTTAATTATTGCCACAGGTATCGCTTCTTTTCCTTGCCCCATCACAAGCTCTGCAGTGCTCGCTAATTCATCAGCAACAGCTGTGAACTTGACCTGCATAGTGTAACCAAACAAGTCCTTTTCCCCACGGTAATCAACAAAAGGTTCTATTCCCTCCAAGCCAATCGCGAAATTCACTTGTCCTCTTCTGAAGGGTCGACTATAAGTGTCACAAATGATAACTCCAACCTTCCTTCCAGTCAACTCCTTAATACGTAAACTTAATTCCCTGGCAGATTTGTCTGGATCTACTGGTAACAGAATGTATCTATTCTCGCCTTGCACATTTGATTTGTCTATTCCAGCATTGATATTTACTATATTCCGCTTATCTTCTACAATAATGGTTTGGGGAGAGACCTTCAGGAAACGCTTCGACTCACCCAACACCAATTCCACAATCCTCGGATCTCTTCCTGTTACTGAAGCAATCTTCAACGCTCTTTCAGAAGGCATTACTTCATCAATCTCAACGATGCGACCTTCCATCTTAGATATCACCTTTTGTGCGACCACGAAAATGTCACCATCCTCAACCGGAATGCCCCTTTGTTTCGCAGCTGAAATAATTAAGCGACCCAGGTCATCTCCAGACTTTATCATGGGAAGACCTTCGAGCCCGAATACCTGGATATGCCTGCCCCTTCTTGTCGAATCCTTTGACTGACTATCCATGCCTGAGGAAATCCTGTTCATGCTTATTTAATTTCACCAGCATCCGAGAACAGGGCGCTGCGTGACAACCTTTATCAGAGGATTTCATTCAACAAACTTGAAAGAGCCATGGATCTAGAGCTTGACAAACACTCAATACCCTTTGACTTGGAGAGTACTCTGCGATGTGGTCAATTGTTCAGATGGGAAAAACAAGATGACTGGTGGTACGGGGTAGTTGAAGATAGAGTCATCAGAACTCGGCAAAAGAACCATATCCTAGAGTTTGAAGGTGCTCCCTACAAGTTTATTAGCCACTATTTTCGTTTCCAAGACAATCTGCCCAAGATCATAAATAAAATCCAACGAGACCCCTTCATAACTCTGGCAGCTCAAACGTTTCCCGGACTACGCCTAGTGAGACAAGACCCCTGGGAGTGTTTAATTTCCTACATCTGCGCTACCTACAAGAACATACCAGCAATAAAAAAAATGATTAACGAATTGTCAAAACGGTTTGGAGATCAGCTTACGGTGGACAACCAAAATTATTACACCTTCCCAAAACCCAAAGAATTGGCGAAGAGTACAATTAATGAGCTAAGGATGTGCAAACTAGGATTTCGCGCAAAACGAGTTAAGCAAGCAGCTATGATTGTAGATTCCAATCAGCTTGACTTTGAAAAACTCAAGATCACAGAATACAAAAAGGCTAGGAATGAACTTACTCAGCTTCCAGGTGTCGGAAATAAGGTCGCAGACTGCATTTTGCTCTTTTCCTTGGATAAACTAGAGGCGTTCCCAGTAGATCTGTGGATAAAACGCGTAATCCAACAGAAATATGCCAATCACTTCGAAAGATCTTTCATCAAAACGATCTCAGCTAGAAAATCGCTTTCCCAAAATGAATATGACAAGATTAGCTCTTTTGCCCAAAACTATTTCGGGGAATATGCAGGTTACGCTCAAGAATATTTATTCCATTTTTTCAGATCGCAGGCACACCGAATTGATGAGTAGCCTGTTTACGTTACAGTGGTTTCAACAAAGCGATCGCTAATTTTCTGATGAGCATCACCAGTTGTAGCTAAGCCCACTATCACGTCTAATAGAATTAAGATCCAGTAAATTTTACTTATGTTTCTGATGAAAACCTTATCAAAAGATGTTTGCCCACCACCGATTCTTGAAATCCTGAAATTCATAATTCTTTTGCCGAGGGTCCATCCATAAAAGAACTCAAACAAAGTGAAATAAAGAACGCTTAGAAGACCTGTGAAGAAGGGGAAAGTCAAGGGATTCAATATTCCCCAAGGCAGACCGGTTGCTAATGCCAGTATCACGAAAAGTATCGTAGCAATTGCCATAATTATTAAAATTCCCAAGCTGACTATAATGCTGTCAATGATAAAAGCAATGAGCCGTCTAATCCAATGATTTTGGAGCTTAGAGTCACTCCAAATTCTTTCAAAGCCAGTTGACATGTATCTCACATGCAGATTCTATACTTTAAATATTTAGCATTTCCGTCGCTCTACATTGTGGAATTGATGAGCTAGCCTTTGATGACACCCATTGGTAAGAGTCTAGCAACTCGTGTGGCAATCCCAATCTTATCACTTACTTCTACAACTCTATCCACGTTTTTGTAAGCTGAATCAGCTTCCTCTGCAAGACCCGCTGCGCTCGCTGATCGAACAACTATTCCACGCTTCTCCAACCCCTTTTTAATGTCACCACCCCAGAATCTCCGCCTTGCGGCTGATCGACTCATCATTCTTCCAGCTCCATGAGCTGTAGAACCAAATGATAGTTCCATAGCTTTTTCAGTGCCTACAAGAATCCACGAGCTTGAGCCCATACTTCCAGGTATAATTACTGGTTGGCCAACTTCACGGTAGTCAAGGGGGATCGCGGGGTTGTTAGGCGGAAAGGCTCTTGTAGCGCCTTTCCGATGAATCCAAACCTTTTCACGTTTACCATTAATCCTATGTTCTTCGATCTTTGCGATGTTATGTGCCACATCGTATACAAGTTGTAAGCCTAAGGTTTCCGCTGGTTGTTTGAAAACTTGTTCAAAACTCTGTCTCACCCAATGAGTGATGGATTGACGATTGATGAAGGCGTAGTTGACTGCGCAGGACATAGCTTGGAAATATGCTTCTGCTTCCTTTGATCCTCCTGGGGCGCAAGCGAGTTCTCGATCTGGTAAGTTGATCTTGTATCGATGAACAGCTCCTTCCATCATTCGAAGGTAGTCAGAACATACTTGATGACCATATCCCCTCGAACCACAATGGATCATAAAAGTCACCTGACCTATCTTGTTAATCCCAAAGGTTTTAGCTACATCTGGATTGAAGATTTTATCCACTTTCTGAACCTCCAAGAAATGATTTCCTGATCCTAGAGTGCCAACTTGGTTTGCTCCTCTCTTTTTTGCAGTGTACGACACATTCTCAGAATTCGCAGTTTCCATTCGCCCCTTTTCTTCACAGTGCTCTATATCTTCTCTCCATCCCATGCCCTTCTCCACTATCCATGGAACACCACCTTCAACTGCCTCGTCAAGCTCGTTGATAGACATTTGGTGATCCTTTCTACGACTACCAAGACCACATGGAACTTTGTTAAAGATTCTCTCAATCAGTTCCACTAATTTTGGGCGAACATCTTTTTCCTCAACATTGGTAGTTAACAATCTTACGCCGCAGTTTATATCATATCCAACACCGCCGGGACTGATTACTCCCTCATTATAGTCAGTTGCAGCAACTCCCCCTATTGGAAAACCATAGCCTTCATGACCATCTGGCAGAGTTATAGCGTATTTGTAAATACCAGGTAAATGTGCAACATTGGCACATTGTTCCAGAGTTCTGTCAGATTTCATCTTCTCAAGAAGCCCTTCGTCTGAAAAAACCTGTCCGGGAACTCGCATACCAACTTTATAGCTTTTAGGTATACGCCACGAGTAATTGTCAACTTTTTCAATGGGAACATTGTAGGTTGATCTTCTCATCGAAATTCATTTCCGTTTGCGTTTACAGAAGGTGAGTGAGGGGCTGAATATAAGTAATCTTGGAATAATCAAAGATTTCCATTAAGATTCACGCGCGCGCATAATACAACTCATGTTATTTATTCTGGGGATTATTCTCATCTGGTCTTTAGGTCTGTTTTTTCCAGCATAAGAGAGGAGTGCGTCAACTTCAATCCTAAGTATCTTTAATCATACAAACTTCTAACTTCGGTTGTATTGTGGCTCTTGGAAAAAGTGAAATAAGACGGTTCATAGAATAATCACCTCGTGAAAGGGAGGTGATTACTAGTATGAGTAAAACTGAAAGTTCAGGAGTCGAGACAATGAGTGAAGGATATTCCGGTTCTCCTACGTCATTTGCATTTTTCTCGGTATTGGGTGCCATTTTCTTGGTGTTAACTGTTCTGATTTTTCCGAACATCTTCGCTGTTCTAACTGGACTCATTTCTGTGGTGAGTTTCGGTTTCTTGCCCAGTTGTGTGGCAGTTAATAAGGAGTGGGAAGAAGCGATTGTGCTACGTTTAGGAAAGTTTCAGCGGTTAGTTGGCCCAGGCTTCTTCTTCAAGTGGCCTTTAGCAGAGACCTTCTTGAAGCAAGACATGAGAATAATCACGTTAGATGTCGCAAGACAAGAAGCAATGACCAAAGACAACATCAGTGTTAGCATCGACGCAGTAGTTTTCATGAAAGTGATGAAAACGAAGGATAGCTTGGTTAATATTCAGAATGTATGGAACAGTGTCATGAAGTATGCACAGACAACCATGCGTGATGTTGTAGGAAATGTGGAGCTAGACGCTTTGTTAGCTAGACGAGACGAAGTAGCGGACAGAATTGCGGAGATCGTGGAGAGGGAAACAAAAGAGTGGGGCGTAGACATAATTTCAGTGAACTTACAGAACGTGGAGCTACCTCAAGAGATGAAAAGGGTGATGGCAAGACAAGCTGAAGCTGAACGGGAAAAGCGAGCTGTAATCATAAAGAGTGAGGGAGAGCTGACAGCTGCTGAAAATCTGGAGCAGGCAGTAAGCCAAATGAGCAACCGAGCGTTGTACCTACGTACTTTGTCAAGTCTCGAAGACATCAGCTTTGATCAAAGCAATACAATTGTATTTGCACTTCCTATGGATGTGACAAAAGGAGATATAATAGGACTTGCAGCTCTTGCGGAAGCTAATAGATCAATGAAAAAAAGCGGTAATGAGACAAAAGATGAATGATTCCAGAAAAGTGCAGGTTCACAGGAGAGCTAACATCATACAAGAGTATAGAATAACATCAGACATATTCTCTAAGAAGTTATTTCCAGGAAGCCAGCAAATATAGGTCCAGGAGAAGATGCTAGAGGTATTACCGTTTAAACAGAGAACAGGCACTTTTCGTTGGAAGAGCCTACAAGATGACTGAAAACAAGGAAAACTCTCAGGGAAAACCGCTCGGAAGCATCGAAAAGCTAAGTGAAAAGCTAGACCTGATAATAAAACGATTAGACATGCTTGAAAACCTGATTGTTGAGAAGCCTGAGTATGAAGGACTAATACCATCTCTGCGACTTACTAAAATTGGTTTAGGTCTCTATGGAGAACCTCTAAAGATCGCAGCGCGATTAAAAACAGCAGAACGCTTCATCAAGAGACCGGAAGTTTCGAGAGACGTAATGAGTCGGTGCATAATACAGTCTCTTGCTGTAAAAGGCCCTCTAAACATTTCCGCTATAACTCGTCAAGTTCAAGCCATGCGAGGTACAGCCTCTAGGAGGATAATCAGAACACGTATTCAACAGTTGGAGAAAGATGGAGTGGTCAGACAAATAGAAGGCTTTGGCAAGAAATACGAACTTATTGAATAGTGACCACATGCTTGACCACTTTTGCCCATCATACTAAACTATTGTGCCCACACTCTCTATACATTTAGAGGTGAGTGAAAAATGAAAGTAGTTAACGGAAAGTTGTTCGGGATAAAGAAAACAGTGTCTCAAACACCCAATCTAAGCGTGAATGAAACCATAAAATCACCAAAACCCAGCAGAGCAGCTGAACGCGAATGTGCAAAAACCATGCTGAAGGTGGAATCCAAAAAAGCCGAAGCCTTTAAAATAGTAAGGCACTTCAACTTGGCTTGATAGAAGAAGAGGTGTATAATAAATGAGCGAAAAAAAGGATAGAGACCGAGAAAGAAGCAGACGTGACGACCCAGAAGATGTTCAGGCAATCCTAAGTGCAGTATCGTCTGAGGTCCCATCTCTCATTAAAAACATATTATCAAGTGTCTTCAGCGAAGAAGCTGGACGCTCTATGGGTAAAGCAGCAGGAGCCTTCTATAAGGAACTAAAGGACAGTGGAATGCCGGACGAAGTAGCTCTGAAAATGACACAAGACTACATGGGCACTTTCACAAGTTTAGGAACCTTGATCAAGTCGATGGGGCAGGGGAAATCAGGAGGCATTGACATCTCCAAAGTTATACATAACCACTCGGACAAATCAGATTCAACCGAAGAGTAGGACTTAATCGTTCATCTTAGTGTGGCTAAGACTTGCGAATACTGCCAATTCTAAATAGTTCAATACATATCATTCGGTTGGTTACAAGTCTTTTTTGGATTCTAGTGACTTTAGATTGGAATGTTAGAAAAACAAGAAAGGCTTTCGAGAAAGAGCTTACTTCGCAAGGAATCTCTGAGAAACAGGCTAGAAAGTTGAGTGAACCAATAAAGACAGCGAGGGATGATATAATGAACTTGCTTTTCCACGCCGGTAACCTAAGTTTTAATTCGTAACCACACAGTTACTTTTTTATACTCAGAGGGTACACTAACAGTGTAGGAATAAAAACTGTCAACACAAATTGACCCAGTACAATCATGGATAGATAGCGTTTCAATATCACACTCTAATAGTAATGGGACTCGACAATCTTATAAGCATAACTTTCAGTGTTTTTGTTCCTTTATAAGAAAATCTCCGAAGGAAATTCTCGAAGAATACGATAGTTCTACAGACAGAAAATTCAAAAGAAAATATGCTCAATACATCCGAGCCTATATCTCATCAATGATGAAAGAACAATTATCCCCAAACACAATCGGTTCAAGAATAGCAACTGTGAAGTCATTCTTCAAATATAATGATCTCCCATTAGGACACGTCCCAACAGCTCAACCCAGAGTACTCTACCACAATAGAGACATTACTCATGAGGAAATCAAACTAATATTGGATGCTAGCAGACCTCGGGAGAGAGCTTTTTTCGCAGTGATGGCACAAAGCGGGTTAAGACCTCTTACAATGTGTAATCTAAAATTCAAGGACATCAAAGAAGACTTCAGTCAGAATCACATTCCTTGTAAAATAGATATTCCCCAAGAAATAGCAAAGGGAAAATATCACACATACTTCACATTTATTGGAAGAGAAGCAGAGAAATTCTTACAGTCATATCTCAGTGTCAGACCGAACATGGGAGACGAAGATTACATCTTTTTGAAACAAGGAACAAAGGAAAGAGCAAGCCCAAAATCATTAAGTAAAATGTTTGGTCAAACCGTCCAGAAGCTGAAAAACAAAGGACTAATAGATGTCAAGCAAACACAACGGAATAAACCTCGAGACATAAGACTATACAACTTGAGAAAATGGTTTAGAAAACACGCTAATCAAGCTGGTTTCGAATTTGTTCAATTTTGGATGGGGCACATAGTAAGAGCAGGGCAAGATGAACATTATAGACCGAGAGATGTTGAATTTCATAGAAAATTATATGCTGAAAAAGCTATGCCATTCCTACGATTAGAGACGGCTACTCCCACTCAAACGGATAAGACAATTAAAGAATTAGAAGCTCAGTTGGCGAAAAGAGACAAAGAAATCAACGACATGAAACAAGCAATTACTAACCTTGCACCTGTAATCGAATTTGTGAACAGTTTCAATCAACCAAAGGAACTTAAAGACCTCCTAGATTTTCTTAAGGATGATATTAATACTGATTCAGACTTTCGTCCATTAGAAGCAAAATTCTCTCCTTGGATTGAAGAGAAACTTGAACGTATCGCTAAGAGAAAAGGCATTACTAAGAAGGAAGCTCTTGAGACATTGGTTGTCGAAGACTTAGAAATCTTGGAAAGGGCAGATGAAAGATTTCGAGAAAGGGAAGCACAAGCGCGTTCGAAAACACAAAAGAAAAGCAAGAGTAAGAAGAAAAATCTGACCGAATAAGCTATACTTCTTAATACGTGTGCATAAGCTTTTTATTATTTCTTATCAATTGATGACATTCATCATCAAGAAAACCATTAAAAACCAATCCTCTTTGATAGGAATATCTAAGAAATGACTAAACTCAAAGATATAGATCAGAAAATCCTATCTGCACTGTTGAAAAACGCGAAGACTAGTGACAGGAGGCTAGCTAAGAAAGTTGGTGTCTCTCAACCCACCATAACAAGAAGAAGAGCAAGGCTAGAGAAAGAAGGGAAGCTGAGTTACAGGTTGATCCCAGAACTCAAGGAACTTGGTTTCGAAATCATGACTTTCATTTTTCTCTTTTGGGAAACAAAGTATTACGAAGGCACTAAAAGGGAGGAGTTTTTGAAGAGAGTAAAAGAATTCTTTTCTAAAAACCCTGAAATTGTCTTCGCTTCTTCGGGTCAAGGATTAGAAATGACTAGAATGGCAATCACAGTTCACAGAAGTTATTCAGACTATGTAGCTTTTAGGAGAAGATTCGAATCGAAATGGAGTAAATATTACGGGAGAATGGCAACTTTCACTATTAGCTTAGAAAGCGATCAGGTAATACAGCATTTAACCTTCGAACAACTTTTTAGTAATTTACATTAGGTAATGACCAGCCATATTCCTCTGATTAATCGTTACGCAAGGCTGTTCGCCTTGCACCAAGCCCACCCATCCAGCCCCCGCCCCCACACTCGCGCGCGCTCAGGTTGATATGTGGATATGCATCTGGGGCAAACTTCGCCTTTAGGCGATAGCCTAAAGCCATACCCATGCCAAGTCCACTTGGACGCAGACAGTTTAACGCCATCATGGCTGTTTGCCTCAATCCAGATGCCTGACAAAGATACCTCTAGAATCCACTATAAGGAAGGCATATGCGCGCGCGTTGTATAAAAAATACTTAGAAGCAGAATTAAATGAATTAAAAAATCAAATAAGAGAACTTCGAAAACTAATCAAACAAGACAAAAAATGACGTTCCTTCAAAAAACGCACCCACAAACGCTGTCCTCTAGAAAAGACGAAAAAACACAAAAAATGGAAGGACACAAAACAGACGACAAACACGAAGGATATGCGCTCGCGCGCCTAGTTCGGCCGTGTTAGCAGTACTTCCAATAAGCAAATTGCCACAAGCTAACTGTCGCTCTCATTTCTGTTATCATTGTACATCAATCCTCTTTGCTTATCCTTATAATACATTATACGCATACTCGCTTATAAGGATATCTGATTAATCTCTAAAGTGTATAAGCGTGTGTTTTGCGCGCGCACAACAACACAACCTACGGAATCCAACGGATTCCTTACGGATACCTCACGGATATACGCACATGGGTGAAATGTGGATACTTCAGCAGGGCTGACTTCGCCAAGAGGCGATAGCCTCTTGCCATACCCACGGTAAAACATGCTGTTTAGCATGTAACCGTGGCTGTCAGCCTCAATCTGCTGAAAGACGGATAACATGGTATCCATTATAAGGAAGGGCATATGCTGGCTGACGCACACTCATGCGTATTGAATTCCTTTCAAGAATGGAAAAAGTTATAACTGTTTTACGAAGAAGCGAATGTTAAGGGACAGTAATTAAGTTTCAAGGTCTGTGTTTTGCATTGAGTGCTTTTGAAAATGAATTAAAAAAATATAAGAAAAGGGGTTTTGTTATCAAAAAGAAAAGAACTCTGAAATATGGTAAAAAGTACATATTGGGAAAAGACAAAAGCGGTCTTTCTGGATTAATTGGTGCGTTTGATGCATTATACATTTATTATGCTGATGGAGACAGCAATGCTAAGAATATTCCAGAGTTTCTGAAGGATTACCGTAAAACACATGAAAAAAATGACTGGGACATGAGTGATAAGAGCATATTCATTTGCTCAGGAAGTTTAAACCGAGAATTGTTCAAAGAATTTAGAGACGCTTTGATTAGAGATAGTGATCTCAGAAAAACAATTAACATGAAAGTCATCAAAGAAGCTGTGGCAAGAAAGAAAAAGCGAGTTGTTGAAGAAGAAACGATAAGAGAAAAAAACACGGAAATGGAAATCACGAGAAGAAGGGTTACAGAAAAACACATCTCAACAAGAGGACTAATCAACAAGATCAAGAAGTTTGAGCCTCATGTTAGAACAAAAAAGGAGAAACAACTCGAAAATATGCTTGTTTCATATCTACAAGCTAACTATGATGTACAAACTCAGATGAATTATGGAAGAGCTATAATAGATGCACAAGTAGGCAATATCGGTATTGAGATTAAACATGCACCGAGTTCAGGTGACTTCGACCGACTTTATGGTCAGATCGAGAAGTATCTTGACCGCTTAGAGCAAGTAATTGTCGTAATAGCCAATGAAAAATCTAAAGAGATTACAAAATCATTTCAACAGAGATTGAAAGAGAGAGGCTGGCTAAACAAGAGAGTATTCGTTATCACTAAATAATGTTCAGTATTTCACGTGCGCAACGAAACAAAAACAAAACAACTAACAAAACTCACTCAAAAACCGAGACAAATCACCATCAAGATGTGACAACCTAGAAGGCTTAGAAACTAAAACAATATCATAATGACTACGATACTCATTAAAATCACTCTCAGAACACGAAACCAATTCACCCCTAGAAACAAAGTGCATAGAAAAATCATTCCACAGAACAACACTGGAAATACAAAAACCAAACAACCGCCAACGAGTAAACCTCTCAACGATTGAATTACCTAAAAAGTCAGTTCCTACTGACTTAGATAATACCTCAGAATTCTTATCGTAAGAATTCAAGTTTGAATTACCATTATACGATATCTCGTCATAGCGACGGGTTCGCCGAGTGCTGGCACTCGGCTCACTTTTACGAAAAAGTAAACCCGACATGCTAAACGACCGCTTGTGGAAAATCCAACACATCGCTAATCCACGAATACCCTTAACGCCAGCCAACTCAGCAGACGTACTCTTAACCAGATATTTACTCAAATAACGAATACCACCACTAAAAGAATTAACCAATTCAATATCACTAAAACCATGATTCCAACAGCTCTTCAAGCTATTATAATCAGCGCCAAAAACACGATAAACCAAATGCCTACCCCTGCGCTTACTATAACCAGAAAAAACATAATCGTGAAAAACCAACAAAACATGGACATGAGGATAAGCAGATTCGTGAGATTCCCAAACACGAACCAAGCTAACCTTACCAAACAATTTGCGAATACGACTCATAAAACGGTTAAAATCAACGCCAACACGCAACCAAGCCTCAGATAAACCAATAGAGTTAGCATCATACTCTAAAACAACGTGCAGACCAGAGCCCTTAACATACCCACGAGAACCATGACCAAAATACACCAAATTACGTCCAAAACGAGATAAACGCTGAAATTTACGACAGGTCAAAACACTATATCGCATATCACCACGTTTTAAACCACGAAAAGCAGAATACTCATAATCATGTTTCGAATAATTGAAACGATAACAAATAACATAGAAAATCCAACTCAGCCAATTACGATAATAACCCACAACATCATTAACATCTAAATAGCCATATTCAAATTCAGCACGAACAGACCTAACAGACTTAACTGAACTCATTTCTCGTGAACCGCCTTAAAAACAGCACGAGAACAATGAAATGGAATAACCAAACCCCACCTCAAAGCCAAAACATCGTCACAAGATTCGACATAATGGCAGGGGTTTTTATCGAAAGGGCAGATGGAAACAGAATCAGGACAACCAGAAAGGTCATTCATTTTGCGCGCGCGCGCAACTCCATAATCAGTCTGGTTTCTAAGGGAGGAGCTGAGAGAACCCATTTAGTTTCTCCCTTCCCTGCAACAGACAAATCTCCATGCGCAGTATGGAAAACTGCTTCTATGAAGAAAAATAGGTAACCATGTAGATACGAATGTTTTAATTGATTACATCATGCTGCTTCAGATGAACTCACATGTGGAGACATGTCAGCGGTTTGAGTTCATGTTTCTGAGATCAGAATACATTTGAGAGCAGCATGATGAAGAAAAAGAAACACTGTAGCCAAGGTTCTTGGCTAACTCCACTGCTTCTTCAGCAGGAAATGCAATAGCATTTACACCTGCCCTGACAGCTAAAACATCAGTCTGGACTCGGTGCAAACCTCTAGGTCTCATACACCCAAGAGCTAATGGTATTGCTGGCATCATGAGTCGGGTAACAGCAACTACCTTGCCTATAACGAAAGGAGAGGGTGGAGCTGTTTTTTCCAAGACAGTGTTGCGGATTGGCAGGAATGCAATAATTATCACGGCAGAAGGACGGTGTTTCGCCACCATCCTCAAGGCATCTAGTTCACCCTTTAGTTTCCCATAGTGAAGACCTACCAATACATGAGGAATAGTCGGTATCTTAGCTTTTCTTAGTGCTTGAAGTGAGTCTTCGTAGTCTGAAACAGTAACGTCTAGATTGTATATTTCTTCGATTGTTTCATTTGACCCGATTATGTCAATCAAGGCTGCATCTACTCCTGCTCCTTTCAGTTGCCTTGCCATGTCTTCATGAACAATTCCGGTATGAACGAGAAGGGTTAACCCCAGTTTCTCCTTTATTTCAGCCATCGCATTGACAAACTTTTCAAGAGGCACCGAACCATCGGGTAAACAGCCCCCACTGATTAGACACCCAACAGCCCCCTTGGACTTCAGATCCTTACAAAGTTCCAGAAGCTCTTCTGGGGAAGTGACTGGATACATCGTATTTAGAACAATACCATTGCAGTGTTTACACTTCAGCGAACATGAAGAACCTGTTATTGATATTGATGGAAAAGTAGTTGGTGACGAACAGAAGTACTGGGTTTTATAATTGAGAAAGCTAGGAGCATAAAACCGGATTTTTCTCTCAAAATGCTGCACTCTCACGTTCGATGCGTCTTCTAGAATCCTGTCAAGCTGGCTCTCGTCAGCATCAATCAACTCTTTAAAATTAAACAGTTTCATTTCCCACCGTGGAATATGCCTCTGACTCCACGTTAACCAAAATCGCACCTTTAAATAGTTTTTATAGGCTTCATGCCTGTACGCACAGTTTAGTGGCATTGTCAGACCTTACACTATGATGTTCGAAACGGAGAAACTTCAGATACAGCCAACTTCGCAATGAACAAGGCATATCTGCTTACTTTCTTTCAGAGTCCCGAAGAGTTTATTTCGGAAACAATCACAGAAAAGGTATGCTAGATCGCAGAGCCTTAATGACCTTGTTGTATCCAAGTTTTATTACTAATATAGTTAGCCTTCCAGTATCAGCGTCCAACACTGGCGGGAATAGAGTTAAATCATCGATTAAGAGAGTGCGAGTCTCTTCAGGATCAGCTATAGTACTTGGCTTGCGAAAGGGATTCTTAGCCGCTAAACCAACTACTGCCTATTTACTTACTTATCATAAAGGTAGGTGTACTGCAAATTGCGGGTTTTGCACACAAGCAAAAGACAGTAAGACCAGAGCAGACATGCTCTCAAGAGTGGCGTGGCCAGTTTTTGATGTTAGGACAGTAGCAGCCAGTATTGCGACTTCGTCTCTCAAAGGAGAGATAAGGCGAATCTGTATTCAAGCCTTGAATTATCCTAGAGTCCTAAACGACATCCTTGCCCTGATTGCAGACATAAGGTTGTACGGGGCTAAAGTGCCCATATCAGTTTCATGTCAGCCTTCAAGCAAGGAAGAAATGGTCAAACTTCGCGAAGCGAGTGTTGAAAAAATTGGAGTTGCATTAGATGCTGTAACCATGGAGGTTTTTGAAAAAGTAAAGGGCAGTCGTGCAGATGGACCGTACGAGTGGCACAGTCAACTTCAAGCATTACTAGAAGCAGTAGATGTGTTTGGAGTAGGTAATGTCAGTACACATCTGATTGTAGGTTTAGGCGAAAGAGAAGAAGATATCGTAGAGATCATTCAGTGGTGTACAGATACAGGCGTTTACCCAGCTATTTTCGCTTTCACACCTATACCTGGAACAAGGTTGGAACATGGTCATCCGCCAACAATCAGCCAATATAGAAGAATTCAACTCGCCCATTATTTGGTAGTTCAAGGACAAACACGAAACGAAAAGATGGTTTTTGGCCAAGACGGAAGCATAGTCGACTTTGGGGTTTCCCAGGAAGAGTACGAGGAATCCATTCGCTCTGGAAAACCGTTTCTAACCTCTGGATGCCCATCATGCAATCGTCCATACTACAATGAAAAACCCAGTGGTCCACTCTATAATTTTCCAGTTCAACCAACGATTGTTGAAGTTAGAAACATACGTAAACAACTAGAAGTCCGTAATTGAGAATTTCAACTAGTGTTAAGGCAAAAAGTAAGGTAGTAACGAGATTGATAGTAGGTGTCAAGTTTCTGAACTAGGTTTTCTTCTTTTTCCTATGAAGTATAATTGTGTGACCTCTAATCTCCACAAGGTCAGATTTGGTTTTCTCCACAATTTCCTGAGAAATTTTGGTCCGCATCTCTTTCATATTGCTATCCCCTAAAGCAGCTCTTAGAATCCTAACTTTCACTATTTCCGTCCTCTCTAACTGGCTGTCAATCTCCTCTATTATCCCCTGTGTAACTCCCTGTTTTCCTATTCGAACTAGTGGTTTCAGCGAGTTTAGTATATTCCCTTTTTTATGGTTTCTTCTTGATCTCATTCTTGCTTATTCTCCCAACTTTTACTGGATATCGACTGTATGTGCCACAATAGCCACAGGTGACCACTATGTGGGTTTCTCTGCGTTGCTGGATTCGAACACGACAGTTCACGCCCGGTAAGATAAATTTTTTACATTCTCTGCATATCTGCCTTCTATACTCCAAGGGCATACGCGTCCTCGTTGCCATAGAAAGTTTTCTGGCGATGCGAACATATCGTTGAGCTAGCTTTTCATCCTCCACAATAGTGTCCCTTGCAAGTTGGAAAAGCTTGTGAATTCGTTGTAGAGCAATCCTTTTACTTGTTGAACCCAACTCGCCTTCCTCGAACACAACCTGCTGTGGCTCATACAAACTCATATGCTGAAATAGCTTTTGCCTTGATTGGCGCGGCTCATCAATCTGATAATCTCGAAGTTAGGAGGATAATCTTATGTTTTCTGATGTGCGATTTCTTTTTATACCAGAACTAATGCTTTGAGAATGCGATTAACTTTGGGCTTAAGATCTTTCCTTCAATCTGTCAATCGATTACTAAAACTGGCCACAAAACCTGGTCGATCAGAGCTTTGGCAATCCGTAAAAATATGTCTACTCGGCATTGGGTTAATTGGCGTTATTGGTTTTGTCATCAAGCTAATTTCCTTCGTTCTCCAAGGTCTTTAGGAGCAGTGAAGTTCCAATGTCGGAATCTAAATTCCCATCAACTTCTATTTTCGCAGTACGTACTACTGCAGGACAGGAAAAAAACGTATCAAACCTGATTACTATAAGGATTGAAAGCGCTAAATTGCCCATAAAGGCAATTCTAGTGCCGGACTTGTTGAAGGGTTACATTTTCATAGAATCTGATGGTCCTCATCTTGTGGAAGAGGCGATTGCTGGAATTAAGCATGTCAGATCACGAGTTCCAGGGATCGTCAGTTTTGCTGAAGTAGAAAGATACATTGTGGTTAAGCCAGTCATTGAAGAATTGGATAAAAATGACGTTGTGGAGATTATAAGTGGTCCGTTTAAGGGGATGAGGGCAAAAATAACTCGAATCGACAAAACCAAGGCCGAAGTAGTCCTCGAGTTATTGGAGGCCTCCTTCACTCTCCCCATAACAGTTCATGCAGACTACGTTAAAGTTGTGCAAAAAGCCAAGGAAGAGTAGAAATGGTTCAAAAAAAATCTATTGACGCCTTAGTAAGCGGTGGCCAAGCAACTGCTGGACCCCCATTGGGCCCCGCGTTGGGTCCCTTGGGAGTTAATGTTCTAGCTATAGTGAACAAGATCAACGAGCTGACGAATGCCTTCGCTGGAATGAAGGTACCTGTAAAGATTACTGTTGATCCTGATACAAAGGAATTTGAAGTCACAGTGGGAACACCTACAACTTCTGCGCTCATAGTTAGTGCATTGAAAATCCAGAAGGGCTCGGGGAGTCCAAAGGAAGAAAAGGTTGGAAATCTCACAATTGCCCAAGTTATTGATCTTGCTAAAAAGAAACAACACGAAGTTCTTGCGAGGTCTCTCAAGTTGGCTGCCAAGGAGGTTATAGGGAGCTGTCTAAGTATGGGTGTCACTGTTGACGGCAGAGATCCTCGAGAAATTCAGCGAGAAATTACCGAAGGTAAACATGATTCTCTCTTTGAGAAGGAAAAGTAATAATCTTTTTATAACGGGTTCCCATACGAGATTCCGCACGAGGCCTACATAATGTCGCTGGATACAAAGACCGTTCTAGAAGCGCTCAAACAACTTAGAGAGCAGTCTAAGGATCGAAAATTCAGTCAATCAATGGAATTAATCATCAACCTTCGCGACATTGATGAGAAAAAGCCTGAAGGGAAAATTCAGGAAAGCATCGAACTGCCCTATGCTCCCACTAAGAAGACAAAGGTGTGTGTAATTGCAACAGGTGAACTGGCTCTGAAGGCCAAGAAAAATGGGGCAGATCTTGTTATTGGCAATGAAGACTTGGAATCATTAGCTACCGACAAGAAAAGACAAAAGCAGTTGGCAAACAACTACAGCACTTTCTTCGCGGACGTGAGATTAATGCCTTTAGTTGGAAAGACTCTGGGTTCGACACTTGGTCCCAGAGGGAAAATGCCAAAACCTCTTCCACCAACAGCAAATATCAAAGAACAGATGACTAGATGGGGGAAAACCGTAGATTTACGGATACGGGGTCAACCAGTTCTTCAATGCGCTATTGGGACAGAAGACATGCAGGATCAAGAAATTGCCGCAAACACTATGGCAATTGTGAAGAGACTTGAAGGAAGACTCAAAAGAGGTCTTAAGAACATATCGACAATCTATCTGAAAACTACGATGAGCTCACCAGTTAAGATTAAATTATAGAAGGCATTGTGATGAAAGCTGAGCGCCAAATATTGCAGGAAAAGGCCGAAAAGATTGAGGAGATAAGTAATACTCTTCAAAAATACGAAGTTATTGCTTTAGCTAGTTTATTAAAAGTGCGCGCTGCACAACTGCAGCAGCTTAGAAAGAAACTGCAGAAAGATGCTTATCTACGAGTTATAAAGAATACCATGATCAAACGGGCAATTGCCAAGGTGAAAAACAAGCCTAATCTAAATATGATTGGTGAGCAACTAAGCGGCTCTACGATTTACTTGTTCACGAATCTCAATCCGTTCAAACTTGTTATACTTCTAGAGAAGAGTAAAGTAATAACCACTGCGAAAGCTGGTGATATTGCTGCTTTTGATGTAATAGTTCCTGCGGGTAACACTGGACAACCTCCAGGACCGATAATCAGCCAGCTGGGCGCAGCAGGTCTTAAAACCCGAATTGAGTCAGGTAGTGTATACGTAAGCAAGGATACCTTAGTAGTCAAAGAAGGGGAAATAATCTCAGAACGTTTAGCAGCTGTCCTGTCAAAACTAGGGATCAAACCTGTTGAAGCCGGGCTATCCCTTAAAACCGTTTATGACAATGGAACAATGATAACTGAGGAACAACTGCATATTGATCTAAACGAAGTGAGAAAGACTATTCAGGAAGCACATGAAAAGGCCATCTACTTGGCTGTGAACAGTGCTTATCCAAGTTCAGAAACCGTCAAGCTTCTACTACTAAAAGCACATCAAGATGCTTACAGACTCAGCCTAAACGAAGAAATTCCAACAGTCGAGACCATAATGGATATCCTGAGGAAAGCTCACATGCAAACTCTGAGCTTGAAGAACCGGCTAGAGAAGATTGAGAAAACAATTCAGAAAGATTGAAAAGGAAGGTTAAAGAAGAAAGAAGAGGTGGAAAAAATGGAATACGTTTATGCCGCACTACTTCTACACAAAGCTGGAAAATCAATCGATGAAGAGAGCATCACGAAAATACTGGATTCTACAGGAATCAAAGCTGACTCCGCTAGAGTTAAAGCACTCGTTGCTTCCTTGGAGGAAGTTGACATAGAAGAAGCAATAAAAACTGCGCCCACAATGATGGTTGCTGCACCTGCAGGTGCTGCTCCCACGACCACAGAAGCTAAACCAGAAGCCAAAGAGGAAAAGAAAACGGAAGAGGAAGAAAAAGAGAAAGAAGAAGCGGCTCTTGAAGGACTTGGAGCATTGTTCGGATAACAAGACAAGCAAAACCAACGCTGTATCAAGGTTCTAAGAAAACTGAACCTCTTCAGATCTAATCATTCACGAATAGTTCGCGCGCGCGCGCGCTCCGAAAAACTTAATGTGAATTGTGATTAGATTCACATGAATTTGAGGGATTCAGGGTGAAGAAACGTTTTCCGGAAAATGAATACCACGTCCCCTTTTTTGATGATCAAGGATATGAGAGGAAACATTGCCCTAGTTGTGCTGAATATTTCTGGACATTGGATCCGGAAATTAAAACCTGCGGCGAGGCTACCTCCAAAGGGTGCTCACTATCTACTTTCATAAACAACCCGCCAACTCAAAGAGCATACACCCTACAGGAGATGAGAGAGACTTTTTTATCCTTTTTCGAGAAAAGGGGGCACAAGAGACTGAAACCGTACCCTGTAGTTGCCCGATGGCGAGACGATCTTTATCTTACGAGCGCTAGCATTGTAGATTTCCAGCCATATGTAACCAATGGCATCATTCCTCCGCCAGCAAATCCGCTTGTCATAAGTCAACCATGTATCCGCTTAGTTGACATCGACAACACTGGACCAACATTCGGTCGCCACTTGACTTTTTTTGAGATGGGAGCGCATCACGCATTCAATTATCCCAATAAAGAGGTTTATTGGAAGAATGAAACTGTCATTCATCATCATGATTTCGTAACAAAGAAGCTTGGAATTCCTGCAGAAGAAGTGATATATAAGGAGGATGTATGGAGTGGAGGCGGTAATGCAGGACCCGACTTGGAAACCATTGTTCGAGGGCTTGAATTAGCGACTTTGGTTTTCATGAAATTCAAGGTAGTTGATGGTAAGTTTGTGGAATTGCCTATACGAACAGTTGATACGGGTTATGGAATTGAACGCTTCACATGGATATCACAAGGTACAGTCAGCGGTTTCCACGCAGTCTACGAAGATATTTTAGATACAATCCTTGCAATGTCAAACATTGAACCTGTCGATAAGAAGGTTTTAGTCGAAGTTGCCAGGTTCTCCGGTTCAATGAGTCTGGAAGAACCCGTAAGCAGGAGCAAGTCCTGGGATAAGGTCGCAGAGAATGTGGGATTAAGCGTCGCTACACTGACAAAATTACTCCAACCTATGGAGAATGCCTTTGCAATTGCCGACCATACAAAAAGCCTTGTCTTCATGCTAGCAGAGGGAGTTGTACCCTCCAATACCAAAGAAGGATACCTAACAAGACTAATGATTCGACGAACATACCGCTTACTGAAAACTTTGAGAATAGAAGATAATCTAAACGATATCATTGAGATGCAAATAAAAAAGTGGTCCCCAGACTTCCCACATCTTAAAGAGATGCGGGATGAAATCATGAAAATGCTCTTGACTGAAAGAGAAAAATTCAGTCAAACTTTGATGAAAGGTCATGCTTTGGTAACTCGAATAGCCAAGGATTTGAAGTCAAAAGGCAAACGTCTAATCCCTACTGAGACCTTATTGGAACTCTACGATTCTCACGGAATCCCACCAGATGCAGTACGTGACAGCTCCCTAAAACTCGGTATAGAAGCAAAGCCGCCACTAAACTTCTATAAATTAATTGCCGAACGAAATCTAGAGCAAAAAAAGAAACCCAAAACAACCGCTGACGACATGCTCAACCAGGTTGCAGATCTTCCGGAAACTCGCTTGATTTACTACGAAAATCCTTACGCCAAGGTGTTTGAATCTAAGATCCTGCGGGTGTTGGACAATAAAAAAGTGATTCTGGACCAAACAGCTTTCTATCCAGAGGGAGGAGGACAGCCAGCAGACAAAGGCTTTTTAGAGTTTGATGGAAAGAAAACAGCTGTTCAAGACGTTCAGAGGATGGGCAAGGTTATACTTCACTTTGTGGAAAAGCCTGTTCCTAGAGAAGGCCAAGAAGTCAAGGGATACTTGGATTTTCACAGGAGAAACTACCACATGAAAGCCCATACAGCCACTCATCTCATTATGGGCGCAGCGCAGAGGGTTCTAGGAAAACATGTTTGGCAAACAGGAACGCAGAAAAACGTCGAATACGCAAGACTTGACATATCTCATCATCAAAGATTGTCACTAGAGGAAGTCAACAAAATAGAGATTTTGGCAAATCAAGGAGTAATGGACACGATCCCTGTGGAAATCAAATGGCTTCCTCGAGAAGAAGCCGAGGAAAAGTATGGCTTCAGGCTCTATCAAGGTGGCGCTGTACCTGGGAAAACGATTCGCGTGGTCAGAGTAGGCGAATGGGATGTTGAAGCTTGTGCAGGTACCCATGTGAGAAACACAGGTGAAATTGGCTACATAAAAATCCTTCACACCGAAAGAATTCAAGACGGGGTAGAACGAATCGTTTACGCTACTGGACGTTTCGCGGTAGAAGCGAGTCAGGCTAAAGAAGGTTTGCTTCATAAACTCTCCACAACATTGAACGCACCACTAGACAAGCTTCTACCAACCACTGAAAGACTGCAGAAAGAATGGAAGGAAGCACGACTTGAATCGGAACGTCTCCAAAAGGCACTGGCACAAAAAGCTACGAAAACCCTAAAACCCCAGGAAATCTCAAAATTCAAAGTCTTAACCGGCGCTATTAGCTGGGTTTCCAATGAACAAGGTTTAGTCTCAACCAGCAACGAGTTTGTGAAAGGAGGAACGGATACTATAGCGATAATTGGCGGATTAATTGGCAAGAACGCAAGGATTATAATCTCACTCGGCGTGAACGCAGTTGACATCGGTCTTGATGCAAGTGAAATCGCAACAGAAACAGGCTCCATATTGGGAGGAGGAGGAAACGGTACAAAGAACTTCGCTCAAGCAGGAGGACCTCTAAAAAACAAGTTGAACGACGCACTAGAATTTGCTAAAAAACTTGTGGAAGAACATATCAAAAGCAGAAAGCAATAAAAGCGCCATCGACAACAGGTTATTGGAGTTCAAGAAAATGAGGGATCGATACCTCCGCAAATTCTGACGAAACCTTTTATAATACATCCCGCAGTTCAGAAGATTTCATGGAGCTTTTACATCAAATCGAAGCAAAATGGCAGATGGCTTGGAGGAAAGCCAAAATTTTCGAGGCAGATCCAAATCCTAGCCAAAAGAAATGCTTCGTCACCTTTCCCTATTCCTATGCGAATGGCCCACTCCATGTTGGACACGCCTTCACTGCAACACGAGTTGATGCATATGCTCGTTTTAGGCGCATGCAAGGCTACAACGTCTTGTTTCCTTGGGCGTGGCACTGGACTGGTCAGAGTATTGCCGGGGCTAGTAAGCGCATAAAGGATGGAGATGAAGAGTTTGTTAGAGCACTGCGAGAAATTGACAAAGTCCCGGAAAAGGAGTTACAGAAACTAACAGATCCCGTATACATGGCCTCATATTACACAAGTGCAAACAGAAAAACAGTCCAGCAAGCTGGATTCTCAATTGACTGGCGAAGAGAATTTCACACAGCCTCACCCATTTTCGGCAGATTCGTCGAATGGCAATACAATACCCTGCGAAAAAAGGGGTATGTCGTCAAGGGAACCCATCCAGTTGTTTGGTGTCCCCATGATTCAAGTCCCACAGGCGACCACGACCGCTATGAAGGAGAAGGAGTGTCCCCAGAAGAATTCACGTTGATCATGTTCAAACACAATGATTTTTTCTTACCAGCAGCCACCCTCAGACCAGAAACAATTTACGGGGCCACAAATCTGTGGCTAAATCCAGATGCAGATTATGTAGAAGCCAAAGTGGACAAGGAAAAATGGATAATCAGTGCAAGAGCTGCTGAAAAACTGAAGGAGCAGAAAAAGAAAATTACTATAATTCGCCAGTTCAAAGGTAGGGAGCTTATAGGAAGCTATGTCACAAACCCCCTTCTTAAAAGCCTTCAACCGATTTTACCAGCAAAATTTGTAGATCCCAAACACGCTACTGGAGTTGTTTACAGTGTACCTGCTCATGCTCCAGTAGACTGGCTAGCGTTGAGAGACCTACAGCATACTCCAGACCAACTGAAACAGCTTGGAGTAGAAGCCTCAGCTGTAAGAAGCCTACAGCCAATCTCAATCATAAAGACTGAAGGGTTTGGCGAATATCCCGCCTTAGAAGTAGTAGACCAACTGGAGATAAAGGATCAAAGCGACCCCAAGGCAAAAGAAGCCACAAAACTGCTGTACAAGAAGGAATTTCACAATGGTGTCTTAAAAGAAAAATGTGGCAAATACAAGGGTGAGAAAGTTAAGGAAATTAAAGACGTTCTAATAGCTGATTTCAAAGAAAAGAAAATTGCGGAAACAATGTATGACCTACCCCAGAAGGTTATCTGCAAATGTTTGACTGAATGCATCGTCAAAGTACTGAAGGAACAATGGTTCCTGAAATATAGTGACCCCGAATGGAAAGCCAAAACCAAAACAGCTCTCCGCAAAACCACAATTTCCCCTGAAACTGCATACTCTTGGTTCCAGAGCACAATTGATTGGCTCAAAGACTGGCCATGCGCCAGAAAGAGTGGATTAGGCACCCGCTTGCCCTGGAACAAGGATTGGATCGTAGAAACCCTAAGTGACTCCACTATTTACATGGCCTTCTACACCGTGAACAAGCACATAAAGCAACACGACATTGCCCCAGAAAATCTGGGGCCTGAAGTCTTTGAGTATATTTTCTATAACAAAGGGAATTTGGAAACAGTAGCTCGAAAATCTATGATAGATAAAGAGGTTCTGCAGTCAATGCAGAATGAATTCATGTATTGGTATCCTGTTGACATGCGTAACTCAGCAAAGGAATTGATACCTAACCACCTAACATTTTTCCTCTTCCACCACGTAGCCCTCTTCCCTGAGAAGCATTGGCCGAAAATTATTGCTGCCAATGGTATGTTAAAGATTGAAGGGCGAAAAATGTCGAAGTCAAGAGGGAATTTTGTGACATTCCGTAGTGCCATAGAGAAATACGGCGCTGATTCCACTCGATGTGCCTTGCTGAGGACCGCTGAAGGGATGGACGATCCTGATTGGAGAGAAGAGAACATCAGAGAAATCAGAAGCAAAATAGAGTCCTTCAATAGATTAGCAAAAACCATGATCAAAAGAGCGAAGAACGAAAAAAGAGGACACTTGGACGATTGGTTGATTAGCATTTTGCAAAACAGAATAGAGACAATCACTGTAAGTATGAACACCTTCAAAACACACACAGCTATTGAAACAGCCCTCTTTGAAATCTGGAATGATCTTCGGTGGTACATTCGGAGAAAGGGTAACATGAAATCCAAAGCCCTCATTGAGGCATTAGAAATCTGGGTGAGATTACTAGCACCCTTCACACCTCATCTATGTGAAGAACTGTGGGAAAAAATGCAAAAGAAACAATTCGTTTCTACGAGTAACTGGCCAAAATACAACTCTGGAAAGGTCAATCAAATTGCAGAAGTAGCCGAGACACTGGTTAAGTCCGTGCTTGAGGACACTTTGAACATCGCTCGAGCCACGAAAATCGAACCCAAGAGAATCTTCTATTATACTTCTGCTCCTTGGAAGTGGGAAGTATACCAAAAGGTTCTTGCTATTTCCATGAAGGAGGAGCTAGTTGTACAGAATGATCTGCTGAGAGAATTAATGAGAAACCCTGAAATGAGAAAAAGGGGTCAAGAAGTCGCAAAATTTACGTCCAAGATCCTGCATGAAATCAACAGAGCGGGAAAAACTAGGAAAAAAAGACTACTTACAGTTCAAAAACTAGATGAAGTTGCGGTGTTGAGAGAAGCTAAAAGTTTCCTCCAGAGAGAGTTGAATGCTGAAATCCATGTTTGCATGGAAGAAGAGAAACAGAAATATGACCCAAGCAGCCGCGCGGAGCGAGCAGAGCCGTACAAACCAGCAATATACATCGAATAGAGAAAATTATAGATTCATTTGAAGAGTGGACAAGTTGTTCATGTTGATTTTTATGTGATAGTTTTTTCGTCCGCCTGAGCTAGTCGTTGTGTAGTAGTCTTCATTTTTCTTCAACGAGCTTCCGTAAAGAAGAGCTAGGATTGTACGGCTGATGTTTATAGGTGTCAGTTTCTTGCTTTGGATTTTCTCATCAATTTGCTCTTTCAATTGCCTAGGGTTAATTGTGTATATAATTCCATCACGTGGACCTGACTTATAGTAACTTGCTTCCATGTCGAGAAGAATATGACGTATCACGTCGTAGTAGGGACTTTTCTTTTTATGGATAAGACTGAGATAACTGCTCAAGGGGATGGGGATTTTTTGCGCAAGAGCGCGGTCTTCTAACATTGCCTTCCCCTATTATAATGATCCCATGGATGTGCGATTTAAGTCTTGACGTTAACGCACGCTTGTATAGTCCCTATGGAGAGTATTTGTTAACCGTGTATATACTAATTTATATTTTCGTGCTCTCAACATAATTGAGAAGCCGGGCCCGTGGCGTAGTCTGGATAAATCTTACCAGAAAGCGCGTCGGCCCTCTAAGCCGAAGACCCTGGGTTCAAATCCCAGCGGGCCCGCCACTTTGATCAGTCTACGAGCGGGAATACGGTCTTTTAATAAAGAGCAGAACTGTGGATCTTATCAGTCAAAAATTCGTCACTGTAACGTTAATATTTGACTGGTATATGTTTATAGAAGGGCTGAAAATGAGTACGCATGCAGAAAAACTGAAACTGCGTTTGATGACGATAGAATTACTTCAAACTGCAAAAAGACAATACACATATCGACAACTATCGGCTAAAACAGGATTGCCAGTGACTGTCTTGAGCCGATACGCAAAGGGTCATGTTCTCCCCAACATCACAAGAGCCAACGAGCTGTGGAAAATCTTAAAGAAACTAGTGGGTTTAGAGATGGAGCTTCGCCGAAAAATACATTTCAATGCAGATGGCTACTTCGATAACACTTTTATCATAAGTGACTTCAACACACTACGACAAGCTGCCCATCATGCTCTTGCTGCCTTCGCAGGCAAGCGAGTGACCAAAGTTTTGACAGCAGCTGTGGATGGCATACCCCTGGCAACGATGGTAGCGAATCAGCTAGGAATCAATCTTGTAATAGCCAAACGGAACAAGGAAGTGGGAGTAACAGCTTTCCTTGAAGAAACCTACGCCCTAAGAGATTCAGGAGTAACAATGACACTATACGTTCCAAAAAACATAATCAAACGAAGAGATAGCGTACTCATAGTAGATGACATGATAAAAACAGGTGAAACTCAAAACGCATTAGTAAACATTGTTCGAAAAGCCAGAGCTGAACTGTCAGGTATCTTCAGCTTAATAGCCATTGGAGAAGATTGGAGAAAAGGGTTGAATATACCAAAAAATTGTCCAGTAGAAGTTATAACCAAAATGAACCCTCCCGCAAAAACAAGGTAAAAGATGATTTCACATTCAAACAGAGGCTAAAACCCTAATTACTCAAACCCTTTTTACTCCAGATCGCTTTAATCGAATAGAACTGTTCAATCCTTTGAAGGCATATTCATGAGAACAATTGAATGGAAAGATGGCATGGTTACAACTATTGACCAAACCAAACTCCCTCACAAAACAGTTACCTTGAAAATGAAGAGCTGTAAGGAAATTTGCAAAGCTATAAAGACCATGCAAATTCGTGGAGCACCATTATTGGGAGCAGCTGCGGGTTATGGACTTGCGCTGACAGCATTCCATTCGAAAGCAAAGGAAAAACATCATCTGATCAAAGAACTTGATGCCTCAGCCCAGCTATTAAGGCAGACTCGACCCACAGCCGTGAATCTGTTCTGGGCAATAGAAAGGATCATTAGAAAAGCAAAGAAAACTGCTGGAGATACTAGGACGGTTGCAGCAATTGTGGTGAAGGAAGCCCTGAAAATAGCTTTGGAAGATGTCCGCACCAGTAGGAAAATTGGAGAAAATGGCGCCGTCTTAATTAGTGAAAATGACACTGTGCTCACACATTGTAATGCAGGCAGACTGGCGACAGTAGACTATGGAACAGCGTTGGCGGTGATAAGAGCTGCTTGGGCAGGTGGCAAAAAAATCCATGTTATTGCCACTGAAACACGACCTTTGCTTCAAGGAGCCCGATTAACCGCATACGAGTTGTTCAGCGATGGGATTCCTGTTACCTTGGTTACTGACAGTATGGTAGGTTATGTCATGGCAGAAGGATTAGTAAATAAGATCATTGTTGGAGCGGACAGAATAGTTAAAGACGCAGTAATCAACAAGATTGGAACTTACCAAATATCGGTATTGGCATCAAAACATAAGATTCCGTTCTATGTAGCCGCGCCACAGTCGACTTTTGACATGAATCGATTGGCAGAAAACGTAGTTATTGAACAAAGGGATGCCCGAGAAGTGACAGAGTTTGCAGGTACCCAAATAGCCCCAAAGGGAATATCTGTTCTAAATCCAGCTTTTGACATAACCCCTATGAAAAATGTTACCGCAATAATTTCTGAAAAGGGAATTATTTACCCAAACAGTGACTCAAAAGTTTCAGCAATTTAGAGTAGTCATTTATCTTAACGCATAGTATTATGTTGTGTGGTAGGACAAGGCTTTGAGGAAAAAACAAGACCAAAGCATAGGATCCAAAAATAAGGATAATGAGAAAATAAGAACCAAGCTATCAGAAAAAGGAATAATTACAAAGCATCATGAGAAAATTGAGAACCTAACTTCTAAAGGGTACGGAACTATAGAAGGCAAAAGACTAGTTTTAAACATCTTCGAGGCATTGTTTCTCCATACCAAGAATATGATTGAAGTATTCAAAGGAAGATCCCGCAAACCCTTAGATTTCCAAGAACTCTTACATTGGTCTGATGACAAGGATGAAAATGTTTGGGCAAAATATCTGGTTTACCGGGATTTGAGAAGTCGCGGTTACGTAGTTAGAGATGGTTTTGGATTAGGCATAGATTTTCGGGTATATGACAGAGGGGAATACAATAACTCTACAGCAACTTATCTTATTCTAAGTCTTCAAGAAGGCCAGCCAATCTTGGTTCATAAAATTGCTAAAATACTAAGGCACGTTCAAAGCCTTAAGAAAAAACTGGTCTTGGCAGTTGTAAATCGCCGCGGAGAAATCGTATATTATACATTATCAAAGCTGATTATGAAATAATAGAGGGATGCCTCATAACCAGATTTCAAACAGTCCGTGGAATGCGTGACTTTCTTCCCGAGGACGCTACAAAGTTAAGATACATAGAAACTGCTGCAAGAGAAGCAGCAAAACTCTACGGTTTCCAAGAGATAATCACACCGATCGTTGAACATCATGAACTCTTAGCTGCAAAATCCGGAGAAGAAATCAAAGCTCGAATATTCGCTTTTGACGATTTAGGTGGAAGAAAAGTTGCACTGAGACCTGAGTTTACAGCTTCAATCGCGAGGTTGATGGCGACAACCTTGCGAAATGAACCCAAACCTATGAGGTTGTTTTCAACAGGCACTCTTTACCGCTATGATGAGCCCCAATTTGGTCGCTATCGAGAATTCTGGCAATCAAATTATGAGATAATGGGAAGTTCTCGACTGGAGGCAGACGTTGAGATTCTCGCTCTCACAGATCATTTATTGCGAGAAGTTGGGCTTCAGAAATACTGGTTCAAGATAGGCCATGTTGGTATCCTACGAGGGTTGCTGACGGAGGAAGGTTTAGAGGATGAGAAGCAGAACAGTATAATGCAACTCCTTGACACAAAGCAATGGAAAAAATCTCTTGATTTGGCCAAAGAATTTGGGTTGTCCAGACGAGGTGGAGAAATTTTAAAGAAGATTTTTGAAACTAAGGGGAGTGATGTTTCGAAAACTCTGAAGCCCCTTAGAAAGGAGCTAAAAAACTATCCTAAATCAGTAGAAGCATTAGAGAACCTGCAGCAGATCATCGATTTATGCCGGGCAGCCCACATTGAATTCAACACATCCATCGAAACAGGCTTTGCCCGTGGTCTGGAATATTACACAGGAATAATCTTCGAACTTTTAGTGCCTGAGATGAACATTGCATTAGGTGGGGGTGGGCGCTATGACAAACTCGTTGAGCTTTTCGGGGGCGAACCAACTCCAGCAGTTGGAGTCGCTCACGGACTTGATCGCATCGCTTTAGCCGCAGACATGCAAAATGTACAACTGGAATCATCACCCAAAACTGTAGCAATTATTCCAATTGGTGACGAAGCCATTCCAAAAGCTATATCCTTGGCATCAAAGCTCAGAGAAAAAGGAGTTAATACAGAAATGGAGATTATGGGTCGCAAAGTTTCAACTTCACTTCAATCCTCTTCGAGAAGAAAGGTCACCCACGCGATAATCATAGGCCCAAAGGAAATTGAAGAAGAGAAAGTCATGTTGAGAGACATGATTAAACGCGTCCAAAACCTTGTTAACATTGAAGAAGTCCTAGAAGAGCTTTCTCAGAGGCGGATTCCCGTAAAGTGAATTCACCCTGGAATTGGTGGCTTAGGGATCTGACGGAGCTTCCTTAGAGCAATTATTACACAAAGGGAAATCAGGCCTATCCATAATAATACACCAAAGAAGAAATTCGCTAGAACGGATAAAGAATAAGCAATATCTATTTCCATGGAATAGTAGACGGTTGAAAGATCGAATGCGGTGAAGTAATAGTTAAAATACCAATGTAACAACAACGGTGCTTGAATTCCATAGTAGAGATATGCCAAAGCAAAAACAGCACCATTAATTGATGCCTGGGAGATCTTGCCTGGGCCCCAGCCACTGAAAAAGTGAGCAATTCCGAATGCAGAACTAGTGAGCAAGACCATTATCCATTCTCCCCAAGTCACGCCTCCACCGAAGAAGCCATTTCTATCAATTGTCTTCAAACCCATCATCTCCTTTGCCTTATCTGGTTGCACAACGGATAGAATAGCCATCTTCAAGCGTGCGCCAATTGTTAAACCATATCTTGTGCTTCCCCCTACAACAGAAATGTAAGTCACCAGAAGAGTTCCTATGGGAATTATTCTAAATATTATCTCCTCGATTATCGGGGCGCGTGACACCATTAGAAAATCAAGGAAAGGGTCACCAACAATGGGCTCGCCTGTTGGGAAACCAGCTTGACTTTGCAAAGTGTGTAATACGATTGTTGTCACAAATAATATAGAAGCAATTGCTGGCATAGCAAGCAAATTGTTTTTAAAAGGGTTTATTCGAGAAGATCCTGAGAAAAAAACTTGGACGTTCCCCAGTAACCCTTCTCGATTCCTCCATGCAGCAACAAAGCAGAGTGCAAAAATCCACCAGAGAAACAGAAAGTATAAACCTGCGTTTACATTGACCGCCACATCAGAGATTAGTAAAGGATTAAGAGGGATTGACTCACGACTGAAAACAAGTCCTTCTGGCGTAGAGAACAGGACAAGAACTCCTAAACCCATGGAAAACAGATAAGTGGCAATAATGAAGGAACAGAATATCAAAACGACTAAGATGAAGAACCTTTTGGCGGTTTCAAATAGACTGGTTGACATAGATGGTCCGTGCAATCCAAGAAGAGGGAGTTGATTTTATTAACTTTACCTACATCTAGCGAGGAGCTATGGCTTTTGCAGCGAAACCTATTAGACATCTGCGCGTGTACATAAGCTGCTTTTCCTTTCTCATTCTTAAATCTTCTTCACTAGTTCTCTAGTGCTATCTTTTTGTAAAAGGAGTCCGTAAACCGACAAAACTATGGAAGTACGCTGTTTAAGGCACGATTAGCAATTTTATCTACTTCTACAATGTCTTTTTGGGTCCTTGCGACGTATCTAAAGGTAACTTGTACAAAATATTGCTGAAGATTTCGAACTCTCTCCCAAAGACGTTCCAATCTTGAATTCCTTACCCTGTATTCCCCAGTAAGCTGCTTCACAACTAAATCGCTGTCCAAGAAACAATTCAAAGACCCTTTTGTCAGTTTATGTGCAGACTCCAGAGCCAGAATCAACGCTTCGTATTCAGCCTCATTATTAGTTCGCCTCCCCAATAGCTTGGCACATCTTTTAATCACAAAACCTTCTCCACTCACTATCTTAAAAGCTGCAGCTGCTGGTCCAGGGTTTCCTCTTGAGGCTCCATCGGAATATACCGATAAATGAGTTAGTTCTCCATATTGCAACTTGCGCTCAAACCTAACCTCTATAGTAGTTCCATGAAAATTATTAAGACATATCCCAGTCTTCTCCTATGTGTCCGAGGATTCTTACCAATCACTACTATTACGTTACAAATAGTCTAATCGATGAAATAATAACGAAGAAGATGAACAATCTTCTAATCCAAATGTTGCCAACTTTAACTGCTAAGTCAACTCCGATTTTTGCTCCAACCATAAGACTTATTGATAAAATAATCCCATAGATGAAATCTACTTTCATATTTATTAAGAAAACCACGAATGCAATCATCGATAGTAGGCTAACAATAAACCTTGTGATCCCTGCACTTTTAATGAAACTCATTCCATAAAACGAAACAAACATAAATGTAAACATTGTACTGACACCAGCTCCAAAGAAGCCACCATAGATACCTAGGAAAAAAGACAATACGGATATTATGATGTAGCCTGATTTTGTAGGATTTGTCTTTTTTTCTTCTAGCCCAAGCTTTTTCTTATACATTATTATACTGCCCATGATCAACATCAAAATCGCGATTATGTACTTGAGAATTTCTTCCGCGGTCTGGAGTACAATGGCTACTCCTACAATCGACCCTATTGAAGCAACTGCTGCTAGGAATAATGCTAGCCCAAGATTGAACTTCACCTTCCGATGATAGCCGATTGCTCCGACTCCAGTGTTGAAAATCATCGCAAACCTGTTTGTACCTATGGCGAGATGCAGTGGTAATCCCGTAGTTACCAAGAGTGGAACTGTAATTACTGTTCCACCTCCCACAACAGCATTCAAAACTCCTGAGAATAATCCACCAACCAAAAGTATTACTAAAGTAATAATGTCCATAGTTCACTACAAGAATATTTCCTATTTAAGCGTAAATTCAACGAAGCACAAACCATGAGAGCACCTTGAATGTACACATGCATAAGAGGACTATATGATTTCACAGAAGAACGCTTTTATAAACATGAGAACCACAATTCCAAGGGGTGTTGTAGTGGGAACAGCTCTCTACATGCGCGATAGCTACCTCAAAGAATGCGATGCTACAGTGCTTTCAGCCAAAGACGGGAAATATGTGACTCTTGACCAAACGATTTTCTATCCCAAAGGCGGAGGTCAACCGCATGACACGGGGAAAATCATCAGAGGAAATGAGACATTTAGAGTTGTCTATGTCAGAAAAGTGGATAGAGAAATATCGCACGAAGTCGATCATTTTGGTCTAAAGGAAGGAAACAAAGTTCATTGCGTATTGAATTGGGAGCGCAGATATAAACTGATGCGGAGTCACACAGCAGCTCATTTGTTTGCTTCCCTTCTTTGTAAAGGCACAGGTGCACTTGTAACTGGCAACCAATTGGAAGAAGAAAAAATCCGTTTTGATTTCAACCTAGAGGAATATGATCAAGAGACGCTAAGAAAGTACATAGATGCGACAAACGAACTACTCGGAAAAGACATTCAAGTGAAGCATTATGAACTTCCAAAAGAGGAAGCTCTCAAGATCAAAGGAGTAGTAAAAATGGCTGAGGCTTTACCACCGGATATCCCCAACCTCAGGATAGTCGAGATCGTTGAAGTAGATAAACAAGCTGATGGTGGAACGCATGTTCGGAACTTGAAAGAAGTTGGGCAAATTGAACTTCTTGGAACTAAGAACAAGGGGAAAAACAACCGACGAGTCTACTTCAAACTAGTGTGACCAGCAAATACCTACTTTTTTCATATAATCCGAAAAATCAGTCTCAACTTGAAAACCAATATCATTTAACCCCTGAACCCTCCCCCACCTACCGAATGTTTTCTATGATTCCAGCGATAATTCTTTCGAAAGACGATGGGTCCACATGAGCGAGCGCATTGATGAAGATTTCCCGCTCCCTTGAAGAAGCCCAACTCCTCAGCATTGTCGCACAGCACGGTTGCACAATATTTGAGACTGTTTATTATAAGCCACCCTTATTCCTAGCCCCAGTTCAAGGGACAATCCATAATTCCATCATCTTGCCCCTATAAACTAGTCTCCACACAACCTTTATTTGTTGAGCGATTCATGTAGCCCTTGTTACGCAAGGGAGATTATTTGAGCCAACCACGAAAGAAGAGGACATCGCTAGAGCGTTTTCGTCTCAAAAAGACATTAGACAAGCTAGCTCACAAAGAAGGACGTGGAACAGAACTTGTAAGCCTTTATGTTCCTCATGGAAAGCAAATAAGTGAAGTGCTCAATGGTCTCAAGCAAGAGTATGGCACAGCTGCAAACATAAAATCTGACACCACGAGGAGCAATGTCCAAGATGCTATTACAAAAACCCAACAAAGACTTAAGTTGTTTCGTAAGGTGCCGAAGAATGGGATTGTGATCTTCAGCGGTTCTATACCACAGAATGGTCCAGGTAGTGAACGAAACGAAACCTATGTATTAACACCCTTGGAACCCATAACCATAAATCTCTACCGCTGCGACTCGAGATTTCACACTGAACATCTTCAAGAAATGCTGAAGGTGAAAGAAGTCTATGGTATCTTACTAGTGGATTCCAGTGAGGCAACTTTTGCGACCTTACAAGGTAGACGCTTAAACATTGTAACAAAAATCACCTCTGGAGTCCCAGGGAAAATGCGTGCAGGTGGACAGTCTGCAAGAAGATTTGAGCGACAGAGAGAAGCTAAGGTTATTGAATTTTTTAACCGTGTAGGCAATCATACAACTGACGCCTTTCTCGGAATAGAGAACCTGAAGGGTATGATAGTCGCAGGTCCTGGCCCAATAAAGTATGACTTCCTGAAGGGGGATTATCTCCATTACCAACTAAAAGACAAGGTAATCACTACCATCGATACTGCTTACGTAGGGAGACAAGGAGTAAAAGAAGTCGTTGGGAGAGCTCCAGACATCATGCGGAAAGTTCGGTATGTGGAAGAAACCAAGCTTATGCAAGACTTTCTATACGAGATCGGACATGATACTGGATTATCTACTTATGGAGAAAACGAAGTCCGACGTACCTTGAAAATGGGGGCAGTAAAAGTGCTTTTATTGTCTGAGGATCTAGACATAGTTCGAGTAAGCGTCGAGTGCACAGCCTGCAACTACGCTAGATTGGAGACAATGAAAACGAAATTATTAGGAGGTTTTCGACAAGACCTTGGAGGCCAGACGTGTCCTAAATGTAAGTCCCCGTCCCTAATTGCGGATCAGGTGACGGATGTTGTTGAAGAACTCGCGGAAAAAGCTGCAAATGCAAATGCTGAGACAGAAATTATAACTACAGATACAGAAGGCGGGCAGATGTTGCTGAATGCTTTTGGTGGAATCGCGGCCATATTAAGATTCAAGCTTTAATTTAACAGCGTTCCTTAACCCAGTTCCTGAATCATAATATGATCAGATCTAGCTTTTGGCACAATGTGTTACGCGTTGAAGTTTATCATTTCAAAATGAACGTTTCGGAGTCCTTTAACTTTTACGCCTTTACCTTTTTTCGGAATTACCCTGATTTTGTCGATCTTACAGGTGCCTTTTATGTGTTCGGAAGCCTTAGATATTGTTTCAGCAGTTTCTGCTGTCCCTGCATAGATTATTATGTCTTTAATTTTAGCATTGAGAGGCATTCTCTTCCTAGATTTTTCTCGTCGGATTTCACCTATTATTGCGACTAGTAGATCCCCTTTCCTGAGAGCATCGTTGTCGATTTCTCTCTTTTCGACTCGTGGCCAAGGTGATAGGTGGATGCTTTTACATTTAGTGTCTGTTGCGAACATTGTTTGGTAGATCTCTTCTGTTATGTGAGGGGCAATCGGAGCGAATAGTTGAAGGAAACGGTGCAGGGCAGTGTAAAGTGTGTATTGAGCAGCTTTTCGTTTTTCTTCACCATAGATATCTTCCTTGTAGAGCCTATGTTTTGTTGCTTCTATGTAGTTATCGCACAGATCACGCCAAGCGAAGTTCCGAATTTCTTCGAGTGCGGTATTGAATTGACACTTTTCCATTGAATCTGTTATTTTGATAGTTGCTTTGTTCATTTTTGCTATTAGCCATTTGTCTAAAAGTGTCAGTTTCTTCGGTTTTTCAGGTTTATAGTCTTTCAATAGAAGACTGACAAAACGGGAGGCATTCCACATCTTGATAAGAAAACGCCATCCGTATTCGATGTCCGGCCATCGAAATGGAATATCTGAGCCCGTTGTACCTCCGCCTGCTGCCCACTGCCTACTTGTGTCTGCACCGTACTTTTGAAAGACTTCGGGAGTAGCTGTGTAATTGCCAAGGCTTTTACTCATTTTGCGTCCATCTCTACCAAGGACCATACCGTTAATCAGGCATGTTTTGTAGGGAGTCTCATTGAATAATGCTAGGTGTTTTACCATGAGATAATAAGCCCATGTGCGAATTATGTCAGTGCCAGATGGATGGAGATCAGCTGGGAAGAGGTTTCTGAATTCCCTTTCAGATTTGTCAGGCCATCCTGCGTGAACTGCGCAAGTTATGGAAGAATCCATCCATGTATCGAAAACGTCTCTTTCAGGAATAAAGTCCTTATGTCCGCATTTTGGGCACTTCTCAATCCTTGGTCTTTCTTGTTTTGGATCTATTGGCGGCCAACTCTCCTCGGCTAATACTACATCTCCGCAGTCTTTGCAATACCATATGGGAATTGGAGTGCCAAAGACCCGTTGACGGCTGATGACCCAATCCCAGTCTAGAGATTTTGCCCAATCAATAAGGCGCGTGCTCATGTAACCTGGATACCACTTAAGGCTTCTTGCTGTCTTTTCAACCTGCTCTGTGAGTTGGCGGTTTCTCATGAACCATTGCTTTGTTTCTAAAATTTCGATGGGAGCTTCACATCGATCACAGAGGCCAATTTCTTGTTGTATGGACTCTGACTTAGTTAGTAAATTTTGTCTTTCAAGGTCTTTGGCTATTGCTTTCTTAGCTTCTTGGATATTTAGACCCGAATATTTCCCTGCATTTTTATTCATTTTACCGCTTTTTGTCAACGTTGGGATATTTGGTAGTTTGTGTTTAGCAACTGTTTTTACATCTGCTTTGTCACCATAGGTACATATCATGACCACTCCAGTTCCAAATTCTTGGTCAACCATGTTATCTGCAACGATTTTGACGGTGCGATCCGTGATTGGGATCTTGATGTTTTGCCCGATGTATTTTTTGTATCGTTGGTCTTCGGGGTTAACGGCGACGGTGACACAGGCTGGTATGAGTTCGGGGCGAGTTGTTGCAATGGTCAAGTAGCCTTCAGTGTCTAATTGGAATTTTATGTGGTGAAGAGTTCCTAGATGTGTTTCATAGTTTACTTCTGCATCAGCGATAGCAGTTTCGCAATTTGTGCACCAGTTGACCGGGTGCGTGCCTTGATAAATGAAGCCTTTTTTGTGTAATAATATGAAGCTTAGTTGCGTGCGACGCCAATAATCGGGATCCATCGTTTTGTATTCAGTTGTCCAATCGTTGCTACAACCTAATTGTTTAATGGCTGTTTTCATAATGTTTATGTATTTATCCACAAGTTTCTTGCATAAATCTATGAATTCAGCTGTCGGAGTATCTGATTTCTTGACACCAAACTCCTTCTCAGCTCTTCTTTCGATTTGTAACCCATGACAGTCCCAGCCTTGAGGAAAATGGACATTAAATCCTTGCATCCTCTTGTACCGAGCTACCATATCAAAGTATGTCCAGTTGAGAACATTTCCCATATGAAATTCACCACTAGGGTAAGGAGGTGGCGTATCGATACTGAAGGTTGGCTTCTCTTTATTGTCCCAATCAAAACGGTAGATACCCCATTCTTCCCATTTGCGTTGCCAACTTTTTTCTATAGCAAGGATATCTAATTTCTTAGATAGTGGTTCCATAGTATATACTCCAATCGAGTTAATCTTTTATGCAAAATAGCAGGCGATACAGATAACGATTATTCTTTCATATCAAATGTGAGCATTTCAGTTTAACTTACACCATCAACTCTGACCCGCGCGCGCTTACAGTTGTAATAGCGAAGGCTTGCATTTTGAGGACTGGCTACTTTTTCGCTATCGTGTACTGGCGACCCTGTGTATCGATTTGCGCTTTCTCGAAGAGCCGTTTAAGTGTTTTGTAGACAGGTTTCTCAGGTTTCTCAAGCCTTTCAGCAATCTGAGCCAAAGTCAAGGGTTGAGCAGAGTTTTTTAGAAGCTCTAAGACAGGCTTATCAAGTTTACCCAATACACAACACCACACCAAGCACTTTTGAATTCAAATGGATATAATTGTGCCTTGTCTAAAAACTTTTTTGCACTTGACATTGCCTTTGTTTCAGCTAAACACTCAAATCCGTACAGATATACTACAGTCATTAGTTACTGCATTATCTCACTAGATTTATTACACCTGACCACAATTAAATACACACCAAGAGGGCTCCTAAACTATGTTAGTAGTTCTACGTATCGGAGGCTCAGTTATTGCTTCACCTGTAAACCCGAAGTTAATTGATAAATATTCTGCTCTTTTGAGAAAACTTGTGAAGAATGGCCATAAAATCATGGTTGTAGTTGGAGGAGGCACACTAGCCCGAGAATTCATCAGAGTAGGTGACAAACTAGGTCTCGACCGAAAGGAAAAAGATTGGATTGCAATCCACGTATCAAGACTTCACGCCTTACTATTGTCTTCAAAGCTAACTAAGAATGGAGCCCAAAAAATACCAACTTCACTCGAAAATGCTATCAGAATATTTGAGAAGGAGAAGATTGTAATTATGGGCGGACTCACTCCTGGAATGACGACTGACAGTGTTGCTGCTAAATTTGCAGTGAAAACCAACTCACGGCTATTAGTAAAAGCAACCGATCAAAATGGAATATACAACAAAGACCCAAGGAAACACATGGATGCTAAGAAACTCGACAAAATAACTTACAGAGATTTGACGCAACTCCTTGAACAAGACTCACATAAAGCTGGAATACATCAAATTCTTGATCCAGTAGCTCTCAACATCCTTAGAGGAACAAAAATTAAAACGATGATTGTGAACGGCTACCATCCAGAAAACATACAAAAAGCCATCGAAGGCGAAGATGTTGGCACAACCATATTAGAATAAAACCAAACAACGGTTCAAAAAAACTTTCTAATACAAAGAAACCTCGCAGGTTCACATGAATCTGTGCAAGAACTGTTACTGACTTTCAATCGAAGCACATTCAAAACAAAACACTACATGGAGGACTTTTTATTTGGAGCCAACTTATCTAAAGACAACTAGAAGCGCATGCATTAGGTGAAGCGACCGTGGTTGAACTCCGAGAATACGAAGAAAGAATGCTGAAAACTCTATACAACCTAGATGGAAGAGCTGATGTAAACAATATATCCAAGATCAGCGGTCTAGCTCACTCTGCAGTAATGCGGACAACCTTAAGATTATCGCAAGAGAATCTCGTTCGTATAATAGAGCAATCACAAAGAATTGTGACCTTAAATGAAGAGGGTGAAAGGTATGCCATGCATGGTCTCCCTGAACGCCGTTTGGTCATTGCACTGATCAAACTAGGAGGAAAAGGGGAAATCGATAAGGTTGCAGGTATAGCAGGATTAGACACTCGTTTTGTTCCAATTGCATTGGGTTGGCTCAATCGCAAGTGTTGGGCAACAATACATGGAAAAGAAATTGCAATCGAAAGTGCTCAGTTGAGGGAACCCAAAATAGGTTCTGACGAAGAGGTTCTTAGAACAATAGCGAAAAGGGGAAAAATCATCGTTGAAGGTTCCAGTAAGGAAAAAAGAGATGCGATAGAGATTTTGAGAAAACGCAAGCTACTAGAAGCTAAGGAAAAGACTACTCGAATCTTAGAGCTCACCCCAAAAGGCAGAGAACTAATCCTGAAAGGCGTGAAAATCGCTGAAGGAGTAAGCCAACTCACTTCAGAACTCATTATATCTGGAAAATGGCGAAAGACGAAATTTAGGCAATTCAATGTATCAGCACCAGGTGCACCACAGTTTCCTGGCAAAACTCATCCATTGCAGCAAATAATTAAACGAGCGAGAGAGATTTTTCTACAGATGGGATTCACTGAAATCAGAGGCCCTCTTGTTGAAACAGCCTTTTGGAATTTCGACGCACTCTTTCAACCTCAAGACCACCCAGCACGAGAGATGCACGATACCTTCTATCTTTCAACGCCCAAAGCGGGGAAATTGCCGTCCAAGAATATTGTAAAAGCTGTTGCAGAAACCCACGAAAACGGTGGGACAACCGGATCTAAAGGATGGCGCTATAAATGGAGCGCTAGAGAAGCCAAAAGATTAGTGCTACGAACACATACAACAGCTGAGACCATAAAACACCTTTCAAAACACAAGAAGCCACCTATCAAAGTCTTTTCGGTTGACAGAGTCTATCGTAACGAGGAACTAACTTACAAGAACACCGCGGAATTCTTTCAAATCGAAGGCATAGTTGCAGATGAAGGAGTAAACTTGAGAGACCTGATGGGCACTTTGAAAACGTTTTATAATCGTTTTGGATTGAAAAAAGTTCAATTCTGGCCCAGTTATTTTCCTTACACAGAACCGTCGGTACAAGCAACAGTTTTTGTCCCAAAACTCAAGCATTGGATAGAGCTTTGTGGAATGGGCATATTTAGACCAGAAGTTCTTGCACCAATGGGTATAAAATATCCTGTTTTAGCGTGGGGAGGAGGATTGGAACGAATAGCTATGATAGAACTCGGACTGAACGACATCCGCCAACTCTACGAAAATAACCTAGGATGGATTAGGAGAACTCCGATTTGCCAGTAATCACATTGAAGATAGAGAGATTTTCCAAGTTTGCTGGTCGAAACCTGACGCTCGCAGAAATGACCAACTGGCTTCCATGGCTTGGCGTTGACATAGAAGATGAAGGAGAAAACCATGTGAAGATAGAGTTTAATCCAAATCGTATCGATTTCTGTTGCTATGCCGGAGTTGCTAGAGCGTATAAAGGTCTAAGGGGCTGGGAAGTTGGATTACCGAAGTATCATGCGAACAAAGCAGTAACAACACTCAACATTGACGAATCCGTATCAGAAGTTCGACCCTATATGCTGGGAGGCATCGTCAAGGGCATTCAACTTGATGAAGATGACATTGTGGATCTAATGGAAATGCAGGAAGACTTACATTGGGGAATTGGTAGAGATCGCAAGAAAGCCTCAATCGGAGTCCACAACTTAGATTCCGTTAAACCGCCTTTCACATTTACTACAGCTGACCCTGAAAGGGTGAAATTCATTCCTTTAGGCGAAACTAGGGAAATGAATCTGAGGAACATCCTTCAACGTCACGAAAAGGGAAAAAAATACAAGCACCTGGTTAATGGAGCAACTAAGTATCCACTTTTGGTCGACAAAAATGATGAGGTACTTTCAATGCCACCAATAATAAATAGCGAATTAACCAAGGTAGACGTCAACACAACTAACCTGTTCTTAGATGTTACAGGCACAGATAATTTTGCTGTCAAAAAGAGTCTAAATGTTCTTTCAACCTCATTAGCCGATATGGGAGGTACTCTTGAAAGAGTCAAAGTGATATTCAGCGACAAGACCTTGATTTCTCCTGAACTAAATCCTCAAAATATGGAATTACAAAAGTCCACTACTAACAAAATATTAGGATTGAAACTCCCTGAGTCCAAGATCATTCAATGTCTGAAAAAGTGCAGACTGGGAGCCGGACATTCTCACGATGGCATAATTGAAGTGGCAGTTCCACCATATCGCGTCGACATATTACATGAAGTAGACTTAGTAGAAGAGGTTGCAATCGGTTATGGATACTACAAACTTAAACCAACCCTTCCATCCTCAGTTACAATTGGAAAACCTCATTCCACTTTTAGAACTGCAAGCTTGGTAAGGCAAATAATGACAGGGTTGGGTTTCACTGAAGCTATGAACTTCACAATCACAAACGAAAAACTGCATTACAAGAAAATGCGTAGAAAAACCGAGACAGTAATCAGGATTGCCAATCCAGTCTCATCGGAATACACAATTATGCGCCAAGACCTGCTCCCAAATCTGATGAAAAATCTAACTGATAATAAGCGTGAGAGCCTTCCACACCTGCTTTTTGAGATTTCAGATGTGATAAAGCCCAATAAAACGCTTGAAGCTCGATGTGAAAGACAGCTACACGTTGCAAGTGTATCATCTCACTCAAATTCTAATTTCTCGGAAATAAAATCCCATCTTGAAGCCTTAATGTTAAATATTGGTGCGAATTCTTGGAAATTTAAAAAAACCGAACACCCCAGCTTCATTAAAGGCAGAGTTGCTGCTATCATTATAAGAGGAAAGCCTGTTGGAGTTGTGGGTGAAATACACCCAGAAGTTTTGAATAATTTCCAACTGGAAACTCCCACAGCAGCTTTTGAGGTTGACCTAGAGACTTTGATAAAATAGAAAACACTTTTTTCCTATGGTTCCAATTATTACTTAGCGATGACATGAGCGACCAAATCCACTGAAACTCTCTTAGGAGAACTCGTGCCGACGGACTTAACAGAAGCATGCTTGCAGCATGTTGATGACGGAGAGCTTACCCAAACACGAGACACAGTGGCGCGGGTGTCAATTCCCATATACGAGAGATCTCAGCAGAGAAGAGCGTTGGGCTCAATCCTTGAAGTTGAGTGTTAGGTAATGTGGGATACATAACACCCGCGATAAAGAGGGTTTTTAAGCCTCATCATACCGAATGTAAAAGAGAAAATTGAGAGGTTGTTTCACTGAATATTGATAGAAGGCTTGACCTTATAACCCGTAATTCAGTGGAAGTGATAACACAAAATGAATTTCAATCCTTACTTGAAACTAAAACCATGCCTCGAGCATACTGGGGTTTCGAATCCAGTGGATTCATGCATATTGGCTTGGGTCTAGTTTGTGGTTCAAAGATTAAAGACATGGTTGAAGCTGGTTTCCATTTCACGATTTTCCTTGCTGACTGGCATTCATGGATCAATAATAAACTAGGATCCGTAATGGAAAACATTCGTCTGTGTGGAGAATATTTCAAGGAATGTTTCACATCCTTAGGGATAAAAAAAGTTGAATACTTATGGGCAACAGATCTTGCCAAGGATATTTCATATTGGGAAAGGGTTGTTAAAATCAGTAAGAGCGCATCTGTCCAACGCATATGGAGATCCCTGCCAATCATGGGAAGAGAAATGAGCATTTCCGATATAGAGACGGCGTGGCTCTTTTACCCATGCATGCAAGCTGCAGATATATTTCACATGGAACTTGATGTTGCTTGTGCGGGTATAGAACAGCGAAAAGCTCATATGCTCGCCCGTGACTCAGCGGAAAAACTGAATTGGCAGAAGCCATCGTGTGTTCACACACCGTTGCTTATGGGTCTCTCGGGTCCAACTGGCAGCGACCGGCAACTTGACGAGGATTCTGCGGTGAACACGCAAATCGTATCAAAAATGTCCAAAAGTATTCCAGGTACAGCAATTTTCGTACACGACTCGCCAGAAGACATTGAAACGAAGCTGAAGAACGCATTTTGTCCACCGAAACAGTCTTCCAACAATCCGGTGTTGGAGATGACACGTCTCGCTGTTTTGACCAACGCCAAAGAGTTAACCATCACCCGACCAGCTAAGTATGGTGGTTCGGAAACATTTTCCAGTTACGCTGAACTCAAAAAAGCTTACAACCAAGGAGAAATTCACCCACTGGATTTGAAAAACTCTGTCGCACAAGCTCTAATAAAAATATTAGAGCCAGTTCGAGAACACTTCAAAAGAAAACCAGAGCTACTTGAGAAGATGAAAGAGATCGAAGTAACAAGGTAACTCAACATTGTCAAATCACTTAAAGGATAAAATTAAAAAAATATTAGAGCTCTTAGATAGATTGGCTATTCAGTCAACAAAAGGTACACCAATAGTTGTTGAAGGGAAGAAAGATGTCGATGTCTTGCGCAAACTTGCATTATCTGGAGAAATAATAACAGCAAAAAGCAAGAAATCATTTCTCGCCCTTGCAGCGGATCTCGAAAAACTGAACGTTGAAGAGGTAATACTATTGTTGGATTTTGACAGACGAGGCAAAGAGTGGACTAGACGTCTCACACAATATCTTGAACAGACCACAATTAGACCAAACACCTTCTTTTGGAAAGGATTGGCTAGTTTACTTAGTCGTGACGTCAAAGACATAGAAGGGATATTGCCATACCTTCAAACTCTTAAGAGGAAGACTGGGAATTCGCAAACTATAATAGAGAGTAAACTGTGATCGCATACACGATTTACAGCTCATATTTAGTGATGTATAATCTCACAGGTATCACTCGGAGGTGACGTTAATGGGACCATCACAAGCTATTACAGTAAAGTATGTAGTAAGCGCGAAGTTTGATATTGAAGGTGTTGTTGAGAAACCAGATGTCATAGGGGCAGTTTTTGGGCAAACTGAAGGTCTTTTCGGTCCAGAGCTTGATTTAAGAGAATTGCAGAAATCCGGTAGAATCGGAAGAATTGAAATAAGTCTACAATCAAAACAAGATAAAACAACAGGCACAATTACTATACCAACAAGCCTAGACCGAGTATCCACGGCTATTCTCGCAGCTAGTCTAGAAAGCATAAATCGCGTGGGACCATGCGATTCAAAGGTCACACTGGAAAAAGTAGAAGATGTTCGTGATGCTAGACGCAAGCTTATAATCGACCGAGCAAAAGAAATCCTTCATCAATGGAACATTGAATCCATGCCTAGCACTGATGAGATTTTTCGAGAAGTCTCAAAAACCCTAAGAGCAGCAAAAGTTGAGAAATATGGAAAAGAAAAGCTTACAGCTGGCCCAGATATTGAAAAAGTCAAGGAAATAGTAATAGTCGAAGGAAGAGCTGACGTTCTGAACCTTCTCAGGTGCGGAATTAAAAATGTCATAGCTCTCGAAGGAGCAAAAATACCTGATACAATAATCTCACTCTGTAAAGATAAAGAGGCGACAGCTTTCTTGGATGGCGATCGCGGAGGAGACTTGATACTCAAAGAGTTAATTCAGGTTACAAAGACGAAGTACATTACAAGAGCACCTCCTACTATGGAAGTTGAGCAGTTGAATTGTAGTGAAATCATGAAAGCACTCGACCAAAGAGTTCCAATGGAACCTGTAAAGGAAAAGAAAGGAAGGAGGAAGGTCGCTGTGCCAAAACAGATTGTAGAGTTTGCTAAGGAACTAGAGGGCACTCTAGAAGCAGTGTTGCTTAACAAGGAAATTCAAAAGATAGAGCGACTACCAGTGAGTGAACTTGCTGAAAAACTTCAACAAGCCAAGGAAATAGATACCGTTGTTTTCGACGGCGTCATAACACAGCGCTTAGTGGATGTAGCTATCGATAAAAACATAAAATATTTGGTAGCAGCTAGAGTCTCAGATGTTGTAAAACAACCTCTGAATGTACATTTGATAACCTTCGCGGACATTCAAGGCTAAGAAAACTACTGATTCGATTTATTAGATAAAACGTAACATGTTGAAGAAGGTATTTCGTGACGGTAATAATTGACGATGCAGGTAGCGGAGATCTTCTTTTTGGAGTAGTGATTGGAGCCTACCGCGTTGAAAGCCGAGAGTTCGAATATGGATTGGTGGATGTTAGATTTTTTCAATTTCCAAACTTCAAAAGAAAAGAATACATGAAACAGACCTCTAAAGTCATTTTCCAACTTCTCGATAAGCTGAAACTGAAACCAGATGAAACCATACTTATCTGCAGGGGATCTATCTTCGATAGAGCCTTGGAGAATCTGAAGAATGAGATTGGTGCGACCAGAGTTGGGAACATCAAAGTCACTGGGGAACCACAACAACTCGTGGAAACAGCATACTTAGATGAAATAAGAAACTTGGGGTATGAACCTCTTAGGGAAAGAGAGGAGAAAAGAGCGAAGAGTTTCTTTCACATGATGAAATGGCTGAAGAAAAACCCAAGCAAAATTAAATACGCAAAAACTGGTTGGCCTCGTCTCGTTAGATATCGAATGTTCAGATCAAATCCTCCAATACACTCAGCTATACGCAGATAGCGTGGATTCTATACCAAAAATCGTCCAGTTCCATGATTTTCATTATATGCGGATTAACTTCTAATAAGCACGCGCTTTTATTAGCTTCCCAGCTCTATTAGTGAAAAATAAGTGGATTAGGTTGAGAGTTCTGAAAAAGAATTTCAAAAAAGGGTTTGCTGCTGTTGTACCCAAGACTTTAGATGACTTGTGGCATCTCTACAATCTGATCTATAAGGGTGACTTAGTCTACTCAAGGACGACTCGCGAAGTGAAACCTGATGTAGACTATTCAAGGCCCCAGAAAGGGAAACGTGTTTCAGTTATTCTCGGTCTACGGGTTGAAGATGTAATCTGGGACCGAAGTCTAAACAGACTGCGTATTCACGGTATGATCCATGAAGCACCTGAAAATGTTGCTGGACGTGGATCTCATCACACCTTCAGCTTATCTGTTAACAAATCAATAACTATTGTAAAAGAGAAATGGTCAAAGCATCACATCGATCGTCTTAATAGAGCCACGCGTTCGGAAGTACCTCCAGTCATTGTGGTTTCAATAGATAGCGAAGAGTTTTGTGTTGCTATACTGAGACAGTATGGTATTGACATACGAGTTGAAGGTCGTATCAAACTCCCGGGCAAGCTGGAAGCTGGTAAAAGAGTCAATGCAATGCATAAATATCTTAAGACGGTTTTGAAAGTTCTAAATGATGTCTGGCGAAGCAACCGAGTTTCTATCGTTATTATTGGGGTAGGGTTCGTCAAGAATCAATTTATGAAATTCATTGATAATGAAGCTTCAGATGTTGCTAAGTCAGTGATAGGTGTGAAAAGCGTAAATGCCGGTGGACTGGCAGGGATCAGAGAAGCATTACGCTCCGGTATCCTAGACAAAGCATTTAAGCATTTGAGAATCGCAGAAGAATCTCTAATCGTTGAGGAGTTTCTAGGGCGACTTGCAGGAGATAAAGGCGATGTTACTTATGGCTTGGAAGGAGTAAGAAATGCAGATAGCGTCGGAGCAGTGGAGACTTTTCTAATAACAGATTTCACAATACGAGACGCCTCAGACAAAACCCGATTAGTTCTAGAGGAATTGATGAGAGATGTTGAAAAAAAAGGTGGAAAAGTTATCGTAATAAGCATTGAACATGAAGCAGGTGAAAAACTGCACGCTCTGGGGGGAATCGCAGCGCTTTTACGTTATCCAGTCAGCTCAATTAGAAACCCTATCGATCATGAGATCTAAGACGCCTTTTTACCTCAGGTCTACTTTCAACCAGTTTTTTCAGAGCACCCTCAAAAGTTTCATCCTGAGGTAACACTCTTTCAATAAATACTCCAGTTCTTCCGATCTTCTCTCTTCGCAGAAGAGCATGGACACGATCTAAAACTGTCTCTGTTGAGACGTGTAAGACTCGAGCTGTTTCCTCTTCTTCACCAACTATGGCTGACTCTATATGCCCCTTTTTCATAGGTTCAATCAGCATAAGTCTCTTGTCAACGCCAACAACCCTCTTATTCATCCTAAGCATTTCTATGGTGATTTCTCCACCATATCGATAGAATTCCCTTTCTACTCTACGCATTCTCATGAGAGGAAAGGAAACAACCTGACCTTCATCTACTTCAATATACCCCTTCACTGCATAGTATGGTGTAGCTTGAATCAGAGAGCGTCGCTTGGGTCTAAGACCTGCCCTTTCTAAAACTAGTTCAATTGAAAAGGAGGAAGAAGGAGCTGGTAAAAAAATGTCAATGTCACTGCTTGCATTCACATCACCTCGAGCGACACTTCCATGTGTAACTCCACTTATGTTAGCTCTTTCAAGAATTTCCATTAACTCAAACGCCTTAGACCTCAGACGAGACAAATGCTGCCAGTGTTTCCTATCATAATAGATTTCCACACGTTCACCATGCACAGCCAGCTTGCGAGTCACAACCTTTCCCTAATAAAAATCTATAGTAATACGCTAACTCTTAATAAACTCATAGAAAACTGTGCGAGAAAAACCATGCAGTCAACATGTACCTTATGTAAAAGCAGAAACGCATCCTATTCAAGACCATATTCTGGTGAAAAACTATGCACCAGATGTTTTTGCAAATCTATTGAAACCAAAGTTAGGGGAACAATAGCAAAACACGAAATGCTTCGATTCGATGACCAAATAGCCATGGGACTTTCAGGAGGCAAGGACAGCATGACACTTCTCAGCATGCTATCTAAGCTTGAAAAATCATTTCCGAAAACCAAGCTAGTTGCAATCACCATCGATGAGGGAATACAGGAATATAGAGATGAAGCCCTAAAAATCTCTGAAAAAGCGTGTAGAAAACTTGGCATCGAGCAGATAATCGTTTCCTTCGAGGAATTGTTTGGATATAATCTGGATGAGATGGTTCAAAAACTTCATAATAAGACAGATAGAAAAAGTGGCTTCACGCCCTGCGCCTATTGTGGCGTCCTTCGAAGACGTGCTCTCAACACAGCAGCTCGAGATTGGGGAGCCACAAAGCTGGCAACTGCTCACAATCTGGATGATGAGATACAAACAATGCTCATTAACATTATGCATGGTGATCCACTTCGGATAGTAAGAGGAAACCCAGTTACATCTTCCAAAAACACTCATTTCGTGCGGCGAATAAAGCCCTTGAGTGAGATTCTCGAAAAAGAAACGACTTTCTACGCTTTTCAGAAAAAAATCCAATTCCAAGACATCCCATGCCCCCATTCTACGATAGCACTTAGGAATGATGTCCGTGCAATGCTTAATAGAATGGAAGAGAACCATCCAGGTTTGAAATACACGGTTTACCGCTCAGTAGAGAAGTTGGAGGCTTTAGCAGAAAATATGCCCCACAGAGAACAGAATACACTTTGCAGAGTATGCAACGAACCAGCAGCAAACGACATTTGCCAGCCATGTAAGATGATGCAGAGTTTTGAGAGAGCAAAATAAGTGATTTAGGCAGCAAGCCACTGAAATTCAGCACCCAGTTTTCGTCACACTCACAGCTTGTCCTTGTCTCACATCCGCACCCCCTTGAGCGCTGCACGTCTAGACTTAGGTTGCTCCCTCCCGGGCCTGGCCAGATTCACCTAGCAGACAAGGAAACTGTCTCCCTACAGAGACAACTCCACGACCGCCAGCCCCAAGAGACGGATACTCATCGCAAGGATAAGCGGAGTCCAACGCTCTTTGACACCTCAGTCTCAGCTGTCAGTCCGTCGTATAGAGGATTTACGGTCAAAGCATAGCCTTTCAGAGGACCCCTAGCCCCCCACCTAAGACTTGCTGCCCAAACCTCATAACTCGTCCAAACATTAAAACTTTACCAAGTATCAAAAGGATTTGAACGCTAACCCATAGTAGAACATGAGGCAGCAAAAGATGGACAAAAGAACTACAGAAAATTATCTGAAACTTGCAGTTTTCGATGTTGAAGGAGTTCTATTACCCAAGAATCGATATCTAACCTTCGAAATAGGGCGGAATTTAAGCCTTACAAAATTTATCAAGTATCTTTGTGTCGCGCTTCTCTACGAAGCCAGATTAATCTCTCTCGAATCAGCCCTAAAAAAAGTATTCAAATTGTTTCGAGGCATCAACATCAATGAACTTCTTCGAATCTTTCAACAGGTGCCCCTCCTTCCATTCGCAGAATCAGTTTTGGCAAAGCTTAGAAAGAAAGGTTTGAAAATTGTTTTAATAAGCTCAGGTCTTCCTCAAACCATGGTTGACAACCTTGCCTTCCGTCTTAACGCAGACTATGCCTTCGGACTTGAACTAGAAATCGAAAATGGCGTCTTAACGGGTGGTATAAAGGGGAAGGTCATAGAGAAAAACGGCAAATCTTACATAATAGAAAAACTTCTGAAACGAGAAAACCTCGAACCAAAGAATTGTGTTATTATCGCCGATGACCGCAACAACTCATCTATTTTCTATCCTGAAGCTCTAAAAATCGGGTGCAATCCAGATGCTGCGATAATTCTGAAATCTGATTATGTGATAAAAGATAACCTAATGGAAATATTACATATCATAGAACAAAAACCAAAAAGCTCTTCACGCTCTATCTCCCGAAATGAAGCAATACGAGAAATCATACACGCGAGCGGCTTTTTCGTGGCTTTAGCCACCATGCATCTGGGGATTTTTTTAACAATCACACTCCTATCTTTCACTGCTCTTGTATATATGGTGTCGGAATTCGCTCGGGTTGAAAAAAGGAACATTCCAGTTATCTCATCGATCACCCTAAACGCTGCAACAGACTACGAACGCTTTGAATTTGCACTGACACCAGTTTTTCTAGCACTAGGGATAGTTCTCTCCCTCCTGTTTTTTTCAACGCCAATAAATTTCGCAGTAATAGCGGTTATCTCCCTCGGAGATAGCGCTGCTTCAATCTTTGGTAGACTTTTCGGAAAAAATACTGTTCCCTATAATAAAGGAAAAAACCTTGAGGGATCTCTGGCAGGTTTCGCTTTTGCTTTCTTGGGCGCTTCCATTTTCCTGAACCCTCTTCTAGCGTTAGTTGCTGCAGCCATAGGAATGCTTGTTGAAACACTGCCATTGCCTGTCAATGATAATCTTTCGATTCCTTTAATCACAGGAATGGTGCTCACCGTCCTTGTATAATCAATCTGTATGGATATGTTCTTTGATCAACTCGACTTGCGCGCGCGTATAAAAGCTTCTAGCTTGCCTTCGGAGAAACTTCTTTGAAAACCTTATTAAGTAATCTAAATCACTTGACCAATAATAGAGAAAAGTACTTCATATTCAACAAGAACGAAAGAGCAGAAGGGTTAGAGAAAGTGATTACAGAAGATGAATTTAGAGAGTCTCTTATGACAACAATCGACATGCGGCTCAAACAGGTCTTTGGGAAAACTGCAACAATGATCATATACAACTACTTGCAGACTGCCCTTTCGTTGCAACAAGAAGAAATCCCAGAAAAACTGCAAGTCTTCACTGATGGCTTGAATAATTTTCTAAGCTCAGGCGCTATGGTGGTAGAGAGAGTTATCCTAGAAAGTGTATACTGCAAATTTGGACATGAGTTTCAAACTAAAGAAGGCTATAGGCTTCCAGACTACATTGATGAACTTAAGGCTGAATTGAAGGGATCGCAACGGACATCACGCAAATAACACCTCCGACAAGGACCTTCAAACAGCCAATGTCATTATATACTGAAAATCGCGAAGATGCAACAACGTTTTGCTGTATGGAGTAATAGTATTAAGCTTATATCAGATGCACTTACACCCAAGAATTCAAAGATTCACGATCAACCCTTAAGGAATTCCTTCCGTCCACATCTTTCGCCACAAATGAGTTCTGCGACGTTCAGTCGCCACCAACAAGTCCAAACTGAATTAAAATGTTAGACCGATAGAACTGCTATAGGTGCGGAGGGTGGGATTCGAACCCACGAAGGCCTTCGCCAGAGGATCTTAAGTCCTCCCCCTTGTCCTAGGGTTTAGACGGCCCTGTTTAGACCTGGCTTGGGAACCCCCGCTACAACTTAGCATTCAGCTTTCTCACGTAGATTCTTTTATGCCTTTAATCTTTTCTTTATGCGCGAATAAGAGTTTCGCGCTCTTCATCCCGATTATTAGGTCTCGAAGACCCCGTTAATTCCCCGCAGACTTACTTGTACCCGAATAAATGTAAGGAAGGATGTCTCGGAGATCGTTACTCCTTATTGTTACGTCTGCATTTTTTTCCACATTCTCACAGGTGGGATTAAAAGCTATAGCGAGAGAAACTTCTTTGAACAATGGTACTAAAGTAGGATCATCTCCCACAGCAGCACATTCTTCAGCCGTCACGTTGAACTTCTTCAGGATCCAAGGCAGATGTTTTCCTTTTCCGTAGAAGGAAACATTGACATCTACTTCACCTGTGAGATAGCCATCTTTAGTTATTAGGCTATTCGCAAGATAATTATTGATGCCCATCTCCTTTTGTATTCTCTCCGCTACTTGGGTGATGCCAGCACTTAGAAGAAATATTTTCATGTTGTTCAACTTTAGATTAGCTAGGGTGTCTTGAACGCCTTTTGTGTAGGGCATTTGATTGATAATTTTTCGGATTCTTGCAATTGGCTGATTTCTCCATAGAGCTACATCTAATTGTGCCCACTTTTCATAAGTGATCTGGGTATTCAGGAATTGTTCATAATGCGCTTTGGCTTGGGTTAGTGTGTTCAGTTTTTCGTGTATATATTGCCAGCTGTATACTTGGAATATTGTCCCATCAATGTCGAGTACTACTAGTTTGATCATTATGGCTAGTTTTACGCAGTGACCTTCAAAAGAGTTCCCTTAGAGAATATTATTCTCTTCTATGACGAGTTCAACTTGGAATCGTTTATATTATCTTGGGAAGGATTTGTTAGTGAGTGATGTTTATGGCTGATGCTTCTGGAGAAGGGGAAAGTCGGAAATACACAGGCAAGTGTATTGATTGTGGGGAGATTCTGGATTTGTACATGCTTGATCTAAAAAAGGGTAGACGGATTTTACAGTGTACAAGATGTGGGTTGTACCACTTTTACCAGAAAGACTTTCTGCGGAAGTGGAGATTGGCGAAAGCCTCCAAAGTTCCAGATCTATGGAGATAGATTATTTTACGGGTATCTGACTACTTCTCTTCTGCGCGCGCCTTGAGTCTCCAAAATCTTTGCGGTCCAGCAAGATTACCCTTTCCCTTTGTGCAGTTTAAGGGACTTGAAGGCGCATATAGTAGGGTAGATTGGTTTGTAAGTAGTTACGCTAGAATACTGGTCTTGAACGAGCCATGGTTTCCAGAACCCATCCAAGGGCGATTGTTGCAATGCCAAGACCGAAAGTTACGAAGCAGTCTAAAATAAACACCCATTCCAAGCCGCTCTGTGCCCTTATGTATATAGTGAGAGCGTTGTATTGAAAAAAGGACAAAACAACAAGTAGTACCCCTACTATGTAAAACATGATTCTAGCAACCCCTTGGCTTGTTGTCAGTCTGTGCGTGTATGCTAAGTATTTCTTGATACTCTCAACCTCGTCAGCTCGGTTACGCACAGAATCTCTTAGCTCTTCCAACTCTTGTTCAAGTTCTTTCAGACGCCGCTCAGCTATAGGCTCCATCTCTTTGCCTTTACGGTTTTTCCCCATTTCTTTTCTGTAAAGTGTCAAAATTGATTTTTGTCTATTCTTTCCTTGTGCCATTAGTTGCTCTAAATCATAACTCAAGGATAACTTGGGATTTCGATATCCTCTTCCCGCGTAAATCTCCATTAGTTTCTCATACATCTCATTATGCTTTGAATGGGACATAAAACCACAAAAATACTAGGGCTTCAATTGCATTTAAAGGTTTGAAAACCCATATCATTCTATGAGCAAGATTTTCAGTCAGCATGGAGGTAGTAAGGTCTTCAACCTTTAACAGGAGATGGAAAAGGGGCTCAACATGCGACACAAAATAACGATTAGACATATCTCTATTTTGCTTGTCGTTATTACAGCAACTTTAGCACCTCGAGGCTACGTTTCTTCCTTTGATCACTCCGAGGAAATGCCCAGTGTTTACGTGTATCCACAGAACGTTTTTGCCGCTGTAGGAACCACCTTCAATGTAAGCGTGAAAGTTTTCAATCTAACCGATGAATTCTATCAGACAGACATTCTTTGGGAGCAAGGAGAGCCCTTGCCACCAATTGGTTCGAGATATAATTACTCTCTCGGAAATATGTATGGTTTCAACATCAGATTCAAATGGGACCCTGCAGTTCTGGAGTTTTCTAGCAGTTTGATTACGACCCCAAGGGAAGACTATCCAGAAGGTGTCCTTTATGGACCAATCTTCGAAACCAACGAAAACGTTGACACAGTCGCAGGCACTTATACTCTCGCTGAAAATTCCTTATACCCTGTTACTGGATTCAATTGCCCTAATGAGAGTGCCACGTTTTTCACTCTAACATTCACGGTGAAACGTGGAGAACCATGCCTTCTAGATTTAGAGAGGGTTATATTGTTGCTGGATCCTGTTCTCGCAGATAAAGGTGTTGTAGGAACAATACATCATGTTGAAAATGGGTTTTTCATGCCTGTTGCGACTACTCGCATTACGGGTATTGGTGTTGGATCTTTAGTTGGAACACAATTATTGAATCCAGTAATCCAGGGGGAAAATGCGTCAATTTTCGTTATTGTCGCTAACAATGGAGCCATTGTAAACAGATACAATTTGACTCTTTGCACAGGTTACGTTGAGGTAGCAAGGTGGAAGAACGAGAGTTTAGATCCTTATGGTAAAAGAACTTACAGCTACACTCTTGAAACGCAAGGTCTGGAAACAGGTCAACAGACAGTTAAGGCAGAAGCAACAGTCTTTCATAGAAATACTATCTTGGATTCCTTCACCAGTGACTTTACCATTGTCAGAGCGCCATTACTGAGCATTAGCAAGTCGCAAGACGAGATTTATAAAAACAACACTGTCACTTTGACTGCAATCAACAGCGCGCATCAGGATCCAATAGGCTTGATAATTAATTACAGTTGGTCACTTTACGAACCAGGCGCAACTACACCTTCCTATGAATATGATGGAATAAGTATAACTCACATGTTTGCTCAAAATGGAACGTGGCGAGTTGTACTGATGGTTCGAGATAACTCAGGCATTACGTATGACCCATTGAGAAATGCTACTTCTCCCTATCAGACCCAGATTGAATTTGAGGTTGGCACCACTGATGGAGATCATTCTTACTATGTTCCATTCCGAGAACTTCTAGCATTGCTAATGGGTTTCTTTATGGTGGTTTCCACGATTGCTGTTTCGATTCATATGAGGAGAAAAAGTCGTGATTGGTTGACAGAAGATCTTTAGCTAAACCACATATTTTTTCACATGCTTGGCTAAATCTTGTCGAATTACAAATAATCTTCTTGAAGTCTACGCCGATCGAAGCTAGCTACTTGTGATGTAAATGTAACCGTAAATCCTCAAGGCCCTTCAGAAATACTGAACCTTGGTCTGTCACTGCATATTTCTTTCCATCTGGCTCGTGGATTTCCCGAATATAGCCCATATTAGAGAGAAAAATCAAGTATTTAGTTAGTTGATCGTAACTTAAACTAGCATGTTTCATTATTGAATATTTTCTTCCACGGTTGTCGGAACGTTTGATTGTCTTTAACATGTCTCTATAAATTGTGACTCTGTCCCTATACTTGAAAGAATTCATATTCATTATTTCGAAATGAAGCATAACTTCTAACCAATATAACCTTAGTTTATTCACACTTTTAGCTTTTATGGAAATACTTCCGGTCTCCACCGGCTCTGCATTCATGCAGAAGGTTTTAATGCTCCATTTTTGTAATGTCATTCAGTGAATCCGGATGAAAGAGACTATAAGAGAGCAAGTTGAAAGTGCAATCGCGGAGGTAAGACCAAATCTGCAGGCTGATGGTGGCGATATCGAACTTGTGGATGTTGAAGACGGAGTGGCCAAAGTCAGATTGAAGGGAGCGTGTTCAAACTGCCCAATGTCAACAATGACAGTGAAAATGGGAGTAGAAAGCTTCATCAAGAAAAAGATACCTCAGATAAGAAGAGTGGAGACAGTTTAGGACTATATCTCTTAAAAAAAGCTAAAACTGTTTAGTTAGAGCAAAGTAGTAGGATACAAGTTTCCTTTTTTCAACTTTTCCTCATCGGTAACCTTGAGGCCTCTCAGGATACGATTTCGCTAATAGAAAGAAAATAGGAAAGTGAGGTTAGTATTGGGTTATTCCCGTGAAGCGAAGTTTTTCCAGTTTCATTGCAGGTGTTGTGACCTCATCTACGATTTCAAGTTCTTTTCCAATTAAGGTGATTCTTTTCAGAGCAGAAAGCATACTATCTGTATAACGCAGGTTCATCAAAGGTTTAGTGATTTCGCCTTTCTCAACAAGAAATGTACCATCTCTTGTGAGTCCTGTAAGAATTGCTTTTGTCGGCTCTATTGGGTTGGTATAGTGAAATCGGGTTATGAAAATACCTCTTTTCGTTTCCTTAATCATTTCTTCAGTTGAAGAGTCGCCAGAATCTACTACAGGGTTAAATGGCATTGGTCGTGGTCGTGAGCCGTAGAAACCGAATACTGGTGGAAGAGCGTGTCCTGTGCTTTTCTTACTTTTTTCCTTTCCCGCAGTAAAGGAGTCATAGCATATACTCTTTGTCGTTACTTTTCCTCTCGTTATGAGTGATAATTTTCGTTTTGGAACGCCTTCTCCGTCAACTGGAAAGGAGTATAGGGATCGCGTGTTTCTCGGATCATCGTCCATGGTGAGTTTTTTATCAAAGGTTTGCTTGTCTAAGTTGTATTTCACAAAAGATTGTCCATCTTGATAAGAAGTGGCTGAGAAACCGATGTATCCAAGATACATGAGAAGTTCAGCAATTGCTCGTGCAGAGAGTACCACCTCATATTCTCCTATTTCAATCCTCTGAGGATTCAAGCTCTTCACGGATTTCTCGGCGGCTTCAGTTGCTATTTTCACTGGATCTAAATCTTTTATTCGCTTGGAATATTGCTCTGCTGAGCTGAAACCTTGGGATTTTTTTGATCCAGAGATTACGGTTGCTTGCAATGAAGTTGAGGATATTTTGGACCACGCTGAAATTCCAAAGGAGTTCGCAACAGCGAAGGCGAATGAATTGGTAGAAAACGATCCAGCGACTGCTCTGACATGCCGGGATTTCGAGTGGGCGGTATCAATAGTTTCCTTGACTTTCTCTGCTCTATAATCTGGTGTACACTCCGAGGTTTTCTTGTCAAATGCACCCCTTATTGGGGTCCATTCTAGAGGTTCGGGAAAGCTCTTGAAATCTTTATTGGGAGGAGTCACTTGAGCGATTTTCACTGCTTTCTTAACTAATTCTTCTATTGCCTTTTCCTCAAGCGAGTTGGCTCGCAGTGTTCCAATTCGTTTTCCTACAGCTACTTGAATTAAGACGCCTCCTCTTTTTGTAACAATGTTTTGATGGATTTGTGAATTTGCGAATCGTGTAAGTGCAGAGTTAACCAAGAATGCTGAAACCTGTGTCTGATCCACCTTACTATTCAGAGCGATTTTGACTGTTCTCTCAGCGATTTCCTGCAATCTTTTTGTTACCATATTTTTCTCTCCATTCTATTTAATTAGTCCGACTCTTGTTTTTCTGAACCTTGCAGTTCCACATCCATGTCCTACATACATCACTTGACCAGGAACACCTTTCCCGCAGTTAGGTGTTCCCCACATCATCCAGTCATCTTTGCTTATAGCGTTGCATAATCCCCAAAACTCAGGTGTTATCCCTGTATAGGTCGGGTTTTTTATCATTTTTTCCTTGCTGCCTTTTTTTATTATCCATCCTATTTCGGTCCCGAACTGAAAATTCAGTCGTCTGTCATCAATGCTCCATGATCTATTAGTTTGCATTAGAACTCCTTTTTGCGTGTCTTCGATAATGTCTTCTGCTTTCTGATTACCGGGAATTAGATTAATGTTGGTCATCCGAATGAGAGGCAGGGTCAGAGGAGAATCTGCTCTCATACCACCACTGCTCTCTTTAAGTTTTATCTGTGCTGCTGTCTCACGTGAAGATTGATAGCCTATGAAAATGCCTTCCTTGACTAAAAGGACTTTTTTTGCTGGTGTTCCTTCGTCATCATATCCAAATGTACCGAGTCCAGTGGGCACTGTGGCGTCTGCAACAATGTCGACGATTTCGGAGCCATACCGAAGTCTATTTAGCTTATCAGGTGTGAGGAAGCTTGTACCTGCGTAATCCGCCTCCATTCCTAAGGCTCTGTCAAGTTCAGTAGGGTGACCACAACTTTCGTGAATCTGAAGAGCTAGCTGATCTCCTGATATTATCAGATCAGTCTCTAGTGATGGACATTTATCAGCTTCAAGTAACTTAGTGGCTTCCTGTCCAACTTGCTTAGCATGTTGTGGTAACTTCAGGGATTTGAAGAACTCATATCCACTTGTGGCAAAGTTACCTCGGAAAGAACTCGGATAAGAGCGACGTTGAACTTCACCATTTTTTATTGCGATAGCTAAGATGCCCCCTCCACCCCAGTTTATTTGTTGACGTATTTGGGTGCCCTCTGTGTTCATGAAAAGCTTCTTTTCCTGCTTTGACCTAAAGAAGGCATATGATACTTTTATGAGGTTTGACTGTTTTGCGACAGTTCTTTCTGCATCCATCAGTATTTCCATTTTCTCTTCCATTGGAATTTTGAATGGATCTTCTTTCATTGGCGTTGAATATTCATCTATCTTAGCTGGAGCTTCTTTCATTAAAGTAGCTTTTTTCTTGGTTGTAGCGCTAGCTCGTGCGACAGCGACAGCTTTGTGAGCAACCTCAGTGATTTCCTTTTCCGTGACATCCACCGAGGCGGCGAAACCCCAAGACCCTTCTATCATTACACGTATTCCAAAACCCTTGGTCTGCGAGAGGTTAACTTCTTCTGGAAGACCATTTTTTACTGTGATGTTCTCGTCCAGGATATCTCCAATCCTAATATCGGCATATGAAGCTCCTGCCTTAACCGCATGGTCTAAACCCTTTCTTCCCAAGTCAATATACAATCTCTTTCTCTCCTTCCACTTATTTTGCATCAGCCCCTTAAAGATTTAATCTGAAAATGATTAATTAGTTTTGCAAGGATAAGACAGATCATATAGCGAATTGTAGATGTGAAGCATTGTTCTGATTAACTGAAGCTTTCATTGATTCAACAGCTTGAGAACAAGGTTCCAGTTTGTCCTTCGCACTATTGTCGTGCATTGATTTTCTGACAGTTTGGGCAGATATAGCTACTTGTTGAACCTGTCTTGATTTTTTGAATTGTTGTTGCGCAAATGGGGCAAGGTTGGTTAGCTTTGTATGCGATCTTGAATTGTTCTTTGCCATATCCACCTTTGCTACCGTAGAAATCCCTCTCATAGGCTAAACCTCTAAGTTCAATACTTTGTGCTAAGATTGATCTCATGGAGTTGTAGAGTGCTTCGATTTCCTTATTATCCAAGGTTTGGATTTTTCTCTTCGGGTGCACTCTTGCATTGAAGAGTATATCTTGGATGTAGACGTTGCCTATGCCGGCTATTCTCTTCTGGTTAACAAGGAAACTCTTAATGTTGCCATGTCTTCGTTGTAGTAGTTTTCTGAAGTAGTTGAGAGTGAAGGTCTCATCCATCGGTGTGGGACCGAGTTCAGCTGTGAACTTGTGTTCACCAAGATTGCTTTTGGATACTAGATGGAGGTAGCAGAACCACCATACGCGGATGGTGAATCCAGATGTGTCATCAAAAGTGAACTTGATGTTGTATTTTTCGGATGGTTTATCTTCGGATCTAAAGTGAAGAATATCAACACCCATTCCGGGGTTGAACAGAAGCATGAGGTTTTTATCTAGATTTATGAAAAGCCATTTCCCTTCACTCTCAATGGTTTTGATGGTTTTTCCGATGATTTTTCCTTGGAACTCTTCCAGAGTTATGTTTAAGCATTTGGGATTGGCGACTTCAATAGTAGAGATCCTTTTTCCCAATATTTCTTCTTTCATTTGTCGGCTAAGGATAGTTAGCTCAGGAAGCTCCATGTTAATGCTTCTTCCTACTTCTTGAAGTTTATTGGCGATTCTCCTTGCTTTTATGGTTTTCCAATAGTAATCCTGACTTTCAATATCTATCTGAATTTCATAAGACATTTGATTACTAGAATCAGAGTTCCGGATCTTGGACTGCTTCAACCTTAAGGAAGGGATCAAGAACTATGGTCTTAAAGTCGGATAGTGAAATTATCGAATTCTATAGGGGACTCAGTAAGAAACTGAAGGATAAGTCCTTGATACGTAGACTACAGATTTACTTCCAAAAGAAACAGTCCCTGCCAGAACTGTTGGAATGGATCCATCAAAGAATTAAATTTAACAAGGGGCGTATTCTCCGTCACGAAGACCCAATCGATGTAATTGAGTATGGACATGGTAAGTGTCGAGAGTTCAGTGTCTTGTTCACAGCTCTTTGTTTGGCTAATGGTTACAGAGCCAGGTTAATCCTAGACATGTCTGATCATGTTTGGACTGAAGTTTGGGATAATAATCTGGGGAACTGGATTCATGTAGATCCATCTGAGAAAAGGATAAATGACCCTGAAATGTACGAGAGAGACTGGAAAAAAAACCTGAAAGAGGTTTATGCTATCGAAAATGGTGAAATCGAAGACGTAACTAGAAGCTATAAGCTTTCAAAGGGTAAATTGGAGAAAAGTTGATGTATCAACGAATCAAGGTGAAAGAATCTCTCACATAATGTATGCAGGTTAGAGATTCCGATATCTCTTGTGTTCCCAGTCTGTCACAGATTTCTGAAAATCGCGCCACTCTGTCGATTTAACATCTATGTATTTTTGGAATGTGTGATCACCCAGTGTTTCTCTTGCCAATTTGCTTCCCTTGAATTCTTCAATTGCTTCTCCGAGATCGGCTGGCAAAGTCTTGATGTAGAATTTCTCAAGTTTTCGATCGTCAAATCCATAGACGTCTTCCTCAACGGCTGATGGAGGTTGAGTTTTTTCCTCGATGCCCTTTAGACCTGCAGCTAGCATAAGGGCAAATGTTAGATAGGGGTTACAACTTGGATCAGGGCATCTCAGTTCAAGCCGGGTCGATTTTTCCCGCCCTTGGCTATATCTTGGAACTCTTATGAGGGCTGAGCGATTTCTCTGACCCCAACAAATATAGACTGGAGCTTCATATCCGCGGACAAGTCTCTTATAGCTGTTAACCGTTGGGCACAGGACAGCAGCGATTTCTCGAATATGTTTAAGTTGACCTCCAAGGAAATTGTATGCGAGAGAGGATAGGTTATATTTGTCTCCTTTCTTGTGAAAGATGTTTTGACCTTCTCTGTTGAATAAGGATTGGTGAACATGCATGCCACTTCCGTTGACGCCATAGATCGGTTTTGGCATGAAAGTTGCATGCAAGCCTTTATCGCTAGCTACAGTTTTGATGGCTTGTTTGAGGACCATTACATTGTCTGCGCTTTTCAGAGCTTTAAGATATTGAACGTCTATTTCATGTTGACTTGGTGCACACTCATGATGAGACATTTCAACTTGTATCCCAAGCTTTTCAAGTGTTGACATAATTATTGCTCGTATGTCGGTCGCATAGTCTTGAGGAGAGAAATCAAAATATCCTGCTGTGTCATGGTAGGTTCGGTCCTCTTTCGATCTGAAAAGGAAGAACTCGATTTCTGGACCCACAAAATAAGAATATCCGACGTTTTGAGCCTTTTCCAGAACTCGCTTCAGAATGTATCTAGGGTCGCCAGCAAATGAGTTTTTGCTTGGTTCATGAACGTCACAGATTATTCTTGCTACATGCTTTTCGTCACGTGGCCATGGAAGACGTAGATAAGTGGATATATCTGGGATAAGAAGCATGTCGCTTTCATGGATTCGTGTGAATCCTTCCACTGAGGATCCGTCGAACCATTTCCCACTGTCGAGGCAGTCGTCCAACTCTCTAGGGGAAATTGTGACACCCTTCAGGTTGCCATACAGATCACAGAATATCAGATCGATAAAATCGATTTTGTCCTGCTTCACAGTTTCTAATATTTCCTTTTTTTCCATGAAGTTATGCACCTATTTATATACTAGGATTACGGGCACTGGTTGATTCCGCGGTACCAATTAAATACTTATCTGCGAACCTTGTGAATATTTCACACTGTACATGCAGTTGGAAGTTTATGATTCCTTTGGTGAATCTATTGGGTGACGGAATGATACCAACTGAGTATATATTCAGGTAGTTTGAGTCCTCTTTCATCTAGTTTCTCAGCGAGTTTTACTGGGAGTGGACTTAGAATGTATGCTGCTCGCATATAGAAACGTCTAGGTTGTCCTGGTTTTGTTTTTTCTTCAATAACTATACGCAGATCCGACTTTCGAGCTAAGGTTGAGTTTTTAACTCCGGTAATTGCTAACACTTTGCCACTCAGATTCTGGAAGATGTCGCACCAACTAATTACTGGTTTTGTCTCTCCTGAATATGATAGCAATATCTCCATGTCTCCTGCCCGAGGGTGAGGTGTGTTCACACCTCTTGCGGTGTAGACGTTGTCTCCCATGAAGCCTTTGATATGGAAGAGTCTAACTGCAGTCATCTTAACAATCTCGTTTGCGGTTCCTTTACCGCCGAGGAACACGTTTGCCCGTCTTTCCAATAGGTTGACTAGGTTATCATAGGTTCCAGATTCGATATTGGAATCTATCATTGGACCGAGCTTTTTCAGCTCATCATCGCATAGCTGGAAAACCTCACTTACATCCAGGTTTCTGAAGATTGCTTCAGTCATGGCAAACTGGAGAAGTAAGCTACCTAGTTCAAACATGTCCCCCATCATGCCAACCTCACTATAGTCAAAGGAGGGCCTAATCTTTCCCCGTCCTTTCAACTCCACCACATTTCCATGTTCTCCAACAGTCTTTGCCAGGGGTGAATTCATGTTCGAGGTTACAAGCCCCATAGAGAACTTCGAAGTCTTCTTATCCGCCATGTATCTTACGAGATCTTGCGCCATTACCAATGGATCTTCTGAGAAACCGCTACCGGAGTTAATTAGAAGTAGAGTTTTTTTGAATCGTCTTTCGAGTTCCCCAGCAGCTTCGTACATATTTCTCCCAGGAAAACCTGGATCATCAGGAGTTAACACCACTTTGTTTCGCCAGCCTATTCGACTTAGCGCTATTTGGCTCATTGCAGCATTAAGAGAATATAATGATCTTCCGGATCCACCACATACAACGCAATTGGCTGATTTCAGATCTGTATAAAGAGGTTGAAGTTTACTCTTCTTTATGTTAAGAAGATTACGTCCTATTTTATTTATGTACCCTAGACTGCTCGTGTTGATCTTAATGTCGTTCACACTCAATTCAACAATTACTTCAGTAAATTTAAGTCTTGAACCAAATATGCCCATATCACTTAAGGAGAGAAGTCACCTACAGAACGTCAAATTCTATTGCTCATGCCCCAGCCTAGCAAGAGAAAAAAGTTCCAGATGACTTCATTTTCTCCATGGCTTCATCGATCACCATAGGTTTCGATTCAAGTGTTTGCATAGCCTTTTCAACATTTAACGAAGAGTCCTTCGGTCTTTTAGCAATCCAAGATATTTCATCTGAAGTACAGGGATCTATAAGGCTTGCATCTAAATCGAATATTTTGGCAAAAGTTATCGCAAATTCGTATCTGCTCAACCTTGAGCCTCCAGCTAGATGATAGGTTCCACATAGTTTGCGTTCAAGGATCTCCAGAATCATCTCTGCTAGATTGGTGTTTAGTGTCGGAGAATTAGTCTGATCGGTGACAATCTGCACTTTTTCCCTCTTTCTCAACTTGTCAAGTAACCATAGTGCGAAGTTGGTTTTACCTGTAGCGGGAATTGAACCGTAGATGACACTTGTTCGGGCGATACAGACGTGACGGATGATATTTCGCACGGATTCTTCACCCATTAGTTTAGTGAGACCATAGTAGTTTATTGGATTTACCTGATCACTTTCGGTGTACATCCCTCTATCTCCATCGAAAACATAATCTGTCGAAACGTAAACCATGAAAGATCGATGCTTCTTGCAGGCTTTTACAATCGTTTGTGTACCCTCCACGTTTATCCTCCAAGAAAGCCTCTTCTCTAGCTCACATTTGTCAACGTTTGTCATTGCAGCAGCATGCACGACAGCTTCAGGTTGAATTTTATCGAAGATTTTTCCTATCTTATTTCTCTGAGAGAGATCGAGTTGTAGAGGGATTCCTTTCTGAGGTTTATGTTGCTTATATCCAGAGTAAACTTCAAAGCCTTTACAGATACCTAACTGGCATACTTTCGTTCCGAGTAGACCACTTGCTCCTGTTACAAGAATCCTCAAGGTTTATCCCTTGGTTTCCACGGTGTTGCCTGAAGATTTTCAGCAGTGGCGAGGGGGCTCCACCACCATCTATTTTCCACGTACCAGTTGACGGTTGCTTTCAAGGCTTCCTCGAATGGAAATTTAGGTTTCCAGCTTAGCTCAGATCTGATTTTTGTGGAGCTAAGGCTATATCTATAGTCATGACCAGGACGATCTTCTACGAAGGTTATCAGGCTTTCAGGCTTGTTGAGGAGGTTTAGGATCTTTTTCACGATTTTAATATTCGGTAGCTCGTTTCCAGCTGAGATGTTATAGATTTTTCCTGGTTTCCCATTTCTCGCCACATCCATCAGAGCTTCACAGTGATCTTGGACGTAAAGCCAATCTCTAATGTTTTTTCCTGAGCCGTAGATTGGAAGAGGTTGGTCTTTCAAGGCTCTGATAATTATTTTGGGTATGAGTTTCTCGGGGAGTTGATAGGGACCAAAATTGTTTGTGCAGCGGGTTATATTTGTGTGCAAATTGTAAGTTTTCCAGTATGCTATGACAAACATGTCTGCTGCGGCTTTTGAGGCTGAGTAAGGATTTGAAGGATTTAGAGAATCCATTTCCGTGAAAGTCCCCTGAGCTATTTCTCCGTAAACTTCGTCAGTAGACACCTGGGTAAATCTTACGTTGTCTTTGTATTTTCTGATGGCTTCCAAAAGAGTAAATGTTCCCATTATGTTATTTTCAAAGAATTGGAGTGGATTTGCTATACTTCTATCGACATGGGTTTCAGCGGCTATGTTAATTATTACATCTGCTTCTTTGACACATTTCTCTGTAATGTGGGGATCGCATATGTTTCCTTTTATGAATTTGTATCGATTTTCTTTTTCCATGCCTTTAAGGTTGTCCAGGTTGGCACCCTTTCCAATCTTGTCTACGTTTGTTATGTGGTAATTTGGGTAGTGGGTGATTAGATGTCTGCAGAAGTTGCTTCCTATGAAGCCTAGACCTCCTGTTACAAGGATCCTCATTGGTTTTTCACTTATGGGGAGGGTAGTTCCAGTCCCATGGTTTGTCAGTTCTAGGGTCGTTCACTCTACCGTTTATCGATTTGGGTCTGAGTGTTTTGTCGTTCCATGGTCTTCGCTCCTCGTCAGGATTCTGAAGGTCGTAGAGTTTGGTTGTGAAGTAGACTAAGAAGGTTGTTTCATTTCCTAGGACTTTGAAGCCGTGCCAGTAGTGGCCAGGTATTCTCACTATTTTTGGGTCTTGTTGAGTTGATATTATTTCGTCTAGTTCTTTTGTTTCTTCGTCGTAGGCACATATCTTTAGAGCTCCCTTTAGGACTATGAAATAGTCTGTTTGCCCCCTCAGGTGTTTGTGCCAAGCTCTGATGATACCGGGGTAGCTCTTAGAGAAGTTGGCTTGAACGATGTGGTCCTTCCCTAGAAGGGGTTCCCAATCTTCTCTCATGATTTCAGTGAAGGATCCTCTCTCGTCGATGATTCGTTTCAACGGGCTGATTGTTATTCCTTTCAGCATTTTCTTTTCCCTTTACAGTTCGATGTGTGTCTTTTCACCTATGATGAATTTTTTTCCATGAGGCTTGTTGTTGTGGGAGATTATTTTGGAGTTGGGAGCGATTATACTATCGACGATTCGGTCTTTGACATCTATAATGCAATTATCCATGATAATTGAATTTTCTATTTCACCATTCCTGATGATAACTTTGTTGCCGATGCTAGTGTAGGGTCCTATGTACACGTTTTGCCCGATTATTGTGTCCTTTCCAATTATAGCTGGACCCCTAACTAAAGCAGTCTTCTTTATTTTAGTTTTTTTACCTATGTTTACTCTACCTTGCACAGAAGAAGGATCAGCAATTTCGCCTCTGATTTCCAGTTTCAACTCGTCCAGCACAAGTCTATTTGCTTCAAGAATATCTTCGGGAGTCCCAGTATCTTTCCACCAACCTTCAACTACCCGATATCCCAAGTTGTAACCCTCTTCCAGCAGTTTTTGGATTGCATCAGTAATTTCCAGTTCTCCTCTCCATGATGGAGACAGCTGTTTAATCATTGAGAAGATTACTGGTTTGAAGAAATATATGCCAGTTAGAGCGTAATTGCTTGGAGGCTCTTTTGGTTTCTCAACAAGCCTAGTGAGCTTACCTTCTCCATTAAACTCCGCCACTCCAAATTGATTTGGTTCCACCACTTGGCACAACAAGACCATTGCGTCCTCTGAAGAGACCTTAAATTCATCTACAAGACGGGATATCCCACCTTTCAAAAGGTTGTCACCAAGATATACGACGAAAGAATCGTTTCCCACTTTTTCTTCACACAGACCTATTGCATGGGCAATACCTCTGGGTTTGTCCTGCTCCACATAGGTGATGTTCACCCCGAAGTCCTTTCCTTTCCGATAATACTGTTTTACCTTTTCAGAGTGAGTCCCTCCTAGCACTATTGTTATGTCCGTAATTCCGGAGTTTCTCAGGTCTTCAAGAACATATTGGGAGATGGGTTTGTTGGCAACTGGGATGAGTTGTTTCGGACCAGTATGGGTTAGTGGGCGAAGACGAGTGCCATGTCCCCCATGGAGTATTATACCCTTCATAGAAGTCACAGGTTAAACGTAACTTTTTCGTTGAAGTTCTTAGCTGTTTGGAACATAAAAACTCGTCGCCTATAAGTCTCCCCAGAAAAATAAAGCAGCATTTTGAATATGTGCAGTTGCTAGAAGAAACCTGAGGAGAGAAATCGGATATTAATACTCTGGTGAACTTAAAAACAGTCATCTTAAAATGAAATGCGTGTGCTCGCAAGAGTAGGTAGATTCATAAAGTCCCGTCGTTTTTCACTTGTTGGAAGAAATACAAGTGCATGTAGAAACACTAACTGTTGGACAAATGTTAACAAATTGTTATGTGGTCTGGGGTAGTAAAACCACTGAGGCAATAGTAATTGATCCTGGTTTTAATGAAAAAGTCGAAGTTGACCGGATCCTGGGAATTCTGAAAGCGAACAGATTGAATCTGAAATTTATTGTAGACACTCATGGGCACCCTGACCACATCAGTGGAAACAATATCCTAAAGGATGCCACAGGAGCATCTATTCTAATTCACAGATTAGGTTCAAGTTTTCTTAGTGATAGAGGAGAAAGAAGAATGGGAACCAGAGGGTTCCAATCAGTATCACCAGTTGCGGATGGTTTCTTAGAGGAAAGTGAAAAAATTAAGTTTGGCAATGCTGAGTTACATGTTTTGCATACACCTGGACATTCGCCAGGAAGCATTTCTTTAGTGGGCGACACCCTTGTGTTTACAGGTGACACATTGTTTGCGGGTTCCATTGGTCGTTGTGACTTGCTTGGAGGTTCCGCGAAAGATATCATTCATTCTCTACGAAATAAGTTGATGAGCCTACCTAATAGTTTCATCGTATACCCAGGTCATGGACCTCAATCCACGATCGAGAGAGAGAAAAATAGTAATCCTTTCTTGCAGAGAGGTTTTGACACCTCAATTCTCGGGTGAAAGATCTGATTAATGGACAACTCGCTGGGTGCACACGTATTCCTGATTAACCGGTTGAGAGGGATAGTTCACCCGCGCGCGTGATATTAACTCCGCATCTCGCAGCATCTCCTTTAGACGATTTACGTCACTTGGAGGAAGTTATAGAGTATATTGGAATATTTGCCAAAGGAAACGATGGATTCAAGAATGTTATGGACCCAAACAAGAATACTGACTGACCCCACCCCCAGATCTCATTTTGCGCTCCTTAGACGAGATTACATCTTCACTTTTGAATGAATATATCTATCAAATGCATGGTTAATCCCAAAGTGCTTATCAGATAGTTCGGTGATTACCTAATCGAGTAACCTTGGAGAATTCCATTCGAAGACTTGGAGAAGATCTACTGAAGGAAGGAGAACATGCGAAGTTCAGGAACGAGAGAAAGAAGTTCCATGATTTCGTTGAAATGATTGTGACAAGATTTCCCAATGCCTTATCAGAAGATCGAACTCTGAAAGAGCCCTTCAAGTCAATGGCTTTACTTGTACTAGTTGGACAGAGACCTATAACCTCGATAATGATACTTGAGATTCTGCTGGAAAGCGGAGTAAAACCCCTCAATGGGAAAGAACTTGGCAAAAAGCTTGCTGAAGAACTCAATATATCTCCAGACCTTACAACAAAAGGTGGCAACTACAAAGATAGAGTTGGAGATGTAATCTCTACTTTAGTAAAGATAGGAATTGTGGAATCAGTATTTTCTAAGTCAGGACAACCTAGAGGAGAAGGCTTCAGAATTAGAAAATCCCAGATGACAGAATTGAAGGCCTTCATAGACTGCATTAGTCTTGAGAGGGGAATACTTCAGAGTCTAAAACCTTTGAAACTTGAGGAATTATTTAGAACACGATTTGATGAGAAACTTGAATACGTTGTAAAATCGGGAACCAAAAAAAGGTTGAAATTCAGCATAGGCAAAATCATGAAATCGTTGCTAGATCCAAAGCTAGGTCTCTCGTTTAATCAAGCTATTCAAGTTATTGAAGATGTGGAACCTGAGCTTAGAACCGGGATGAGGACGTTGGACATCCAGTCTGAGTTGTATAAGGCGATTAAGAAATATGATGACAAGGCTGCTGAAAACTACAGACAGTCCTATCCTGAGATCTTATCCATTACTACGAGCGATGGAAAGAAAAGAACTGTGAACTACAAATTGGTAAAGAACTTAATAGGTAAAGAAGTGAGATTGAAACTTACAAGCAGCTTACTGGACCAGTTTTCCTCGACAGTATACAACGTGATCACTGGGAACCCTGAAAATTATCAACATGAAACTGCAGTCAGAGAATATATGGATGCACTGATTCGTTCCGAATGTGTGCCCATCAGGTCAGACGCAAGTTTCATAATGGATCGTCTAAATGCGGCTACGTCTGCCTTGGAGGGATGTCGTGATTCCCTACAATCTGATGAGATTGGTCCAGCTCAAGGTCTTTTTGAACAGTTCTTAGAGCAAATATGCCTCGTGACACTTGTTGAGTTTGGCTATCTACCCTTTAAGAATTCAAGTCGAAATGTTGAATTGATCTCAAATTTGCTAAAGCAGACAGAAGTTAAGACAGAGCTGAAAAGTGAGCTGCGATTGGAAGAAGAAGATCTATTCCATTTCCAAAGAATTAGATTCCTAATGCAGATGAAAGATGCTCCAAACAGGAAGTCTTTCGAAAAACTGGTTGACGAAGGTGAAAGGCTGATTGCTTTGTGTGAGGATTTGTTAAAAATTATCTCCACACGCCCCTTAATTAAACATGAACCAGATGTATCTGTAATCCTGGAAACAGCTCTGCCAACCCACGTTTCAACTGGATACAGAGATCTTGATAACCTGATGTTAGGAGGGATACCGGAGAACTATGCAGTGTTGCTGACTTCGCCTTCTTGCGACGAAAGGGACCTATTGATAGAGAGGTTTCTGAAAACTGGAGTGAATGGTAAGGAAACTGTGTTTCACGTCACGATTGATGCTAGGGGGGTGGAAACTCTTGCTCAAGAATTTCCTAAGTTTCACATTTTTATATGCAATCCTGAAGCTGACGTGATTGTCAAGAGTCTTCCCAATGTCTTCAAATTGAAAGGAGTAGAAAACCTAACTGAAATCGACATTGCACTGACCTCAGCATTACGTAGATTAGAGAGATCGCCAAAAGATGCGAGGAGAGCTTGTATAGAAATCGTTTCCGATGTATTGTTACAGCATCACGCAGTCTCGACTCGAAGATGGTTAATTGCCCTCATTCCAAAATTGGAGTCGCGAGGATTCACAACATTGGCAGTTATGAATCCCCACATGCATTCGCCGCAAGAGGTTCAAGCAATCTTGGATTTATTTGATGGAGAGATTCAGCTCTTTAGAAGAAAAACCGAGAAGGGATTTAGACGATTTCTAAGAATTGAGAAGTTGTATAATCAAAATTATATAGAAGAAGAACTTTCTCTCAGGAAGAATAGATTGCAGAAATAGCTGTAGTTTGCAAACGTTAACAATCGCGCGTGCATATTTGTCAGTTTGGACACCGCTGAGGTCTATGATCAATCTTTTCGAACACTATTTCAAAAGGCAGAAATTTCGTGAACTCTCATTTCTAGGTATATCCTGCCTAAGATGTGAAAAATCCAAAAGCAATTATTGAACTCTTCTAGAAGGTAAAGAAGTGATGGAGAGCATTAGATTTGATTGGCGGTGCACCTATTGCGAGTTCTCATATTTCTATCTAAAACCTGAGTGATTACAAGAGCAATGAAGTTGAAGACCATTGCTATGGGGAAAATTATCCAAATCTCAACGAAACTAATTAATATTCCTAACATTACTGGCATTACTACTCCAATAATACTCTCAGGAATAAATTGCAGGCTGAAGGCGGTTCCTCTGGATTTCTTTGGTATAATTCTTGTGACCAAAGAAGTTGTGATTGGCATAGTCATAATATTGAAGAAGCCATATGAAAAAAAGAATAGAACAGTCTGAGCAGGTGAAGTTGAGACCAACATTAGAAATAAAGAGCCAATCACAGTTGAAATGATCACTGTGAGAGCCCTCTTCCAACCTATTTTATCGCCAAAATAACCTCCGATAATAACGCTGGCTAAACCAAGCATAGGGCTCAAGCCAAAAATGATGCTTGCTAAACTAGTATCTAGTCCTTTGCTCTCAGTTAGGTAAGTAGTTAGATATGTTGAAATGGTTCCACCTGCTGCACTTATGAACAGTACTAATAGAAGGAAAGATAGGAAAGTTACGGACATTACATCTTTTAATGGAGTGATTAGATTCTTCTTCTTCCGCTCATCATGTTCTGCAGGTAAAGATTCATCCATTTTCACAAAAAGAGCTGTGGCTGCGATAGCAAGTATTGGAGCAATCCAGATTAAATAGGCATACCGCCATCCAAGTAAATTTAATACAAGTCCTAGCGTGATTGGACCAAGAGCAATACCCAAAGTACCGCTTCCGCCGTGGAAGCCTAGCCCTCTATTCACGAAATCCGTTGGTAAAATGCTGGTAGTCGCACTCAGAGCTGACGGATGGTAAAGAGTTGATGCAAGAGCAGTCAAGGAAAAACATAAGACGACGGTTTCTAAAGTTGACGATATCACAATTAGCGTAGCAGCAATTGCTTCTAGGAGTAAACTTAAAGAGATGAGCTTGGTGTGACTCAAGCGATCAGCAAGTAAACCACTCGGAACTAGAAAAATCAGTGATAAGCCTCTAGGAATGGATATAGCAATACTAGCAAGAAAAATAGACAACTCATATTCTTTGATTAGAATAGGTAAGAGAGCGAGAGGAAGGTTTGTGTAGACATGAAGCAATGTGTGAGAAACGCATAAGAAAAGCAATCTAAGTGTGAAATCTTTCTGAGTCATCAACACACCAGAGGCGAGTTGCAGTCTAGTGAACTGCATGATTTAAGATTTCTAGTTTTTGATAATGTTCTGGAGTTAGTCTAAGCTCTACATGATTGTGCCAACTCGTTTGCAAAGGGCGTGTCTATATCTATTTTTACAGATATTAGCAAAATGTTTTCATGATCCTTCATAGCCTTTCATCCTCACGTAAACTGAGGAGAAAATGGAATAGGTTCTGGATCAGTGGAGTCTTGATTGTGCTTTCAGTATTCTCCCAAAAAACGTCGAGTTTTGATGAGTCATAACCTTCTTTTTCGTACTCTAGGGCTTGGATCACCATTTCAATCTTGTCGATATCATAAGCAAGTATTGCTTCAGTCGTCTTTTGTGCTTGAACTTCCGCCCAGAGTGAACGATATTGACTTCTCAACTTGGGTGGTAAAATAGACAAAATATCTCTAAATGCAGATTTTTGTTGCGACCTTACCTTATGGATGCCTAGTTGCTTCTTTGTGTGGGAATCGAAGTCACCTGTAATTGCTTCTTGAATGTCATGCAAGAGCATCATTCTAATTAGTTTTTCAGCATTTCCATTTGATAGGTCACTAATGATCATTGCGAGAACCGCGCATCTGAAACTATGATCAGCCACAGATTCAGGTCTCTCTATTCCGACTTGAGAGAGCCAGCCTGATCTTTTGACTCTTTTCAGCTTTCCCACAATGTCAGCGAACTCTGTCAACATTTTCAATGACATAATACTTTCTCCTAAGACTTTGGAGTTAAACTAAGATTTTAAAACATCTGCTGTATGTGTGTGATGAGGAAAGTTGTTTAGTTCGTAATGCCGTTGAAAGTTTCTTCCACATGTAAGCGGTTTTTCTAGTCAAGCATTTTTATTACATCTTTTGTGTTTGTCATTGGCTTCTTGCAGGTGAAATTCTGGCATATGTATACTGTGGGTTTATCTTCTATCATTTTCATGTTTCTAGTGTAGCTCGCAATTCTTTGGAGTGTTGGATCATCTTCTTTCTTTAATAAGATCACTTTGTTTGGGGTGAACCTCGTTCTTATGATTTGCAGCATTTTCTTTGTCTGCTGAGTGGATGGATTACCCACTACTGCAATCTCGTATGCTGGTCCAATGAAGAAATCTAGGGCTGTCAGGAACATAGTGTTTTGGGATGGATCGCTTCCTTCGTGGGATGAAAATGCTTTTACTAATGCTTCCGCTTTTTCCTCAAACTGAGTGTTTCCTGTCATGCGTGCAAGCCTTATTAGATTGAGTAAGGCTATGGAGCTGCCTGAAGGGGTAGCACCGTCTCGAAATTCTTTGCTGCGGACAAAGAGCTTCTCACTGTTATCTGAAGTGAAAAAGAAGCCCCCGTCCTCTTTGTCCCAGAAGTGTTCATTCACATGATTCTGTAGCCTCAGGGCTTTCTCAAGAAACTTGGTCTTGAAAGTCGCTTCATATAAATCAATCAATCCCCAAACCATGAATGCGTAATCATTCAGATTGGCCTCTACAGATGCTTCTCCATCTCTATACCTGTGAAATAGCCCTCCATCAGTCCTCTGGATTTTACCAAGTATGAAATGCACAGCTTTCTCAGCAGCTTTGGCGTATCTAATCGATGTGAATGCTTGCGCAGCCTTCGCCAGTGCTGTTATCATGAGTCCATTCCAGTCAGTTAGAATCTTGTCGTCCTTTAAGGGATGAATCCTCTTGTCTCTGACTTCAAATAACTTCAATCTAGTAATTCTCAGGTTCTCCTGCAATTCTTTACTTCCCATGCCCAATTCAAGAGAGAGTTGTCGCAAAGGCCTCTTCAAGTGAAGAATATTTTTTCCCGTTTTTGTGTGATGGAGCTCGTCATAGAAGTTACCTCCCTCTGAAACATTAAAAACTTTCACAGTTATGTCAGCATTCTTTCCTATTGCGTTCTTGATTTCCTTCTCAGTCCACAGGTAGAATTTTCCCTCTTCACCTTCGCTGTCAGCATCTTCTGCTGATAGGAATCCGCCTTCAGGAATTTTCATGTCCCTCAAAACATATTCCATTATTTCTTCAGCAGTTTTTCTATACTCTTTTTTCCCTGTGACCTGGTATGCCTCGATGTAAGCAATGAGCATCATTGCTTGGTCGTAGAGCATTTTCTCAAAATGCGGAACAAGCCATCTTGAATCAGTGGAGTACCTATGGAAACCAAAGCCTATCTGATCAAATATCCCACCCAGCCTCATTTTTTGCAAGGTTTTTTCCACCATTTCTAATGCCTGTCGCTTACCTTTTCTCTTCCAATATCTGAGAAGAAACAGAAAATTGTGAGGAGATGGAAACTTGGGGCTGATTCCAAACCCAGCATTAACTCTATCATAGCTATCAAGTAATCTGATGAAGGCTTCATCTAAAACTAGGTCAGTGAGCTCTTCTTCATGCTGATTTGCCTTGATCTGCCGAGTCAGATGTTCTGTCACTCTTTCAGCTGTTGATACAAGTTTACTTCTGTCATTCTTCCACAATTCCTCAATATTTCTGAGGAGATCAATCAGACCAATTATTCCAGCCCTGCTATTTCTTGGGAGATAAGTTCCCGCGAAGAAGGGTTCTTTCTGAGGAGTCGCTACTATGGTGAGGGGCCAGCCACCCCTGCCAGCAATCAACATACATGCCTTCATGTAGATGTTGTCTATGTCTGGTCTTTCTTCTCTATCAACCTTTATTGATACGAATTTTCTGTTCAATAGCTCTGCGACTTCAAGATCTTCAAAGGATTCTTTTTCCATCACATGGCACCAATGACACGTAGAGTAGCCGATTGACAGGAAAATTGGTTTGTCCTCTTTCATCGCCTTCTCGAAAGCCTCTTCACTCCAAGGGTACCAGTCAACTGGGTTGTGGGCATGCTGTAATAAGTAGGGGCTTTTCTCCTTTGCGAGCCGATTAGATCTAACAACAGTATCAGTCAAAATTCAACCAGATCTCCATGCGCAAGTGTAGGCTAAAACTGCAATACGAATGCTCCCAATAAACCAGTTCTTATACTTCAAATGCGCACGCGCACATTATTTTTGTCTTTAAGTTTCATAAGGAGCCATTCCTTTTGTACACCTGGTTTTTGACTTGATTTCTTTAGTTTAACCAACACGTACATGCCGTTAAGCCTGTCTCCTTTTAGAAGAAACTCGACCATATCTCCTGTCCATATCTTTAGCTTGTATGATCCTTTGTCCCATGTTTTCACAGTGCCTGCTCCATACTGGCCTTGAGGTATTGAACCTTCGAACTTACTGTATTCTAGAGGATGGTCTTCAGTCTGGATAGCAAGCCTCTTTAGTCCATGTTTTTCCGGAATTCCTTTTGGAACAGCCCAGCTTTTTAGAACCCCTTCACGGGATAATCTTAAGTCATAGTGAAGTCTTCTTGCCTGATGTTCCTGAACCACAAAGATGGTTAATTTGTCTTCGGCTATTTGTCCTAATGGTTCAGTGGTCGCTGTAAAATCCCGTTTCCGGACATACTCCTCAAGACCAGCTGGCATCCATTCTCCTTTTTCTAATGTGCCTCTTCTCCTTTTGGGAATCAGGTTCTCAAAGTCAAGTGTTTGCTTACGGTCAAGCAATCCCTTCCATGGATTTTCCTGTCTCTTGAGCAAGGTGACTATATTGAAGTCTTCTGGTTTTAGTCCTTCCTTGACTTCTTGCCAATTCAATGGAGTCGAGACTGTTGCAAGTTGGTTTGCACGTATACTATATGGGCATATCATCGTCTTTAATCGAATATTCTGCATGTAGTCTATATACACTGTTCCGGGGACTCTTGATTGACGAAATTCCGAGACAATTAGATCCGACTCTTTTGCCAGAAACTTTCCCATTTGATGAACTAAGGCTCTTGTCTGTCGAAATGTATACTTGGAAACTATCGGTAGAACGATGTGTAGACCCTTCCTTCCAGATGTTTTTACATAGGATTCTAATCCCAGTAGATCAAATTTTGCTTTCAACAGGAGAGCCACATTGATAGTGTCATCAAAGTCAGCTGGAGGTTCAGGGTCTAAGTCAAGGAGAACCAGATCAGGATGTTCAATTGAATTCGTCTTAGACAAGGTAATATTAATCTCTAATGCCGCCAGGTTAGCTAGCCAGACCAATGTCTCAACATCGTTACACACAATGTATTCAATTTCTCGATTTGCAGTTTCTGAATGTTTTCTGTAGGTTTTCACCCAAAAGGGCTTACCCTTGGGTGAATCCTTTTCGTAGAACCCTTTTTTATCAACCCCATCGGGAGATCTGTAGACTGTTAAAGCTCTATCGTAGAGAAAACCTAGCATTCTGGGAGCAATTCTAATGTAATATTCGATGACTTGATGTTTCGTTATGTTAAGTCTTGGAAAAAGAACCTTCTTCAGGTTTGTGAACTTTGCTCTTGTTGGTCCAACATTATCCATGTACTATTCCATCATCTCATTGGTCTTCATTTCACTAGACGTCCAGATATCACTTTCCATGTATCAGAAAGATCGCACGTACGAGGTTGCTCGCACAAACGCGTGACCCCATGTCCCGTAAACGCAGGAGCCCACAAAAATAGCTAAGTAATTCCCCTAATTGAGATCTCAAGCGCGCGCTTTGATTAAGAGTGCACGCGCGTGCCATGGGGAGAAAGGAATCAGACCTTGTGCGTGGACTAGAAGAGACTCTGAAGTCGGCAACGCGCGTAAGAGAAAAGTTGGACTCAGCTCATAATATGTTTTGTGAAATAAAACTAGGGATTACCAGTGTTCTTAATTTAGAGCCCGATTCGGATTCTAAACCCACAAATAAAGCGCGTATGTGAGTAAAAGTGTCTCAAAAGACCGACCTCATATTGCCCTAATTTTCTGTTAAGGTTTTTGATTATATACGAATGCATCATCAATGCACGTGAGTAAATGCCTTCCTGTCTTATCTTAATTCAATGTCGATATTAGTGTTTCATAACAAATATATCGAAAATATTTCCTTCTCATTAAACCAGTGATAGTCTTGTATACAGACCTCGCAAATCACAGGTTAGGTGCGTATGTTTACGGCTTTCTAAGTGGCGTAGGATTAATGTTGATTATCTGGGGAGTTGCCTCTATTGTCCTGTTACCCTCAAGGAACTTCATGTTAAGCATAGGTCTCACTCTACTTGGAGTTGGACTTTTTACAGGCGGTAGCTGTCGTGAAGCTTACCTTAGAAGCGATCTGCCAAGACCAACCAAAGCCTACATTGATCCCCAGCTCAGACGAGTCACACCAACAAGTTTGATTTCAGAACAAATTGTAGATAATCCTAAGGTTGAATCATCAAACTAACCAGCTACAGCCCTTTACCCTATCTGTCTTTTCTATACGTTTTCAAGTAGACCCGGCAAACACACACGTAAAAGTAATAGTTAATATTGTTTCTCGATGTTGTTGTAGTCATATGGATGTGGAGTAACATGGTTGTAGGAAGTGATTTGATCGGAAATAGAGTTCTGGTTAGCACGAATAAAGGAGACATTGTGATTGAGCTGTATAGTGACATGCCAATCACCGCAGGCAACTTTAAGAAACTAGTTCAGCAAAGCATCTATGATGGTACAATCTTTCACAGGGTAATTGATGGCTTTATGATTCAGGGAGGAGATCCAACTGGAACAGGATGTGGAGATCCTTCTATACATTCTATACCAGATGAATTTACAGATCATAATAGGAACGATAGGGGTACAGTGTCGATGGCAAACGCAGGTCCAAACACGGGAAGCAGCCAGTTCTTCATCAATCTTGTAGATAACAATCGCCTAGATCCCAAACATCCAGTTTTCGGAAAAGTGATCGAAGGAATCGATGGCGTTGATACCATTGGCAAGGTAGAGACAGATGAAAACGACCGTCCAAGAGAAGAAGTGAAAATAACCAAAGCAAAACTAATCGACTGAATCAAGTTGAACACAGCAGATAATGCATTCTCTCAGACACGCGCGCGCTTATAGCGCTTTTAGTGTCTGTTAACACCCACATTTAGTCCTATTACCCACATGAGAAAGAGAGCCTATTTTTATATTCGTGTATCTGCTCAGCTGAAGTGAGTTGATCAACATGACAGTTAGCATCATTTACAGTGAAAAACTGAAGGATTACGATTTTGGTCCTGGACATCCCTTTAGAGGAGACAGATTCAGCAATTTTATGAAGTTCTTTTCGAAGGAACTAATTCCAACTCAAAGATTCAAAGTATTACTGAATAATGAGCCTGCTACAGATGGAGATCTGATGCTTTGGCATGATATAGACTACATTCAAGCTATGAAAATGGCTTCAATAGGTCAACCTCCCCCAGACTTGTATAGGTTCATTAGTGGTGACAACCTGAATCCATCGACAAGAAGCTTTCCAATCGGCATCGAGAACGCAGCCCGTGTGGTGGTTAAGAATTCAATGCTTGCTTGCGATTTAGTTGCAGAAGGGAAATTTGAGAAGGCAGTTTCGATAGGAGGCGGTTTGCACCATGCACGACCTAGATATGGGGAAGGCTTCTGCGTCTACAATGATGTGGTGATTGCTGGAAAGCATCTGATTAAGGACTGCAATATGAAAAGGATCCTGATTCTCGACACAGATGCCCACGCCGGGAATGGAACCTGCGAAGCTTTCTATGCCGATCCCAGGGTACTTTTCATAGATCTGCATCAAAGAAATATCTATCCGGGCACAGGTTACGAAGAGGAAATTGGAGAGGGTGAAGGCAAGGGATTCACGGTGAATATACCCCTTCCAGCATTTGCGGGGAACATTGCTTACAAACAAGCTTTTGAAGAGATAATTCTTCCATTGGTGAAGGAGTTCAACCCGCAGTTTATCATTAGGAATGGTGGCTCCGATCCCCATCCGAGTGATGAGATCACTCAGTTAGGACTAACTCTTCCAGGCTTCCGCTACATAGGAAGAACTGTAAGAGAAATTGCGGAAAGATGTGACGGAAAAGAAGTTGATCTCATCTGTTCAGGTTACAAGCCAGAAGTATTGACAAAGACCTGGGCAACATTAATCGCTGGTCTAGCCAACATCGAAGTGGAATTTGAGGAACCTACACCTGTAAAGATTGAGGAAGACTCTGGGCTAGAATGGGTGAAGAAAACAGTTGAGAAGATTCGGAAAAACTTGAGGCCATACTGGAAGTGTATGACTAATTAGATGGGGGGGAAAACTCATCTTTAATATCACGAGTATGCGATTCTCTGTTATTGGAGTAGTCGAAGCTAAACATGACGTGCTGTGATGAAGCGAAGACAAAAAAAAGGAGTTATCGCTATGCGCGCGCGCGCCAAATATGCCTATGAGAATGTTCCCTTCTATCATAAACTCCTAATTGAGAGCAACATCAAACCAACAGACATCAAAACACTGAGGGATATGGAAAAAATCCCAGTAACAACAAGGAAGGTTGTAAGAGAACAGTTCTCTGAAATGCTCTCACGAAGGGTCAATAAATCTAGATGCCTGGCACATACAACTAGTGGCTCGACAGGGCTCCCCCTCACAGTTGTTATTGATGATAATGGTAAGTACTTTAGATCAGCAGTGTCTTTTCGCCAGTTCTTGGAATGTGGTGGTCGACTACGTGACAGGCAAGTACAGCTTCGACCCGCAGCGTCATCCGCCTTGTCTGAAACCCAGGGGAAACCTATCTATGAACGTATGGGCTTGCTCCGAATGGAATCTGTCCCTTTGAGGGGCATCTCTAATTCGCTTGTCTCCTTCCTCAAAGCATATGAACCAGATATCATGGTGGGGAACCCGAGTACGTATCAACTGTTGTGTGAAACAGTGAGGGGTGAGATTAACCCGAGAATTGTCTTCTCCACAGGGGAGATTCTTACTAAGGAATGTCGAGATCTGATGCTTTCAGCCTTTGGCGCCCAAGTAATTGATTCATACGGATGTACTGAAGCGTGGGATGTTGCGTGGGAGTGTCCTGATGAGTGTAACCGTTATCATATAAACGCTGACGCAGTCTTAGTGGAGTTTCATAAGGATGGGGAAACTGTTGTGGCGGGTGAAGAAGGGGAGATTATAGTCACTAACCTGTTCAACTATGCTATGCCTTTCATTCGATATGCAGTAGGGGATGTCGGGGTCAAAGCTGATGATTCCCCTATTTGTGGAAGAACATTGCCATTGATGGATGTGATCAAAGGGAGAACAGGAGACTTTATCGTCCTACCTGGCGGGAGGAGGTTGTCCCCTGCATTCATTGACCTTAGCCCATTCAACAACGTACGTGAATTCAGGATAGTTCAAGAAAGAGAAGACCTATTGGAGATTTGGTTGAAAGCAGACTTGGATCGAGGAGTTGGGTTTGAACACAGGCAGGATAAATGCGTATCTGCTCTCAGAAGAGCTGTCGGGAAGGATGTTCAAATAAGGGTTCGAGTCATGAAGGAGATTCCAAGGGATACTTCAGGTAAACTGAGGCGCATAGTCTCAAAGGTTTCAGAGCAGCATTAACTGAAAAGCTGACAGAGAAGACTTAAGATGGTAAACTTCACGATTATCGTAGACCCCGATGCAAAGAGACGATCTGCTTTCATCAGACGGATCAAGCCGGAAATTTCTCCTGTAGAGGGATTATCGGAACGGGTTTGTTCCTTTGAAGATTTTTCTATCATCTGGGCTGCAGGTAGTTGGACGCCAATCAGTTCTGCAATAGATGAAGAAGGATTAGCGATCTTGTGGGGAGAAGCCATCAACTGGTCCCAATCCGACCGAGTAAGCGCAAAACAGCTAAGGCAACTCTGGAAAGACCCAACAAAAAAACCGCCAGATCCCTTCGATGGATTTCATGTTGGAGCGATTTACAACCCACAAGATGGTCTGGTTGCAGGGGTAGATCTCCTAGGTCTATTTCCAATATACTACTACGCCAATGACGATTTGATATTGGTTAGCTCTACTCCTGAGTTCTTCAGATATCATCCTCTCTTCAAAATGAGGTTAAATCCTCAGGGACTAGTCGCACTACTTCTCACAAACGGATTATTTGAGGGGCAAACTCTTCTAAAAGATATCAAACGTTTAGATGCTGGACATGCGCGCGCACCGAGCGTGTATGCTTAAATCTCGTGCGCTTTCAACAAAAGAAAAACAATCGTAATTAGCTGATTTTTCCATTGGAAACACTCGGGTTCTGAGATATACTTGGCTAATATTAAGGGATTTATTCGAAAATTCTTAAGCAGACACCTGTAGACGTAATTGAGAATTTTCCATTGCTTAGGTTGCGGATCTCCATTTTGCCCGGATCGCAGAGGTAAGGGTTTCCATACCCACTTAATATCCTCCTGCTTTTCACATTGAATAATTTGTTGAATGTTGATTCCAGTCTACCAACATCATCTTCTCCTTTCACCATGATCTCGGTTGGAAATTCATATCGTCGTGTGGGCTTCAAAGAAACATGGCCAACTGAGACTGATTCCACTTTGAATCCGTCAATGGTGTCTCCCTTCTTTGGGAATCCCATTTCCTTCTTGTACTTGTTGGCATGGGGCATAAGATTCGCTTGCTATGTCATTTAACGAGTTAATAGCAATATGCATCTTGTATTAGCAGGTATTAGATGGTTGGACGCATACAAGTGTAATTGCACGCGAAAGAATTAAGAGCACATCAAGTTAAATTGGGAGTTGGGCTTTGAGAAATGGATCTAACAGTGTTGGTAGGTTATACTCCTTACATTCTGTTGTTGGGAGGTCTTATTGAAACTTCATGGCTTTGGGGAAGGATTGTGGGACTAAAATCGCTTGGAGGATCTGAAGGTGGATCAGTTAAGGTGATGTCCGTTTTCGGCTTTTTTGCGGGAGCACTATTGTTAGTTACTGGTGTGGCTGTTTGGTGGGAGGTAGCTTGGGATCCTGGCACTCGACTTCTATTGCTTGTGGCAGGTCTAGCTTTATTTCTAAGCCCTTTAAAGGATGTACCGTGGGCAGCTTTAGTTGCTTTAGTTGTTGGGAGCTTGTGTGTGGGTGCTGTGTTCTTGTTTTTTCCTTTACCAGAAGCTGTCTTCGGAGTATCGTCCACATGGGTCTACTTAGGAATATTCTTCGTCCCAGCACTCTTAACTTACTTGTTTTTCAAGTTCTTAGAAGACGTGTTAAAGCTGATTGCAATGATTTTGTCGTTTAAGCCAGTAGCTACTACTATTGGTCTAGCATGCATCATCCAAGGCGTTCTTCTGCTTCTCAACAGCAGTTTATTTTCAACCCTCTGACAGCGAGGAACCTCGCATAAAGCAACATATGGATATCATTCTTCGATTTGACAGTATTTTTTTCTAAGAATATGCTTTAAAAAGCACGCGTCATGCGAATAGTTTGAGGCTTTGAGATGAGAATAAAGAAAAGTCGCCTAGTTTTATCAATCCTTGCTATCACAGTCTATGCGGCTATGGCAAATATGTATGCTTATGGATGTTGGGCGCCGTTGACTATTACTCTCCTGTCTCCTGTTAATACGACATATTCCGTGAATTCTGTTCCTTTGACCTTTACTGTTAATCGAGATACATCATGGATTGGCTATTGTGTAGATGATCTAGGAAACGTTACTATTGCTGGGAACACTACTCTCTCCGGTCTTTCTGATGGAGAGCACACAGTCATTGTATACAGTAACGACACTTGCGGTATAATGAGTGCATCAGATATGGTTCACTTTGCAGTTGACACCACTCCCCCGAATGTAACGGATATATCTCAAGAACCACCGGTTAACAACGTAATGCCCGAAGATGAAGTCGCAGTCACCGCCACAGTCACAGATAATGTCAGTGGTGTTATGCAAGTGACTCTGAACTACACTAACGGTAATGGAACATGGAGCAAAGTTGACATGGTGAATTCGAATGGAGATGAATGGAATGCTGCTATACCTGCATTTCCGCTTGGAACAAACGTAACTTACATCCTTAGCGCCAAAGACGCTGTTAGCAATAGTGTCACCACTGAAGAAATGGGATACACTTACAAATATCCTGTAATTCCAGAATTCCCAGCCATAGTGATGCTATCTTTATTCATGTTGACAACACCACTTGCAGCCCTACTATATAAAAGAAGAAAAAGCGCGTCATCGAACTAGGGAAAGGCCCGGTTTCTCAAATCGCACAACGTGTCCTAGGACCTGACAAAATGAGTTTTGCTATGTGAGTTGATGCAGCTAAAGCTGTAAGCTACGGGTTGAGCACATTGGACAAGTCTTGGAAAGAAACTTTGGTTCGGTACACACTCAGTTGAGGGACTATTAAGCCATGTTCGCAGTTAGTTAGTTTTACACAGAAATCTTATATCTTCCAGCTTCATTCATGGCAAGTAGCTATTCATCGGGTACTTGGGAGGAATACTAGATTGGTTAAGGATTTGACAGAGTTTTACTCCAAAGCTGCTCTTAATATGAAACGCTCCGAGATCAGAGAGTTACTGAAAGTAACTAGGCGACCAGGCATCATTTCTTTTGCGGGTGGACTGCCTGATCCTAAGACTTTTCCTGTAAAGGACTTGGAAGATGTCTCATGTGAGGTTCTGCGAGAGCAAGGAGATACAGCACTTCAATATGGACCTACCGAAGGAGAACCACCTCTGCGTGAAGCGCTTGCTAAATGGATGAGTTACGAAAAGGATTCAATCAAATCAGAGAATATCTTAATCACCGCGGGATCACAACAAGGATTAGACATCATTTCCAAAGTGTTCCTAGACCCTGATGACATCGTGGTAATGGAGTTACCTAGCTACATTGGTGGTTTACAGGCTTTCAACGCTTACAGAGCCAAGATGATAGGTGTACCTCAAGATGCACAAGGAATGAGAATGGACCAACTTGAGAAAGTTCTTGATAATTTGGCTAGCAGAAACCGTAAACCAAAGTTTATCTACGTAGTACCCGATTTCCAGAACCCTTCCGGAATTACAATGACCCTACAAAGACGTAAGAAGCTCCTTCAACTCGCATATCAATATGACATCCCAATTATTGAGGATAGCCCATATCGGGAATTACGGTACAAGGGAGAAGACGTCCCAGCCATATACAGCCTTGACACACAAAACCAAGTCATAGTTCTAGGAACTTTCTCTAAGCTTCTTTGCCCAGGCTTAAGAATTGCTTGGGTAATGGCTCCAGCTGAGTGGATGGATCGAATGGTGGTTGCCAAACAGAGCATGGACCTATGTTCTCCATCCTACACACAGCTTATGGTTGCGGAATATCTGAAGAGAGGATTGTTACCTAAGCAAATCAAGAAAATACGTAAACTTTACAGTGGGAAACTTGAAGTCATGTTGAAAACATTGAAACAGCACATGCCTGAAGGAGTGAAATGGTCACAACCTGATGGAGGACTTTTTCTCTGGCTTGAGTTACCGGAAAATTTGAGCGCGAATGATTTGTTTCCCAAAGCTATAGAAAATAAAGTTGCCTATGTTGTTGGATCAGCCTTTCACTGTAATGGCAAAGGACAAAACACTGCAAGATTAAACTTTTCGTATTCAACAGAACAACAGATAGTTGAAGGAATTCAGCGTCTAGCAAAGATGTTCAAGGAAAGTATGTAATAAGCTCGTGTACATCTGCGATTTCTTTGCTGTTTCTGATCTCTTAAACGCCTGAAACCCGCTTCCTTCCTTTTTCTTACAGGACGTTTTATGTCAGCATGTTATTCTGCTTTAGTGTTGGTAGGTGTCTTTTATTCTTCTACAAACTCTTTTACTCGTCTCATTCCTTCAACGATTTCATCCTTTGCGGCTGCGTAACTGAATCTTATGTATTCTTCGGTTTGACCTGGATTCTTTTCTCCGAAATGTATGTCAGCTAAACAGGCAACTCCCTTGTCTAGCAACATTTTTCTGAATTCTTCAGATGAATCTGCTCCGACTTTTCTGCAAGCTTGTGTTACATTTGGCCAGACATAGAATGCTCCGCCGGGGCTTAAACATCTAATTCCCTTGATGTCGTTTAGTAGTCCTACGATCAGATCTCTTCTTCCTTTGAAGCTTCTGGCCATTTTTTCCGATTCATCTTGGGGACCGTTTAAGGCTTCTACTACAGCCCATTGAGTTGGTTGGTTGGCACAGCTATCTGTATTCGTCATCCATCGGGCGAAATGGGGTGCCAAGGTTTTATTGGCTGCATAACCTAGTCGCCATCCTGTCATTGCATATGATTTTGAGACGCAGTCAACCATGATGGTCCTATCAAGCATACCATCTATGGAAGCTATTGATTGAAAGGGGGCATCGTACGCTAAAGTTGAGTATACTTCATCAGAGTAAACCCAGAAATCATGATCGCTTGCGAGGTCTGCTATTGCCTTCAGTTCTTCCTTCTTCAGAACTCCACCTGTCGGGTTTTGCGGAGAGTTGATAATTAGCATTCTTGTTTTAGCAGTTATTCTTTTCTTGAGATCTTCCATATCAAACGCAAATTCTTTTACTTCAACCAGGGGAAGCGGGACTGGTTTGGCGCCATGAGCAACTATTTGACTTTGGTAAATTGGAAATCCAGGATTTGGATAGATGATTTCGTCACCTACACCATAGTCGGTTGTACACAGGATGCTCCAGTAAATGAAGGGTTTTCCACCACAGGCGACAGCAACATGTTCAGGCTTAACTTCAACTCTTCTTGTTTTACTGAAATAGACTGCTATTGCGTCCTTCAACTCAAAGATGCCTGAGGAAGGTGTATAACCCGTTTTGCCTTCTTTCATTGCCTTGATTGCTGCTTGCTTAATATTTTCTGGCGTGTCGAAATCCGGTTGGCCAATACAGAAATTCTTTATGTCCGCTCCTTCTCTTAATCTTCTACTCACTTCAGCAAGCACAGTAAAAGCGTTTTCAGTGCCCAATGCATCTGTTCTTCCAGAAATGTTTACCATTCAGAAACACCCATGCTTTGAACACGCATGAGGTACATTACCTAATAAGTTTTTTTCCAAACGTGATTCGCACGCACTTTTATTTCACTTATAGAGCGCGTGCATTGAAGGTGCAGTATTTTTGCCCTTAGATTAGATTCCAGCGTCTTCTTTGAGAATTTCTGCTTTGTCAGTTCTTTCCCATGTGAAGTCTGGATCATCTCGTCCAAAGTGACCAAACACAGCTGCTTTTCGGTAAATTGGTCTCAGCAAATCCAAATGATCAATGATAGCTTTGGGTCTCATATCAAAATGCTTTTTCACTAATTCAAGGATTTTCTCGTCAGGTATTTTTCCAGTGCCAAAAGCGTTTACCATTATGGAAACTGGGTGGGCTACGCCAATTGCGTATGATATTTGGATCTCGCATTGGTCTGCTAGACCTGCAGCAACAATATTCTTTGCGACGTACCTAGCCATGTAACAGCCAGATCTATCGACTTTTGAGGGATCCTTTCCAGAGAAACATCCGCCACCGTGGCTTCCAACTCCTCCATAAGTGTCTACAATTATTTTTCTTCCCGTTAGACCCGAATCTGCCAGAGTTCCTCCAGTCACGAATCTTCCAGTCTCGTTAATGAAGTATTTTGATTCTTTGTCAAGCATGTTGGAAGGAATGACCTGTTTAATAACGTGGTCGATTATATCATTCCTCATCTTTTCTCGGTCAACGCTCTCAATGTGTTGAGCAGCCACCACAACGGTATCCACTCTCATTGGTTTTCCATCACGGTACTCAACAGTGACCTGTGACTTACCGTCGGGTCTTAAGTATGGGAGCATCTTGTTCTTTCTGCACTCGGATAGTCTAATTACAAGCTTGTGTGCAAGCATTATTGGCAGAGGCATCAATTCTTTTGTCTCATTTGTTGCGTATCCGAACATCATTCCCTGGTCACCAGCTCCCTGCTCATGAGTTTCAGACTCATTGACCCCCATGGCAATATCTGGGGATTGCTCAGTTATCGAAACCAGAACACCACAGGTTTCCCAGTCCATTCCATCTCGGGCATTATCAAATCCTATTTCCTTTAATGTGCCTCTGACTATGCTGGGTATGTCTACATAGACCTTAGTTGTGATTTGACCGGTGACAACTACATTCCCTTGCATTACAAGCGTTTCACAGTCAACTCTTGCATTAGGATCTTCACTTATGATAGCGTCTAGTACAGCGTCTGAAATTTGGTCTGCAACTTTGTCAGGATGACCCTCCGCTACAGATTCAGAGGTGAACAGGTATCTTCCATTGTTGATCATGTTGAATCTCCAGTTAGATTTACGATACTTATTCTTAACGATTTCGAACCTTCTTAAAGAAGCCCCAACGCAATTTTCTCTGTTGCGGGGATTTGTATTTTGTGCTAAGATTTAGATGCGTTCAAGTTTGAATACGACTGGGCGCAGTCCATCGATACAGCAGTTTATAGATACACCCTTCTCCTCGTACCATGGCATATTTCCTCCAAAGGCTAATGTTCGAACACTACAATATATCGCGTGCCAAGCACTAGTGCAGAACCCCTCTGGCATCCTGAGGTTCTCACCAATGATAAACTCCTGACCATCCTTGTAAAACCTACATGCTTCAAACTGTCCTAAATGTGTCACAGGGCTTGTCTTAAAAACTTCCTTCGGATCAAACCGTCTAAGCACAGTTATCTTAATTTTACGTTGCTTTACTATCTTGAAACACTCTCAAACACATTTCATATAAGAAATAAATAAACTATACTCGTAACGCACTCCATTGAAGATCCTATAGATTGAAAACCGAAACGTGATTGATACTATTCAACCTGTTGAAGTGGGTAACCGCTTCATAATTTCCATAGGTATACCCTCTGTATTCTTCAGTATGAGAAATTTCACGTCGCGCTCGCAAAAAACTCGCTGACATCAGTAAGAATTTTATTAAATAATATAAAAAAAGGGCGTGTGTTTTTTTTTTCTAGAAGATATTACAATAATCCTAGTTTTTTCTGGAGATTATGTGCGCGCCAAAGTCAAAGATGTGCTTTGAGAGGTTCTCTTCAGAGTCACGACCGAGTATCTACGCCTAATGTTATATTTTTGGTTGTGGTTTTCAGGCTTCAACATAGGAGATTAAAACTTTTGCAGCTTTTATCAAGGCTTTGCGTTGTTTAGAGGTATAGCGGTTGCTTTTTTTCTTGTATACTTTGTCAATGAAATCCTTGAGTGAAGAGATTGTCTCTCTATTACCGCGAAAAAGGGGAGCGCGTGCAATAACCTGTGTTTGTGTGTATCCACGAGTCTTCAGCATTTGAACCTGTCCTTTGATCATGATTCCTGACCACCATCCTGGTATTCGTATTCAACCATCACGTCTGCGGTGGTGACAGGCATCAGGATGCCAGCGTTGAGTATTGGTTCTTCCTTGACAGATATGTCCATTGTTACAGCGGTTACTTGTGTGTCTCTGATTTCGAAGTGAGTCTTAATCATCATCCACCCTGTTGTGATTCTTAATGGTGTTGACGTTCCGTTTATAGTTGCATTAGCACTCGTCGTGTGGAATCTAATCTCAGTGTAGTTCGCAACCGAGAGCTCTTGAACTGCAAGTACAATGGAGAAATTTGTCAAACTCAATAGATCGAAGGGATCTGTTTGCAAAACTGAAATATTGAACCATGTTGCGTTTCCTCCGCCTTTCCTATGTACTTTAGCCTCGTCTATGGTTAGCCAAAGCTCCTCTAGTTCTGTTGGAGAATCTTTGATCTTAACAACTAATTGTCCAGTAGCTTGCGCTGCAGGCAAGTATCCCATCCACGCGAAGCTTGCTATTATGAGGATTGCCACAAGCACGCCTCCAAGGCCGCCTAAAAAGAGATTGCGGTTATTACCTGGCATTAATTCACCTCCAAATTCAGCTTCTAAACTAGGTATTGTGTGTATCGCGAGATATAATACAACGTTTTTGAACAGATTCTAATTTCTTGTTCAAATTCTTGAACAGTTAGGGGCGCTGACGCCATAGTCTGAAAGTTTCATACCACATGATCCCTACGCCTAAGACCCCGAACAATAAGGCAAAGACGCTGTAAAAGTTCAAAGCTCTGAGTTGGGTTATGTAGAAGATGAGAAGGGTTGAAAATAATGTGGCATATAATAAATATCTAGGTAGAATTAGAGTGCCAAGTTTAATAAATTGCCTTAGAACCCCCACGTCAACTTTCTTCAGCAGACGATATTCTCCTAGGCTTTTCTCCACCAATCCTAGTTCAACAAGCTTGTTCAGATGATAGACCCCGAGAGCTGGACTAGAAAATCCTAGTTTCCTCTGTGTCTCTCTTACTCCCACAGTCTCATTCTGAGATCTAAGTAGATGCCAGTAAACTCGAAGAGTGTTGCCTTTCAATTGACTGGCAACATTCTCTTCAGCAGATTTCAAGCTACTAGCCTCAGGATAAACAACACTTTAGTCGAGCCTACGAACAGAAAAGCCCTATGAACCTGAAATATTAACCAATAATCTATTTTTTCGCACTGTTTTCAAAGGAGAAAACAAAATGAACCAGCTAATCGATTGTATGTTTTCTCAAGGTTATTTTATAGATGCTAATTTTTCAAAATATTTGCTTAAGTATTGTGGTGAGGGCTCTTTCAGGATGTTATCAGTGTTTAAGCTTATCAAGAAGCTTTCCATAGAAGACATGAATTTTCCCCATTCTATTTCGAAATCTCGTCTGAATTTCACGTAGGCAGCGAAACTTTCATGGAAAGAAATAGCTACTCCATCCTTGTTTAACCCTTGTCCAGTGGAAACGAAAACGACATTTGAGTTCTCTTTCACAAAGGTTAGTGCTTTCTTAGCGAACTCCTCGGATTCACGCTCCTGGGCGCGAATTTCTGGTCGCCAGGCAACAAACATAAAACACATCACTTCCAGACCGAGTTTTATAAAATTCGGGACAACCGTGTAGCTTATTAGCCCTTGCTGTTCAAGAGAGGCTCTTCTCCTAGTTATCGTAGGTTGAGATACTCCGAGTTTCTTAGCTAGTTTTCGATCAGAGATTTTTGAGTTCTTGATTAGTTCTGCAACAATTTTATACTCGATAGGCTTGAGTCTCTTCATTTCAAACATCAAAGCTATGCTTATTCAGGTTTTATAAATTTCTATATGCATTTTTTTGTTGAGATGCGCACAGCCCTACGAGTTCAGAGTAAAATCTTACAGGTACTTCACCATCATCACAAATTTGAATTATTAACTTCTCCACTTCAAGAGAAAATTTATGAACCTACAAGCAACCAGTTTGCTTGAAGGACGAGTGCTTAATTGGAGGCTCTACCAAAAGGATTGGCAACTTCAGGTGCGTTTAAAGCTCGCACTAAATTGGGTTCGATTTCTGGGGGAAAAGTCCTCGATGTCGCAACTGGACCAGGTGATTATATTCACACAATGATGAAGGCATTAAAGAACCATGAATCTCTTGTCGGAATCGACATTCTAAAAAAAGATTTAGAGTCAGCGAAGAAACAGTTCAAAGACCATCCAGTTAAACTGATGGAGATGAATGCAGAATCGATGGAGTTTGACGATGAATCCTTCGACACGGTATGCATGGCTTATTCGTTGCATCATCTTGACAGAATAGACACTGTCCTAGCAGAAATGATTAGAGTGTTAAAGCCAGGTGGAACCATAATCATTCAAGAGGAATTCCGAGATGGAAAGCAGACTGAAGCTCAGAAAACAAATTTTCTTCAACATGCTTGGGATGCGGAAATCGATTCCATGTTGGGTAAGACTCACAAGCCAACTTTCAAAAAGCAGGAAATTAAAGGATTTCTCGATAGCCTGCAGCTTGAACAGGTTGAGATGTTTGAGTCAACACGTCCTGTGGAATGTTTGTTCTGCGAAGACATGTTCAAGTGTGAAGATCCTAAAAGTGAAAATGGAATTAATAGTTCAATCAAAGAAATTGATGACAATATTAAGAGATTGATGAAAGTTGCTGATCTAAAAACCCGCATGAAACTACAGGAGAAGGGTGAAAAACTGAAGGAGAGGAATAGAAAGTTCGGCAATGCTCATCCGTCTGTGCTGCTCATTGTTGCGAAGAAACCATCTTAGCTTCAATTATCTGCCTAAGGATTAAGAAATGGTGCACTCCATTGCGCGCGCATGTTAAGAATTTACAATTACATAGAGTCTATTCATTGCGTAAAAGTCTACACTTGCAAATTATTAGCGTCGTCGTCGCAAAAAAATTTTGGGGTTCAAATCCCACCCAACCAACCAACCACCCAACACGGACGACGACGACGGACGACGGGTTAAACGGATAACCAACGGGGACGGGGATAAACGACCAACGACGGGGAAACGACGGAGACGGGGAAAGGACAACGGGAATATGGTTAACCAATTATAGACTGCCCGCACAAAAGATGGTTAGGAACTGTATAGCCGATTCGGCATACACATACAAGGTACAGGAAGGATGGTACCATAAGAAATTGCTCTAGGATGTGTAAACTGATCTGTGTCCACTTTGTCAAAGCCTAAATAGATTTTCGGTAACTGGAAACCGAGGTGATTATCTCCTTGAGATTTAGGGTTTTGAAGCTGTAGACCTTGCTGATAGAAATCCGCCAACTCCTTCAACCTTGAGGTGCAGATGATTACAGTATCTAATGTCGCACTGATTTTGTCATCAGCTGCGCGCGCGTATGGAAAACAGAGATGTTCAAAGAAGCCCGAAAACTCGCAAAGAAAAGGAGCAGTGACTACATTATTTAGCATTAGTGAACGCAATAGAAAAGCATAAACAGCTCTGTTTTAGAGTTCAGTTGCATGTGGGGCATAGAGGGAACTTCCATGATATTTGTTTACGTATGCTAAAACTTTATAGTTGCAGACAAAGAGTGTTCAATTGCTATGGACAAGGAGAAAGCCATAAAAGAAATCGAAAATCTTGTTGCGAAATACAATCGAGTTGTAGAGGAAAATAGAGTTAAAAAATACAACGAAGAGATGACAAAGAAAGACTTCATTCTTCCCCTGTTTCGTGCTTTGGGTTGGAATGTTGAAGATTCCAACGAAGTCACAGCAGAAGAAAAAATATCAAAAGGACGTGTTGATTATGGTTTTAGAATAAATGGAATATCGAAATTCTTCTTAGAAGCCAAGTCGCTGAAAATGGATTTAGACAAAGAAGAATATTTTGAACAAGCCATCAGTTACGCTTGGCATAAAGGTTGCACATGGGCAGTCCTTACAGATTTTGAGGCTATAAAGATACTCAATGCTGAGGTAAAAGCTGCTAATTATTTGCAAAGTCGGTTTATTGCCATTACATGTGATGATTTTCTTGATAAATTTGATGAATTATGGCTTTTGTCGAAAGAAAGTTTCGAGAAAGATTTGTTGGATAAGAAAGCGGAAAAATGGGGTAAAAAAACAAAAAAAGCCCGTATAGATGAACAACTCCTTGAAGATTTTACAAGATATAGAAGACTCCTTACTAAAAGCATAGCAAAGCTGAACCAAGAAATCAAATTGACAGAAGATGAATTAGATGAGTCAGTTCAAAGAATATTAGACCGTTTAATTTTCATCCGAAATTGTGAAGACAAAGAACTTGAACAAAAACTCTTGATTTCAAAATTAAGAGAGTGGAGAAGTAAAGGCAGAGGAAAATTAGTAAATACCTTAAGAGAAGTTTTTCATTATTTTGATGTGCAATATGATAGCAAAATATTTTCTGAACATTTATGCGACAGATTAGAAATTGATAATGAAGTCCTAAGTGAAATAATTAGAGGTTTATATTATATAAAGGAGAAATATTTCGCAATTTCTTATGTTTTTCAGTAATTGACGCAGATGTTCTGGGAAATATTTACGAACAGTATTTAAGCCATATTTTGAAAAAGACCGCAAAAAGAGCAAAGGTCACAAAAAGTGGACGACATAGAAAACAACAGGGGATTTACTACACACCAACTTATATTGTGGATTATATAGTAAGGAACACTCTTGGTAAGTTACTTGAAAATAAGAGAATCAATGTAGAAAAGATACGAGTTTTAGACCCAGCTTGCGGGTCAGGTAGTTTTCTAATTAAAGCTCTTGATATTTTGAACGAATATTACAGGAAAAATAAAAACGACTACGGTCAAACCTATTTAGATTCTACTGTAGGTATACCCTTCACTAAACGAGTAAAAATATTGCAGGATAATATTTTTGGTGTTGATTTGGATAAACAAGCCGTAGAAATTGCACAACTTAACCTTTTGCTCAAAATTGCGGATAAGGGTCATAGACTTCCATTATTAGAGCAAAATATCAAATGTGGAAATTCGTTAATCGACAATAAAGAAATTGCTGGTGATAAAGCCTTCAAATGGGAAGATGAATTCAAAGAAGTCATTAAAGATGGTGGGTTTAATGTTGTAATTGGGAATCCACCTTATGTTAGGCAAGAGGAATTGAGTGAGATAAAGCCTTACCTTGCGGCAAACTACGAAACCTATCAAGGAACGGCAGATTTGTTTGTATACTTCGTCGAAAAGGAATTGAGAATACTGAGAGAAGACGGTTATTTTGGAATGATTGTTTCCAACAAATGGCTTCGGGCTGGTTATGGGAAAAATCTTAGGAAGTTCTTAGCTGGATTCTGGATTGAGGAGTTCATTGATTTTGGAGACCTGAGGGTATTTGCTGATGCGACAATCTATCCATGTATTATGATAATTAGAAAAGTCAAGAAGCCAAATCCAAGAATCAGAATTTGTAAGATAGAAACATTGGGATTTGGTTCGCTTAGGGAATATGTGAGAGATAACTCTTTTTTCATCAATCAAAGTGAGCTAGATGAAAAAGAATGGAACATCCAGAAGAGAGAAGCAAATGAATTGCTCAAAAAGATAAGGAGCAGTGGACTGTTAATTGAAGAATTTGTTGGTGCTAGAATAAATTATGGCATTAAGACAGGTCTAAACAAAGCATTCATAATAGATGAGAAGAAAAGGGCTGAATTGACAGATGAAGATTCAAGGAATGAGGAGTTGATTAAACCAGTCCTAATTGGAGCGGAATCGAAACGGTATTCAATTAAATCAAAGAAGAACTATATCATATTCACAAGAAGAGGTATAGACATATCACGATATCCTTCTATTCTGAAGCATCTAGAGCAATTTAGGAGCGAGTTAACTCCCAAAAAGAGTAAAGAACATGAAATTGGAAGAAAGCCAGGCAAGTATGAATGGTATGAGATTCAAGATACTGTAGACTACTATAAGGAGTTTGAGAAACCAAAGATAATATGGGGTAATCTTGCTAAACGCGCTTCTTTTTCATTAGATGAAACGAGTCAATTTTATGCTAATGCTCCAGCATGCATTCTACCGACTAATTCTAGATACGTTTTGGGAATCTTGAATTCTAGACTTATGTCCTATTTCTTGAAATCTATTTGCGCAGAAAGGCAGGGTGGCTTCATTGAGCAAAAGCCAGTTTATGTTTCACAGGTTCCAATCAAAAAACCGACAAAAGAGCAAGAATTTGGGATAATTCAACATGTGGAGGAAATGCTTCAACTGAATGAAAATTTGCTCAAGATTGGTGATAAACTAACAGATGAAAGAGCGAGAATTGAAAAGGAAATAAAGAAAGTTGACCGTCAAATTGACGAGTTGGTTTACCAAATCTATGAGATAAATGAAACTGAACAAAAAATTATCGAAGACAGTTTATAACTTTCCTCAACGAAGCTGCTGTAATAAGATTGGCATTGTTATTATGTTTCGTTTAGTTTTGTCGCCTGTAAGCTTCCTCTATGCATGCATGTTACTAATCTTCATCTGGTGGAAAAAGTGTCTCTTCGTTTATGTTAAAAACTTTGTCAAGTTTTTGCATGATTTGGTCTTTTGCTTCATTATTAATAAGAATTGGATAAGTGCGCACGGGCGGTTGTGATATTGGATGCCACCAGAGAAATGCACTAGATTGTGTATGTAATCGTTTGTGAACTGTCATTAGCCTAACAGATTTTATTGGAACAAACAAATGAACTGTTTTTTCATACACTGGAGAACATTCCCACGGCTCAAACAATTCAAAATAGGTGTCGGGTATACCTTGTTCAATATCCCCCTTTTTAACTTCACCTCGGGGTTTGGTCTGTGGTCTGCATGAACATTCTGGGAAGAGATAGACCCATCCATCTAAGTGTTTATCCTTTTCACAAACAAAATACAGAGCAATTAAGGCATTTCGTGTGACATCTAAAAGCCTCGTGGAATATATGCTGGGTCTGCTGTAGTGTTGGGCAAGGGGAATCCAATCTACTGCATCATCAGATAAATCATCACTAAATGATTGACCTTTTTTAGATTCTTGAAAGTTATGAATTTCCTCAACCTCTTTTTGTGTAAGATTTGTTTCATTCTTATATGGAACGAGATTATTGTTATTTCTTGCGATTTTTGGCATGAGAAAAGTTGAATAGGTCTGACTTTCCCCTCTGAAGATATGTTTTCTGTCAGATTCTTGTCTGATAGCGTCAAATAGATTCTCTATGGCTTTTACAAATTCGGTAACAGAATGAACTCCGTCTTCTCGCACTTTGTAAATTGGAGAATTCCAACTTTTCCAGCGCTGCGCGCGCGCATTTGGTGTCATCACAATGCATGCATATCCAATGCCTAATTGTTGTTCTCACAAGTAATAATTTAAGATTGTAGCTTCGAGATATTCAGACACTTTCTCATCTATCTGTAGTGTTGGAAAAATTATCTCTGCTTTTTTTGGGTATAAGTTGACTAGAATATTCTCTCTAGCCTTTAATAGGAGGCTCACATCAAATTGCTTTCCCTTTATCCAATGGTTCATTGTGAAGTCAGCTTTGATAGGAGCTATTGTAAACAATCCTTTAGAGAATCTCATAATTGGAAGTTCTTCTCTAAGTTGCTCACTAATGAAATTAGTCAACGAAGAAAGACTAAGCAACATAGACTCAATAGACTTGAAAGGAAAGCTTACTTCTATTGAAAAAGTTATACTATCTGAGATTTCAAATGTTCCTTCAGTAGCTTCGAAAACTTCCTTTTCGGGGTCATAATCTCTATATTCTGAACTTATATCCATGTCAATTCTGAATTCTCTTTCGTTAAATGTGGCATTTACAGACCCTATTCTATTTGTATCTGTCCATTTTAAAACAGAGAATAAAATCTGTCCTTTATGTCTTTCTGAGAGAGACTCTATTAACCTAATCAAGTCTTGCTTAACTTTAATTGGTTCATTTGACTCTCGTTTTACCCTAAATTGATAGCGTATTACTATCGGGTTTAGTCGAGTTTGGAACTTCTTTATTGATTTAGCTATCGCTCCCCAGATTCCGCTAAATAGAGCTTTGTTTAGAAAATGTTCTAAGATAACATCAACAATTTTGAGAATAATTAAGGTTGCCAAAGCCAGTAGTGCGCCATATACTAAAGACATTAAATCAGCCATTCACTATTCCTTCTCTTCTTCAAATATGTCATCTGGAGAAGCATAGGCTATTATTGGTGCTCCTTTTGGAATTTTCTTTGTTTGCCTTAGATGAGAAAATATCTCATTCCTTAAGAACCATTCAAAATCTTGATACGTAATCGAAGAATAGAACCTCACTAAGCCATCCTCAGATAATGTAACTACATGTCTCTTTGTTCCTTTTGTTCCTCGTTTATCTATATACTCAAACATGTGCTGATGAACAGAACTTATTCGGGCATCTCGAAGATAGGCTTCTTCATCTTGAAAACCTCTTCCCATTATCCTTTTTTTACTTATCTTGCTTGTCGGAAAATTCTCTAGAGTTGTGTCTATGAGTTCCCCTTTTAGCTTATCTCTTATTTTGTCAATCTTGTCGGGGTCAAGCTGAGCATAAACGGCAAACAGTCCGATTTTTTCTAGAAATTTGTTGAAGTTATTAAAAAGATTCTTGCTATTGGCTCTAGAGCCTAATATTACTAGATAATGCCTCTCTGTCTTTTCATCATACAGTATTAAAAAGTGAATCTCAGTTGTTTCAATGAGAAGTATCTTGAAATCTCGATAGGCTAGGGTTATCGCTCTATCACTTGTGGCATTACCAAACAGCGAAGAAGGAGTGCGTATTACTTTATCTATGGTCGTTTTTAGAACAAGTTGTTCTCCGTCTGAATCACCTTTGAAAACTTCTGGAACATAAAGCCTTTCTCCTTCGCTAACGAACCTTTGAAGTTCTTCTTCATCTATTATGTATTCGTTATAGCTCCCTTCCAACTTTTCTTTCAGTTTGAAATAATTGATTTTCCCTTTTCTAAGAGGTAGTAGAAAAAATTGAACTCCTGTAATAGGTTCTCTCTTCTGACTATAGATTTTCGCAAATTCTGAGGTTGACATGTCAACCAAGTATTATAACGAAATAAAGTGCGCTATAAAGAGATAGTGTTCACGAAAAGAGCAATTCGATGTTCGGAATTAGCTATTCTCTTGAATGCAACCATTGAAAAAAAAGTATACGGGTATACGTATACTATTATAACGATAACAATAACACGAACCCACCTGCCCTCCTGCTATTTCATACTCAACCCATTTGCAGGTCAGCGGCTGTCGTTGATTTTCCGGGGGGGGGATTAAATTTTAACCTCTCTTTATTCAAGTGGTATTCTAAGCGTTAGGTAATGGGCAACAACGCCGATTGCCCAAAAGCCCAGAGGAAGCAAAAACCATGGAATTCCGAATATTTGCCGACTACCTGTAAACAGCCAGAGTAGGGATAACGCAATGTTTACCACTACGTAAACGATAAGATGCATGTAGAATGCATTTTTTACGTCAGCCCGAATCTTTGCTTTGCGTCTTAATTCTTCATCAGACAATTAAGAATCCCCGAGACCAGTATTAAGCACTTAATATTTATGTTTTCAACAAAGGTATCTATTTTTGTTTTTTTATCGCATCTGTCAGTTTTTCTAGTCCAGCATAGATTGCTCCTCCTCCGATAATTCCTCCTACCATTATCAAAACACCTGCAACTAAAATTGCAATTTCAATTTCCATTTAATCACCCCCCTACAGGCAAATATCAATTAAACATGGCACAGATATTTTCAAGTTATACTAAAAATTATTGCGTTTGGGTTTGGCGCGCGCGCGCGCTTGCTGAAGTGCTCATTGCCAATCTCCTTGCAAAGCAGGCTGACGCTTTCAGGGAAAAGAGGATGAACTCGACAGAACTCTGCCATTTGAGCACAAATCAATCGGTGATCCACTTTTAACTCTCCTAGTTTTCATTGTAGTCTGTTGATTGACCTGACCTGCGCGCGCGTTGGATAAAATAGAACCGTGGAAACTCTCAAATCCTAAGGCGTGCGTGCATAAGAGTGACCACGACAAACGTCTTTGATTTCAGATTTTGATTCAGAATTCATACCTCTTAAGTTGGTTAAGACCATGAATTGTTTTCGGTACTTAGGTTAGCGAATACGATGCTGCATCGTAGACTCCGTCTTAGAGAATCTTCTCGTCTATTTCAATTAGTAGTGGCTCTCCTGATTTTGCTTGGTTCAGCAGCTATCTCAGATGCCTTAGTGTACTCCATATTACCTTTGGAGTCTCTGGTGACGGTTAATTCACCCTCGGTGATTCTTCAGAACGGTACAACTGGAACCAGCACCATCTACACAAACTCAACTAGTGCCAAGGTCAGCGTTGAGGCTCCGTTGTTTGATTACGTGGACAATAATGATCCTGATGTGGATTCCAGTGCAGAGATGGGCATGCACTCCAACTTTCCAGCTCAACAAGCTGGTCCGGACTCAACCTATGACACGCTTACAGAGGAAAATACTGAAGCGATAGAGGATTATGTTGACAACAATACCAGTGACGAAGATGGTTCGTCAGATGTTGGTACACACAGCAACTTTGAAAATCAGAAAGATTATGACTCCATTTATGACACACTCACAGAACAAAATACAGGAGTAATCACTAAGGTAGGAACCGATACCAGTGGAACTGGAACCAGCTTAACACTATCCTTTTCACATACCCTTGCTTCTGGGGCAGCTAGGATAGTCATTGTCTCTATTGGAGTTGAGAACGGCGATACAATCGATGTCTCCACAGTAACCTACGGCGGAGTGACGATGACCTTGGCCGTTGAGAGAATCACTGGCACTTCTGGTTTCCGTTATCTCTGCGAAATTTGGTACGTTCTTGAAAATGACCTTCCAAGCGACGGGTCGCAAACTGTTGAAATTAACTGTTCTGGCACTGCTTATGAATTGGAAGTTAATGGTTTCTGCTCTGAATATACTGGGGTAACACAAGGAGCCCCTGAAGCAACTAATGGAACATCTCAACTTAGTGGGAATACAATATCGAATACGATTAGCCCGTCGGATGACTCTTGGGTGATCTCGATTTCAGGATCGGGTAATGCTGGTTCTTTCACGCATGGGCAAGGGCAGGTTGAAGTTCTTGATTTTCAAGATGCTTCTTCAACTTTTGCTGTTGCGGAATTAAAGGGCGTAAGCGGTGAAACTTCTCTATCTTCAACTTATTCCGGTACTGTCAACCGACTTTGTAGGGTTGCGGCTTCGTGGACTGAGGAAATAGAAGATGATAACTATGAATTAGACTTAGAGATTCAGTTCACGGCTGTTATCGACTTCTTACCAACCGAGACGCTATGTATTAATACAGGCACATTCTCGGGCTCCGAAGATATTAATGTGGATTTTTGGAACGGCTCAGGATGGGAAAACCTTGCCACAGACCTAACCGCGTACAGTTGCAACGAGTATGCTGTCCCACTGACTTCCGGTAATTTCACCATTAGGTTCAAAGGTGGCGCGGAATCAAGCGATACAACCCAAGATCAATGGCAAATTGACGCCTCCTTATTGAGGGTTGAAGGCGCAGGCAGTAAAGAAGATGCGGTAGACCAGCAAAGCAACGTCGATGGCTCGGCGGATATTGGGACTCACAGTAACTTTACAGCGGAACAATACGGTCCAGACTCGATTTATGACATTTTGACCGAGGCGGATACAAGTGCTCCAGATAACAATAACAGTGTTGACTCAGAAATCATCATATATGGTTCTACTACGGGAATAAGTGGCGCCCAGACGGTAGATGGTATTACGGAAAACGTGACTGAAGTAGTGGGCTATCAGCTAGATGTAGAGCATGTAGTAAACTCAATAGTGCAACATGAAAACTACAACTTAACGACCAGAGCATACCGATCAGCAGAGAATTTCTACCTTCAACTCTATAATTTTTCTTCCTCACAATGGTTTAATATGTCCACAATCACAGCTTCAAGTTTAACATGGTATAACACGACTTTTGCTAAGGCTGATTTCGTAAACAGCACTAATCAAGCTAGAATTAGATATTGGCAAGGTGTTGATGCAACTCAAGAGACTTTGTATGTGGACTATTCTGGCGTGTATGGATGGAATACAACAAATTATGAACTTGATTTAGAGGTCAAGTGGACAGATGTTCACTACTCACTGCCAAACGAAACACTTTGCATCTACGGTGGAACAATGGAATCCGAAGACATAAAGGTAGATGTTTGGAATGGAACTGGTTGGGAAACTGTTCTCACTGACTTATCTTCGGGATGGAATAATGCGTCAATAACAGATTGGCTGACAAATTCCAATTTAACAATTAGATTCAAAGGTGGAAACGAGACAGGGGATACAAGTGAAGATACGTGGCAGATAGACGTTGTCTTAATTCATGTTCGGCACGACGGTGGGGAAAGCTATGAACTAGACCTTGAAGTGCAGTGGACAAACTCAGATTACGACCGGACAAACGAAGAATTATGCATCAAAACAGGAGCCTTCACTGGCTCGGAAAACATTCAAGTAAAAGTTTGGAACAACACGGGAAGTTCTTGGCATTGGGTTATGAACATAACAGCAAGCACATGGAACAACGTGTCGATTGCGCCTTATTTAACCTCAAGCACTTTTACGGTGCAATTTCTAGGAGGGACAGACACTGGTGACAGTACTCAAGACAGCTGGAATATAGATGCAACACTCCTACATATTTGGTCTGGGTGGCTTAGTGGTTGGGACAAGCGTGTTAGAATTACGATTGACCGTAATGATATTGACACAGCCCTGTCCAACTTCCCTATTCTGGTTCATTTAAGCAACTCCTCTTCCGGACGAAGCAATGATGATGTTTCATTTATTTTCGCTGAACTTCAAAACGATACTAACAGGAAAAAGATTGCTGTCACTGAGAGTGACGGGTTAACCCAATGTTACGTGGAAGTTGAAAAGTGGGATGATGTTAGCGAAAAGGCTTGGCTATGGATTAAGGCTCCAAGCTTGAGCAACATAACAGATACTGCTCTTTACTTATACTACGATAAAGATCATGCCGATAACATGGTTTATGTTGGGGACACGGGTTCAACTGCTGCTCAAAATGTTTGGGATGCTAGCTTCAAAGGAGTGTGGCATTTAAATGAGCCAAGTGGGGGAGTTGGCACAATAAAGGATTCCACATCAAATAACAACGTTGGAACGGATAATGGTAGTCCCACTTTTAATGCGACTGGACTGATAGACAGCGCTATCAGTTTTGATGGCTTTGATGATTATATTAACATGTCCAACTCTGCAAGCTTACAATTTACTAGCTCTTTGACGATTGAAGCGTGGATCAATCTAGACTCATTCGGAACAGGTAGTGATGTTGACAGTGTACTGCGAAAAGGTGAGGGAAATCCAAACGACTATCAGCTTGCGATCCATGATCAGAAGCTCGCATTGATGATCGAAGAGAATGATGATGCGGGGCTTGAAAGCTCTGCGAGTCTAACTGCAACAACCTGGTATTACCTTGCGGGAACCTGGAACGGGTCATTAAGAAGAGACTATCTAAATGGGTCCGAGGATGGATCCGGTTCTAAAACTGGAAATATAGTTCCGGATACAAGAGACATATATATCGGAGGAAGATCGGGCACCGACTTGTCCACTGGTGTTATTGATGAGGTTCGTGCTTCCAATACAACAAGAAGCGCTGCTTGGGTCAAAGCCAGCTACGAAAGTGGAAGAGACGACCTACTTGATTTTGGATCAGAGGAGACTCCACAGAACTTTGATTATGTCCTCAGAGTAAACAATACTGCTGCAGATTCCCATCAGATCAGATTGAAGAAATATTCTGACTCCAACATTAATCGTCTGCAAAACTGCACCATTTACTTCCATAATTCCACCATGGGAACTTCAAGCCAAATAGTGCTTGAAAACGGATTATACGTAAACCAGACGGGTCCATGGTACGACCTAGACAACTTGGAAACCATTTACATAGCCATGACAGTACAAGCAAACGTCATAGGAACCTCATACATCTACATTTACCTTGAAGCTCTGGTCCCGGGAAGTACCATTTACACCCAGTATATCATAGCTTTCAGAATCGACTAGAGCTAAGTCTTACTGGTACAAGAATTTTATCTGGGAGTTCCATTAGTAGGTTAGGTGATGGATATGGATTTAGATGAGGCCATTAGGGGAAGGAGAAGCATTCGTGAGTACGTTGACAAGAATGTTTCAGAAGAGCTAGTTAGACAGATTATTAAGGCTGCTACGTTTGCTCCGTCTGCGAAGAATGGTCAGCAGTGGCGTTTCACTGTGCTTACTGGAGATGCCAAGGAGAAGTTGACTAATTGTTTTAGACGTGAACTGGAAGTTATATGCAAGAGGATTGGGGAGGAGAATACGGGTTCAGCCTTCGGTTCATGCAGTATCATGGAAGATGTCCCTATTGTGATTATGGTTTGGAACGCGGGGAAGATGGGTTGGGAAACTGAGAAACATAGTGTGGCAGCTGCAATTCAGAATATGCTTCTTAAAGCGTACTCCTTAGGGTTAGGTTCCTTATGGATTGGTGACATCTTCTATTGCGTTGAAGCCTTGGAACAACATCTTGGCAAACCATGAAAGCTACTAGCTGGGGTTGCGATTGGTTATCCCGCTCATGTTCCAAAGGGACCTTGGGATGGCAGATCCAGAAAGACATTTGACCAAGTAGCTGAATTTCTAGACTAACATCGAATTCTAACATGAAACCCATAAAATGGAAAAATCTCATGAGGAGAATAAACTATGGTTGAAGAAGGTCGCCAGCTGAGTATATTCGAGAAATATCTTGCGTTATGGGTTGCCCTATGTATGTTATTGGGGTTGTTTCTATCGCAGTATTTCCCAACTCTAAGTGTTGGAATCGACAGCATGCAGATCGCGGGAATCTCGATCCCCATCGGAATATGTTTGTTTTTAATGATGTATCCAGCCCTCTTGAACTTTCAGTTTGAAGAATTGAAGAAGCTGGCTCATAATCCTAAACCGATTATTTTAACTCTCATATCCAATTGGGTTTGGGCACCCTTGATAACTGCTTTTCTAGCTTACATATTCTTGGCTAATAATAATCAATTGATAGTATCTCTAATATTACTGGGTTCAAGTCCCTGCACAGCCATGGTTTTAGTGTGGGGTTCTCTTGCGGAGGGGAATCAGGAGCAAAATGTCATTAACACTAGTTTAAACACGATAACAATATTGTTCCTTTATGTACCGATTGTTTCCTTATTGACTGGAATTCAGAATATTCCGATTGACAGAGTTATCCTGATGGTATCTGTATTTGTGTTTATCGGGATTCCTTTAGTCCTAGGTTATGTCTCGAAGAAGTACATATCAAGGAGAAAGAGCGAAAAATGGTTTCGAGATGTCTATAGACCAGCAATGGGTAAAATGGCGATATTTGCTCTCTTGACCACATTAGTTGTCTTATTCTCATTGAATGGGAATGTGCTAATCCAACACCCTGAGGAAATGATTCTAGTTTCAATCCCATTGCTGTTAGGATTCATTATAATTGTTGGACTCAACTTGGTGATTACGAAACTGGTAGGTCTCCGATATAAGGAGGGCATTATATCTGTGATAATAGGCTCTTCTAGTCATTTTGAAATCGCAATCGCAACCGCTATTAGCCTATATGGGTTGGGCTCTCAAGCTGCATTGGGGACAACAATGGGATTGTTCTGGGAAGTGCCTATCATGCTCAGCTTAGTGTACCTAGGTAAGAAGCTCCACCATAAGGGATATTGGAAAGATTAAAGAAGCTCGTAGACGCGAGTGTGTGTATCAGCTGATGCAGGGAATAGGGCGATTTTCATACCCGCCTACCTGTTTTCCCATACATCATTTTACAAAATCAAAATCGCGCATTGGAGTTGTCAGGTTTAGAAATTTACAGTCAATAATCGTATGTAATCTCCGGTGTTAGCGCAGTTATCAGCTGCTTCTTCCATCGAGTCCAGTAGATCTTTTAAGAGGAGAAGTGCGGCAGGATTTATTTTATTTCCAAATTTGAGTAATAGTGATTTTATTTCCATGAATTTCTTGTCTACATTGTTCTCTTCGTCTTCAACTTTCTCTGACAATATTCTTGCTTGGGAAGGGTCTTCAAGTAGATTTTTTAAACATTCTCCTAGAACAGCTGCAATCTTAACAATACCACTTGACATCTCATGATAAGCCTTCCATATTTCGTTGGGTATCTCGGCGTCTATAAGAACAAGCACGTTTCTAGCTGAGTCTTTCACATTGTCAGCCATCATGTCCAATCGTTTAACCAGGTGCATGATGTCTTGTCGTTCTCTTGGTTGTAAACTTCCAATTGTCAGCTCTTCAAAAACTGTTCTGCGGAGATCATCTATCTCTTCTTCTATACTAAATAATCTTGTTATGGTTTTTTTAGCGCTGTCCATTTCTCCATTGCTGACTGCTTTGATAGCTTTTTCAAGGTCGTTCACAGTATCTAGTGCAATCATCATTTGTCTGTACGCTAATTCTAGAATCTTTCCTTTCCGTCGTTTCTCGAACCATCGCTCCATAAGACAGCACTCCACATTTTATCGGTTCATAATGATTTTAAAGTTTGCCATATCACAAACATGATATTCGTTTCATTCCAAGGCTAATTCCTGTTCTAGTCCCCCTTCGGGGTAAGAATACATCAGAATATTCTCAGGGGCAACATTGATTGTCACAGCTTCCCCAACATTATACATTTGATCATTAAATCTCACAGCTTTCTTCGCGACGATAAGATCACCGTTGCCCAACATTATTCTCACTCGGACAATGCTCCCTGAATACAACATGTCAACAACTTCGCCTGATATCCTATTGGTTTTTCCGTTATCCTCAAAACAGGCAGATTCAGGTCTAAAAGCGACTACCACACGCTCACCGTCAACCTCTATCCTGTTCTTAACCTGTAATTGAAGATCGTCTCCGATGCCAACCAAAGATTCATCAATTGATGTTTTAGTTATTGTTCCAACTAGAAAATTGGCTTCACCTACGAAATTCGCAGTAAAGGCATTCTTTGGTCGAGTATAAAGATTCATTGGAGTTCCTGCTTCCACGATTCGCCCCTTCTTCATAACTATAACCCTGTCCGAAATGGACAGGGCTTCTTCCTGGTCGTGGGTAACGTGGAGAGCGGTCAACTTTAAATCCTTAACAAGTCTTCTTAACTCATAACGCAACTCAGATCGGACCTTAACATCCAAAGCGCCTAATGGTTCATCAAGAAGTAGAAGTTTAGCCCTGGAAATCAAGGCTCTCGCGACAGCTGTCTTTTGTTGTGTGCCCCCACTGAGTTCATGAGGATAAGCGTCCGATCTAGCACTTATTTTTATCAACTCCAGCATTTCTAAGGCTAGAGGTCTAATCTTCTCCAGTGACAAACCTCTAATATGAGATCCATAGGTAATGTTATCCCACACAGTCATGTGTGGAAACAACGCTATGTTTTGAAATACGTAGCCAATTTCCCGGTCTTCAATAGAAACGTTGCTGACAGGTTCCCCATTTATGAAAATTTCACCTTCATCAGGTTTTATGATCCCTGCAATATTTTTTATCATCGTCGTTTTTCCGCATCCACTGGGCCCAATCACTGATACGTACTCACCATCTCTTATGGTGAGATTGATTCTATCATTTGCCACTATTCTACCATACTTTTTGGTAACATTCACAAGTTTAATTTCTGGCATTATATCGCCTCAATTTCTTTCAGAAGCCCTGCTTTCGGATACGGAAACAGGTGACATCGTTCTGGATGAAAAGAAGTTGTTACCGTTTCTCCTTCCTTAATTGTATTTTGAGAAGTTGAGGTGAGAACCTCGGAAAATACTGCTAGGTTGTTTCCCAAGTTTATTTTGTACCTCATGAAACCCCCGATAAACGTCGCTGATTCCACCTTCCCCGAAAAAGAATTCCATCCTGAGGTGATCGGGGAATTGACAAAAACATCTTCAAGTCTTATGGCCACGACAAATTTCTCCCCTATCTTCCCACCTTTTTGAGCAACTTCAATTTGGCAACCCTCTCTAGTCTCAATAGCTGAACTTGAATCATCCACTCTGATCATTGTGCCTTCAAAAAAATTGGCTCCACCAACAAAGCTTGTAACAAAAATTGATTCCGGTTTTGAGTATACTTCACTTGGAGTGCCAATCTGTTCAATCCTACCCTTCCTCAGAATCACAATTCTATCTGCAGTCATCAAAGCTTCCTCTTGATCATGGGTCACATGAATTGCTGTGAGTTTCTGTTCCTTAACCAATCTTCGCAGTTGTCGTCGAAGGTCAACTCGTAACCTAGCATCCAAAGCTCCTAAAGGCTCGTCAAGTAAGAGAATCCTTGCGCCTGATGCTATCCCACGTGCAAGAGCCACCCTTTGCTGCATGCCTCCACTTAATTCGTTTGGAAAAGCATCCTTCCTTTCAGATAATCGAACCATATCAAGAATCTCAGAGGATACCTCCTTAACTCTACTACTGGGCCAGTTCCTAATAGATGGACCAAAAGCAACATTCTCATAGACATTCATATGAGGAAAAAGCGCAAAATGTTGAAACATATATACAGTATTACGCTTTTCCGGCGGAAATTCATTGACAAGTTTTCCCTCAATGAATATTTCACCTTCATGAGACTTAGTTAGACCTGCTATTGTTCGGAGAAGAGTTGTTTTTCCAGCTCCTGTCTGTCCAAGTACACAAACATATTCACCATCCTGAATTGACAGGTCAATGTGATCTAGAGCAGTTATTTCCCCGAATTTTTTCGTGACCTTTACGAGTCTAATTAGCGACATAGGTTCATCCCTTTCGTGTGACAATCCTGATTATTGCGAGTAGAACAAGAGATAGTATAATCAGAAAAGTTGCAGTGAAATATGCTGCAGGACTGGCTAAAGCTTCAACCATGTTGACAACCAATGTGGGAACTGTCACATCCCTTCCCATAACAATGAAAGTTGCACCAGTTTCTCCTAATGAACGAGTAAAAGAAAGAATGAATCCTGTGAATAGACCACCTTTGACTAGTGGTAGAGAAATTTTCTCTATGGCATCATATGCTGTTGCTCCCAATGTTCTTGCAGAGTCTTCATACATCTGAATCTCTGAACCTTCATACGCTGGAATAATGGATTCCACAATGACTGGAACGGAGAATACGATGTGGGTTAGAATAATCAACCATATACCTGAGTTGACCAAGTTGAAACCATTGGAACCCCACAGCAGGAGAACGGATAAGCCTAGAGATGATGTAGGTATGATCATAGGAACCTTCAGAATAGATCTGATGATGTTCCCATACCATCTTCTTTCAATTATGAAGGCTAAAGGCATCGATATACATAATGAGATGTATGTTGCCATTAAGGCTACGATAATTGAAGTTAGAGTTGCCTGAAGCAAATGATTGAAATAATTGGCTGGTCCAAAGAGCTGATACACGACTCCTCCTTGAACCCTGCCAGTGTAAGGATCTGCTGACCAATAGAGTATCACCGAATTCAGAACCACGATTATCGGAACAATCACTATTACGAAAACAATGATTATTGGGAGGAAATCTTTTACACGTGCCATCTTTCTAGAAACAAATCGTTCAAACTTCAAGAATTTACGATCTAGAAACGAGGGAAAATGGAACGCAAATCTAGAAGACTGCCCCTTGCGACCTAAATAAATCTCTACTGGAAGAATTAAGGCAGAAGCAATTACCACCAGTAAACTTCCCATGAAAGCAGCTGTAGCAAGTTTATACTCTGCAGTCCACCTGACAATTGCGATTGAAGCAGTTGGAGTTACACCGGAAACAATCAGAGTAGCACCCGTCTCTCCCAGAGAACGGGCAAATGCCAGCACAGTTCCTGAGAAGATCCCTGGAATGGTCAAAGGAAAGAGTATCTTTCTGAAGGTGGTTAACGAACTGGCTCCCAATGTTCTTGAAGCTGTCTCATATGTTAAGTCTATAGATTGAATCTTAGTTTCGATTGTTCGAACAACATATGGAAATGTTAGTGCCACATGGACAATAAACAGTAGAAAAGTGACGTTTACAAAGGGTATCACGGTATCTATTGCTATTATGCCTGAATTTAATCCTAGGAAACCACCAATTCCAGACACCGTCGTCCACGTGATTAATGTGGCAAAGCCAAATCCAGATGTGGGAATGACTAAAGGCAACGTAATGATGTCTTCCAGCAAGCTTTTTCCAGGAAACTTCTTCCTCGCCAGAACATAAGCCAGGGGAATCCCGAAAATTAAGTCAAATAATACTGTTGAGAGTGACAACCTGAAGGAAAAGAATAACGTCTTTAAAATTTGATTCCAGTTTTCATTCCCGATGATTGGGTTCTCAAACACCTCAGAGTTTACTTCACCCCACCTCAAGAATACATACGAGATCAGGTAAAAGGTGGGAAGCAACACAAGTAAAACAAGAGAAGCAAGTGTAACCCAGACAATGAGGCTGGAAAGTTTGAATGTCCGCTTGGATCTGAAATCCATTCAATCACCGTCAAAGTCCTGTGTTTCGAACTTTCACCCAAGCGGTAAAGATCGCCTCCATCACTTCTCCTTCTAAGGGTTTCAAGATAGGGATATCGATTTCATATTGAACGCCATTAAGAGGATTAAACAGCTCTTCATTTAAGGGCACACTTGAAATTGCAGGTCTGAAACCATGTTCCCCAGCCAATTCCTGATTTTCCAGCTGAAGAAGAAAGAACTGATACTGCCCAGCAGCAAACTTCTGCCATGAATTCACCCAAGTTCCATTTAGAATCACAAAGGGATGATCAGCCATTAACGTTCCCCTCTCAGGATATAACGCTACAAGAGGATCATCCCAAATCTGCAGAGCTCTAAATGAGTTGTCTAACACAACATTTTCGTATATTCCAAAAAACTGGATAGCACTCGGACCGTTTTCAGCAGCCCAAGCACCAAAAAAACCTGTACTCGTGCCATAATAAATGGATTTAGACTCGATGGTTTTAACGATTTCAATAACAGTTTCATTCTTCAAATCCTCAACCACAAGATCTTCAGGTCTTTTGCCAGCAGCTTCAGCGAATTCCAAAACAACCGTCATGGTTCCACCATTACTCAGCAGAGGATCAGGATGACCAAATCTGAAATCAACACCATCATTGATCAATTGGTACAGATCCATGAAACCCGACACATTGTACTGTTCACTAATGGACCCCCAAGAGGCAAGCACAACTGGGGAAAGCACAAGAGGGACCCAGTCCAAAGCGATGTCATAATCATTACCTGTAATACTCCTCCATTTAGTATTCATGTAGGGTATCCAGATGCTTGAAGCAGGGCTCCAAACTGTAGGTCGTTCACTTCCATCCAAAATGCGATTCAAACTGGCATGAGTTCCGGTCACGATGAGTCGAACATCAACCGCTATTCCAAACCTTCTCTCAAACCACTCGGTAAATTTAGGGGTTACCTCTTCAATCCATCCCTGTTTCTCGCTTGTGTAAAGAAAGTCAAACGTGATCTCGGTCGGAATACCATCCTCCCCGTAGCGAAATCCCACCCTCGAATAAAGGATTGAAACTACTGAAAACGCTAGGAAACCTATCAGAATTCCAGCAAGTAGTATAAGGTAACCACGTCTCACGAACAGCATGCTTCTCACTCATACGAGTATTTCATTGTGTTCTTGTGCAACTCTCATTTAAATTAACCAGCATTTTATTCTTACTGTCCTCCCTAAATAGCATCACGTACATGTTCTCATTTCCAAAAGCCCTTTCGTTCCAATCTTTTATCTCGTTTCTAACCCGTCTAGTTTCTTCGTATCCTGTCTACAGAGTCTTTGAATCCAGATGGAGCGTCAAAGTTACTTTGAAGGATACTGTCTCCCAGAAAATCAGATGTGACCCCCTTGCTTGCGTAGGTCCAGAAGACCAAAATGGAAACTTCTGCCGCATTTTTCGCGCGCGTATTTTTCATCAAATTATCGAAACTAATCTATCCAGTAGACCCATCCACTAGATTCTTTAACTGCTTTTAGCTTGCCCCTTCTCACCCTTCGGGTTAAGGTTGTTACGATTACACCAGTATAACCTTTTGTCGAGATTCCATTAGCCTCAAAAGCCTGAATCACATCCTCTCTTGTTCTTTTCTGCGGTAGTTGGAAAAATCCATCTTTGATTAATCTATCAATTGTCGGCGCCCAAATGCTTCGTGCGCCTCCGCGATCCTTCCATTTCTTTCTAAGGGTTTTGGTCGCGAACCTAGATTTTTCTCGTAAGCTTTCAAGCGATGTTCCCAATATTTCAATGTCTTCTATATCCCCCACTCCTAAACCCCTTTTCACAAATTCCTGTATTACAGGCATTTTCTCTGGTTTCAAACCAGCTAATGTTGCTCCCACAGTTTCCACAGCCACAGCATCTCTGCCCACAAGAAGGATGTTCATAGGCACTCGAAGATCGCCTGCGCCACGCCAGAGGTATGTCCCATCCATTATTGACAGGTCTATACCCCCTATTGCTTCATAGATGTCCGCCAAGAGGGGACATAAAATTTCGTTTTTATGGAATTTTGCCTTCTTCCGAATAGGGATACAACCAAATAAGTTCTTGAGAATGCTTCCCCTCTCGAAAGTTCGCATTATATGAGTGTTTACTAACACATTGGGTTTAAAGAGAATTGTAGAAAGCTTCATCTCCTGAGCAGCAAGTGTTACATCCTTGGAATCCTTCAGATCTGAGAGGTTCACAGGTTGAACTCGTTCTGAAAAAAGCTCTTTCCAGATTTGTAGTCTATCTGTACCTGTTCCTTGGTAGTTATCTGATTCAGCTAGGAATACCTTAGGAGACTTGTTGAAGCTATTAATGATCGCATCCACAAAACTTACGGATGTGTGATTGTCAGCTTTGTGACTAAAAACACCTACTTTCACAACTACTGTCCTTTTAGAAGTATTCAAATCGTCTATTCCGCCAATAAGGCGCAGAGCTTCCTTTAATGAGTCCACTTCTGAATTTTCTTTAAACTTGACAATGGCAACCTTTGAGGTCAAATTGGTTCCTTCGTAGAAGGTCATTCTTATGCTAAACTGTGGCTTAAATGTTATCTGCCAGGAGAATTCGAACCAGCGACAGTTAGCCACGTTCTTTCATTGTCAATATGGTTAATGATATCCTTAGCCTAGGAGTCGTTGCTGTTTTCAAATTGTCCCATTTTTTGTTTTGGTTCGTGTACAAGAAATACAAGTATAAGAATTGTGGGGACTAATAGTCCGGCTGCAACGTAAAAAGGTAATTGGGGAAAATTCATGATTTTACCGGCTATGAAAAGGTAGTTACCCAGTAACATGCCGATGCCCATGACAATGTAGCGGATGAAGTTTCTGAAGCCGACAATTTTGCCTCTGTTAACTGGATCAATCAGATCTGTGGCAAGTGCCATCGCTGATGACATTACAAGTAGTTGAGCAATCCCTTGGAGAATCATGGAGAACACTATTGTCAGAAAGCTTCCAAACGCGAAAATCAGTTGAGCAAATCCAAACAAGCAGACTCCTAGGATTAGAGGTTTCTTTCTCCCAAACTTATCCACAGCCTTTCCTATGGGTAAAGAGACAACAACAGTTGTCAATAGAAGTGGGATGAAGACAATCCACCATTGTTCCAGTGTTATCCCAAGTATGTCAATTGCATAGATTTGGTTAATCACCATGGTTAGTGACAGCCCAAAGGTTACAAGAGTCTGTCCTATAACAAGCCAAAGCATTGACTGAGGGACCTTTCTCCAGACAGTTATGCTTTCCTTTATAGCCTTTGGATAAGATGATAGAAAATATCGAAAACGAATTGGCTTTACATTCTTCATAGTCTCTTTCAGTCTAAGACGCCAAAATGCAGCGATCATGAAAAGACTAGTCATGAGCAAGTAGATAATTCGCATACTCAACCCTAACCCAAACTGGAGAAGTAGAAAGCCAGCAATCACGGGACCAGGAGTGTTGAAGGTTCCATGAATAAGTTGTATTATAGAAGAGCCCATACCCCGACGTTCGGGAGGAAGAGAATCCTGTACCAAGGCAAAAAGGGCTGGTTGATAAATTAAGCAGAGGCTACTTATGATCGATCCAAGTAAGATGAAATGCCATGTTGGAGCGAAAGCAAAGAAGAGCCACGACAGGGCCATACCGAAAGTCATTGTAGTGATGAGCCAGCGTCTCCCATACTTGTCAGCCAAGTAACCACCAGGAAAAGCTACAGCCGCCATCGCTAGGAAGTTAGCAAACCCTATCAGTCCCAGCGCCATATCCGGTCCATGAAGAGTCTCAACAACATACTTCTGGAAGTTGGGATTGGGCATTTCCATACCAATATCCATTATAACCCAGCTTATCACGAGAATCCGATAATTACCTGTAATGAACGAGAATTCCCGCTTAAGAAGGTCAACAATACCCATCAGCTTCACACTTTTCCGAAGAAGCAACACACGCAAAGATTCGAATATAAGTATTAGGTAAAATCGAAAGATACGCCGAAGCTACCCCTTTCCCAGCTCAATTCACGCGCGCGCAAAGCTATTAGAGCCTTCATAGGACTACTATTACTGTTACAGTGCCAGAAAATTAGCCACGTTTTTTTATAGGATTTTATTTTAAAATCAATGTATCTGTAAGCATGCAATCCTAACAAATCACTTAACGCGCATTCAATCTTTGGGGGAGTTGGCTACTGCAATATCGGATTGGCAGTAGTGATACTAAGTGGAGTAATATTTTTTGTTTCATGGCGCGCGCAAATAGTGAGGGAGAGTAGAGTAAAACTAATTATTCTTATGAAGTTTTCTCCTTCTATGCTACGCTCGTGTGCATAAGAGCAGACATCCGCTTGATTTTGTGAAAAATGATGTATGGTAAAAGGGTAGGGAGGGTATGTTTTTCGCGCTAGATTTCAGCGTGTCAGTGATTCCCTTGAACTTATAACTCAGACGAAAAACTATGCGCGTGTGGTTCTTCATTGTTGTTGAGATAGTGATTCTGTGCGCGCGCGTATACAGATCACACAGAATCATCAAAGCACAAAAGCAGGAGTTCTCGAAGCACCCAACAACACACGAGAAGAAGATAGAGGAGAAAACTCCTAAAGAGAAGAGTCCGGGAAAAAAAAATGAAAACCCTCAGACATACACTCCATTTTTTGATTCGACGACGACGCTTATAGCCTAAGAACCCTTCTCGCAATGTATGGAGAAAGGAGCAAAGCTAATAGATGGCAAACCGCGCATGCACGTTCATCCGAAAGCTCACTCTTATGGTGTTTTCCAGAGTGCCATCTTCTTTCTCTTCAGTTCCCTTCTCTTTGCATGCAGAAACTTGTAGACGGAAGAGTGGAGACGCCCTCGGATAAACATCTCAATCGCTTTCCGAGCAATCTCAGTTTCATCAATGCTCCCAATTACACCAATAGTGTGACCGTACACTGAGACAGAAGTCTCTGTTAATTCTTCAATAATTTTTCTGGTCTTTCCTTCTTTGCCAATGATTCTTCCGCTCAACCTTTTAATCTCGGATTCCGACTTGCCGACGTACATTCTCAAATCGATAATCGCTAACATGGCTTCCTCGTCTTCCAGAAGCCTTCGCGTTTTCTCAGGAGAGAAACCTCTACCAATCGCAAGAACCACTTCTTTTGCCCTAAAAATCGATGATGGATCTTTAGCTTCGGTAGCAAGGTTTATGTTAACAGTGCCACTTTCGCTATCTATTTCCAGATGAACCTCCAATTCCCTTTCAATAAGGTTCTTCGTGGAGGCATTTTGTCCTATCAGGACCCCTATTCGATCCTTTGGGATTTTTACTATAGAACTAGCTTTCGCCATTTTGGGTAACCTTGTTATAAGTTTCAAGGGACGATAACGTTTTGACCCCGAGTCTTTTAAAATATCGATTAAGGTTTTGGAGATCTCGTTGGAGAAAAACAGTTGCCATCGGATGTGAACGAAGAACTGATTGCGCCATATCAAAAAGAATTGGTCTTCCTCTCCACACCATCACGTTGTACTCACTTATGTCACTATGAATCAATTGTGCTTTGTGATAAAGTCTTTTAATATATTCCAGTAGCTCAGAGTAAATAAAATCGGGTTTCTTAGGGGGAAACTCCTTTAATCTCGGTGCAGGATTTCCATTTTTACCAATGAATTGCATTACTAGGACGTTTTTCTTAATAGCAATAGGACGAGGAACTTTGACTTTTGCTTTTAGAGCTAAATGCAGATTCTTGAACTCTTTCAATGCCCAAGAGAATACTATGGATCTAGTATCGTGCTTCATGTGGGTGAATCGTGGATCTCCTTCAATGTATTGGATTTTGCCCTTTTTGAAATCTCCAGCGATTGTGAGATATATTTTGATGGCTAGTTCTTTTCCAGCCTTATCTTTTCCCCAGTAAATCCTTGCTTCTTTCCCAGCTTTGACTACGCCATGTATTTCGTCTATTATACCCTTGTTTAGAAGCCCATAAATGACCATAAGGGTCGATTTATCAAAAACTTCTTCCAAAACCTCGTATTCTTCGCTTCTTTTCCTTTTCAGTAGCTGTTCAGTTTCATACTCTCTTTCCTTCCTCTCCAATCTTTCGTCTACATGTTTTCGAAAAGCCACTGAAATCCTCCTTCACCAGATAGATAGCTTGTCTTTTATGTGAAGAAGAGTTGCTTAAATATATTCATCTACGGTTTCATAATTTGTACGTGAAGAACTCCGTCAATATCCATAACAGCCTCCGAGTGCACTAGTCCCTTTTCAACAGCCTTCTTAACAATGTTGCAACCAACCAAGTTGATTATTGATGACTGCTGGATCAAATCTATCGCCTCATCCAAGTATACTAGGGACCCCTTGTAGAACTTTTCACTGATATGGAAAATTGTCTTTCCATGCTTCAAGCGTTTACCTAAGACTTCCACATCACACACTGCCAGTATGACATGTTTGCCGATTTTTTGTACATTTATGTAAACGTCCAAAAGTTTTTCGCTTCTCTAAATCAGACAGATTTTACTGTAGAACGGGCACCACAAGCATCGCATTCCAAGAAGAAAAACCGTTTCTCCTTTGTGATCTTAGTGTCAGGACGTTTACATACAGGACATATAACAAAGTTCTCAACGTATGAATTCAGTAAGCGCTTGAGAGTGTCCTTCATGAACCTCCCTTGGAATGTAGCTTTGGTTCCATCAATTGAACCTGCTGTCGCCATCTCATTTGTAAGAAATTTCATCAAATGGTGAGGATCCCGATTCAATGCACTTGAAATTTCCATGAAGTTATTAACAAATGTACGACGCGCGCGGCGCGCGACGTAAACGTTTATATTCGGAATCTCAAAGCGTTCGCCAGATCCCCTTTCCTGAGGAAGTTTCTGTTGAGCACGTTCCAGAAGCTCTTTATAACTTTTCATGATCTATCTTCCTGACAAATCGATTAAAGAAAACAAGTCGTTAAAAAACTTTCTAAAATCAGAAATCCACTTGAGACCGAAGTGAAGTGTGCTACACACTATGGGAAAGGATTTGCGTTTCAATGTAACATTGATACTTCATGTTGATCCAGGCAACCATTTGCTTCAAAAGATTAATGACGTTGTTCTGTGAATTCCTAATTCTATCTCGTGTAGGTGCATTTGTTGCCAGAGTCTCACCCACATCCATATATTCCAAATTCAAACCGGGAAATAAAAAAGGAAATGATGAAAGAGTTAGGTATAAGAAGCATCAACGAACTGTACAAAGATGTCCCTAGAAAATTTGTTTTGAACCGTAAGCTGAAATTACCCGGTCCAAAATCTGAATACGAAGTGAAGCGCCATGTTGAATCTATACTGGCTAAGAATGTGACCTCTAAAGAAATGCCTGTATTCTTGGGTGCTGGATGTTGGCCCCATTATGTTCCAGCAATAGTTGAAAACATTACAAATCGTACTGAGTTCCTCACTTCCTACACACCTTATCAACCTGAAGCTTCTCAAGGAATACTCCAGGTAATTTTTGAATATCAAAGCATGATATGCGAACTAACTGGAATGGAAGTTGCCAACAGTTCCATGTATGATTGGGCTTCAGCTCTTGGAGAGGCTGCAAGGATGGCCTCGCGTCTAACTAACAGGCGTGAAATCTTGGTTCCAAAGATTATTCATCCCGAACGACATGCTACCTTGAAAACTTACAGCAAGCCTGCTGAAATTCTTGTTCGCCAAATGGATTACGAACACGATACAGGACAGGTGAATCTAAAGGATCTAAAGACCAAGATTTCCAACAAAACTGCGGCAGTTTACATTGAGAACCCTTCCTATTTGGGCATTATCGAAACTGGAGTAGAGGAAGCAGCTGAGATCGCTCATGAACATGAGGCTTTACTCATCGTAGGAGCTGATCCCATCTCCTTAGGAATATTGAAATCTCCTGGTGATTGTGGGGCAGACATCGTGATTGGAGAAGGCCAACCTTTAGGGAACCACATGAATTATGGGGGACCTTTGCTTGGAATCTTTGCCTGCCGAGAGGATAAAACAATAGTCAGACAAATGCCAGGTCGAATTGTTGGAATGACCACTACCCGAGAAGGCGGGAATAGAGGTTTTTGTCTGGTGCTCCAAGCTCGCGAGCAGCATATTAGGCGTCATAAAGCCACATCAAACATCTGTAGCAATGAATCCCTTTGCGCCGTGGCTTCTGCTGTTTACCTATCCATGCTTGGACCAAACGGCTTGAAGAAGCTGGGGGAAACCATCATTATGAAGTCCAATTATGCCATTCAACGCTTGTGTGAGATTGAAGGTGTGTCCGCCCCAGTTTTTCGCTCTGCTCACTTTCAGGATTTCACTGTAAACTTTACGCACATGAATGTTGATGAGATTCTAAAGAGCCTGTTAAGATTCAAAGTACATGGTGGAAAAGATATCTCAAAAGATTTCCCTGAGCTTGGTCAAACAGCCCTTTTCTGTGTTACAGAAACACATTCGAAAGCAGATATTGACACGTTAGTGGAGGCACTAGAAAAAGTTGTTCGGAGGCAAGATTAGTGTTCAATTTTAGGCAGGCAAGATGGAACGAACCGACTGTCTTCGAACTTGGAAGAAAGGGACGAAGAGGGTACATCTTGCCAGAAGTAGAGGATTCCATCAAAGAAAAAGTAGGTGAAACTGACGCGTTGGTGCCACAGACAATGCGGATAAAATCTTTACCCAGATTACCTGAGATGTCTGAGAATGAAATTGTGCGACATTTCACAAAACTTTCCCAGATGAATTACAGTGTAGATCTCGGATTTTACCCTCTTGGAAGTTGCACCATGAAATATAATCCAAAAATAAACGATGAACTCGCCAGGTTATCCTCTATAACTCATCTTCATCCATATCAGCATGAGGAAACCGTGCAAGGTATCCTTGAAATTCTTCACACCTTAGGTAAGTGGCTTGCAGAAATCACAGGCACCTTCGAAGTCTCCCTCCAACCTTCCGCAGGAGCACACGGCGAACTTCTAGGGGCACTCATAATGCGGAGGTATCATAAACAAAATGGAAGCCTCTCCAGACGAAAGGAACTCATTATCCCCGACTCTGCTCATGGAACAAATCCAGCGAGTGCCACTATGGCTGGCTTCAAGATAATAATCATACCTTCAGACAAAACAGGATGCATGGACATTGATGCTTTAAAAGCAGCTGTCTCAACCCAGACAGCAGGCCTAATGCTCACAAACCCAAACACCCTAGGCATCTTTGAAGAGAACATTGAGGAAATAGCAAACGTAGTCCATGAAGCTGGTGGCTTACTTTACTACGATGGAGCCAACTTGAATGCAATTCTCGGCAAAGTCAGACCTGGAGACATGGGTTTCGACATAGTCCACATCAACATTCACAAAACCTTTGGCACACCCCATGGCGGTGGAGGACCAGGAGCAGGACCAGTAGGCGTCTCAAAAGAATTAGCAAAGTTCCTGCCTATTCCCCGCATAGTTTACTCTGCTGGAAAATACCATCTAAAATATGACTACCCTCATAGTGTCGGTAAAATTCGAAGCTATTATGGAAACATATCAGTTCTCCTTCGAGCTTATGCATACATTCTAAGTCTAGGAGCAGAAGGACTAAAGGAAATAGCAGAGATTTCCGTGCTAAATGCAAACTATCTCGTAAAGAAAATTAAGGAAATCGGAGTCTACGAACTGCCTTTCTCAACTACCAAACTAAGGAAACATGAATGTGTTTTCAGCACTAAACAACTTCTGAAAGCGAGCGGGATACGAGCCATCGATGTCTCGAAACGAATACTCGACTACGGCATTCACGCGCCCACAACAAATTTCCCACAAATTGTGGAAGAAGCCCTGATGATTGAACCTACTGAATCTTTTGAGAAGGAAGAACTTGACCGTTTCGCGGAAATCTTGCGAATAATAGCTGATGAAGCGATATCCAACCCAAAAACTATTCTAAACGCCCCAGAGAATACTTCAATCAGACGACTAGATGAAGCCAAAGCTTCACACCCAAGAACCATGATCTTGAGCTGGAAGATGTATAAGAACAAAACTAAAGATCACAGTAACTCTCCTATTTGAGAGGAGAAGCCATAGAGAAAAAGAAAACCGTTGTATCATCAAGTCGGATATGAGCAAAAAAATTGAGAGCATTGGGAATGTTTATTTTCAATAAATGTATGATTAACATAAGTTGGTGCTGGAGTTGAAAGTTTCAATACGTCTATTCACAACCTTGCGTGAGCTAGCTGGAAAACGTGAAGAAACACTAGAGGTCAGAGCTCAAGGTGTGACAGTAAAGGTTGCCCTGGAAAAACTGACAGAACGATACGGCAGAGAATTTAGGGAATACTTGTATGGCGAAGGAGATGAAATTCAAAGCTATTTACAGCTCCTAGTGAATGGAAAAAGTATCAACTTAATGGAGCAAATGGACACACTCTTGAAGGACGGAGATCAACTCGCAATTATCCCACCAGTAGGTGGCGGTTAACCAACCTGAAATCAATGCGTGCGCAGTCGATGCTGATGCTTAAAACTCTGAAGTTCTCAATTTAGAATCCAAGAGACGTTGTTGCGGCAACCCAGTAAACATTTCGTCTAGCCACCTATCATCTTAGCGAGTTGATTAGTAAGAGTTAATTTCTCGAAGCACGCTGGTCTATTCGAGCAGGGGTTCCCAAGCCAGGTCAAAGGGGTGAGGTTCAGGTCCTCATGGTGAAGGCCTTCGTGGGTTCAAATCCCACCCTCTGCACCAATGTAGCACCCCTTGCTGTTTTACTGCACTTGAAGAAACTAGGACGCAAAGAATCCACCCTACTCACAATCGGGAAAAAACGCAGACACCTAACCAAATATGTAGATTTGAACCAACCAGAAGAAGTGAAAGAGTTCATCGCAGACAAGAATTGCACCGACAGCCACAAAGACAACCTGATAGACGCCTACAGCCACTACTGCCAATACTATGGAGTTGAATGGACTAAGCCCAAATACATGCGAGTTGAAAGAATAACAAGAATCCCCAAAGAAGAAGACATCAACAAAATCATCGCCCACTCCAAACCAAAATATGCCACAGCCTACAGCTCATTAGAGACACAGGCTTGAGACCAGTCGAACTTGGCTCGCTGAAAGTTAAAGACATTGACCTGCAAAGCGGAGACATCTACCCCATCACCGCTAAACACGGTGCTGGCAGAGTATTGCGAGTAAAACCTTCAACTCTAGCAATGATAAAAACCTACATTTCAGAACACAATCTAAACCAAACAGACACTCTCTGGAAAGCAATCAGAGTTAAAGAAAACTGGGGCAGACTAAAGAAAGCAGTAGCCGAAAAACTCGGAGAACCACGTTTAGCATCTATTCGATTATACGATTTACGCCATTTCGCTGGCTCAATGACATACCACAGAACCAAAGACATCATCTTCACCATGAGATTCTTAGGGCACAAGAACATCAAAAACACGCTACGCTACGTTCATCTAATCAACTTCGACAAAGAAGAGTTCACATGTAAAGTAGCTAAGACAGTTGAAGAGGCTTCCAAGCTGATTGAAGCTGGCTTCCAATATGTCACAGAGATGGATTCTGTTAAGCTCTTCAGAAAACGAAAATAATCCCCCCTTTTTTTCCCACTCCCCTTTTCCTTCTTCGTAGCAAAAGCTAAAGCATGAAGAGGTGAATATGTTTCATTGATGTGGCATGACGGCACTGAAAGACATGGATTTCAAGATTCTTGCTGAGCTGATGAAAAACTCGAAGATAAGCGATAGAAAGTTAGCAAAGAAAATCGGTGTGTCTCAACCCACAGTAACCAGAAGAAGGGCAAGATTAGAAAAAGACATGATTGATGGCTATACAACGATTCCCAAATGGGATAAGATTGGCTATAAACTACTTGCGATTATTCTGGTCAAGAGCAAACCCATCTACTCCACTGAAGAAAAATACAATGCTGTTAGGAAAAGAGGATTTGAATGGCTGTGGAAGCAACCAAACATCATTATGGGTGGTGCTTGTGAAGGACTGGGTGTTAATTCCTTCATAATGTCCGTCCATAAGACCTATGGAGAGTATGACAACTTCAATCGTAAAGTTAG
>Ga0209979_1000049_pt1 | contig 214398 bp, 196 predicted proteins | sample AnhtaG_FD_183114 | JGI IMG/M metagenome (GOLD analysis project Ga0209979, IMG submission 183114) | Deep subsurface microbial communities from Anholt, Denmark to uncover new lineages of life (NeLLi) - Anholt_01485 metaG (SPAdes) (version 2) | ecosystem: Environmental > Aquatic > Marine >...
TTTTTGAATTATGATAAAATGGCAAGGCCCCGCGCAATGAATGAACGGGGCCTTGGCGAGCAGTTTTATTTATCGTTTTCCTCCTCTCCCGGATTTGATTCCGTTTCCTGAAGGGACGCCTCGAGAAGGCCCACTAGTGCTCGGATATCATTATTCAGCTGTTGGTTGCTTTGGACATCCTCTTCGTGGTCCTTCTTCTCTCCACGTCTGGCCCACAGGATAGCGATGAGAATCGCCGCTGAGAAACCAAACTCTATCATCCACAGTCAAGTGTCTAGGGATAACATAAAATGGCTACTCTCGACCGATACCTTTCACCTCCTTGGTAACCTGCCTTTCTGACAGATTAAGGCCGAGAGCTTGCTGCTCACCTTGAAAAGTGCATTGATCTGTTCTCCGCTGCCAAGACAGCGGATCTCACCTCCTTTCCTAAGCTAAATTATCATTTAAATATAATTATGTCAATTTTTGAGCCATCAGAACCAAAAAAACCAATTACCCAAATACCCCAGAAGACATCTTGGAAGGATAAAATTGTCTGGGTAGTCATTTTAAGCATATTTATATCTTCGATATTTGGTTTTTTAGCCGGAGCGATTTCCGGAACTTTTTTTTCTTCAGAAATAAAAGAATATTTCCAAAAATTAAGCAGTAAGCTATCCCAATCCCAAATAACCAAGGACAGCGGAGAAGAAGAAATTCCTGAATATCTCCCCCAAACTTCAGAGGAAAAAACCGTAATCGAAGTGGTCAAGGAAGTTTCACCGTCAGTAGTTAGTATTATTGTAACCAAAGATTTGCCAATAATTGAAGAATATTGGGAAGAGCTTCCCTTTTTTGAATTTAAAATTCCTCAATATCGTCAAAAAGGATTTGAAAAACAAGAAATTGGCGGAGGGACAGGCTTTTTTGTTTCAGAAAAAGGCTTAGTTTTGACCAACAAACACGTTGTCTCGACTGAAGGAGCAGATTACACAGTCTTAACTAATGACGGCAAAAGATATCCAGCTGAAGTTTTAGCTCGCGACCCTGGCCAAGATTTAGCGGTTTTAAAAATAGAAGGAGGCAATTTTCCAGTTTTAACGCTTGGCAATTCAGATGCATTAGAAATCGGCCAGACCGTAGTTGCTATTGGCAATGCTTTAGGTGAATTTCGTAATACTGTTTCAGTAGGAGTAATTTCTGGCCTGGGAAGAACAGTAACTGCTTCTGGCGGGGGATTGGTTGAAACCTTAACCGACATTATTCAAACGGATGCTGCTATTAACAAAGGGAATTCCGGAGGACCGCTTTTGAACCTTAAAGGAGAAGTTATCGGAGTTAATACTGCTGTAGCTTTGGAAGCAGAAAATATTGGTTTTGCCATTCCTATTAATAAAGCCAAAAAAGATATCGAACAGGTCAAAACCTTAGGAAAAATTGTTTACCCCTTTTTAGGGATTCGTTATCTTATGATTACAGATGATATTCAAACAAGATATCTTCTATCAGTAGATTACGGTGCTTTGATTGTTAGCGGAGACCAACCCGGCCAAACAGCTATTACTCCGGGCTCTGCAGCTGAAAAAATAGGCCTGAGAGAAGGGGATATAATTTTAGAATTTAATAATGAGAAAATTACTTTTGATAACACTTTAGCTGAGATTATTATGAAGTATAATCCAGGAGATAAAGTGGTTTTACTGGTTTTGAGAGATGGAAAGCAGAAAGCTTTTCAAGTGAACCTGGGCGAAAAATCAGGATAATTATTTTTCATTTCCGCTCCCTTAGCTGGCTCAATGGCAAAATTAGTAATGAAAATATTTAATATAAGTTAGTATTGACAGGGGTTTTGGGTTGTAATAATATTATTAAATCGTACCTTAGTTCGCGAAGGAATCGCGAAAAAGAGCAAGGAGGCAGAGGTGCCACCAGAAGTGCCACGAAGGGTTTTCCTAAAGACCGGCGTAACCTTGCAGGCTAGCAAGGTGGTTCCAAAAAAGAATGGAGACGTCAGGGTCACCACACCCGAAGGGAAATTTATTGTTTCTAGAGCACAAATAGAAGGAGTTGACCCTCCGATACGAAGAAGGTCAACATCTGGCAAATAGCCAGCTTTTCATTCCCAACTCCTTGCCTAAGCCTCTGGCTAACGCCAGAGGCCTTTTGTTTTCAAAAAGGATTGTTGTTTTGGACTTGCCCTCCAAGATTTCGAAGAAACCTAGGAGGGCTTGATTTTTTATTGATAACTAGTAAAAAGAAAAAAGGAGGAACCGTTCATTTGCAACCAAGCGAGAAGGAGGAAATTGAAATGACAGAAAAGACAGGAATAAGAACCTGTCCCGAATGTCAAACAGGATTGCTTATCCTTCCAGTTAAAAAACCCGAAGGAGTTTTCGAAGAAGCAACTATTTATAGAGCTTGCAATCACTGTGGCACGATTTATAAAATAAAAATGGGAGGAATAATGCCATATCCTGGCGGTGAAAGGAAAACCAAAATAGGAATATTGCCTGAAGTTGCCGTAAGGTTAGCAGCAGAAAGAATGATTCCTCACTAGAGCCAAGACTATAATTCAAGCGGCGCGATTACATCGCACCGCCTTTTTGTTTTCCGAAAAACCTTGACCCTGTAGAGAAATTTCGAATGAGCCTCGCTTCTTGTAATTCCCACGCAATTAAGCGACTGAGCTTCGCTCAATAAAATATAATTTTTCGAAATTCTTCTACGGGGTTGACAACAAGTTTCCCAAACCTTAGCATAAAATATATAGATAACCATCTATGTATGATGAGAAAATGTCCAACATGTTTGAAAATTCTATCCGATAAGAATCGAGCAAAGATTATTTTTTATTTGAAAAAAAACAAAAGCTCTAATGTTAAAGAGATTAATTCTTTATTTGAACTTCGGCAGCCAACAATCTCTCACCATTTAATCGTTTTGAAAAAAACAGGAATTTTAAAGTCAAAAAAAATTGGCAAAGAAGTTTACTATTCTTTGAATAAAAATTATTCCTGCCTCAAATGCAATATTTTTAGATTACCGTTTTTCAAATAACAAAAGTCTATGCCAAGAGTCTATTTAGACCACGCAGCGACAACTTATTTGGATAAAGAGGTTTTAAAGGCAATGAAACCTTATTTGGAAGGTGGAATTTATGCTAACCCCTCTTCAATTCACCAAGAAGGAAGAAAAGCAAAATATGCTCTTTATCAGGCCAGAAAGAAAATAGCTAAAATTTTAAATTGCCAGCCACAGGAGATAATCTTTACAGGTTCTGGAACAGAAAGCTGTAATTTGGCAATTTTTGGAACGGCTGAAAACTTTTCTGAGAAGAAAGACCACATAATTACTTCCAAAATCGAGCATTCGGCCATTTTAAAACCTTGCCAGAAATTAGAAAAACAAGGCTTTAAGGTAACTTATTTGCCAGTTGGCAGAGAGGGAATAATTAAAGTTCCTGATTTAGAGAAAGCCATCCAGCCAGATACATTTTTAGTTTCTATAATGTATGCTAACAATGAAATCGGCACCATCCAGCCTATAGCCGAAATCGGCAAATTGCTAAAGTCCAAGAATCTTAAATCTAAAATCTACTTTCATACTGATGCCTGCCAGGCAGCAGGATTTTTAAATCTTGATGTTCAAAAATTAGGAGCTGACCTTTTGACCTTAAACGGCTCAAAAATTTATGGCCCCAAGGGAATAGGAATGCTTTTTGTTAAACAAGGAACACCGATTAAACCTTTGATTTTAGGAGGAGCCCAAGAGGAAGGCAAAAGAGCTGGCACAGAGAATTTAGCTGGCATAATTGGTTTTACTAAGGCCCTGGAAATAGCTCAAAAAAATAGAAAAAAGGAATCTGCAAGATTAACAAAATTAAGAGATTATTTAATTTCTGGAATTAAAAACAAAATTCCAAAAGTTGTTTTAAATGGCGATAGAGAAAAGAGGCTGCCTAATAATGTAAATGTTTCTGTTTTAGATATTGAAGGGGAAGCTGTTTTACTTTGGCTGGATAAGTATGGAATTTTAGCTTCAACAGGTTCTGCTTGCGATTCCCAAAGCTTAGAGCCTTCACATGTTATTTTGGCCCTAAATAGACCCTATGAATTTGCTCACGGCAGTTTAAGATTTTCTTTGGGCAAGAAAACAAACAAGAAAGATATTGATTATTTATTGAAGGTTTTGCCAAAAATCACAAAAAAACTAAGGAATATTTCGCCAGTTAAAATTAAAATCTAAAATGGCCAGGCAAAAGAATAGAAAAAATCTAAAAATTGCTGACGTTATTTCAGAAACAGCTGGTGAGGGCTGGCTTTATTCTGATATTGTCAAGGATCATTTTTTTCATCCTATAAATTTACTTTTAAAAGATCCAAAGTCTGGTGAATTTGACGCTGAAGGCCAAATTGGAAGCGAGGCCTGTGGAGACGTAATGAGGATGTGGATTAAAGTTAATCCTAAAACAGAGAAAATTAAAAAATTAAAATGGCGGACTTTCGGATGCGGTTCAGCTATTGCTACCACTTCTATTTTTTCTGTGATAGTAACAGAAAAAGGCGGAATGAAAATTGAGGACGCTTTAAAAGTTCGGCCCCAAGATATTATGAAAAGATTAGGAGGATTGCCAGCCAGGAAAGTTCACTGCTCGGTTTTAGCTGATAAAGCTTTCAGAAAAACGATTAATAATTATTTCAGAAAAATTGGTCAACACCAAAGAATTATTACAGAGGGGGAAAGAGTTATTGATAAAAAATTAAACATTACCGACAAAGATATTGAAGAAGCGGTTTTAGAAGGAGCGAAAACCATTAACGATTTACAAAAAAGATTAAAAGTGGGAATTGGCGACCCAGCTACTTTATTAGAAATTGAACAACTCTTAAGATTTTATAAGAAAAAATATTACGGCTCAGAAAAATAAAACTCTTGACCGTAAAGGAAAAATACGATAAAATAAAAAGAGAAATATGAACGGCGGTAATTTTACACACAAAGCACAGGAGGCAATATTAAAGGCGCAGTCTTTGGCCTCAGAAAAGGGGCAGCAACAAATTGATGCCCTGCATTTGCTATATTCGCTTTTGAATCAAGAAGGAAGCGTTATTTTGACAATACTTCAAAAAATAGGAGTTGATATTGAAAATCTAAAAAGAAAAACTAAGACCTCTTTGGAGAGACTCCCGGTTATTATTTCTACCCAGACAACTTTTGGTCAATTTTATCTAACTCAAGATTTGGCCAAGGTCTTGGAAAGGGCTCGCCAAGAATCAATGAAAATGGGAGATGAATTTGTTTCGGTCGAGCATTTGTTTTTAGCCCTATTAGACACTGAAACTAAAGCTAAAGAAATTATCAAAGGAGCTACTTTTTTACAAGAAGGAGGAACCTCAACTTTAGAATTTGGCAAGTTAGATTACGACACAGTCTTGAAAATGTTAGCTCAGATTCGAGGGGGCCAAAGAATCACTGATCCTGAGCCCGAATCAAAATATCAGGTGGTTGAAAAATATGCCAGAAATTTAACCTCGTTGGCCAAACAAGGGAAATTAGATCCTGTCATTGGCAGAGAAGATGAGATAAGGAGGCTAATGCAGGTTCTTTCTCGAAGAACAAAGAACAATCCTGTTTTAATTGGCGAGGCCGGAGTAGGAAAAACAGCTATTATTGAAGGTTTGGCCCAAAAGATTATTAAGGGTGATACACCAGAAAGCCTTAAAGGAAAAGAAATTATTGGTTTGGATTTGGGAGCTTTGGTAGCTGGAACTAAATACCGAGGAGAGTTTGAAGACAGGGTAAAAGCTTTACTCAAAGAAATTAATCGAGCAGCTGGCCATTATATTTTATTCATTGATGAACTTCATACTTTAGTTGGGGCTGGGGCTGCAGAGGGGGCCATTGATGCCTCAAATTTGTTAAAGCCTGCTTTGTCCAGAGGCGAGCTGAGGGCAATTGGAGCCACAACTCTTAAAGAATATCAAAAATATATTGAAAGAGACCCAGCTTTAGAGAGAAGATTCCAGCCAATTTATGTTTCAGAGCCTTCAATCGAAGATACTCTTGCCATTTTAAGAGGAATTAAAGAAAAATATGAGCTTCATCATGGAGTGAAAATTCAAGACAGAGCCTTAGTTGAAGCTGCCGAATTATCAGCTCGCTATATCACAGATCGCTTTTTACCAGATAAGGCAGTGGATTTAATGGATGAATCAATGTCAGCTCGGAGATTAGAAATCGAATCAGCTCCAGTTGAATTAGATTTACTTAAAAAAGAAATTCAAAGATTAGAGATAGAAAAGGAGGCTTTAAAAAATGAAAAGCCTCAAAATAACAAAAGGTTAAAAGCTATTTCCAGGCAATTAGCTGATTTAAAAGAAAAAATGAGAGCCATTGAAACTCGCTGGAAAATAGAAAAAGAGCTTATTACCAAAATGAAGAACCTGAAAAAAGAAATAGACACTGCCAAGTTTGAAGTTGAGAAATATCAAAGCCAAGCTAATTTACAAAAGGTAGCTGAAATAAAATATGGAAAGATCCCAGAATTATTAAAAGAATTAAAGAAAACCGAGAAAAAATTAGCTAATTTTCAAAAAAAGAGAGCTCTTCTAAAAGAGGAAGTTTTAGAAGAAGATATAGCTCAGGTTGTTTCTCGCTGGACAGGAATTCCAGTGACCCGGCTTGTGGAAGAGGAAGCCAAAAAATTAGAAAAAATGGAGCAAATTATTTCTCGTCGAGTGATTGGCCAGCCAGAAGCAATTTCTGCTATTGCCAATGCTTTAAGGAGGTCTCGGGCCGGCATTGCAGAAGAAAACAGGCCTTTGGGTTCTTTTATGTTTTTGGGACCAACTGGAGTAGGTAAAACTGAAACTGCCAGGGCTTTGGCTGGATTCTTGTTTAATGATGAAAATGCGTTAGTAAGACTGGATATGTCAGAATATATGGAAAAACACACAGTTTCCAAAATGATAGGCAGCCCTCCTGGTTATGTTGGCTACGAAGAGGGAGGTCAATTAACAGAAAAAATCCGGAGAAGGCCTTACAGCGTTGTTCTATTAGACGAAATTGAAAAAGCTCATCCTGAAGTTTTTAATATTTTATTGCAAATTTTAGAAGACGGCAGGCTGACTGATGCTAAAGGCAGGACAGCTTCTTTCAAAAATGCTATCTTGATTATGACTTCGAATATTGGGTCTGATTTAATAATCCAGATGGGCGGAAAACTTGGCTTCGATGCTCAAGAGGAAGAATTATCCCGAAAAGACAATCTCAAAGAAAGGGTGACGGAGGCCCTAAAGGAAAATTTCCGGCCAGAATTTCTAAATCGAATTGATGAAATTATCATCTTTAATTATCTTGGTCGGACAGAAATCAAAAAGATAGTTGAGTTAGAGATGGGAAAGGTAATTTCAAGATTAGAAAACAAAGAAGTTCGGTTGAATTATTCTGAAAAAGTTAAAGAAATTTTAGCTGAGAAAGGATTTAATCCGAATCTGGGGGCCAGGCCGTTAAAAAGAGTTATCCAAAAAGAAGTTTTAGACCCTCTTTCTCTAAAAATTGTTTCAGGAGAAATAAAAGAAGGAGAGAGAGTTTTAGTTGACGCAGATGGTGGAGAAATTATTTTTAAGACATCAGGGGACATTTTGAAAATTAAATCAAAAAAACTCAAGAAAGTTTTGACTAAATAATTTTTGACCCGCCGTAAAGGCGGGTCAAAAACGATGGGAAAATTTGTTTTAAAAATTATTTTTATTTTAATTTTGGGAGCCCTGGGAGGAATAATCTTTCAGGCTTTTATTTTGCCTTATTTGGCCACCAAACCTTATTTCCAGCAATTTGGCTTTATCAAAATTTTAACTGAAAGAGAAGTAAACGTCTATCCGACAGAGACAATTATTATCCAGGAAAATAAAGCCCTCCAAGAAGCAGTTGAAAAAGTTGATAGGGTAGTGGTCGGAGTGAGAGCTCAATCGAAATTAGGAAAAATTTTAGAAGGCTCTGGTTTAATTTTAACTAACGAAGGTTACATAGTGACCTTGGGCGATATTTTACCCAAAGGTTATGATTTTAGTTTCTTTTGGGAGGGAGAAAAATTACCTTTTCAGATTTTAAAAGTGGACTCGAAAGAAAACTTAGTTTTAATAAAGGCAGAAAAAGCCAGTCTGCCGACGGTTGCTTTTGCCGACTTTGAAAAAATTAAATTAGGCCAAAGAGTCTTTTTGGTCAGCGTCGTTTTTAATAAAGAAGGAAAAACAAAAAAAATAGTAAACGAAGGAATTATCCAAAGCTTTGACGAAGATTTAATTAACACCAATATTGTCGAAAAAAATAATATTCAAGGATGTCCTCTTTTTGATATCGAAGGAGAAGTGGTTGGATTAGCGACAGTTGATGAGGCTGGCAAGATTGCAGCCATTCCCATCAAAAAAATTAGACAATTCACCGGCTTTTAAAATAACTTTAACAATTTAGCACGAATAAACGCCCGAGGCTTTAGCCCCGGGCATTCTTTTAACTTGACAAATCGCTAACTATATGCTACTTCTAAAACAGAGGTTAAGCGAATGGTTTATACTAAGTAATTACAGAAGGGGGCAAAGATGATTACCAAGGGAGGCGGAACCAGTAACGAGAAAGGCTTTCAAATTACAGATGCAGGAAGAGGTATTATAGTAGAAACTCCACACTTCTTTGAGGGAACATTCCATCAAGGGACCAGCAAGGAGTTTTCTTTAAAGCTTAATTTTTTCAAGCAATTCATTGTTTTTGCCGGATTGGTGGTGGCATACATATTTTTAGACTTTCTTAGTGCTCTTCCCGGTTGGATAATCTTGCTTTTGTGTTTTCCTATATCTTTACTCTTACAACTTTCTGTTGCTCTTGGCCCGATTATATTTTTTGTATTGGCAATACATGTTTCTTACACAGTAAACAGAGACCTTAAAGAATGGCACGGCTGTGAGCATAAAGTGGCTTGGTTGCTTCAAAAAGAGCTGGAGCCAACCCTTGAGAATCTTCAAATGCTTCCTCGGATTCGGCCTGATTGTGGCGGAGGATATCGTTTTTCTACAATCCGGCAGCGCCTTCTATATACCAAAGAACCAAGCACAGAGAAGCTTGGGGCAGGACTCGGTTTAGCCAGAAGGTATTACGAGGAGGTTTATGGACAGATCATCGACCTTTTTTTACGAAAAAGAACTTGAGCCATTTGCAAGGGAGGGACCGGAAGGTTCCTCTTTTTTGTTCGACATTGTTTTCTGGGGATTTGTAAAATTTTTTTAAAAATTTTACAATGTAAAAATGTCCGACCCTTTGTTTTTAAATCCGTCTAAATCTTACTTTGGAAAATTTGGAGGGTTAGAGATTGTTATTGGCGGAATTTTTTTAATTTTAATTATTGGAATATTGGGCTGGTTTGGAGAAAGTATTTTCCAAAATTTTATTCACCAAAATTTTCCATTCCAGGCAGCAATAGTACAAGTTTTAACTCCAGAATTAGAAAAAGAAGAATCTTCTAAAATTCAGCCAGCAGAACAAAAAGAAGAAAAAGAGGAGGAACTTATCCCGGAAGAGCCAAATGAAGAAAGTTTTCCACAGGTGCCACTGCCAGCTAAGCCTAAAATAAACTTAATTGAAGCCCAGGATCAAATTGATGAAATTGCAGAAAAAATTGATATTTTAGGCCAGGAAATAATTAGCCTTGTCGAAGAAGCAGAGCCTATTTTTGAAGAAATATCAGCACCAGAAACGGAAGAAGAAATAATTAAAGAAGGAGAGGAAAAAGAAACTGAAGAAACCGAAGAGACAGAAAAAGAGGAAGAAAGTGAGGATTTAGAGGAAGAAGAGATAGGACAGAAGATAGGACAAGAAGTAGGACAGGATATTTGTGAAATAATATTAGGCATCCAACCTGTTAAAAATACAGTTATTATTAATGAAATAGCTTGGATGGGTAGTATTTCTTCAGCCAATGATGAATGGATTGAGCTTAAAAATATTTCTTCCGAGCGAATTGATTTATCTGACTGGCAAATTCTGGACAAAGATAACCAAATTAAGATAATTCTCTCGGGAACTGTTCTCGAGCAGGGTTTTTATCTTTTAGAGCGGACTGATGATGATTCTGTTCCGAATATTTTAGCTGATTTTATTTATAAAGGCACCCTTAATGATAAGAATGAGGTTTTATATCTTTTTGATGAAAATTGTCAGCTTCAAGATAAAGCAGAAGCTAATCCTGTTTGGCCAGCAGGGGATAAATCAAAGAGAAGAACAATGGAAAGAGGAGAAGGCTTCACTTGGCATACTTATCAAGGCTCCGGTCAAAATGGGCTTTTTGGTACGCCAAAAAAAGAAAATAGCCGGCCACCTATTTTTCCTTCAAATGGAGGAGGAGTACCATCTCCACCCGAGCCAGCTGGACTAGTATTTTGTTCTCAAGAGAGTTTATCTGAGCCAACTTACCAGCCGGTTATTCTTAATGAAATTGCTTGGATGGGAACTTTAACAGATTGGAGAGATGAATGGCTTGAATTAAAAAATATTTCAGAAAATAATGTTTCGCTTGAAGGCTGGCAAATTTTAGATAAAGATGAAGAAATCAAAATCATCTTCAGCGGCGGAGACCGGGTCTCCGGTAATGGGTTTTATCTTTTGGAAAGAACAGATGATAATTCAGTGCCCAATATTCCAGCTGATAAAATTTATACTGGCAGCTTAGAAGATCAAGATGAATCTTTGCGGCTTTTCGATCAAAGTTGTAATTTAATTGACGAAGTTTTAGCTGATTTAGATTGGCCGGGAGGTTCAAAAGAAGAACGGAAATCAATGGAAAGAACAGATGGTTTAATTTGGCAAACCTATTTTGGAGAAGGAGAAGTGGATATTATGGGAACACCTAAAAAAGAAAACAGCCAGCCAGAGGAAGTTAAAGATGAAATTCCTCCTTTAGTTGCTTTTGATGATATTTTTTCTTTAAAGATTAATCCTGAATTTACAATTTCTTGGCAAGGTCAAGATCCAATAGGAACAACAACTTCGAGCGGAATAGATGTTTTTTATCTCAGACACAATATCTTAGAGGCAGCTTCTCCTAGTAATTTAGATGCAATTCAATACCAAGACATATATGATAACTGGCAAGATTGGCAGGGAGAAGAAATTTTAGAAATTGGAAAAGACCAAAATCAGCTCAAAATTAGGGGAGAAAATAAGGAAATTTATTATTTTCAGATTAAAGCTAAAGATAAAGCTGGTAACGAAAGCGAATGGGCAGAAACGACAATAGAAATTAATGATTTGCCAGTGGTTATTAACGAAATTGCCTGGATGGGAACTGAAATTTCTCATGATAATGAATGGATTGAGCTGTATAATAATTGTAATTCTCCGATAAATCTTGAAAACTGGCAACTTTTAGCCCAAGATGGCACCCCAAAGATCAACTTATCGGGAACAGTTCCCGAGAAAGGTTATTATCTTTTAGAAAGAACCGATGATAATACCCTGCCTGAAATTTCAGCTGACCAAATTTATACAGGAGCCTTAGGAAATGCTGGGGAAAACTTGGAGCTTTACAACCTTGATAATTACTTGATTGATAGGGTAATATGTAAAGAAGATGAGGAGGGGAATTGTGAGGAGTGGTTAGCCGGGGAAAACGAGACTAAACAAACTATGGAAAGGAAGAATCCTCTTCTTTCAGGAGAGGATGCTGAAAATTGGGGAAAAAGCCAAAATTCAGGCGGCACTCCTAAGTTTCAAAATAGCCAATGTACTTTATGACCAAAGAAGACCTCATCCAACTTACAAATAATCTTTATCGCTTAACATCACTTTTTCCAAAGAAAGAACCTTTAAGATTTAAGACAAGAGAATTATCTAATGATATTTTAGCTAACTTCCTACGAATTGCCCGCTGCTCACACACAGCGAATCAGCGAGAATATACGAATACAAAAAATCCTTCAAAGACAATAGAAAACAGCTCTCTACAAACCTTAGAAGATTTAGAGATTTTGGATAGTTTTTTTGAAGTAGCAAAAAATCAAAACTGGGTATCAGCAGCTGAAATATTGAAAGTGCAGCAAGAATATCGTAATATAGGAGATAAACTAAAAGAAGAACTTAAAAAACTTTCTGAAGTAAAAAATCTTCCCGAAGATAGGCCCCAAAAAGATAGTTATATTGTTAAAGAGAATTATAATACTGTTCCCGACTATCAAACTCCTGCCCGCCAGGGAAAAATTTTATTAATTTTGAAAGAAAAAGAAAAACTTCAAGTGAAAGATTTGAAAGAAGTATTTCCTGAAGTAAGCAAAAGAACTCTTCGCCGAGATTTTGAGCAATTGTTAAAAAAAGGACTGGTTGTCAGGCTGGGAGAGAAAAATAATACTTCTTATCAAATAAGCTAAAGCTAACATTAAAGGGGTAGGAGGTAGGACACAGGCCGTTAGGCCCTATTATTTTAGTGGTTGAAAATATATTTATGAATGATTGCCAGAAAAAATTTAGTCAGCTATACGATCAATGTATTGATAAAATATACCGCTTTGTTTTTTTAAAAGTAAATTCGCAAGAAGTGGCTGAGGATTTGACCTCAGAAACTTTTTTGCGAGGCTGGCGAACTTTTCAGAACCAAGACAGGAAAATTGACAATCCTTCAGCTTTTCTTTATCAAATTGCCAGAAATTTAGTTGTTGATTTTTATAGAGAAAAAGGCAAAGCCCAGCTGGTTTCTCCAGAGCTTGTTTCGATTAATGATCCTAATAATAATCCAGAAGAGGCAGCTTTATTAGGGTCGGACATAGATACGGTCAGGCATTGCCTAACAAATCTAAAAGAAGATTATCAAAATGTAATTATCTGGCATTATCTTGATGACCTACCTGTTCCAGAAATAGCTAAAATTACAAAGAAGCCAGAAGGAACAATAAGGGTTACCCTTCACCGGGCCTTAAAAGCCTTAAAAAATGAGATGGGGCAGATAGCTTAACGGGTGTAACAAAACAGCTTAAAATCCGTCATAATTTAAGTAGAATGACTGAAACCGAGCTCATCAAAAAAATCCAAGAACTCAAGAAAATTAGACCCAGAAAAGACTGGGTCGTTTTGGCCAAAAGAGAGATTTTCAGGGAAGAATATCCTGTCATAGAAAAAAGACTTTCTATTTTAGAAATCTTCCCCCGGCTGTTCCATTATTACAGACCAGTTTTAGCCACTTTTGTTTTTCTGGGAATTATAGCGATTGCTGCCCTTGGCTTAGCCCAGAATACTCTGCCCGGAGACACTCTTTATTCTGTAAAAAGGATTTCAGAGAAAGGCCGGGTTGTTTTTATTTCTGAAATAAATAAACCAAAAGCGCATTTAGAATTAGCCAACAAGAGATTAGAGGAGTTAACCAAGATTGCCGAGAATAATCAAATCCAAAAATTAGCCCCGGCCATCAATGAGGTTCAGGCAAGCGTTTCTCAAGTGGTCAAAGATTTAAAAGCATCAAAAAAGATAACTGAAGAAATAGTTGAGCAGACCAAGAAAATAGAAGAGAGCCAAGAGAAAGTCGAGGCCTTAGGCGTAATAGTTGGCGGAGTAGAGGAATTCGACAATACTCTGTCTCAATTGGTTGAAAGAGAAATCAAAGATTTAGAAAATAAAATTTTATCTGAAGAGAAAACGAGACTGCTGGAACAAGCGAAAGCAGATTTTGAAAACGGAAATTTTTCTGCAGCCTTGGAAAAAATTTGGCTAATTTCTAATAATTAATCTAACTTAACTATGTGAGGTTGTTTATACCTTAACTTTTTGGATGTCGAAGACTTCAAGAAATCATGGTTTATATCCAAAAGGCCAAGGTTGGTCGATGACGATCAATAAATAATTAAATAACAAAAAACAAATAACAAAGAAAAAAATGAAACACATAATGAAAAAAATTATAGCCGTTACAGCTATATTAACGGTTTCAGTCTGGCTAATCGGTCCTGGAGTAGCCCAAGCTGTAACAGCTCAAGACTTGCAAGATCAAATTGATGCCCTGTTGGCTACATTAGCAGATTTGCAGGCTCAATTAGTTGCTATGACGGGCGAACCTCCAACTGTTGAAGGTTGCCTTGTCAGTTCTTTTGACAGAAACCTCAAACAAGGAATGTCAGGCGATGATGTCAATTGCTTACAAATTGTTTTGAACACTGCCTCTGACACCCAGTTAGCTGCATCAGGCGTTGGTTCTCCTGGTGAGGAAACTTCTTACTTTGGTCCTTTGACTAAAGGCGGAGTTGTCAAATTCCAGGAAAAATACACTGATGAAGTTTTAACTCCTTGGGGTTTAACCGTAGGAACCGGTTTTGTTGGTTCAACAACCAGAGCGAAACTAAATGAGCTTTTAGCTGCTGGCGAACAAGAAGAAGAAGAAGAAGAAGAAGAAGAGGAAGAAGAAGAGGAAGAGGAAGAGGAAGAGCCCTCATCTGGTCTAACAGTATCTTTAGCTGCTGACACACCAGCTGCAGGCAATCTTGCCTTAGATGCTAATGCTAATTTCACCAAGTTCGTCTTAACAGCTGGTTCTGAAGGATCAGTTTCTGTTTCCAAAATCTATGTAACCAGAAGCGGCTTGACAACTAATTCTGTTGTAGAGGACGTTAAAATTATTGATGCTGATACTGGGGTTCATATGGGAACTATTGGTAGCTTCAATACCAACAGTGAAGCAATGATCAGCTTTATTCCCAATTTGGTAATCCCGGCCAATACGGCAAAAGCTTACTACATTAGAGCTGGACTTACCACAGCAGCTTCAGCTGGCAATACAGCCATTTTGGGCATTGCCTCAAACGATGACATTGTTTCTAATGCCACAGAGGTTACCGGTGCTCCAGTGACTGGGAACGCAATGACAGCAGTCAATCTTACAATTGCTGACGTTGAAGTACAGGCAGATGGTTCAGTATCTAATGTTACGCCGGATATTGGCGACACTGATGTAGTGGTAAATAAATTTAAGGTTGCCAATTCAGCTACTGAAGATGTGACCATCGAACAAATAACAGTCTTGGAATATGGAACAGGTGGTCTTTCTGATACCAACAACATTGAGCTCTATGATGTTACTAACGGTGCGAGTTTAGGCACAGTAGATAGCTGGGACTCTGAAGGTAAGGCCGGTTGGTCAAACCTTGCCATTGTTGTTGATAAGGGAGAAACCCACAGGTTCAAAGTAATGCTGGATATCGCTAGCGGCTCCAGTTTAACAGTTAATGCTGACCTGACTGATGGAACCGATGCCCTGCTAACAGCCAAAGGTAACACTTACGGTTTCTACAACACTGTAGACATAGAATCTGGTTGGAACGGTAAGGGATCTACTGACCAAACAATTGGCGCAGGAGCCCTGGCTATTGCCAAATCATCTTCCACTCCAGCTACAGGCAGTATTGCCGTAGGTGGCGATATAAAATTAGCTGTCTTTGACTTTATTGCTACAGGTGAAGATGTCAGAGTTTCAACCTTGGTTGTTGATATTACTGAGAACGACTACACCGGTGCCACCTTTACTTACGCTGACATTACTAACGTCAAAGTATATGACGAGGACGGTACTATTGTTGCAGGACCTGCAAACCTTGATTCAAGCAATGATGCTTCCTTTACTGACACCTTTATTGTTCCGGTTGGCACCCACGAATATACAGTGAAAGCTAAAATTGGCACTGATGCTGATACTCTCGACACAGTAGTTGCTACAGTTTTAGATCCAAGCACCAACATTACAGCTAAAGGGATGATAACTAACGATTCCATAGTGCCTACTCCTGCTGCTAATGTCGCTGCCAACACCATGACCGTAGCTGATGCAAGTATGGTGATTACTAACCTGACTGAACCTGCGGCTAGAAACGTGGCTATTGGCACTCCTGACTATATCTGGTTAACAGCTTCACTTTCAGCCTCTATTTCCGGTGAAGATGTTGAGGTTACAGATATGACAGTCTATGATACCATTGCAGGAACTGGTACGGGCGGATTTGATGATATTGACAATGTTGAAATTTGGGCTGACTTAACTTCAGACAACAGTTCCCGGGGCGACATATACGAAACTTTGGTTAGCTTGACAAAGAATCCAACAGCTACTGGCTCTGGTTCTCAGGCTTTCAGTTTAACTCAGGTTATTACTGTTCCAAAAGGCACCTTTATTAAGATTGCCGTTGTTGGTGACTTAGCTACTGGTGCAACTGCTGATGACACCCATACTGTTGATATCTCTGCTGCTTCGGCTAACGGTGCTGACACCGGAACATCAATTACCATCACTGACGGCACTCACATAACAGGTTCTGGTCAGGCAATGACCGTAAAAGCCAATGGTACTTTGACTATTTCAGTTGATGGTTCTTCACCAGACACTGGTTTAGTATTAGACAGTGCTGCGGGCGTTGCTTTAGGAATCTTCAAATTAGCTGCTGATAACGTTGAAGACTTAGACTTAGACAGTATTAAGGTTACTGCCACTACCGGCACTAACGACGTTATATCTGCTTACTGGTTCTACAGCAATTCTCGTTCCGACGGAGTTTCAACTGATACTCCAATTGGAACTGCCGTAAGCGGTGCAACTGCTGAAATATACCTTGCCGACGGCACAGTGACTGTTCCAGCAGACGGCTACGTTCTAATTACAGTCAAAGCTGATCTGAAGAATGTTGATGGCACTACTATCCAGAATACCGATGTGGCCCAAGTAGGTGTTTCGGCTGCTAGCGATATTGACACTACTGGCTTAGGTTCAGGTGCGGAAGTAGACTCAACTCAAACCGGACAGTATGCTGAAGCTCAAACCCTTTATGAGGGTTATCCAAGGGTTACCTGCCAAACCGGTAATACTTCTTGGGGCGATACATCAGGCACCTTAATGCCCGGCACTCAGATGTTATTGGCTGTCTTAGATGTTACCAACCCCGGTACTAAATCTGTTACCTTTGATGGCGCAGCTGGCACAGACGGCGGTGATGAAGATGACACGATGTATGTTCAGGTTAGCGGTAGAGCTGCTGGATCAGCTATTACAGCAGTTGATATAGATGTCTATGATCAAAGCGGTAACCAGTTAGATAATCCTGCTTCTGCCACCAATACAAACCTTGCGATTGACTTTACCAACAAAGACCTTGTTGTTTCAGCTGGTGTTACCAAACAGATTGTTATTTACGCTAACACTAGTACCTATACAACTGCCAGAGACAATATTCAGCTCTGGTTGAATGATGGTGGTACAGCTTGGAACTGGAGTATTGATTATAACGACGGAGACTACAGTGAGATTGATGAAATTTTCGGAACAGCAGGCGGTGACACTTATTGCGGGTCCTTTGTTACATCAGGCTCATAATTGTTGAAATAGCCCCTCACTTCTTCCTTGTGAGAAGGTGCGAGGGATTAGAAAACCAAAAAGCCCACTCTCTCGAGTGGCTTTTTGGTTTCGCTGATTCCACGCTGATAGCTACGCCGATTTAACGCTGATATCTTTTTCTTGCAGTATCATAAACAATTCTTTTAATTATTAATTTAGTTGACCCAAAGTTTATTAAAAATCCAAGTTTATACTGAGAACCTTTTAGATACTTCCAAAATTGATCTATATCCTGCTTTGTTAAAAATGACTTTACTTTTATTTCCAAGAGAATACAGCCATTAACAATTTTATCTGGGACATAAATGCCGACTTTCTCACCATCGAAATAAATATTAATACGTTTTTGTTCTTCAACTTTCAACCCTTGTTTTTCTAAAGACTTCGTTAAAGCTTTATCAATGGCTCGTTCCTTAAACGCACCTCCAAAGACTTTCCACACATCGAAACACGCCCCTCGAATTCTATAGGACTCTTCTTCATACAAAAAATCTTTTACTTTTTTCATATTTTTATCAGCGTAATTTCAGCGTATTAATCAGCGTTAAATCAGCGGATTATTCAAGACTTCTAAGGAACTCTTCCACGTCCGCCTTGTATTCCGGCGATAGTTTTAAAACAATTAATGCTTCTTCCCTGGCTTTTTCGAAGTCGCCAATTTCTTTGTAGGCAGCAGCCAAAGAGGCATGATATTGAGGGGCAGCAGGCTTCATTTCAATTAATTTTTGATAAACCTTAATTATTTCTTGATAATTTTTAACTGCAGCATAGGCGTTAGTAAGTTGTAGTAAAGAAGGTTCAGAGTTTAAATCATAACCTCTCTTCCCGGCATCCTCAAGGTTTTTATTAGCCCCTGTTTTATTTTCTAAATAAATATCAACAAGCCCAGCTATCCAGTAACATTCAGCATTATTGAGATTTAACTCAATACATTCTTTAGCTTTATCTTCAGCCTTTTTAAACTCCCCACTTAACAAATCAGTTTTTGCCCACTCAATTAGAATTTCTTGACGTTTAGGGCTAAGTTGATGAGCTTTTTCAAGGTAAAAGTTAGCTTCTTTTTTTAACCCTTCAATAATTTCTTCTTCAATCCCTGACTTTTGATAAGTGCCTATTAAAAAATTAGTGGTCGCCCCGAGAAACCACCAGTTTCTGGTGTAATAAGGCCTTAATTTTATGTTCTCTTTTAATATCTGGATTTGCTTTTGGGCTAATTCTAATTTTCTTTCGGGTTTTTCCTTAAAGCATTCATTGATAACATCGGCATACCCCAGCCTTAAATAATGATCAATGATACTATGCAAGGGTAAGATATTTTCCATTGTTGCTAAAGCTTTATCGCAATTTTTCTCAGGCAGATAATACTTCGTTGCCCAGTTTATTTCCTTGTTGACTTGAAATGGTTTTATATTAAAAGACCAGACAAACCAAATTAGGCCTATAAAGAGAAGAAAAATTATTAATCCTCTCCATCTGAAAATATCCGCGTAAATCCGCGTAGTTATCCGCCTGAATCCGCTTCTATCTTTGAAAGACCTACTTGCCGTTTCAGAAGAGATAAGAGAAGAATTATCGGAGTACTGGGACATCAGGGATAAAGAATAGCCGATTAACAAGAAAAAAATAAGATAAGTTGAGAAAACATCAAAACTCAAAAAACTAGCAGCCAAGTAGCCAATAAAAGCAGCCTGTATTCCGTGGTAGACTACTTTATTATTCAGCGTTGCCTCCTGTCCCGTAGGGTCCGATCTGTCGGACTCCTTCGTAGTTCTATCGTTGTTATCGGCGGCATTTTCAGCGGATTTTAATTTCTGCAATTGCCAAAATAATACTGCAAATAGCAAAAGATAGATAATTAAAGCTGGAAATCCGGCAGCAGCTAAGGTGTCTAAAATAAAATTATGAGCTTTATCCCACCAGCCACTGCCAGCAACACCAGAGATACGCTTAATACCAGGCAGTGTGGAATCATAATATTTATCAAAACCGATAGAAAAATTTTCCGGGCCATAACCCAAAATTGGTCTTTCTTCTATAACAGGTATGCTTACTTTCCAGCCAGATGCCCGAGAAGTTCCTCCGAAATCGGCAATATTAGGAACTCTTGAAATAAAGAGACTTATTGTTTCATTATTACGAATGAAGGAAGGAAACTCTTGAGGAGTGTTAATTACATTGAACCATCCGAAAACTCCCGTTATATAAAAATATCCATAAATTCCTCCAGCAAGAAGTGTTAAGGCAAAAAGCTTCAACCAAATAACCCTTTTCGGATAAAAGAAAAGAAAGTATAAAATTCCAATAATTACTCCAAGATAAACCGCCCGGCTTATAGTGAGGAAAATAACGAAGAGAAATAGGCAAAGAGCAAAAAAATAAAATATTTTCTTTTTGAAATTTTTCTCTCGAAATCCAAAAGATAAAGTCAAAAAGCTCAAAAGCAAAAGATAAATTGCCAAAAAAATGGAGCCGCCAATAGTAGAAGGAGGTCTGATTTCATAGGTAATTAAGATATCTGTTAACCAGCCTTGCCATTGAAAAATGGCCACTAAACCGACAAAAATACCAATCAGAATAGAAAAATCCCAGATCCTTTGCCAATCCGACTTCCTTAAAGTTAAAAAAGCTAAAAGAGCAAAAAAGATATAAAAAGCAAAATTTAAAAAGCCACCCGAGCGATAAGGCGAACCCCAGAAACTAAAATGAGGATCTAAGGAAAAAATTGTTGCCAAAAGAAAAATCAAAAAAAGAGCGATCAGGAGCCCAAAAATCAATTTTAGCCCGAATGGTCCCCGTAACACATTTCTCACGGTCGTAGAAAACGTGTTATATCTTTTTTGGAAAAGAATTTGGTAAATAAAAAGAAAAATAAGGATTGAAAGAATAACTCTAAAAACAATAGTTTTTCCCCAGTCTGGGGGAGAAAACCAAGGCGGCACATTTAAAAGAGGCAAAGCTAAAATCAAAAAAAATCCAATTAAATAAACCCAGTAAAATTTAATTTGGGTTGGGGTATTGATTTCCATACTATTTTATGATATAAATTTATTATTAATTTGTCTAATCTATAATATGAGAAATAAAAAGAAAAAAATTATTGTGGCAGTAAGTGGTGGATTTGATCCGATTCATGTTGGCCATATCCAATTGTTTAAAAAAGCCAAGAGTCTCGGTAACGAGCTGGTGGTGATTTTGAATAATGATAATTGGTTGAAGAAAAAGAAAGGTTTTATATTTATACCACAAGATGAACGCAAGCAGATTATTAAGTCATTAAAATGGATTAATAGAGTTATTATCACCGGACATGGTCCCGACCCAGAGGATATGAGCGTGAATGACGAGCTTAAAAAATTGAGACCTGATATTTTTGCAAATGGGGGAGATAGAGCTACCAAGAAAGATATTCCTGTTCCCGAAGTAGCAATATGTAAAACAATTAACTGTAAAATGGTTTTCAATATTGGCAAGGGCGGAAAGATTCAATCAAGTTCTTGGTTGTTAGAAAAATTTTTGAAGTCACTAAAAATTGACAGGGAATCATAACTGTCCCAAAATTACCTCCCCGTGATGACACTTTTTGACACCTCTTGACACCCTTTTTTGGGTGTTTTATTATGAATATAGTAATACATCTTCTAAAAATATGGCAAAAATTAACCCGGACGAGGTTTATACAACAAAAGAAGCACAAGACTTTCTAAAAATCAGTACCAGTACAACAAAGAGGTTGCTAAAGAGGGGAATTATTAAAGCTTACAAGGTAGGTGGTACATATAGGATTTTAGGAAGCGAAATTTTAAAATTGGTTTCTCCGGAGATTGAGTCAAAAGTTTATAAGACTTATCGCCGCCTTAGAGAAAAAACCAAAAGAACCATTGAAAGGTGGTAAATTACTTATATTATTAACAATGGATCAAAAAGATAAAAAGAAAAAAATTGCCCTTGTTACAGGTATCACCGGCCAAGACGGTTCCTATTTGGCTGAATTTTTACTTCAAAAGGGATATGAAGTTTACGGGATTAAACGTCGTTCTTCTTCTTTTAATACCGAGCGCATCGACCATTTATACCAGGACCCTCACGAAAAAGATCGGAGGTTTTTTCTACATTATGGAGATATGACAGATGCTGTTAACTTACTTGGGATTGTCCAGAAGATTCAACCAGATGAAATTTATAATCTTGCTGCTCAAAGTCATGTTAAGGTTTCCTTTGAAATGCCTGAATATACAGCAAATACTGACGGGCTGGGAACTTTAAGATTATTAGAAGCTATCAGAGCCTTGGGATTAGAAAAGAAAACAAAATTTTATCAGGCTTCAACAAGTGAATTGTTTTCAGGTAAACCAGGAGAAGTACCTCAAAATGAAAACACCCCTTTTCATCCTCGCAGTCCTTATGCTGTAGCTAAGCTATATGCTTTTTGGATAACAATTGGTTATCGAGAGGCTTATAGTATTTTTGCTTGCAATGGAATACTTTTCAACCACGAATCGTCGAGGAGGGGAGAGACCTTTGTTACTAGAAAAATTACTCGAGCAGCTGCTCGAATTAGTTTAGGTTTGCAGGATAAATTATATCTGGGAAATTTAAATGCCAAAAGAGATTGGGGGCACAGTAAAGATGCTATTAGAGCAATATGGATGATACTTCAGCAGCCAGAACCAGATGATTATGTAATTGCAACCGGAAAACAGCATTCGGTTAGAGAATTTTGTGAACTTGCTTTTAAAGAGATAGGAATTGATTTGGAATGGCAGGGAAAAGGAGTAAATGAAAAGGGAATAGATAAGGAAATAGGTAGAATTCTTATAGAAGTTGACCCCAGATATTTTCGGCCAGCAGAAGTTGAGTCTTTACTTGGTGATTCGACTAAAGCAAGAGAAAAACTTGGCTGGCAGCCAAAAATAAGTTTTCAGGAATTAGTAAAAGAAATGGTAAAATCGGATTTAGAGGAAGCAAAAAGAGATGTTCATTTAAAAAATGGTGGTTTTGGAATAAAAAATCGTTTTGAAACATAATTCTTATATGATTGATTTAACCAAAAAGAAAATTTTAATTACCGGTGCTCAGGGTTTTTTAGGAAAACATTTGGTAAAAAACTTATTAGAAAAAAGAAAAGTACCTAAAGAAAATTTATATTTACCACCGGTTGAAGAATTAGATTTAAGAAAGTGGAAAAATTGCCAAAAAGCAGCAGAAAACCAACAAATAGTCATTCATTTGGCTGCTAAGGTTGGCGGAATAGGTTTGAATCGAGAAAGACCCGGAGAACTCTTTTATGATAATCTTATAATGGGAGTTCAATTAATGGAAGCTGCCCGACAAGCTGGGGTAGAAAAATTTGTAGCAATTGCTACTATTTGTGCTTATCCTAAATTTACCCCTGTTCCTTTTAAAGAAGAAAATTTATGGTCAGGTTATCCGGAGGAAACCAATGCTCCCTATGGATTGGCAAAGAAAATGCTATTAGTCCAGGCTCAGGCTTATAGACAACAATATGGTTTTAACGCTATTTGCCTTTTTCCTTTAAATATGTATGGAGAAGAAGATAATTTTGACCCAAAATCTTCTCATGTTATTGCTGCTTTAATTCGAAAAATTTATGAAGCCAAAAGAGATAATAAAGATTATATTGAAGTCTGGGGAACAGGTAAAGCAACCAGAGGATTTCTTTATGTTGAAGATGGAGCAGAAGGAATAATTTTAGCTACTGAAAAATATGATAAACCCGAACCTGCGAATTTGGGTTCTGGTATGGAGATTTCAATCAAAGACTTAGTGGAGTTAATTTGTGAATTAATGAGTTTTAAAGGAGAAATCCGCTGGGATAAAACAAAACCCGATGGTCAACCCAGACGTTGTTTAGATACTTCAAAAGCTAAAAAAGAATTTGTCTTTAAAGCTAAGACAAATTTTAGAGAAGGGCTTAAAAAAACTATTCAGTGGTATGAGAGAAATTATGAGAAATTTTAATAAAGAGAAAATTTTAGTAACAGGAGGGGCAGGATTTATTGGTTCCCATGTGGTAGATAAGTTAATTGCCAAAGGAACAAAGGTGGTTATCATAGACAATTTAATCACTGGGCGGAAAGAAAATTTAAACTCCAAAGCGAAATTTTATGAAATGAATATTACAGACCCCAAAGTTGAAAGCATTTTTCAGAAAGAAAAGCCAGAATTTATTTATCATTTTGCTTTTAATGTCTTGGTCCCAAAATCAGTTGAAAACCCACTTGTAGACATGGATAGCATTGTTGGGTCTCTTAATATTTTAATAAATGCTCAAAAATATGGGGCAAAAAAAATAATCTTTTCTTCTTCAGGATTTGTATATGGTAACACCAAGAACTTACCAGTCAAAGAGTCAGAACCAACGGAGCCAGTTTCTCCCTACGCAGTTGCTAAAAACACAGTAGAAAATTATTTGAGATTTTTTAATAAAGCTTATAGTTTACCTTATGTAATTTTTAGATACTCGGCAGTTTATGGACCTAGGCAGGTGACTGGGGCTATGGCAGATTATATTCGGAAATTAGCAGCAGACCAACAGGCAGAGATTTGGGGAGATGGAAAGAAAACTCGGGATTATGTTTATATTGACGATGTGGTTAAAGCTAATCTTTTAGCTCTATCACTCCCAGATAATTATCCAGACCCGGTTTTTAATGTGGGTACTGGTATTGAAACAACTTTAAATGAATTATATTGGAAAATTGCTGAATTATTGGGGAAAAAACCAAGACCGATTTATTTACCAGATCGTCCAGGGGAGCAAATAAGATATTGCTTAGATTGTTCCAAAATAAAACAGGCATTAGAATGGCAGTCAAAATATAATTTAGAGGAAGGTTTAAAACTAAGATTGAAATCTGAGAATTTAATAAATTTCTTTAGATATATTTTATTAAGGAATAAGTAAAGTTTATGAAAATATCTTTTGAAAAAACTAAAGAAATAGTGTCTAAAATTGATGGTTGGCTTTCAAATAAACAAATTCGATTTTTATACGAGACTGCTAAAAATTGCAAAGGAAAAGGCGTGATTGTTGAGATAGGTTCTTGGAAGGGAAAATCTACTGTTTGTTTAGCAAGAGGTTCCAAAATGGGTAGCAACACAAAAATTTATGCTATTGATCCTCATATTAGTGAAAAAGAACACAAAATCTTTTATGGTAATAAATCAACCATTGAAGAGTTTAAAAGGAATATTAAAATGGCCAAAGTTGATGATATTGTTGAACCGATTGTCAAAACCTCTGAAGGTGCTGCTAGGAATTGGAACAAACCCATAGAGTTTTTATGGGTTGACGGAGATCATTCTTATGAAATGGCAAAATTAGATTTTGACTTATGGTCACCTTATTTAATTGAGGGCGGGATAATTGCCTTTCATGATTCGGGAGAAGCTGGCGTTAAAAGAGTGATATGTGATTTAGTTTCCGAATCTAATAATTTTAAAAATTCAGGTTTAGTAAATTCTATTTTTTATGCTCAAAAAATAATTACTAACTCTCTATCTACTAAAGATAAAATTAGAAATAAATATATACTTTTTTTACTTAATTTAAACAAGGTTTTTAACAAAATGCCAATACCAAAATTTTTGAAACGATTTATAAAAAGTATTGCAAAAAAACTTCTAAAAGTATGATAACAATATTTAGTACCCCAAGACCTTTTCAGGGCCCACTTGATGTTATTCAACAAAATGCTATTAAAAGTTGGACCTTACTTAAGCCTCAATGCGAAATCATTTTATTTGAAGATGAAAAGGGTACAACTTCTAAAATAGCCAAAGAGTTCGGTGTTCATTGTCTAACTGATGTCAAGTGTAATGAATTTGGAACCCCTTTGCTTAATGATGTATTTAAAAAGGTTCAAAAGATGGCGACCAACGAAATTATTGTTCAGGTGAACACCGATATTATTTTAATGGGTGACCTTTTGGAAGCAGTTAGAAAGATTGAGCGAGCGATGGGGGATAGTCCTTTTTTTATGGTCGGCCGACGTTGGGATTTGGACATAAAAGAGCCAGTTAGGTTTGATGAATCAGGTTGGCAAGAGGAGCTTCGTCAAAAGGTAGCCAGAGAAGGCAAATTACATGGTCTGTCTGGTCTGGACTACTGGGTTTTCCCTCGCAATTTAAAAGTCAATCCTCCACCTTTTGTAATTGGTAGGCCCGGGATGGACAGCTGGTTAATTTATAAGGTTCGTAGTTTAAAAATACCCCTAATAGATGCCACAGAAGTGATTTTAGCTGTTCATCAAAATCATAATTATCCAAAGAAAAAAGAAAATTATTTTGAAATTGAAAAGAGAAAGAATTTCAGATTGGCTGGTGGTTCTTTAAATATGATGAATTTAAGGGATGCCAATTGGGTTTTTACTTCTGAAGGTTTAAAAAAACCAGAATTTCCTAGGCGAATTTTGAGCCAATTTTCCTTATTTTATCCCTGGAGATTACTTCGTTCCATTAGAAGAAGATTGAGATCTCTGCAATTTTAGAAAGACCCTGAAAGAAATGCGGTTGTCGAAAGCCAGAAATAGGTCTTTTGTTGAAAGCTCAAAAGAAATTTAACATTGATTTGAAAAAGTCTTATTTCATCGGCGATAAAACCAGCGATATATTGGCTGGAAAACGAGCCGGATGCAAAACTATCTTAGTAAAAACCGGCTATGCAGGAGAAGATAAGTCATTTTCTGTAGAGCCTGACAGAATAGTTGAAAATTTAGCTAAGGCAGTTGAGTTAATAAACTTATGATGATTAGAGAGTTTTCTAATATAAAAATAAAATTATTACCATGACTGAAAAAATATATAACAACAAAACTATTATTGGAATTATAATTATTTTAGCCGTTATTATTGGTAGTTGGTTGCTATTCTCCAATCGAATCATGGAACTTCCCAAAAAGGAAGGAATTACAGAAGAGGAAATTGAAAAGGAAGTAGTTCTAATCATTGATTATGGCGAAGGAGACAGAAGAAGTTTTCAGAGCGAGTTTAAAAATGGGATGACTGCTTTTAATTTATTAAAGAGCAAAACGGAAGAATTAAACTTAGCCTTAAAAACAGAAACTTACGACATGGGAGTCTTTATCGAAGCTATAGGAGATAAAGAAAACGGAGAAGATGAAAAATATTGGCTATATTACGTTAACGGAGAGACACCTATGGTTGCAGCCGATAAAAAAGAAATAAATCCAGGTGATAAAATAGAATTTAAGTTCGAAAAATCACCTTTTTAAAAATCAAATGAAAATTTTATTTTTATGGCCCAACAAAGACGAATTCGGCTTTAAGCCAATAAGCTTAGCTTTATTATCTGCCATCTTAAAAGAAAAAGGCCATAGTGTTGATTTATTTGATACAACTCCTATAGATTTTGGCTTTAGAGATAATACCGAAGTTCGTACCAAACTTAGAATTTTTAAAGAGGTTGATTTTAGCAAATTCGATTTAGTTAAGAAAAAGATAAATTTTGAACAAGAACTTATTAAAAAATTAGAAGAATTTCAACCTGATATATTAGGAGTATCTGCTTTATCAGATGAAATACATATTGGTTTTGAGGCTTCCAGGATTGCTAAAAAATGGAATAACAAAATTGTGGTTATTTGGGGGAATAAAGTTGCGACAATGGTTCCTGATAGAGTTTTAAGCTGCCCAGATGTAGATTTTGCTTGTATCGGTGAAGCTATAGAGTTTATGCCTGAATTTGTAGAATATGTTTCCCAGAATAAAGATCCTAAAAAAATTAAGAATATCGCTTGGAGAAATAAGGACGGAAGTATTCAAAAAAACGAACTGAGACCCTATTATCAGGACTTGGATTCCCTCCCTTTTTTAGATTGGTCAATCTTTGACAAGCGTCAATTTCTTAAACCTTTTGATGGAAAAATTTATACAGGGGGCGATCATATGTTATATTGGGGCTGTCCTAATCAATGCACTTATTGTATTAATGCTTCTTATCGCAAACTTTATGGACCAAAAGCTGGGCCTTTCTTAAGAAGCTATAGCGTGAATAGAATCATAAAAGAATTAAAATGCCTAGCAAATAGATGGAATATAGAATTTTTTAAATTTCACGATGAAGACTTTTGTCTCAAACCTATAGATTATTTCCGTAATTTAGCTGAAAGATATCAACAAGAAGTGGGAATCCCATTTACTATAATGGCAAATGCCAGAAACGTAAACGAAGAAAAGGTAAATCTTTTGAAAAAAATGAACTGCGTAAGTGTAAGCTTAGGCATTGAAACCGGGAATCATAAAATGAGGAAGGAAGTACTTAAAAGAACTGAAACTGAAGAAGAAATTATAACAGCAACTAAAATATTCAATAAAGCAGGCATTCGCACCTCTTCTTTTAATATGTTGGGGCTTCCCTTTGAGAGCAGAGAGACCGTAATGGAAACTATCGAGCTAAATAGGAAGGCTGAAATACGCCATCCAAATCCTGGTTTTTTCTTTCCTCTTGAGAATACTGAATTAAGAGAAATCTCTATAAAAAATGGATTTCTTGACAAAGACTCTACTGCCGTATTTCAACAAGATAAACCAACCTTAACTTTTCCCAATATTTCCGAAGAGGAATTGATAGCCCTTCTTGACAGATTTTCACTATATGTGAAAATGCCATATATTTTCTACAAACATATTCAACGCTCAGAGAAAAATGATGAGGCTGGAAAAGAATTGACAAATGAATTATTCAAAATTTATGAACTTTGTGTATTGGCCAATGATGGGATATGGAATGATAGCGGAAAATTGCAGGAATATACAAAGATTTTAGAAAATATATATAACAGACAAAAGGTCACGCCCTAAAACAATTAATAATGTATGTTTAATTTAGATAAAAATAGTAAAATTTTAGAATTTTCAGTTATTTTAATTATTGTTTTAACAGGAGTAAGCTTAAGATTCCTTTTTCATCCCCCGAATTTTACTCCTATTTTTGCCATTGCCTTGTTCGGAGGGGTTTATTTCTCAAAGAAAATAGCCTTGATCTTACCGATTTTAATAATGCTTATTGGCGATATATTTATCGGTTATTATGAAGTTGGTTTAATGATTTTTGTTTATGGAAGTTTTTTGCTCTGTGTATTACTTGGTTTTTGGTTAAAGAAACGCAAGACATGGCAAATAATTTTAGGAGGATCTTTATTGTCTGCGCTTTTATTTTTCTTCTTCACAAATTTTGCTGTTTGGGTTTTTACCCCTTGGTATACCAAAACCATCTCTGGGCTGATCCAGTGTTATTTAATGGCCTTACCTTTCTTTAGGAATACTCTATTGGGAAATTTATTTTATGTAACTGCCTTTTTCGGAGCTTACGAGATGGTTAGGGTTTTGATTGAAAAAAAATCTAAATTAACTAAAAAAACTTCTTTATATATAAACAAATATTAAAAAAGAGTTATTAAAGATACTTGAACCAATAGAAGTAAAATTATATGAAAATTAGAAATTTTACAGACGTTAAAGCTATTTTACTTGAAAATAGAACAGTGGGGCAGACAATCTTCAAGAATACTTTTTGGCTAGCTGTTGGGATGGGAAGCAACAAACTTTTGAAGGCGTTCTTAATAATTTATGCTGCTCGGATTTTAGGCGCTACTGATTATGGAAAATTTACCTTTGCTTTAGCCTTTGTCGCCTTGTTTGTTATTTTTTATGACTTCGGTCTTTCAGTAATTGTTATTCGAGAGTTTTCCCGGGAGAGAAAAGAAGAGTTTTCTTCTGTTCTTTCTTTAAAGATTCTTCTAAGCTTAGGAGCTTTGATTTTGATTTTGATAGGTTCTTTCTTTGTTACTCCAGATTCTGCCATCCGAAAAGTAATTTTGATTTTAGCCCTTTTTAGTTTAATTGAGAGCTTTGCCAATGTTATCTATGCTTTTTTTCTAGGTCGCCAACGGATGGAATATCAGGCTTGGGCAACAACTGTACAAACTATATTAGTAACTGGTATCGGTTTTTTCATACTTTTTAAATTTCCATCGATTGAAAACTTAAGCTACGGTTATTTATTTTCAAGTCTGCTGGCTTTAATTTTTGCTTTACTGCTTCTTCACTTCAAGATTTTCCCTTTAAGAATTTCCTGGTCGAAAGTAATTTGGAAAAAATTTTTAATAATGTCTTGGCCTATAGCTCTTACTGGCCTATTTGCCACGCTTTATACCTATATTGATTCGGTGATGATGGGTTATTGGGGGCTAATGACTGAAACTGGATGGTATAATGCTGCCTACAAAATTATTACGCTGGCTTTGATTCCAGTAGGCTTAATTTCCGGGAGCTTCTATCCTGTATTAAGTAAATTTTTCAAAGAATCAAAAGAAAAACTTCAGGGCACTTGGAATTATCAAACAGAAATCATGATTTTTATGGCTATTCCTTTGGTTGTCGGAGGAATAACCTTAGCCCCTAGGATTATTAATTTTACTTATGGCTTAAACTTTATTCCTTCTATTCTTGCTTTTCAAATTTTAATAATAATGACCGGGATTATTTTTATTTCTCGACCCTTAAACGACGTTTTAATCGCCTCAAATCAACAAAAAAAAATTTTCTGGACCACCCTTTTGGGGGCCCTAATTAATATTATTTTAAACCTGATTTTAATCCCCAAATTTAGCCTATATGGAGCAGCCGTGGCCACAGTCGTAACCTCTCTTGTAGTCTTCTTTTTACTTTTTAAATTTACCTCCAGATTTACTGTAATCAAACCCCTGAACTTAAGATTCCTTTTTAGTTTTATTATCGCTGCCATTGCCAGTATTTTAATGTATTTTACGGTAACCCAGCCTATAATTTACAACCTTAATGTCTTTTTCGCCGTTTTAGCTGGAGCGTTAATATATATTATTTCCATATTTATTTTAAGGGGAATAATGAGGCCAATTTACGAAAGAGTATAAAATAATAAGCTTAAAGGGAATAGTATTAAAGTAAGAAATTAATGCTAATTCAAAAAAAATGAAATATTGTAAAAAATGCGTAATGCCAGATACAAGACCGGGGATAGCTTTCAATGAAGAAGGCCTGTGTGCTGCCTGTGTTAATTATGAAAAAAGAAAAACCATTGATTGGGATGAACGCTGGAAAGAGTTGAAAAAACTTTGCGACAAATACAGAGGATATAATGGCAATAGCTATGATTGCGCTATTGCTGTATCTGGAGGAAAGGACTCTCATACTCAGGTTTATATTATGAAAGACTTAATGAAAATGAATCCTCTTCTTCTGACTGTTGGTAATTTCAGCTGGACAGAAACAGGAAGAAAAAACATCGCCAATCTTTCAGAAACCTTTGGGTGCGATATAGTTTCCCTTTCTCCTAATAGGCAGGCATCTAAGATTATGGCCAAGAAGGCATTAATAAAACTCGGCTCTCCTATGTGGTATGCTGACGCTGCTATTTATGCTTTTCCTTATCGAATGACGATTAAGATGGGCCTTAAATTATTGATTTACGGCGAGAACGTTAGCTATGAATACGGAGGTTATCAAAAAGAGGAAACGTATAGCGCCATGAAACAGTTTGAAAATGATGTTGTAAAGCCTATTGATTTTTCAGAGTGGTTGGGGGACGGGGTATCAATGAAAGATTTAGAGTGTGCCAGATTTCCATCTTACGAGGAGATGAAGAAAGCAGAGCTTGAGCCTGTTTATATGTCTTATTTTATGCCTTGGAATAGCCACCGTAATTATGAGATAGCTAAACGATTCGGCTTTCACCATCTCGGACACGAATGGAAAAGGGAAGGCGCAATTGAGCAGTACAATCAGATTGACAGCGCCGGCTATCTTATTAGTCAATGGTTTAAATACCCAAAGTTTGGCCATGCCAGCGCAACAGAGATGGCTTCTCGTTGGATAAGGGCGGGAACGATAACCAGAAAAGAAGGAATAGATTTGGTCAAGGAATACGATCGTCATCTTGACCAACATATCTTAGATGATTTCCTTGATTTTATTGGTATGAGTCATCGAGAGTTTTGGGAGATTGCCGATAAATGGTATAACCGTGGATTGTTTGAAAAAGATAGATTTGGAACCTGGAAACAAAAAAATCCAATTTGGAGGACAATAGAAAACTCATAGAAACTATTTCTTGTGCAAGACGCACAAAAGCTTATGGAGAATAAAAAAATAATAGCTATAATTCCTGCCCGGGGAGGATCAAGAGGGATCCCTAAAAAGAATATAAAAGAAATAGCTGGAAAGCCATTAATTGCATGGACAATAATACCAGCGTTGAAGTCTAAATATTTAGATAGGGTAATTGTTTCTACAGATGACAAAGAAATAGCTAATATTTCTCGGGAACGGGGAGTTGAGGTAATAGAAAGGCCTAGGGAGTTAGCTGGAGACAAATCAGAAATAATAGAACTGATCCCTCCTCTTTTAGAGGTTCTCAAGCGAGAGAATTACATTCCAGATGTTATTGTTATACTTCAACCTACTTCACCCCTTCGCCTTGCTTGTCATATCGATGAGTCTATAGAAATATTTTTCAAGGGAAAACATGATTCTTTAATCAGTGTATGCCCTTCGCATGTTTTTATATATAGAACTGAAGAGAATAAAGCATTTCCCGTGAATTGTGATTTTAAAAAAAGACAAAGAAGACAAGATATTAAGCCAGCATACAGAGAAAACGGAGCTATATATATTTTAGAACGTGAAAATCTTATGAAAGAGAAAACTATACCCAACGGAGAAGTTGGATTATATATTATGCCGGAAGAAAATTCTTTTGAGATAGACGAAGAATTTGATCTTTGGATTTGCGAAAAAATTATAGAAAAAAATAATTACTTCAATAATTAATTAGCTAAGACCAATTATGAAAAACAAAATTAAAATTGGTAACAAGTTTATAGGAGATAAATGCCGTTGTTTTATAATAGCTGAGGCTGGCATCAACCATAACGGTAACATTAAGAAGGCTCTAGCTTTGATTGATAAAGCTGCTGAATGCGGGGCAGACGCTATAAAGTTTCAAACACATATACCGGAAAAAGAAATGCTAAAAGATGGTTTTACTGCAAAATATGTAGGCAGCTCTCTTTTTAATCTTCTAAAAAAAGTTGAACTGTCAAAAGAAGATCATATAAAACTAAAAAAATATGCTAAGAAGAGGAAAATTTTATTTTTATCAACACCTTTTAGCAGAGAAGCAGCTGACTTATTAGAAGAAATAGGAGTCAATGGATATAAAACTGGTTCTGGAGAAATGACGAATTTACCATTATTGAAACATATAGCCAAAAAAGGGAAACCAATGATTATTTCAACCGGCATGAGCACGCTCAAAGAAATTCAAGAAACAGTTAATTTTATTAAAAGATTTAATAATAATTTTATAATCCTTCATTGCACATCCTCATATCCGACAAAATATGAAGATATAAACTTAAAAGTTATAGAAAGCCTAAGAGAAAAACTTAAAGTGCCCATTGGTTTATCTGATCATTCGATAGGCATATACACTGCTTTAGCGGCGATTGCTTTAGGCGTGTGCGTAGTGGAAAAACACTTTACAATAAGCAGAAAGTGGCCGGGACCTGACCAGGGGGCATCTATAGAGCCAAAGGAATTAAAAGAATTAGTTCAAGGGATAAGAGCTGTAGAAAAAGCATTAGGTTCTGTTAAAAGAATAAATAAAGACGAAGAACCCATTAAAAAGATGGCAAGGGAAAGCGTTGTATCATTGGTTGATATCGCCAAGGGCACTATTATTAAAAGAGAAATGGTGTGGGTAAAGCGTCCTGGAATAGGCATTCCAGCAAAAGATCTTGAGAAAGTAGTCTCTTTAAAAGCTAAGAAGAATATAAAAGCCAATCAATTAATAAAATGGAACGATCTAAAATAAGAAAAATCTGCGTTGTTACCGGTAATAGGTCTGAATACAGCAAGCTTAAGTTTGTTATGCAAGAAATTAACAATCATCCTTCTTTGGAATTGATACTAATTGTAACAGCATCCCATCTTCTCGACGATTTTGGAAGGAGTATAGAAGTCATCAAAAGAGATGGATTTAAAATAGATGCCGCTGTAAAGACTATGGTTTCAGGAGAGGAATTAGTTTCAATGGTAAAATCTGTTGGTTTATGCGCTCTGGAAATTTCAACCTTTTTCGATCTTTATAAGCCAGATATAGTTTTGATATCAGGAGACCGCTTCGATATTTTAGGAGTAGCTTTCTCGGCGGCTCTTATGAATCTCCCATTAGCTCATATAGAAGGAGGAGAGGTTACCGGGACGATAGATGAAAGTATCAGACATGCTATAACAAAATTCTCTCATATTCATTTTCCAGCCACTGCTAGGAGTGCCGAAAGAATAATAAAAATGGGAGAAAATCCAGACATGGTTTTTAATGTGGGCTGTCCTTCCGTAGATTCTATTTTGTCTGAAGCAAAAAAAGAGAATAAAGATATTTATTCAAGATTCGGCCTAAAAAATAATGAGCCATTTCTACTTGTCATCCAGCATCCAGTTACTACCGAATATAATTTTTGCAGGCAACAAATTAGGGAAACTCTAGAGGCAATATCTGATTTAAAAATTCATTCATTTATGTGGTATCCCAATGTAGATGCGGGATCAAAGGATATAACCAGAGAGATAAGGATCTTTCAGGAAAATAAAAAAATTGGTCACGTTACCCTTCATAAAAACATTGAGTTCGAAAACTACATCTCTTTACTTAAAGAAGCTGCTTGTCTTGTCGGTAATTCCAGTAGTGGCATTCGTGAATCCTGTTATTTTGGCACTCCTGCTGTAAATATTGGAGCTAGGCAGAAAGGAAGAGAGAGGGGCGGAAATGTTATGGATGTAAATTATGATAGAACAGAAATTAAAGATGCTATATTAAAATCCATACAAAGAGGTAAATACGAACCCGAATATCTATATGGCAAAGGGGGCGCTAGTCAGAGAATAGTTGAAATATTAGCCAATATAGATCTGCAGAATATTGTCCAGAAAAATAGCTATATATAAAAGAGTTAAAAACTCCCAAAAATATAAACAACAAAGTAGTTTTTAGAAAAAATGTCCCACGTCCTTAGAAAAATCAAAAGAGATACTAGAAATATTTACGATAAATTTAAGTTAATTTTATCTGTTGGAAAGAAAAAAAGAGTTGCCAAGAATTACAACGAAGCTTTTAAGGTTCTAAATGTAGGAGGGGTAGACATTGTAAGAGATAATTGGAGAAGTTTGGATTTTAATTCCAGGCATTACAATCATCCTTCAGCATTAATTGATTACAATGTTGACTTAGAAAAAAAGAGGAAATGGCCAATTAAAGATAATTCTTATAATTTAGTTTATTGTTCTCATATCTTGGAGCATTTATCCCAGGAAGCGGCAATGTACACATTAAAAGAAATATATAGAGTTTTAAAAGCGAGAGGAGGATTAAGATTAGTTGTACCTAACATGGATTTAGCTTTACAGCATTATGGAGATAAAGAATGGTGGGGGATACACTTTCCCGGAATGAACTGCGAGGATGCCTTTATGAACTTCTTTGCTTCGGATTTAGTGGGAAAGATGAAATATGACAAATCAAAAAATTTAGACTATTACAGAAAAAAAATTACAAACGAGAGTCAAGAAAGAAATCCTGGCAATCATAGAAATTGGTTCACTTTTGTAAAGGTCAAAAGACTTTTAGAAGAAGCCGGTTTCAAAGGAATAGAAAAATCACAGCCTAGACAAAGTAAGTTTAATGAATTTTGCCAGAAAGGAATAGACAAAACAGCAGAAGAGCTATCTTTGTATGTTGATGCTTTAAAGTAAAAAAATGAAAAAAGTACTCTTTTACACAGGCATACCGAGAGTTTTCCGCACTACATTAATTGGACATCTTCATGAAATTTCCCAAGTTTATCCAACAGTATTACTTTCTGAGAAATTAGACCTTGAGACAGAGAAAATCCTTAATAATAAAGAATTGTTTCCAAATTTGGAAAAGATTATACCGGTTCGGCAGTTTGCCAGCCAAAAAATTAATTTACCGATTCAAAATAAATATTTTTATAAATTAACGAAAGATATTATCAGGCACCAAAAGCCAGATATTATTATAGCGCCAAGCGACATGTATAGTTTTCTCGAATTATATCTGATGAGATTTGCCAAAAGAACAAAATCACTTAAAATATCTCTCCAATCCACTTTATTCGGATCAGAAATGAAAGAGCAAGCATTATGGATGGATTTAATAAATATCCACTCAAGAATGCCTTCTTTTTTGCCATTCTGGAGCAGGTTTTTTTTGAGAAAATGTAGACAGTATTCAGGTCACCTGCTTTATTATTGGATTTTCCCCTTATTAGTAGGAGAAGTACCTTTTTTTGGAAAATCAAGCCGTATTATACATAAAGGCAATGACGGAATGAGAGATGCTGATTACCAGATTGTTTTTTCAAAAAGGGATTACGATTTCTTCCTAAAAGACGGAGTGCCAGCTGAAAAACTCTACATTCTATCTCATCCATTGGAACGTGAGACCAAAAGGTTTTTTAAAAAAACATTTTTAAGTTCAACAAATCGATATAAAGACAGCACAAGAATCGTGACATTAGTGTTGCCGCCAGAAAATATAGGATTTAGGAAAGATGGCCATTCATTAATTTCAAAAGAGGAAATGCAAAAATACAGAGTAGAAATAGTTAGTTCGGTTGTCAGAATTCTTAAGGGCTGGAAAATTTTTATAAAACCGCATCCTATGATTCAAGATATCAAAGAGATAAAAAATACTTTTGAATCTCTTTCTGGAAATGTCAAAGTTACGGAATCTAAGGATCCAATAGATAAATATATTGGAATAGCCGATCTTGTCATAGGCTTGCCTTTATCAGTAAGCACAGTCCTACTTACTACTTCTTTGCAGTATCCGGATAAACCTATAATATCTCTTGATTTCCGTCATGAACTCTTGGGAGATACATATAAAGATTTTGAGGGAATCGAGTACATTGATAAAGAAGAAAAATTTCTTGATGTTTTAAAATTAATTCGAGATAACAAATATCATAAAGAATATAAACATAAAGAAGAATTAGCAGAGGAATTAAAATTAAAGAAATTTTCAAATACCATTAAAATGTTAGAAGATTTATTTAATAAACAGCTAAAATTATCTCCAAAGGTAAGATGCCAGAAAGAAGCTTAGATAATACAATAAATCAGAGCAATAGATTTCCCAGCTTAAGGCTGGACAGGTTAGTTTCTCTAGCCGTTGGTTTGCTCTTAATATCTCTTGCGCCTTATGCTCTTGGATTTTTCAAGGACTGGACAGTCCCTATTACGAGTTCCCTACAATTTCGTCTATTTGATGTTTTAGTCATTCCATTTGCCTATCTTGGACTGATATATTATGGTCTTCGATATAGCTGGATTAAAAAATATGAACGATTTTTATTTTTATCGATTATTCTTGTTATTCTTTCTCGGATAATATCATTGCTTTTTGCAGAAACGCTTCAATTAGAAGCTGTTAGTATCCTTAGTATATTTCGTTATGTTGAGGCCCTAATTCTTATTTTTGTTTTTGCCAACCTATTTACCGATCTCAAAAACCGCCAACTTTTTATTTTAGGAATTATAATTGCAGTTATTATTGAAACCGTTGGAGGAATTTTTATGGTTTTTGCAGTTAATAAGGGATATTTTTTTAGCACTTCAAGTTATATTTTACAGATATTGCTTATTCTTGCCTGCATTTTGACTTTTATAAACAAAAAACATAGATTTTTAATGGCTATATTCATTCTAGTATTGGTTCTGGCTGTTTTTGCTACCCTGTCACGTTCTGCTTTAATTTTTCTAATGATAACCTTAATAGCCAGTTTGATATATACGAGGAAACAGATATTAAAACCAATTTTATTTTTTATTGTGTTAGTCATAATAGCTAGCTTGCTGACAGCAGTAATTTTTCCATCCCTGGGCGACATTTTTGTTAATAGGGTTGAATCAGGACTTAAAGGGCAGGGAAGTGTTTTCTATAGATTTTATCTCTGGGACAAGGCAATAGCTACATTTTTAGAGCATCCATTAACTGGTATAGGTAGTGGCGGTTTTGCCAGGCAGCGAGAGAGCTTGCCTCAGGTATTTCAAATAGAATTAGATCCATCTTCGATTCAAACCTACCAAACAGGTACTCATAATAAAGTATTAGAGGTTATGTCTGATACAGGAATTGTGGGTTTAGTCGCTTATATCTTTTGGTTTGTAGCCGCAATGGGATTTTCCCTTAAGGTATTACGCTCATCAAATATAAGATATGACACATATGCTATTGCCGTTTCATTAATCGTAATTGGACTTATTATCTCTGACACTTACAGCAAGGCTAGCTTTACAGCTATGCCAAATGTTCTTATTGGATTCCTACTTGGTTGGCATCGTGAAAAAACTAAATTGTCTCAAAGAATAGAACAAGTAAGTAAACCCCGTTAGAAGGCCTGGAGGGAGTTTTAAAGTTCTCCCAAGCCATTTACTTAAAAGACTATCTTATCCTTGTTCTTGCAGGTGGAGCCTTTTCTAACGGGATAAATATAATTTTTAAACCTCTAAATTACAAATATATATGCAAAAGAAAATCGCAGTTATAGGAACAGGGTACGTGGGGCTAACAATCGGAGTTTGTTTAGCCTATTTGGGTCATAAAGTAGTTTGTCTTGACAAAAACAAAAGCAAGATTCAGAAGTTAAAAAGAGGTGTCGTTCCAATTTTTGAACCAGGCTTAGATGAGATCTTAAAGAAACATCAGAAAAATATTAAATTTACTACAAACTTCAAAAATGCTGTTTACAAAAGTGAAGTCATTTTCATCTGTGTAGGCACTCCTTCCAAAAAAGATGGGAGCATTGAACTTGCTCAGTTTAAAGAAGCTGTAAGAAATATTGCCAAGCACTTGGATAGTTATAAAGTTATTGTTAATAAAAGTACAGTGCCGGTTGGGGCAGGGGATTGGACGGAAAAAGAAATTAAAAAATATTGGAAAGGGGATTTTTCAGTAGTTTCCAATCCGGAATTTTTACGAGAAGGTTCTGCCTTAAAAGATTTTTTAGAGCCAGATAGAATAGTGATTGGAGCAAGAGACAATAAAGCGAAAGAAATAATTTTGGATATCTACTCTTCAATTAAAGCACCAAAAATAATAACTGATATAAAAAGTGCTGAGTTAATTAAATATGCTGCCAATGCCTTTTTAGCAACAAAAATTTCTTTTATTAATGAGATTGCTAATATTTGTGAAAAAATAGGAGGAGATATTAAAAAAGTAGCTGAGGGAGTTGGTAGCGACAAGAGAATTGGCAGTAAGTTTCTGCGTGCTGGAATAGGGTATGGCGGAGATTGTTTTCCTAAAGATATTGATGGCTTAATCAAAATGGCAGATCATAAAAAATATAATTTTCGGCTTCTGAAAGCAGTAACTGAAGTTAACAAAAATCAACAAAGATATTTTGTTAGAAGAATTAAAAAGATTTTAAAAAAGGTAAACGGAAAGATTGTTTGTATCTGGGGTTTGGCTTTTAAGCCAAATACTGATGATATTCGCAAATCACCGGCAATTGAAATAATACAAAAACTTCAAAAAGAAGATTATAAAATTCAGGCTTACGACCCTGTGGCCACCAAGAATGCCCAAAAAGAATTGTTAAAGAAAAATATTAAGTTTTGCAAATCAGCAGTTGAGGCAGCAAAAAATGCTGATATTTTAGCTTTAGTTACTGAATGGCCAGAATTTTCCGAAATTGATATGAAAAAAGTGAAAAATTTAATGCATCATCCTTATTTTTTAGATGGCCGAAACCAATTTGAGCCAGGAGAACTAAAAAGATTAGGTTTTTATTATGAAGGGGTTGGAAGAAAATAAATTGTTTGTTTCTATTATTATTCCTTGTCGGAATGAAAAAAACCTCATTGGTAAATGTTTAGATTCTATAGTTGCCAACAGCTATTCCAAAGACAAGCTTGAAGTTTTGGTTATCGATGGTCTGAGTGAAGATGGAACCAGAGAAGTCATTAAGAAATTCGCAGAAAAATATTCATTTGTAAGACTCTTAGATAATCCAAAAAAGATTACTCCGGTTGCTTTAAATATAGGTATTAAAAATGCCAGAGGCGAAATTATTACGAGAATGGATGCTCATACTACCTATGAAAAAGATTATGTTGCTAAATGTCTAAGATATTTAAAAAAATACAATGCCGACAATGTAGGCGGAATATGGAAAATACTCCCTCAAGAAAAAACCTTAGTTGGCGAAGCTATTGTTTTTGCCCTATCTCATCCTTTTGGCGTTGGTAACGCTTATTATAGATTTACCCCCAAAGAACCAAAATGGGTTGATACTGTACCTTTCTTTTGTTGTAAAAAAGAAATTTTCGATAAAGTAGGATTTTTTAATGAAAATCTGGCAAGAGGGCAGGATATGGAGCTTAATTTAAGGTTAAAGAGAGCTGGTGGTAAGATTCTTTTAGTTCCCGAGATTACAAGCTATTATTACGCTCGTTCTAATTTGAAAGACTTTTTTAGACATAATTTTAAAAATGGAGTTTGGGCAATTCTTCCCTTTAAGTTTACTAAATATACGCCTGTTTCTTGGAGACATTTAATTCCGTTAGTATTTGTAGTAGGATTGTTAGGAAGTTTGATGTTGGCCTCTTTTTTCTTCTGGGGTAAAATTCTATTTTTTTTAATTTTTGGAAGCTATCTTTTATTGGTTTTACTTTTTTCTCTAAAAATTTCTTATGAAAAAGGCTTAAAATATTTATTTGCTATGCCAATTATTTTTGCGGCACTTCATATAAGTTATGGCTTAGGTTCAATTTGGGGACTGGTCAAAGTATTAACTTCAGGGCAATTTTGGAGAAAGTCAACGATTTAATTATAAAATAATCAGGAATTAATTAATTATGAACAAAATAAATTCAACAACAAAGGCAATAATTATAGCTGCCGGAATGGGTAGTCGATTAAAGTCCCTAACCAATGACAAGCCCAAATGTTTGTTAGAGATGGCTGGCAAGTCACTATTAGAGCATCAAATCGATACTTTAAAATCTTGTGGCATTACAGATGTTTCGGTTATTAAAGGTTATAAAAAAGAGAAAATAAATTATCCAGGGCTGAAATATTATATTAATGATGATTATGAGAATAATAATATTTTGAACTCTTTATTTTACGCCGAGGAAGAAATGACAGATGCCTTTATAGCCCAATATTCGGATATTATTTATCGAAAAGAGGTAGTTGAGAGGTTATTAACAAGCCAAGGAGATATTTCTATTGTTGTAGACATTAATTGGCAGGATTATTATTTTGGCAGAACAGATCATCCTGTCGAGGAAGCCGAAAAAGTAATTTTTAATGCCAATAATCAAGTAATAGACATTGGTAAAATTATTGTTACCAAAGAAGTAAATTGGGGAGAATTTATTGGCATGGTTAAATTTACTAAGAGGGGAGCCGAAATTTTTAAAAAGCACTTTCACCAAGCAAAAAAATTGTATTGGGACAAACTATTTCAACGAGCAAAAACTTTTCAAAATGCTTATTTAACAGACATGTTTCAATACATGATAGGCTTAGGAGTACCTATAAGCTGCGTTATCATAGCAAAAGGGTGGATTGAGATAGACACCGTTCAGGATCTGGGAAAAGCAGAGAAAATGTTATTAGAAAATAAAGTTATTTAAAAATAAGATAAAAATTGTAAAAAAATTTAATTATTAAATAGTCTCTTCGATCGTCTTATTTGTTAAATATTATAATCAATAAAGACGGATTGTAGTCTAGATTAATATGATTAATAAATGGCAAAAAAGAATTTTATTTACTACTTGGATTACTTACGCCAGTTTTTATTTGCTGAGAGTTAATATGTCAGTAGCTATTCCAGGAATTATAGATGAATTTGATATTTCAAAAACGGCTATTGGCTGGGTGCTAACTGCTCTCTTTATAGCCTATGCTGCCGGGCAGTTTATTAACGGGCAACTAGGAGATAAGTTTAGCGCTAAAAAATTAGTGGGGATAGGCTTGTTGGGTTCAGCAGTGCTTAATATTATATTCGGCTTTACTGGTAATTTTTTGGCAGGCATGATTTTAATTTGGGCATTAAATGGATTTTTCCAATCGATGGGCTGGGCTCCGACAGTAAAAATAGTATCCGGTTGGTTTCCAATTCAGGAAAGAGGAAAGGCAGCTGGTATTTTAGGTTCTTCTTATCAGATTGGTAATGTTGTTAGCTGGGCCTTAGCCGGACTTGTGGTTGGGTCGTTGGGATGGAGGTGGGCCTTTTGGGTGCCGGCAATGATAGTGCCATTTTTGGCTATAAACTGGTTTTTACGGATAAAAGAAAGAGCTGAAGATCATGGTTTTGAACCTGTAGAGATGGCTAGGAAATCCAATGGTCTTCGAGATACACTTAAGTCAACTCTGCAGAACAGAGGAATATGGATAGTGGCTTTTGGACTTTTTGGTTTAAATATAGTTAGATATGGATTTTTAGATTGGGCGCCGACTTACTTCTTTGAAGTTCAGAAAGCCGCTATTTCTTTGGCCGCTTACAAAGCTTTAATCTTTCCTTTGGCTGGTTCTTTAGGAGCTTTGAGCGCTGGTTGGATTTCAGATAAATTATTTCAGAGCAGACGAGCTCCTATGGCTGTATTGATGTTGCTGATTTTAATTTTAGCAGTCTGGCTTTTTCCTCAGATTCCTACAACTTCATGGGTTCTTAGTTTAATAGTCTTAGCCATAATTGGTTTTACTACTTTTGGTCCTCACATGATGATGGTTACTGCTCTGCCTATGGATTTGGGCACCAAAGAAATGGCATCTTCAGCCACGGGTTTTATTGATGGTTGGGGATACATTGGAGCAGCTTTAACTGGGGTGGGAACCGGATTTTTATTAGATAATTTTGGCTGGGATTATGCTTTTTATTTCTGGTTATTTGGGGCAGTGATAGCTGCTATTTTTATGTCTATGTTATGGAATTATAAAAAACAATGAAATGGAAACAATTTCTAATAATTGCCTATCCTAAGGATTTGGCAATTGAAGAATCCCATAAAAATATTATTTACCGAAGCTATAGGTGGCTGGGACTTCGTTTTGCTTACCTGCTTTACCATCTTAGAATTTCAGCTAATGCCATTTCAATAGGTCGATTATTTATTTCTCTTGTTTCTCTTTATTTCCTTTCTTTGGCAATACAAGGTAATATATGGTTACCATTTATCGGGGCATTTCTGCTTTTTGGGCAGAATATTCTTGATTACGCTGATGGAGTAGTTGCCCGAGCATCAGGGAAAACTAGTAAACTAGGAGGGATATTAGATGGAATTGTAAATTCATTTTCTCGAGGGGCAATTTTAGTTTTATTTGGGGCTTTTACTGGAAGTGCTTCCGTCATTATTATAAGCGCCTTTTCTTTGTTTGTACTTATAAATTTTCGAGATGAAGTCAGGGGCAAAGTATCAAATGTTTGTACATTTAAGGTTCTTGCATTATTATATCGTGTTAGTTTATCTATAGAGGCAATGCTATTTATTTTGCCCCTATCAATCGTCTTCAGTAATTTTATAAACTGGTCTATTGTTTCATTTTCTTATATTATTGTAAGTTTTTACGCAGGATTAGCTGCCCTTTGGCTTTTACTTTGCCTTAGGAAAAGCAGCAATAATCAAAAATTATGAAAAAGCGTTTATTTGATATTCTTTTTTCATTTTTAGGGTTAGTAGTAGTAGCGCCGATATTATTATTGTTTACAATATTAATAAAGATTGACTCATCAGGCCCTGTTTTTTATAGAGGGGTAAGGGCCGGCAGACAAGGAAGGCCCTTTAAAATTTAGTAAAATAGTTTTTTCTTTAAGGCATCTAATCCCTCTTTTATTCATTTTAGGTTTATTGAGCCTTATCGTCTTATCATTTTTTTTAGACTTATCTTCGCGGCTGTTATTATTCATATTTGGTTTATATTTGTTGATTAGTATTTATTTTTCAATTAAAATTTCAATAGAAGAAAAAGATACTAGGCTTTTATTTTTAATGCCAATAGTTTTTGACATTCGGCATTTTGGGTATGGATTCGGCTCTATCTGGGGGTTTCTGAAGGCATTATTACCAAAATAAATATGAAGTGGCAACAATTTTTAAAACTTGCTTATCCAGAAAATTTAAGAGTTGAGGACGATAAAGAAAGAACCATAATTTATATATGGCATAGATGGGCCGGGCTTTATTTGGGATATTTAGTTTATCACATAGGGATATCAGCTAATTTTATTAGTATTGTCAGAATATTTATTGCTTTCATTTCTCTATATCTTATTTCATTCGTAATTAAAGGAGAAATATTGATTCCATTTATAGGGGTGTTTTTACTTTACAGTCAGCATATTCTTGATAAGGTTGATGGGGTGATTGCTCGGGCAAGGGGGACAGCGAGTAAGTTAGGGGAAAGATTAGATGGTATTGGAAATAGTTTTTCTCGCTGTGCCATTTTAATTCTTTTAGCCGCTTTTACAGGTAATATTGCTTTTGTGATTTTTGCAACCTTAGTTTCCTACGTCTTGGTAAATGTCAGAGATGATTTTATTAGAACAAAAATTGCCTATGACACCGAAGTTAAAGGGTTTGCGATCTTTTTTCGTATTGTTTTTTCCATTCAAGTCATGCTTTTTATCTTGCCCTTGCTAATCGTTTTAACTAATATTTTCAATTGGCAAATAGTAATATTTTCTTACATTATTACAAGTTTCTATGCGGGGTTAGTTGCTTTTTGGTTTTTATTGTGTCTTTTAAAAAAAAAGTTATAGATCATAATCATGGCAGAATTCCATAATATTAAAAAACACTGGAATGACGTTGGTGGAATGTCATACCAATATTTTTGGAGAAGTTCTTTAGCTTTTGAGGATCTTTCAAGAAGAGAGCAGGTATTTATAAAAAAATTTATACCTTCTAAAACAATAAATGCCCTAGATTTTGGAATCGGCAGCGGCAGATTTTTTAATCTTTTACTGGAAAATACGAATTCTGAATCAGAAATATATGGTTTAGATATTTCTGAAGAAATGGCAAAATATTGCCGTAAAAAATTTGGGGCGAACAAAAAAGCAAAAGGAATAAAAGTTGTAAAAAACTCTCAGGATATAAATGATTATTATAAGGTAAAGTTTAGCCTTATAACCGCAATTAGGGTTCTAAAATACAACAGCAATTGGAGAAAGATTTTAATAAATTTGTTTGAAATACTTGAGGACGACGGGATAATAATTTTTACAATGCCAAAGAAATATTTCTTTACAGGGTGGCATAAACCAAAAAGCCCATTCCGGATGATTATCGAAGACATAAAAAGAATTGCTCAACAAAACAACATGAAAATTATTGAAATTAAAGGTTTTGCTAAGATTCCAGATTTCTTTTATAGAATGAACAATAAATCATTTTCAAAAGCTGTATTATTCTGCGAAGATATTTTAAGATTTATCTTTGGTGATCGGCTTTTTGACCGAGAGATTTTTTACGTTTTTAAAAAATAAATCTCTTACTATTCCAGAAATTATGAAAAGATTATTTGATATTGTATTTTCTTTCGTGGGGTTATTAATGTCATTTCCGTTATTAATTCTTTTTGCTGTTCGGATACGTCTTGAGTCTCCGGGGTCGATTTTCTATCGAGGAATAAGAGTCGGAAAAAAAGGGAAACAGTTCAGGATTTTTAAATTTCGGACAATGGTGATCAATGCCGACAAGATTGGAGGACCCTCCACCTCTGCAGATGATCATAGGTTAACTAAATTTGGAAAATTTCTAAGAAAATATAATTTAGATGAACTCCCCCAGTTAATAAATATTTTAAAGGGCGAGATGAGTTTTGTCGGTCCGCGGCCAGAAATTCCCTCAGAAATTGAGACTTATGACCAAAAAACAAAAAAAATAATTTTGAGTGTAAAACCTGGTATGACCGATTTAGCTACTTTAGCTAATATTCACGAAGAAGAAATCCTTAAGGGAAGCTCAGATCCTCATCAAGCTTATCGAGAAAAAATCAAGCCGGAGAAAATCAGACTGGGTTTAGAATATATTAAGAAAAGATCTTTTTGGTTGGACCTAAAAATAATTTTAAAAACTGTAAAATCTGCCATTTTTTAAAATTTTAAGGCAGCAAATTTCTTTATCTGCCCGAGTTTTTCTCGGGTTGATTTTTTTTATAATCTCATTTATAATAAATTATCTTAAAAAATATTTACAGAAGTGGAATATAGCCAAATTTCGAAAGGAATTAGAAAGAAGATACTAAGAATGACCTATGAATCTCAAACCGCTCATATCGGTTCTTCTTTGTCATGTGCAGATATTTTAACTGTCTTATATTTTAAGATATTGAAGATTGATCCAGATAATTCTCTATCCGAAAACCGAGATAGGTTTATTTTAAGCAAAGGCCATGCCGCAGCAGCATTATATGCTGCTTTGTCCCAGAGGGGGTTTTTCCCAGAAGAGACTTTAGAAAATTACTGCAAAGATGGCGGAAAATTACCTGGCCATTCAACTAAAGGTTGTGTTCCGGGAGTAGAAGTTTCTACCGGCTCTTTGGGTCACGGGCTTTCAATGGGAGCCGGAATGGCCTTAGCTGCAAAACACGACAAAAAAGATTACAAAACCTTTGTTTTAATGTCCGATGGCGAATGTGAAGAAGGGTCAACCTGGGAAGCTGCTCTTTTTTCAGCTCATCATAAATTAGACAATCTAATTGGTATTATAGATTACAATAAGCTTCAAGCCTTTGGTCGAACAAGTGAAATTTTAAATTTAGAGCCATTAGGTAAAAAGTGGGAAAGTTTTGGCTGGGAAGTCAAGGAAGCAGATGGTCATAATTTTTCTGAAATTGAAAAAATTCTTTCAGAGATTCCTTTTCAAAAAGAAAAACCGAGCTTAATGATTGCCCATACTATCAAAGGCAAAGGAATCTCTTTTATGGAAGATAAATTGGAGTGGCATTACAAAAACCTCAACGAAGAAGAGTATAAATCAGCTTTGCAGGAGTTAAGCTGATTGCTAACATGAGAACAGCATTTATCAATACCTTAACGGAATTAGCTCAAAAGGACGAAAAAATCTATCTCCTAACCGGAGATTTAGGTTTTTCTGTTTTTGAAAATTTCGCCAAAAAGTTCCCAGAAAGATTTTTGAATTGCGGCGTGGCAGAACAAAACATGATGGGAGTGGCAGCTGGCCTGGCTTTAAGCTCAAAGAAAGTTTACGTTTACTCTATTGTTCCTTTTGTAACCCTGAGATGCCTTGAACAGATTAAAAACGATATTTGCTACCAAAACTTGGATGTAAAAATAATAGGGGTGGGGGGCGGCCTGACTTATGGTTCTTTAGGAGCTACTCATCATGCAATTGAAGACATTGCCATTTTGAGAGCTTTACCAAATATGACAGTACTTTGTCCAGCTGATTCGATAGAGACAGAGGAGTTGATTTTAAAATCTTACCAAACAAAAAAACCGACTTACATTAGACTATCAAAAAAAGGAGAGAAATCAGTATATGATACAAAGCCTCAGCTTGAGATAGGAAAACCGTCAGTTATAAAAGAGGGCAAAGATGGAGTCTTGGTAACGACCGGCGTTCAGGTTAGACCCTGTATGGGAGTAGTTGAAAAATTAAAGGAATCAGGACTCGATTTTAAATTAATAAGTCTACATACTTTGAAACCAATAAATAGAGAATCTTTGTTGAAAGAAATAAAAAAAATCAAGAGAATCTTTGTTTTAGAAGAACACAGTATTATAGGAGGCTTAGGTTCAATAGTGGCTGAAATCTTGGCTGAATCTGATTGGCAAGGAGATTTTAAGATCATTGCTATACCTGATGAATATGCTACAGAGACAGGAAGCGCAGAATATTTTCGCAAGAAATATCAGCTTGATACAGAAGAAATTACAACTCGCATCTTGAGCGAATGTAAAGATATAAGAAGTTAAATCTGATAGCAAAAAAATGAATATACCATCAAAAATATTTATAGACGGAGGCGACCCAAAAGAAACTAAAGAAACAAAAGATCTTCTTGGTTTTGTTAATGGTCAAACCACCAATCCTACCCTTGTTTCTAAAAACCCCGAGGCTAAAAGAAGAATGGAAAAGGGAAAAAAATTTAGCAAAGAAGAGATAAACTTGTTTTATAAAAACGTAGTTAATGAAATTGCTAAATTTACAAATGGGCCAATCTCTATTGAAGTTTATGCCGATCAGAATACTAAAGCTGAAGAGATGTTAAATGAAGCCAGAAAGCTTCGAGAATGGGTAGAAAATGCCTATATTAAAATCCCTATTACCAAAGAAGGTTTAAAAGCAGCCCAAGGAGCAGTCAAAGAAAATATTCCGGTCAATATGACCCTTTGTTTTTCTCAAGAGCAGGCTGCTGCAGTGTATGCAGCAACCAAAGGAACAGGAAAGTCGGTTTTCGTTTCTCCCTTTATTGGCAGACTGGATGACAGGGGAGAGAATGGAATGGATTTAATTGAAAATATTCTCAAAATGTATCAAGAAGGAGATGGCCATGTTCTTTTACTGACTGCTAGTATTAGAAACTTAGACCATTTACTAGCTGCAATAAAACTTTCTTCACCCCTTATTACTGTTCCTTTTAAAGTAATTCAGGAGTGGATTGCTAAAAACCGTATTTTACCAAGTGAAAATTTTAACTACAGCCCTCCAAACCTTAAAGCTATTCCATATAAAGAAATATCATTGGACAAAGACTGGCAGGATTATGAAATTGGCCACGAGCTGACTGAAGCTGGATTGGAAAGATTTTCAGCTGATTGGAAACAATTATTAAATAACTGAGATTTTGCAGACACTATGGATTACAAAATTCCTTTTGTAAATTACCCGCTTCAATACCGTAATTTAGAAAAAGAGATTGATACTGCTATAAAAAGGGTGCTGTCTCAGGGCGATCTGATTTTACGTCAGGACGTCGAAGAGTTTGAAGAAAATATTGCCTCTTTCTTGGATGCGCAGTATGCAGTCGGCGTTAACAGCTGTTCAGATGCCCTAATTTTTTCTTTAATGGCGGCAGGAATAAAACAGGGCGATGAAGTTATAACTGTTTCGCATACTTTTTTTTCAACAATAGAAGCTATCGTCCATTCGGGGGCTGTACCTATTTTAATAGAGGTAGGGGAGGATTTTAATATGAACGTCGAGAGTATAGAACCTGCAATTACTTCTAGAACCAAAGCCATAATACCAGTTCATCTCAACGGCAGGATCTGTGATATGGAGAAATTGGTGGCCATTGCTCAAAAGCATAATTTAGTTATCATTGAAGACGCTGCCCAGGCTCTCGGAGCAGCATTCGACGGAAGGAAGGCCGGCACCTTCGGTCTTACTGGTTGTTTTAGCTTCTATCCGGCAAAGCTTTTAGGGGCTGCTGGAGATGGGGGGGTTGTTATAACAAACAATGAAGAAATTGCAGAAAAAATTCGTCTTTTAAGAAATCATGGACAGAAAAATAAAAATAAAATACTTTGTTACGGATTTACCAGTAGGTTACACAACCTTCAGGCAGCAATCTTAAATGTAAAATTTAAATATTTGCCAAAATGGATAGAGAAAAGAAGAGAAATTGCTAAAATTTACAACGATGGATTATCTAAAGTTGAAGGAATAAAGCTTCCCCCGGCCCCCAATTCAGATTCCAGATATTTCGATGTTTACCAAAATTACGTTTTAAGAGCTCAAAATAGAGATAAGTTATTTGAATTTTTGAAGGAAAGGGGAGTAGAAGCTTTAATTAAAGATCCTGTTCCCAATCATTTACACAAAGGCCTTTCACTTTCTTATTTCCGCCTTCCCATTACAGAACAGCTTGCCAGGGAGGTTATTTCTCTCCCAATGTATCCTGAATTGACAAATGAACAGATAGAATATGTAATAAGCATTTTACGAGATTTTTATAAACCCCGTTAGAGATTTGTTCTTTTTGTGCTTCTTTCTTGCCTTGTAATTTCTAACGGGGTAAATAAATTTTTACAATACTATGGAATATACTACTGTAACCGAAATGCCAGGCAATAAAGCTACCAAGGAGAACTTAGATATGCTTTATACTCGGTATAAATGGGCCTCTCAATTTACTGAAGGGAAAGATGTTTTAGAAGTAGCTTGCGGAGCAGGCCAAGGGTTAGGATACTTAGCCAAGAAAGCAAAAAAAGTGGTTGGCGGAGACATTGATGAAGATATTGTAAAATGTGCCAAAAACCATTATAAAGGAAGGGTAGAGGTTTTGCAATTTGATGCCCACAAGCTGCCTTTTGAGTCAAGCTCTTTTGATGTAGTAATATTATTTGAAGCCATTTATTATTTAAAACAGCCCAAGGATTTTCTTTCAGAGTGTCATCGAGTTCTTAGAGAAAATGGTTTGATTCTTCTTTGTACGGTTAACAAAGATTGGCTAGAATTTAACCCCAGTCCTTATAGTTTTAAATATTTTTCTGCTCCAGAATTAATGGATTTATTTAAGGAGAATAACTTCGATGCGAGAATTTTTGGCGCCTTTAGTATCGCCCCAGATTCTTTAAAAGGGAAAATTATATCTTTTATAAGGAAGACAGCCGTTAAGTTTCATTTAATTCCTAAAACAATGAAAGGCAAAGAGAAGATTAAAAGGCTATTTTTTGGCAAGTTATTAGAGACGCCTCCCGAAATAAAAGAAGGAATGACAGAATGTCATCAGCCCTTACCAATTGCCTTGGATTTTCCTAACTTTGAATATAAAGTTTTATATGTAATAGCTCAAAAAAAATAAATGAGAGATATTTTCCAAAAATTTTTTAGAAGGACACCTAAAACCCGAATGTTATTATTTATAATATCTGACGTTGTTCTGATTTCGCTGGCGATTTATTTAGCTTTTCTCTTAAGATTCGACGGTGTTATTCCTGCGGCGCATTTTTACAACCTTCAAGGGGGAATAATTCTTGCCATCATTTTATGCTTACCTGTCTTTTATTTTTTTCGACTTTATTCTTTCTCCTGGGTTTATGTAAGCACCAACGAGTTAATATCGCTGTTTAAGGCTATCACTATAAGCTTCTCCTTTTTAGGCGCCTCTCTTTTAATTTTTAGGGATCAGCCATTCTTGGAAGGATTCCCTCGGTCTACATTTATTATTAGTTATTTTTTAGTTTTTATTTTCTCCGGCGGAATTAGATTTTCAAAAAGAATTTATCTCCAAATATTTTCAAGGCAGAGAACCCAAGTAAATAAAGAAAGAACTTTAATTATTGGAGCTGGCGATGCCGGTGAGCAAATCTTGAGAAATATCCAGAATTCCTCTTATAGTCCTTATCTTCCTGTGGGATTTATCGATGATGATGTTTTAAAACAGGGAAACTTAATTCATGGGATTAAAGTTCTGGCCGGCGTTAAAGATATTCCGGAAATAGTGAATATCCACCGAATTCAACGTCTTATAGTTGCCTTACCCTCAGCCGACTCCTCGACTGTTAAAAAAGCGGTTCAGACAGGGAGGAAGGCCGGTATAAAAAAAATAAAGATTATCCCTTCTCTGTCAGAAATAATCAATGGCCAAGTTTCTTTTCCTGATATTCGAGAATTTCAAATTGAAGATTTGCTAGATAGAGAGCCAATCGTGCAGGGCTTAGCTCAAATCGAAAAATTTATTCAAGATAAGGCTATTTTAATTACTGGGGCCGCAGGTTCTATAGGCTCTGAAATTGCAAGGCAAGTTGCCAAATTTAGCCCTTCTTTACTTTTGCTGTTGGATAAAGACGAAACAGGCATTTTTAATATTTCCGAAGAAATAGCAGAAAAATTCCCAGCCCTAAGAGTCTCATCATTGATTGCCAATATTCAAGACAAAGATAGAATTGATCAAACTCTTAGCAAATTCCACCCTGATATAATTTTACATGCAGCTGCTTACAAACACGTTCCCTTAATGGAAATTCATCCCGGTGAAGCAATCAAGAACAATATTTTCGGCACAAAGATACTTGCCGAAGCGTCACTAAAGCATAAGATAGAAAAATTTATCTTTATTTCTACGGATAAAGCAGTTAACCCTACTTCGGTAATGGGGGCAACCAAGAGAGTGGGGGAAATTATGTGCCAGGCCTTAAGTAGCTCTATGCTAAAACCAGGTAGCGCAAAAACAAAATTTATTTCAGTTCGTTTTGGCAATGTTTTAGACAGTCGAGGAAGCGTTGTTCCTATTTTTAAAGAGCAGATAAAGAAAGGAGGGACTATTCAGATTACTCATCCGGAGATGAAAAGGTATTTTATGACCATCCCCGAGGCTGTACTTTTGGTAATGCAGGCAGGCGTAATGGGGCAAGGCGGAGAGGTATTTGTTTTGGATATGGGTAATCCAGTTAGAATTTTAGATTTAGCCAAAGATTTAATTCGACTTTCTGGCTTAGAACCAGATAGAGATATCCCGATTGTTTTTACCAGATCTAGGCCTGGGGAGAAGTTTTTTGAAGAGATTTTAACGGCCGAAGAGGGAACAATAGCCACTCAAGATCAGAAGATTTTTATGGCAAAACTCCCAGGTGTAAATAAAAAAAGAATAAGAGAAAATTTAGAAAAATTAAAAAAGTTAGCTTATTCCGATTCAGACAGAGAAAAAATAAAAACCATATTAAAAGAACTCATCCCTTCTTACCAACCAGATATTTCCCAAAACTAAATTATTTGCTATAGTACAAAACACATGAACCCCGTTAGAAATTCTCGTCAGCAAAGAGAATTCTTAACAGGGATTTAAAATATGGAATATCCACCAAAAATTTCTAACGGGGTGAATCAACAAGAAGAAAAAATTCAGGCAACAGGCTCCGATGAGATAGATTTAATGGACTATCTTAAAGTAATGATCAAAAGAAAACAGCTGATTGTGGTTGTGTTTTTAGTAATGATAATAACAGCCGGCGCTTTTAGCTTTCTGATGCCTAAAGTCTATAAAATTGATACTGTCTTGGAAGTAGGAGGAATAGATGGAGGGTCGATAGAAGATCCCGTGCAGATAGTAGGAAAAATTCAAGGCGATACCTATGGAATTCCCGTTAGAGAAAAATTAGGAATTTCAGAAGGAGAATATCCAAAAATAAAAACCGAAAACCCTAAAGATACCAATTTGGTGGCAATAGAGGTAAAATCTTCAAAACCTCAATTAGCCAAAACAATCTTAGAAGAAATTAATAATTTAATCTTAGAAAGGCACCAAGAAAGAGTTAGAGCTAAAAAAGAATTAATAGAACATAACATAAAAACAACTGAAGCTAAAATTCACTTAGTAGAAAGTGATATTGAAAAAACAAGAAATAAAATACAGCCAATAGAAAGCGATATCAAAAGGTTAGAGAACAAAATTAACTATACCGAGGAAGAAAAAAAGAACTTGGAGGCAAAAGTTGAGGCACTGGAGAAGGTTCTGGTCTATGAACAAACCCCAGGGACTCAATTCGCTTTATTCGATGCTAAAGAAAAATTCGCAGGTAAAAAACAAGAGATAGAGAATTTATTTTTAAGCATTAATTCCCTAAAAAAAGGCAGAGAAGACTTGAATATTCAAATCAATGCTTTGGAGGGAGAGATTGAAAGCCTGAAGGCTCAGATTAATTCTTTTATAACCTCATTGGATGGTGTCAAAATTACCAAAATAGTAAAAAAATCCACTATTTCTGAAAAGCCAATAAGTCCCAGGCCTGTTCTTAATATCGCTATAGCCGGTATCTTGGGAATTTTTCTTGGAATATTTTTAGCTTTTGGCAAAGAATGGTGGGAAAAGAATAAATTAAAAATTTAAGTTACGGAATACCACTTTAACACTATCAGCTGCAAAAAGCCTTTTTAGAGGCTTTTTTTATTGAAACCTTTGTTAAAATTAATATTTTATGTTAAGATTTAGTAATCAACCCAAATTGGACATTATGCGAAAATTATTTTTTATTGCCACTTTAATTTTATTTTTATTCATTGGATTTAGTGCGCAAGCTGAAACCGTAGGTCAGAAAGAGACTTTTTATATTGAGCCTGCTTATGATTCGTCAGGCAGAGAGGAACTAACTGCTGTTTTGGTAAAGATTACCCCGGAACTTTATTTTTATACTGATGAAAATTGGTGGAATTTTACTCCTCAGAATGAAGTTTACCAGACCCTAAGTAATTTAGGAGAAGAATTCGGAGACAAAATCTATCCTGTCTTAACTTCTACCTTTGGTTCGGAATGGAAGCCAGGAATTGATAAAGATTCAAGAGTAACTATTTTGATTCACCCGATGATTAAAGAAGCTGGCGGATACTTTAATCCCAAAGATGAATATCCCAAGCTCCAGTTCACAAATTCCAATGAAAGAGAAATGCTTTATCTTAACTCAGAATATATCAGGACTACCTACGCTAAAAGTTTTTTAGCCCATGAATTTGTTCACCTTATCACTTTTAATCAAAAAGAAAGAAGATATGGGGTAGAAGAGCAGGTTTGGTTAAACGAAGCCCGAGCTGACTATGCTCCTACCTTAATTGGTTACGATGACATTTATGAAGGAAGCAATTTAGAAAGAAGGGTTAAGATTTTTTTAGAGGGACATTCCGACTCGTTAACTGAATGGAAAAACAAAAATCTTGATTATGGGGTTGCCAATCTTTTTATTCAATATTTAGTTGATCACTACGGAGTTGAGATTTTGGTTGACTCTTTACATACTACAACACCAGGTATTATAAGTATAAATGATGCTTTAGAAAAAAACGGTCTTGAGGTTGATTTCTCCCAAATTTTCACTGATTGGACTGTAGCTTCCTTAATTAATGATTGTAATTTAGGGCCTAAATATTGTTATTTAAACCAAAATTTAAAAGATTTACACATTATGCCTTCAATTAACTTTTTACCGACAAGCGGCAAAAGCAGCTTATCAGTTACTGATGAGATAAAAAATTGGTCATGTAATTGGTATAAAATTATTGGAGGAAAGGGAAAGCTTAAAATTGAGTTTACTGGGTATCCTACTATTGTTTTTAAAATTCCCTATTTAACCAAAGATTCAGCTGGGAATTATTCTCTTAACTTTTTAGAACTTGACCGGTCTCAAAAGGGAGAAATGTATGTTGATGAATTTGGAACTGAAATCACCACTATAATATTTAATCCTTTAGTTCAGGATAGAATATCTGGTTTTTCAGATAACGACCCGTCTTATTCATTCTCTTGGTCAGCTTCAATTGTGGAAACCCAAGAAGAAGTAGAATTAATAAAAAATCTTTTAGCCAAAATCGAATTTTTAAAAGCTGAAATTGCTAAAGTTCAGGCTCAAATCGATGCTATCTTGGCTGCCAGGGGAGAAAAACCTTCCTGTCAGAAATTTGAAAATAATTTATATTACGGCTTAATGGATAATTCAGAAGTTCGTTGCTTGCAGGAATTTTTAAAATCCCAAGGGATAGAAATTTATCCAGATGGCTTAATAACTGGCAATTTCCTTTCTTTAACTAAAGCAGCTGTTATTCGTTTTCAGGAAAAATATACTGAAGATATATTAGTTCCCTGGGAATTAACTGAAGGCACAGGCTATGTTGGCCCAAAAACCAGGGCTAAAATCAATGAACTTATGAACCAATAATAGTTATCGGCTCTTAGATTATGCTAAAAAGAGGAAAGAATAGCGGAATAGAGGGTAATGTTTATTAATGTTTAGTAATGTTTAGTAAAATGTTAGCATCCCTTCTTGAAAAAGACTTGAACTAATTTTTATACCTACCAAACCATAATAACCGCTACATAAAACCCTTTATCTGAAGGGTTTTTAGTTTTCCACAGTCCTTAATTGACAGCTATTTACGATAAAATGGTATAATAAATAAGTGAATAACTTGTTATTAGAAAGTGAATATTTGTTTAAAAAATTTTAACTATAAAAAAACCCAAAACTAAATTAAAGGGGAGGGTTTTTTATTTTTGTAAAATGTTTACAAAAAAACACGCCAAGTCGTTCGCAAAAAAATCTATAATTTATTTTGTGGTTTTAACCACAATGCTTTGGTCGATAGGAACTCCAGTTTTGGCTGTAGCTCCAACTGTGAGTTCAGTAACTGTCACTACATCTTCTGTCAAGGTTGTTTTTGACCAGGATATGACTGCCGATGTTTCTGGTGGCAGCAATTTCAGTGAAAGCGTCAAGAACTTCTCAAATTATGAACTAACCTGGACCGCTTCCAGCACTGTTTACCCATTGCACGCGGATTACGGTAATTTTATAGATTATGCTACTTCTGGAACTGACGGAGTGGCGACAATTTTTGGTTTGGATTTAACCCAAGGAGAGTCTTTCAGTTTGAGCATTAGTGATGTTACCAATGTTGCTCTTGAAGCTGTTTCTCCTTCTCCCCATACTGCCACGGGAACAGTAGCCGTTTCAACCGATCCATTGATTTCCAAAATTGAAAACACCTCTGGATCAGCTGGAACGAATGATTGTTATGGTTATCCTTGCGGAAAAGCCGGAGAACAAATTACCATTACCGGAGTAAGATTCAATGTCGCCGCCGGTGGAGCCCAAGTAAGTGGTTTAGGTACTACCCAGACCGCTACTCCTTCTGATGCCCAGACAATTGTAATGAATATTCCCGGCGATGTTTCCACGGGAAATGCTCAAGTTAAGGTTAGGAATTTAGACGACAATACTTATTCAAATATAAAGTATCTTGGCGCTTATGACGCCGGTAGCTGCGGAGTCATTAAGGGTGCCTTGACTGATTCTGGCGCAAGCGTCGGATCTGACCAAGATAATGTACCCGTTAGGTTAGAATCTTGGAATATGGCGTATGATTCAACCAGAAGTCATAATAATGGCTATTATGCAGTTGTTGCTGTTGACAGTGGTTCTTGCACCACCGGTTCTTTTGATGTTTTCTTTACCACACCAGCAGGAGCCTCAGAAGCTGCCCCCACCGAAGTCGGTTCCCAGACAGTAACTGCTGGCTCTGTAACCGATGCCGGTACTTCAGCTTTTGCTACAGCTAATGTTTCAGGAACCATCACCGACCCTTCGGGTAATGCTGTTCAGGGATCTATAGTTACTGTTCATAATGATTATTGGTCAACCATCCAGAGGGCAATTACCGATGAGAGCGGCGCTTATAAAGCTTATGTTCCATTAAGCAGTGATTATAACGATTATGGAGTACAGGCTCAAGCACCCTATCAAAATCCAAATAATTATCAACAAAATGAGACATGGACAAATATTGCTTCAGGAAGTACGGCAACAGTAGATGTAAGCTTGATTGTCTTAAATGTTCAAGGAACAGTAAAGACTCCAACCGGAGACACTTCTGACTCTAATCCTTCTCCAAATACAGCTGTTCCTAATGCCAATGTCTGTCTCCACACGACAGATTGGAGCACTTCTATGTGCACTAATACGGATTCTTCAGGAGTCTTTAAAATGGGGGTGGCGGCTGGCTCAAACTATGTTTTAGATGTGGAAGCTCCTTTTGGAGATGATACATTTGGCGGTTATGGCAGAGGCAGTTATACTGGTCTTACTATTGAAGCTACCCTAACAAATCTTGACACCTTGATTTCTGGTGGGCCGAGATTGGGAATCCCTAATGTTTTTGGCCGGGTTTACGGAGATGCAAACAGCAATAGTTCTTTTGATTCAGGCGAGGAAATAACTGGTACCTGGGTAAATCTTAATAATGGGGGTTTTTGGAGCGGGACGAATACTGACAGTAGCGGGAAGTTTAAGTTTACCGTAAGCCAGGCAGGTGAATACCAATTAGGTATTGATTCACCTTCTTCTAGTTATTCTGGATACAACGCTGCTGTCACAATTTCCAGCAGTGATGTTACAAACGGTAAAGACTTGGGAGACATTGCCTTGTCAGCTCCTAATGTTACAGGAACTATTTATGGTCCTGAAGGATCAGCAGCTGAAAATACTGGCCAGCAAAATATTTCAATTGATATTTGTCCTTATATGAATCCAGGACAGTGTTATTGGGGCCAGACAGATTCTAATGGAGACTTTGGCATAGGTACTGTTCCTAATGGTTCCTGGGAGATGAGGTTTAACATCTGGGGGAGCAGTATTTATGCAGCTCCCAGCTCTAAGATTCTTGTAGTTTCTGGAGGGTCAGTAACCACTGTTGATGGAGTATCTAATGCAAGTAATGTCGTATTAAACGCTATCAGATTAGCTGATCCTGCAGTAAGTGGTTTGGTGGGTGTGGTTTACGGTCCTACCGGAACCGCTGGTCAAGAAGCCAATCTTATGCTTCGGGAGCCAGGATTTTCAATGGGCGGCGGAGAGCAGTGGGCAAATACCAATAGTAACGGACAATTTGCTTTTGGTTCAGTTGATGCCGGGACCTACGAACTGGAAGTACAGCCAGGTTGGGGTTCAAGCTTTGCCAGAGCAATGTACACCATTACCGTGGCTGCTGATGGTACTGTTTCCAGCAGCGATTCTGGCTTTACCTATAATTCCAGTAGGAATATCACTGTCAGATTAACATCACCCAACATTATCGGAACAGTTAAGACTCCGGTTTACAGTTCTGCTTACGCTGATTTGGGAATTGCCCAGTCTGAATTTGACCAGCCAGTTCAATGGGGCTGGATAAATATGCATACCGCAGGACCTATGGCAGGACCTGGTGGTTGGTATGGAACAAATACTACTGCCAGCGGTACCTTTCAGTTTGGCGGAGTAGAGGCAGGTGCCTATGTTATTGAATATGAAGCAGGTTGGGGAAGTTCTTTCTCTGGCGTTTCAGGAGAAATAACCATTTCAGCAGCAGTTGCTGCCGGAACAGAATCTCTTAATCTTAGCACCTCTTCCCTTGCCAGCGGCGGAGCTCTTAGAGTTGGGCTTCCACAACTTCGAGGAACCGTTGTAAAAGCTGACGGTACTACTGCCGTTCAGAATGCCTGGATTATGGTTTATAATCCTTCTGACTGGAGCGTTCAGCCAAAAGGATCAAACACTGATTCCAATGGTCAATTCTCAATCGGAGGATTATCTGACGGTGGCTATAGTATTGAGGTTAATATGCCCTGGGGTGAAGGATTAATAGCTCCTTCAGGTCTTTCTGTAACAATAGCAAGTGACATTGGGGTGGTAAAACAGAACGGTACAGCTTTACCTAATAACAAAATAACTCTTACTGAACCCTCAAAAACAATTACAGGACGAGTTTTTAAAGATACAAACAGCAACCTCACTTATAACTCTGGAGAAGAAGTGACTAATGCCAGGGTGGAGGTTCACAAAGATATGGGCGGAGGTTTTGTTGAGGCAAGAACAGGAACAGATGGTTCTTACAGTTTGAAAGTTGGTGGCGGTTCCTGGTGGGTGGAAGTAAGGCCTGACTGGGGTGTTGATATTGACTGGGCTTACACCGATCCTCCAACCCGCATTACATTTGCAGACGATACCACCACTGAAACCGAAACCCAAAACTTTATAGTTAAAGGAACTAATGCTACTATTACAGGCTATGTGAAAAAGACAGACGGGACCGCAGTTAGTAATGTTTGGGTTGATGTCTGTCAGGATATGGGAATGTGCAATGGAAGAAGCAGTGATTCTAATGGAAGATTTTCAATTAAGGTGGCTGCCGGTACCTACAGAGTTTCAGCTTTCCCGCCAGGTGACTTAATGGACACCTTTGGTGCTCCTGACGAAAAAATAGTTACGGTGGCAGCCAACGAAACAGCTGATGCGGGCACCCTTACTTTAAAAGCTAAAAACAGCACTATTTCAGGTAAGGTTTATGATGATGCTGGTAATGCTGTTTCCAATGTGGTAATAAATCTCTTTCAGTTCGGAGCTCCTGGCTGGGGCATGGGCTTTACCGACAGCACCGGGGCTTACAGCATTTCTGTGGCTTCGGGTACCTGGGGCGTTATGGTAATGCCGATGTCAAGCCAATATGTTTATACAGGAGGGCCCTTAAGCGTCGCAGTGGAAGATAATGAAACTTCAGCAGACAATGATTTTACTTTAAGCTTGGCTGATGCCACTATTAAGGGAAAGGTAAGGCTGGATTCTGCAACAGGGGACGTAGTTACTGATCTCTGGGGTGGAGTTTGGATAAAAGATACTTTAGCTGAAGATTTCTTGGACTTTGGAGGACCTATGGATGATATGATGGAAAAATCAGGAATGATGGAAGGTGGAGCAGACGCAATGGGAGGTACCGGAATGGGAGCTCCAATGGGTGGAGGCATGGGAGGAGGAGAAGCTTCGAGCATGGGTACCGGAGTGAATAATGGCGCATTTGAGTTGAAAGTGCCTGCTGGAACCTATGAGATCGGCCTTGGAATGCCTCCTGGATCAAACTATACTCTTTTAGAAACCACAACAGTTACTGTGCTTTCAGACAGTGATCCACTTAATCCGAATCTTGCCGACGGTGGCTACACTAATGCTAACTTAGTTGTTGTTGAGAATGATGCTACTATTTCAGGCTACTTCTTTATTGATGCTGATGGCGACGGCGCCTATGATTCTGGAGAGGCAGTTTCAGGATTGAGATCAATGGTTAATGCGAGCAAGGTGGGTGGCGGCTGGCAAATGACAGAATCAGGATCAGATGGTTCTTACTCTCTTAGTATTTCTGCAGGAGAGTGGTATGTAGATGCCTTTATTGATGTCTTTATGATGTTTGGCGCAGGTCAAAGCCAGTATATGGTAGTGTCACCGGACGAAAAGTTAACAATTGAGGCTGACAGCACCACTGCCTTAAACTTTGAGGTAAAAGATTTAGATGCCACCATTTCAGGAACAATTACAGGTCCTGATGCAGCTGTAATGTCAGGCGTTTGGGTCTTTGCAAACTACGGTTCAGCTGCCATGCTTGATGAATTTAAGGGACCCGGTGGTCCTGGAATCGGAGACTTTACTGATGCTTCAGGTAACTACTCAATGAAAGTTACCGGAGGCACTTACGAGATTGGAGTGGGTCTTCCTCCTTGGGATACCAGAGCCTTGATTAATCCTGACTTCATTTCAGTAACTGTGGCTTCTGGAGCTACTTCCAGTGGCAACGACATGCAGTTTGGAGAATCAGACGCCACAATTTCAGGAACTGTTACTTTGAGTGGTTCAGCTAATGCAGGATATGTCAGGGCTTGGTCTGATAACGGTCAGGGCAATGGAACCGCCTCTACTGACGGCTCTTACAGCATAGATGTTTCCCAGGGCACCACCTGGCACTTAGTAGTTGCAGCAGAAATCTCAGACACCCTTTATGAATCAGACGAAGCTACAGTAGTTGTGGATTCATCTTCTGAAACCCAGAACTTGGCCTTAGTCTCCTCAGGATTAACCATTCCTGACGCAAAGACAACTTCATTTGATTCTTCTGAGTCAAAGACGCTTACTTTGACAGACGGTTTGAAAGTTGAAATGCCGGCTGCCAGCATTGATACATCAGGTACTGTTACTGTAACCGTAAATCCTACGGTAGAGGTGAAGCCTGATTCAAAGGAAAAGCCTATTGGCATAACTTATAGCTTTTCTGCCAGAGATGCTGACGGTAAGGAGATTTCAGACTTGGCAGGCAATGTAACAATCACCATGCCTTATAATGAGGATCTTATTGAAGCTGCAGGCTACTCAGAAGACAGCATTACGCCAAAATACTACAGCGGAACAACTGGGACCTGGGAGAACTACGATACAGTAATTCGTGATCCAGAAAATGACCAGTTAATTATAATAACCGACCACTTTTCAGAAGGTGGGCCAGTCGGTGAAGATCCTCCAACTGCTCCTTCAGGTTTATCAGCTTCAGCTGCCAGCACCTCAAGCATTGCTCTTTCTTGGACTGATAACTCAAGCGATGAAACAGGATTTAAGGTTTACAGAAACTCTGCTGATTCCAGCTGGAGTTCAGCAACCTTAGTAACCACTACTGCAGCTGATGCCACTTCTTACACTGATACAAGCTTAAGCGCTTCAACCACTTACTACTATCGAGTAAAAGCCACCAATGCCAACGGTGACTCTTCTTGGTCTGCTACTGCGTCAGCTACTACCGATTCAGAAGGTGGCGATGGTGGAGGAGCGCCCGGAAGACCTCCAACAACAGTAGCTGAAGAAGAAGAGGAGGAGGAAGAGGAAGTTGTTGCTGGTGAACAAGAAGAAGAAGAAGAAGAGGAGGAGGAGGAAGAAGAGGAAGTATCATTAGAAGGTATTAGCATTCCTACTCTTGAAAAGCCAGTTTCTGAAATGACAACCCAAGAGCTTCAGGCAAAGATTGCTGAATTTTTGACAGCAGTTCAACAACTGCAATCGCTTTTAGCTCAACTAACAGAGCCCGCAGAAATTACTGGAATTCCCGCTGATTATATATTCGAAACAGATCTTAAACAGGGCCAGAGTTCAGATGATGTTAAATATCTTCAGATTTTCCTGAATTCAGATCCAGACACTAAATTAGCCGAATCAGGGCCTGGCTCTCCAGGAGAAGAGACTACTTACTTTGGCCCTTTGACCAAGGCTGCTGTGATTAAATTCCAGGAAAAATATGCTGAAGATGTTTTAGCTCCTTGGGAATTAACTGAAGGAACAGGCTATGTTGGACAGACGACAAGAGACAAGATTAACGAGATTTTAGGGAGATAGGAGGGGATTGACACAATAGCTTATATCTGTTAATATTTGATTAGTGAGTGTTCCCTTTTGGGGACTTTACTAAGTCGGCAAAAGACCTCCTCGAGAGGTCTTTTGCTTTTACATTTAATATAGATAACAACTACAATAACTACAATAATTTATTTTAGCCGAATATCCGTAAAAATATTGCCATGGCATTGATTTTACGGTATTATAAGCTAAAGGTATGAGCTTAAAGAAATATAAGTATTATTTTAAAAAACCGCGTTCAGTAATTGTAAAAGACATTCTTTACTGGATAATAACAACCGGAGGAGTTGCTATAGCGATAACTTCTCCGTTTTTTCTTACAAACCTTCTGAGGAGTTACACAAAATTGAAAAAATATCCAAAGAAAAAAATTTCGGATACTTTCTATAATCTAAAAAGACAAGGCTTAATAGAAATTCAAAAAAAGAATCACCAAATTTATATCGGCTTGACCGAAAGGGGAAAGGAAAAGGCCGGTTGGCTCCAGATAGATAGTTTAATGATTAAAAAACCAAAAAAATGGGACAGAAAATGGAGAATAGTTATTTTTGACATTGCCCAATTAAAGAAAATCTATCGAGAGGCACTTCGAGGGAGATTAAAAGAATTAGGCTTCTATCCACTTCAAAAAAGTGTTTGGATTCATCCTTTCGATTGTCGAGCAGAAATTGAATTACTAAGTGATTTTTTCGGATTGGTAGAAAAAGAGATAAGATTAATTTTGGCGGAAAATATCGGTAATGACAAAGGATTAAGAAGAGCCTTTAAATTATAAAATACGTAAAACTATTGCCATGGCTGTTATTTTACGATATAAGATTTTTTAGAAATATTTTAAATTGAGTTTGATTTTTCTTTTTGATCAAGATATAATAAAAATTGGGTCGGGAGGATAGCACTCACTAAAGACTTAGAATTGGAGTCAACTCTCCTGGCCCTTTTTTTATTAGGTTTTAGGGTTTAGCTTCCGAGTTATTAGGTGTAAAATATAAAAAGATGAGAAAAATAAATTTTAGAAAATTGCAAAAATTGTTACCAGGCTTAAGAAAAAATGTTTTGCTGAAAAATTATACTACCTTTAAGATTGGCGGTAAGGCCCAGTATTTTTTTGTTGCCAAAAATAAAGAAAGCATAATAAAAACAGTAAAAACTGCAAAGAAACTAAAAATTCCCTTTTTTATTTTAAGCGGAGGCAGTAACCTATTGATATCTGATAAGGGATTTGAAGGACTAATAATTAAAATTCGAAATTCGAGATTCGAAATTCGAAATTCTTATTTGTGTGCCGAAGCAGGAGTAAAGATGTCAAAGTTAGTACGAGAAACCGGTAAATTAGGATTAGCTGGTTTAGAATGGGCTGCAGGCATTCCAGGCACCCTTGGGGGAGCAATCAGAGGCAATGCTGGAGCCTTTGGCAAAGAAACAAAAGATAATATTTTTGAAGTCGAAATCTTGGATGGAAAAGGCAATCTTAAAAAGTTATCTAAAAAACAATGTAGTTTTTCTTACCGACATTCAATTTTTAAGAAAAAAAATTGGATTATTTTATCTGCTAAATTGAAACTTAAAAAAGGTAATAAAAAGAAAATTCAAACTATTGCTAAAGACTATGTTGAATATCGAAAAAAAAGGCAGCCACTCAATTATCCGAGCGCCGGAAGTGTTTTTAAAAATGTAGATTTAAAAAAAATTCCAAAGAAAATAAGAAAAAATTTTTCTAAGGTTATTAAAAAAGATCCTTTCCCAGTTATCCCAGCATCCTATTTTATTTCAGAAGCCAAACTACCAGGATTAATGATCGGGGGGGCTGAGATTTCAAAAAAACATCCAAATTTTATTGTCAATCTAGGAAAAGCCAAAGCAAAAGATGTTAAAAAATTAATAAGTTTGGTAAAAAAGAAAGTAAAAAATAAATTTGGAATAATTTTAGAAGAAGAAATTAGATTTTTAGGACTTTAATGCGTCAAAAAAATAATTTTTGCTAAGATTAATGGCAATTTTTTCTTTTTTCTCTTTTTTCTCTTGCCCGCCCAAATTTTTTACAACAAAAAAACTTGGGCGGGCTTGACAACATATCTTGAAATGAAATAATGAAGTAAGGAAATAGATTTTTCTAAATTTTTTTAAAAAAATTTACAAATAGCTGGTCGACTATTTGCCCTTAACCTTTAAAACAATAAATTATTTAGATACATGGCAAAGAAAAAAGCCAAAAAGAAGAAGGTAGCAACGAAAAAAAGAGGAAGATAAATCTTCTTTTGCCCCGCCTCAATTTTTTGTGAGATTTTCTTTCTAATTAATTAGAAAAATTAATTAGAGATAGAGTTATTACAAAAATTAGAGGCGGGGTTTTTAATTTTCCACTTTTTTCTTTTGCCTTGTTGAATTTTTTCAAGAAAAAAACTTAGGAAAGCTTGACAACGTTTCTTAAAATGAAATAATGAAATAATCTTTTTAAAAATTTCTTTTTTTGAAAAATTTAGTAATGAAGATTATTATAAAAACTAAAAATATCAAATTAACACTAGCTTTAAAAGACTATATTGAAGGAAAATTAAATTCTCTTGAAAAATTTTCAAAAATTTTTCAAGAGAAAATATATCTTAATAGCTTTTTTGGCAAGGGAAAGCCAAGAGTGGAAGCCTGGGTAGAGGTGGGAAAAGAATCTTTACATCATCAAAAAGGAAATATTTTTCGGGCAGAAGTCCAATTAAGATTTCCAAAAAAAAGCATAAGATCTGAGGCAATTTCTAAAGATTTAAAAACAGCAATAACTGAAACCAAAGATGAACTACAAAGAGAAATTAAACAATATAAAGAAAAATTAACCTCTTTGACTAAAAGAAAAGCAAGAGTTTTAAAAAAATCTCTTCGCCTTTCTTCTGGAGCTCGTTTTTGGAGAAAAGGGAGAATAAGAGAAGAAGGAATATGATTCCGTCAAAAGTTTTTTTCACCAAAGGAGCAGGAACTCACAGAGAAAAACTGGCGTCTTTTGAGTTAGCCTTGAGAGATGCTGGCATTGCTCAATATAATTTGGTTTCAGTTTCAAGTATTTTGCCACCAGGTTGTAAAAAAATTCCAAGAACCAAAGGTATAACCACTTTAAAACCAGGAGAGGTTGTTTTTTGCGTAATGGCCAAAAATGAAACTAACGAACCAAACAGATTAGTGGGGGCGGCCATTGGTTCGGCCATACCGGCTGGACAAAAAAGATACGGTTATCTTTCTGAGCATCATTCTTTTGGTGAAACCGAAGAAAAAGCTGGAGACTATGCCGAGGATTTGGCAGCTTCCATGTTAGCTTCTACTTTAGGAATTAAATTCAATTTAGATGAGGCCTGGGATACCAGAAAGCAGGCCTATAAGTTAAGCGGAAAAATTGTTTATACTTCCAATATTACCCAAACTGCAAGAGGAGAGAAAAATGGCCTTTGGACGTCAGTGGTGGCCGCAGCTGTTTTTGTCTCCTAAAGAAAAATGAAAAAAAATCCATTTCTTTCTGGAAAGAAAATCAAGGCAAAGAAATTAAAAAAGAATCTCAAAGTCTCAGAATTAGTGAAAGATTATTACCAATCTTATAATGCGGCAAGACTCCAGGAGGCTTGCCGTCTTTTGGTTGAGAAAATGCTTGATCCCAAAAGAGATGTTACCCTGGGTATTACTTTGGCCGGGGCCTTAACGCCAGCTGGTCTTTCTGGACAGGTAGTTTCAATGATGAAAAAAGGCTTTATTGACTTTATTATTTCTACTGGAGCTAATCTTTACCATGATACTCATTTCGCTTTAAACTTCCCCTTATATAAAGGTATGTGGCAAGTAGATGATGCTACTTTATGGAAACACGGCGTAGTTAGAATCTATGATACTTTTTTGACTACTGATACTCTTTTAAATACAGATAAATTCACTCAAAAAATTTTATTAGACAAAAAAGCTCCTCGAGGAGCAATTTCTTCAAGCGAGTTCCATTATTATATTGGAAAAAGGCTTTTAAGGGAGGCTCCTAATCCTCAAGTTTCTATTTTAGCCCAGGCAGCAAGATTGAATATTCCTGTTTACACTTCTTCCCCTGGCGATTCTACTTATGGAATGGATTTGGCAGCTTATAACAAAGCAATAAACAAGAAATTTAGAAGAAGAGGAGAAATAGATTTACATATCAATCCCAATTTAGATGTTGGCGAGACAGCAGCTATTGTTATGGCAGCCAAAGAAAATGGAGCTATTATTTTAGGAGGCGGCAGCCCCAAAAACTTTTATATGCAGACTCAACCTTTTTTATGGGAATGTTTAGGTATTGAGAGGGGAGGCCACGATTATTTTATCCAAATTACCACGGATTCTCCCCACTGGGGCGGGCTTTCAGGAGCGACTCCCCAGGAAGCTGTTTCTTGGGGGAAAATTAACCCTCAGGAACTTCAAAATACAGTGGTAGTTTATTCAGATGTTACAATAGCAGTTCCCATTCTTTTTAGTTATGCCATAGAGAAAGCAAAATCCCGTCGAAAAAAGAATCTTTATCTAAAACGCAAAAAATTGCTTTATAATTTAGAAAAAGAGGCCAAAAAAAAGCCTACCACCTGGGTAGCTGAAGAGATTTATAAAAAACACCAACAATAAATAGTAAAGATGAATAATTTTTCTTATCAAACTTCAGAATCTTTTAATTTCGGTGGGATGAGCAATCAGAGCTACAATAAAGCTAAAGTAGTTATTTTTCCTGTGCCTTATGATTCTACAACCTATTATAAATCAGGAACCAAAGATGGGCCTCGGGCAATTATTGACGCTTCTCGGCACATGGAACTCTATGACATTGAACTCAAAAAGAGCATTAAAGAGACCGACATTTTTACCCTGGAATCCTTGGAACCGTCCAAGAATCTTCCCAAAGAAAACATCATCAGAATAAGAGATGTTATAAATAGGCTTTTAGAAGATAAAAAAATTCCCCTGATGCTTGGAGGTGAACATTCAATTAGTACTGGAGCTGTTTTAGCTTTTAAAAATAAAGGATTTAACTTTTCAGTTTTACAAATTGATGCTCACTCGGACTTAAGGGATGAATTTCAAGGGACAAAATATCACCATGGCTGTGTGATGAGAAGGGTGAGGAATTTGATTTCATCGGTTACTCAGGTTGGAGTCAGAAGCATGTCCCAGGAAGAAGCTGAATATGTTGAAAGCAAGAAAATTAATAATATTTTTTATTACCCAGATTTACCAATAGATAAAATTGTACCTACCCTTAAAGAAAATGTTTACGTAACTTTTGATTTGGATGCCTTAGATTCTTCAATTATGCCTTCAGTTGGCACACCAGAGCCAGGCGGTATTCAGTGGCAGGAAGCTTTAAATTTATTACAGATGGTGGCTAAAGAAAGAAAGATTATTGGAGCTGACGTTGTTGAGCTCTGTCCTATACCAGGTTTTATCGCCCCTGATTTTCTGGCCGCCAAGCTTATTCATAAAATTATTGGCTACATTCTAAAATAAATAGAAACAGATTTTTAATACTAGTAATGAAAAATCATTTTGAGAAATTTTTGAAAAGTTCTTTCGGGCTTGAAATACGATCTAAAGGAAAGATAGTGGCCCGGTCTAAAAAGGCAGGAATTAAAGGGCTGGTCGATTTTATTAAAAAACATAACCGCCGACTTAAAGATCTAATCATTTTTGATAAAACAGTTGGCCGGGGGGTAGCTTTACTTTCAGTTTATTTAAAAGCTAAAGCAGTTTATGGAAAAACCGGGAGCAAATTAGCCAGCAAAGCCTTTAAAAAATATAAAATTAAATTTTATTTTAATAAAACTATTCCTCACATATTAAATAAAAAAGGAGATGGTCTTTGCCCTTTTGAAAAATTATCTTTGGATAGAAAACCAAAAGAATTTTACAGCTTGGTTAAAAACAATTAATATTTTCATTAACGGTTAATACTGCGGACTTTAGTTCGTAGTAACTTTTAGGCCCAAAAACGGCCCCTTAAGGGGCCGTTTTTGGGTGGACGAAAAGGAAAATTTCTTATATAATAAAAAGGCATTATTTTAATAATCACGTATTATGTCTATACTTAGTAAGATTTTTGGCGATGCCAATGAAAAGTACTTAAAGAAACTCCAGCCTTTAGTTGAAAAGATAAATAGCTTCGAAAAAGAATTCGAGGGTCGAGCACTTAAAGATTTGAGTGCTCGGACTTTAGAATTAAAAGAAAGACTTAACAAAGGCGAAACCTTAGACGATATATTACCAGAGGCTTTTGCTTTAATTCGAGAATCATCCAAAAGAACCTTAAAACAAAGGCATTTTGACGTTCAATTAATTGGCGGAATAGTTTTGCATCAAGGTAAGATTGCCGAAATGAAAACTGGAGAAGGCAAAACCTTGGCTGCCACCTTGCCAGTTTATTTAAATGCCTTAGAGGGGAAAGGGGCCCACGTGGTGACAGTTAATGATTATTTAGCCAGGAGAGATACTGTTTGGATGGGTCAAATTTATCACGCCTTAGGTTTGAACATAGGCTGCTTAAATCACGATCAAGCTTTTTTATATGACCCTGAATATAAAAAACCGCAAGAGCAAGAAGAGCAAATTAGAGACGAGTTAGGGAGTTTTAAAATCGTTGAAGACTTTCTGAAGCCTTGTTCCAGAAAAGATACTTATTCAGCCGATATTACATACGGCACTAACAATGAATTTGGCTTTGATCATTTGAGAGACAATATGGTTTATAATTTAGAGAATCAAGCCCAAAGAGGTTATAATTTCGCTATTGTTGATGAGGTCGATTCAATTCTAATTGATGAAGCCAGAACGCCCTTGATAATTTCTGCCCCAGACGCTGAATCTTCAAAAATGTACACCGAATTTTCCAAAATTACTCCTCATTTAAAGGAAAAAATAGATTACAATATTGACGAGAAAGTTAGGGCAGTAACTTTAACTGAAGAGGGGATTGAGAAGGTGGAGAAAATTCTGGGCTTAGAAAATATTTATCAAGAAAAAGGAATAAGATATTTGCATCATTTAGAACAAGCCCTTCGGGCAGATTTTTTATTTAAAAAAGATAAAGATTATGTAGTTAAAGATGGGCAGGTTGTTATTGTCGACGAATTTACAGGAAGATTACTACCTGGCAGAAGGTATTCTGGGGGCCTGCACCAAGCAATTGAGGCTAAAGAGAAAGTAATGATTCGCCCGGAATCTGTTACCTTAGCTTCAATTACTTTTCAAAATTATTTTAGGCTTTACAAAAAATTAGCTGGAATGACAGGAACAGCAGTTACTTCTGCTGAAGAATTCGATAAGGTTTTTGGCTTAGAAGTGGCGGTAGTTCCCACCAACAAGCCTATGATTAGAAGTGATTTCGTTGACAAAATCTATAAATCAGAAGAAGGAAAACTTAAGGCTCTAATTCAGGAAATTAAAGAAAAAAATCAAAAGGGCCAGCCAGTTTTAGTAGGGACAAGGTCAGTAGAGAAAAATGAATATTTAGGGAGATTACTTGAAAGAGAGGGTATTTTTCATCAAATTCTTAATGCCAAAAATCATCAAAGAGAAGGAGAAATTATTTCTCAAGCCGGAAAAGTAGGAGCTGTAACTATTGCTACCAATATGGCAGGTAGGGGAGTAGATATAATTCTCGGCGGTAATCCGCTGAGCCCTGAGGGGACTCGAAGGGTTATTGAACTCGGTGGCCTCCACGTTATTGGCACGGAAAGGCATGAAGCCAGAAGAATCGACAATCAATTGCGGGGAAGGTCAGGTCGTCAAGGAGATCCAGGATCTTCTCAATTCTTTGTTTGTTTAGAAGATGAACTCTTAAGAATTTTTGGATCAGAGAAAATAAAGTCTTTAATGGAAATGTTAAAAATCCCTGAAGATCAGCCAATTGAGGCTAATTTAGTTTCTTCAGCCATAGAACAAGCCCAGTCTAAAGTTGAGGGGTTTAATTTTGATATCAGGCATCATCTTTTAGAATATGACGATGTAATGAACAAGCACCGAGAAGCAATTTATAAAAAGAGAAAAGAAATCCTTGAAGCTCCTCCCCAAGAACTAAAAGAGAAAATAATTAGTTTAATTTTAAAGGAAGGTTATTCAAAAGAAGATTATCAGAAAAAAGAAAAAGAGATGGGCGAAGATAATATGCGCCAGGTTGAAAAAATTGTTTCTTTAAGAATCTTAGATACCTTATGGATGAATCATTTAGAGGAGATGGAATATTTAAGAGATTCAGTAAGGTTAAGAGCTTATGGCCAGCGTGACCCTTTAGTTGAATATAAAACAGAAGGTCATAAAATTTTTCAGAGACTGCTTGGAACAATCGATTCTGACATTGCCCACACAATCTTTAAAGCTTCACTGAAGCCTGCTCAGAGTCAACAGTCCACAGACTACAGCCCAAAAAGAGAAAGAGCAGCAGTCGGTAGTCAGTCAGCTGTAGTCCATAAAAAGAAAATTGGCCGAAATGACCCTTGTCCTTGCGGGGCGAAAAAACCTGATGGCCGTCCAGTAAAATACAAGCATTGCCATGGAAAGTGAAAAAGCGAGTGAAGCGAAGCACCAGAGCGTAGCACGGTACTGGGCGAAGCGAAGTCCCGCACCGAACTTATTCTGGTGAGGGATACCATGGCCGGGGCTAATTCATACAGTATTTTAACTATTTTCAAGAAAGAAAAATTTAGTTAAAATAAAGGAACATGTTTCAAAAAAAGAAAACCAGCCTAATTATCATTTTAATTTTTGTTTTGGCTATTTTAGCTGGAAACTTTATTTATCCAAAATGCTTTAATTCAGGCACAGATTTTTTAAATTCTAAGCTTGGCTTAAAATTACCTAATTTTTGGGAAAAACCTTTTGAATTAGGATTAGATCTTCAAGGGGGAAGCCATCTTGTTTACGAGGCTGATTTATCCCAAGTGGAATCCGAAGGTCGTGAGGAAGCAATGGTGGGCTTAAGAGACGTTATTGAAAGAAGGGTAAACCTCTTTGGGGTAAAAGAGCCTGTTGTTCAAACTCAAATGGCAGGCGAAAATTATCGATTAATTGTTGAATTAGCTGGAGTAGAGGATGTTGGCCAGGCTATTGAAATGATTGGTCAAACCCCTTATCTCGAATTTAAAGAGCAGAGAACAGAAGGAGAAACTCAAACAATTCTTGATAAACAAAAAGAGATAGAAGGTAAAACACCAGAAGAAATTCAAAATATCCCTGACTGGCAATTAGCCTTTGAAGATCCCTATTTTAAACCAACCCTTTTAACTGGAAAATATCTAAAAAAAGCAGAGTTAGGTTTTGATCAGACAACTAATAAACCCATGGTCTTACTCCAATTTGATGATGAGGGGGCAAATATTTTCGAAGAACTAACGAGAAAAAATGTTGGCAAGCCTCTGGCAATTTATATTGATCAAGCGCCCATTTCTGTTCCTGTTGTTCAAGAAACAATAACTGGAGGTCGAGCTCAAATTACCGGAAATTTTACCATCACTGAAGCCAAAGAATTAGCTCGAAATCTTAGTGCTGGTGCCTTACCTGTTCCAATCAAGTTGATTTCTCAACAGACAGTCGGCCCTATTTTGGGTTCAATTTCTTTAAAAGAGAGTCTAAAGGCTGGGATGATTGGGGCTTTAGCTGTCATCATATTTATGATTATTTTTTATAGATTACCTGGAATTTTGGCCTCTTTAGCCTTAGGGATATATTTGGTTTTAATTTTATCTATTTTTAAACTAATTCCCGTTACTTTGACTTTAGCTGGGATTGGCGGATTTATTCTTTCAATTGGTATGGCAGTTGATGCTAATATTCTAATTTTTTCTCGGATGAGAGAAGAACTGAAAGAAGGCAAAGATTTTATTTTCAGCATTGAAGAAGGCGTCAGAAGGGCCTGGCCTTCGATTAGGGACAGCAATTTAACCACCATTTTAGTTAGCCTGATTTTATTCTTTTTTGGAACCAGCTTTGTCCGGGGATTTGCCTTAACTTTAATGCTCGGAGTTTTAATGAGCATGTTTTCAGCTATTGTTATCACAAATCACTTTTTGAAATTCTTCGTTAGTACCAAATTAGGAAAAATAAATTGGCTTTGGAAATAATAAATAATTTTATCCTTCAACAAACTCAGGACGCTTCGATTGCTTGCACTGAGCAAGGCCTGAGCGAAGCGAAGGACGAGTCGAAGTGTGAAAAATTTTCTTTTTACTTCAGAATCAATGACCGAAGGCCATCCTGATAAATTAGCAGATCAGATATCCGATGCTGTTTTGGATAAGGTCTTGGCAGAAGATCCTCTCGGTCGAGTAGCTTGCGAAGTGACAGTAGGAATGGGATATGTGGTAGTTGGGGGAGAAATTACTACCAAGACCTGGGTTGATGTCGGCAATCTGGCCAGGGAGGTAGTAAAAGACATTGGTTATGATAAACCAGAATATGGCTTTGATTACCATACTTTATCAGTTTTTAATGTTATTCACGAACAATCATTAGATATTGCCCGGGGTGTTAAAAAAACTGGAACAAAAAAACAGGGAGCAGGAGATCAGGGAATGATGACAGGTTTTGCTTGTCGGGAGACTAAAGAACTTATGCCTCTGCCAATAACTCTTGCCCACCGCTTAGCTCAAAGATTAGCTGAAGTCAGAAAAAAGAAAAGATTAAAATGGCTTCGTCCCGATGGCAAAACTCAAGTAACTATAGAATATAAAAATGGTCTGCCCCAAAAAATTCATTCAATTGTTATTGCTGCCCAGCATAATCCAGATGTAAGGTTAAGCTTTTTAAGAAAGGGAATTATCAAAGAGGTAATAAAGCCTGTTTGTTCAAATTATTTAACCAAAAAAACCAAATTTTATATTAATAATACCGGTCGCTTTACCATAGGAGGGCCAGTAGCTGATGTTGGCATGACAGGAAGAAAGATTATCGCTGATACTTATGGAGGAAAAGGCGCTCATGGCGGAGGCTGCTTTTCTGGCAAAGATCCGACTAAAGTGGATAGATCAGGAGCTTATATGGGTCGCTATATTGCAAAGAACATCATAGCCGCTAATTTAGCTGAAAGGTGCGAGGTTCAAATAGCTTATGTTATTGGAGGCAAAGATCCTCTTTCTTTAAACGTAAATACTTTTCAGACAGGAAAAGTTAGCGAAGAAAAATTGGCCAGAATTATTCCAAAAGTGTTTGATTTATCCCCAGGGGGCATAATTAAACAGTTGAACCTCTTGCGCCCTATTTATCGGAAAACTGCCTGTTATGGGCATTTTGGCAGAGAAGAGCCAGAATTTACTTGGGAAAAAACAGATAAAACCAAAGAAATCTTAAAATATTTCTAATGAACATTTCTTTCATTAAATACCGCAAATTTTATTATTTTCTTTCAACTCTCTTAGTTTTGGGGAGTATTTTGGCCTTGCTTTTCTTTGGTTTAAAACTAGGCATTGATTTTACCGGGGGCAGTATTTTAGAAGTAGATTTTCAAACAGAACGGCCATCAAATCAGGAAATTCAAGACAAATTAACTGATTTAGATTTGGGTTCTATTATTGTCCAACCTGCTGGAGAGCGATCAGTAATTTTGAGAATGAAAGATATTGACGAGGAAACTCACCAAGCAGTTCTTCAAAGGTTAGGAGAGGTAAAAGAACTGCGCTTTGAGTCAATTGGGCCAGTTATTGGACAGGAGCTAAGGCAAAAAACCAAAATTTTTACTATTTTGGCTTTATTGGGAATTATTACCTATCTTACTTTCGCTTTCAGAAGAATTTCTCAGCCCTTATCTTCTTGGCAATTCGGGATAATTACTGTTTCTTTAGCTTTTTTCCACGATCTTTTAATTGCTTTGGGAGTCTTTGCTATTTTAGGAAAGTTCTATCAAGTCCAGATAACAATTCCCATAATCGTCGGTTTATTAACGGTCTTGGGATATTCTGTTAATAATACAATTGTAGTTTTTGACAGGGTGAGAGAAAACCTTTTAAAGCAAAGAGGAGAAAATTTTGAAGAGATAGCGAATAAGAGCTTAAACCAGACCTTAGTAAGATCTATTAACACCTCTCTAACTGCTTTATTTGTTTTGGTAGCTATTTTCGTTTTAGGAGGAGAAACCTTAAGATATTTCTCTTTGAGCTTAATTCTGGGGGTGTCTTTCGGCACTTATTCCTCGCTTCTTCTTGCCAGCCCCCTTTTAGTTACTTGGCTTAATTTTAAACAAAAGAGGGCCTAATTTTTCCCCAATAGCTCTTGCTCTTTCTTTTGGAATATGGTATAAAAACAAAAGATGCCAAATTCGCTAAATTACAAAAAAATTTGTCAGGATTTATTAAGAGATCTTTCCCCTCGAACAAAAGAAGTCATTTCTTGCCGTTTTGGCTTTAAGACCTGTGAAAGAGAAACCTTAGAATCAATTGGTAATAATTATAATGTTACCAGAGAAAGAATCCGCCAGATTGAGAAAGATGGATTTTCACGAATAAAGAAAAAGACAGATAAATACCAGAAAGTTTTTGATCATTTGATTAGTCACCTCAAAAGTTCAGGGGGGCTAAAAAGAGAAGATCTTTTGCTTTCTCGGTTAGGCAAGGAAAAATCTCAACCTTATATTTCTTTTCTTTTGGCTATTCACGACCAGTTTTCTCGTTTTGCTGAAACTGAGAAACTTTATCCTTTTTGGGCCACTTTTCCTAAAACCCAAGATTCAGCTGAAAAAATTATCAACTCCTTAGTTAAAAAACTGGCAGAGAAAAAAGATCCTCTTTCACTAAAAGCCCTTTATAAAATTTCTCCAGAGAGAAAAAACCTGAGGCCTCAAGAATTCGTTTCCTTTGTTGAAATTTCAAAAGAAATTGAAAAAGGCATTGATAATCTTTATGGCTTGAAAGTTTGGCCAGCTATTCGTCCCCGAGGATTAAAAGATCGGGCATTTTTAGCTCTAAAAGAAGAAGGAAAACCTCTTCATTTTCGAGAAATAGCCTCGGTTATTGATGGGCTGAATTTTGAAGGAGAGCTGGCAAAAAGAAAAAAAGCCCTTTCCCAGACTGTTCACAACGAACTTATTAAAGACCCAAGATTTGTTTTAGTTGGCCGAGGAATTTATGCTCTTTCTGAGTGGGGCTACATACCAGGTTATGTTAAAGACATAATTAAAAAAGTTTTAAGAGAAAAGAAGAAACCCCAAAGCAAAGAAGAAATTGTTAAAGAAGTTTCAAAGCAAAGACTGGTGAAAGAGAGCACAATTTTATTAAATCTCCAGGATAAAAAATACTTTTTAAAGAACTCAAAAAACAAATACATCTCGAGAGTAGATTAAGATGGATCCTCTCACTTTTATTTTAGAATCTTTTAAAAATTTATCTCCAGAACAAAAGGGGGTTTTTGTGATGTTGTGGGAATTTATAAAGACCTGGTGGTGGGTAATTTTGCCTTTTGTTCTTTTTCCTCTTCTTAAGGTCTATTATCATTTCTGGATAATGTCTAGATGGGATCAAAGGCAGGAAAAGATTTTTCTTGAGATTAAAATTCCCAAAGAAATACTCCAGCCAATCAAGGCCATGGAGTATGTTATGGCTGGTATTCACGGCATCCATGATAAGCCGAATTTTAGAGAAAAATGGCTTGAAGGACAATTTCAGCTTTCCATATCGTTTGAGATTGTCGGCATTGACGGCCAACCCCGCTTTTTTATGAGAGTACCGCGAAGATGGAGAACACAGATAGAATCGAATATCTACGCCCACTATCCTGAAGCTGAAATTACCCAAGTTAAAGATTATACCAGAAATATCCCTCAAGACATTCCAAACAGAGATTGGGACCTTTGGGGCACTGACCTAAAGATGACCCGAGAAGATCCTTATCCGATTAAGACTTATCCGAAGTTTGAAACAGAGAGAGAGACCAAAGAAGAAAAAAGAGTTGACCCTATAGCTAATCTATTAGAGGGGATGTCAACCTTAAAACCAGGAGAGCAGCTCTGGGTCCAAATTGTGGTTAGACCGATTATTGACGAAGTTCCTTGGGTTGCGCAAGGAAGGAAGATAGTTGATAGATTAGTCAGAAGGCCAGAGCCGGCTAAAAGTCGGCCGATAGTTCAAGAAGCAGCAGAAACTGTGCTTTTTGGCCCTCAACAGGCTGGTCTAGTCGAAAGAGAATTAATCCCGCCCGAAATGAAGTTGACCCCAGGAGAGCGGGAAATAGTTTCGGCTATTGAAGAAAAAATCGGAAAGTTTGGCTTTAGCTCTAACATAAGATTTATTTATTTAGCAAAACAAGATGTTTTTCTTCCTTCAAGCCCTGTTAGAATAGCAATGAGTCTTTTCAGGGCCCTTTCTACTTTAAATTTAAACGGCTTGAAGCCCGACAATCGAACCAGAACCAAGATTCAGTGGATTTTAAGAAGAAGAAGGTTATACATCAGAAAGAGGAGAATTTTTAGATATTACCAAAGAAGATGGGCGCCCTTTTTTCCTCTGATACGCGGATTGTTTATTTTGAATACTGAAGAGTTGGCCACTCTTTATCATTTTCCCAGCCGTGTTGTGGCTCCTGCTCCAGGTGTTCCCCGGGTGGAGGCTAAAAAAGGCGAACCACCTCCTGGATTGCCGCTTGAATAAACTAAATTAAAAGTTAAATTATGCCCCGTAAGAAATAATTATGTTTTACGTGGGCATTATCCGAAACCTTAAAGGTAACAAACTATACATAAATTTTAGAAACAATATTCAAAAAGACCATTAAAACATAATTTAAGTAAAGTATTTTTTCAGACCGAAGTTGACAAAAACTTATTAAAAACAGACCGAGATATTATTTCAAAGACTATTCTACCTAATAACGAAAAATACTTTATTTCTTAAGGGGTATGCCCCGTAAGAAAGAAGAGGGATTTTCGTGAAAGAAAAGAATGTCTAAGATATTTTCTATCAAAAATCCCTGACTATCCATAGAGCTGTGAATTACTTACTATTTAAAGGTATAAATATAATAACCACGGAAAATATTTAATTTCTTACGGGGTATGAATAACGAAATAATCCTTTTTGCCGAGACCACTTTTCGGAATATTCGAAAGAAATTCGGCATCAAATTAGATGATCGAAGACGGCATGTTTATGCTATTGGGAAAACCGGCATGGGAAAGACAGTTCTTTTGGAAAATATGGCCATTCAGGACATTCAGATGGGCAGGGGCGTCGGCTTTGTTGATCCCCATGGAGAAGCAGCTGAAAGGCTGCTTGATTTTGTTCCAAATAATCGGGTTAATGACGTTATTTATCTTAATCCGGCTGATTTAGAATATCCTATTGCTTTTAATGTTATGGAGAAAGTTAGGCCTGAATTCCGTCATTTAGTAGCCGGCGGCCTAATGGGCGTATTTAAGAAAATTTGGCCTGATGTTTGGTCAGCCAGGATGGAATATATTTTAAACAATGCTATTTTAGCTCTTTTGGAATATCCGGGATCTACGCTTTTGGGGGTAAATCGAATGTTAGCTGATCCTGATTACAGAAAGAAAGTAGTGGATAAGGTTACAGATCCTGTAGTTAAATCTTTCTGGATTCAAGAATTCGCTCGGTACACTCAAAGGTATGAAGTTGAAGCGACAGCTGCAATTCAAAACAAAGTTGGCCAATTTATCTCAGCCTCTTTAATTCGAAATATAATTGGCCAAGTTCAATCCTCAATTAATATGCGAGAGGTGATGGACAAAGGAAAGATCCTCATTTTAAATTTATCTAAAGGAAGGATTGGAGAGGATAATTCAAGGTTATTGGGCGCTCTTTTAATTACCAAGTTGCAGTTAGCTGCAATGTCTCGAGTGGATATTGCAGAAGAAGAGCGAAAGGATTTTTTTCTTTACGTTGATGAATTTCAAAACTTTGCCACAGAATCTTTTATTAATATTTTATCTGAGGCCAGAAAATATCGTTTATCTTTAATTTTGGGCCATCAATATATTACCCAGATGGAGGAAGGAGTTAGAGATGCTGTTTTTGGCAATATCGGAACCTTGGTTTCCTTTCGGGTGGGGGCAGAAGATGCTGAATATTTAGAAAAAGAATTTTTCCCTGAATTTCAAGCCGGTGACTTGGTAAATTTAGCAAAGTACAATGTTTATTTGAAATTAATGATTGATGGATTGGCTGGTCGGCCCTTTTCAGCTGAAACTTTGCCTCCATTTCTGGCACAGGAAAAATCAAGCAGAGAAAAGATTATTAAAGTCTCCAGAGAAAGATACGGTACTCCCAGAGCTAAAGTTGAAGATAAAATAGCTCGTTGGTCAGGAGTGATAGGACCAGCTGAAATTTCTCCTCTCGCTGTTCAATCTCAAGCACTTTACGATGCCCAATGTTCCCAATGTGGCAAGCGGACTAAGGTTGTTTTTCCTCCGGACGGAAAAAGGCCTGTTTACTGTAAATCCTGCCGGAAGAAATTGAAAAAAAGCGAGCCAAAAGAAGAGCCAAAAGAAGAGCCAAAAGAGAACAAAGAAGCTCCTTCTCCTTCCCTCTCTCTTAAAGAGATTTTAGAAAAAGAGCCAGTTTCTTTTTCTTCTTCTAAAAAAGAGAAAAAGCCAGATAAACCAAAGAGAAGAAGAGAAGTTAACTTAGAAGAACTAAAAAAGACCTTAGGAGAAGCTTTAAATAAAAATAATGAAAACTCTTAAGGATTTTCCCTTAGACCAAAAGAGAATTTTGGTCAGATGCGACTTCAATGTTCCCCTTAAAGATTCAGGGGAAATTTTAGATGATTTCAGAATTAAAAAAACCCTCCCAACAATTAACTATTTGCTTAAGAAAGAAGCTAAGATAATTTTAATGAGTCACTTGGGTAAACCCGGAGGCAAGATTGTTGAAAATTTAAGGTTAACAAATATTCAGCAAAGACTTATGGAATACTTGGATTTATCAATAACAAAGGCCAAGGATTGCGTAGGTCCAGATATTGAAGAGCGGACTTTTAAAATGCAGTCTGGCGAGATTCTTCTTTTAGAAAATTTAAGATTTCACAAAGAAGAGAAAGAAGGAGATTTGAATTTTGCTCAAAAATTATCAAAATTAGGAGATATTTATATTAACGATGCTTTTGGCGCTTGCCATAGATCTCACGCCTCAATCGTTGGAGTTCCCAAATACTTACCGGCTGGAGCCGGCTTTTTATTAAAAGATGAAATAGATAATTTAAGAAGATTAATCGAACAGCCCAAAAATCCTATGGTTTCGATAATTGGTGGGAAAAAAGTAGAGACTAAAGTAAAGCTCATTGATAGAATTTCAGAGATTTCTGACTTTGTTCTTATTGGCGGATTAATTAAAAAAGAAATTGATGAAAAGAAAATAGAATTAAAGTTCCCTAAAAAGATTATTCCTCCTGTCCCAGGCGAAGTGGAGGGTCTTGATATTGGGCCAAAGACCATCGAACTTTTTAAAAAGAAAATAAAATTAGCTAAAACTATTTTTTGGAACGGACCAGTCGGTCAAATCGAAGACGAGGAATTCATTCAAGGTACAAAAGCCTTGGCCGAGACTATTGCAGAAAGCTCTGCTTTTTCAGCAGCTGGCGGGGGAGAAACAATAGAATTTATTAATCGATTGGGTTTAACTGATAAATTTAACCATCTTTCTACCGGCGGGGGTGCGATGTTGGCGTTTCTAAGCGGGGAAGAATTGCCGGGATTAGAAGCTTTAAAATAAAAAAATGCCAGCTGAAATTAATCCTTCGACTTCGCTCAGGATTAATGGTGAGCGTAGTCGAACCATTAAAAATTTAAAAAAAGCAGCCCAGCGAATTTTAAAGGCAATTAAAAAAAAGGAAAATATTATTCTTTACGGCGATGCTGATTTGGATGGCATAACTTCGGTTATTATCTTAAAAGAAACGATTAAAAGTTTAGGGGGCGAGGTTAAAGATGTTTATTTTCCTTCTCGAGAAAGAGAAGGATATGGGATTAATAAAGAGGCTTTAGATGTTTTATCAAACGCAGCTCCCGCCCTTTTTATTGCCTTAGATTGCGGAATAAGTAACTTTGAAGAGGTAAAAATAGCAAAAAAATCAGGTTTTGAGATTATTATTGTTGATCACCATGAGGTTTTAGGAAAATTACCCCAAGCTTCAATTATTGTTGACCCCAAACAAAAGGGGGATAAATACCCCTTCAAACAACTTTCTACTGCTGTAATTGCTTTGAAACTTGCCTTACTTCTTTTTAAAGACAAAGAACCAGAAAGCCTGAAGAAAAACTTTTTGGAACTTGCAGCTCTGTCTACCCTATCTGATATGATGCCAGAGATTGAAGAAAACAAAGACATTATTAAAGATGGATTGGAATTATTAGAATCGAGCTGGCGGCCAGGTTTGAAAGTTTTTTTTGGGATAAACTCAATAAAAGCTCAAGGATCAACAAGGCAAATTGCTCAGAAAATTATTTCTGCCCTCAATGCCGGTGAACACCATAATCACCTCCACGAATCTTATTTACTTTTAACGGCTTCCTCTCAAGCAGAGGCTCAAAAATTAGCCTTAAACCTTATTGAAAAAGCTATCCAGAAAAAATTGAGAGTCCAAGAAATAGTTCAGGAAATGGGGGAAAGGGTTTCTAGTAATTCATCGGCTGTGGTTATTTTTGAAGGAGATTCTGCTTGGCCTCTTGCTCTAACCGGACCTATAGCTTCAAAAGTCTGTGCCAGTTTTCAAAAGCCAACTTTTATCTTCAAGAAAAACAAAGAAGAAAGCCAAGGGGCAGTTAGAATGCCAAAAGGGTTTAATGGAGTGACAGCTCTCATTAAATGCCAGAAACTTTTAGAGACTTTTGGCGGTCATCCTCTGGCAGCAGGTTTTAAGCTTAAAAATGAAAATTTAGAAAAATTTAAAGAATGTTTAGTTAAATATTTTTCTAACTTATGAAAAAGATTACTATTTACATTGATGGTGGTTCTCGGGGCAATCCTGGGCCGGCAGCAGTTGGGGCAGTATTTACTAATGAGAAAGGGCAGGTGATAAGAAAGTATTCAGATTATCTCGGTGAAGATTTTACCAATAATGAAGCCGAATATAAGGCTTGTATTTTAGCTTTAAAGAAATTCAAAGCTCTTTTTGGAAAAAAATTAGCTAAAAATACCGATACTGAAATAAAGTCAGATTCTGAGCTTTTAGTAAAACAGCTATCTGGTAAATACAAGATTTTAGACCAAAAGATTCAGCCCCTCTTTCTGGAAATTTGGAATCTAAGATTTGATTTTAAAAATATAAGATTTAAATTAATCTCAAGAGAAAAAAACAAAGAAGCAGATAGATTGGTTAACGAAGCCTTAGACAGTCAGGAAGGGGCCAAGAAATTGTTTTAAGATTAAAAATAAAAACTAAAAACCCCACGAATTAAGTGGGATTTTTAGCACCCCAGTAAGTCTATAAGCCGAATTCTGTATTTGTGTGATTATCTATCTGGGCCCGAAATTACTTTCAGGCTCAAGCGAACTACTTTTGCCCTCGCAAGCTCGGGCCAAGCACCCGAATGGGCATCGTCTTGGTTTACCCTGAGCCTGTCGAAGGGTTTGTTCTTGCATCCAGTAAGGATTTAGCCGTTTCACCCCTAGGATTTATCCTAGGACTCGCCAAGCACACAAAATATGTGCTCGGCGCTTCAGCCCTTTCGGGCTTCAGCGTCTCTGTTCGCACCTCTAGCCTTACGGCCGACGGTCGTTAACCGCTACTTTTTTAATCCATCTGGACAGATGGAGTGGATGTTCGGACTTTCCTCTCCGTACACAATATATTATGCGCAGAGCAATCACCCGACTTACTAGGGTAATTATGTTTTATCAATTTAAATAAGCCTTGTCAAATTTAATGAATGATATTTGTAAATAATCAGGAAAAATTTTAGAATAAAATAATATGAATTTTAATCATATTCTTAATTCCCAGACCAAAACCATTACCTTTGCCGCTCTTTTGCTTGGATTTTCGGCAGTTTTTAGCCGAATTTTAGGCCTTATCAGAAATGGCCTTTTAGCTGGTTATTTTGGAACAGGCCCTGAAGTAAATATCTATTTGGCAGCTTTCCGTATTCCAGATTTTGTTTATAATTTCTTGATTATTGGGGGACTATCAGTTTCTTTTTTACCAATATTTTCTGAATATTTGTCAAAAGATAAAAAAAATGCCTGGCAGATGACAAATTATGTTCTCAATGTTTTTTTATTTTTACTGCTGTTGAGTTCGTTAATTTTATTTATTTTTACCCCCCTGCTAATCAAAATTATTGTTCCTGGCTTTTCAGCTGAAGATCAAGGCTTAACTGTTATTTTAACCAGATTAATGTTCTTGAGTCCTATTTTCTTTGGTCTTTCCAGCATTTTTTCTGGTATTTTGCACCACTTTAATCGTTTCCTCATTTATTCTTTAGCTCCCATTTTTTATAATCTTGGAATTATTTTCGGCATTCTATTTCTTTATCCTCTTTTTGGCCTCTTGGGATTAGCTTACGGGGTAATTTTAGGGGCTATTTTGCATTGGGTAATTCAAATTCCTTCTGCCAGAAATTGCGGCTATCGCTATAAACTGCTTTTTAGTTTTAAATACCCAGCAATAAAGAAAATTTTTAGTTTAATGGTACCGCGTTCTTTTGCTGTAGCTGCCCAGCAAATAAACCTGATAGTTATTACAGCTATTGCCTCTACTATCGCCGGCGGTATTGCTATTTTTAATTATGCTAATGATCTTTATTATTTTCCGATTGGGATAATTGGCATCCCCTTTGCCTTGGCTGCTTTCCCTGCTTTATCCCGCAATTGGGCAGAGAATAAAAAAGAAAAATTTTTGGAAAACTTTTCTTCAATTTTCCGTCAAATTCTTTTCTTGATTATTCCCATAAGCCTCTTAATTTTTATTCTAAGGGCCCAGTTGGTAAGATTGATTTTGGGAACCTTAGGTCCTGGTCAATTTAGCTGGTCAGATACCAGGTTAACTGCTGCTTGTTTGGGGATTTTCTCCATCGGAATCTTAGCCTCAGCCTTAATTCCTCTTATTTCCCGAGCCTTTTTTTCTTTTCAAGATACTAAAACCCCAACTTTAATTGCCATCATATCAGTCATCCTTAATGTTATTTTAAGTTTTTCCTTTGTTTGGCTTTTAAGATTTCCTAATTTCCTTCAAGCTTTCTTGACAGATATCTTAAGGCTTGGGGGTATCGAAAACATCTCAGTTACCGGGCTTCCTTTAGCTTTCTCTTTGGCTGTAATTTTCCAGCTTATCTTTCTCTTAATTTTTCTTAATAAAAAACTGGAAGGGTTAAAAGGAAAAGAAATTATCTCTTCTTTTAAAAAGATTCTTTTAATCAGCCTTTTAATGGTTCTTATAACTTATTCTGGCCTTCATCTTTTTGCCAAATTCTTAGATACAGAGAAAGTTTGGCAACTTTTGACTCAAACAATTCTGGCTGGACTTTTAGGGATTATATTTTATTTTGCTATAGCTTCGATTTTTAAATCCCCCGAATTAACAACGATTATGAGTTCTTTTAAAAAGCAATTTAAAAAAGATATAACTCCCGAAGAAATTGAAACACCCTAAGCATTAAACTTTAGGAATATCGCCAGAATCTTTATCAAGAAGCCGGAACAATTTCCGGACTTTTTCTCAAACAAATTATTTGACAAAATTGAAATATAGGTGTATAATTTAAATATCTTAGAGTCTAAGGGTTCTTAGGTAGATACTCTCGATCCAAGCCTTGTGCTAAAGGACCGAGGGGAAAATTCAATAAGGAAAGGAGGGTGGTCAGGAGTGAAGGTCAAACTGATTGTCAATCCCCGAGCCGGAAATGGGCTAGGCTTAAAGCGTGGCACGGAAGTGGCTAGAGAGATTGAGAAAAGAGGGATAGGAATTAGTACCAGTTTTACCTCTCGATTTAGAGAGGAAAACGCGACCAGTCTGGCCAAGAATGCTGTTCAACAAGGAACTGATCGGATTGTAGTCGTCGGAGGAGACGGGACTATTAACGAAGTAGCCAATGGTATAGCAGGCAGCGGCGTCCCTCTGGGAATTATCCCAGCAGGGGTGGGCAATGATTTTGCCAGAGCCTTAGGAATTCCCGAAGGTGCCAAAAAGGCGCTCAATGTAGCAGTGGGGGATAAGGTCATCGAAGTTGACTTAGGTAGAGTAAATGGCAGGTATTTCACCAGCATGGTTAGTTTCGGCTTTGATGCTTGCGTAAATCGACGGGCCTTGGAGCTTAAACGGAAATACTGGTTCTTGCCCCCCGAGGGAATGTACGTAATCGCCCTTCTTGGGAAATTACTCTCTCGTTTGGAGTATTTCCCAGTGGAGATAGACGTCCCAGGAACGACGAGCCTTTTGGGTAAAAAACTCTTGATAGCCGTGGCCAACGTCACTCGTTATGGCCGGATACTCAAAATCGCTCCTGAGGCTAATGAGAGAGACGGGCTTTTAGACATCTGCTTGATTCGAGAAGCTGGAAGATTGAGGATTGTGACAAATATCCCCAGGATTATTCAAGGAACTCATATCAATCTTCCTGAAGTAGAGATGCTCAGGGTTCCTTCTCTCACTATTCGTTCTTCTAAGAATCTCCCTTGCCAAATGGATGGAGAGGTTCTGCCTGGCAAACAGGAATATCAGATCAGCACTTTCCAAGGGGCACTGAAAGTTCTCGTGCCTTAAGCCCTGGAGTTTCTCTTGAGATTTCAGGGCTTTTCGTTTACTTTTATGGCTTACATTCAACCATATAAAGAAGAGTATCTTTTTGTCAGAATCTATTTTTCCTGACATCAATTTTTAGAGTTCGTGATTTATTTTGGTTAACTCTTGACAGATTCTAAGGATATGCTATAATATAGGCGCAAGAGGAGAGAGCGAGAATTTTTATATTTAACCAATTATAGACGGCTCTCTCTAAGAGCCTTTTCTTATTTTAAAAGTGGGGAGAGAATTGGAAAGAAAAATTCTTTCTAACTCTTTCCTCGCATTCGCGGTAATCCGTGGCTCCAGCTATATGCTTGGAGAAACGAGGAGAAAAGTTCGTTTCATACCAATATCATCAGGAGAAGATTTACAGAAAGGAAGGAGGTGAAAGAGTTGGCATCCGGCATTCAGCATCGCTGGATGACCAGCGATGCACTTCTTGGACTCGGTCTGACCGCCAGTCAGATCCGGAGTATTCTAAAGGCCGTAAGCCAAGTGGATATGGTTTACGGGCATCCCCGATCTTCATGCCACCGGGTTGGGAAGTATCAACGGCAGTTCGAGGAATTTGGTGGCAAAGCTTGTTGCTTCAAAGGGGCAGAGTGGCAGGCAGCAGAGTTCTTGGCCCTTGCCCAAGAAGCTTGGGCCGCAGGCAAAGAAGAGGAGGCAATGAAGCATCTTGGATACGCCATCCACTTCATCCAGGATGCCCTGTGTCCAGAGCACATCTTCCCCTTCTTGGAAGAGTGGGGGTGGAGGATACCCCACCTTAACACCGAGATTTACATGACCCTGAAATATAGGGTCAGTAAGTGGGGACAGCTCACGAGAAATGCCCCGGTGATTCAAATCTCAAGCCCCGAAGACCTACGCCGTAAAGTAGAAGAAGCGGCAGATTGGGTCAGTAGCCTGCCTTGCAGCTACATTAGGCAGGATAGGCAAAGGGTGAGGGACATCAGAACGGCAGAGATTCCCTTGTCAGGCTGGCAGATGTCAGACGAGGATATGGGAAGGTGGATGGAGAAAGCCGCAGGCCTGGTAAAGGGGACAGTCATTCTTTTGCCCCTAAAAGGTGGCGAATCCGAGACTCTCGGAGTAGCTCCTTGTAGTTAAAGTCTCTTAACAGCCAGTTAGGAGACTTTTGCTTTATTAAACTCTTTAAATTTGAGCCTTAATCTTAAAATATGGTCCATTTCTATTGACAATTGTTTAAAAAGTTCTAAAATATCTTTAGAACACGAAAAAGTGAATAAGGAGAAGAGGTGCTGAAAATGCTGAGAATGCTGAGAAGGCTGCTTCCACCAGAAATCAGAAAGGAGATTTCAATAGATCTGCTTTGGAGATATTTTACCAACGCGGCTAGAATTAGGCTTTTCGAAGACCCTATTCTTAGACCGTTAATTGTCACTTACTACAACACTTTACGATGCAATTTTAGTTGTAGTTTCTGTAGTTTTGCCCAAAGTGGGCTTACAAAGAAAGGGTCTGACGAACTTAATACCAAGGATTCAATTAGATTACTCCACATCATCAGAGAATCCTGTTCCTACATTTATATTTCTGGAGGGGAACCTTTAGTTAGAAGAGATCTTGCTGAAGTCTTGGCTGAGTGCAAAAGAATGAGATTTAAATCGATTACAGTAAACACCAATATGGGGCTGATTCATAATCAGATGGAAATTTTAGATTGTTTCACCAATTTGGTCGCTAGTTTCCATCAGGTAGATGACAGAGAAAGGGCCCAGGTCTGCCAAATAAGCGAGAGCATGGCTCGACAAGTTAGAGAGAATATAATTACTTGTGCTGGATTGCAAAAAGAAAAAGACTTTGTTCTAACGGTAAATTGTGTCATTACTCCAGAGAGCATACAGAGCGTTCGGGAGGTTATGGAATTTTGTTTCCAACACGGCATTCAGTTCGAAGGAGTTCCAGTTGCCCTGGAAGGTGGTTGGCCAAATCCAGGGCTGATGGGCAACAAAGATTATCAAGAACTGGTCGGAGAGATAATCGAAGCTAAAAGGAAGGGCTACCCTATTATTGGTAGTTTTCTCTACTTTGATCATATCCTAGACTTCAAAGAATTTGATTGTCATCCTACTTTAGCTCCCTATGTTGCGCCGAATGGCGATATTTTCTATGCTTGCCCACTTATTGGAACAATAAGAGCCAATCTTTTTGAATGCGGTTCGGTTGAAAGAGCCCTCAAAGCTCTTCAGGAAGGAATAAGAGAACATGGCGGTCTTCCCCAGAAGTGTGGAAAGAGGTGTTTCAAAGTCGGCAACACTGAAACTGCTTTAGCTATGAGGCATCCATTTAGTTGGATCAGCAACTTACGAAAAGACCAAAGGGGCAAAGGAAGGGCGAAATATCCTAGAAGAGACGTTTCCAATTAGAGGCGTCTCTCTTTTATTTTATTCAAAAATCCATTATTATAACCTATTATGGAAAATCAATCTAATATTAGGAATTTTGCGATATTGAGTCATATTGACCACGGGAAATCAACTTTAGCTGATAGATTCTTGGAATTAACAAAAACAGTTCCAAAAGAAAAGATGCGGCCTCAATATTTAGACATGATGGATCTGGAAAAAGAAAAAGGAATTACCATCAAGATGCAACCTGTCAGAATGACCTATATTCTAAATTCTAAACCCTATATTCTAAACCTAATTGATACACCTGGCCATGTTGATTTTTCTTATGAAGTTTCCCGTTCTTTAGCTGCGGTTGAAGGGGTTATTTTATTAGTTGATGCCACCAAAGGCATCCAGGCTCAAACATTGGCCAATTTAGAATTGGCAAAACAACATAATCTGGTTATTATTCCCGTAGTCAATAAAATAGATTTGCCTCAAGCTCAAATAAAAAAAACTCAAGAAGAAATTTGTCAACAGTTAAAAATCTTGCCAGAAACTATCTTGGAGATTTCGGCTAAAAACGGAGAAAATATTGAAAAGCTTTTTAAAAGAGTTATTGAAGAAATTCCAGCCCCTTCAGGGCTTTCCAAGAAACCATTAAGAGCTTTGATCTTTGATTCAAAATATGACCCTTACAAAGGAGTAATAGCTTATGTCAGAATAGTTGACGGCCAAATAAAAAATAATGAAGAAATCTATTTAATGGCGGCAAAGAGCAAAGGAAAGATAAAAGAAATTGGCTTTTTTTGTCCGGGGCCATCAATTCAATTAGAATTAATCACAGGAGAAATTGGTTATATTGCTACTGGCATTAAAGAACCAGGGAAAGTAAGAGCGGGAGACACCATAACAAAAATTCCTAATTCCCAATTTCTAATCTCTAACGTTGAGCCGTTGCCCGGGTATTCAAAGTCGAGACCAGTAGTTTTTGTCAGTTTATATCCAGAGAATACTGATGATTTCGACTTATTAAAGTCAGCTTTGGCCAAGTTAAGGCTAACAGATCCTTCATTTACTTTTGAATTAGAGTCTCAAAGAGCTTTAGGTAGAGGATACCTGTGCGGTTTTTTAGGTACCTTACACGCTGAAATTATTATTGAAAGATTGCAACGGGAATTTAACTTAAATTTAATAATTAGCGCCCCCCAGGTTTTATACAAAGTTTTAAACAAAAAAGGGAAAGAAATTTCCGTAAAAACAGCCACTGATTGGCCTGTTTCGCCAGGCGAGCGAATGATGGGGGGCGGGCCAGAATTTTCAGGAATTGATAATACTCAAGAGCCCTGGACAAGATTAGAGATTATTACGCCTTCAAATTATCTCGGGCAGACATTGGAAATTCTTTCTTCTTTAGAGGGGAAACACAAAGAAAGAAAACACCTTAATCCAGAAAAGATTCTTTTGACTTTTGAAGCTCCTTTTAGAGAAATTATTTCCGGTTTTTATGACAAGCTGAAAGGAGCGACCCAGGGCTATGCTTCATTGAATTACCGAATTTTAGAATATCGACCGGCAGACTTGGTAAAATTTGAGATTTTAATTGCTGGCAAGAAAGAAGAATCACTTTCCAGGATTGTTCCTAGGGACAAAGCCTATCAGGAGGGCAGGAAAGTTGTTCAAAAATTAAAAGAAATTCTACCTCCCCAGCAATTTTCTGTTCCCTTGCAGGCTGTAATTTCTGGAAAAATTATTGCCAGAGAAACGATAAGGGCTAGAAGAAAAGATGTTACTGCCCCGCTTTACGGAGGCGACTATACTCGAAAAAAGAAACTTTTGGAGAGGCAAAAGAAAGGTAAAAAAGAATTAAAAGAAAAAGGGGAAGTCAGAATTCCCCACAAAGTATTTTTAGAAATGCTCAAAGGCTAAGTGTTAACTCTTTTTCCGAAAAACAACTTCTGTATGAGGATAAGCGAACTCAACATCTTTTGAAGGCTGAATTTTATTGTATATTTCTTGAGTGATTTGGCTTCTAATATTTTCTCTTAGTATAGCTGAAACAAAATATCTTATAACCACATCTATTCCATTTGGCTGAAACCAGGTTCTAAGATAGGGCTCTTGAATTTTCTTTCCAAATTTTTCTAAAACTTTACTAGCTGAATCTTCGGCGATTTTTTTAGCTTTCTCAATATTGCTTTCAAAAGTTACCGAGAACTTTACTTCATCTAAAATATCCTCATTTTCTTTGGTATAGTTAATAATATCTTCTTCAAATAATTTGGCATTGGGAATGAGAACGATCCTACCCGAGTTTTCCTCGGCATTTATCGTTCCACCAATTTCGCCAATATGGATGTGGGTGAGAGTAATATCCAGAACATCACCTTTGATGGGTCCGATAATTATTCGATCACCGATTTCAAAAGGTCGTTTCATTATCACCATCAGCCAAGCTGCCACCCCAGAAATCGGCCTCTGCAAGGCCCAACCCAAAGCGGCACTCAAAAGACCAGCTGCCAGGCCAATTCCAGTAAAAGAGCCGCCGAAGAATAAAAAACCAAAAATTATTACAAGGACAACGATAGCATATTGAATTACCCGAAAGAAAATTTCAACATTTGACCTTTCTTTTTTAGTTTTGGCCTTTTTAAGAAATCTTATTTTAACACTGCGGAAAATAACCCTGAAAAATAAATATAAAATTAAGACAATAGTGATTGCCCTTAAAATTTTTAAAATTAAATCTAAGTTAATGAAATCAGGCATATTCCGTAGGAAATAAAGTATTCTCCCCGTAGGAAATCAAGTGTTTTCCGTTTTAACTTAAATAGACTCTCTCGTTTCGTAGAAAACACGCTATTATTTCCTACGGGGCATATTTTACTAAAAATTATTTTTGTGATATTTTAATAAAGACGACGGATTAAGGGCGCAAACAAGAAACCAATCATACTCAAAATTACCATAGAAACTAAAACAATCCAGATTATCTTAAAAATTAGATTTCCTTGAAACTTGGCCATCTTAAAACATGATAACAAAAAAACCAAAAAGAGAAAAGCGCTGGCAAACAATATTATTCTCTTTATTTTTAGCGATTGTTATTTTCGGTGTAATTGGTTTTCTAATATTTTCTAATTGGAAAATCAATAAACAGAGGATAGAGCTTGCAGAAAGAATTGAAAATATTAAAAAAGAAATTACGGCCTTAGAGCAGAAAAAACAAGGGTTAGAAGCTGCAGCTTCTGAAAGCTTCAAGGAGAGTTATTTAGAAGAAGTAGCCAGGGAGCAGCTTAACCTTAAAAAGCCTGGCGAAGAAGTGGTGGCAATTTTATCGCCAGAAGAAGAAGAAAAGCAGGAAATTAAAGAAGAAAAAAGTCTCTGGCAAAGAATTTTAGAAAAAATTGGTTTTTGATAATCTCGCGGGATTAGTTGAGCGGTTCAACGCAACCTTCCCAAGGTTGAAAGACGGGTTCGACTCCCGTATCCCGCTTAGCCGTGGCAGAGCAACCCCGCCCTTTCTTGTGCCGTCCTAGCTTAATAGTAGAGCAGCACTTTCGTAAAGTGCAGGTTGTCGGTGCAAGTCCGACGGACGGCTCTAAACGAAAGGGCGGGGTAGGTTGTCGGCCTGCCCCGCACCAATTTCGCCATTTTATTTATATTTTTTGTAGCTGAGAGATAAGTTTTATGAAATTCTAGCAATAGTCGGGCCCGAATAGGGCTTTCCGGAGGAGAGACCATTGCTGAGGAGTTATTTGCGAAATTTGGTGCGGGGTTCAAGCCCGAGAGGCGGCTTAAAAGGTGCGGGGTGAAGGTTCGAATCTCTCCTCCGGCTTTGATAAAATATGTCTTTTATTACGAACGATAAAGCTAATCTAAAATATATCTTAATTGTTGCTGTCTTAGCTGCCATTGTTGGCGGAGGGATTTTAGCTTGGTGTTATTGGTGGATGCCAGAACAAGGAAATATAATGCCGCCAGAAAAAATAACAGAAGAGCCGTCAGAAGAAGCTAAAGATGAAACGGCCGATTGGCATACTTTTAAAAGCGAAGAATATAAGTTTGAACTAAAATATCCTAAGCTATGGCATGCTTATCACAATACAAAATTAGGATTTGCAGCAATTTCTACATTTTCTCAAGATAAATATGAGGAATACTTTGGGAAAGAAGACGAGGGAAAATTAGGAGAAAATTACGGATTAATCCATATAGATTATATAGAGAATAGATCGTTTGACGAAATATCCGAGTCTGCGAAAAAGATTATAGAAGACACGGCAGAGAACCCAACGCCCTCCTTTAAGATTGAAGAGTATGCAGGGCAGCAAATAAATGTAGATGGGAGCAGGGGGTATGGAATATATTATCGTGCCAGTTACCCCACCCAGACTTATTATGAAGGAGGTATATATGCTATTTATCTCGTTTTAGATAAAAATGGCAAAGGAGTAATAGGGTTTGAAGGAAAATTCATAGGAAAAGATAAAGAAATATACAAAGAATACGCCAAGATCTTTGTCCAGATATTTTCTACCTTTAAATTCTTGGAATAAAGGAACAAATACTTATTATGGTAAGATAAAAAGATCTAGTACATGGCTTCTGTAAAACAAGATACCACAATAAAAGAATATCAGAATTTTGTTAACGAAGTTTTTGGATTACCCAATGTTAGAGATTATGATTTGCGGGACATATCAACCAATATGGAACGTTTTGTGATGAGGGGCCTTAAGGGTATTAGGAAGAGAGACAAGGAAAAAATAAAAATTAACTTATTAATCTCTCTCAGTTGGTTTATTTCTATAACGAATCTGTTTCGTATAAACCTTGAAGACGAAGTCTGGAAAAGATTCCCTTATTTATGCTCTTATTGTGCTTCCTGCCCCTGTTCTTGTAAAGAAACGAACATAGGAGAAAGGCAAAAAGTTTTTATAGATGAGAAAAAACGCCAAAGAACACTTAAAGATTTTCAGAATATGTTTAGCAAAATATATCCTTCAGAAACTCGAACGGTGGAACAGGCCGGTATTCATTTGGCCGAGGAATTAGGAGAATTTGCCGAGGCAATCTTAACTTATCGTGGAGGTCACAAGGAAATTGATTTTGATAAAATTCCGAGAGAGGCCGCTGACTTCTTTTCTTGCTTGATGGGAATTTTTAATTCATTAGGAATAAATGTGGCAAAAGAACTTTCTACTATGTTTTCTAATAATTGCCATGTATGCAAAAATGCTCCATGTACTTGTTCTTTTGAATCCGTAGCTAATTTTAAGTCTTAAAATATATGGAAAAACAAACAAAAATAACTTATATATTATTTGGCCTGGCTATTCTTTCCATTGCTTTGCACAATCTTATTTTCGGGATTTTCGAAATTGAAGAACCAGTATCTTTCACGGCCTCTCTGGTCTTAATTTTAGGATTTGCTTTATCGATCATATACAATGTCATAACTTATATCAAAAGGGGAGAGCCAAAAGATTTATGGAAGTTAGGGTTTTTAGGCTTGCTGGGGCTAATCGGTCTGCATCCAAATTTTGGCCCAGGATTTTATGGATTTTATGGTTTTTTCGGTTTCTTTGGAGCAAAAGGCTGGCCCAAAAAAGCTAAAGAATAATTAAAATTAATATTTCGCTTTAAGCCCGAGAACTTTGTTCTCGGGCTTGATTTTATTTACTGAATTGTATAATATCAACTGCAGAGGAACAGTTTCTTTAACAACACAGAAAAGGAGGGACAGAGGAAATGCCAGGGTTTCCTGGACCGATGGAAGGGTCGATATTCTGGGAAGATGAAGACATCTATGCCTGTTTGGCCTTTCACCCCATTACAAAAGGCCACACTGTTGTAGTTTGGAGAAAAAATGTAGGGGACTTGAATCAATTACAGCTAGACGACTTTCTGTGTTTAATGAGAGTTGTATTCGAAGTAAGGCATGCGTTGATGATATTCTATAAGACAGACAAAGTCTACCTTTATTATCTAGATGAAGCTATGCATGTTCATATTCATCTTGTTCCTCGAAAAAAGGGTGGCAAAGAAGGCCCAAAGTTGTTGGCTCAGCCTCATAGAAAGTTAGAGGATCTTTCTTCAATACCTCATCTTCGACATCTCTGTGATCGTTTATTGAGCCAAGGAGGATTATGATAAGAGCGGTGAGGTAATTTAGCCCTCCGCTTTTTTTTTATAACAGCAGTTTACTTTTTGCCATAATTTGCTAAAATAGTATTGAAAAGAGATAATATGCCCTGTAGAGAAATTTCGAAATACCCTACGGGGCAAAAAGAAAATTTCGAAGAAATTTTGCATTCGAAATTCTTCTACGGGGTATGCCCAATATTGCCTTAAAATTAAAAGAATTACAAGAAAAACTCCATCATCTGATGGACTGTCTTTGAATTAGAAAAGAGAAAAGATAAAATTAAAGAATTAGAAAAAGAAAGTACAAAGTCTGATTTTTGGCAAAACCAAGAAAGAGCAGTTAAAATTAACCAAGAAATAGCTTTTTTAGGAGATGAGATAAGCAAATTTGAGAAGCTGGAAAGAGAGTTAAAAGATCTAGAAGGATTAAGCAAATTAACCAAAGGAAAAGAAGAAAGAGAGATTGAACGTGAAATTAAACGTCTGGAAGCGGAAATTAAAGAGGAAGAATTTAAAACATTTCTTTCTGGGAAGTATGATAAATCTTCAGCTTCTCTTTCAATTCAGGCTGGAGCCGGCGGCCAAGATTCACAAGATTGGGCGACAATGCTGCTTAGGATGTACGAAAGATTTTGCCAGAGAAGGGGATTTGAAACAAAAGTTTTGCATCAATCATTTGGTGAGGGCGGAGGGCCGGAAGGCAGAATTGGCACGAAATCTGTAACTTTGGAAATTAAAGGATCTTACGCTTTCGGTTTTTTAAAAAAAGAAACAGGAGTCCATAGATTAGTTAGGATTTCACCTTTTTCACCCCAAAAACTTCGCCACACCTCCTTTGCTTTAGTCGAGGTTCTGCCTGAAATCGAGAAAGAAGAAGAAACAGAGATAAAGATTAAACCAGAAGATTTAAAAATTGACTTTTATAGAGCTTCTGGCCCCGGCGGCCAACATGTGAATCGCAGAGAAACAGCTGTCAGGATTACCCATTTGCCAACTAAAATTGTCGTTTCTTGTCAGGCAGAAAGATTACAGGGCCAAAACAGAGACAGAGCGATGAAAATGCTCTATTCAAAACTTTATCAATTAAAGGAAGCTGAACAGAAAAAAAAACTCAAAGAAATTAAAGGAAAAGCAATTTCTGCTAGCTGGGGAAATCAGATCAGATCTTATGTTCTCCACCCCTATAAATTAGTTAAAGATTTGAGAACTGGCCTTGAAACTTCAGACGTTGAGGGGGCATTAGACGGTAACCTCGATGAATTTATTGAAAAAGAAATAAAATTAGATTATTAGCGTATAGGGCGTAATAATTAAAACCCAAAACCTAAAAGCTAAAACCTAAAACCTAAAATTGATTCATTTTCAAAATATTACAAAAGCTTATTCATCAGATATTACTGCCTTAGAGAATGTTTCTTTTAAAATTGAAAGAGGAGAATTTGTTTCTGTAGTTGGTAGGTCGGGAGCCGGAAAGACAACCTTACTTAAATTGCTTTTAGCGCAGGAAAAACCTTCTCAAGGTAGGGTCTTTTTTGATAATCAAGATGTCCACAAGATTCCAGCTTCGAAATTGCCTCAATATCGGCGGAGAATTGGTTCTATTTTCCAAGATTATAAACTTTTTCCAACCAAAACTGCTTATGAAAATGTTTCCTATGTCTTAGAAGTTACCGGAGCTTCAGATTTGGAAATTAGTCGAGACGTCCCCCAGATATTAGAAATAGTTGGCCTTTCGCACAGATTCTCTAATTTCCCTCCAGAATTATCTGGAGGCGAGCGCCAAAGAGTAGCAATTGCCAGGGCTTTAATCCACAGGCCAGATGTCCTTTTGGCTGATGAACCTACGGGCAATTTAGATCCTTATCATACTCGGGATATTATTCAGCTGCTGTCCAGAATTAACGAAATGGGAACAACAGTTATTTTGGCCACCCACAATAAAGAAGTTGTAAATTTTTTATCAAAGAGGGTAATTAGTTTCGAAGGAGGGAGTATAATTAGAGACCAGAAAAGAGGAAGGTTTACCATTTGATTAAATGTTGTTTATTATGTTTGTTGATTTAAAACGAATTATTAAAAACGGTTGGGTTAATTTTCACCGTCAAGGCGGTCTTACTGTAGCTTTAGTTTCCATTATGGTAATGACAATTTCTCTTATTACCTTCCTTTATTTTTCCCAAGGCATTATCAATAGCTTAATTTCAGATCTTCAGGGTAAAGTTGATGTTTCGGTTTATTTTAAAAAAGATTCCTTTGAAGAAGATATCTTAAATGCCAAAAAAGAAATAAACGAGATTTCAGAGGTAAAAAGCATTGAGTATGTTTCACGGGAAGAAGCTTTAAGCCGTTTCACAGAAAGACATCAAGATGACCCGCTTTTGCTGGAAGCATTAGCTGAAGTAGGGGAAAATCCATTATTAGCTTCGCTGAACATTAAAACCTGGCAGGCAAATCAATACGAAGCCCTTAATAATTTTTTAGAAAATGCTTCTTTCCAAAATATAATTAACAAAGTGGATTATCATCAGAACAGGGCTGTGATTGAGAGAATTTTTGAAGCTTCTTCTAATATTAGATTAACTGGAATTATTTTCAGTTTAATTTTGGGAATAATCGCTGTTTTAGTAACTTTCAACACAATCAGACTGGCAATTTACAATTCAAAAGAAGAAATAGCAATAATGAGATTGGTTGGTGCTTCTAACTGGTTTATTCGAGGGCCCTTCTTGGTTCAAGGAATAATGGGAGGAGTAGTAGCTACCTTGATTACCATTTTACTTTTTGCTTTAGCCACTTTATTTTTAAATTCAAAGTTTGAAACTCTTTTACCAGGCTTTAGTCTTTTTGATTACCTCCTTAATAATTTCTGGATTCTTCTTTTAATTCAACTTTTAACCGGTGTTGGTCTAAGTATAATCTCCAGTATGATAGCCATTAGGAAGTATTTGAAAGTATAACACCTAGATTCCCTTCCTTTTCTTTTAAAACCTTGCGGGGTCGTCTAACGGTAGGACAGTCGGCTCTGGACCGGCGAATCTAGGTTCGAGTCCTAGCCCCGCAGCCAAGCACAACTCAGTATCGAGGGTGACCGATTCCCGTACAAAGTTGGTTCGAGTCCGGGTGCCGTCGCGGTACTAGACCGAGGCGGTTCGAGTCGTAGACCCGCAGCCACTTTGTGCTTGGTATCGAGAGACCGAGGCGGGTCAAAAGGTCGATAATTAACTAGATATTTAAGCAATATGGCTAAGCGAAAAAAAATAAAAAAAGCAGAGAGCACTACCGATGAGCTTTTGAAGAAACTTTTGATAACTCAGTTAAGTATCGCGCAAGTTCCACAGGGTAAAATTGCTAAGATTGTTGGAATAAGTATTGGCGCGGTCAACGCAATAGCTAAGTATATAAAAATTCCCAAAAAGTAATTATGGAAAAAGCAGAAAAAATATTAGAAGAAATAAAAAAGTTAATTATTCTTCAGCTTTATCGGGATGGTGCCACAACGTCGACAATAGGATAATTATTAGGAGTTACGTCTAGAACTATTGAGAGAATATTGCCTGCAGGAGAAAAAAGAAAGAGTAAGAGGAAAAAATAAGAAGAATATATATTAATGGCAAAAGGTTTAGACAAAGGGGTATTAGAATTGCTTTTAAAAAAGACTGGAACCTTAAAAAGTGAGGCTAGTGTTAGGGTTAGAATTTCCGAATTGCGTCGTAAATACAGCGGACTAACACTTAATGCGGCCGCACAACTTTATGCAGAAAAATTTGGCAAATCGATAATGTTCAAGCTTGATCCTGAAGATAGACAGTCTCTTAATCAAGCAAAGATTCAAGCCATGCCTCCAAAAACTATTTATATAAAAAAAGAAAGAAAAAGACCCAGTAAACCCTTTGAATATTTAAAGTATCCTAGCAAAGATAAATTCGAGCAAAAACACGTTGAAGAAATAAATAAAGCTTATAATTGCGGTTGTTACACCGCTGTTTATGTTTTGTGTAGAAAGGTTATTGAGAATTTAATTATAAAACTTTTACGAAAGCGATTTGGCGGGAAGGAAACAGCGTTATATTGGGATAAAGCTCGTGGAAGATTCCATGATTTTAAGATTATTTTAAAAAATCTTAACCTTAAGGCGAATCAGTTTCCAGGGCCGATTCAGGCAGCCGTAAGGAGATTGACATCTAAGGCAGCTATATTTGCAAAAGATGCGAACGATAAAACTCATTCCTTATTTCATGTTGTCACAAAAAAAGAACTAGACGAGGCAAACATTGACCAAATCTTCGAGTTAATAATTTTAATAGATAAAGAAATAACAGCCTAAAAACACCCCGACCGAGATGCGTTATTTACGAATTCTAATAATCGCCAAAATGGCGGTTTTTTTAATACCCTAAACCATTGACAGAATAAGAAATATATGATATGATTTAAATATATAAAAATAGCTCTTTTCCATATTAAATACTTGCGATTAGCAGTCATAGCCAAAAGATACCTGCCTGCCGGCAGACAGGCTGATAAACAGGTGTTTTTTGGCTATGACTGCCACGGTGGTAGTTAAGCCCCTATAACCTTGGGTAGAGGGAAGTTCTTCGGCAAAAAGTCGAGAAAGGAGAGTGTATCGTGAAGTACGGAGACTGGAGGACCATCAATCTGGGCACCGGTTTCAAGACCGCCGATGACTTCCGTTGTGCCTTGCGCGAAAGGGGATTCAGGATCGGTGACTTGGCCTCAGAAATCCTCGGAAAGCCCGCCTTCACGGTAGCGATCGAGGAGACCAAGGTGGACCTGGTTAAGGTCACGGTTGCCGAGCTCGGCTTCAAACAGGGTGCCAGGTATACTCAGATCTGTGAGCGTACCAAGGAGCTCGGCCTGGAGCTGTGTCCTACCGAGGTTGGTCCTCAGTTGCGGTTGCAATACAATGACCAGCCCAACGGTGAATGGATCCTTATCGGCATGGATCCGATCGTTGTCTCGGATGGCCCCCCGTGCGTGTTCCTCGTGGTGCACGTCGACTCTGGACTATGGCTTCACACCTACAGTGGCGGCCCTACGGACTTCTGGGGTGCTGACGGCCAGTGGGTGTTCTGCCTCCCCCGCAAGTAGTGCCCTTGGGCTCTTGGAAGCTTGGCTCTCTTTGGGAGCTTGGTCTCTTGGCTCATGGACAAGAAAGCCCTTTGTCGCTTGCGACAGAGGGCTTTTACCATTCAGCAAAATAGGTTATCATTAAAATTGGATAGTAGGCGAATCTGCCTGCGGCTACGGTTTCGGGCGGCCGAATTCCGGAATTATTACAATGCAGAACCTCGGCGGTTACGGCTTCCGAGAGAACCATCAATAATTTCCAAAAAATGAAGATACTTGGTATAAAGCGTTAATGAGACACCAAAATATACCCTTAAATAGTGTTTCATTTGTCTCATTTTAGCTTAAAAAGCCCCGACCGAGACGGGTGAATGGAACACGCCCAAAACCCCCGAAAACCCCCTTAAAACCCTGGTTCTAGACCGAGGATGCCAGCACTTCGACAAGCTCAGTGTAAACAGTCTTTTTTGCTCAGATTTAGCTTAAAAAATTCCTCAATTTTCGCTTACTAAGGGTTGGACTCGAACCTCTTTTGTTCCGCTTCTTGCGGGCTTGCCCTCACACCAAATATTGGTAGTGGGGGGCTTTTTGTTTTAATAGAATAAAGATTGCATTGAGATGGATTTATAGTGTAAAATTGTATAATATGTTAACTCTTGCAAATTTAAAAAAAGAATTAAGGGTCAAAGCGAATCCTGAGAAGGCAAAAATTTTACAAAGATTTTTCAAGACAGGTCCTGGAGAATACGGAGAAGGGGATATCTTTTTAGGAATTACAGTTCCTGAAACAAGAGAAATTGCCAAGAAATATAATAACCTTACGTTAAAAGATGCAGAGAAATTATTACATTCCAAGATTCACGAAGAGAAATTAATTTCGTTACTTATCTTAGTTCATAATTTTCAAAAAGGCAGCGAAAAAGAAAAGAAGAAGATTTTCAATCTTTATTTAAAAAACACAAAAAATATAAACAACTGGGATTTAGTTGATTTGTCTGCAGACAAGATGATAGGGGAGTATCTTTCAGACAAATCAAAGATGATGCTTTACAGACTTGCCCAGTCGAAAAATCTTTGGGAAAGAAGGATAGCCATAATGGCGACATTCCAATTTATAAAAAATAATAAATTTGAGGAAACTTTAAAGATTTCAAAAAAACTTTTAAATGATAAACACGATTTAATACATAAAGCAGTTGGTTGGATGTTAAGAGAAGTTGGCAAAAAATCTTTGAAAACAGAAGAGAAATTTTTAAGAGAACATTGCAAAAAAATGCCAAGAACAATGCTACGATATGCAATAGAAAAATTTCCGGTGAACAAAAAACAGATATACTTAAAAGGCAAAATCTAAGAGAAGATTTTTACAAATTAAAAAGAGCGAGCAAGGCTCGCTCTTTTTGGTAATAATTTAAATAAGTTATCCTAAAAAGATTTTTCCCTTCGATTCAATTTTTCTAAGAAAAAGTTCTATTTCTTCAGGTTTATAAATTCGATATCTATTTATAGGGTTACGATAAGCTTTTAATTTCCCAGATTTATCCCAGTTTCTTAAAGTTAAAGGAGTGACTCCTAATAATTCTGCTGCCTTTTTTATTGTTAAATATTTTTTTGCCACAATTTTTTAATTTAGTAATGTTTATTAACCCTTATTTTTATAAAACTCTAATAAACCTTATGCTATAATCGATTATTTTATTTTATCCTGATCAAGAATCGTTGTCAATGGCAGGCAGCATGCCTTCCGGATATTCCGGAGACCCGGTCTCCGGAAATAAAACGGAGGGCCCGGGTCCTCCGTTAAGTTGTCCTGGTTTACGCAGGCGCCTTCTTAATTTATAAACCTTGCTTAATAAGATCTTGAGTTTTCCACAGCTTGACAGCCAAAAATATGCTAAAATAGAAGAATCTCGAGGGTCGAGATCGAAAAATTCACTATTATAATCGCTATGGTACTAAAAAATAGATATATTAGTCTTAAAACAGCTGCCAAGGTTTCAGGTTATGCTCCTGATTATATTAGTTATTTGATTCGCAAAGGAAAAATTAGAGGAAAAAAAATCTACAATAATATTTCTTGGCAGATTGCCCCAGAAGAGATAATTAACTATTGCCGAAAAACCAATCATCTTATAACTCCAGATCCAGTTTTGTTAGAGAAAAAATATTTGTTTCTTAAAGAGGCGGCTCAAATTTCAGGTTACGCCCCTGATTATATTGGTTATTTGATTCGTCAGGGAAAAATCAAAGGCGAAAAAGTTTATTCTGGTGTTTCTTGGCTAACTACCGAAAAAGCCATAAAAAACTATCAAAAATTAATTACTAAAAAACAAAGAGAAAAAGAAAACGCCTTCGTTTTGAAATATTTGGTAAGCGGAATTAAAAGCTCTTTTGGATTTAGCTCTCCTAAAACAACAATCACTAAATTTTTTGGCGTTGGGTGGCGTTTGAGTTTAGCAACTTTTATTTTGCTCCTGCTGTTCGGAATCAATCCCGTGGAGATTTTCCGACAATTAGTTGGGGCACTTGGCGGTAAAGAGCAAACAGTTAATCTGTATACTTCAGTCTGTACCGGTGACTGGCAAAATCCAAACAATGCTGAAGGACCACCGGAAGTAGGAGCTGATGGAAATATTAATTTATTTTCTGAAACAAACTCAGCAGTCTATAAAAATGGGCCACTATATCTTATTTGTGAGAAATTTACTATAAACGGCGAACAATTAACAGAGCCTACAGAACCTAAAGGTGGTGAGCCTACTACTCTTTCTCCTCCCGGGGAATCCGGCCCAGTAATTTTTTCTTCAATTGATTATGCAACTCCATCAACAGAATCAGCGATAGCCATGATAGAATCAGCAGTATCTTCGATTGAATCCGCCACGCCTTCAACGAAATTAGTAACAACGCCAATTAATAATGATACGTTTTTGTCAGCGAAAATTAAATTTTCTTTTTCCTTTGGAGAAAAAACACCTGATATTTTGCCGATTGAACAGCAAGCCCTCCCAAGTTTTGAGGAACAAAATTTGGGCGGGCAAGAAACAATCGAAGAAAGTTTGCCAGAGATAGAGCCGATTGAAACTGCAACGCCTCCAATCGGCTTTTTGGACAAAATTAAGAACTTCTTTAGAGCTTCAATAGCTAAAGCCCAGGAATATATTTCAGCAATTGATACTACCACTCCACCAGTTGACACTATTATTTTGCCGTCAATTGAGAATGTGGCTTCATCACCCGAAACTGTTACTCCACCAGTCGAAGGAATTGTAATGCCGAATTTAGATGCAAAAATTATTATCTGGTACTCTTTTGACGGTGAAGTTTGGTGGCAGTTAGACACTATTTCCAGTTCGCCATTATCCAATTTTCAAGTTGGCGGATATTTCGAATATGACACTCCTTTTTTAAAAAACTGGCAAGATATCGAGAATCTTAAAATTAAATTTGAAGGAGTAGTTGGAGGTGAAACTACTCTAACTGCTTATTTAGATGGCGTTTGGGTCGAGGCAAAATATGAAGAAAAAGAAAGGCCAGAAAACCCCAAAAAATTGCCAAAAATTAAAATTAAAGATAATTCCTTATTTTTCTCTCAGCTACAAGAAAACTTTTCGATAAATGAAGAGCCAATTTTTGTTATTGAAGAGCCTGAGCTACCGGTTGAAGAACTGGTGAATCTCGGGAAAGCAGAAATTCTTAAAGAGGAGGTTGAAATACCCCAAACTCAAGAAAAGAGGGGTCTTTTAGAACGAACAGAAAAATTTATTGAAGGGTTAGTAGATACTTTAGAGGAAAAGGTTTTAGAGCCGATTATAGAGCCTATTATTCAACAAATTTTGCCGAATGAAGTTAAGGCTCAAATAAATAAAATTAAAGCACAGACTTTTTCTCCTGATGGAACAACAATTGATACCTCGTCTAAGATACATCCTTTATCTGAAGATGAAAAGGAGACATTTGAGGTAAAAATTCCTAAAAATAATAAAAGAGAATTTCGGCCAGGGATTTATAGATTAGAGCTTGAATTTGAAACAAATGAAGCAATTTATATTTTAGAACAAGATTTCACTTGGGGAGTTTTGGCAATCAACACCAATAAATCCATCTATTTACCAAACGAAAGAGTTTACTTACAGATGGTAGCGTTAAGAAGCGATGGTCATACAATATGTGATGCAAATTTAAAATTAGAAATTACTGCCCCTAGCGGAGACCGGGTCTCCGCTGATATTCAAAAGTCGGGTGAATGTGGCCCGAATAATGTGACCAATGTGCCGGATTATTTTGCCTATTATCAGGTTGGCGAGCCGGGGACTTACGAAATGAAATTAAAAAATCTTGATAATGGTTACGAAATAGAAGATTCTTTTGAGGTTAGGGAATCAATTTCTTTTGATGTTGAAAGGATTGGGCCGACGAGGATTTACCCACCCGCTACCTATCAGATGCTGATGAAAATTAAAGCAAATCAAGATTTTAATGGCCAAGTGATAGAAAGCGTGCCAGCAAGTTTTGAAATTATAGAAGCCGAACAAACGCTGATAAGTACGCCGAACAACGCTGAATCAGCGTCAATCAGCGTTCTCAATCAGCGTGTATCAGCTTCTATTGTCACTGAAGGCGAGACAAAGCAAATTATTTGGAATGTAACCTGGCGAGCAGGAGAAGAATATGAACTTAGGTATCAATTCGATGCGCCAGATATTAGTCCGCTTCTTTATTTATTAGGTCCTCTCACCTTTATGGAGACCGGGTCTCCGTCAGTTGCTTTTGAGGAAGCGAGGCAGTGGCAGATTGCCGCCGATGCAATAACTCGCGGTGCAACAATTAGCACTTATGTAACATCTTCTACTGTAACAACGGTTAGTGAGGCACATACAGTAGATGCTGGCACAACACTATTGATACTTGTTATTTCACAAGAGGCACAAGAAACTTTAGTTGCCGAGCCGTATTGGAATACAACTGAAGCATTTACCCTTATTCACGCTTCTACCTCTAGCGGTTTAGGGGGTGATGTTCATAATTTTATTTATGGTTTGGTTAATCCGACTGCAGGAACACATAATATCACTTATGAGTCATCCTCTAATGACAACATTCACCATACTGCTATCAACTATCTTGGGACGATTAGTAGCTCTGTGGCGGATGCCACTAACTATCTCAATGAAACTGTAAATAACTCTGGGACAGGCAGTACGATTCTTGCCTCTGGTGGTAGTTCAGGAAACACGCTTTTAGCCGCTGGGGTCTTTCGTGGCGGTGATGGTGACCCATCAACTAATAATGCGGGGTTTTATGAAATAGCAGATGCTGGAACAGGCGCTTCTATCCTTTCAGATATAGCTTTCTATGTTGCTGATTTGATAGGGGGTGCTCCATCGGCAGTAACAATTACTTGGAATGCCTCTGATGAAAATGCGGGTCAGTTAATTGAGATATTGCCTGCGGCCACGACCGTTTCCGGCAACATTTACCAGAGTAATGAGACAAGCGCTTATAATTGTTTAACAAATCCCTTAACAGTAGACTTAAAGGTTAATGGTGCCGGTACTTATTCAACGACTTGCACTTTAGCAACCGGCGACTATTCCATCAGCGGCGTTTCAGCAAGCACAAATGATATTATTACCGTCTTTATTAACGAAAATACGACACCATACGCCACCACAGTCACAAAATACAATACCGGCGATATAACCGACCTCAATCTCTATGTTGATCATTTAATAACCCGAGCTGAAACCGGCTCTTTAACAAATGCTAATTTGGGTCTGTACGATAACGACAATGATACTGATATTGTTTTTACTTCAAATAGCAATGCTTTATCAGTAGAAACTGGAAACGAACTTTTGGTTTGGACCGGCGACACTTTTGCCCCGGGCGGAACAATTACCGCTGATTTTTTGAAGCTCCAATCCAGCGCAACTCTTAACACGGCAAATAATATGACCATTGGCAATATAAGCACTGCCAGCGGAGATATTGCAAATTCCGGCACCATTTCCCAGACTGCCGGCACCACTTTAGTACAAAGCAGCTCCGGCGACACATTTTATGTCGGCGGTGGCGCTACTTTTTATAATTTCCAGGTAGGGGTATTTGGCTCAGGCTCAATTTTCACCTGCACTTTGGCAGGAGCCATTACGGTTTCTAATGACCTTACAATACGTGGGGGAACCGTCGGCCAACTTCGTTATCTTGATGTTAGCGCTTCAAACCACGGCATTACTGTTGGCGGTTCTTGGACAGCTTCTGATGGTGAAAATATGTTTATCCCACAAAATGGAACCGTGACATTTACCTCAACCGGCGCTGAAACAATTTCAAATTGGCACAATTTTTACAACATAACGTTTAATGGTAGTGGCGGCTCATGGATATTCAATTACGTAGATACTACGATTGAAAACGACCTCTTAATGTGGCCAGGAACTCTAGACAGCGCGGTGAACCTGACTGTCAATGGATTCGTTAAGGGTTGGATTCTTTACGGGACAATAAATATTACAAACGCTGTTACCTTCACCAACAATGTATCTGCAAATGAAGATTTCGGCGCCTCTGGAGGTTCCCCCGCTTGGACTTTCTATAATTTAACTTTTCAGAGCGCTACAGGCACTCCTACAATTACCCATTTAGGCAACGCCATAAACGTCACTAATGATTTCACTGCAGGCGATGGCAGCACGATTACGATAAATGATGACACTTACGATTCTCCCTTTGACGTTGGTGGAAACTTTACCATTGCCTCTAATGCCACTTTTCAGGCTTCGGCCTCGGCAAGTCTTAATGCAGGCGGCTCTTGGTCAAATTCCGGTACCTTTACTCACAGTTCAGCAACCGTAACCTTTGACGCCACAACAACAGGAAAAACTATAAATGCCGGCTCATCTTCCTTTAACAATGTTATTTTCAATGGTTCTGGCGGTGCCTGGTCGCCTTTAACTAATACAATGACCGTAGCTGGAAACTTAACAATGACCAATGGCACCTTTAATACGAGCAGTGGGACAGCCAATGTGACAGCCAACGGCAATGTCCAGTGCGGGGCAACCTGCGGCACAATCAACATGACAAGCACCAACACCTTTACTAATTCTGTAGCCACTTCAACGAGCTTTGCAACCAATGTTGCGACTTCAACCGCTTGGTCTTTCTATAACCTTACATTTGAAAGCGCCACAAGCACGCCTACAATTACTTTTAACAGCACGGGCACTGGCGCGATAAACGTGAATAATAACCTGACCCTTACCAATTCCGGCACTTCTCTTACTGTTGACAACGATACAAACGACCGCACTTTGGATGTTGATGGGAATGTATCTATCGGGGCAAATACCGTACTAGATGCCTCATCCAGCGCTTCTTTTAATGTAGGAGGAGCATGGGCAAATTCCGGCACCTTCACTCATCATGACGGGACGGTTACTTTTAATGCCACTTCAACTGGTAAAACTCTCTCTGGAACTCTTAATGGCTCAAGCGCTTTTTATCAGGTAGCCTTTAATGGTTCAGGCGGTGGCTGGGCAATCGAAGATCCCATGCTTGTTACCGCCACCACCACTTCTGCCCTTGATATCAGCGCCGGAACAGTTACTTTAGGAAACGGCGATGGAGATGACCTGGAAGTTAGAGGTAAATTCCTCGTTGCCACCGATGCCAATGAAACAGCTACTTTCCAGACTTATCCAAGTCTCGCAGAAGGAGAGTCTATTACTCTCAATGTTAATGCCACCTCAACTCCTTCCTGCGCCAACTGCATCATTAGTGTTGGCGCTTCTTCTGGCTCAGGATCTGGGCAATTCTTGATGGATAAAAATGTAACCTTGCAGTTTAATTCCGGCGCTTCGGTAGAGTCAGGCCTTGAAGTAGAATCAACAGGATATTTGGAGATTAAAGGAGACCAAGAAAGCGGTACCCCCTTAGAAACCGTTACTCATGATGCTGGGGCAACAATCACCTTAACTGATACTGTTAAATCCTGGACAGCTAATGACCATCAAAACAAACACGTACGTATCACTGCTACCTCATCTCTTGCCTTTGGTAAAATCTATACCATATCTTCAAATGCCACCACCACCCTTACCTTTACCGATGATTATGACACTGAAGATTCTGGCGCCTCAATATCTGGTGACACCGTTACTACCTCTGTTTCTTTGATAAGTGCTAATGACGAAGGCATAGGACAATATATTTACAATACTACTGACAATGAATACTATCTAATCGTTGATTCTACTGAGAATGGTACTACTGATAGTATTGTTATTATCTCTACTCCTGATACCGTACCTGGTTCTTTATCAGGGAAAACAATCAAGATTGCTGATGGAATTAAGGTCGGTGATGAATATGAAATACTTGATTATGCTACAGTCACGGCTGAGGCAACCAATCACGGCTACATCTATAGCAAATCAGGTTCTGAAACCAAAATCCAATATGCTGATATTTCGGAATTGGGAGCTAACGTTGCCAACAAATATGGAATCTATGCTAATTCTGTTGACGCTTCCAACTCCAACGAAGGAATAAAAATCAACAAGTCCAGGATCCATGATGGCTATAGAGGCGTTTATCTCGGAGGCTCCTCAAATAATAACACTGCAAATTCCGCAGGATTTACTGATAATGCGCTTTACAGCAACTCCTCCCAGGGCATCTATCTCAACACAAGCTCCAACAACATTCTTTCTTCAAACACATCTTATAGTAACACTTCCTATGGCATCATAATCTATTTAGGCTCCAACAACACCCTTTCTTCCAATACTTTCTATAGTACCACCTATGGCATCTTCCTCTCTTTAAGCTCCAACAACATTCTTTTCTCAAACACTTCTTATAGCAACACCGAAGGACTAAGAAGCGTGCATAGTACCGGCACCATTATTATTAACGATGACTACGGTGTTTCGGGCGCAAACTCTACTGCCGATATCGTCTTCAATGATTCAACCTCTGTTTCCAATCTTAAACTCTTTAATGTTGATCTTGCCTCCACAACCGAAGTATCAGGCGTAACCCATACTGGCGCGTATGTTATTTCCGAGAAACATGACACTTCGACAGGCTCAGTGCAAGTCTGGGGAGAATATACTGTGCCTGATGATAATTCAGAGACTCCACAAGACGAAGGAACCCAGAAATTTAACTATGCTAACAATCTCTGGGAAGATTCAGCCACTGCCGCCGGATACTCCGGAACAGGAACAGAAGATACAGATATCCAGATTACTCTAACTTCGGCTCTATCAGTAGTAGAATGGTATAGGGCAGAAGTAACCACAGCCAACGGAGACACCCCAATATTTACCATCACGAGATCAGGCGGAATAGCTGATCCTTCAACCTACACCTTACCCGGAACCTATACTGAAGCATCAACCGGAGTACGCTTTACCATCCAAGACGGTGCAACAAATTATGTCGTGGGCGATACTTATACCTTTGTTGTCTGGCCAAAATCTAATGATACCAATACCCAGAAAATTTTAGCAGTTCAACAGGCAGATGATAAAATTACCGTGGGTTCCGGCGAAACTTTTGAATTAAAAGGCGGGGGAGCAAGTTCCAGCGACATTTCCCAGATTACTTCTGCTGCCAGCGCTCTTTGGGATCTTAGTATTACAGGGACGACAACGGTTCAGGAAGCCACCATTAACTATCTAAATCTTAATAGCGGTGATCTAACCGTTTTTAACACTACCTTAAACAATGAAGATACCCCAGATGCTGGGACAAATCTTTATGTTGATTGGTATTTAGGGGTTCATGTGGTTGATGCTACGGCCACCTCAACCAATATCGATACAGGGGCGGACGAGGTTACTATATCTGAAAATAGTACCACGCCGACTTCAACTGTTTGGATATACAACAGCGGATCATGGGGTTCCCCGTCCACTTCTCAAACCACAGAGACAGATTCTAATGGTTTAATTCCTCAGCCGGGCAATAACGATGCCATAAGGATTAGAGAATATACTAAAACCAGCACTGCCACCACATATTATAAATATAATTTAGCAGCAGCTCTCCAACCTCAATATGGTCCTTATGATTATTATGATGATCAGGGAAATAATTATATAACCAGTACTTTGAATACGGGATCTGGCGAGGACGAAAGTATTTCAGAAAACTGGCAAAGGGATGATATTGATGCCAACAACACAGAACCTGCTTTAGATCAGCCGCCAACTAATGGTACTTGGTATATTGGCATGTTGCCAATGCTTACATTTTCAATAGATTCAGCATCAGTGGCTTTTGACGAGCTTAATACCGCCAATAACTTTACTGATACCAAAACCTCTACTTTAACAATTACCAGCAGTGCCGATTCGGGGTATGTGGTTACGGCCTGGTCAACTCAAGTAATGACCCATACTTCTTATCCTTCCCAAACTATTTCTGATTGGACAGGAACCAACGCAACTCCAACAGCTTGGGGTACTGATTGTCCTGATAACGGCAGTTATTGCGGATTTGGCTATAACACAGATGACGACAACCTTTCCGGAGGAACATCTAATAGATTTTCTGGAAGTAAATACGCAGCCTTTACCCATTCAGGCTCAGGAGACCCGGTCTCCGATTACACTTCAGCTACTACAAGTGCCCAGCACGTGATTACTTATAAAACATCGATTAATACCCTTCAAGCTGCTGGAGACTATCAGACAACAGTGGTTTATGTCTGTACAGCCCAATACTAACTGAAGTCCCGGAGACCCGCTCTCCGTTATTCTTATGCCTTATCGAAAAGAACAATTTGTCAATGGTGAAATTTATCATATAGTAATAAAAAGAATTGCTAATGAATTACTTTTCCAAGATATAAGTGATTATTTTCGGGGGATTTTTTCCATTTACGAGTTTAATGATTTAAGATCAGTGGAAATTAAAGAACGTCGGAGGATTCGCCAACTTGTTAAAGTACAAGGAGACCCGGTCTCCGACAGTCGAGATCTATTAGTTGAAATTTTATTCTTTTGTTTTATGCCAAATCATATCCATTTAGTCTTAAGACAATTAAAAGAGAGAGGAACTATTAAGTTTATGAACAAAATTGGCGCCGGTTACGCCGGTTATTTTAAGCGAAAATATGGAATAAAAGAAAAAGGGTATTTTTTTCAAGGAAGATTTGTTGCTGTCCACATTGAAACGGAGGAGCAGCTGAAGACTGTCTTTGTTTATGTTCACGCTAACCCGATATCTTTAATAGAGCCAAAATGGAAAGAAATAGGGATCCGGAATCCAGAGGAAGTTATTAGGTTTTTAGAGGATTATAAATGGTCAAGCTACCCTGATTATGTTGGAAAAAAGAATTTCCCTTCATTAACTCAAAGAGATTTTATTCTAAAAATGATAGGCGAAGAGGGAGGTTGTAAAAATTTTGTGGAAAGCTGGATAAAATATAAAGGCGAGATTAAAAAATTTGCCAATCTCGCTTTAGAATAACGGAGACCGGGTCTCCGAAAACTGGGCCAATTAGAGCAATTAGAAATTTTTAGCTTCTATGACTTTTATAAAGAAGCCTTTAGTTAAACTTATAATACTTACTATCATTTTAGCAGTGTTCTTGTGGGGGGCATGGTATTTTTGGCTCGATGAGCTTCTTAAACGCGAAAGAACATTTTCAATAGTTTCTGAGTGGACGCTTTCAGGGTATGAATTTAACGTAATAGATATAAGCGAAGAAGAAACCGTGGTTTCTTACAAACCCAAAGAGCATACAGATGAGCACATACAGCGAGTTATTGATAATGTTAATGTCCAAATTAAGACCTATCCCACTCCGGAAGAAGCCCAAAAGCAGATAAAAAATGCCAGCTTAGTATATATTTGGGAATGGCGGAAAACAAAGATATTGGATCATCAGTTCGAAGTTAGCACTGGATTTTTGTTCAGCCCCGAGGAAAGAAGATATAAAGAATCATATCTTGCTTGGATTGAAAACGAGACCACTTACTATGAATTAATTGCTAGATCAGCAGATATTAGAGATTATAGTGACAAAGAGTATTTGTTCAAATCAGCCCAGGAAGTGGCAGAAGCAATTCTTACTGAACGTTGATATTTTTTAGAAGAGCATGGAAATAAAAACGAAAACACCTAAAATATCTAACTCTTTTAAAAAGCTTGGATTAACCTTCTTGTTTATTTTAGTTTTTTTGTGGGCAGGGACAAGCCTAACTGATGCCCAGCAATCGGTCTCTCCAGGATTTTCAATATTTCCATCGAAACTCGAAATAGAGGTTGAAAGAAACCAGCACCTTAAAGAAGAGATAAATATATGGAATAAAAGTAAGGTGGCCATGCCAATTGAAGCTAAGGTTTTAAATTTTACAGCTGAAGATTATACCGGTACCATGATATTTGACCCAGGCTTGCCAGGAGCAAGTTTGGAAAGGATTGGTGAAGATATTTCTTTTAATCCAGCAAAATGGATAACACTGGAAAACCCCTATTTTATTTTGGATCCTGAAGGAAGCGAGAAAGTGAAAGTTTCAATTGATATTCCAGAAAATGCAGAGCCAGGAGGCCACTATGCAGTAATACTTTTTGAACCAAAACTCCCATCTTTTTACTTCAAAGAAGGACAATCTCGGGCCATACCAATTATCGGGGTATTATTCCTTTTTTCAGTTGAGGTTGAGGGATTGGTTAGAGTAGCAGAATCCTTAACAATCGTTGAATTTACCATTCCTGAAGATTTACACCTAAAAAGATTAGAGAATTTAATGGCTAATCTTACTGGTTTATTTACCGAAGCTTTAGCAGCTGAAAAAAAGATATTCACGATCGTTGAAGCCAGCCATCTTCCTTTTACCCTCCGAATTAAAAACAACGATATTTACCATATTAAGCCCTTCGGAAAATTAGAAATTTTAACAACGGAAGGAAAGAAAGTGGGGGAGACCGAAATTAAAAAAACAACAATTTTACCCGGAAAAATTCGTAATTTTCCAGTAGAATTTAAGCCGGATTTACCTGAAATATTAGAGAAATATTTACCAGCTTCTATCTTGAATTTCATCTCCCAGAATTTACTTTTTGGCAAATTTAAAGCTAACTTGCTGTTAGAATTTGAGAGCGGTATGATAAAAAAAGAGATGGATTTTTGGGTTTTTCCTTGGAAAGCTGGGTTATCAACAGCCTTTTTACTTTGCTTGACAATGTTTCTTGTGGTAAAATATAGAAAGCGTATTTCAAAGGCGCTTTTGGTATTATTTAAAAAATAGACAAAATTTGCCGGGCAAGGTCGAACAGGCAAATTTATAAAAATATCAAACTTTAAAAAGCAAATAATTTAATAGCCAGAATAAAAAGAGATGGCAAAACAGATAAAAAAACATGGAAAAATTGTATTGATTTTAGGACTGACGATGGTTCTTTTGCTGATTTATCTGGTAATTCCTCGAACCCAAGCAGCTGCTATTTCTAATAGAGAGATAAAGCTTTCTGACTCCCAGACAAGCGCGAGTGCAAGGTATGATTTTGAAGGCGATCATGCAGCGACTAATGTAAAATGCTTAGAAATCGCATTCTGTACTACAGCTTCAGGTGCCTGCACCCAGCCAACTGGTTTTACTGCTACTACCAGTAGTCAAGGAGCCAGCAGCACTTGGAATGGTTGGCCGCATGCTAGCTGGACTGCCTCAACCTCCCTTGCCACCAGAATAAGGTTTACTTATGCTACTGGAACAACAGGAGGTAGTGATTATTCTTTTACTGCTACTGGCGTGACTAACCCCAGCTCAGCTGGCACTAATTATGCCAGGGTAACAACTTATTCTGATGCAACCTGCAGTACTTCTGTGGATACCGGAGTGGTAGCTTTTGCTGTTGTTTCTGGAGTAACTGTTTCAGCAACTGTACCAGAAACCCTTACTTTTACTATTGCAGGAGTAACTAACTCAAATTGCGATACTGATTTTGGCGTCCTAGCTGGTCCTGACTCTGCTACTACTACTGTAACTTATGGATCGCTTTCTGCAGTCGATACTTTTCATCACGCCTGTCAAGACATAACAGTTTCTACCAATGCTAACTCAGGTTATTCAGTGACCGGCCAAGAGCAAACTAATCTTCGAGATACTACTCTCAGTGTTAATATCGACGACTCTACTGGTGATTCAGGCTCAATGACCGAATCAACTACTTCAACTTGGGCAACAGCATCAGGTAACGCTGGATTTGGTTATTCCTGTTCAGATCAAAGTGGTAGCGATTGTAGTCTTACAGCTACCTCTCTATACCGACAGTTTGCCTGCATAGGAGCAGATGCTAATTGTGATCCTGGTTCAGGAAGCGAAACTGCCCAGACAGTATTGTCAAACGCTGGAGCAGTAAGCGGTAGCCAAGGCAGGATAGAGTATAAACTTACGGTTGGCGGAACTCAGCAAGCCGGCAGTTATTCAAATACCATTGTTTACATTTGTACGCCGACTTACTAAACTGTTTAGATAGGTTTTCCAGCTTATATAATTAAAATAACTTAATGAAAGGAATAAAATTCCTATTGATTATATTTGGAATTGTTGGAGGCTTGATGTTCGCTGAGGTAGTAATGGGGATTACCATATCCCCATTAAATTTTGAATTAACGGCAAATCCTGGAGATGTTTTAAGTAATAAACTTAAAGTTTACAATTCTTCTAGTAATATTATTGTCATAAAAATGGAGGCTGAAGATTTTCGAGCGGTTGGAGAAACGGGACAAGTAGTTGTAACACCAGAAGAGGAAATGGTTTATTCTCTAAAAAGATGGATCAAGATAGAACCTGCTGAATTCACCTTAGAACCGAGAGAGCAAAAATTTATTAATTTTATCATCGAGGTTCCGGAAAATGCAGAACCTGGAGGAAAGTATGGTTCGGTCTTGGCAACCGTTGGAGGAGTGATTGGCGGTGAGGGATTTACTGGTTCTGCCATTGCTCAAAAAGTGGGGGCTTTAGTTCTGTTAATCGTTGCCGGTGAAGTTGAAGAAAGTCTAACAGTTAAAGAGTTTACTGCGCCTGGTTTTTTGGAATACGGTCCAGTACCTTTTACTATCAGGTTTGAAAACAAAGGAACCGTCCACGTTAAGCCCCGAGGTTTTGTAACAATTACTAATTGGTGGGATAAAAAAGTGGCTGATGTGGAATTTCCTCAATTGAATGTTATACCAGGAGCCATCAGGAAAATTGAAACACAATGGGAAGATAAATGGCTTTTTGGGAAATATACTGCCACCTTAGTCGGGAGCTATGGAGCAACTAATGCCCCTTTTAGTCCTCCGATTCTGACTTTTTGGGTTTTTCCCTGGAGGATAGCTTTGGTAATTTTCCTGATCTCAGCTTTTGTCATTTTCTTTTTCTACAAAACCAGAAAGAGATGGTGGGCAGCGATAAAAATCTTGGCTAAGGGTGAAAAATATAATATATAATACAATATCTTGAGTAGTATTTAGAAAACGTCCAGTTTATTCTGGGCGTTTTTGTGATACAATAAACAAATGAGAAAGTTAGGAATTCTAGCTGCAGTTTTGATTTTGACTCTTCTTGTCCCGCTTTTTGTTAATGCCCTTTCTTGTACTGTAGATAGCGACTGCCTTTCTGGTTATATTTGTAGTAACAATATCTGTTCTATTCAGGGTAGCATCTCAATTACTGTTACCGTTCCCGAAACAGAGGAGGAGGAAGAAGAGCCATCAGGGAACGGTGGAGGAGGGGGAGGAGCCCCGCTTCTTGAGCCAGGTAAGGTTGTCTTTCAAGGAAGGGCTTATCCTCAAGCATTTTTAACTCTTTTTAAAAATGGCGCAGTGGCAGCTACTTTTGCTGCTGAAAACTCGGGTTTATTTGAGAAAGAATTAACCGGAATTTCTGCTGGAAGATATACTTTTGGAATTTTTGCTGAAGACACTGAAGGCAGAAAATCAGTTACTCTCAGCTTTACAGTTAGCATCTTAGCTGGAACGACCACCACTATCTCGGGAATTTTTATTTCACCTACTATTGCTCTTACTCCTACCCAAATTGAAAAGGGAGATCAAGTTCGTATCTTTGGCCAAGCATTTCCCGAGAGCCAGATTGATATTTTTGTGGCATCAAAAGAAATTGTCGAAGAAACCAAAACTGACCCTAAAGGTAAGTGGAATTACAAACTAGATACCAGCCCCTTAGAAGAGAGAGAGCACCAGGCTCGAGCTAAAGCTCTTTTTGAAGACGGAGAACAAAGTCCATTTTCTCAGACCCTTTCTTTTTTGGTTGTAGCGCCAGGAGCTATGGTTTGTCAGGGAGCAGATTTGAACTTTGATGGAAAAGTAGATATAATTGATTTTTCAATATTGCTTTATTTTTGGGAACAAACAGAGCCCAGCAATCGTTGTGCTGACATAAACTTTGATGGGATAGTTAACATCATTGACTTTTCAATAATGATGTATTGGTGGGCTCCGTAGGAAATCTATGTTTTATAATTCATAATTTAAAATGCAAACTTTAGAACCAAAACTTCAAAATTCACTACCAAATCTGGAAAAAATCTTGCTTTTGGGAATTAAAATAGGTATTTTTTTAACGTTGCTTACCCCGCTGGTTTTAAGTAGATTTGGCGTTTTTCCTATAATTGGTTCCAAGGCAATTTATTTTTACATTCTAATTGAAATAATTCTTTTCTTTTATCTCTTACTTCTATTGTTAGACCGTAAATATTTGCCTAAAATTTCCCCGATTTTTATCTCAGTTCTAATTTTCATTGAAATCCTAATTCTTTCGACCTGGCGAAGCATCAATCCTTTAAGGAGTTTTTGGGGATCAATGGAAAGGATGGAAGGCTTAATTCTGCTACTGCATTTCTTTGTTTTCTTCTTAATTTTGGTGGCAGTTTTCCGGCAAAAAAAAGATTGGTTAGACCTTCTGAGATGTACAGTTTTAGTGAGTATACCAGTAGGATTGACAGCCCTAATCAAGATATTGGGAATTTTTCATTTTTATACCGATCCTTCAGATCCAAGGATTAGTGCCACCTTAGGGAACCCGGTATTTTATGGGAATTATTTAACTCTAATTATTTTTTTAGCCTTTTTCCTCTTAATTTTTGAAAAAAGAAAGGGGCTCAAAATTTTATTTGCTGGAACAGTAATTTACAATCTCTTTTTACTCTTATTAACCGGAACTCGAGGAGCCTGGACTGGAACAATTTTCGCAGGATTTTTTTTGATTCTTGTTTGGTTTTTGTTTCTTAGCAAGGACCAAGAGGAAAAAAGAAAAGCTTTTTTATTTGGGATTTTCATCTTCCTTCTCTTTTTTCTTTTATTTTATCTATTCTCAGAAACTGGCTATTTACCAAAAACCAACTTTTTAGTTAGATTTGAATCTATTTTTAGCACCTTAGTCGAATTCAAAAATGCTCGCTTTTATGTTTGGGGCTTGGGAATTAATGCCTGGAAGGACAGCCCTTTTTTGGGTTATGGACTGGAGTCATTTGCTTTTATCTACGATAGATACTATCAGGCGAGTTTTCTTGAGGTAATTCCCGAATCTTTGTTTTTTGACCGGGCCCATAACAAAGTTGTTGATATTTTAGTGGCAAACGGAATTGTGGGCTTATTGAGTTATCTTGGCATATTTGCCACAGCTTTCTTTGTAATTCTCAAAAATCATACAGGGAGGTTTAGTCTCTTTTTATCTTTTATTTTAATTGCCCTTTTTCTGGGCCATTTCGTTCAAAATATTTTTAGTTTTGATACGATCAATACTTATTTAATTTTCTTTTTAGTTTTAGGTTTTATAGATGTAAATTTCAGAAAGATAAAAAACAACCAAGGTCTAAAACAGGAGCAGAAACAGCAAGAAAAAAGAGACCAGTCCAATATTCCCGTTGGAACAAAAATTTCTTGGATTAAAATAGGCACAGCTTTTTTGATCTTTCTCTTGACAGTAATTACTATCTTCACGGTAAATCTCCGTCCTTTCCAGACTAAGTTGCAACTAACTGAAGCTCATAGACTTTTAGCTGCTGGGGAAGTTAAAGATTCTTTTGAGCTCTTGCAGGGAGCATTAAGTGGCCCTAGATTTACTAGGTTCGAAGCGCATTATTATGCAGCTGAAATAGTGTTTTTTGCCCAGCCTTTATCTCAATATAAAGGACTGGAGAAAGAATTCTCTCGGGAACTTCAAAAAATCACTCGATTTATAGAAGACTACTTAGACGAAAACAAAGACATTCTTCAGATGAGAAGCTATTTACTTTTAGCTAAAATTTATAAAACTCTTTATTCAATAGAATCAGACCCCAAATATTTAGAAGACGAAGAGAGAATTCTCGGCAAAGCCTTAGAACTTAACCCTCAGTTCTCAAGGGTTTATCGTTTAGCCGGAGAAATGAGGTTCCTTCAACGAAGAAAAGAGGAGGGGATAACTCTCTTTGCCAAAGCCTATGAATTAGACAAAAATTGGGCCAATTTTTATGACTGGCTTGGAGTATCCTTGATGCAAATAAACGAGAAAGAAGAAGGAGCAGAGGCCTTGCGAAAGAGTTTAAGATTAGGCGATTTTTATACAAAGGGAAAATTTAATTTTGAAATCGTCTGGAAATTGGCAAATGTTTATGAAGAATTAGGCGATTACCAAGAAATGGCAGCTTTTTATGAAGAGGTAATTTCCCGTTGCCCCTTTGAAAAACCAGACCCTCAGCTTTATGCTTCTTTGTCAACAGTTTATGCTAAAATGGGAGAAAAAGAGAAAGCTCGCCAGACAACAATGGAAATGCTTAAATTTTATCCAGAGCTTTTGCCTCAAGCTCAACAATTTCTTTCAACCTTAGAAGAAAATGAAGAACTTTAAAGCCCAAATTAAGAATAAGTTTAAATTCCTATCCTTAGTTTTTATTTTTTTATTTTTAGTTTTCAATTCTACGCAGGCAACAACATTATATTTGATGCCTTCCTCCCAAACCATTTATCAAGGCGAGACTTTTATTGCCGAGGTGAGATTGAATACCGAGGGCGAAGAAATAAATGTTGTTAAAGCAGATTTAGAGTTCCCGGCTAATTTATTGGAAGCCCTTGATCTTAGTAAAGGAGGTTCAATTCTAACTCTTTGGCCAGAAGAGCCTACTTTTTCCAGCAAAGAAGGGTCCATTGCTCTTACTGGCGGTCTACCCGGAGGATTTTTAGGAGATGGATTGATTTTAAAAATTACTTTTTTGGCCAAAGAAATCGGGCAAACAAATGTGAACTTAAAAGAAGACTCTCAGGTTTTATTGAATGATGGCAAGGGAACGCCAGCTATTTTAACTTTATTAGAGGGAAGCTATGAAATCGTAGAAAGACCAGAAAATTTAGCAAAAATCTTTTCTAATACCCATCCAGATCAAAATAAATGGTCCAAGCAAAGTACCTTACATTTGCATTGGGATCTGGCAGATGGCGTTCAATATAGTTACCTTTTAAGCAAAGATCCTTTGGCTGAGCCAGACGATATTCCAGACAGGCCAGAGGGGGAATTAAAGTGGATAGGGGATATGGAATACCCCAATTTAGAAGATGGAATTTATTATTTCTCTTTGAAACAAAAATTGCCCGATGAAAATTGGTCCCCAAAAATGACCTTCCGGGCAATGGTAGATGCTACACCTCCCGAACCATTTAAATTAGAAATTGGCCAAGATCCCACTGTTTTTGAAGGAAAATATTTTTTAAGTTTTTATACCACAGATAAAACATCAGGAATAGATTATTTTGAAATAAAAGAAGGGAAAAGAGCCTCCAAAATAATCAGCAGCCCCTACGTTTTAGAAGATCAAACCCTCCAAAGCAAAATAACAGTAAAAGCTATAGACAAGGCTGGCAACGAACGAATTTCTCAAATCCTTCCTCCGGAAAAACCCTTTCCTTATTCGGCAGCCATTTTAATTCTAGTTGCAATAATAATTATTCTGGGTACTGCTTTGTTATTAACAAAGAAAACCAAAATTCCACAAACTAAATGAAGAAATTAATCTTCATTTCATCGGTTTTTTTATTTTCTTTTCTGGCTGTTTCTTGCCAGGCAGCCGGGGCTTCTCTTTATCTTTCACCAGCTTCTGGTTCTTTTTTTGTTGGCAGCACTTTTGATATTTCAGTTTTTATTAACACAGGCCAGGAAGATGTTAACGCTGTTGAGGTAAATCTACAATTTGATCCAACAAAATTACAAATTGCCAGCCCAACCGCTGGCAAATCGTTTATTGAAGTCTGGGTTTCCCAGCCAACTTTCTCAAACATCAAAGGGACAATGTCTTTTATTGGCGGGGTCCCTTCTCCTGGAATTAATACTTCTTCTGGATTAGTCTCAACTATTACTTTTCGAGCGATTTCTCCTGGCGAAACCTCGGTTATATTCTTAAATACTTCGAAAGTTTTAAGAAACGATGCCCAAGGGACAAATATTTTAACTTCAGCCACCAGAGGAAATTACACTCTTTTGATTCCTCCTCCTGAAGGTCCGAAAGTTTTCTCTTCAACTCACCCTGACCAGAATAAATGGTACAAAAACAACAATCCTACTTTTTCCTGGGAAAAGGAAGAAAAGGTAACTGATTTTAGTTATAGCATTAATCAAGATTCAGCCGGTGTCCCAGATAATATACCAGAGGGAGATCACACCTCTGTTAGCTTTAGCGAAATAGAAGATGGCATTTGGTATTTTCATGTTAAGGCGACAAAAGAAGGAGTTTGGGGAGGAACAAGCCATTATGTTGTCAGAATTGATAATACTCCTCCGGCAGCTTTCACTCTTACAGTTACACCTTCTCTAAAAACAACCGAGAAGCAGCCTTTGGTTTCGTTTATGACTACCGATGCCCTTTCTGGCATCGATTATTATCAAATTAAATACATTGATGTAACGCCAGAAAGAAAAGAAGAAGAAGCGGGATTTTTTACTGAAGCCATTAGCCCCCATAAACTATCTCCCTTAGAAATTGGAGAATATTTAGTGGTGATTAGGGCTTATGATATATCTGGCAATTGGCGGGAAGGAACAGTAAAAATTCAAATTTTCTCCGAAGGCATTTTCTTTACCAAAAAAGGAATTCAATTTGGCGCATTCACCTTACCTTGGTGGATTTTAATTTTGATTTTACTAATTATTATTATTCTCTTGGCATTATATCTCTGGCGGAAACATCGTTCCATAGTAAAAGGAAAAGAATATTATTTTAGCGGCATGGAGCAAAAATTAAAAGAACATCGAGAAAAGTACTAACAGAATTTTATGAAATCTAAAATTATTATTAATCTGTTAATCTTTGTTCTTCTGTTTTTGTTTTTGGTTCCTGGGGAAATATTAGCCCAAGAAGCGACATTTTATCTTTCTCCATCAAAAGGAGGTTATCGCCTGGGGGCAACATTTTTTGTCGACGTATTAATTAATGCCCAAGGAATTGCCATTAATGCAGCTCAAACGAAAATTTTCTTCCCGGCAGAAAAATTAGAAATTGTAAAAATTTCAAAACAAAATTCAATTTTTTCGCTTTGGCCAGAAGAACCTGTTTTTTCCAATTCCAAAGGAACAATTTCTTTATTAGGAGGAGTGCCGAGTCCTGGATTTATCGGCGAGGGGGGAAAAGTAATTAGTATTCTTTTTAAGACCAAATCGCCGGGCGAGGCCAAGGTTTATTTTGAAAATGAAAAGATTTTAGCTAATGACCCCTATGGCACAGATATTTTCGCTTTCAGCCAGGGGGGAACTTACTCTATTGTTGCTCCGGAAGACATTGTTCCGCCAGAAGAACTAGAAAAACCCAAACCGCCCCCAGAAGTGCCGGTAGAAGATTCCGATCCTCCTTATCCTTTTGACATTATTATTGACAACGAGGGTGATCCCACCAATCCTTCGCCTTTATTATATTTCAAAACCACAGATGATATTTCTGGTATAAGTCATTACGAAGTTAAAATTAAAGAAGAGATTTTTGAGGTGCAACCTGGAGAAAATTATCCTTGGCGGATGCCGCATTTACCTCCAGACACCTATCATATTGTGGTAAAAGCAATTGATAGGGCCGGCAACTCTACAGAGAGCAGTACTGAAGTTAAAATAGAGTCAATTCCCATACCGGAGATTGCAGTTTGCCCCAAATCTTTTAACTCAGGCGAAGAAATACTTTTTGTCAGCGGAACAGCTTTGCCCAGCAGTAAAGTAATAGTCTTTTTTGAAAAAGATGAGGAATTAATAAAAGAATGGGAGATAACCAGCGATGGAGAAGGGGATTGGTCTTTGGCCAAAGAAGGCTTGTTTCGGGCAGGAGTTTATAAAATTACCGCTGTAGCTGAAAATTCAAAAGGAGCCCGAAGTTTGAGATCAGAACCTTGTTTCGTTAAAGTTATTCTCGGTGGAATTTCAATCGGGCCTTTGATACTAAGCTATAAAATCCTCAATTTAATAATTGTAGTTATTCTCATCTTGTTTTTGCTGTTTATTTTCTATCTTGTCTGGCGAATCAGGAGAACCCAAAGATTAATTGAATTAGAAACTAAAGATTTAAAAACTAAGTTTTATAAAGAATATAATGAGCTTCGAACTGATATTGAAAGGAAGCTATTAGGGGTAAAGAAAATCAAAGATATCAGGCCGCATACCGATAAAGAAAAGGTGACCGAAGAAGAGCTTTTAAAAGATCTTGTTGATGTCGAAAGGGTTGTCAGAGAAGAATTAAAAGATATTGAGGATATAACCTAAGCTGGCTTAGTTTTCTCAAAAATTTCAACAAAAGAGGACTAATCAAAAGATTAATCCTTTTCAATCGTTGAGAAGACTACTCCGAAAGCATCGGAGCCAGAGTGAGCAACCAGAAGACTGGAGGCTTTAGCTATAATTGTTTCTTTTTAAACCAAATTAAACAAATGCCAAGAGACTAGACCGTTCTATGTTGTAATTCTTTTGACATATTCTCCAGTTTCAGTATTTATTTCAATAATGTCGCCCTCTTTAATAAAAAGAGGAGCGTTTAGTTTAGCTCCAGTTTCTAAAGTAACAGTTTTTGTCCCAGCCTGAGCCCTGCCTCCTTTAGTTCCAGGCGGAGACTCAGTGACTTTTAATTGAATTTTTATTGGTAAAGAAATATTAATTACTTTATTTTCAAAAATGATTGCTTCAACAATTTGATTTTGTTTTAGAAATTGAGATTGAGAGCCAATTTGTTCTCCGGTTAAATCAAAACGCTTAGCAGGATTATTTTTTTCGCAAAAAAAATAGCGTTGGCGACTTGCCCCGTTGGAAGTCGCAGACTTCCTATCGGGGTGTTGATATAAAAATTTCACTTTAATTTTTGAAAGCTCAGCCTCTTCGACTGTTTCACCTTGGTGGAAATTTTTGGAAAAAACATTCCCGGAAATTAAATTTCTAATTTTAGTCTGAATTACTACTCTTCTTTGGGCCTTCTTCATAGGCTGGGATTCTAAAATCTCGTAAGGTTCTTTATCAAGAATAATTTTAACCCCTCTTTTTAGCTCACTATGAGTTAACATTTAATTGTGAAGCAATTACAGGCAGTGGAGCCGCCGGTTATTATTCCAAAATTACGCCTATAAAATTAGGATAACCTCTTAAAAATTGTTCAGTTTTTTGGGGCTTTTTGCCCTCGAGTTGGAGCTCTTCAATAACTAAAAAATCTTTACCAGTTTGGACGGCAATTTTATTATTCGGAGCCATAAAAGTTTTCCCTTTAACGCCAAAAGGTCCATGGCTTTTTTGAGGCAAGGTATCAGCCTGCAGGATCTTTAATCTTAATTTCTTTTTATTCTTTGGCCAAAAAGAAAAGCTGCCTGGCCAAGGTTCAAAAGCTCTAATTTGCTTCTCAATTTCTTTTGCTGATTTTTCCCAATTAATTTTCCCGTCTTCTTTTTTTAAAACTTTAGAATAAGTAGCTTTAGATTCATCCTGGGGTTGGGGTTTGATTTCTTCCCTGATCCATTTTGGAATAGTTTCAATGAGCAATTTAGCTCCCAATAGCGCCAATTGTTTTGATAATTCATTTGGTGCTATTTTTTCGTTTGTTATCAATAATTTCTGGCTCGCTAAAATTGGCCCATGATCCACTTTTTCGTCCATTAACATTATTGTCACTCCAATTTCTTTATCCCCAGCCAAAATTGTAGACTGAATAGGCGAGGCGCCTCGCCAGCGAGGGAGCAGGGAAGGATGGAGATTTAAAGAGCCATATTTTGGAATTTTTAAAATTTCCTTTGGTATAATCTGGCCATACGCTGCAACAACTATTAAGTTGGGATTTAAGCTTTCAATCGTAAATTTATAATTCTTAATTTTTTCTGGCTGCAAAACTGGAATTTTATATTTTTCTGCCAAAACTTTAACCGGTGGGGGAGTAAGAATTTTTTCCCGCCCTACTGGTTTATCAGAAGCTGTGATAACTAATTCGGGCTTGAAAGGTCCATGAGAACACAAAACAAAAGATGGCATATATTTAATAAGCTTTTCCAAAACAATCTCTCCGAATTCTGGCGTTCCGGCGAAAATTATCTTAGGTTTTAATGCCATTACTATGTTATGTTGTATTTTATTTTATAATTCGCCATTCAATTTCTTCTTCTTTGCCGGCAAATTCTAACCAACTTCCAACATCATCAATCACATACCATTTCTTTTTGGTTTCTGACCAGACCATGGGATTTTCTTGAAAATAAGGTTTTTTCACAATCTCTTTTGGTTTTAATCTATCTAATTCCAGCCATTTTTTAAAAACAGTCTCAATGGCATAATCTAAGTTTCTTGATTTTGCCCATTCAGCCACTTTATCAACTGCTTTTTTGGCTTTCTTGACAGAACCTGCTAGTTCCAAAAGTTGCTTTGCCGGTCGAGTAAATCTTGAATAAATAATTTTTTTCTTTTTGGCTGAATGTTTAATCTGTTCTAAAGTTAAACCCTTGCCGTAGAAATAATGATTAACGATTTCTTGAATTTTGGTTTCTTGCTTCTCTTTATTTTTGCGCTTCCTCGGCGCACCCGCCGAGGAGGCGGGCTTTTTTTTAGTCTTTCTCGCCATATTTATTTACAGTAAATCTATAAATTATAATATTTTCTCTAATAAGGTCAATTCCACCTTTCTGACAGGCAATCAATACTTGCTGCTCTGCAGTTTTTATCCCTTCCAGATCTGGCAGCAAAAGGCCGGATTTGTAGGGTAAACTGCCATTAAAAACAACATCATTTCTCTTTAATAACTGAATGGGATTAGTTTTAACAATTATACCATATTTTTTAGGATTTAATCCTGAAATGTCTTTTATTAATTCTGGCCTGCCCAGGGTATAGACAGTGAAGGCCAGATATGGAAGTTCATTTTCCTGGATTGAGCCGAAGCGATAGTCTTCAGTAGCTGCAGCTATGGCATTACAAATAATCTCCTGGGCAATATTTTCTTTTGTGGGCAAATAAGTTCCGATACAACCTCTCAAAGATCCTTCTTTTTCAATGGTGACAAAAACTCCTGATTTCTTTAATAAAAATTCTTTTGGCAAATTCTCTGCAGGAGATATGATTTTACCCTCCCTAACAAAATTTTCAACAGCAGATTTTGCCAAAGCTACCAATGGATTCATAGCCTAAAGTTCATTGTTAAATATCCCACTCCAAAAGGTCCTTCATAAGATAAGATTTCTGGCTGCCAATTTATACCTGAAGCTTCTAATATCCCCAAAATAAAACAAAAAGAGCGAAGTCCGCATTCTCCAGCATCTGGATATTTCTCATCTAATTTAAGGATGTTTTTGATATCTTTTTTCTTCAAAGAATCCACTAATTCTTCATCAAATTTCGGGCCATCAGGGTGAAAGCCGTAAGGACCATCTTCTTTTAAACAATGAGACAAGTCGCCAGAAGCAATCAGGGCATAATTTGTGCTATCTTTTAATTGTGTAGAACAGAAATCTTTTCCTTTTTTAAAATAATATTCAGGTGATTCCGTTCCCATTAATTCTTCTTTAATTTCTCCTTTAAAATCTTTTGCAAGAAAGAACAAAGGAACGTTAAGCCCCCAATCAGGATGCGGGGAGGAAATAATTATGCAATCTGCGCTTATTTCTTTGAATTTTTTGCCCAAACTTTCCAAGGCAGCTATTGTTTTTTTTACTGTTAACCTGTCTTTTTCAGAGCCGACAGAGGGGAGAACGAGTGGCGGATGAGGCGAAATAGCGGCAAAAGCTATAGGCATATTATTTTAATATTAAATCTAATCGCTCATTACATTTTAGGCATTTACCGTTTTTATCGTAGCGATGAATAATGTAACTGGTTCGGTCAATGGCTAAAGCCTGGCATTTTGGGCAGAAAGTATCCTCTGATGGCAAGCCAGGCATATTGCCAGTATAAACATATTTTAAGCCCGCCTTCTTCCCAATTTTATAAGCTTTCTCAATGGTTTCAATTGGCGTGTCAGGTAAATGCCTCATCTTCCAAGAAATAAATCCTGAAAATTGAGTAACATGCCAGGGAGTTTCTGCTCCCAGCTCTTTTTTAATAAAATTAGCAATTTCTTTAAACCACTTTTCGTTGTCGTTTAAAGTGGGAATAATTAGGGTAGTTACCTCTACCCAAATTTTTCTTTTTTTAAATCCAACTAAAGTGTCTAAAATTGGCTGAAGCCTGCCGTTGCAGTATTTTTTATAAAATTCGTCTGACCAGCTTTTTAAATCAACATTGGCAGCATCTAAGCAGGGTGAGATTGTCTTTAGGGCCTCTTTTGATAAGAATCCATTAGTTACCCAATTATTTTTTATTCCTTCCTTTTTAGCTAATTTCATTGTGTCTAAGGCATATTCCAAAAAAATTGTAGGTTCTGTATAAGTATAAGAGATGCTGGGAAGATTATTTTCTTTTGCCATTTTCACAATTTCTTTTGGTAAAAGCTCTTGACCAATAATTTCACCGGTTAGCTGGGGTCTTTGGGAAATATCAGCATTTTGGCACCACTCACAAGAAAAATTACAGCCAACAGTGGCAATGGATAAGGAGTGGCTGCCTGGCAAAAAATGAAAAAAGGGTTTCTTCTCAATAGGGTCAATATGGCAAGCTACTGCTTTGCCATAGTTCAAAGAATAAAGTTGGCCTGCCTTATTTTCCCTGACTTTACAAATACCTCTGTCACCAGGAGAAATTACACAATAATGAGCACAATTTTGGCATTGAACCCTCTTATTCTTGAGTTTTTTATACAATAGAGCCTCCTTCATGGCTTTTTTATTTTACCATATTTTTTAAAATTTCTAAATAATTGCCCAAATTCACGGTTTTTGATAAGATGAATTGAGTATTTCCTACGGGGAACATGAACCATCGAATTTTTATTGCTATCAATCTGCCAAAAGATATTAAAACTCAGCTCTTGAATTACCAAAAAGAACTGAAAAATCTACCAATTCGCTGGGTAAAAGAAGATAATTTACACATTACCTTAATTTTTCTTGGTTATCTCAAAGACGAACAAGTAGCTGAGGTTTGTAAAAAAAGCAAAGAGGTGGTTCAAAAAAATGCCCCTTTTTTAATAAATCTGACAGAAATCTGTTACGGCCCTCCCCAAAAAATGCCGCCTCGGATGGTTTGGGTTACCGGTGAAAAATCCCAAGAATTAGCTAATTTAAAAGACAATTTAGAAAAAGAACTTTTAGGAGGCCCCGGCCTAAATAATTTAAAAACAGAAGCTCGAGCATTTTCCCCTCATATTACTTTGGGCAGAATCAGGCAATGGGAATGGCTTAGGATCGATCCCGAAGAAAGACCACAGGTCGAGAAAGAATTTTCTTTAAGTTTTGAAGTTCAATCAATTGAAGTGATGGAAAGCCAGCTCAAAAGAGGCGGGGTAGAATATACGATTTTAGAGAGCGCACGGCTAAAAGAAGAATAATCCCGAGCTACAAGGAAATATTCGTATATTCGTAATAATTCGTAATTCGTAGGGTTATGAAGGTGCATTTCATTGGCATTGGCGGTATTGGTGTTTCCGCTTTAGCTAAATATTATTTTAAAAAGGGTCATATTGTTACTGGCTCTGATTTGGTGGCTTCTGAAATTACAGATGCCCTTAAAAAACAAGGGGTTAAAATTTTTATCGGCAAACATAAAGCAAAAAATATTCATCCCGCGACTGATTTAGTTATTTACAGCCCCGCCGTAAACAAAGCTAATCCCGAATTATTAAAAGCTAGAACCTATAAGCTAAAAGTTAAATCGTACCCCCAGGCCTTAGGTGATCTCACCAGAACATATTTTACAATAGCAGTATCTGGCACTCACGGAAAAAGCACCACGGTAGCTTTAATTTCCTCAATTTTAATTAAAGCCGGTTTGGATCCTACCGTAATAATCGGCACAAAACTAAAAGAATTTGGCGATCTTGCCCCGTACCGAACTAGTTCTGGTGCGGGGTCTAATTGCAGAGTGGGGAAGTCCAAATACTTGGTTATTGAAGCCGATGAATGGGCAGCTTCTTTCCTAAATTATTGGCCCAAAGTTATTGTTCTGACAAATATTGAGAAAGAACACCTTGATTACTACAAGAATTTAAATCACATCCTAAAAACCTACAAAGAATATATTAATCACCTTCCAGAAGACGGAAAACTGATAGTCAACCGCAACGACAAAAATATCATCAGATTATTAAAATCTATCAATAACACAAATTCTACGGTCGTGAGAAATGCGTTATATTATTCTTTGAGGCAAAAAGAGTCAAAGAAAATAAAGAAAATTCTAAAAATTCCAGGTAACCATAATATTGCTAATGCCTTAGCAGCTCTCCAGGTGGCAAAAATTTTAAAAATTCCAGAAAAAAAAGCTCTTCAGACCCTATCTCAATATCAAGGAAGTTGGCGGCGTTTTGAAATTTTGAAGAAAAAACCATATATTTTAATTTCAGATTACGCCCATCATCCTACCGAGATTAAATCTACCCTTTCAGCCGCTAGAGAAAAGTTTAAAAAAAATAAAATTTGGGCCATTTTCCAGCCTCACCAATATCAAAGAACTTATTATTTATTTAAAGACTTTATTCAAGCTTTTGACTTGGCAGATGAAATTATTTTAACCAAAATTTATGATGTAGCTGGCAGAGAAGAAAGTAAAATTTCAAAGAAGGTAAGCTCAAAAAGATTAGCCGACAATATTAAAAAAAGAGGCAAAAAGGTCCATTCTATCGAAAATTTTCGAAAAATTCCTCAATTTCTAAAGAAAAAAATTAAGCCCGGCGATGTTGTTTTAGTAATGGGAGCAGGGGATATATATCAAATCGTTGACAATTTCTAGTAATAAAGAGAAAATAAAATAATAATTAATATACCACTTAATTATGAAAGAAATTATTACAGCAATTGCTGGAATAATCGTGGCAGTGGCGGTAATCGTCGGATTGATTTATCTTCTGGTAAAAAAGAAAAAAAGAAAAACTCCTCAAGGGCCAGAAATCCATCCGCCATCTGAGCCGCCGACAGTTTAAAAGATAAAATTAAAAATAAATAAAAATAAAATCTTTATGGATCTTGCTTTAATTATTTTAGTTGCCAGCGTTATATTGCTTACTTTTGCTTACTGGCGGTTGCGCCAAAAAAATAGCAAGGGTTCGGTTGAAAGCAAAGAAGAATTATAATATTCCAAAAATTACCCTAAAAGCAGAAGACAAAAATCTCCTGCTTTTTTGTTTTGCCATTTGTCTTAAAATCAATTAAAATAGATATTAGATAGCTTTATGGTAAAAATAGTTAAAGTAAATAAAAAAGACGAGTTTTTAAGCTTGGAAGACAGAGAAAAATGCCACAAGGGTCAAGGTATTTTACATCGAGCCTTTTCTATTTTGGTTTTTAACAATAAAAAGCAGGTGTTGCTTTCTCAAAGGAGTAAATTCAAAAAACTTTGGCCTCGTTTTTGGGACAATACTTGCTCCAGCCATCCTTTAAAAGGCCAAAGTTATATTCAAGCTGGAAAGAAAAGATTAAAAGAAGAATTTGGTTTTGCTTGCCCTCTTAAATTAGTAGACAAATATCAATATCAGGCAAAGTATAAAAATGTTGGGTCAGAAAACGAAGTTTGCGCTTTATTGATTGGGACATGCAGTCCTAAAAAAATTAAACCCAATAAAAGAGAAATTGCAGATTGGAGATGGTCTGATCTTAAAAAGCTTAAAAAAGAAATCAAAAAAAATCCTCGAAAATACACCCCTTGGCTGAAAATCGACTTAAAAAAATTAAAAAACAAAGTTATTTAATATGCGCCAAAATGAGAAAGAAATAGATTCAATTTTGGTTGAGCTGACAAAAATTGTTGACCCTGTTATTGAGAGATTTTTGATCTCTGATGTTGATAAAAAATTCTGGCCAATTGTTAAATATCCAGCTTCAACTGGCGGTAAAAGATTAAGGCCAGCTTTAGCTATAATAAGTTGTTTATTATGCGGCGGAAAATTAAAAGATGTAATATCGCCAGCTGCCGGCCTGGAAATTTTGCACAATTATACTTTAATCGTTGACGACATAATTGATAACGGTCAGCTGAGAAGGGGGAAAGCGACTTGTTGGGTTAAATTTGGCAATTCAATCGCCCAATGTATCGGGATTGATTATTCAGCCACTATTTTCCAAACAGCCGAGAAATCAAAAAATCCAGTCATAATATCGAAACTTTTTGCCAAAACCATTAAATCGGTTGTCGACGGTGAAATTTTAGATGTTTTGTTTGAGAGATCGGGCAGGGAAAAAGAACCTTACGTTGTTAATAATCGATATCGAAAGATAAAAGAAAAAGACTATTTTGAGATGATTAGCAAGAAAACAGCCGCCTTATTTCAGGCCAGCTGCGAAGTGGGCGGAATTTCAGCTGAAGCTAATAGAAAAAAACTTCAAGCCTTAAGAAAATACGGCTTTAATTTGGGAATGGTTTTCCAAATCACAGATGATATTTTAGATATTTTTGGCCAGGAGAAAAAATTTAAGAAAAAAATTGGCAAAGACATTCAAGAAAGAAAAGAAGGAAATATTGTTATTCTTTTGGCTTTAAACAAATTAAGTCCGGCTGATAAAAGAAAATCTTTGAAGATAATGCGAAAAAATAAGATTAATAAAAAAGATGTTAGAGAGGCAATGAGATTGATTAAAAAAACAAACAGCAGGGAGAAAGCAATCCAGTTGGCAGAAAAATTTACTGAAAAGGCAAAAGGGGCCTTGAAGATTTTGCCCCAAAATAAATGGAATAATAACCTCAGGGATTTGGCAGATTTTATCTTAATTAGAGAAAAATAGCCAAAATTATGGTATGATGAAAATACAGGAAATAATATGAGAAACACCCACAAAACACTTGAATATCAAACCAAAGGCCTTTTTGATTTTATTGACATTACCGATGGAGTGAAGACTTTCGTTAAGGAAAGCGGAATTCAAAATGGATTAGTTAACGTTCAAACTCTTCATACTACTGCTGGCGTTCTTCTTAATGAAAACGAGCCTTTATTGATAGAAGATATTAAATTACATTTAGAAAAGACTGCCCCCCGAGATTTAAAATACAATCACGATGATTTCGGAAGAAGGAAAGTAAACTTATGCGATGAAGAGTGCATTAACGGCCACTCCCACTGCAAAGCCCTTCATTTGCCAGTCAATATTACTTTGAATTTAATTAATGGCGAAATTCAGTTTGGCCAATGGCAGAGAATTTTATTTATTGAGCTAGACAGGGCTCGCAAAAGAAAAGTCCAAATCCAAGCAATAGGGGAGTAAAAAAATAATCGAGGGGAGACATCCCTCTTTTTTTATGGAAAAAGAAGCTGAAGATTTTATCAATTTGGGAGTAGTAGTAAATGGAAAAGGCGAAATTTTGGTGATTCGTCGAGTCAAAAAAGAAACAGGTAGCGATGGTTCAACCCTAACCTGGGCTTTTCCCGGTGGAAGGCAGCGCTTAAATGAAACTCGAGCAGAATGTGTCAAAAGAGAAATATTAGCTGAAACAGGTTATGATGTTCACTCAATAAAGGAGATATCTTTGCGGCCCCATCCTCAATTTGATGTTTTTATTGTATATCATCGTTGCGAATTAGTTTCGCCAAAACAAATTGCCAAACCTTTAGAGCCTCACGAAGTAGCTGAAATCAGATGGGTGAAGCCAGAAGAAATTAAAAAATTATTCACAACCGATATTGATTCAAAGGTTAGCAAAGAGCTTGGCTTGGCTTAATTTCAGATAAGCCAAAAAGAAAGCCCCGCGCCAAAGGCGCGGGGCTTTTGATTATAAATTTATCTATTTAATCATCACCCGACGATACTGCTTCTTTCCTTTGCGCAAAAGCATCTCGCCGTTTTTAAATAAATTTGCCCCTACTATTGTATCTCCAGAGCTAACTTTCTTGTCATTAATATAAATGCCGCCTTGTCTGATTAATCTAAAAGCTTCGCTTCTGGATGGAACAAGTCCGACTTCGCACAGCAAATCTACTATTCTAATTCCCGTGCCAATTCTTATTTTTTTGATAGTCGTAGTCGGCAGGGAAGATAAATCTTTACCAGCTTTGGCAAAAGCCGTTCTTGAGGCTACTTGGGATTTTTTTGCTTCTTTTTCTCCGTGGGTGATTTTAGTCGCCTCAAAAGCTAAAATTTCCTTGGCCTGTCGAATATCAGCTCCTTTAAGCTTGGCTAATTCTTCAATTTTTTCGATTGGTAAAAAGGTAAAAAGCTTTAAGAAGCGAATAACATCTCTATCGTTAGTATTTATCCAATATTGGTAAAAATCATAAGGCGAAGTCTTTTTTGGATTAAGCCAAATAGTCCCTTTTTCAGTTTTGCCCATTTTTTGGCCGTGGGCAGTTTCAATAAGGGGAAAGGTTAAAGCAAGGGCCTGCTTTCCTTTAATCCGGCGGATAAGATTAACTCCAGCTAAAATATTGCCCCATTGATCGTCGCCGCCCATCTGCAAGACGCAGCCGTGTTTTTCAAAAAGTTTTAAAAAATCAAAAGCTTGTAATAGCTGATAATTGAATTCAATAAAAGAAAGGCCTTCTCTTCGCTCCAATCTAATTCGATATCCTTCTCTTTTTATCATCTCATTAACCCTGAAATATTTTCCAATATCTCTTAAAAATTCAATGTAATTAAGATCGAGAAGCCAATCTGCATTATTCAAAAACATCCCCCTTCCTTTGCCAAAGGAAAGATAAACTTTGAATTGCTCAAGAATTTTTTTGGCATTTTGTTCAATTTCTTTTTTGGCAGCTAAGGGCCTTTCTTTGGCTTTCCCGCTTGGGTCTCCAATTAAAGCTGTGCCGCCGCCAGCAAGAGCAATTGGGATATGGCCTGCCTTTTGCAAATGAGCCATTGCCATAATTGGCAAAAGACTGCCCACATGCAAGCTGTCAGCTGTCGGATCAAACCCAATATAATAAACAACTTTTGACCGAGAGAAAAGCTTTTTTAAGCTGCTTTCGTCTGAACACTGTTGCAAAAATCCCCGTTCTTTTAAAATATCTAAAGCATTCATAGCCTTTATCTAATTTTATTGAATTTTCCAGGAAATAGCAATGAGTCTGTTCCTGTGGCGCAGGTTTTTGTTTGTTTTAGATTGGGATTCGTAGTAAAGTAAGGGAGTATTATAAAGGTCAGGCAAATTTCTTACGCAATATTCAATTTGACAGACTTTTTTGAGGAGGTAAGATATAAGTAGAAAAATATGAACGAAGAATTAATAAAATATTTAGATAAAAAATTCGAAAAAGCCGGGGAAGAAAGAAAGAGAATAGACGGAAGATTAGGAAACGTTGAGGCAAAGGTGGTTAATATGGAGGTTGGCCTTGAAGAGATTAAAACAGACGTTAAGGAAACCAAGGACACCATCGATAAGCTTTTCAATCGGATTGATAAATTTTTGGCAATATTGGAAAGATTAGACCAGGAATTCACGATGATGAAAGAAGATATCAAAAGAATGAAGCAAGCTATCAAAGAGAAGCTTGGAGTGGATCTTTTTTAAAAGGAATCTAATTTATTTTTGGCTAATTATCCCTGCGTCGCGGCGCAGGTTTTATTTGTGTTGGGGCGGGAATCGTAGTAAAATAGAGAAAGATTATGAAAGTTGAGAAAATTTTGAAAGTAATATGGAGAAGTTGAAAACAGAAATAGGAAAACATTATGATAGAAATCAAATATTTTATGACTTATTTTGGATGAATAAGAAAAATTTAGGTATGCACTATGGATTCTGGGAAGAGGGGACAAAGAATTTGCACGAGGCTATAATAAATGAAAATAGAGCAGTAGCAGATGTTTTAGAAGTTAAAAAATCTGATATAGTTTTGGATGCCGGCTGTGGTGTTGGGGGTACAACTATTTGGTTAGCAGAGAATTACGGAGTAAAAGTAACAGGAATTACTCTTTCTGCAAAACAAGTTAAAGCAGCGGAAGGTTATGCTAAAAAAAGAAAAGTAGATCATTTAGCAAGTTTTTACATAAAAGATTTCTGCAATACTGGTTTTGTTGACGAATCATTTACAAAAATTTTTGGAATTGAAAGCGTGTGTTACACAGAAGATCAAGAAGATTTCTTAAAGGAATCTTATAGGCTTTTAAAGCCAGGGGGAAAATTAGCAGTTGCTGATTTTTATATCAATAAACCCCTAAATAAAAGAGGGGAACAATTGGTGGCAGATTTTTGTCGTGGATGGGATATACCCAATTTACCAACGTTAAATGAGTTCCAGCAACAGTTAGAAAAAGTAGGTTTTATAAATATTAAGAGTATAGATAAAACAAAAGAAATAGGGCCGTCTTCCAAAAGAATGTTTATTGTGATGGGAAAATTCGTGCGTGCGACCCTAAGATTTTTAGAGTTTTTAAAACTTCGTACTTCACGCGGCGGAACGAAAGCTACCGTAAGCCAATATTATATGTTCAAAGAGGGTGTTGCTACTTATAATATAGTTTCTGCCCAAAAACCATGAGAACTATAATACATGGAAAATTTTTCACTATCGAAAAGGCAAAAAAGAAAAAATTATAAAGAGTACAGTTTTATTATCTTAAAGATTGGACGATGGTAAAAAAGTTGGAAAAGCTAAAATTTTGAAAAAACTTACGCCGAAGAGGGTGAAAAAAGAAGTTGAGGAAATAGAATGTATGGACTACGTGGGCAGAATCTTATAGAATAGGACTATGCGAAAGACGCCCCTTAACAACTTGTCCAAGGAGGGCAACATGACGAAAAAACCTAAAAAGGATAACGCTTCTCTTGAGACAAATCTATGGGCCGAAGATTTTATTAACGTAGGAATAGTCTTTAATGATAAAGGCGAAGTTTTGTTAATACGCCGAGTTAAAGAAGAAAAAGGCAGCGATGGTTCTGTTCTAACTTGGGCTTTTCCTGGTGGCAGACAGAGCTTAAATGAAAGCCGAGCAGATTGCGTTAAAAGAGAAATATTAGCTGAAACTGGCTATGATGTTGAATCGATTAAAGAAATATCTTTAAGGCCTCATCCTCAATTTGATGTATTTATTGTTTATCACCGCTGTAGATTAGCTAAACCTGAACCCATTGCTAAGCCCAGCGAACCCCATGAAGTAGCTGAAATTAGATGGGTTAAACCCGAAGAAATCAAGAATTTAATTACAACCGACCTTGACCAAAAAGTCAGTCGTGAACTTGGCCTAAAATAATTTTTATAGATATCTTGAGAAATGGAATCTTAATGTCAAAGCCGAAGTGGATATTCTACTTCGGCTCTTTATTTTCTATTGGCGGTTTTTGGTAGATAAAGTATAATTTACTAAAGATTGCATTCTAAAATATCCTAAATATGGCCAAAGTAATCAATAAAATTTTAAGGCAACTTACGCCGGAGAGAGCGAAAAGGGAATGGAGAGCAGTAATGAGAATTAAACTTCCACGAGACATCCGAAAATTTACTAATGACTATAGAAGAATAGGCGATCCTCGGCGAGTAGGAAATCTTCAAAGAAGCGAATATTTTTGGAAATGGATATTCAAGACCACTTCGGTGGTTACTTCTCCTACCGTAGACAAGAGATATCGAAAATCTCTCTCAGTAATGAAAGCCCTACTCTTTATGTTCGATACCTTATTAGATGATATCGCAGATAAATCTGGGGATAGGGATCTCTTAAATGAATTAATGAAAATTCCCTTCAATCAAGAGCATGTAGATTTTAATCTATTAAGTCCGAAAGAACGAAAATACCTACTTTTTGCCAAGAGACTTTGGAATCATATAATGAGAACAATCAAAAAATACCCTCGATATCAAGAATTTCAGCATCTTTTTGAATTTGATGTTCAACAATTACTCAATACGATGAATTATTCTTATTTGATTAATGCTAATCCTTATTTAATTAACAAGGCGGAATTCTGGCTATATTTACCTCCTAATATGACGGTAATGATATGTAGCACGATGGACTTAATGTGTTCCCTTAGGTTTAAGCCTCAAGAACTTGGGAGAATAAGAGAAATTTTCTCTTTAGCCCAAGAGATGCCTAGAATTGGTAATTGGATTAGCACCTGGGAAAGAGAGATCGAAGAAAAAGATTTTACAAGCGGGATATGGGCGTATGCATTAGATAAAGAGATTCTTAATTTTGATGAGATTCAAGAGGAAAGAGCCGAAGAAATCGTAAATAAGATAAAAAAAGCCAAGATAGAAAAAATACTCTTGTCTCGTTGGGAAGAAAAATATACAGAGATTTTAAAACTAGGTAAGAAAATCGTTTCGTTCGACGCGAGAAAACTACTTTTAATACTAGAATATTCTATCTGGATGCATTTAGTTAGTAGAGGATATAAGTAAGTAAACTCCATTGAAATATTTCTTATGACTCCGGAAAATTATTATTTAATTAATAGGATCTTTTTTATTATAGTTGTCTTAACCGCTATTGCTCTTTCTTTATGGCTATTCTTTATTGAAAGAAGAAGAAAAGAAAATCAGCTTTTCTTTTTAATGGGTATCTTTATAACGATTTGGATTACATTTGGTTATTTTGCTCATATAGGATCTGATTATTCGCTTGCTTTATTATGGACCAAGATAGCCGCCGCATCAGCCTTATTTTTCCTTTTGACTTCATTCTTTTTTCTAAAATATTTCTTAGTAGTAGAGAAAATATCTATTGTTATAAATTCAATCATTTTATTCTTGGGACTTTCGATTGGAGGTATTACAATTTTTACTAATTTATTTTTTAGTGGAATATTATCAACAGAATGGGGATCTTTGCCTCAACCTGGTGGCATGTGGGGAATCTATAATATTTTTGCGATATCGATGGGAATTATAATAATTTTTTTATCTTCTAAAAAATATTTGAGATTATCACAGGGACAGAGGTTTAAAATGCAGTATTTCTTGGTCGGTTTCCTTATTTTTCTACTTATGAATATTGTCTTTAATACAATCCTCCCAATTTTCTATCAGACATATTACCTATATCAATTTGGTAATTACTCAACGATTATTTTCCTTGGCTTAACGGCTTATGCTATTATTGCAAGAGAACTATTTGGAATCCGTGTCATTTTAACCCAAGCCTTAGTGGGGGTAATTGCAGTTTTACTTCTATGGCAGGCAATAGTCGCGATTCCTAATTGGGTAGAGTTTGCTTGGAAATCTGCTATATTTTTAATCTTCCTCTATTTTGGCTATCTTTTAATTCAGAGTGTTATTCGGGAGATTCAGAGGCGGGCGGAGCTACAGAAGCTCTATGAGGAAGTTGATAGGTTGTCTAGGGCAAAATCAGAGTTTATTTCCATTGCTTCTCATCAGTTGAGAACGCCTTTAACAGCCATTAAAGGCTATATTTCAATGTTAATTGAAGGAACTTATGGAAAATTGGCCGGCAGAACCGTTCCTCCCATGGAAAAAGTTTATGCCAGTAATGAAAGATTAATAAAATTAGTTAATGATTTGCTCAATGTTTCCAGGATTGAGAGCGGGACTTTAAGAATAGACCTTGAGAAAACTTCTTTGGAAAAAGTTATTTCTTCGGTTGCGGATGAATTAAGCATTAAAGCTAACGAGAAAAAACTTTATTTGAAGTGGGAGAAATCCCCAGAGCCTTTGCCTGAAGTGACAGTTGATCCAGACAAATTCAGGCAGGTTGTTTTAAACATAATAGATAATTGCATAAAATATACAGAAGAAGGAGGCGTGGCAGTAAAAACCGAGATTAAAAAGCCTGCTAAAAAATGGCCTCAAGGCTCGGTTCTGATTGAAATTAAAGACACCGGAGAGGGAATGACAAAGGAGGAATTAGAAAAGATGTTTGAGAGCTTCAGCCGCGGCAAAGCCGGAGCTAAGCACTGGACTGCCGGAACAGGCCTCGGCCTCTATATTGCCAGGAAATTCACCGAAATCCACGGCGGCAGGGTTTGGGCAGAATCTGAAGGAGAAGGCAAAGGAAGCACATTTTATATTGAACTGCCGGTAAAATAAGTAAAATTTGACATTATTTTTTAGAAAACTATAATAAAGTTGTATGGCAAAAATAATTCAAGAGAAAAATTTAATAAAAGTTGGTAAAGAGCCAATGGTCCTTTTACCTCTTAGAAAGTGGGAAAAGATAAAAGTATCTCTTGATGAATTAGAGGATGTTATTAGATTCTATCGAGCAATTTCTGACCCAGAAAATCAAGAGAAAATTCCACTTAAACAAGTCAAGAAAAAACTTAATCTTCCCTAATAGATGTTTAAACTATTCTTTAGAAAGAAAGCTTTTAAGATTCTTAAGGCAATTGAAAGAAAACATCAATTAAGAATCAACTCCGCGCTTAATGAATTAAAGAAAGGGCAATTCGACAAATATAATATTGAGAAGATTAAAGGCACTGATAAAGGTTATCGCCTCCGCATTGGCCGGTGGCGAATTTTATTTATCTTGATTTCAAGAGAAAAAAGGATTGAAATTGTTGATATATTTTTGAAAAAGGGTAAAGGCGACTATTTTAAAAAGAAGAAATTAATTAGATAAAGGTCTGATTATATCGAACTGCCGGTGAAATAAATAAAAATAAAACAAAGAGAGCGGCCGAAGGCCGCTCTTTTTTAGGTGAAAATTCCTGCTTGATGTTTTAAAAATCATAAGTTATACTAATTACAATGCAGCGCACATCCATCAAAGAAACTCCAAAAAACTTAGGGAAAAAAGTGAAAACTTGTGGATGGGTTAATACAGTAAGAGCTCACGGCAAAATTATTTTCATTGACCTTAGAGACAGGTCTGGTTTTTTGCAAATTGTTTTCACCCCCAAACAAGAGGAATTATATAAAATAGCAAAAGATTTGAGGCCAGAGTGGGTAATAGGTATAGAAGGGACAATTCAAAAAAGGCCGCCAGCCATGGTAAATCCCAAATTAGAGACTGGCCAAATCGAGCTTTTGCCAGAAAAATTAGAAGTTTTTTCCAAAGCTAAAACCTTGCCATTTTCTATTGAAACCCCAGGCTATGAAATATCCGAGGAAAAAAGATTAAAATACCGCTATTTGGATATAAGAAGGGAGAGGTTAAAGAAAAATTTAATTTTGCGGCAAAAATCAATCCAGGCAGTGAGAGATTTTATGTTTAAAGAAGATTTTGTTGAGATTGAAACGCCGATTTTAACCAAAGCCACACCAGAAGGAGCCAGAGATTATTTAGTGCCGTCAAGGCTTCAGGCTGGAAAATTTTATGCTTTGCCTCAAAGCCCTCAGCAATACAAACAGCTTTTGATGGTCAGCGGAATTGAAAAATATTTTCAAATAGCCAGATGCTTCAGAGATGAAGACCCCAGAGCTGACCGCCAGGCAGAATTTACCCAGATAGATGTTGAAATGTCATTTATTGACAGGGAAGACATCCTCAATGTAATTGAAAAAATGTTTATTCATGTGGCAAGAACAATATTTCCAGAAAAAAAGATTCTGAAGATTCCCTTTCCCAGATTAACTTACAAAGAAGCAATGGAAAAATACAATACTGACAGGCCTGATCTAAGAAAAAACAAAGAGAATCCAGATGAGCTGGCCTTTGGCATAGTTTACGATTTTCCGATGTTTGAGTGGTCAGAAAGCGAAAAAAGATGGGATACTCCCCAGCATCCCTTTACCAGGCCCCAGGAAAAAGATATCAAAAAATTAAAGGCTGAACCCGGGAAAACCTTATCTTATCAATATGACTTTGTTTTAAACGGCAATGAGGTGGCCGGCGGAAGCCTAAGATCTTATCAGCCAGAAATGCTCCAGGCTGTTTTTGAGATAATGGGACACGAGAAAAATGAGATTAAGAGAAAATTCGGGCATATGCTTGAATCTTTTGAATATGGAGTGCCGCCTCATGGCGGAATTGCCGTTGGTTTTGACAGATTTTTGATGGTGCTTCTTAAGGAAAAGAATATCAGGGAAGTTATTGCTTTTCCCAAGACGGGCGACTCCAGAGATCCGATGATGGAAACACCCTCTGAAGTAGATAAAAGCCAGTTAAAAGAATTACATATCGAAATTAAAAAAAATAAATAATCTACAAAAACTTTCTCCCTCGATTTTATGAGTAGAAATTTTAGGATTTTTCTTATCTCATTTGCAATTAGCTTCTTTTTCTGGGGCGGAGTGAATGTTTTTACTCAATTTTTTGAAGACTTCATAACTTCTGAGGTTTATTTAGTATCTCCCCAGCCATTTTTAGCTCAAGTCAATCCCCAAGTTCTTCAAAATTTAAGGAAAGAGGCGCCAGAAATTAAAGCCGAGTCAGCAATTATCGTTAAAATTAATAAACTGGCTAACGAGAAGGTCATTTTTGAGAAGAATCCTGATCAAATTTTACCGATTGCTTCTTTGTCTAAATTGATGACAGCTTTGGTTTCTTTGGAATATTATGATTCTTCTTCAATGGTAAGCATTAGCAAAGAAGCTGTTGAGCAACCAGAGGATTTTGGCCAGCTCAAGGTAGGGGAGAGGTTGTCAGTAGAAAACCTATTATACATCACTCTTATTGAATCAAGCAATGACTCTGCCTTCGCTCTTTCAGAATTGATGAGCAAAGAGGCTTTTGTAGACTTGATGAATGCCGAAGCTAAGGATTTAGGCTTAGCAGATACTTATTTTGCTGACCCAACAGGTTACCAACCAGAAAATCGATCAACTACCAGAGATTTGGCAAAACTCTCTCAGCATTTATTAAATAGCAGGCCAGAAATCTGGGAAATTACTGTCAACCCAGAATTTAAACTTTATGATCCAGACGGCATTTTTCATCATCAACTCTTGAGCACTAACGAAATGTTAGATGAATTCCCTCAGATTATTGGCGGCAAAACAGGCTTCACCACAGAGGCTAAAGGCTGCTTTATTTTAATCTTAAAAGATAAAAGGAATGGAAATATTTTTATAAATGTGGTTTTGGGTTCCGTTGATCGTTTTGAGGATATGAGAAAATTAATAGAATATGCCCTATAGGAAATATTATGTTTTATAATCAAAATATTTTTTTACTCCCGGATGTGGCCAAAATTTTTATATTGGCAGCTATCGCCTCAATAATAGCTGTTGCCTTAACCCCGTTTTTGACTCATTTTTTGTATAAATATAAGCTTTGGCGAAAAGAAGCGAGAGAAAAAACAATTACTGGCGAGGAAGCTCCTGTTTTTCTTCAGCTTCACAAAGAAAGAGAAACAAAAGTCCCTCGTTTCGGAGGGCTTTTAATTTGGGGAACCTGTCTCTTGATGGCAGTTCTGTTTTTCGTTATTTCTCGAATCTCTGACAACTATTGGGCCCAAAAACTAAATTTTTTATCTCGTTCTGAAACTTGGCTACCTCTATTTACTTTGGTTGCAGCTTCCATCTTAGGTTTTTTTGACGATATTTTCCAAGTTTTCGGTAAACCCTCCCAAGTTTTTCTCCAAAAAATTTGGGTGGGCAAGGGAAAATATGTGGCAGGAGGGATGAGTTTTACCAGGCGACTTTTGTTGGTCATTCTAATTGGCTTAATCGGTGCTTGGTGGTTTTACTTTAAACTTGGTTGGGATACATTGTACATTCCTTTCTTAGGAGATATTATTATTGGCTTTTGGTATATCCCTCTTTTTATTATTGTTTTGTTGGCTTCCTGGTCAGGGGGAGTAATTGACGGCTTAGACGGCTTGGCCGGCGGTGTTTTTGCCTCAATTTTTGGCGCTTTTTCACTTATTGCTTTCTCGCAAGGAAAATTTGACTTAGCTGCCTTTTCAGCTGTGATTGCCGGCGCTGTCTTTGCTTTTTTATGGTTTAATATACCTCCTGCCAGATTTTATATGGGAGAAACCGGCATGTTAGGACTGACAACCACTTTGGCCGTGGTAGCTTTTTTAACAGATTCTGTAGTTGTTTTGCCAATTATTGCAGGATTATTGGTTTTGGAATCTGGTTCTGTGATTTTGCAGCTTTTGTCCAAGAAATTCAGAAAGAAAAAAATCTGGCTTTGCACTCCAATTCATCACCACTTTGAAGCCAAAGGCTGGCCTTCTTATAAGGTGACGATGAGGTTTTGGATTATAGGGATAGTTTTAGCTATTGTCGGAGTTACAATCAGACTTTTGGGTTAAACAATGGTAATATTTTTGGCGGAGGACGGGCCTCCGCCAAATCTCCGTCAAATTCTCTATTCTTAACGTTCTTAAAATCAGCGATCGCTGAAATTAGCGACAAACATTGACAAAGTTTAAATATTGGTGTATAGTGTAAGCATACGGAAAGAATCATTCCGCGGAAATCTAAAATCCGCGGACTCCGAGTAGTCTCGGAAGAAAAGGAGGTTTGACGTGGAAGCATTATGGATCCTCATTGGGATTCTGGTCGGAGGCTATCTTCTGATAGGGTTCCTTCTTCAGCGGAGCCGGGGTCGTACATATGTCCACACATATTATGATGAGAATCGCGAGAAATGCGTCTCAAAAGAGTGGGTCCCGGTTTTCACCCCCGAAGAAAGAATCAAGACAATATTAACTTGGTTGTATCTTTTGGCCAAGGTAGAGCTTCGTGGAAGGGCTCAAATCGACGAAGGCCTCATTAAAGATGCGAAGGAAAGGATAGCCTGGGGTTGTTCTCAGAATCAAAACAAAGAAAGGACCTTCCTTGAACGAATGATCAGATGGCTGATTATCGGGTGTTGGTAACAGTTCACAGGGAGGGCCAAAATCCAAGAGCCTCAGCGGTTCACTTAGCTCGAGGCTCTTTTTGTTTTCTAAAAACTCTGTTTTTTATCGGAAAATTATGTTATTTTATAGATAGGACTTGAGTAATCTGAAATTCGTCCACAGATTTCACGCTGATTTATGCGGATCCGCCCGCCGAAGGCGGGCGGGGCGGCTGGATGTCCAATACCTTCCGTAATGGTTATTTGTAGCCGCCTCCGCGGATTTACGCGGAAATTATTAAATGAAATTAAAAGATTTTAAAAATAAAAGAGTAACAGTAATGGGATTGGGAATTGTTGGCGGGGGAGTGGGAGTGGTTAGATTTTTAGTTAAAGCTGGAGCTAAAGTTTTGGCAACTGATTTAAAAACAGAAAAAGAATTGGAAAGTTCTTTAAAAAAGATAAAAAATCTATCCATTGAGTTGGTTTTGGGTAAGCACAGAGCCACAGACTTTATTAATACTGATTTAATTATTAAAAATCCTGGTGTTCCAGACGATTCCCCTTATTTTAAAATTGCCAAGACAAATGGTGCTAATATAGAAACTGATGTTGGCATTTTTTTTAAACTTTGCCCTGCCCAAATAATTGGCATTACCGGCACTAAAGGCAAATCAACAGTTGCAACTCTTTTATACCAATTTTTAAAAAGCAAATATTCCAATGTAATCTTAGCTGGAAATATCGGAACCTCGCCCTTGGAATCTCTAAAAAAAATAAGAGAGAGAAGCAAGGTCATTTTAGAACTCTCCAGCTGGCAATTAGAAGGATTAGAAAAACACAAAAAAAGTCCTCAAGTAGCTTTAATCACTAATATTTATCCAGATCATCTGAATCGATATAATAGCTTTAAAGATTACATTAATTCAAAGAAAATAATCTTTCTGTTTCAGAGAAAAAAAGATAATCTTTTTCTAAATTATGATGACCCAATTGTCAGAAAACTTTCTAAATTGGCAAGATCTCAAGTTTATTCTTTTTCAAGAAAGAAAATGCCAGAAGATTTAGCCGGAATTATTGAGGGATTAAAGGTAATTGGGGAGCATAACATTTCTAATATCTTAGCTGCCTTCTCGGTTGCCAGATTATATAAAATTCCTTTGAAAAATATTAAAAGAATTTTAGAAAGGTTCAAAGGCCTTCCGGGAAGGGAAGAATTTATCGGCAAAATTAGGGGCGTAAATTATTTTAACGATACTACAGCTACCATGCCAGAAGCTGCCGTAATGACAATCAGAGCTTTATCTCAAAAATTCCCCGAGTCAAAAATTATTCTCATTGCCGGCGGAGAAGACAAAGAATTAAACTATAAAAATTTGGCCAAAGAGATTTTAAAGAAAGCGAGTTATTCAATTATTTTTTCAGGTTCTGCTTCAGAAAAATTAGAAAAAGAACTTAAAAAATTTAAAAAACCAAAATCTTTTTTATCGATTATTCCAAAGATTAAATCAATGGAAAAGGCGGTAAGGCAGGCCTCAAAGTTGGCAGATAGGGGAGACATAGTTTTGCTTTCACCGGCTGCTGCCAGTTTTAATCTTTTTAAAAATGAATTTGACAGAGGCGAGCAATTTAATAAAGCGGTAAGACGATTAAAGAAAAATTAAAAATGAAACCGCATCACCCTGATTATCCTTTATCTGTCGTGTCTGGTATTTTAATAGTTTTGGGTATTTTCATTTTAGCCAGCGTTTCAGCTGTTCTTTCCCAAGAAAGATTTGGCTATCCAACACACTATCTTTTTCATCAGATAGTTTACGGTTTAATTTTAGGGCTAATCTTAGCTTTTATAGCCTTCAAGATTCCCTTGTCTTTTTTTAGGAAATGGGCATTTCCTTTATTCCTGCTGAATTTGGTGATTTTAGGATTAGTTTTTATTCCCAAAATTGGTCTCCACATAGGCGGAGCTTCGCGATGGATTAATTTGGGGCCTATATCGTTCCAGCCAGCCGAATTTCTGAAAATAACCTTTATTTTATACCTGGCTGCCTGGCTTTCTAATTTGGTTGACCAACCAGCCTCTCGACAAAAAAGGCCAAAAAAACATAATATAATATTAGGAGCCTTTTTAATCATAATCGGAATTTTAAGCTTATTCTTGACATTACAGCCCAATATTGGAACTTTAGGGATAATCTTTGCGATAGCACTCTTGATGTATTTTGGAGCCGGAACTCCTTTCTGGCACACAGCCTTTACAATGGCAGTGGGCATTGGAATACTCTTTGCTTTGATTAAAATCGCACCTTACAGATTATCGCGCTTTTTAGTTTTTCTTAACCCAGGGCTTGATCCTTTGGGAATAGGATATCAGATAAAACAGGCTTCAATTGCTGTAGGATCTGGCGGCATTCTTGGCCTGGGATTGGGGTTATCGCGCCAGAAATTTGGTTTTTTGCCCCAATCAATCGGAGATTCAATTTTTGCCATTTTTGCTGAAGAAGGAGGATTTGTCGGAGCTGTTATTTTAATTTTTCTTTTTTTAATTTTTGTCTGGCGAGGCTTTAAAATTTCAAAAACAGCCTCTGATAAGTTTTCTCAATTGGTTGCTTTGGGCATAATTTCGTGGATAAGCTTGCAGGCTTTTGTTAATATTGGAGCAATGATAGGAATTTTACCCGTTACCGGCATTCCCTTGCCATTTGTCAGTTATGGAGGCTCGCATTTAATCGCTGAGTTAATCGGCATAGGAATATTATTAAATATTTCAAAATCAACAGCTTAAATAATCATTAACTAATTTATTATTAACTTATGAAGATTTTATTTACCGGAGGCGGAACCGGAGGGCATATTTTTCCAATAATCGCTATTGCCCGGGAAATAAAAAAAATGGAATTCTCTGCTTCGAATCAAGAGGCAGAAAGAAAAGAGCCAGAGTTATTTTATATTGGGCCAAAAGATCCCTTTGGAGAAACTTTGCTTTCCCAGGAAGAAATTAAGGTTAAATCAATTCAGGCCGGAAAAATTAGAAGATATTTTATTCCTGAAGCCATAGTCAAGAATTTCGTTGATATTTTCTTTAGAACTCCTATTGGTATTCTTCAGGCTTTCTTTCGTATTTTCTTTTTGTCCCCCGATCTTATTTTTAGTAAGGGCGGCTATGGTTCAATTCCCGTTGTGTTTTCTGGTTGGATTTTGGGAATTCCTATTTTTCTTCACGAATCAGATGTTGCCCCGGGTTTGGCCAATAAGATTTTGAGCCGATTTGTTTCATTAATTTTTGTTTCTTTCCCGAAAACCGAATATTTCCCACCTTCAAAAATTGCTTTAGTTGGCAATCCTATCCGGGAAGAAATCTTAGAAGGTTCAGAAGAGGAAGCGAGAAAAATGTTCAATTTAAAGAAAAATAAACCCCTTGTCCTGATTTTAGGCGGAAGCCAAGGATCTCAAAGAATTAATGATTTGGTTTTAAATATTTTTCCTGAACTTTTAGAAAGTTTTGAAATCATTCATCAGTGCGGCGAGAAAAACTTTAAAGAAGCTCGGGCTGAAGCCAGTATTATAATGAACGTTGAACAGCAAAAATATTACCACCTTTACCCCTTTTTAGGAGAAGTAGAGCTTAAACACGCCTACAAGGCCGCAGATTTAATAGTTTCCCGGGCAGGCTCGAGCAGTATTTTTGAAATAGCAGCCATTGCCAAGCCCAGCATTTTAGTTCCTTTGCCAGAATCTGCCCAGAATCACCAGTTTAAAAATGCTGAAATTTACGCCAAGAATGGAGCAGCCCTAGTTATCGAAGAGACCAATTTAACCGCTCACTTTTTCTTTGACAGGCTAAAATATTTATTCTCCCATCCAAGAGAATTAGAGAAAATGAAGACAGAAGCTACTATATTTTCTCAATTAGACGTTGCTAGGGTCATCGCTCAAGATATGATCGGCTATTTATTCGGTTAAAAATAAAAAGAAAAAATGACGATAAAGATCAGAACAAGATTTGCTCCAGCCCCGACAGGAGTTTTGCATATCGGAGGAGCGAGAACCGCTCTTTTTAATTATCTTTTTGCCAAAAAAAATAAAGGCAGTTTTATTCTAAGAATCGAAGATACAGATGTTGAAAAATCAAAACCAGAATTTGAAAAAGAAATCTTGGAGAGTCTAAAATGGTTAGGCATTGAGTGGGACGAGAGGCCCTATCTGCAATCAGAAAGATTAGATATTTATAAAAAATATTTGGAAAGGCTAATATCTGAAAACAAAGCTTATCACTGCTTTTGTTCAGAAGACGCATTAGAAGCTCAGAGGCAATATTCAATGTCGATTGGCCAGCCCTCGCGCTATAGTGGAAAATGCCGTAATCTGACAGAAAAAGAAGTTGAGAAATATTTAGCCGAAGGCAAAAAATCAGTAATCAGATTTAAGGTTGCAGCCAAAAAAGTTGTTTTTCAAGACTTAATCCGCGGCAAGATAGAATTTGACGCTTCTTTAATCGGAGACTTTGTTATTGCTAAGAGCTTGTTTTATCCCTTGTATAATTTTGCTGTAGCCATTGACGATTATGAAATGAAGATTAGCCATGTTATCAGGGGCGAGGATCTTTTACCCAACACTCCAAAGCAAATTTTAATTCAACAAGCCTTAAAAATACCCCAGCCAAAATATGCCCATCTGCCTTTAATTTTGGGACCTGACAAAACAAAATTGAGCAAAAGGCACGGAGCTGTTGCAGTTTCAGAATACAAAAAAGAAGGTTATTTACCAGAAGCTTTAGTCAATTTTATGGCATTTTTGGGCTGGAATCCGGGAACAGAAAGAGAAATCTATGCTATGCCTTCTCTGCTTAAAGATTTTTCTTTAGAGAGGGTTCAAAAAGGAGGAGCAATTTTTAATATTAAAAGATTAGATTTTTTAAACGGCTTTTATATCCGCCAAAAATCTATTCAGAGATTAACTGAAAACTGCCTGCCTTATTTAATTGAAGCAGGATTTATTGAAAAGGTACAAGGAGGTAATCCGGGCAATCCTGGCAATCCGGGAAATCCTGAGAAATTAAAACTTTTTGAAGAGGAAAAACCAAAATATAAAATTAAAGAGACAGGCGAAATTATAGATTTAGATTATTTAGAGAAAATTGCGGCCATTTACCAAGAGAGATTGAAAAAATTATCAGAGATTGTAGACTTTACTGACTTTTTCTTTAAAGAAGAGTTAAAATATCAAAAAGGGCTTTTAAAATGGGGAGAAATGTCAGATAAGGAAATAAGAAATTCGCTCGATAAGTTAGAAAAAATATTATCGAAAATAAAAATTGAGGATTGGACAAAAGAAAATTTAGAAAAGCAAATTATGCCACAAGCAGAGAGAGAAAGAGATAGGGGAGAGCTTTTATGGCCTTTTCGAGCAGCCCTAACTGGCAAAGAAGCTTCAGCCGGCCCTTTTGAAATTGCTGAAATTTTAGGAAAAGAAAAAACCTTAAAAAGAATAAAGGAAGCAAAAAATTTGCTAAAATGATAAATAAATTGCCATATCAAATTTTGATAATTTCGTTAATTCTTGGGATAGTTTCCCCACTTCTTGTTTTTGCCGAAGGGGTGGGGCAGCCGCCGAAAATGCCAGAAACCTTTGATGAGGTTTGGGATTTTCTGAAAAGAATTATTGAACCTTTGCCACAAGCTTTAAAAGGCGTTTGGCAGGAAGCTGTGGCAATTTGGCAGAAAATGGCAGATTGGTTCATAAATTTGTGGAATTCTAAGCTTTGGCCACAAATAGAAAGTATTTGGCAGAAAATTTTGGCCATTTTTGGCAAAGAAGTTGAAAAAAGAAAAGAAGCAATCCAGGAAGAATTAGAAAAAGAAAAAGAGGAAGCAAAACAAGAGATTAAACAAGAAGCTGAAAAAGCCGGCAAAAACCTTTGGCAACGCATAAAAGATTTAATAAAAGATAAACTATAACAAAAATACAGATATAATTAATAAGCCCTCCCAAGTTTCTTCGAAATTTGGGAGGGCTTGACTTTTTATTCAAAAAATATAAAATTCAATATTCTTAAGCTATTTTAAGAATTAGTTCTTAATACTATCCAACGAGGAGGGACAGAGTGGAAGAGAGAACGCTGGTATTAATTAAGCCAGATGCGATAGAAAAAGATGTCTGGTTTGAAATAATTCAAATTTATCTTAATGAAGGACTGAACGTTTGCAAAGCAAGAATCTTGAGGATGAATAAAAGCTTAGCTGCAGAATTCTACAAGGAGCATGAATGGCGGTCCTATTTCCAAGAATTAGTTAGGCATATGAGTTCTGGGCCAATTGTAGCCTTAATAATTTCTGGAGAAAACGCAATTGACAGAGTTAGGGAATTAAATGGGGCAACTACCCCAGCCGAAGCTAAAGAAGGGACTGTTCGCCGTCTATATGGAGAGCCGGACTCTGGACCCAAAAATGCAGTTCATGGCTCTGATTCAAAAGAAAATGCAGAGAGGGAAATAATGATTATTTTTGAGTAAGACGTTATCTCGGGCTTGACTTATTATCTATAGAGCTTAGAGTAGCTTTTAGTCGGAGGGAAAGCTCTTTGCTTTAAGCAAGCCGAAAGGAGAGAAGAGAACAATGAAACAAGAGGAGTTAAGGGCTCTATCGGACAAAGATCTTATTAATAAACTGATAAGGACTGTAAGCATAGGTTCAGGGACATTACTACGAGAATTGAAGAAAGAGGTTCTCCGTAGGTTGAGAGAACGCAGCATGGTAGAGGCCATTGGTCAACCGTTAAGACCTCAAGGTCCGCAGCGGTTCATGCTTCCTCCTAGGCCGAGGCAAACGGGGCGCTGAACGAAAGCAATATTATTTTAAGAGTAAGCCCGCTTACCCTAGCAGACAAGTGGGCTTTTTGTTTTAAAGTGCACCTTGACTTTCTTAAAGAGATTATTAAGATATAAGATCGGAAAGGAGGGAGAGCACCTTGCAAACTAAATCAGCTCTCCTGATGAGAGATTCTGCCAAAGGAGGTGCGGAATGGCAGAAATAAACGAGGAAATGATAAACATAGCCATAGTTGGCTATGGAAAAATTGGACAAGGCGTTAGAGAGGCCATTGGAAGAGATCCAGATATGAGATTGGTCGCAATTCTGACTAGAAGGCTCGCAGAGGTCAGACGGGAAGTAACTGATACTTGCGTATTTCCTGTTTCAGCAGCCACTAATCTTGCTCTTAAGCCTGTAGATGTAGCCATTCTTTGCGGCGGCTCCAAGCAGGATCTGCTAGTTCAGGGTCCGGAATTCGCCAGATTGTTCAATACTGTTGACAGCTTCGATACTCATGACATCATCCCCGAATATTTTGTCCAAGTAGACTCCCAGGCGAAAGAGGGAGGAAACGTTGCGGTCGTTTGCGCTGGCTGGGACCCGGGCATTTTCTCTGACGCGAGAGTTAGAGCTGATGCCTATCTTCCTGGCAGCAATCGCTATACATTCTGGGGTAGAGGATCCAGTCAAGGCCATTCCAACGCTGTCAGACAGGTGCCAGGCGTTCTTGATGCCAGGCAATACACCATTCCAATACCAGAAGCTATTGAAAGCGTAAGGGCAGGTGAAACGCCAGAATTCAGCAAAAGGCAAATGCACAAACGCCTGGTCTATGTCGTTGCCGAGCCCGGTGCCGACCAAGAAAGAATACGGCAGGAAATAGCCAGTATGCCGAAGTATTTCGTCGATTACGACACAGAAGTGATTTTTATTATTCAAGAAGAAATGCAAAGAGATCATTCAGCGTATCCTCACGGCGGTTTCGTTCTCGCTTCGGGCCGCACCGGCGATGACAATAAGCAACTGCTTGAGTTCCGATGCGAGCTCGAAAGCAACCCAGAATTCACGGCCAGCGTTCTTGTTGCCTGCGCCAGGGCAGCCCACAGATTCAGCCAGGAAGGCCGCAAAGGCGCCCTCACTATGCTCGACATTCCAGCGAGCTACCTAAGCCCTCGTTCAGGAGAAGAATTGAGAAGAGACTTTATGTAATCTCTTTCATCAAACAACCAAGCAGGGCGGCTACACCAAGCCGCCTTTTTGTTTTCTAATTTGATTTTTTCCAAGAATAGGGCTATTTAAATTTGTATAAAAAAACAACGGCGAGGACGTAGTCCTCGCCTTGGAGATGATGTAGGCGATGGGGGAGAAGGGAGGAGAGGTTCTTGTTCTGTCTTTGCTCGCCGTAGAGGCGAGGAAGCACAATTACCCTTTTAGGGAGCCTTAGCTCTACTCTTGCCTTCTCCCCACATCACCTTAAGGTCACCTAGTCGGTGGCCTTTTCTCGAGAAGCGAATCCAGCACTCATCTGCTCCTCGAAGACCTCCTTGATGATCTCTTCGCCGAAGGCGAGGATTTCGTCGAGGGGGATCTCAGTCTCTTTGGCCAAGTTTCCGGCTTGCCGCCGGAAATCACCGACATTGGCCATAGAGAACCGCTGGACGAGAACGCGCTTCAAGACCTTGTACGCGATCTCACCCTTCCTCTGCGGGTCCACAGTATCACCTCCTTTCCGTGTGGAATATCTGTATTATACACCTATATTTCAATCTTGTCAATCTCTCTTGATTTTTTCTAAAAAATAGGACTGCGGGCTTGATTTTTTTGGTAAAAAGTGATAAAATTCTTTATTCAAAGAAACTGCTCTTTCAAGGAGGAAATACTGATGGAAGGCGCTTGGAGAATAGAAGGTTTTGATATTTTCGAAGAAGAGTTATATCCCATAGGAGACGATGAGAGATATCCAGATGAGAAAGCCGCAAGGAGAGCTGCTACAGATTACTTTAGGATGATAGAAGAGCTACAACCAAAGCATTCATCTGGTGGCCAAGCAGACGATGACATCCAGGATCAAATTTTCATTATAAGGCCAGATGGTACACGGTATCGATTCTTGCCCCTTCCGGGATAATAAGTGGCCGGTGCATTACCTTTCGTACCGGCTTTTTTATTTTCTAATTTGATTTTTTCCAAGAATAGGGCTATTTTGAATATAGAAAGCAAAAAAAGAAATGAATAAAATCATAAAACTTATAATTTCGATACTGATCTGCCAGGGGGCCGGGTTTTTAGGGTCTGTTTTTACTGCGCCGGCCATTTCTACCTGGTACGCAAGCTTGGCAAAGCCAAGCTTCAATCCGCCCAACTGGATTTTCGCGCCTGTCTGGATAATCCTTTTCCTTTTAATGGGAATTTCGCTTTATTTGGTATGGTCAAAGAACTGGGCCATTAAAATTCCAGCAGATAGCCCAAAGCCAAAGGTCTGGAATCGCTTTTCTGAAAAATTGTGGCGAGGCGCTTGGCAGAAAGAAAATGTAATGGCGATTTTTGCTCTCCAGTTGATTTTAAATATTTTGTGGTCAGTAATATTTTTTGGCTTGAAATTTCCCGGCCTTGCCTTCTTTGAAATTCTAATGCTTTGGCTTGCGATATTATATACAATTGTAAACTTTTACCGAATTTCAAAACTCGCCAGCTATTTACTTTTACCTTATATTTTCTGGGTAACCTTCGCTGCAATCTTAAATTTTTCGATCTGGATGTTGAATTAGCCTGCCTGCCCGCCGAAGGCGGGGAAAAGCCGCCGAAATCAACAAGGCGGTTTTTGATTTGAATTTTTCCGAGAATAGAGGTAGGGTAAAGATAGATAAAATTAAAATGATTAAAACATTCTCAAAAAGAGGTGGAAATAGTTATCGAGGGGCGCGGTCCCGCGGAGCGGGACGTACGCAACGCTCAACAAAAAAAGTGCCACGTTCAGCGGGACAAGCTCGAAGAATGTGGGGGCTTGCCACTCGCCTCGAACACACAAGAATTAAAGGAAAGCAAAGAAGGAAATAAAAATTAATGGCTTATTAAAGAGTTTCACCGTCCCAGTCGGGGCGGTTTTTTTGAGTTGAAATTTTCATATATTGGAGGTATTGTGAAAGAAGATATGAAGAAATCAAAAGAAACAAAATTTTGGATTATATCTGGACATATAGAAAATTGGGAGAAGGCTTTAGGTGATGGGATTTGGGGCGTAAAAACTGGAAGGTTAAAGACTTTTTGGGATAAGCTTTTCAAAGGAGATATTTTAGTTTTTTATATTACTTCTCCGATAGCCGGTGTGATCGGAGTTGGAAAAGTTGAAACGAAATTTAAACAAGATAAACCATTATGGCCAGATGAGATTAAGGAAAATAAAGTAATCTATCCTTATAGATTTAATTTTATATCCGAATATGCCTTGCCAAGCAATGCATGGACGGATAAGAAAATACCTATTAGAGATCTTAAGGTTAGCGTTCAGGCAGGGTTAAGCCCTATTAACGATAACAAAACTATTAGAGAAATATTAAAGAGAGCTGATGAAACATGGGGAAAAACATTAAGTAATTTAGTTACTCCTCTCAGCTCACCGCCAAAAAGACCTGAAAACCCTCATGATAGAGCCAAAGAAATGATTTACGAAGTGGGGAAAATAGAGAAGCTTATTAGCGAAAAGGAATATCCGATGGGCCAAAGACGCTTAGATGTTGTTTGGCGTAAGGTTAAAGAAAGCGTCCCTAATTATGTCTTTGAAGTACAAATCGGCGGAAATATATACCAAGCCTTAGGCAAACTCAAGCATGCTTTTGATATTTGGAACAGCACTCTGTTTTTAATTGTTGGGGACGATAAAGACATAAGAGAGGCCGAAGATTTACTCGGCGGTACTTTTCATGAAATTAAAGACAAAATAAAAATTACAACCGTAGAAGAAATTGAGCGATTACACGAATCAAAAACCAAGAATAGAGAATTACAAGATAAAATGGGATTACCATAAAAATTATTCTAAATTCTTATTTGCCAGACTAAAGCGTCCTAATAGGCGCCTTTTTTATTAAGTTATCCACAGATAAGGGTATTGACAATAAAATAAGGATATGCTATCCTTACTATATAAGAGTATTATTTACTAACTAACTTACAAAAATATGGTCTCACAAAATGATAAAAGAAAAAGGTTTCAAAAATTAGCAGTTTATAGAACCAATGAGGCGCTAAAAAAGCTTAAAATTCTTGGTAATTGTGCCAACAGAAGCGCCTATGATTATACAGAAGAAGAAATAAGCAAGATCTTCTCAGAAATTGAACGAAAAGTAAAAGAAATAAAAGCAAAATTCCATTTCTCAAAACATAAGGAGTTTAAATTATAGTTTTATAATTAATATACAAATAAATGGTGCAATTTACCCAACCTCAAAATCAAGAAAGGGACCTACAGGCAATATTAGAAGGTTATGAAGGAAAAATAAAACATAAGTACTGGCTTGTAGAAGCCTTTCAAAAAGATGCCATACAGAATAGCTGGGATGCTAGGTTATTTAAGAGTGGGAAAGATTGGTCTTTCTCGCTTTTTTATATCCCTCAATCTTCGAATCACCCAGAAATTTTAGGATTTATAGATAGTGGAACATATGGACTTACTGGAATTATTCCGGAAAGTAAAGAAGAAGTGGTAAAAGCTCTTAGAAAAGGTAATAAAGAGGAGGAACGATTGGCATATTTTCTGAGTTTAAACTGGAGCAATAAACCTGGGAGCTCAATAGGGTCAAGAGGAAGAGGAAAAATGATATTTATAGGAGCAAGCGAAGACAAAGCTGTCTACTTTGACTCAATTCGTCATGACGATAAATGCTATGTATTCGGAAAGACATTTCTAGATAAAGATAAAACAATTCAGGTTAGAATCTATAAAGGAGGCGAAGCTAACGCCCAAAGAGTGAAAATCTTCAACAACTATATTCCTCCTCTTTCAAAACCGGGTACGAGGGTTATTCTTGCTAATCCTTGTAAAGAATTAGTACAACCTATTACTAATGGAGAGATAGAACAACTAATTCAACATACTTGGTGGGAAATTTTATGCAAAAATAAGGCTGAGATAAAAATAGATGTTAGTAAAAAGATTAAATTTATTCATCCATCTCCATTTTTACCGATTGAAGAATTTGGAGTAGAGGAAATCTATAATTCAGGAATAATTGAACTCGAGAAAGGCTCAAATCTTCGTATTAAAAATATTTCACTTTGTTATTTAGGCGATAAAGATATTCCTGAATACTATAAAGGCCTTGCAGTCCAGGAAGGAGGTATGGTAGTGGAAAGATTAAAGATCGATGAATTAATAAACGAATCTATAGGGAATAAAATTTACGGAGTAGTTACTTTTGACCGAGAGTTAGAAAGGAAAATGGCAAAATGTGAAGGCCCAGAACATTGTGATATTGTCTGGACAAGAATCCCGGCTAATTGGGTAAGAATTAAACTTAAATATAAAATAAGAGAATTTGCCAAGAAGTATGAATTAATTGAAGAGCACAAAAAGCATGTAGGTAAAGAACAACGAGAAACAGAGATTCTAGTTCAAAGTGAGTTAAATAAACTTGCAAAGACGTTAAATTTACAAGGGATTGCGACTGGTATAAGAGTTAGAAAAGGGAGAGGACGATCGGCTCTTGAAAAATTAAGACTTTCAATCGCAGATTTTAGAACCCCCTACGAAAATGGTCGAGTCGATAAGAAACAATCTGTACTGGGAACTTATGTTATTCCAATTAATGAGTATTCTATATTTCTAACGGTATTAATTAAAGTATATATTTTTTCCCAAAAGAACGGTGAAGTAATTAAACAAACTGAAAAAATTCTAAAAATCCCTCAAGAACAAGTTAAAATTGGCTGGTCAGAAATAAAAATAGATAAATCCTTCAAACGCGGGGGCTATACACTTAGAGCTGAGATGAGATCTTTTGAAGATAAGAAAATTAATGAAGGGCTATCTTATGAGAAGGGGGAATTAGTTTATCATCCAGTCAGTAGAACATTTTATGTAGAAGAAAATCCACCAGAAAAAGGTTTTTTTAAAATTGAGAATAGGGCAACCGATGATAAAAGAAAATTTATTTGGATAGAAGAAGGAGACAATGAATATATACTTTGCTACAATAGCCTTCATCCAACTATTAAATTGATTCGGAAAGAAGGAAAGTGGGAGAAGCTACATCTTCGAAATTTATTATTCAGAGAAGGCTCATATTTTGCTTATGGAATAAGACTTGCGGAAGATAAGGCATTAATAGAGGAAGGAAAGAAACCGCTAGTATTTAAAAAAGAAGAATTAAATAACAATGATTTTCAAAGCCTATTACAAAAAGTAGTTTTTAGACGAAGTAATTATTTATGGGAGATCGATAAAAAATAAGATCAATATCCCAAAAAATATGGCTATAAAAATAAAAAAAGATAAAGAATTTATCTATGCTAGTCATACGGGTTTAGTTTTAGACCCAGAGACAAAAACTGCAGATAAGATTTATAAGGAATTAAAAAGACATATTTCTGGTTTAGAAAAGAGTTTATTAAAAAAAGGTCTCTTAACTAGAAGGGGGGAGAAAATAAATGCTCTAAAGGTATGGTTTGAGTTTGGAAAATTACTCAACCGGATTGCTGATAAATATAATATAATTGATACCCAGGATGAAGAATTTTTTTGGCGATCTATTTATGACCATGTATCTTCTATTGTTCAAAGAGGCTCTATACCAAAACGTTCAAAAAATTGGAAGCATAACCATTTTCGGTTATGTGCTTTAATGTCTAAGGAGAGAAGTTGGAAAAAAGTTAAAGAGATTGGAAATTGGTCTATATGGAGAGATATTTTTGATAATAAAAAAATTCTTGAAGACGAACGATTATTCAATTGGACAATTGGTCAAATAAGAAAACTAAGGAGTAGGGGGGCGGGGCATAAAAAAATACGTTTGTTTTTGTATGTTATCAGTCGACGATTTAGAAATATAGACACCAAAATACTTACTAGTAATGAATTAAGAGTTAAATTACAAAATATTAAAATAAATAAACAATCAAAATAATTATGTCAAAAAGAAAACCAGACCAAGAGAAAATTCGAAAGATTCTAAAGGAAAGAGGATACAAAGGTGGAGAGCCCCCAAGAGGTTGGGAGGTACATCATATTATTCCTCTTGCAGAAGACGGTAAGGACACCCCCAAAAATATTCGTGTTATTCCAAGAAAAAAACATCAACAAATTCATAAAAGAAGGAAGGAACGGGGCGAAGAATAGGAGAGTCGAAGAATTAATTGAGCCCCAAAGTACACTAAAGTGACTACGGGGTAAAAAATAAAATAAATATGGCAAACGAACAAAGGCAAATCAAAGTAAACCTTGACCCGGTTCTTTATGCGCTGTCCAACGTTAACATGGTCTTTAATGAAGAAGTATTTGATTTTTTAATGATTTCAGGGAATCAAGCTCGTCAATTTCGTGCCTCACCAAAGCATGCAAAACGGATTTATTTACTTTTAGGTAAATATCTTAGTGAGTATGAGAAGAAGTTTGGCTTTCTTGAAACTCAGCTTCCCGAAAAAAAAGAAACTGCCCCCAAGGAAAAGATCGGTTTTGATGAATAATACTAACTTTATTTTTAACTAAAATTTAGGCCCCTCGGCCGTAGGCCTATGGGCGAGGCGAAGCTGAAGCAAATTTATGAAAAAAGTAGCTATTTTCGATATTGACGGGACAGTTTTTCGATCTAGTTTACTCATAGAATTAACCAATGCGCTTATTCAAGAGGGTATTTTCCATTTAAAAGTGGGCAAATTATATGCCCGGGCATATGAAAATTGGCTGAGCAGAAAAGGCCTATATGAAGAATATATTAAGGCGGTCATCAAGGCATTCAGACAAAATATCAGAGGTGTTCGATACAACGAATTTTCAAAAATCGCTAAAAAAGTTGTCACTTTTCATAGAAATCGAATTTATCGATACCCTCGGGACATTGTAAAAAATTTGAAAAAGAAAAACTATTATCTTTTAGCAATTTCTCACTCTCCCCAAAAAGTCGTTAAAGAATTTTGTAAAGAAATGGGGTTTGACAAGATATATGGCCAGATCTACGAAACTGACAGACAAAAAAGATTTACGGGTAGGGTACTTCATATAGAGCTTATTAGCGACAAAGCCGAAATTTTAAAACGTGCTATCGAAAAAGAAAAATTGACACTAAAAGGATCAGTTGGGGTTGGGGATACAGAAAGCGATATCGCTTTTTTAAAAATGGTGGAGAAGCCCATTTGCTTTAATCCCAATCAAAAACTTTATCAATATGCGAAACGCGCTGGCTGGAAAATTGTTGTCGAAAGAAAAGATGTCATTTATCACCTTTAAACATTTTCTTTGATATTTTTTAAAAATAACCAAAATTTAGCCCATCCTTCGCCAAGGCTGCGAAATGGCGTGGCCGAAGTTGAGTCCTTCGATAAACCCAGGGCAAAGAAAATTTAAGCCGTATGGAACCGTTAGGGTAGAGGAGCAATAATAAGACATATTTATGAGACGCAACAATTTTCAAAAAAGAGTTTCGGCAATTAGCGGTGTGATTATCATTGTTCTTATCATTTTAGGAGTGATTCACTTTTTAATTATTCCGAATTTTGAAAGATATCAAACAAGGGCCGGGCTTAGCGCGAGAATTGAAAAATTAAAAAAGGAAATCGAGAGCTTAGAAAAAAGGAATCAAGAGTTAAAGGCAGAAATCTCTCAAGCTCAAGAAGAAAATTATTTGGAAGAAGTGGCCCGTGAACATCTTAATCTTAAAAAACTCGGAGAAGAGGTAGTAACAATTCTGCCTGAGGTAAAATAGGTCTGCCTCTTCGGCGGGTAAACCCGCCACTACCTAAAAAGGTGTGAGGGTAAGGGAAAATTTAGGAAAGGTCGAGAAGTTAGTTGAGAAATAAGAACTCCGCCAGTGGCGGAAACCTTGATTCCTTCGGAATTAAAATTATGTACCATTCAATCATTATTGAAGAAAGCTTAGAAAAACCGGAAGTTTTGAATAACTATAAAATTTTGCGCACGAGATTTTCACCAGAAGAAAATTGGCATTTGCATATTGTTGAAGTTCCAGATTCGGAAAAAGCAATAAAAGAAATTCAAGAAGCAATGGTAAGTGAAAGACCTTATTATTTTCATATCTATGACGAAGGAAAAACATTAATTGTGATTTTTAAAGATAGTGTTTTTCATCTAGATCCAAACGACAAATCGTTTTGGAAAGATGCTCGTGCTTACGGCGCGACTAAGCTCAATATTCCGGCAGAACAATTAGATTTCTATCCTTCAAGAATAGCCGAAGAAGAAGATTGGTTTAATAGAAAGTAAAATAACTAACCCTTCGGCCACGTTCAGGGTAGGAATTTAGGCCCGCCTTCGGCGGGTAAAGGACTAATAATTTTTTCGCGGGTTCGACTATGACAAAAAAAAGAAGGTACCGATGGGGTACCTTTCGCAAGGCGCTGAAGGCGCTGAAGGTGCTGTGTTAAGAGAGGGTGGGCAGACGCGATTACCATCAGCCTGCTTTATGCCGAGAGATGGCGCACATGGCTTTTCCCCGCCTCAGGGTCCTCCATGCTTTCCCGGTCTCTTGCGGTCTTTTGACAGACTTCGCTCGGCACGTGGCGAGTCATCAGGTTCCCGGCTGTCCACCCTCTCTCTTCAGAAGTTAGCACTATCATAAAGCTGTGTCAAGCTAAACGTTAAGCAACCCAAAAAAATCGCTGGATCGTCAATAAAAAAGCTCGCTCGCAAAAAAAAAATCGCCCCTATGCCTATTGGCCGGGGCGATTTTCTAATTTTAACTTGACAATTTTCTAAAAAAGAGTATATTGGAGATAAGGTGGTGAATCGGCCTGCTGAGGCGTCGGATTTCCAGGGCGTGCTACCTAAGTGGTTCCTGAGGACTGAGGTTGTCCCTCTTTCCAAGGATGGATTAAAGTTGCCTAAGGGTAGAGTAACGCGTCCTGGAAGACCAGAGAGGCTCTAGTGAGAGTGCCTCGTAACAAAGCGGATTCCTCCGAATTAGTGTGAGCGCCGAGCTCGGAGCACCACCAGCCCTATCGCAAGATGGGGCCTTTTCTTACTAACAAACGGGTTCGGCTATGAGCAAAAAATCATTACTGGGCAATTGACAAAAAGGAGCCGTTTGTTACAATTCTTATAGCACACAATAGCACTCTGTTGGAGAAGGAGGTGCCGAATGATCACAATAACCGATCTTTCAAAAGAAGAAATTCTGGCGCTTCTGCAAAGAAGCGTAAAAGAATTTAATGACTGGAGAACGCAACACCCAGAAGTCAAAATGATTGACCTCTGTGAGGCCGAGCTTGACTCTACCAATCTACGCGGAGCCAACCTCGTAAGAGCCGACCTTAGGTCCGCCCATTTGCGGAATGCTAACCTTGAAGGAGCCATCCTCTTTGAGGCCAACCTAGAAGATGCTGACCTCAGCGATACTGTATTAACTAATACCACGCTCGCAAGAGCCAGCCTTAGAAATGTAAACCTTGAGTATGCCAATCTTAGGGGGGCTAACCTTAGAGAAGCTGATCTCGCTTGGGCCGACCTTAACAATGCTGATCTTACCGGAGCTGAACTAAGCGGTACTAGCCTCCACGGAATCCAACTTTGGGGAGTCAAAGGCGTAACCGGAGAGGTCTTCGGAGCCTGGCTGCAGCAATTTGTACGATCTATCCACTTTGCGGAATAACCAACGGGAATATCACTATCTCCAAAGGCCCGGCGCAATTTGCGTACGGGCTTTTATTATTTTTATCGCCCGAAGGGCGGTTTTCTAATGCTGGCAAACAGAAGTAAGGCAGGGTGGGGGACCCTCCTTTGCGCGGAGCTACGGACGGGTAAATCTGACATTTTTTTATTTTTTTTGCAAAATATTTTTTATTTGACAGAAAACCAAAAATCACATAATATTTCTATAGTATTGTTCTTTCTATGGTCGAGGAAGGCCGTACAACCAGACGGGGGATCGGTCATCCCCTCGCAACCTCCTTCCTGCGGTAGGGTAATCTGCTGGTGTTGAACGCCCGTTCCTTCCTCGGCCTCCAGTTATCAAAGGGGAGATAGATGCAACAGACAGAAGCATTTTCAAGGAATAGAATGGTTTATTGCAATATTGCAGAATGCAATGTTTGGATTGTTTATGAATATCTTAGCGGAACAATAAAGCACAGATGCTTGTGGCCAGCTGCTGGCTGGCATGAACCTAAAAAAGAATGCCTCTCTTGTATTAACTACCGCCCCTAAGTCCCTGGCTCGCGCCAGGGCTTTTTGTTTGCAAAAAATAATTTCCCCCGTATATTATCTGAATTATAAATTCTAAATTCTAAAATCTATACCCTAATATCATTAGGGGAGGGCTTGACCCTTCGACGGGCTCAGGGTCAACCCTAATGGGGGAAGGGTTGACACAGGGTTTTGCCGCCGTTATTATAGAGGTAGATATAGTCGCACAATGTAGGTAAACGGAAATCTTTAATTTGAGCAGTTTAAGCAGAAGGAATCTCCTTTATTTTCCATAATAAATAAGTTCGGTTTACTTAGTAGTGCAGATCTTACGGAAATTTAGCGTAAGAATCTGCTAAAATATTTTTATGAAAAAATCTGATAAAAAAATTATTGATCATATCCCCGACTTTTTAGATTACTGTGAAGTTGAAAAAGGTTTAGCAGATAAAACCCAGGAAAATTATAAGCGATACCTTCAAAAGTTCATTCAATGGTTAAAAGGTGCTAAAAAGGCTGATTTGAGGCCTCACGAGCTTACCCCTGAAGATGTCTGGGTATATAGGCTGTACTTGTCCCGTTTTCAAGACGAAAAAGGCCATACCTTAAAAAAGGTTACTCAACATTACTATTTAATCGCCTTAAGGGCACTATTAAGCTATTTTACAGCCAAAGATATAATTTGCCTACCAGCCGACAAAATAACGCTCCCAAAAGACGCTAAACAGGAGAAAACCATTAAATTTCTTAATCTAGAGCAGGTTGCGAAACTTTTGAATGCCCCCGATTTCAAGACAAAGCTTGGCCTGCGGGATAAGGCTATTTTAGAGGCTTTTTTCTCAACAGGCCTGCGAATAGCCGAATTAGTTTCTCTCAACCGGGAGCAGTTTGCTAATATAAGAGACAAAAAAGACTTAGAAATTGGAATTATCGGCAAAGGTAGCTATCCTCGGACAGTTTATTTTTCCGAAAGAGCTCTGTCTTGGCTAAAGAGATATCTAGACAGCCGTAAGGATAAAGAAAAAGCCTTATTTGTTAATTATAGGGTCCGAAAAGACGCCGGGAGCCGATTAACAGCGCGCTCCATAGAGAGAATCGTTAAGAGTTATGCAGTTAAGGCTGGCGTGCCAATTTTCACTACTCCACATACCTTGAGACATTCTTACGCAACCGATTTATTAAACCAAGGAGTTGATTTGAGAACTATTCAGGAATTTTTGGGTCACAAAAGTATCCTTACTACTCAGATATATACTCACGTAACAAATAAGCGGTTACGTGATATCCATCGAAAGTTTCATAGCGGCAAATATCTAAAAGAATAAATTATGATTTCTTCACAATCAAAATCTTTACCCTGGAGCTTAGTCGAAGAATCCATCGCAAAAGAAACTAAGTGGCTTCAAGAGATAATAATTGAAACCCATCATCACAAAGATAGAGATGATAATATCTGCAGGGATTGTATCTATAGACGATTGGCTATATTAATATTAGCCGGAAAGATAAAGGCTAAAGATATTAGATCATCGGTTTGTCTCTGGGGCGAAGAAAAATCATTCCCAATAGGTAAACCTCATGGGAAAGAGTGGCACGCAGAAGTGATGAAATTAGTTAATAGTTATTTTAAATCTTTAGGCTACGAGGTTACTATAGAACCTAATTTAAATATGGGAAGGGCAGATTTGGGAGTATATAGAAAGGGTGAACGAGATTTATTTATCGAGATAGGAACATTATCATTACCTAAATTATTATTTAATCTTGAATCAATGGAGGGGTCCGATCTTTTATTAGTCTTAGACCTAAATCATGCCGTAGAATTTTCTATATTAAAAGCAGATTTTAAATACCAAACAATATAAGATAATATGTCTAATTTGCCACTTTTTAAAGGATTTCTTTCTTATCTTAAAAAGGATAAATATTCAGAGGAGACTATTTATAATTATCAAAGAGACCTAGAATCTTTTGGAAATTTTTTGAATAAGAAAGGTATTAAATTTCAAGAAGTCACTAATCAAGTTATCGACGATTACAAATATTATCTTACTTCCACAGAAAGAAAAACTGCAAAAAATCAGAAAACTGTTCAGATATTAAATACTTTCTCTATAAATAGAATGCTATCTAGCCTAAGAGCTTACCTAAAATATCTAATGAATGTTGAATATAAATTCCTTGCCTCACCAGAAATTATAAAGTTAATAAAAAGTGAGCGACGGCAACTTCAGGATATAAAACTAAAAGACAAAATAAAGTTAATTGAGGCACCGACTAAATTTGAGAGAAATAAAGTGGTTGCATTAAGAAATCGAGCGATGTTAGAGACTATTTTCTCTACGAGTATGAGAATTTCTGAACTTTTAAACATGAAAATGAGCGAAATTGATAAAACTGGACGAATTTTTGTCAGAGGCAAAGGTAAAAAAGAGAGGTTTGTTTATTTAACTCCCAGAGCGCAACGACATATTAAAAAATATTTCGAAGTTCGAGGCAATAGTACCTCTCCTTATTTATTTTTACCTTATCGAGGTAAAAACGTTCATCAGAAAGATAAAAAAATTTCTCCCAATTACTTAGAAGAGAAAGTAAAAAAATATAGAGAATTACTAGGCTTAAATATTCCTATTACCGTTCATGGTATTCGTCATGCCTTTGCAACCTACTTAGCTGAAAGTGGAGCTAGCCCGGTTGCTATTCAAATTCTCCTAGGCCACGAATCATTAGATACTACAACTCGCTATGTTCATGCATCTGACCGTTATGCTGAAAGAATTCATCGAAAATACCACCCCTTAAAAGAATAGGCCCATTCCCCTATTTTTAGGCTATTTTTAAGCTAAAATGGGCCCTTAAAGAGGGCCTAAAAAGGGCCAAATTGGGCGAGAAAAGGGCTGAAATAAGGCTCCTTGAGGGCATAGGAGGCCCGTAGGGCCACTTTTGGGCCTTAGGAATACTCTCTCTTTGTCTCCTGCCCAAAAATCGCCTAAAAGGCGATTTTTGGGTTATTGCAAGAATAACAAAAAAGAGCGACTTAGTTAGTCGCCCCCTGTAATGATTTGGGCCGGAATATTGCGTTTATAGGATTCAAGAAGACTATTAACATTTACCCTGCCATCGCTTTCCTCAATTTTAGCCTTGATTAATTCTCTCTGACAGCCATAGCAAAGCTTGTAGGGGTTTGAGTCGCTTAGACGCATTCCACATCTTCCACAATTATCTGGCAAATCCCGGTCGCCAAAGATCATTCCTGGGCGTCTCTCGCCAGATTCCTCATTATGTTCTTCTGCGAAATAATCACTTATATGATCTAAAGCTTCGTGGAGAGGCGTTCCCTTAAGTTGCTTGTCAGCTAACGCTTTTGCTAAGCCTGTAAAATAACCTGCCATAAAACCATCGAACGACCTAGGTGGTGGCGTGGTTACCCATTGGATTGCTTCCAAGGCAGAATCTAATAATGAACCTATTGTATCTTCCTGTATTTCAGAAGCAATCTCTCTGGCTTTTTCTATAGCTTCCCGTATTCTTCTCACGGCCTTTACTTTTTTCCGTTCATCCATTCGTTGCCTGCCCATGGCTCTAGCCTCCTTATATGCTTGTTAAAGGTCAAACGGCTCCTCCTTACCGATTTTATATCTTATCAATCGCTATAAAAAAATCAAGCCCAAAAAGGCTTCTACATTAAATGTCGCACAATATTAGTAGCTTTGTTTTACTTCATTCCCCTATTTTATTACTATTGTGTAAACTTTTTCTTCAATTGGCGGTTTGTCTTCCCAAGACCTCAGATAAGAAAATTCGATTTCGGTTTCGCCTGCTTTTAAAGCTTTGAAAATAAAAGTTGAAATACCCCCTACCCCTACCATTTCTGGTGGATGCGGAGATTCAGTGTATTCTTCATTAACCAATTGAATGTAGTCAGAATCAAAATCTACTTGCCATTCATAACCAGTAGTTGGATTTGCTGCCAAATCTATAGAAAAATTATCACCGTTTTTAGTTTCTATTGTCCGCACCCCTGTGCAGTCTGCGACCATCTCTTCTGGGAAATTATATTTTTCTACTTGCTCGCAGGGAATTGCTCCGATTCCGTCAAAAACTAATTGCCAGTTACCTGCAACTTTTGCTGCCAAAAATAAACCTGCCTCGCCAGGCCCGCCTGGCGCAAATTCAACCATGCCCCTAATGTGATTTTCTGTTTCTTGACTGATACTGATAGTTATCTCTGAAACATTCTTATTATATTTATCGGCAAAGAGCTTCTTTATCGCATCTTCTTTAGAAATTATAGGTTCAATTGAGATGTTCCCTTTCCCGCACTTTACTTCGACATCTTTTATGTTAGGTTCTGGTGGAATCCACTGGCCTTCTGCTTCTTTATATCCAGTAGCGCCTCCAGCAACAGTGCAAACAATTTGGTCTTTTTTATATCCTACTAATTCCGAAACAGTGCCGTCAGCTATATTATAAAGATCTACCTCAAAGCCTATGCCTACAAAAAAGGACCCAATGCTCTCGTATTGCTCAGCTGATATACGTTTAGCTTCAAATTCCTTTCCTTGAATGGCTACCTCTTCTACTTTTGGATCTACTTTAACTATCCATTTAAATTCAGTAGGTTGTATCGCTGAAAAATTCATACCGGTTTCTTTTTCAAGATTTTCCAGAAGTTCAGAAATAGCATCCTTTGGTCTCTCTGCGGGAGGAACCTCCTTTTCGATTACTAATAGCAACCAAGTTCCTCCAGCCACAATAGCAGCCAAAACAGCAATAATTAAAATATAGACTAAATTAGTTTTGCCTTCTGTAATAAAAGCCATATTTTTATTTTTTTGATTTATCTCCCGACCTTTTACTTTGTTCCATTATACTCCCTCAATAAATTCGGGGCAAACACATTCGTTGAGCTCAGCGTAAACAAAAAATCGCCCCTATGCCTGTCGGCCGGGCGATTTTTTGGCATTCTGCGCAGATAATATTTATCCTTCTATCTGTCTTAATGTTTGCTTTTTTGTTTCAATCATTGCTCCTAAGGCCCAGCAAATTCCTAGAAATCCAATAAGCCAGCCTATAAAGGGAAGATTCAAAAGAATAGAAAACAATATTACCCCCAAAATCATTGCCCAGATCAATGAAACTTCTTGGCCTTTCATCCACCATTTTAATAGTTTTTGACCTAAGGCTATTCCGACAAAAATCTTAGTTACGTACAGGGCAATCAAGTAAGCAGCCAAAATAATTAAAGCCAAAGGAATGCCAATCACAGTTATGGCAACCAAGATCAAAACTATAGGAGTAATAATAAGATAAACTACTCCCCAGCCAATACTAACTAAAGGCTTGTCTAACATTCTTTCTCCTATCTCTCTGCTCTTTTTGCGGGCCAGGAGAATTATAATTAGACCCACTAATAGTAGAGACAAAAGACCTATTATCTTTTTGACAAAATAAGAGACGCTTAAGCCTTCTTTAACAGGAGCAACTGGTGGGGTAACAGGTTCATAAGCAGTTTCACCTGCTATTTGAGCTCCTTCTTTTATTTCTGCTTCCTTAGGAGCTTTGTAGGTTAAATTTCCTTTAATATTAGCCTTAGGATACAAAATGAGCTGACTGTCGTTTGAACCAAGCCTTAAATCAACATTTCCACCAACTTCATTAGCTAAAATTACGCTTCCAGCTCCTCCTTTAATATTTCCACCTATTTTTCCTCTGACTTCAATATGACCTGCTCCAACTAAAACGCCCCAGCCAATTTCAGCATCCGGACCAATGACTACTGTTCCCCCAAATACATTCACATTTTTACCTACCTTGTTATTAATTTCTATTGTTCCTCCAGCTATCCGAACGTTACCAGCTACCTCACCTGTAACTTTCACGGTTCCACCAGCCACTATTACATCTCCTTGGACAGGCCCTGAAATATTGATAGTTCCTCCAGCTATGATTACATCTTTTTGAGCCTGACCATTAAAATCAACCATCGCTCCCGCCTGAATAAAATTATCTTCAATAATTTCTTCTGAACCAATATAAATATTTTTTTTACTTTCTCCAATCTCAGCTCGGCCAACCAACGGCAAAACAGATAGAAACATCGCTCCCACCAACAAAGCAGAGATTAAAAAATATTTTTTCTGTAATTTTGGCATAAATTTAGATATTTATTTTTTTGTTTTTCGACCTTTTATTTTCTATTTCATTATATCAAAAAAGACCCTAAGCTTATATACATAGGGTCTTGTTATGGTCGGTAGTAAACATAATAGCCTTTAGTCGAAGCTGCAATTTCCTCCAAGAGTTCGACTTTTTCTTGAGAGATAACTTGTTTCAAAGGTACAATTTTGCCATCCTGAAATACTAGCCAATCCAAACAAGGATCAAATTCGGAAATGTCATCTGTGTGGTCGATTTTTCCTCCCAATTGAGCGCAGAATTCTTGCTGCTCTTTTTGTGTTCCGAATCTTTCCCAGGAAAGTTCTTCTGGCTCGATGTACCATTGAACTTTTCCAGGGTAGTGCTTTTCTAATTCGTGATGAAGCCAATTATCGTCTTGGATTAGAAGCTGTTTTTTGGTAATAATTCCTGTTTCATAAAGTGGTTGGACTAATTTCTTCAGAAAAAGGTCAAGCGCTCGAGAGTAAGGGTTTAAGAGAAATTCTTGGTGTTCATAAGCCCTGAGGAGCAAAAACAGGAAAAGACGTTCTGGGTTAGCAAAAGCAAAACGGGTAAGGTCAGGAGCGAACTGAATATCTTGCCAGACATCAATTACTAAGGGATTTGTCAGGCAAAGCTCTCTTGTTTTGCTATCTCTGAGCATTCCCAGATTGTAACAGTCCAAAGCAGTGTAACAGATTTTATCGATTGCATCTAAGAGTTGACCAAATAGTCCCTGGCCTTTAACCCAACTTTGGGCAAGGCGGACATTGAAACCGAATCTTTCAGCCCACGGTTTAACTAAATCATAATATTCTAGCACCCAGCTGAAGTTTTCTTCTTCGCCCAGATTTTCTGGATCAACTCGTTTTATTGAATCACCACCAGCTGGTGTAGCAATGTCATGGCAGCCATCTGTTAGAACCAGAGGAGTTCTTTTTTCTTGAGAGAATCCATTCCTGGCCAAGGTGACTTCTGTTAAAAGGGCTACCAATAGAGAATGCATCCAGCGGTTGTGATGGAAAGTTGGCATAATGTAAGCAATACTTTGGCTTTTATCTAATCCTTTGGGGCGGGGCGGAACCAAGTAACCAAGTTGGTTAATTTGGGCCAAACGAGAAAAAGGCACAGATCTTCCGAATGAACGGAATAGCCCTTCTTTATCAAGGTCAACATAAAAATCTGTCGAGCTGAAATGGAGAATGGTTCTTTCAACTCCGATATTATCGCCCCATTCATCTACAACACGGCAGTGACGATTACGAGGAATAATAAAGACCTCTGGATGGCGGGGGTCAGCTAGCTCTGATAGAGAAATTGTTTGGCCCTCGATTATAGAGGCTTTGTCAAATTGCCCTTCTCTTAAGTAGTGGCGGGCGCGGCGAAAACAGCTTCTGAAGCTTGCCTCAAAATCAGGGTGATGACCAAATCTGAAAGGAGCAGTTGATTGATGAAAGTCTTTTAGCCGAACCGTCGGGCTCATTTTTTCACCTCCTTTCTACTTTAGTTGTAAAGGTCCAATTTGCGATTTTTCATCCTATCATATTACATAAAAAAATCAAGCCCGAAAAGGGCCTGAAAAATCTAACCCAAGGACTTATTAAATGCCGTCCAGAATCAAGGAGTGAACTTAATAGGGATTCTTAATTCATCGGCGTGTTCTGGCAGGCCTGAAGGATTGTCTTTTTCCAAAATTAACACTCCCCTATTTGTTGCAGGTGTCTGAAATTCTAAGGAAGCTTCAAACGAAACAAAATCTTCTGTCATCCAATCTGATTGAGCTTGAGCTATTGCCATTCCTAATTCTTGGCCGTTTTCATCTAATAATTTTACTGGAAAATCACCCTCAAAAAACCAGTATCCCCTAGCCTCTCCTTTGATCTCAAGGGGGCTTTTTATCGTTTCATTGGGTTGAGGCCTGTTTATTCTAATAAGATCTTGTTTCTCTAATTCATTTCCAATATCTTCAACAAATTCCTCTTCACTTTTTCGATTCCAAACTAAAAATAAACCAACTAAAATTAAAACTATTAATATGACTAAAATTATTATTTTTTTCATATTAACTTAGCTAGATACATTATAAAAATTCCAACCAAAAAGAAAGCGAAAGACATTAAAGATTTTTTAAGATCTCTCTCCTGCCTAATTTCAGGAATTAGGTCTGAAGCTGAAATATAAAGGAAACTGCCAGCTGCAATTGGCAAAAAATATACGGTTAGCTCTTCCAGGTTCCGGGCTAAAAAATAACCAGCAATACCGCCAACTACAACCGTTAAGGCAACTAAGAAATTAAGAATTAAAGCTTTGGCCCTTTTGAAACCAGCGTAAAGTAAGACGCCAAAATCTCCAATTTCTTGCGGTATTTCATGAAAAGCGATAGCCAAACTGGTAGTTATTCCCAACCTAAAATCTATCAAGAAGGCAGCAGCAATAATTAAGCCATCAATAAAATTATGAATACTATCCCCTATTAGATTTATATAGCCGAAACTATGGATTTCACATTTTCCTTTATGGCAGTGCCGCCAATGCAATACTTTTTCAATGAAGTAAAAAAGGACAAAAGAAGCCAAGACAAGAGAAAATAGAGCGGTGCCTGACATTCCTTCCAAAGCCTCTGGCATTAAATGTAAAAAAGCGCCTCCCATTAGAGTTCCAGCAGAAAGAGCCACCAAAAATAAAACAGTTTTCTCTACTAATTCTTTTCTGGCAGCCAGAGTAAAAATTCCTACCAAGGCACCAGAGCTTATTAAAAGCGAAGCAATTATTATGTAAGTTAGCGGAAACATTGTTTATAATAATGAATTGAGCTTGTCAATTAAAACTTGTTTTGGACGCAGGCCGACAGCTTTTTCTATTGGCTTTCCGTTTTTAAAGATAATAAGGGCGGGGGTTGCCGGAATTTTATATGTATTGGCAATTTCTGGATTTTCCATTATATTTAATTTCCCAACCACTACCCTATCCCCCAATTCTTGAGCCACTTCCTTGATAACCGGTTCCATTGTTAGGCAAGGCCCGCATCCCGGCCTCCAAAAATCAACCAAAACCAGTTTTTCATTTTGTAAAACTTTCTCTTCAAAATTTTGATCGTCTAACTCCAACATATTTTATATTCTATTCTACTCCTTCGACAGGCTCAGGACAAGCACCCTCGACAAGCTCGGGGCAAGCACATTCACTAAGCTCAGTGTAAACAAAAAATAGCCCATATAGGTTTTCTTACGGGTTAAGTTGACAAATATAAAAAATATGATACCATTTATGGGCAAACTTACTAAGGATAATTAAGTTAAATTAAATGAAAACAACGCCTTTGGTCATTATCTCTCTAATATTTGGCGCCTTGATTGTTGTTAATGCCGCAGATATAAGCGTTGAAGAGATGATAAATAATGCAGTTATCGGAGTAAACGAGGCAAATGTGCACCAATTTGCAGTTGCTCTCGAGTTTTATTATATTGATAATAATATTTATCCTGCTGTAGAAGGAGGAAAAGAATTAGTAAAGAAGCTCTATAACGATGGGTACATAAAAAATAAGCCATTAGACCCTACAATTTTTGATTATAGGCCAATAAAAAATGGACAGGATTATTTACTGAAGGTTAAACAATAAGACGCATTGTTTCAAAAATATTTAAAAACAAAAACCACCGTTTGATACGGTGTTTTTTAAACACAATTAATTTTCCTTCAAATATTATTAAATGGCTTCCATTGTTGATGGCGGTTTTGAGGTTATGTTATAGGTAACGCTGACAATACCAGAAACTTCAGCTGTTATGCGCCAGCTTAGCTTTTCTAAAATATCAAAAGGTAATCTGGTTGATTTGGCTGTTCTGGCATCAATACTGTCCCAGCATCTGATTTCTATTTGCAGGCCATAATCTCTTTTGTTGTTTCGCATACCAGTAACTCTATCTTGGTGCAAAATTGCCATATATTGAAAAGCATTGATATCTGCCAGCTCTTTTTCAACAATAGCAGTAGCTTTTCTTACTATTTTTATTTTTTCAGGAGTCACCTCTCCAATCACTCTCGCTGCTAAGGCAGGCCCTGGGAAAGGTTTTCTGTTGTATACAGATACTGGCAAACCAAGGGCTTTAGCTATTTTTCTTACCCCGTCTTTCCGTAGCTGGATCAAGGGTTCTATAATTTTGTATCCAAACGCTTTTTCAGGATCAATACCCAATTGCTCAAAAACATTATGCTGTCTTTTAATTCCAGCAACCGTTTCATCTACATCGGTTAAAATGGTTCCCTGTAAAAGGTATTTAGCGCCGCTTTCCCTTACAAGCTGGCCAAAAACATCTTTGTAAAATGTTTGAGTAATAGCCTCTCTTTTTTCTTCCGGGTCTGTTATATTTTTTAAAGCATCAAAGAATTTTCTTCGGGCATCAATCATTTCGACCTGAACTCCCAGTTCTTTAGATAATGAAACAACCTCTTCTGGTTCTCCCTCTCTCATCAAGCCATTGTCGATGAAATATGTTTTAAGTTTGCTGCTCAAAGCTTTATGTCCCAGCATAGTAACAGTTGAGGAGTCAACGCCGCCAGATAAAGCATTAATAGCTAAACCGCCTCCAACAGCATCAGAAATCTCTTTAACTTTCTGTTTTATGAATTCTTCTGGCTGTAAATCTTTTGTTTTTATTTCTTCAATTACCATTATCTAATTCTACCAAAAAATAAACTTTTTTATTTTACTATCTCCCTCAATAGTTTATTGATATAATCCAGGGAAGAATCATTTAAAATTACAACATCGTAATTTTCTTTGTAGAGCTCTAAGTTTTCTTCTATATTTTCGTTTAAGAACCCCATTTTAATCAAATTATCATAATTAAAACCCTTAATCATCTCTACGTCATTCAAGCTGTCTCCTAACAATAAAACATTTTTTCTATTTTTTACCGTATTAAAAGCTGGAAAATCTTTAATTGCCGTTTCATCTTTATTCATTCCGTGAATAATTGGTTGTTTTACAGCGATTGCGTAGCCTGTCTTATCCCACTCAAAGGAATTGGAAATGATATGAACATTATCATATAATCTTTTATTTTTTTCCAAATACATTGAAATGACATTGTCACCTAATCCGCTTGAAGACATAATAGCTAAAGGAATATTGTGGATTTTTAAAAAGTCAATAAATTCTGAAAATCCATCGCGAAATCTAATTTTCCCAGATTCAACAACGCTTTCCAAGTCTTTTTTGCTTAACCCTGATTTAATTAATAAATAAAAATGAGTTGTCCACCATTCTCTCATTAGTTTTTTCTTTTCTTCTGGCGGAATTTTTGGATCAATCTCAATTGGATGGTATTTAGCATAAAGCTCTTTGGCCCTTGGGGCATAATCTGGACTCAGATAATTCTCATCACGTAAAATTGAGATAATAGAAGGGACGCTTTTTCCATCAACAAAAGCTGTGGTTAAAGTTCTGTCAAAGTCAGCTAAAATATGAAGTTTTTCTGCACCAGCTTCAAAAATTATTTTTTTTGTTTTTTCTAATTTTTCTGGATTTGAGATGATGATGTTTTCTTCCATTTTTTAATTTTAGCGTTAATTGCTTTGCTCTGCAATCGCCCTTCAGGCGATTTAGAACAAAAAGGCCGCTGGGCAAAGCCCAGCGGCTTGGCAGTCATGCGTTTGAAGCGTTTCGAGGACGAGTCCCCTGAAAGAGTTGGATTATTGGTTCGATCTCATCTGGGCGAAGAAGGCAGCTGAATCTAACTAACTGAAGCCAAAATAGATTACTTGGTGATGGTGAGCCAATTTCAAGAAAAAAATTATTTCCTTCTATACTATCCTTTTGTGTTAGACGAATTCTCCTCTCATCATCTATATCAATTACTCTTGTTATTTTTCCTTCTTCGTCTACCGCGATTCTCAATTCGACCTGGGTTGCCATCTGTCTTTCCCTCCTTGGTTGGGAATGAGCTAATTTACGATATTCCAGATTATTACAGATAAAATCTTTTGTCAATGAAAGAGCCCCCACTACCAAAGTTTGGTGTAGGGGCGCAGCCCGTCAAACGGGGCAGAATGTGCTGGAGAGGGGTAGAAGGAGCTATAGGGAGAGGAGAGATGGCTATTTGCGTGCAAAGAGATTCCTTTGTCGAGTAGCACGCATTTCAGGAGGGTAAGTCATATCCCCTCTCCCTTTTTAATTCTATTGCCGACTTGGTCCTTTGCCAAACCCTTCAACCGAAGCACATAATTTATTTATGTACTCGGTTTAGGAGGTCAAACAAAAAGGCCTCTGGTTTCCAAAATCCAGAGGCTTAGGTAATGAGCTGTCGGTAGTGAAATACCCTATCTTCTATGGGCTTCGATCAATGCAATAATTACAAGCGAGATAGCAAAGAAAATGCTTATGATGCTAATGTCAAAAGGGGTATTAATGAGACCCATTGTCGCACTTATTGTAGAGTACATATCACCTCCTTATGGATTGTAGCAGCTACCCTTTGGGGCCACAAAAAACCCCATAGGCCTTGGTTTTTCTTCACAGGCTGGACAATATGGGGCGTGTTCTTTAATTATTCTGGCTTTTCCCGATGATGAGGAAGGATCATTTGGTACGACATGTAAAACAGGCGTTGCTAGAACTATCGAACCACAGGTTCGGCATTTCCATTTTCCGTCTGATTGGGGCTCATATCGCCTTTGCAGTTTTGCTTCGAATCTAAGAAATGTTGCTATCTCGAACTCAGGAGGTGTCACAACTTGCATAGGGCCCCAAGAGGTATCAAATATTCTTGACATCCTTGGCTTACCTCCTCTAGTTGGAAACGAGCAGTTTGCTGATTTAACAATAATATTACAGGATTTTAATTTTGTCAACGAAAAACCGCGAGGTTTTAACCCAGCGGCTTGGATAAAGAACTACTTTGTAAATCGGCTCCAGGAGCCTAAGGGGTCAACGTCTCTTTGGGTCATTAAACTACTTAATGTGCCTACTATCATCCAAGTACCTACTCCCAGGGCGCAAAGAGCAATAAGTGAGACAACAAATGCAGCAAAAAGATTTTTGATTTCTCCGTCTCGGACAGATTGAAATGCTGCAAAAGAAAATAGTCCAGAGATTAAAATCAGAAACAGAGATCCGATGAATCTAAGAGCTATTTCATCTCTTTCCTGGTTCATATCTTACCCCTTTATTTCCAAGAATTGAGAAAGAGCTTTTCTGGCAATTTCCCAAGCTCGACGATGCATATGCACATCTGGAACACAAGCCAGACTTTTCATTTCTTCAAAGAGCTTTTCCGCAATTTCTCTTCCGGTATCGCCCAATTCGAGTCCGCTCCAGGGATATTTCAGAAAGTGGACTAATCTCTCAACTACCTCATCTATTTCATGATCTTGCCAATCTTTATTAAGCATTATTTCAAATATCATTATCTTGGCAGCACCTACCAACTGGGCAAGGCACTCTCTTATCCTTACGATTTCCTGGCTTTTCATTGCTGCGTTCCTCCTCTAAAGAGCTGTTTCTATATTAAAAAAATTGTGTCAACCTCTTATCATAAAGTCAAATTTATTTATCCCTCAATAACCTTTCTTATTCTTTCTGCTTCTCTTTCCACCAGTTCGCCTTTGTATTCTCCGCTATGAGCTGCGCTACCAGAATAAGATGGTTTTTTCTGATCCAAATGCAGACTGAACAAAAGATTATTTTTTTCTTTATCTTCTTTGATATAAAGATGAAATCTCGGATATTCTCTGCCCAAAAGCAGTCTGACAAAAACAAGTTCTTGGCCCTCAATACCTCTTGGCATATATCCTAATTTCCTTGCCAAATTTAAAACATTATCTTGAGGATTTTTTACAACAAAGCGCATACACTTTCTATCTTTGAATTTGATTTACATTTAAAATCCAATTGCAGAATTTACAATCTTGGCTGCGAGAAGGTGGAATATTTTTTCTCAAAGTGGCAACGGCATCTTCAAAAATTCCCTGAACATAAGAAGGGTCAGTATCTATTAGATGAACTTCTTTTCTGAATGGCAATTTGTCTTCAAAGCCGCTTTTTTTGTCAACGATATAAAATGCCAAACATCCTTTTCTCGGGGTTGGGTAGCCATTTTTTTCCAACAAATATGTGTAAGTATCCATCTGTAATTGAAAACGGTCATAGACAGTAGGAACCGAGCCGCCTGTGGTTTTGTAATCAAGAGGAGCTAATTTACCACCTTCAAATTCTAAAATATCATCAACCGCGCCAAAAATGGTAGCGTTTAAATCAGGGTCGTAATAACGTAGCCCTCTAAAATTATCCCGCCACTCATTCAGTAATTCCTGATTGGGAAAAAGTTTAGCCGGGATATTACTGGTCAGAATCAAAGGATGAGGCTCTCCTTTTGCCCTGTATGCATCAAACTCTTTTTTTAAGAGTAAATCTACAGCTATGTTTAGAGCGTAAGGATAAGGCGGAGGCCTCCTAATTCTTTTCCTTTTTTCTAACCAAAGACAAAAAGGGCATTCTAAAAACAGATTTAAAGAATTGGGAGATAATTGTATTGGTTTAATATCTGCCATTTTACATTATTATTCTAACAAAAAAACGCCATTTTGCCCACCCAAACCGAGCACATAAATCAATTATGTGCTTCGGCTAGGCGGGTTTGGCGAGTTTTTATAAAGCTTTAAGAAAAATTCTATTGGCCAAATCTTCTCTCTCGCCTGGCGTATTCCCCAAAAGCTAAATCTAAATCTTTTTCTGTAAAATCTGGCCAGTATTTATCAGAAAAGTATAATTCAGCATAAGCTGCCTGCCATATTAAAAAATTAGAAATCCTTTGCTCTTTTCCAGTTCTGATAATCAAATCAGGAGAAGGTTCATCTTCGGTCCACAAATTTCTTTCAATTAACTTTTCATTAATTCTATTAGCTGAAATTTTATTTCTAATAATCTTCTTTACAGATTCAATAATATCCGCCCTGCCTCCATAGCTTAAGGCAATATTCAAAATTCCTTTTTTGTTGTTCTGGGTTAATTTTTCAGCCTCTTTTGCTATTTTTTGGAAGGATTTCGGGAATTTTTCTATTTGACCAATTATCCTAATTTTAATCTCGTCTTTGTGGATTTTTTCAACATTTCTTTTACATAAAGCATTAGCCAATAATTTTATTAAATAATTTATTTCTTTTTTTGGCCGTTGCCAGTTTTCAGTGGAAAAAGCAAAGAGCGTTAGAATTTTAACTCCTTTTTTTCTGCACCACTCCCCTATCTTTTTAACCTTTTCTAAGCCTTGACGATGGCCTTCAAAAATCGGCAGACCTCTTTTTCTGGCCCATCGCCGGTTTCCATCGATAATAATTGCCAAATGACATGGAACTTTCTTCATAAATTTTGAGTTTCTTCAATTTGAACGGGTGTTTTTTCTGGCCAGGCGCCAACTATATAGCCTGCAGCAAAAGAAAGCAAAGAAATCAAAACGACACCAATTAAAAGGATTATATCACCTTGATGGGTTTTGACAAGTTGTTTTATATTTGATAACATACAATGGTCAATTTAACATTCAAGCATTTAAGCATTGTAACCATTTGAATTTGTTTATATGTTAATATGTTTAAATGTTTATATGATTTGTGGCAAAGACCAAGTCAGCTGGTGCAACAAGGTTAGGAAGAGATTCTTTACCGAAATACCTAGGAGTGAAACTTTATGGGGGCCAGAAAGCTAAACCTGGTCAGATTTTGATTCGGCAACGAGGCACTAAATTTCTTCCTGGCAAAAATGTGAAACGTGGCAGAGATGACACTCTTTATTCTTTGAAAGAAGGAACTGTTAGATTTCAGTCAAAACGTGTCCGAAGATTTGACAATTCTCAGAGAACTGCTAAAGTTGTAAATGTAGAACCTTGACAAGGAGGTAGAAAGGTGGACAGCAAGGCTAAGGCCTTAGAGGAAGCGCTTCGAGAATTAGAAGTAGTGAAAGAAATTGAATGGCTGTCAGAAAGTGTAATATGTGTTACCTTAAGATATCCTGCTGGCCATGGAGATGGCATACAAGTTTTTGAAGCTAATCCTACCTTAGAAAGCGTAAAGGATCGAATTAGTACAAGAATCAAGAGAGAGTTTGATGCGGCCATAGATCCTTCACAATTCCCGATTGAAATACTAGAAGAGCTAGAGATAAGGCGCGAGGGCGCAGATAATGGGGAAAGAGCCTAGGGGGTGGTAGCTGTCCACCCCTTTTTTTATTAATCTCGACAATTACTTCAATTTTGAACAAGCCTTGATAAACTCTCTGAATAAAGGATGGGGCCTTAATGGTCTTGATTTGAATTCAGGATGAAATTGGGTGCCGACAAAGAAAGGATGATTTTTTAGTTCGATAATTTCCACTAAATCTTTTTCTGGATTAATACCGGCCATTACCATTCCTTTATTCTCTAAATCCTCTCTATAGCGATTATTTAGCTCATATCTGTGCCGATGACGCTCAGAAATTTTTAGGGAACCGTCCCCCTTCGTTGAAACTCTGGAGGGCAAGTATGCCCTAAAACTAATTGTATTTGGCTTTATTCTACACTTGTAAGCTCCCAATCTCATTGTTCCGCCATATTTTTTTTCTGACAATAAAGCCTCTTGCTCTTCCATTACATCAATTACTGGATGCTTGCATCTTTTGGTAAGCTCTGTCGAGCAAGCATTTTTTAAACCGCAGATATTTCTGGCAAACTCTACTACCGCTAATTGCATTCCCAAACAGAGGCCCAAGTAAGGAATTTTATTCTCCCGACAATATTTAATAGTTTTAATCTTTCCCTCTGTTCCCCTACTTCCAAAGCCGCCAGGAATGATTATTCCATCATATTTTTTTAACTCTTTAAGTAAAACAGGGCTTTTTTCATATTTTTCAGCAGACAGCCAGAAAATCTTAGGCTGTTTTTTGTAGAACCAACAAGCGTGTTTAATTGCCTCAATTATTGAAATGTAAGAGTCCATTAAGGTGAAACTACCAGTTTCAAAATATTTTCCTACTATTGCAATTTTCACTGATTTTCTGGCATGTTTTATTGTTTTAACTAATGTCTTCCAGTCTCTTAGGTTATTTTTCTTTGCCTTCAGGTTAAATTTTTTTAAGATACGATTGCCCAAATTCTCTTTTTCAAAATTAACTGGCACTTCGTATATTGATTTAATATCGGGAGCGGAAATAACATCTTCTGGTGCTACATTACAAAAAATAGAAATTTTTCTTTTTCTCGGTTTATCCAGAGCAATCACCGAACGAGCTAAAATAATATCTGGTTGAATACCGGCCATATTTAGAGAACGGACAGCGTGCTGAGTTGGCTTAGTTTTCATTTCCCCTATTATTTCTGGCACCGGCAGGTAGCTAACTAAAATAAAAAGCACATCTTTAGGATGTGCCAATTTCATCATCCTGGCTGCTTCCAAGAAAAGCATATTTTGGTATTCCCCCACTGTTCCGCCAATCTCGATTAAAACAAAATCAGCCTTGTTTCTTTTAGCTGCTTTTTTGATTCTGGAAATTACCTCCTCTGGGATATGAGGAACGACTTCAACGCATCTGCCACCATACTCTAAGTTTCTTTCCCGCTCAATGACTGTTTGGTAAACCCGGCCAGTTGTAATATAATCATTGGTTGTTAAATTGATATCTAAAAATCTTTCGTAATTGCCAACATCCTGATCGCATTCTGTTCCATCATCAGTTACAAAAACTTCTCCATGCTCAATAGGATTCATTGTTCCAGCATCGACATTGATATAAGGATCAATTTTGATAGCCGTGACTTTAAGCCCCTTGCTTTGTAAGATTTTGCCGATGGAAGCTGTGGACACTCCTTTACCGATGCCAGACATTACTCCACCGGCCACAAAGATGAACTTTGACATATAAAAAAAATCTACTATTAAAGATTTTAGATATTAGATTTTAGATTTAAGATTACTTTTCTTCCGTAACTATTACTCTTATCTCAGCTTCTAAGTTGTGTTCAAATTTGACTTTAATTGGAAACTCTCCTAATTCTTTAATTGGCTCTTCAAGCAAAATTTGACTTTTCTTTATTTCAAAATTAATTTCTTTTAATTTTTCTGAAATTTTTTGAGGAGTTATTGATTCAAAAAGCTGACCCTCCTCGCCAACTTTAACAGGAATAGTCACTTCTTGGCCGTCTAAACTTGAAGCTATTTCCTGAATTTTTTTTAATTCTTCTTCAGCTTTCTTAGTTTCAATTTCTTTTTGTGTTTCTAACCAAATTACCGCCTCTTTAGTTGCAGGTTTAGCTAAATTTTTTGGAAAAAGAAAATTCCTGGCATAACCTGCCTTAACATTTTTTACTTCATATTTCTTTCCCAAATTTTCTATATCTTGCAACAGTATAACTTTCATAATTTTAATACTTTGTTTCGAAATCTTTGAATTCTTCTTGAGCTTTATCCCATTTTACCTCAATTTTATCAATTCGAGCAAGAGCAGGTCCTTGTTTTGCCCATTCAACTAATTTTTCTAAATTATCCTCTTCTCCTTCAGCTAAAATTTTAACCGAACCATCCGATTCATTTTTAACCCAACCAGTTAGATTTAATTGTTTGGCTTCTCTGGCGGCTTTGGATCGATAAAAAACTCCTTGAACTCTGCCGAAAACTGAAATGGTAATCCGTTTACGCATTTTTATAGGCTTTTAGCAACTTCTATAGCCTTATCTAATTGAGGATCTTTCCCTTCATTATAATCTTCTTCTGTCATTTCTACTTTGATATCAGGTTCCAAGCCCTTACCAGTTAATATTTCGCCTTTGGGAGTAAGCCATTTAGCAACTGTAATTTTTAAAGAAGCCCCTCCTTTTAAATCTTGTAATTCCTGGACAGAGCCCTTTCCAAAAGAAGTTTCTCCAATAAGCTTAACATTTCGATTGTCTCTTAAAGCTCCAGCTAAAATCTCAGAGGCTGAAGCTGACCCTTGATTGATTAAAACTACTACAGGATATCTCAAAAGAAGTTCTGTTCCTTCGGCTTTATACTCCTCTTGTTCTTTTCCTTCGCCAAAATCTTCAATCACTACAACCTGATCTCTTTCTAAGAACCAACCAGCAATATCTTGAGCTACTTCTAAATAACCGCCGGGATTGTTTCTTAAGTCCAAAATTATCTTTTCGGCTGAACTATTCGAAATGTCGAAAGCCGCTTTTCCGAAATTGACCCTGGCATTTTGATGGAAATGATAGAGCTTAATATAAGCTATATTATTTTCTTTCAACTCCCATTTTAGAGCTGGTATTTCAATTACATCTCTGGTTAAGGTAATTTCTCTTGTTGTTTCCCAATCTTCTCTAAAAATTGTTAAAGTAATTTCTGTTCCTTTTGATCCCCTAATCAAACTGACCGCCTCATCAATTGCTAAATCAGTTGTTACCGTGTTCCCAATTTTCAAAATTTTATCTCCGGCTCGAAGACCAGCTCTCTGAGCTGGTGTTCCTTCCAAAGGAGCTATCACTGTTAATTCGTTGTCTCTTATGCCAACTTCCATGCCTACTCCTTCGAATTTTCCAGAGATATCTTCTTCAAATTGTTTGGTTTCTTCAGGATTGAAAAAAACAGTATATGGGTCTCCCAAGGCTTTGACCATTCCAGAGATTGCTCCGTAAAGCATTTCTTGATAATCAAAGTTTTTGTCATCAACAAACTTTTCTTGAAGAGTTAGCCAAGCTTGCCAAAAAAGTGAAAAATCAGCATCTGGGGGCTTGCCTTCTTCAGGATTAGAAACACCAAAAATTACTTGAGGCTTAACCGTTAGCCGGCCAACAAAAATCCCAAAACCAAAACTTATCAGTACAATAAAAATTAAAAAACCAAAAAATATTTTTTATTCATCAACTTTTCTTTATATCAAAAATTATCATTTAAAGCAAAGTTTAAATCTAAAGAAAAAACCGGAATGCATAAAACAAAAGCCTGAGCTTTTGGGTAACTCAGGCAACTTTTGGAATGAGTTCTCCGTAGCGATGGCCTGTGCCATCTTCCCACCTTTGGTACCACTCTGGATCCTCTTTAATATTCAGAAGAACTAAGACTGGCTGATTAGCTGTTCGCAGCTGATGGCCGACTTCAGGCCTGACAACCGGAGTGGCTTTGTCCAAAGGAAATTGGCCCAAGTCAGTGTGCAGCACTGCATTACCTGCCAGGCGGAAGTAAAATTCTATCCAGCTCACATGCAAGTGATCGTGGCAAGATGTTTCAGAGTTTTCAGGAAGGCCTTGAAGCAGCAAGCCCAATCTTTCATGGGCAGCATAATAGACAGCTTGAGAACCTTGGCTTTGGGAGGTTGATAACATTGGCGAATCAAAGATCCTCCAGCTGTCATGCTCCCAGTCAGATTGCAAATAGAGGAAACATTCTTTTCCGTTAATTCCCAATACCCTAACTCTTTTGAAATGGCACTCTCCTCGTGCATTAGTTACAGTTTGAGCAACATCAGAGTGGTCAGTACCAGCAATAACCAGTGGCGGAAGCCTTCCTTGGAATAATTCGGGAAAAAGAGAACAAGCAGAAAAGTCGCGAGGAAAAACCTTCGTGTCAGTTAGCATTGGTTCTTTCAACTCCTTTCTGTGTTAGGATGCTGGCTTGCTGTGTTTTGTTATAAGGCTTATGACGAATCCGGCCTCATGGAAAGGAACTTCTTTGAGCTTTAGTTCTTGAGTGCCTATGTTTCTCCAATAATTTTTACACTCTGGCTTGCGACCGCAACAGCGGTAATAAGTAACTTCACCAAAGATTACCCGTGGGTCATTGCCGATGATAGTTAAAAATCTTCCGCACCTTGGACAGTGGATCATTCTGCCACCCCCATTCCTTATTCTTGGTAAAAAAGTTCTGGATCTACTTTATAAGATTTCCAAAATAAAATCAAGCCCTCCTAAATTTTAAAAAAAACTTAAGAGGGAGAGTCTTTCTAAAAACAAAAAAGGCCCCTTTGGGACCTGGAAGATCTGGAGAAAATCGCTTTTCCGTGTGCCCTCGGCAGGAATCGAACCCCGTACAAATCCCTTCGGGATTATACGGGGCAGGCCTGCAACTTTCGGCTTAACCCCGTACTATAACTAAGTTAAGTACGGGGCAAGAAGGCCGCTACGGCATTTACCCCGCACCATATATGCCCCGAGCAGGAGTCGAACCTGCAACTTCCGGCTTAAAAGGCCGTTACTCTACCAATTGAGTTACCGGGGCGCAAATGGTGCGGGGCCTGTTGAGTTACATTCCTTCTTCTTTCAACTTTTCTAATAATTCTTTTTGTTTTTTTGTTATTTTTTTTGGAGTTTTAATAATTAGTTCAACATAGAGATTGCCTCTGACGTAACCTGAAAAATGAGGAATTCCTTTTTGAGGAACTCTTAAAACTTTTCCAGATTCTGTTCCTTGAGGAACTTTTAATAAAATTTTCGTCCCTTCTAATGTTAGCACTTCAATTTCATCTCCCAGGGCAGCCCGAGAAAGAGAAATTGTAACTTTTAAATATAAATCATCCCCTTGTCTTTTAAAGACTGGATGGGACTTAATTAATATTCTAATGTATAAGTCTCCAGGCTTTCCGCCTTTTTTTCCAGCCTCGCCTTTGCCTGAAATTTTAATTATTTGATTAGAATCTACGCCAGCTGGAATTGAAATTTTAATACTGTCTTTATCTCTAATTCTACCTTCTCCTTTGCAGACATTGCAGGGTTTTTCTGGCTTTTGGCCTTCGCCCTGGCATCCAGGGCAAATAACGTATTTAGTGAAAGAGCCAAAGAAAGTTCTTCTTATTTGCTGAACTTCGCCAACTCCCCGGCAGGAAAAACATTCGTTAGTTGATGTTCTAGGTTCAGCCCCTTTGCCCTGGCACCTTGAACAGGCAACCATTTTATATAAAAAGATTTCTCTTTTTTGTTCCGAAAGAGTTTGCTCTAAAGGAATTTCGAGATCAACTTCAATATCTTTACCCCTTTTTAAATTTCTTTTTGTTCTGGAAAATCCTGTGCCGAAAAAGTCTTCAAACATTTCACCCAAGTCCTCCAAATCAAACTCTGTTTTTTCTCCAGACTTGCTCCAAAAACTTCCAAAATCGAATCCAGGACCAAATCCCTGACCGAAACCAGGTTCTGCTCCCGCACCTTCGACAACACGGTCAAACCTATCGTATTGAGCCTTTTTATCTCTATCAGAAAGAATCTGATAGGCCTCGTTTATTTCTTTAAATTTCTTCTCATTCCCGCCTTTATCAGGATGATATTTGTGAGCCAATTTTCGATAAGCTTTTTTGATTTCTTCTTGAGAAGCGCTTTGAGAAACGCCCAAGATTTGATAATAATCTTTCATAAGAATTATTTTTCTTTAAATTCGCCTTCTTCAGCTTCTGGCTTTTTATCTTCCCGCCCTTGGCGAGGCTCGCCTTCGGCGGCTGGTTTTTCTTTTTGCGATTTTTGATACAATTCAGCTCCTATTTTTTGAATGGCCTGAGATAATTCCGATGTTTTAGCTTTTATTTCTTCTATATTACCACTATCTTTTGCCTTCTTCAAATCTCCTATCTTTTCTTCAATTTCTTTTTTTGAACCTTGAGCCACTTTATCACCCGCCTCTCTTAAAGTTTTTTCTGTGGTGTAAATTAAGTTATCAGCTAAGTTTTTAGCTTCTACCAATTCTCGCCTTTTTTGGTCTTCAGCTGTGTGAGCTTCTGCTTCTTTTTTCATTTTTTCTATTTCTTCCTTGGAAAGCCCAGAAGAACCTTCGATTCTTACAGATTGGGTTTTGCCAGCAGCTTTATCTTTAGCTGAAACATTTAAGATTCCATTAGCGTCGATATCAAAGGCAATTTCGATTTGGGGAATACCTCTCACAGAAAGAGGAATGCCATCTAAAATAAATCTTCCCAAAGTTTTGTTATCAGGAGCCATTGGCCGTTCACCCTGCAAAACATGGATTTCAACAGAGGTTTGGTTATCAGCAGCCGTAGAGAAAATTTGGGTTTTAGTAGTGGGAACAGTTGTATTTTTAGGGATTAAAATTGTGTTAACTTGACCCAAAGTTTCGATCCCCAAAGAAAGAGGAGTAACATCCAAGAGCAAGACTTCTTTTACCTCTCCTCCTAAAATACCTGCTTCAGCAGCAGCTCCGATTGCGACAACCTCGTCGGGATTGATTCCTTTGTGAGCTTCTTTGCCAAAAAGATTTTTAATTTCCTCTTGGACTTTTGGCATTCTTGTTTGGCCACCAACTAAAACTATCTCATCAATATCTTTAACTTCGAGCTTGGCCTCTTTTAAAGTTTGCTTGACAAGTTCAATGGATTTTTCAATATAATCTTTGACCAAATTTTCCAATTGAGCTCTGGTTAACTTGTAATACAAGTGCTTGGGACCCGAAGCATCAGAGGTAGCAAAAGGAAGATTGATTTCAGTTTCTAAGGTTGTTGATAGCTCAATTTTCGCCTTTTCAGCAGCTTCTTTAATTCTTTGTAAGGCCAAAGGGTCTTTTGATAAATCAATTCCCTGGTCTTTTTTAAATTCAGCAACTATCCAATCCATTATTTTTTGGTCAAAATCATCTCCGCCCAAATGAGTATCCCCGCCAGTAGCTTTAACTTCAACTGTGTCTCCGCCTATATCTAAAATTGAGATATCAAAAGTTCCTCCACCAAAATCGTAAACAACAATTTTTTCTTCCTTCTTTTTTGTTAATCCGTAAGACAAGGCCGCAGCTGTCGGTTCGTTAATTACTCTTTTGACATTGAAACCTGCGATTTCTCCAGCTACCTTTGTTGCCTTTCTTTGAGAATCATCAAAATAGGCAGGGCAAGTGATAATGGCATCTGTAATTTTTTCTCCCAGCTTTTCTTCAGCATCTTGTTTTAACTTCTGTAATATCTGAGCCGAAATTTCAGGAGGGGTGTACCACTTATCGCCCATCTTAATTTCAACTCCTCCGTCTTGTCTCTCTCGAATTTCATATGGTAATAGTTTTTTGTCTTTTTGGACTTCTGGGTCTGAAAATCGGCGGCCGATTAATCTCTTTATCGAAAAAACAGTATTTTGGGGATTAGTGATTTGTTGTCTTCTGGCTATTATCCCCACCAACCTTTCACCGGTTTTAGTAACAGCCACAACAGAAGGAGTTGTTCTGGCTCCTTCTTTGTTTTCGACAATTTGAGGCTCTCCTTTTTCGACTACGGCCATAGCAGAGAAAGTAGTTCCCAGATCAATACCTAATATTTTCGCCATTTTTTTAAATTTAATAAGATACTATCCCAGGCACTGATTAAATTAGGATACAGCGTGGTTCAATATCTTATTATTAGTTTGTGCTTATTATTTGCTAATTTTTACCAGGCACATAAAGTGTTATGTGCTCGGTTCCGATCTCATTTTGAGATCTTCACTTTGGCAGGACGCAAAACTTTGCCATCTATAATGTAACCTTTTTGGACTTCTTCAACAACAATCCCTGGTTCTTTATCCCTGCCCTCAATTTCTTCAATTGCTTCCTGAAAATTTGGGTCAAAATTCTTTCCCAGGCAATCGATTACTTCAACTCCTTGATTTTTTAGAAAATCTTGCAATTGATGTTTAATTCGAAAGACGCCCTTTAGGTATTCATTATTATTTAAATGGTCTGGCAGTTCTTTTTTGACTAAGTCAAAATTATCTAAAACCGGCAATATTTTCAAGATTAATTCACTATTGGCGTATTTTATAATTTCTTTAACCCTTTCTGCTTCTTCTTTTTTGTAATTTAAAAAATCAGCCTTCGAGCGTTGCCAACCAGCTAAATATTCATCTTTTTGCTTTTGACAATCTTGCAACTGTTTCTTTAAATCTTCAAGATTTGTTTCTTTTTTATTTTTTCCTTCAATATTTTTTTCCATTTTTAATCCTTCGATTACGCTCAGGATTAACCCAGAGTTTATCGAAAGGGTTAATCCTTCGATTACACTCAGGATTAACCCTGAGTTTATCGAAAGGGTTAATTATCCAGCTTTAAATTCTTTATTGCAGAACGGACATAAAACCCTTCCACAACTTGGCTCACCCAAAATAACAATCTCCAGATTATTGATTTTGTTATCATCTTTTATTTTGTTTTTATGATGAACAATCTCATTTCCTCTCAAATGTCTTCCTATGAATTTCTCCATTACTAATCTATGCTCCAAGACATATCCCTTTTTAGTACTGGAAGGATGTTTGGGATTGTAAAGCCAAACATATCCAGAAGTATTGTCTTTGTATCTTCCTCCTCCCCAGCATGGATTCTTTGGCCCTTTACGGCTTCCTTTATAAGGTCTAATTTCTCTAATTCTAAATTTTGCTGCCCACCTGGAAATAGTAGTTATACCTACACTACATTCTTTAGCAATTTCCGACACAGAAAACTGCTCTCGGCAGCATCTTTTATAAAGCCAATTTTTATTTTGATATTTTTTCATATCTCGCTTCATTATAGCAAATTTAAAACAGTAGTCAAGAGTGCTAATTTGGTATTCTTCTTTATACTATACTTTTAATGTCTATTTTGTTAAAATAATACAATGCAAAATAAAGCATTATTAATTTTGTTACTTATTTTGGTTATTGCCTCTTTTTTTAGATTGTGGCAGTTGGCTAATTTGCCAGGCGGACTTTTTCCTGACGAAGCAGCCAACGGCCAAGACGCTCTTTTAATATTAAAAGGAGAACACTCTCCATTTTTTGAAAGAGGACTAGGCAGAGAAGCCCTCTATTTTTATTTGCTGGCGATACCTATTGCCTTGTTCGGAGTTGGCGTTTGGCAGATTCATATTGTTTCAGCTTTTATCGGAATTTTAACTGTCATTGCCACCTGGTTTTTGGCAAGGAAATTATTCAATACCCGGATTGCTTTTTTGGCCAGCTTTTTTATAGCTACCTCGACCTGGCATGTTATTCTTTCAAGAACTGGCTTCCGGGCAATTTTAGTTCCTCTTTTGGCTACTTTATTTTTTTATTTTACTTACTTAACCTTTAAAGAGGACTCTTTAAAAAAGCGAAATCTTTTTGCAATTTTAGCTGGCCTTAGCGTTGGTCTTGGTTTCTATACTTATATTTCTTTTCGGGCAATGATAGCAATTATCGGGGTGTTATTTGTCGCCCTTTTGATAATGAACCGGGGGATTTTTAAACAATACTGGCGCCAAATAATTGTGGGGTTAATTTCAATGCTTTTAATTTTCTCTCCTTTGATTATCTATTTTATTAACCACCCCGGGACTTTTATGGGACGGGCAGGTTCTGTTTCTATTTTTAGTAAAGATCTTAATCAAGGGGATCTTTTGGGCACTTTTTTAAATGTGGCAGAAAAAACTTTTTGGATGTTTTTTACAGAAGGTGATTTAAACTGGCGCCACAATGTGTCTGGATATAGCATGTTGAATCCTTTAGTGGCCATTTTCTTTGCTGTTGGTTTTATCTACTCTGCTCTATTAGTTGTTCTAAGCTTATTCAAAAGAGATTCTTTTTTAAAGAATTTTAAATACTTTTTCTTAATTGTTTGGTTTTTGGGAATGTTAGGGCCAGAACTTTTGAGTGCTGAAGGTATTCCCCACGGCCTTAGGGCAATAGGAGCTATGCCAGTGGTTTTTTTGTTCTCTGCAATTGCAATTGACTTCTTTTGGAACAGAATTAAGTCTTCACTAAAAATAGGCAAGGCTTTGTTGTTCTTAGCTGTGTTTTTGGGGATAGCTTTGACCATCAGCTTAGCCCATGATTATATTCTCTATTTTGGCATCAGCGCCAACTCTCCAGAATTTCATTATGATTATAGATCGGACTTAACAACGGTCAGCGATTACCTGAATGAACGCAATCTTAAAGAAAAAACATATTTGGTCTTGGATGAATATTCGGTTCAAACTCCAGATTTTTTAACTGCTCCCAATAATCAACCCTACATTTTAGTAGATCCTGCCACCAGCTATCAAACAAAATTAAAGTCGGGGGATCAAATTGTTTTCACCCAATCAACAATTTTTGATACTCAAAAATTTAAAGAATATCATCCAGAAGCTAAACTAACAGAGCAAAAATACAATCAATTTTTCCAAGAAATTATGAGAGTATATGAATATTAATCTCCAAGGCCATGAATAACAAAAAAATAGCCCTAATAATATTCTCTATTCTGCTGTTAACAACTGCCTACGAGTTCTATAACCTTACAGCCATGGCTTTATGGCATGATGAATCCTTTTCTGCCCTTTTGCTTGATTATGACTTTGGGGAAATGATGTATCGAATTGGCTTAGATGTCCATCCACCCCTTTATTATATTCTATTAAGGTCTTGGGATTTTGTTTTTGGAAACTCTTTGTTCTCCTTAAGAAGTTTTAGTGTCTTTTTTAGCATTTTGGCGGTTTTAGTTCTTTATTGTTTTGCCAAAGAAGCCTTCAAAGATAAAAAATTAGCCCTTTTTTCTGCTGCCCTGTTAGCCCTAAATTCTTTTCAAATGCAATTTGCCATGGAAGCTCGAATGTTTACTTTTGGCATTTTCTTGGTAATTCTTTCCAGCTTTTTTCTTTTAAAAGCCCTTTATTCTAAAAAATGGCATTGGTGGCTGTTTTATGCTTTTGCTGTCAGCCTCGGCATCTATACACATTATTATATCTTCTTTTCAATTTTTGCCCAGGGAATTTTCTTACTCTATTGGATTATTAGGGAATCTAAATTTAATTTAACCGATTGGGTAAAAAACAAAAATTTTCAATTTGGTTTTTTAACTTATCTTTTGGTAGTCCTTTCTTATCTTCCTTGGTTGAAAACTTTTTTGGCACAATTTAGCCAAGTCCAAGAGACTTATTGGATTCCCAAAATGAGCGGCTGGTCTGTTCCAGCTACTTTTTTGAAAATGACAACCGGCGGCGGAGTTGATATTTCAAGAGCCTGGTACATTTTAGTAGCCTTAATGATTATAGTAGTTGCGGCCATTTTCTATTCTTTAAAGAAATTTAAAACACCAGCAATCTGGCTGGTGTTTTTACTTCTTATCATTCCATTTCTGGGAGCTACTGCCCTTTCATTTAAGAGTTCAATTTATTTGGACCGTTATTTTATTTTCGTTGCCCCCTTTTATATAATCTTAATGGCAGGAGCTGTTTTGCGAATTAACCAAAAATGGCTTAAAAATGCTTTAATCTTGCTTTTCCTTTTGGTGAGCGCAGTTTCTTTTCCGCTTCGTTGGTCAAATCTCAATGTAGATGAAAAACCAGGCATGGCTGCTGCCTCAGCTTATTTAAATCAAGAAGCAAGTTCTGGAGATAAAATTTATGTAGGCTCTTCTTTCGTTTATTTTACTTTTAAATATTATAATCTGACCGGAACTAATCCTCAGCTTTATGTTCCAGGGCCTATCCCCCATTTTTCTGGCACAGCCTTACTTTCAAAAGAGGATATTATCAAAGATTTTTCTCAGGATGTTGTAAAACAAGATATTGTTTGGATGGTAAATACTACTGGTTTTGGAAATTACCAGCCTTCCTTGCCAAGTAATTGGATTAAAAAAGAAGAAAAAGGTTTTCAAGATGTCTATGACTATCGAGGCTGGATCATTGTTTCTAAATACAAAGTTCAATAATTAATATTTCTCGGGAACTGTTCCCGTGTAGTTTAAACATAAACGAATAGGGCTCACCTTGCGGTGAGCCCTTGAGCTATAAGCTTTTATTGGTTAAGGGTGTAGAACCTCAACCTTGCCGATGCTTCTTCCAAAGGCCTTTTTTAGAGCCTCAATTACTCGAGGTTCTATGATTTCCCAAGTATAGCTAACGTTCTTTGCAACGTAGATAAAATCAGGATAAACTTCCACCTTGTATACTCCAGGAATAGTTAGCACAGCCTTAACAAGGGTAGCTCCCCTCTTGCCCATCTCCATTAGACGCTGTTTTGATATGAGTTCCAATGGTGACCAGAAGCTACGGGAGGATTTAGAAATCTCAACGGTAATGCAAAACCTTCTCCAATTAACATTAGGACATTCTTCTACCGTAATGATCCTCGAAGTCATCGGCCCCTCCTTTTCGGGCGTTCCTTTAGAGCCCGAGATTCTCTTTTAGGTTCCGACAATATTTTAGATTAGTTGCAATGATTTGTTAAATAAATTGTAATGACTCAAAGGCTAGCTTTCACTCGCGATACTTATAGTAAACGCGGGTGAATCGAAGATCGATGTATTCTAAATTCCTTCTATTTTCCGGGGGAATTTCTTCTTTAAAGACTGCACTTGACTTTGTTAATTGCCAGTTTATATCTTCTCTAAGATTAAAATAAATCTCCCAGCCTTCATTAGTTTTCACATTTAATCTTTCATCAGACACTAAAGAGAATTCTATAATTGAAATCTTTAAATTTTTAGTTAGCTCTGATTCAATTTCCAAAATCTGCTCAAGTTTTTCTTTTTCAATTACTTTTTCCCCCAAATTAAAGGAATCTATATCTTGCCTATTGATGATTTTGGGTAAATCTGTCCATTCTGGAGTTTCCTCAAAAATTATCCCTTCATTATCGAGTAAAAAACAACGCTCATTCTGGCACCAAATCGCCAATTCCAGCCTCTCAATTACCAAGACATTAACAGCATCGGGAAATCCTCTATTAATTTCAATCTCAGCTATTTGAGGGAAATTATTTAAAATATCATTTTTTATTCTACCCAAGTTAGTCAAAAAAATACTTTTTGTTTTCAAAAATAATATTCTGTTTTCTAATTTTTCTTCTACTAAAAGTTTAATATTTTCTTTGGCGATTCTTTCTTCGCCAGTAATAATAATTTTTCTGACTTGGAAAATTTCTAAAAAAAATAAAAAATAAAAAATAGCCCCGATAATAATAAAGGCTAAAATCCCCAGCCAAAAAAACCGATTACGGAAAATCGATTTTTTCTTTTTTAGACGATATGCCTTCCGGAATTTTCTCATTGTTCTCAAAGTCCTCTCTTTATTCTTCTTGCAGTTTCAATTAGATAGTTTAAAAAATATTTCGAAGACAATGGTAAATCTTGGGTTCTGACATATTCCCTTCTACATCCGCCAAAACCTTTTTTAAATAAAGTAAGGCCTGCCCAGGGGTGCCTTGAGGAATCAGTTGGAGCTATTCCCCAGAAATTATAGATTTTACATCCCCTTTTTTTCGCTTCTTTCATTGCCTCCCATTGCAAAAGATAAGAAACTGGAATTTTTGGGTATTTTGAAGACGAAGCTCCCTGGTGATAAAAGGCAATCCCCTGCCAAAAAATTATAATAGCTGAAGCGATTAGTTCTTCTTTGTATTTACCTAAAAATATTAGAGCTTGCCCTTCGGTACACTCAGGGCAACCCTGAGCCTGCCGAAGGGGTTGATTATCTGACAAAAAAGCTGAAAACTCATTCTTCAAATAACCTAAGGAAAAAGGAATAAAGTGATGCCTATTAACTGTTGCTTGGTAGAGTTCATTAAATTCTTCAATATCTTCTAAATTGTTGCTTTTTTCTACTGTTACCTCATTATTCTTCTGAGCTTGGCGAATTAAATAGCGGGTGGTTTTTCGCATTTGAGACAAAAGCGTTTCTTCAGTCGGGGTAATATCTAACTCCCAGGTTAGTTCTGGATGCATATGAATTGGAGCTTCCAAAAATCCCAAATCTTTAAAAATTTTGATATTTTCCTCATTTCTTTCCCAAATCGGACTGATTCTTATAAAAGCTGCTTTTTTTTCTTTGGCTATTTCCTTTAGTTTATCTACTAACGCTTCCAAAATTTGTTTCATATTGTATGTTTCATCTTTTCTGACCGTTGGTGCGTGCGGGCAAAATAAAAAATTCCCTCTTTTTGCTTTTATTTTAATAACCAAAGCAGCAGAGATCAGGTGGTTATTCTCGAATATTCCCAGTCTCCAAATGCTATCCCCCATCATTTTTTGAAATTCTCCCCAATTCCAAGAGTTCAAAAAAGTTTTCTCTTCGCAACCCAAAAGAAAATCCTCCCACATTGTCTTATTTTTTATTTCTTGAATTTCAAACTCCATATAGATAATTTTTTCTTTCTCTATGCCTTCGTATAGCACAAATCTGACGGCCGTCATATTTGTGCTATAAATTATGCTTCTTCAATTAAAAATAATTTAGCGTATGGATCTAAAGAATATGTTCTTAAAATCGCTTCTGTCTCTTTTAATATATCGTAAGGAGAGATCCAGACACTTTGTTGAAGCATTTTATAGCCTAAAAGATAAAGGTTCTCTCTTAATAAATTTCTTAAATCTCGTTTTTTCTCCGGAATATCAAAGATTATCATTTGCCACCTTCCATCTGGTCTTTTCTTTTTTTCTATTGTTTTAAGTTCCATTCTTAAAACCCTTTCCGCACCCTTTTTAGTAATTAGAATAGCTTGTTTCTGTTCTAAATTTTTAATTTTTATATATCCTTTCTTTTTTAAATAATAAATGAGTTGACTAAATTTTTTCTTTTCTTCTTTTTTTGACCATTCATATCTGAACCTATGGAGCTCTGGGGACCAGACTTCTTTCCAAGGGCGCGGAGCAAAAATATCATAAATATCTCCCCATTTTTCTAAAAAATCATATAAATCCCAAAGAAATTTATCGGTAAATGGCAATTTCATTTTTATAATTTATCTACTTTTCTCCTATGGTATTATTATAGTACATTTTTGACGGCCGTCAAAAATGTACTATAGGGATTGCTTTAGGAATGTGATGATTTTTTGGGCTTCTTTGGGGGAAATATTTATATGAGTTGGTAAATTGAATGTTTCTTTGGATAGCTTTTCTGCTTTTGGACAAGAGCCAAACTGGTATTGAATTTTATCTAATTTAGTGTCGTGAGGGGCAATAGGAGTTGTGTACCAATCCCCTATTAAGATATTTTTTTGCCAGGATTTTTTAATAACTTGATGCGCTTTTGGATGCTTGATTGTAAATCGTAGAAAAATCTGCTTTTGATTGATTGGAAGTTCAAAGTCAGTGTTTCGTAATTCATTTTGGTAAAAATTGGCAATTTCTTGACGGTGTTGGTTGAGTTTCTTAAGTTTTTTGAATTGATTTAAGGCCAAAATGGCCAAGGCATTTGGCATTCTTTTTGGAAAATAATTTGGCTTTCTTCCTCTCTTTTCTTTCCAATGGACAGCCTTAGATAGAATTTTCAGCCATTGGAAGACAGACAATAAGGTTTTACCAATCCTTAATAAAGAATAGGCAGGCAAGATTAAATAGTTCATTAAAATTGGATGCAGAATTTGCTGGAAAATCCAAAAATTTGAAGGATAGTCTACTTTTCCTTGAAATTCCCTAAGCTTTTTAGCTAAAGCGTCGTCATTAGTTACTACTATTCCTCCATAGACTGAAGAAATCACTTTATCTCGAGAGAAACTAAAAAAAGCAGCCTTTCCAAAAGTTCCCACTTTTTGGCTTTTCTTAATTCCAAGGGAATTACAGGGAGCGGAGCGACCGGTTTGATAATTAGCCCCTAAAGAATGGGCGCAGTCTTCAATTAAAATTAGATTATTTTTTTGGCAGATTCCCAGAATTTCGTCCATTTCAGATGGTAAACCAAAAGTATGCTGGACTACCACTACTTTAGGAGCTTGCCCTGAGCTTGTCGAATGGGTAATTTTCCTTTTTAAATCTTCAGTATCAATATTAAAAGTTTTTTCATCGCAATCAACATAGACTGGTTTTAAACCAGCCCACAGGATTGGATTAACTGCTGCATTACAGGTGAAGGCTTGTAATAAAACATCATTGCTCTCATTTAAATTTAATGATTTTAAAATAGCCAAGAATGCTGATCTACCGCTATTAAAAGAAATGGCATGTTTTGCCCCAAGGTAATTTTTAAATTCCTTTTCTAATTTTTCAATTGCATTTTCTTCTTGTGGTGAGCCTGTCGAACCATCTTGTGGTGAGCTTGTCGAACCATTCTTCCAGTGCCAAGGTTTTAAAATTGACTTCAAAGCCAAATCAATATCATCTTTCTCAGTATTCGGTGATAGAGATATTGAAATTGGCCGAAAAGTTTGACAAAATTTCATATTTTTTACCTAAGAACTGACGACTAATAAATCAATCAATCGGCTGGGTACTCTGCCTTCTAAAAGCACAATATCTCCTGGATCCCAATGTCGATCTATTATATCTAAGATGTCATTTAGATTCTCAGTAAACAAAATATTTTCTCTTTTACCTCCTTTTTCTACAAAACCTTCTCCAATTTCTTGGAAATAATCTTTGGTTGTAACAATAGCTGCATCGCAAACTTCTCCAATTTTTTCTCCAATTCTGTAATGAATTTCTTTTGCTGTCTTGCCCAGCTCAATCAAACAAGGGAGAACGACTATTTTTTTACCTGTATAAAGTTTTAAATAATCTAAAGCAGCAAACACCCCCTCTGGATTGGCCGAGTAAGAATCATCAATTATTACTAAATTTTTTATTCCTTTAAAAATATTCATCGTGTTTTTGGGAGACTTAATTTTTAAAACAGTCTTAGCAATTTGCTCAAGGGTCATTCCTAACTCTTTAGCTACGCAAATTGCAGCTAATAAATTCGGAACAAAATGGCTTCCAGATAAATAAGCTTTAAAATCTTCACAGTTAGCTTCGGTACAGGCCCTAAAGAAGATATAGCCTTTTTGGAGAATAATACCCTCGGCCCAAATATCCAAATGAAAGTTTAGTTCTCTGGGCTTTGCACTTAAAATTTTCTTTGGTTTTTCTGTTTTTTGATAAAGCTCTAAGCAATATTTATTATCTCCATTAAAAATTGCTAAACCATTATCGGGCAATGATTCAATTAGCTCATATTTTGCTTTGATTATATTTGTCTGTGAGCCAAATAAAGCTAAATGTTGTTCATTTATCCCAGTTAAAATTCCGATTTTAGGCTTGGCAATATCAGAGAGTAATTTAATTCCTCCTCTTCCATAAGCCCCCATCTCAACAATAAAAATTTCATGCTCTGGCTTTAAATCATTTAAAATACAAAGCGATACCCCAATTTCTGAATTTTGATGCTCCTTTGTTTTTAAAACATTAAACTTTTTGGATAAAATTGTGTACAAAAATTCCTTAGTTGAAGTTTTGCCATAACTCCCGGTAATGCCTATTACTAAAAGATCTTTAAAGCTTTCTCTCTTCAGTTTTGCTTTTTTGATGGTTTGCCATCGCAAAAGAACCACAAAAGGTTGAAAAATTAAGACAATTACTGAAACAATTAAGAAAATAAAAAGATCAAAAAGCAAAAGCCAAAAAGCAAAAGAATTCAAGTCTTTTTCAAAATAAAAAAGAGCTAAAATAGCCCCGATCCCCAAAACTACTGACAGAAGTACCAGAAAAATTGCCTTTTTAGTTAAAACTGGAAATTTCACCTTCCTTTTGTAAAGATCAAAGAAAAATTTCAATCCCTCGAAAAAATAAATGACCAAAAGAAAAACAGGAAAAAAATAATATACAGTTAAAGAAACGGAGGGAAAATTATGGATTAGAGAGGGAAAATAATAAGGGAAATTAAAGAAGTAAACAATAAGGATGACTTTTAAGAAATTCAATTGATTCAATAAAATTATCTTCCCTTTTTCGGTTCTAAAATGGTCCAAAAACCGGCCAATATGATATTCTTTTAGCTGCCAGAGATAAAGGTAAAAGAAGGTATATTTGGCCGTGCGGATTAACCAAAAAATAACTAAAATCTGAAAAATAGTTAATTGGATAAGATTTAATTGAAAAATATTTAACAGATCCATCATATCCTATTAGGATTTAACAAATTGCAAAATTTCTTGAGTAAACTTTTCTGGAATTTCCAAATGGGGGCCGTGACCAATTTCTGGTAAAATTACTAATTTTGAATTGGGAATTTCTTTTTTCATAATATGGGCATACTTTATCGGAACCATTCGGTCATTTGCGCCCCAGACAATTAAAGTTTTAACTTTTATCTTTGAGAGGCAAGGAAAAAGATCTTCGGCTATTACTTTTTTTATGGTTTCTCTCATAATTCCTTTGGTTTCAAGGTAATCTCTTTGACGGATAACTTGGTAAAAAGTATTTCTGGCCCCGTTTTTAAATTTCAAAAGAGGCCTTCTGGAAAATAAGTACTCCCCTATTCTGCTACAATAATAAAATATTTTACTTTTATAGCTTTTTGATTTGATGCCGGCTGAGGAACACAAAAATAAAGACTTTATCTTTTCAGGATATTTGACAGCAAATTTTATGGCTACCCTACCGCCGAAAGAATGAGCCAACAAGAAAAAAGGCTCTTTAATTTGCATTTTTTCAATGAAATTTTTAAACCATTGGACATAATCTGCTACTTCCCAAGCTTCTTTTGGAGTTTTGCTTTGGCCAAAACCAGGAAAATCAGGAACAATTACTTTAAATCCTTGCTTAGATAGCATTTTTTGGACTTCAATCCAAGAAGTAGAAGAACCTCCCCAGCCATGTAAAATAAAAAAAGCTTGCCCTTGGCCCGCTATTTTGTAACTAGCCCCTAAGCCTTCCACTTGTATTCTTTTTTCCTCAAACCCTTGACTAATTTTCATAAATATGATATGTTATAAATTAAGGAGGAGGGGAAGAAAGGAGGAACCCGTGGACCAAATTGACAGCGCGATGCAGTGGCTTGGATGGTGGGCCATCCCTATTATCGTAGCTGCTGTGTTAGTGTTTCGCGTCATCCACGAAGCGATAGCTGGCTTCACTCGCGGGCTTGAGCTTTGGCCTAAGCCCAGCAAGTTCGGCTTCTTGAGTCCTTTCTACCGGTTTCTATACCGGATGGAAGGGGAATTCTGGTTCATCACTTGGCCCATTGTCGTCGCGATAGTCATTGCGAAGACAATTCTCTCGTGGATCGGCCAGATTCTCGAGATTGTTCACCGTAAGGCAACAAGGGCTAGCGCAACTGGTGAGGCCATCGCACGAAAGCTCACAGGGCCGTCGTAACATTCACTCCCCTTCTCCACCATCTCTCAGGGCTGAGCGCATGCGCTCAGCCCATTTGCTTTTCCCGCCCAAATTTTTGAAAAAAACTTGGGAGGGTTTATTTAATTTCTGATTTTCCAATACCCCGTAGGAAATAAAGTATTTTCCGTTATTATATTAAATTACCTTTGAGATAATATTTTCCCTTATTTTTAATAAACTTTATCAATTATAGTTTGAAAATACTTTACTTAAATTATGTTTTAAGATTCTTTTCCGAAGATTATCTGTAAAACCTATGTATAGTTTATCATCTTTGAGGCTTTGGAGGACATAGACGTAAAACATAATTATTTCCTACGGGGCATATATTTTTGTAAAACCTTGGGAATTTTTATGTTTCCGTCTTTTTGTTGATAATTTTCGATAATAGCGATTAAAGTACGAGGAACAGCAAAAGCAGTACCATTTAAAGTATGAACAAATTCTAATTTTTTGGTTTTTGAATCCCGATAGCGAATATTTAATCTTCTAGCTTGAAAATCTGTGCAATTTGAAGTTGAATGGGTCTCTCGATAGCGATTTTCAGAAGGTATCCAAGCTTCGATATCATATTTGGCAGCTTGAGGAAAAGCAATGTCAGCAGTACACATTTGGACTACCCTGTAAGGAATTTGTAGAGATTTCATCAATTTCTCCTCCAATGATAATAGAAATTTATGTTCTTTTTCTGATTCTCTTGGGTGGCAAAAGCTAAACATTTCAATTTTATCAAATTGATGGACGCGCATAATTCCCTTAGTGTCTTTGCCATAAGCTCCAGCTTCTCTTCTAAAACAAGTAGAAAAACCAACATATCTTTTTGATAGTTCTTTTTCTTGGAAAATTTCATCGGTATGCATCGGTCCAATTGATTGTTCTGCTGTTCCAACTAAATATAAATCATCTTTTGGCAAGTGATAAGCATCTTCTTTATCTGTTTGCTCTAAATAACCCATTCCCATGGCCATTGCTGATTTAATCATAACCGGCGGAATTATTGGAATAAATTCTTGCTTGATTAGAATATCAAAAGATAGATTGATTAAAGCGAATTCAAGCAACGCAGCTTCTTTTTTAAGATAACCGAAACGAGTTCCAGAGACCTTAGCTGCCCTTTTAATATCAATTAAATCTAATTTTTCAGCGATTTCTAAATAATTTTTAGGCTTGAAACTGAATTTTGGTTTTTTGCCCACTTCTCTCAAAATTTTATTATCACTTTCATTTTTGCCTACCGGAACGTCATCTGAGGGTAAATTTGGAATTTGAAGCATTAAATCGTTAAACTCTTTTTCTGTTTTCTCTAAGTCCGGCGCTGTCTCTGTAATCTTAGCTTTGATTTTTCGGGCTTTCTCAATTCCGTTTTTATCCAGTTTTTTTTGCTCTGCCCGTAAACTTTCTGTGTTTTTGATATATTTTCTTCTTTTTTCATCCAATTCTAAAAGCCGATCGACAATTTTAGGGTTAGCGCCTTTTTTCCTGACTCCTTCTTTAACTTTCTCTGGATTTTGACGAATAAGCTTTATATCCAACATTTTTTATATTTTATCTCTTAGGTTTCATTGTTGGAAAAATAATTACTTCGCGGAGGGAATGGGAATCGGTTAATAAAGCAACTAATCTATCAATTCCCATACCAAAGCCAGCAGCCGGCGGCATTCCATATTCTAAAGCTTCTAAAAAGTCTTTATCCATTCTTTGGGCTTCTTTTAGGCCCGTTTTATAAAATTTTTCTTGTTCCTCGAATCTTTTCTTCTGCTCTAAAGGGTCGTTAAGCTCTGAAAAAGCATTAATTAATTCAAAATCAGCCGCCACTAATTGGAAATTAGCGGTTTTTTGAGGATTTTTTTCAAGCTGTTTAGCCAAAGGAAAAGCTCCCAAGGGATGGTGGATGATAAAGGTTGGTTGCCAAATTTTGGGACGGCATATCTTTTTATAGATTTCATCTGCAATTTCAGCCTTTCCGCCTTCGGGTTCTATCCCTAATTTTTTTGCTTCTTTTTCCAAGGCTTTTACATGTATTTCATCTAAATTAATTTTTGTATATTTTCTCAAAAGTTGAGAGAATTCAATCCTTGGCCATGGATCTTTAAAGTTTATTTCTTTACCATTGTACTTTATTTTCAAGCTGCCAAATATTCTTTTGAGCAATTCTCCAAACATTTTTTCAGTAAGTTTCATTAAATCTTTGTAATCGGCATAAGCCCAATAAAATTCCAACATAGTGAAATCTGGATTATGAGATTTATCCATTCCTTCATTCCTAAAACATTTTCCAATTTCATAGACTTTTTCAAGGCCGCCAATTATTAGTCTTTTCAGATAGAGCTCAGGAGAGATTCTTAAATATAAATTAAGATTTAAAGCCTCAAGGTGAGTTTTGAAAGGCTTGGCTTTAGCCCCGCCGTAAATTGGCTGTAAAATTGGCGTTTCCACTTCTAAAAATCCTTCTTTTTCCAAAAATTGGCGAAGTTCTTTAATAACCTTGGAACGAATTTCGAATTTTTCTTTAACTTCTTTGTTAAAAATTAAATCCAAGTATCTTTTTCTATACCTTTCTTCAATATCTTTTAGGCCGTGCCACTTTTCAGGCAGGGGCAAGAGAGATTTAGATATTATTTTAAAACTCCTGGCCTCAATTGTTTTTTCTCCTTTTTTGGTTTTAAATAAGGCTCCTTCAATCTCAATAAAATCTCCAATATCAAAATTATTCAAGAAGAATTGATACCCTCTTTCACCTATTCTGTCTTTTTTAAAATAAGCTTGAATTTGGCCTAAGCCATCTTGTGGTGAGCCTGTCGAACCATCTTCAATATGTAAAAAAGTAGATCCACCGTGTTCTCTAATCGACCTGATTCGACCAGCCAATACTATTTCTTTTTTTGAACGAGAGATTTTGGCAAAATCTTTTAAAGCCCCTTTTATAGTATGGGTTCTTTTGGTTTTTTCTGGATAAACTAAAATCCCAGCTTTTCTCATGCTTTCCAGCTTTTTTAAACGAATTTTTCTAATCTTCTCAAGAGGAGTCATATTCTTTTCTCATTTTAGCTTATTTTAATCTGGGGGTCAAAACCCCGTAGAAGAATTTTGACAAGATTTTCTTTTAGAAAATCAAATGTTGCGAAGCGAGTCGAAATTTCTCTCCGGGGTCAAAACAAAAAGCCTCTCTGAAGAGACTTCTTCAATTATAAGATAGGATAATTATTACTTAGTAAAATACAAGTTTTACTTCGTAAAATACCAGTTTAAGACATTCTTGGCTACAGGCAGGGCAACAGCCTGGCCTTCTCTGACTGATTCTACCATAATTGTCAGGACTATTTGAGGGTCTTCATAAGGAGCAAATACTGTTACCCAGTTGTGATAATAACCTTCTTTTCCAGTTTCAGCTGTTCCGGTTTTGGCTGCAGCTTTTACTGGCAAAGTATTTAAAGTCACTGAAGAACCATAAGTTACTGCTTCTCTCATTCCTTCCCTGACAATTTGGAGATTCTCAGGGTTAATAAAATCTTGGCGAATAATTTCAGGCTCCAATTCCTCAATTGTATTTTTTTCGCTGTCAACAATTGTTTTAACAACTTTGGGTTTCAAAAGCTTGCCACCATTGGCAATAGCTGAAAAAGCAGCAGTTACCTGCAAAGGAGTAGTTCTAAAATAGCCCTGGCCGATTGAAAGATGGTAAGTGTTGCCAATATACCAGCTTTCTCCAGTTGCCTCTTTTTTCCAGGCAGGATCTGGAATTAAACCTTTTTTCTCTTCTGGAAGATCGATGCCTATCTTTTGACCCCAACCAAAGAGTCCCAAATACTTTTTTATTTTTTCCACACCTAATCCCTTTTGGTCTTTATAACCGCCGCCGACAGTATAAAAGTAAACATTGCAAGATACGGCAATCGCTTTTCTCAAATCTACCCAGCCATGAGGCATCCAATCTAAAAATGTATAGACAATATCAGGATTATATTCGTGAGGAATTTCAATAAAACCTGGATCATAAATTTCCTTTTGAGGAGAGATTATTTTTTCTTCAAGGGCAGCAGAAGCAATTAAAGGTTTAATAGTTGAACCTGTGGGATATTCTCCTGAAATTGCTCGGTTAAAAAGAGGTTCGGAAGGATCATTTAAGACCCGTTCTAAGCTTTCGATATCTAACCCCTTGCTAAAAAGATTATTATCAAAAGTTGGGAGGCTAACCAAAGACAAAATACCGCCTGTTTTTGGATCCAAAGCTATTCCAACACCGGCTTTAGCCCCGGTATTTGAAAGCATGGAATTCAATTCTCTCTCAATTTTTTTTTGCAAATCAGAATCTAACCAAAGAACCAGGCTCTTTCCAGATTCTGGTTCCGAAATCTTACTTTCTAATTTAGTTTGGCCGAAAGCATCCCTTTCAACTTTCCATTTTTCCGGATTTCCCCGGAGAATTTTCTCATAGGATTTTTCAAGGCCGGTCTTGCCGATATAATCTGCGATTGAATAGTCTGTCAAATCTTTAATCTCTTCTTTGTTCACTTTCCCAACATAACCGATTAAATGAGCAAAATTAGATCCTGAAACATAGTCTCTTTGAGTATTCATTTCCACCTGACAGACAGAATCATCAGTTTTTCCAGAAAAAATTGGATTTGTTTCTAATATAATCAAGGTTTCTTGATCTAAATTCTCGGCAATTAAAACCTCAGGAGAATTAGAAGCTTCAATTTCTCTTTCTAAATCTTCTAAGGTTTTGTCAATAATTTGGGAAAGTTCATTTAGAATATTCAGCCTTTCTTTTTCATCCCAAGGGAAATCTCTTTTGTCGCAAACCAAATCAAAGCTTGGCTGATTAAAAATAAGCTGATTGCCTGAACTATCATAAATTACTCCGCGTTCTGATCTAATGAAAAATATTCTCGTCTTATTCTCTTCAGCCAATATAGAAAAATCTTGATATTTTACCACTTGAAGAAAAAAAGTTTGACCCAAGAGAATTAAAATAAGAAATACAAACCCAAGATAAAGGCCTTGGATGAGTCTTTTTGAGAGAGGAACCTCAAGTTTTTTTTCGGAAATGCCCAATTCCTCCTCTTTCTTTTTAGCGAGATTATCTAAAAGAATTTCTTGAGGTTCAATTTCTTCGCTTGAAGATGTCTTGACGAATTTTTCTTTAAGAAATTTTTGGAAAAAAGGATCTGGCATATTTCTTGAAAAATGAAAGAAGATAATAAATTAACAAAAGGAGAATAAAATTATAAATTAATTGAAAAGATAATAATGTCCCATAATTAAATTGGGGCGGACTTTTTTCCTGAAAAGATGATTGAAAAAAATAGGAAATAAATTCTGAAAATAAGTTATAAATAATTAAAAAGCCCAAAGAAAGAATTGAGAACCAGAGAACAGTCACTCGTTTTAAGGAAGAAATGATATTTTTTAAAAGGTAAGTTAAAATTAACAGAAAAATAACTGTTATTCCAAAGAAATTATAAGATAAGATATCAATAAAAATTCCACCTAAAAAGGCAATAAAAAAACTAAAATTTTCTCTTGGTTTTTCAAAAAAAATAAAAAGGATAACTGAGATTAAAATAAGGTTAGGTAGTTTGTTCGGGCTGATAAGAGAGGCAAAGAAACTCGTTTGAGCTAAAGATAGAATATAAAAAAACACAATTGAAAGTAAAAACTTCTTCATTCTTTAGTTTTTAGATTTAAAAACTTGAGATAATAAAAACCGTTTCTAATTGGGTTAAATCGAAAAATGGCAAAAGCTTAGCTTCTTGAATCGGTCTAATGTCATTTCTTTCCATTTCTTTAACTCGCCCGATTAAAAGCCCTTTTGGGAAAATTCCTCCCAGGGAAGTTGTCACAATTAAATCTTCCTCTTCGATTCCCTTTTCTTGAGGAAGGAGGCGCAAGGAGAGAGATAGGTTTCCTTTTCCTTCGACAATTCCTTGGATTTCTTTATCTTGAACTTTAGCATCCAAAGAACTTTTTTTACTTGAAATAAGCATTACTTTTGAGAAATCCTGAGATACTTCGGAAATTTTCCCCAGGAGAACTTTCGATTCAGTAATTACTGGCAGGCCTTTTAAAATACCATCTTTTGCTCCCTTGTTGATCAAAATAGAATCATCGTTAATATCTTTGCCAATTATCTCAGCCAGAGAAAGGTTAAATTCTTCTTGTAATCCAATCTCCAAGGCTTCCCTTAGGCTTTCTGACTCTTTTTTGACTTCCTTTAAATTAGCAATTTCGGCAAGTAATTTTTGATTTTCTAATTTAAGATTATCTGCCTCTTTTTTTAAATCCTTAATTTTAAAGATTATTCCAAATAAATCAGAGGTTTTTTGACTTGTTTTCCAGAGTACTTTTTGGATAGGCTCAGACAAAGAATAAAAGAAATTCCTCGTTCCTCCTTGGTAAAAATTTAAACTAAGGAGAATTAAGACCCCCAAGATTATAGCCCAAATCTTATTTTTCTTTAGAGAAATCTTCATAAACGATACTTACCTTAATTATAAAGAAAATTCTCAAAAAATAACAATAGCCAACTTAAGAATTTACCAAAAAATTAGCCTTGACAACACCGATAATTATATGATATAATTTTTTAGTAAAATGCACAGAAAAATTATCCCCCATCTTTACTTTTCTTTTATTCCCTGTCAAGAAAATAACTACCGGCCGAAGTTTTTAGAAAGTCGAATTTTAATCTGGATTCTTGTCGTTTTAATTATTTCAAAGCTATTCATTATTTCCCTTTTTGTTTATTTCCCGCAAACTACATTTTTTGCAGATTTATTAGCTGCTTTAACCAAATCGACATTAATTGAAATGACCAACCAGGAAAGACAATCTTTAGGGCTTAATTCTTTAAAAGTAAATCAAAAATTAGAAACGGCAGCCTATTTAAAAGCCCAAGATATGATGAAAAAAGACTATTTTGCTCACCAGAGCCCTGAAGGCCTTCAGCCTTGGTACTGGCTTGAAGTCGCCAACTACAATTATCAGCAGGCTGGCGAAAATCTGGCAATCGGATTTTTAGATTCAGAAGAAGTAATAAAAGCCTGGAATGAATCTCCTTCTCACAAGGCAAACCTTATAAACCCCAATTATCAGGAGATTGGGATAGCTGTTTTAAGGGGAGATTTTCAGGGTTCAGATACGACATTAGTAGTTCAATTTTTAGGCTCACTCCATACAAAAAAGACAGCTGCTCCAAAAATAACTGAAAAGCCAGAGTCCGAAATAACAGAAAAAGAAGAAGCTATCTTGCCAGGAGCAGAACCTTCTCTGGCAGAGGAAACCGAAGTTTTGCCAGAGAAAGAAGAGCCAGAAAAGATAGCAGAAGAAACAGAGGCTGTCGAAGGTGAAGAATTCCAAATTAAATCTATTCAATCGGAAAATCAGGAAGATGGCTTAGCTTTTTTCTTGTTTCAATTTATAGCCAGAGATTATCCTGATTTGCTCCAGAAAATTACTTTTTATTTTCTGCTTTTAGTTATTATTTTATTATTGCTAACAATTTCTATAAAGTTTGATGTACAGGATAAAGGTTTACTTTTTCGAACAATGATATTGATTTTTTTCCTAATTTTGTTAATTGTTTTTGACAAAGAAATTATAATCCAGCTTATTCCCCATAATTTAATTATTTAATCATTACAAGATGTCAGAAGGAAAAAATAAGACGCCAAGAAAAATATCTTTGCTGAAAAAAGAATTAGAAAAATTCTTAAAGGTTTTTGTTTTTCTATTATTAATAGCAACGGTGATTATTTATTGGGGAACGATTAAGGGGATGTTCAATTATAAAGCAACATACGGAGAAGTTTATAAAGAAATATCGAGTTCTTTTGAAACAAAAACTCCCAAAGAAAAAGATGTTTCTCTAAAAGTTCCTCAAATAAAACTTAGCGAGCATCAATTTGAGAGTTCGGATAAGTCAAACAGTATTGAAGTTCCTAAAATTGAATTAACAGCCCCTCTTATTATTTCAGAAAGCAGCCAAGATGATTATTTAGAAAAACTATTAAAAGAAGGCGTAGTTTTTTATCCTGATTCTGCTTTGCCCGGTAAAGAAGGTATGACCGTGGTATTGGGGCATTCAGCTCCTCCGGGCTGGCCGAAAATAAATTATGATTGGGTTTTTACTCGTTTGAATGAATTAGAGCCGGGTGATGAAGTTTTCATTTATTTTAATCATCGTAAGTATCCTTATTTAGTTAATAAAAAAATATTTTTGAATAAAGGAAATGATATTCCAGTTTCTGATTTTTTAGAATCTGTTTCAAGTTTAACAATGTTAAGCTGTTGGCCGCCAGGAATTGATAATAAAAGAATTGCTGTTCAAGCTGAACTCCAGTTCTAAGTTCGGGCTGGGGGCTTGACAACATTTTCCTTTTAGATTATAATTAGCTTTAGCAGGAGGGGCCTGCTCTTTTAATTTCAACAGCGGCCAAGAGAATGGCCAGAAGGAGGACTGCCGTGAAGAAAGCCACAAGTGTGGCAGCATTGATCCTTATCCTCGGTTTGATTTCTGCAACATTGGTTTGGCGAGGTCTTCGTCCGCAAGAGGTCACGATTTCTGGAGAAACAGCGATCGTGGCTGAAAACGCTCCTCAGATTCAACCGGCTAGCGGTGGAGAAGGTGAAGAACACGTAATCTACGGCATTGTCCGGGAAAGAAGAAGCAACAGAGGAATTTCGGGGGCCACTATCCGGGCAGTAAGCTCGGAGGCAGAGGTTACTGATGATCAAAGCGGGCAAGAAGGCCAATACGAGATCGAAGTACCAGAAGAAGGCGAATATGTCCTTGCTGTCGAAGCTCAAGGATTTCCCTTCGCTATTTTGAATAAGAAGGTTGAGGTTCATAGTAGGGTTCAAGTAGATATTGCACTGGCACGTCCGGGCCAACTTGGCCCGTCGCCAGGGCTAAACAACCCTGCCGGTTACGTGTTCGCTGATGGCGTTCAGTCAGAATCTGAAGTAAGGATTCTGCTGGCCGCTTACGGCTTTTCAGAAGACGAAATAAGCGGTATTGTACTCGTTGAATTGACAGGTGGCGTCTCTGTAACCTACAGAGACGGTCACTCCACAGGCATGTATGAGGGTTCGTTTTTGCAGGAATCAGCTTGGCAAGCCGATGTCGGCGGCAAGCCAATTTACGTGCAGAGAAAGTGTGGTAACATCGTAGAGGTGATAATAGAGCACGAGGTAATAGTGGTGGCTGTTACTGCCACGCCAGTGCCTTTGGCTCCAACTTCCACGCCTGTGCCGACTGTTTGTCCGACCTGCCCAACGCCGGTTCCGACTTCTACGCCAATACCGCCTTCAGCAACGTCAGTTCCGACTGCGACGGACACGCCGGTGCCAGGTGTGACTCCGTCGGCTACGCCGATTCCTTCGGCAACACCGACAGATACACCGGGACCGACGTCAACGCCGGTACCGACGTCAACACCGACACATACTTCTACACCAGAACCTACGGCAACGCCAACTGAGACGCCAGTGCCGACTGACACGCCAACCCAGACGCCGACACCGACTCCCAAGCCGACCTTGAAGGTATCTTGTGTCCCGGAGCCGGACTTCGGACATGGCTCTCTGGAAGATGTTGATTTGGTGGCCGAGGTTTCAGGAACAGCAACAGGCGATATCACTTATTGGTTCGATTGTGTGGACTCCGGCTACTGGAATCTCGTGGTGACTTCACCTAACGAAACCTACCGGGCCGAAAATCTCTGCGATTACTGGGAAGAAGGTTACTATTGGGCCCGAGTAAGGGTAGAACGGCAAGGACGGACTGTGGATGGGGTTTGCGACGTTATAGTTGACGACCCCTAGTCATTCATGTCTTTTGTTCCTTAAGTATTGAAAGAGAATGGGCGATGCCATTGTCCATTCTCTCTTTTTCAACGCAGATTACAAGAATCTTCGATTATACAGAGTCTTTGTTGAAAAGGAGGGCAATAAAGGGTCCAAAAATAAAAATAATAAGTAATAATTTTATAAAAATATGTATAAATATCTTTTTTCTCCGTCACGTTATATCAAGAGAGGAGCTTTCCTGATGATTTTGGTTTTGGCAGTTCAGCTTGTTTCTCCGCTTTTTACGCAGACTGTTAATGCCTCTTCCGATTTATCTGTAGATATTTTTGCCAATCCATCTTCAGGGCCAGCTCCCCTAAATGATGTTGATTTGGTGGCCGAGGTTTCAGGAACAGCAACAGGCGATATTACCTATAAATTTGACTGCACTAACAATGGAACCTGGGAAGATACAATTACTACTGGCAGTACTCCATACACCTCTGTAGATCTTTGTGATTATCCCGCTCCAGGAAACTATACTGCCAAAGTCTTAGTAGAAAGGGATAATTTAACATTTGAGGGAACAACTGCTATTTTTGTCTCAGATGGCCCAGAGCTATCTGTAAATCTTTTTGCCAGTCCCTATTCTGGTGATGCTCCCCTAAATGATGTCGACCTTACAGCCGATGTTTCAGGATCAGCCACTGGAGACATCACCTATAAGTTTGATTGCCGTAATGATGGAACCTGGGAAGATACAATTACTACTGGCAACACATCATATACATCAACAGATCTCTGCGATTATCCAGATCCTGGTAATTACACTGCAGCTGTTCAGGTTGAAAGAGACGGCCTGTCGTTTAAGGGGACTACAGCTATTTTTGCCCGGGAACCTCTTACTTTATTTGTTGACCTTACTGCCGACCCCTCTTCAGGTTATGCTCCCTTAGAGGAAGTTGATTTAATCGCTGATGTTTCGGGGACAGCTTCGGGAGATATCGTTTATTGGTTCGATTGCACAAATAACGGAAGCTGGGAACACAATGTTGCTACCAGCTCTGATCCTTATACTGCAATAGACCTCTGCGACTATTCAGAACCTGGAACTTACATTGCTAAAGTCAGAGTGGAAAGACAGGGCTTGACAGCTGAAGATACGACAGAAATTTTGGTTGAAGAAATTGCCACTTTGCATTTAAGCATCACTGCTGTTCCCTCTTCTGGGCATGCGCCCTTAAATGATGTGGATTTGGTAGCTGATGTTTCAGGGACAGCTTCAGGAGATATCACTTACAGATTTGACTGCACCAACAATGGTTCTTGGGACAGGACAATTACCACCAGCGATACCTCATATACAGCAACAGATCTTTGCGATTATTCCTCACCGGGACTTTACGCTGTTAGGATTTTAGCAGAAAGAGGAGGATTACAGATTCAAGGAACAATAGATATTGTAATTGGAGATATAGCCACCTTAGCTGTTGATTTTTCTACCAGTCCCTCTTCAGGAGAAGAACCCTTAAACAATGTTGATTTGACAGTTTATGTTTCAGGAACAGCCACGGGCGATATCACTTACTATTTTGACTGCACCAATAACGGAAGCTGGGAAGATACAATTACTACTGGCAACTCAAGCTACACTGCTCATGACCTTTGCGATTATTCCACAGACGGCTTGTATACTGCTAAAGTAAAAGTAGAAAGAGGAGGAGTGTGGGTTCAGGGAACAGCTAAGATTCTGGTAACCGAAGATTAAATTTTAAAAAGCATTCCAAGACTCTCTCTGAATTTTCAAAAATTTAGAGATGAGCTTGAAAGCTTAAATTATTATGACCGAGATGTCAAAATTAATTCTAAAAAAATCATTTAATCCCAAGGGAATAGTTCTTATTACAACTCTTGGTTTACTTTTGAATTTATTCCTTTCTCCACTCGCAGCTTTTGCTTTGCCAAGTCTCTCAGTTGAGTTTTTTGCCAGCCCTTCCTCAGGAAATGCCCCTTTAAACAATGTTGATTTAATTGTTAATGTTTCAGGATCTGCTTCAGGAGATATAACTTACAAATTTGATTGCACCAACAACGGAACTTGGGAAAAGACAATTACTACCAGCTCTGAAAGTTATACAGCTACAGATCTTTGTGATTATTCTTCATCTGGCACCTATAATGCCAAAGTTTCAGTAGAAAGAGAGAGTTTAGTTTTTCAGGGAACAACTGCTATTTTTGTTGATTCCGGAAACGATTTATCAGTTACCCTTTCTACCAATCCCTCTTCGGGAGAAGAACCCTTAAACAATGTTGATTTGACAGCTTATGTTTCAGGGACAGCTACAGGAGATATAACTTACAAATTTGATTGCACCAACAACGGAACTTGGGAAAAGACAATTACTACCAGTTCTGAAAGTTATACAGCTACAGATCTTTGTGATTATTCTTCATCTGGCGTGTATACTGCCACAGTTAAAGTTGAAAGAGGCGGTTTGAGCTTTCAGGGAACAGCTGCTATTGTTGTTACTGAAGAAGGAGAAGAGGAAGCCTCTCTATCTATTAGCAAAAAAGGTAGAAATATTAGCCAGGATAAAACATCTTGGGTAAGCACAATTTCAGCTGAACCAGAAGACATTATCGAGTTCCGTATTATAGTTACCTCAAACGGAGATGAGAAAGCAGAGGATGTAATTGTCCGGGATAGTTTGCCAAGCAGAATGGAATTTTTTGGCAACCTAAAAATAGGTGGCAGTTCAAGTTCTAAAGACATAGAAGACGGCATTGATATTGGCGATCTTTCTCCTGATCGAACAAAGACTATTACTTACGAAGTCCAGCTCGCTGACGAAGACGAGTTTAGTTCCGGAACAACTGATTTAACTAATCTGGCCAGGGCTTGGGCAGATAATGCCTCTCAAGTGAATGATCTGGCAAGGGTTAAGGTTGAAAAAGAAGGAGATGAAGAAGGAGCTGGATTGTCTATTAGTAAAACAGGCAGAAACCTCACCCAGGGCAAAACATCTTGGGTTAATACAATTTCTGCTAAACCATCAGAGGTTATAGAATTCAGGATTAAAATTACTTCAACTGGAGATGAAAAGGCAGAGGATGTTATTGTTTCTGATATTTTGCCAGACAAAATGAGTTATCTTGGCAGTTTAAAAATAGACGGTGATTCAGTTTCTGATTCTGAAGATATTCAAGACGGCGTTGATATTGGAGATCTTAGCCCAGACAAAACAAAAACCATTACCTTCAAAGCAATAGTTGATTCTGAAGCAAATTTTGGGTATGGAATTACTAATTTAACCAATACTGGAAAAGTTAAAGCAGATAATGTTTCTCTTGAAAGCGATACAGCAATAGTTAAAGTTTCCAAAACCCAGGTTGCCGGAGCTACTACTGTTTCAACTGGAGTCATGGATTACCTTTATCTGTCCTTAATGATGGTCTTCTTCTTGTCACTTAGTCTCTATCTCCTATTTTATGCAGCTGAACATTCTAAAAATAGATTTGTCAGAAAAGCATTAAGGAAGTTCTATCTGCTTAAGTTATATATTATGCCAAGACAGAGATAGATTAATAGATTAAAGATTTTAGATTTTAGGATTTAAAAACAGCGACTGAATTATTAGCCGCTGTTTTTGTTTAAAAATATTTCAGGTACTTGACATGCTTTTTTGCTTTTTAGCAGTAACCCCGCCCCCTATGCTATATTTATTTCTAAATCTTAATAACAAAAAAGAACCTTTAATGGGTTCTCTCGGTGGAAGAATTTTTACTTAGAGAGCGGGGTAATGCAGGGCAGGCCTACTTTCTCTTCGATTGAATTAAGCACAAATGTGGGGACTACCTACTTTCGCCCACGAAGGACTATCATCGGCCTTAGGGAATTTCACTACTCTGTTCGGTATGGAAAGAGGTGGGACATCCCTAGCATAGTCCCCACATTTGTGTTCAAACATTTGTGTTCAAAAATAAAACTATTCGTATATTCGCAAATATTCGCTGTGTGCGAACAGTGGGCAATTCGTAGGGTTAGCAGTCATTAATTGCCAGCTGAGAAAGTAATAATCGCTTGATTAGTAGTGCTTGGCTTAATCCTTTTCAGGACTTACACCTGCACCCTATCGACCTCATAGTCTCTGAGGAAGCTAAGAACCTTTATCTTGAGGTGGGCTTCGTGCTTAGATGCTTTCAGCGCTTATCCCTTCCCAACTTAGCTACCCAGCGATGCCCTTGACAGGACAGCTGGTAGACCAGAGGTTAGTTCGTCTCGGTCCTCTCGTACTAGAGACGACTCCTCTCAAGGTTCGACGCCTGCGGTAGATAGGGACCAACCTGTCTCACGCATATTTTTCTCACTTATTACTAAGTGTATGGACTATATCACCACCCGACCCTAAATCGCTCAGAGCGATTGGGTTTGGGGGACCGACGTATTATGGAAGGTAAAAACACTTCCATCCCTCGCCTCTGCGGCGAGAAGTCTCTACGGAGCCTCTATTTTTTTAAGAAAACAGAGTTTCCTCGGTATTGCCCTTATCCTGACAGGAAAAGTATAAGGATTTCACCGATATAAGTCGGTTGTTTCACTAAACATTACTGCTTAGTGCCGCCGTGTGTCTCGATATCTAAGGATTCTTTTTATTCGACGGTCTGAACCCAGCTCACGTACCACTTTAATTGGCGAACAGCCAAACCCTTGGGAGCTGCTTCACCCCCAGGATGTGATGAGCCGACATCGAGGTGCCGAACAGGGCCGTTGATGTGGACTCGCGGGCCCTACTAGCCTGTTATCCCCGGGGTAACTTTTGGCTGATGATCTTTGGCGGTTCTAAAAACTACCATCGGTTCACTAAGTTCTGCTTTCGCAACTGCGCAAGCTATCCCTTTTGCAGTAAAGCCGGCTTCTGGCTTTGCCCGACCACCAAGATTTCCATCCTTGGTTAGCCGACCTTTAAACGCCTCCGTTACCTTTTAGGAGGCAAGCGCCCCACTTAAACTACCCACCTGGCACTGTTCCCGCCGAAGAGGCGGGTTAGAATGAAGAATTTGAAAGGTGGGTGTTTCATTTGCGGCTCCAGATAGACCGAAATCTATCCTTCAAAGCCTACCCACTACGCTACGCATCCAAATCCCAAATTCAATACCAAGTTATAGTAAAGCTCCCGGGGTCTTTCCGTCTAGCCGCAGGTAACCGGCATCTTCACCGGTATTGCATTTTCACCGAGCTGCTCCTGGAGACAGTCCCCTAGTCGTTAAACCTTTCATGCGGGCCAGAACTTACCTGGCAAGGGATTACGCTACCTTTGGACGGTTATAGTTACCGCCGACGTTTACTGGCGCTTCACTCGTTCAGCATCCCATCTAAAGACAGGGACCGACGAGATTAACGTTCCAGCACTGGTCAGGCCTCAGCCCCTATACATCCTCTTACGAGTTAGCAGGGACCTGTGTTTTTGATAAACAGTCGCCAGGGGAACTTTCGCTGCGGCCCCGAACCCTTGCGGGCCGGGGCAAGGCTTATCCCGAAGTTACGCCTGCTTTTTTGCCGAGTTCCTTCAGGAGCTTTCACTCGTTCACCTTAGTACATTTATACCAACCTACCTGTGTCGGTTTACGGTACGGGCCAAGCACTTTTAAAACTCTTTGAGGCTTTTCTAGGAAACTTGCTCAACAAAGTTCACCTATCCGAAGATAAGCTTCCCACTAATCCTTGGAAACCCTTAGATTAGTGACGAGAATCCAATAACTCGCTCTGTTTACTAAATTTCGTCCCCTCATTGAAAAAGTGCTCGGGGGCCGGAATATTAACCGGCTGTCCATCAGCTACCCCTTTCGGGTTTGCCTTAGGACCGCCTAACCCTTGGCTGATTGGCATTGCCAAGGAAACCTTAGGTTTTCGGTGGGCGGGGCTTTCACCCGCCTTGCGGTTACTCATGCCAACATTCTCACTTCTCTTCGCTCCACCAAGCCTTACAGCTCAGCTTCACAGCAAAGAGAACGCTCCCCTACCACGAGCAAATAAAAAATTATTTGCCCGTCCTTATCTTCGGTACTGAGCTTTAGCCCCGTAAATCTTCGGCGCAGGGCCTCTTAGTTAGTAAGCTATTACGCACTTTTTAGAGGATAGCTGCTTCTGAGCTAACCTCCTAACTATCATAGAGTCCCCACTTCCTTAAAAACACTTAGCTCAGGTTTAGGGACCTTAGATTAAGATCTGGGCTGTTTCCCTTTTGACCATGGAGCTTAGCCCCCACAGTCTGACTCCGAGTATTTATCCATAGTATTCGGAGTTTGGTAAGGATACCTACCAAAAGGCACGATATTCTTTCCAGTGCTCTACCCCTATGGATAATTAAGTACTCGGGCTAGCCCTAAAGCTATTTCGGGGAGAACCAGCTATTACCAAGCTCGTTTAGCTTTTCACTTCTTACCACAGCTCATCCCAGAGTATTGCACGGCTCACGGGTTCGGGCCTCCTTTTGGATTTCTCCAAAATTCACCCTGGCCATGGTAAGCTCGCTTGGCTTCGGGTCTCGAGCATTTTCTAAAATTTTTGCGCTTTTAACGCTTGCTTTCACTTAGCTTTCGTCCCAGAGGGACTTAAACAAAGAGAATACTCGAACTCGTTGGCTCGTTCTGCAAAAAGCACGCCGTCACCGAGCACTCAGTACAAACTATTTATCTTATTTTTGATAATTCGCACTGAGTGCTCGGCTCCGACTCTTTGTGGGCAAAATGGTTTCAGGTTCTATTTCACCGGGATCATCTCCCTACTTTTCACCTTTCCCTCACGGTACTAGTTCACTATTGGTGATATCAAGTATTTAGCCTTGGCCGTGTAGTCCGGCCTGTTTTTCACAGGATTTTCGTTTCCCGTGATACTCAAGATAGATGACAAGGAGCATAAAGGAGTTTTCGGGTACGGGACTATTACCCTCTTTGGTATTCCTTTCCAGGATACTTCCCCTAACTAACCTTTATCTAAATACTCTCCCTCTTGAGCCGAGCACTCAACAAGATTGAGTGCTTGGCCCCCGACGTCATCTTCTTACAACCCCGAGTACTCAACAAGATTGAGTGCTCGGTTTGGGCTTAATCCCTTTTCGGTCGCCCCTACTCAGGGAATGTATGAAATAATTTTTTTGAAAAATTATTTCATCTTTTTTTCTTTTCCTCCGCTTACTAAGATGTTTCACTTCAGCGGGTTCGCCGCCCCGTTAAACGGGGCTAACCGCGTTTTACGCGATTGGGTTTCCCCATTCGGAAATCCCCGGATCAAAGGTTGCTAAGCACCTCCCCGAGGCTTATCGCAGCCACGCCACGTCCTTCATCGCCTCGATATCCCAAGGCATCCTCCATCTGCCCTTAAAAATTTTACCTCTCAGCTAGCAATTAATAACTGCTATTGTTATTAACTTAATTTATTTTGTTGACAAGGTACTATCCCTGCTATCAAAAAACCGCTCTTTCGGAAGCGGTCTTTCAGGCAAAAAGGATCAAAAATCAGAGAATTATCCGCTTCCTTTATTTTGGGTTTTTATTCGGTTTTCCATAACACTTCTATTTTATATAAATCAAAACCCTTTGTCAAGTGTTCTGACTTTCATTAATTAACAGCCTAATTATAAATTAAATCTTAGCTAAAAAACCTTTGTTTTAGGTCGTTAAGAATTTCAGCTGCCACATCTTTTCCTCCAAGGCCAAAAGCGATACCAAAAGAAATAACCAGTAAGGTTACCACTCCGTAGATAAGAGCATTGAATAAGGTAGTTATCAGGTCGGGGACGACTAAAAGCTGGCGTAAAATGGCCAAAATAGCAAAAACCCAGATTGACCATTTGACAATTACTCCAACCAAGGCGCCATGGCCAACTTTTGTTCCTTCTACTGCTGCTCTAACTATTTTTTCTACAATTTCAGCAATAATTACTGCGGCAACAAAAATGAAAACTGCAACAATAACATTCGGGAGGTAACCCAAGACTCCCTGTAAAAGCCCGGCAAATTGGACCAAACCCAAGATTTCAGCCACGACCATTAAAACAATAATAAAAATAATCCATTTGAAAATTCCTCCAATAAAACCGGCTGCATCTACTTTTATCTCAGCTTTTTCTAAAGCTCCTTTCCAGCCTGTTCTTTCAAAATATTGATTTAGTTTAATGGCGTTCAAAATTTTGGTAACCAATTGGCCAATTCCTAAGGCAATCAGCCAGCCAATAATCAAAGCTGCCAAAGCAACAATAAGGACGAATAGACCATTAATCAACTTGATAATAATATCTGGCCAGATACCAACTAAAGCGTCATATGTTCTTACCGCTAAATTGTCAACACCCATGATTTTATCTTTTAATTTAAATTTTATATTCCTCTAGAATTCGACCTTTGGAATTATTACATCATTATAACAGAAGAAAAGAAACTGTCCTGTGGAAAACTTAGTGGGCCCTACCAGACTTGCCGCTCGATTTTATCGAGCGAGCCTCGCCTCTTCAAGGCGGGAACTGGTAACCCCGCACTAGAGCAAAGCTCGGTGTGGGGCATGCCTCCTCACCTGCCCCGTACTAAAATTTGATATGGACCTGGTGGGAATCGAACCCACGATCTTCGCATTGCAAATGCGATGTTCTACCACTAAACTACAGGCCCGCAAATTTTTAGTGTGAGATTGCAAATGATGTGCTCTGCCAT